>Ga0209683_10000001_pt1 | contig 403064 bp, 403 predicted proteins | sample DOMMetBare2Fresh_FD_187474 | JGI IMG/M metagenome (GOLD analysis project Ga0209683, IMG submission 187474) | Wetland sediment microbial communities from St. Louis River estuary, USA, under dissolved organic matter induced mercury methylation -... | ecosystem: Environmental > Aquatic >... | reverse complement strand
CCCCTGTTTATTCCTTTAATCATCTTGTTTTATTCCCTTTCCAATTTTATCTTATCGCCTTATTTACTTCAACCAAATCGGTTTCTTTTATTCTCTCTTATTGCATATTGTTAGAGAATATATCACTTATTTTTATTATAAATATTATTTAAATTTTTAAGTCGGATTTATTCAATTATTTTTTAGTCTCTTTGCGTTAGTATATTTATACAAACTTAACTAAAAGGATCAAGAATGAGAAAAGTTATAGGTTTAATTGCTACTGCATTCTTTGTACTTGGACTTATGGGTACAAATGCTCTTGCCGATGCTGCAAAGGGGCAAAAATACTATCTTAAGTATATGAAGAATGATTCTGGTATGAATGGTGCGAAATTCGCGGCACAGCACACGCAAGCAGAGTGGAAAGCTCTCTTTGATGGCAAAGCTGAGAAATTTATTGCAGAATACGCAGGAAAGTACCCAGCGTTAGATGGTTTCCTAAAAGGCGATAAATTTGAGAAGTTTATGCCAGATATTAAAGATTTCTGCATTGAGTTTGCAAGTGACAGTGGCAACGTTCCATCCTGCTAAATCCCCTCTAAAATAGATTTAGACTTTTCAGATAAAGTTAGTTTTATCTGAAAAGTTTTTATAAAAGTTAAATTAAAATTACTCACTATAGCCCTTATCTTCAGTTTAAAGCCTTTAGAATTTAGATTATCAAATAAAAGTAAAAATAAATTTTACTTATTTATTCTAAAAAACTCTTTTTTAAATTAAAATTTATTTTACTTTTGTTATGATGACTCCATATCTAAAATTTGAAAAGGAGAAATGATGAAAAAAGTCTTAGGTTTACTTGTTTCAGCTTTCTTGTTAGTGGGCATGATGAGCACATCTGCTTTTGCAGATGCGGCAAAAGGACAAAAGTACTATCTTAAATATATGAAAGATGGTTCAGGTATGAATGGTGCGAAATTCGCGGCACAACACACTCAAGCAGAGTGGAAAGCTCTTTTTGATGGTAAAGCAGAGAAATTTGTCGCTGAGTACACTAAGAAGTATCCAGGCTTAGATGGATTTTTAAAAGGCGATAAATTTGAGAAGTTTATGCCAGATATTAAAGATTTCTGTATTGAGTTTGCAAGCGATAGCGGCAACGTTCCGTCTTGCTAGTAGTGTCAAATAATTCTTACTATATAAAGGTAAAAAAAAGATGAAGAAAATCATCGCTCCACTGCTCCTTGGAGCAGCACTATCCTCAGCATTTGCTGCGGATGATTCACTTAAGCAAGAAATAGAGGCGCTTAAAGCTCAAATGGCAGAGCTAAAAAGTGCTCAATCAAAACTCAATGTGGATGCACTAAGAGCTCAAGTTTCTGAGATCAAGGCACATGATGCTGGGGATAATGTTAAATTTAATGTTGATTTTAGAACATCGTATGATGTCGTTGATTATAAAATGCAAACGCCAACAGGTGCAAAAACAAGTACAGATAATGGTATTTGGACGAATAAGCTTATCTTGGGAATGGGCGCACAACCTGCAGATAATTTAGTCTTTAAAGGTGCACTTGGGGCATATACTACGTTTGGCAACAATAGTTCAAGTGAGCAAAATGGATTTCAAGGGATGGATTGGTATGGTACTCAATCTCCTGGTGATTCAACTATTAAGCTAAGAGAAGCGTATTTTCTCTACACTGGTGATATGGGCGATGTCCATTACAGCGCATCATTTGGTCGTCGACCATCTGTTGATGGCTTCTTAACCAATTTAAGAGCTGGCAACGCTGATCCAGCTTCACCAATTGGTCATAACATCAATATGGAATTTGATGGCGCTAGCTTTAAATTTGATATTGATAAAATTACTGGTATTTCAGGTATGTATTTGAAACTCTGTTTAGGTAGAGGTAACTCTAGTGCAGATGCAAGATTCCCTGAATTTACTGGTTATAACGGTACAAATTTTGGCATGGCTAATGCAACAGCTGCTCATACACCATATTCGACTAATGGAGTTGATGCTCCAAATATGGACTTAGCAGGGCTTATTTTCCAAATTTATGATGATGGTCAGTATAAAGTAATGTCAAATTACTTTAAAGGGTGGAATATGATGGGGGCGAATTTTACAAGATTAAGTAATAATGGAACTCCTGCAAATCCAATGGATGATACTTATAATGTAGGCTTAACAGATGTAGGTGACTTGACAGGGGGTGCATTATCTTTCCAAGTGAATGGTATTGGAAATGGTATTAGTGACTTCTTAGATGATACTATTTTCTTTGCTTCTTATGCATTTAGTAAAACAGACCCAAAAGGTGTTCATAATATACTTAATCCATACTCTTCAACAGGAACAACTGCAACAACAGAGATGCTAGGGTCTGCTGATAAAGAGACAGGTTATTCTATCTATACGGGTATTCAAGTTCCTGGTATTATGAAAGATCAAAGATTAGGTCTTGAATACAATCATGGTAGTAAATACTGGAGAAGCTTTACTTATGGTGAAGATACGCTCATTGGCTCAAAACTTGCAGCACGTGGCGATGCATATGAAGTCTATTATACACTTCCACTTGTAGGAAAAAATCTTACAGCTCAACTTAGTTATATCTATATAGATTATGACTATACTGGTAGTGATATGTTCTTTGGTTCCACAGGAACACCGATGGACAAAGCACAAGCTGCTAAAAATGGAGCAACATTTATTGAATCAGCTTCAAATATTCGCGCTTCTTTAAGATACAGATACTAATCTCTATATAATCTTCTTTGAGAGGTCATATGACCTCTCATTTCAATACTAATTTATTACCCTTTCATTCAAAGCCACTAAACAGTAAAAATATGTTAGTCTTATTGTAAGATCGAATCAAGGAGTGGGCATGCGATATATCATGATAGCCTTAGCGGTGCTTATTTTTGCAGGATGTTCTAAAGTAAGCAAAGAAAATTATGACAAAATTCAAGTGGGCATGAGCTACACTCAAGTGAGCGATATTTTGGGAAAAGCAACTAAATGTGACTCTTTGGCAGGGATGAGTGATTGTACATGGGGTGATGAAAAGCATTACATCAAAGTCAAATTGGTTGCTGATAAAGTTATGTTTATGCATTCGCAAGGTGTTGAGTAATTAACAAAGGATTAACATAATGCATCTATAATTCCATTCGAAAATGAAGGAGTTATCGATGAATGTTATCCCTAGAAATATATTAAGTGCTTTGTTGACCGTTATGTTTGCAGTTGTTTCCATTACGGGAGTAATGATGTTTTTTAAAATTCGTATACTTTCCAGCGAGGCACTTCACATTTGGTTAGGTTTTGCTTTTGTAGCGATTTCTTGTTTACACTTGTTTAAAAATTGGAGTGGTTTTATATCGTATTTTAAAAAACGCTCAACCCTATGTGCAATCTTTTTGGGATTCTTGGTTATTTTAGCGTTTGTGCTTCCTCCATTGGTGAGTCCTCAAGAAAAAGGCGTTAATCCAAAAGGTAAAATTATTGGAACAATGATGAGCGCGCCACTTTCTAAAGTTGCAGCGTTTGTGGATTTAGATGAAGAGTTGATGGTGAAAGCATTAGCAGATCATCAGATACTAGCATCAAGTAAACAATCTGTAATAGAGATTGCAAAAGCTAATGGTAAAACCAATGATGATATTTTAAATCTTGTTTTTACTGCATCAAAAGTTCAGTAGTTTAAGCTTCTACATGTAAGGTTTTATCCTTACATGTAAACAAAAAAAGTTTATTTATCCTCTTTTTTCATTGCCTCTTTAGCTCCTTTGACAGCGCCATCCATCATATGTTTTGCGACTTCCCATGCACGAAACCCTAATTTTTTCGCCTCTTGTGCAACCTGTTTGGCTGTTTCACTTTCAAATTCAAATTGTTTAAAAGATTCTACTTTCGCAGAAGCTTTTTTCTCAAGTTCATTGACATCTTTTTTAAGAGACTCAAACTTTTTCTCTGCTTTGTCTTTAAATGTTTTTTCAAAAACAGAAGCATCTGCTTTGAGCTGTTCAATACGCTCACTGATAACTTCTTTAGCATCATTTGCTGCACGTTTAATTTTAGCAGTTGAGCTATTCATCTCTTTAGTCATTTCTTTTATAAGGCTAGAAGAGATACCTTCGCTTTGTGATGCAAGTGCTTCCAGCAGAAGAATAAACTGCTCATCCATACGTAAAAGTTCTTTGCGAAGCTCAGAAAGATCAGTTTCCAAAAGACCTTCCATTGCTTCGGTTGGAGCATATTTGAGATCATTTTTGAATTTATCAATTGCTTTGGTAATACCCTCACGCACGCCGTTAATTGAGCCATCAAGGATTTCTTTAGCATGTCCTAAGTCTTCATCGGCAATATCGATACTCGCTCCGATGATAGTCCCAGAGATGTCAATAATGCGTTGTTTGGTTAGATCGCCTTCGGATATTGTTTGAAAACTAAGATTTTTTGAAATCTCATGAACTGTATCAGCAATGTCAGTTCCATTCTCAAGGGTTGTAAGAAGGGCCTCTTGTGTTGTTTCTTTTAGAATCCCTAGCATCTCAATACCACGTAGTTTCGCATCGTGTAATGCTGTTAAGGCACTATCTTTCGTTTCTGGTTGCAGATGTGAAATATGTGCTTCTAAAACACTAAATGCTTCTGAAATCGTAGCTCGAATCTGTTGTTTTTGTGTAAAAATACTTTTTTCGAGTTGCTCTTTTTCGTAGACAGTTTTATATAAAAATGCCTCTTTATCATGGCTAGTTGCTTTTAAAAGACCATCGATTACAGCACTAATGGCACGAGGAGATTTTAGTCCTTCATCATGAAGTGCTTTGCAGTAAAGTTCAAAAAGCTCACCAATGCGGTTATGAATGTTGGTATCGTCTTTGAGACGTTGAACTTTTTTACGAGAGAGCTCAAATGTGAGTTCACTGATCAATTTGATAAGCTCAGGATTTCCCTTGTTCTCTTTAAGTGTGGCTAAAAAAATAGTGTATGTTGATTCCATGTTGACCTCTTTTACAGTACGAATTTTATATGTTGGTGTGCTTTAAGCATATGAAAAAGCATTTTGCGATCGTCGGCATTATGAACAAGGACGCGTAGCGTGTAGCTTATATAGTTACCTTTAGCACTATTTTGTGATTTGCGTATCTCGTGAATGCGCTCTTCTAATATCTCTTCAACAAGTGTTGTAACATTATGCTCGCTACTTAAAACGAGTTTGTATTCCCAATGGCAAGGATAATCAAGCAGTAGTTCTGGTGTAGTTTCCACTTTTCCCTCCACTTTTTGACTCTAGACGAATATCACTGATGACCATTGATTTATCGATGGCTTTTGACATATCGTAAATGGTTAAAAGCCCAATACTAACACCCGTAAGGGCTTCCATTTCTACACCTGTTTGACCTTTGAGTTTAGCGGTAACAGTTAGTTTAAATCCTGGAAGCTCTGGAAGCTCTTCAACGTCACAGTTGACAGAAGTCAGCATCAAAGGGTGACACATAGGAATAAGATCACTCGTGCGCTTGGTTCCTAAAATAGCTGCAATAACCGCGGTTTGAAGTACAGGACCTTTTTTGGTTTGCTGTGAAATAATCATGTCAAATGCTACCGAACTCATCGTGATAATACCGCTTGCTACGGCAACTCTAAAACTCTCTGCTTTGTCACTGACATCAACCATTTTTGGTCGATCTTTTTCATCTAAATGGGTTAGTTTCATCCGCCCCTCTTTATTTTTGTAATTATTATAACACCATTTCTCTTAAGAGAGTGCGTGATAAGAGTGTGTCATTTTTTCTCATTGTTCTGAAAAACAGGTGCCTCTCTGACTAGAAATCTTGATTTTATGCTACAATGATTTTGTAAAGTCATTCAGTGTTATCTTAGGTTAACGTAGGTTACGGGCAAAAGGGTAACGTGGATGATCCAAAAATGAGGAGTACGGTAAATGAATATTTACGTGGGCAATGTAAAGTATGAGATGACGGGAGATCAGCTTCAAGAGATGTTCTCAGCGTATGGTGAAGTATCAAGTGCAAGAATCATCAGTGATAGAGAGACTGGAAGATCAAAAGGTTTCGGTTTTGTTGAAATGCCAAATGATTCAGAAGCAAAAGCTGCAATTGACGCAACAAATGAAAAAGAGATCGGTGGAAGAACTTTAAAAGTTAATGAAGCTAGACCTCGTGAAGAACGCCCAAGAAGATCTCCAAGAGATTTCAACTAAGACGTTACATGCAAAGGAACTCCACACAGCAAGTGTGAAGTTCCTTTCCTCTTTTTAGCGTGAAAGCGCAAATCCTATACCAATACGATCCGTTCGTTTATCGTAATCGATAAGACTCTCTGCATATCCACTGTAAAGTTGAATATATCCAAATAAATTTTGCTCCCAAAGTGGGAATGTCCAATCAAACTGTACAGCACCACGATTGTCTTCTCTTTGAAGATTATTTTTGATTAAAAATTTAAAGGTCTGTTTTTTCCACGGATAAATAAGCTCCAAATCTGCTGATCCAAGGTAATCATCGATGTTTGGATTATCATCTGTTGCAGCATTTTCAGGAATACGGTACCAAACACGTGGAGCAATAACGAACCCACCCGCTTGGAGATACGTTTTAGCATAGATTCTATTCCATGAGCGTGATTTATCACCACCTTGTCCATTGGACTCATGTAAAATACCGAATTGATAAGCTTTGATAAAACTGTCTTTCTCAAAGTGAGGCATAATGACAAAAAGCTCTGGTTGATAGTTGCTTTCACGAAATGGCGCTGAATCTGCCGCAGTTTGCCACCATGATGTTTGGGTATACGCTGCTACAATGCTCTCATGTAGTCCAAAGAAGTTATCAACAATACTTTTTTGGAAACTGACTTGAAACTTTGTCTCTTGATGTTCTCGATTTGCATGATTGACATTGTCATAAGTGTAGGGTAAAAGATAGTTCATCTTGTACGGAGCGATATCAAACGTTTTTGTCACCATTTGTTGAACTGAATTTTTGGTCTCTTCGTCATCATTGTACGGTTCTAAGAAAGCGCTATACACAGCTTCTGTTCGTTCTGTTTTTTGCAGTTGTTGTGCAATGCTGTTTTCTAGGGCTTTATTTTGCTGGATAGTTTTAGGCTCAAAATTTAAAATTGCAGCTTGCTTGTACCAGAGTAACGAGCGCTCATTGTCATTTTGGGATTCATATTGTTTTGCCAGTTCGTATGCTGCTTTAGCATCTCCATGCTTTGCTTGTTCCTCAAGAATAGTCACGTCACTTGCCAAAAGTAGCCAAGGGATTTGTGCTAAAATAGCACTTATAAGTAATTTTTTCACTCTTTGCCTTTCAAAAGATGCAATTATAACGAAATCTTGATGGATAAAAAAATGAATCATGTACAAAAAGGTAACATTGCTGGTGTTCTTGCCATTTTACTTTGGTCAACTTTAGCTCTTTTTACAGTGGTTACTTCCAAAATACCACCTTTCCAGTTGATATTTATGGCCTTTAGTGTGGCTTTTATGATCGGGCTTACACTGTGGATAAAAGAGGGATCGGGGATCATGGTTCATCTACGATTACCATGGCGCGCTTGGATGATAGGCATTTACGGTCTTTTTGGGTACCATTTTTTCTATTTTTTGGCGCTGAAAAGTGCACCTCCTTTGGAAGCGAATTTGATTAACTATCTTTGGCCTTTGCTCATAGTCCTTTTTAGTGCCTTTTTGCCGAGTGAAAAATTACGATGGTTTCACATCTTAGGCGTATTGCTAGGCTTTTCTGGAGCTTTGGTTTTGTTGGGTTTTGGTAAAGGGATTGCATTTTCTTCTCAGTATGCATTTGGGTATTTTTACGCATTAGTATGCGCTTTTATTTGGAGCAGTTACTCGGTACTTTCACGCTATTTTGGCGCAATTCCGACATTGAGTGTAGGGGGCTTTTGTGGTGCTAGTGCACTGCTTTCCCTTGGTGCTCACATGGTATTTGAGCAGACGTATATACCAAATGCCATGGAGCTTCTAGCGGCTCTTGGATTGGGGCTTGGTCCTGTGGGGGTTGCGTTTTTTGTGTGGGATTATGGCATGAAGCAAGGTGACATCAAGTTTATTGGTTCATTCTCTTACATTACACCTCTTCTTTCAACTTTTATGCTCGTTCTCTTTGGACGATCAGCGCCCAATAGCACAATTTGGATTGCTTGTGCGTTGATCGTTTTAGGGTCAATCATTTCATCTTTACCTTTTTTTAAAGGGTTAGTGACGAAGCTTAGTATTCGTAATCGACCACTTTAGAGACAGCATTTAGGGACTTAATAAAATTAACAACTTCAACGTGAATAGGATGTGTTGCATAGGTTTGTAAGTCCTCTTTTGTTTCAAAGTCGCTCACAAGCGCTACATCAAACGCGCGCTCTTCGGCACAAAAGTTGATACCTACTTCAAGGTGTTTTACAAAATCCAATTTACCTTGCATACTCATAATACGATCTTTTACTGCTTGTTTATTTGCCTCAGAATTGTCCGGTAGTTTGAAAAATACAATATGCTTAACCATCGTTTCTCCTTAATTTTTGCTCTATTATAGCGCATCTTTATGGCAAAAAGATGATGGGATAGAGAGTGACATTTAACACTAATTTAACACTTTGGGAATAAACTCAAAAATATTTTCTAAAGAGGAGTAAGGTATGCAAAAAGGTCTATTGGCACTATTTTGCGCAATCATCTTGGCGTTTGGATTGCATGCAGAAGAGTTTAATAAGATGGCAACGGGCGAGCCAGAGTTGATTCAAAAAGGCGATGAAAAGGCGTATTGTCCTATTTGCGGCATGAGTTTAAAGCAGTTTTATAAAACATCACACGGTGTTATTTTAAAAGATGGCACGATGAAACAGTATTGTTCTATCAGATGCCTTGCATCAGATTATCTTTCCATTGAATCAAGCATCTCAAAAATAATGGTTACAGATGTAAAGAGTGAAAAACTCATTGATGTTAAAAGTGCGTTTTATGTTGTTGGATCAAAAGTTCCTGGAACGATGAGTATGGTCAGTAAGCTGGCATTTGCTAATGAAGCTGACGCCAAAGCCTTTGCTGCGGAAAATGGTGGTGATGTTATGGGCTTTGATGCCGCATTTGCAAAAGCAAAAGCTTCTTTGGCGGATGATGTGGATGAGTTTACTAAGAAAAAGCAAAAGGGTATGTACCCTATGGGTGAAAAGATTTACAATGCAAAATGCCAAAAAGAGAAGATTCATTTGCATGATTTTAACACCATTGCCGAACTCAAAGTAAGCGTGAAAAAAACGCAAGTATGTGGCGAAGTGAATGAGCAAGAGCTTCAAGCGGTTGGACTTTATTTGTGGGAGATTGTACGCCTAGAAGCGCACGATCATGATCATAAAACAACCATTCATGTGGAAAAAGATGAGAAATGCCCTGTATGTGGTATGTTTGCTTATAAATATCCTAAATGGGCAACACGTATGAATTATGCTGAAAATGGTAAGCCTGTGAGCCATGCATTTGATGGTGTTAAAGATATGATGAAATTTTATCTAAACCCTTCTAAGTGGGGTAATTATACAAAACATAAAGATGCTGAGCTGACCATTTTAGTGAGTGACTACTATACAGGCGATGCAATGGATGGTAAAAAAGCATTTTATGTGGTAGGAAGTGATGTGATGGGGCCAATGGGAAAAGAGTTTGTTCCGTTTAAAACGTTTAAAAGTGCACAGACGTTTATGAAAGATCATAAAGGTCTACAAATCGTAGAGTTTTCTCAAATTGATGAAGCTCTTGTTTATGCACAAGATAAATAAATGATGAAAATAGCCTTGGATAAAATCATATTCAAGGCTATTGAACCTTGTTATAAAAGCTTTTGAGCTTTTTCGTATTCATCCGGATGGTTGAGGTTTAAAAATAGGGCATCATCGTCAAATGAAACATATTTAGTGCGGCTTTGGTCGAGGAGTAATCGAATTTTATGTTCATTGAAAGCGAGTTGTGTGCGAATTTTTTCTACCATAGTAGGTGCATAAATGGCACAAAGTTGATGCGAAGAGCACGGTGACGTTGCAATGATAGCATCGTCTCCTTCTTTAAAGTTTTGATAAAGTATGTCAAAGACTTCAGAGGTGACAAAAGGCGTATCGACACTGAGTATGCAGACGGGTGTTTTCAAATGCTCTAAGATCGAGAGCAGTGCTACCAGCGGCGAGTGTTCACTGTATGCGGAAGAGTCTTCAATAAAAAAGGCTTCGAAATCAAACTTCTCCTTACTTTTTGAACTAACATATATATTGGAAAAGTAAGGTTTGAGTCTGTGCAGTTGATATTCGCTCAGTGTTTTAAAATCGCCAAAAGGAAGCAACGCTTTGTCACTTCCCATACGCGAACTCTTTCCGCCAGCAACAATGACGAGAGGCAGCGGAATAAAAGGCATTAAAGTGTTCTTGGGTCAGTAATTTTACCCATGACAGCACTGGCTGCTGCTACGGCTGAGTTGGCAAGATAAATCTCGCTGGTGCGAGCTCCCATTCGTCCTACAAAGTTACGATTGGTCGTGGAAACACAACGCTCTCCGTCGCCTAAAATACCCATGTATCCGCCTAAACAAGCGCCACATGTTGGGTTACTAAAGACGGCACCTGCTTCAACAAAAATGTCCACCAAACCTTCTTTTTGTGCTTGCAATGAAATTTTTTGCGTTGCAGGGGTAATGATAAGACGTGTTTTGCGTGCGACTTTACGACCTTTGAGGATGCTTGCTGCAATGCGAAGATCTTCTAAACGACCGTTGGTACAACTGCCGATAAAGACTTGATCGATGCTCAAATCATCTTTGACAGCTTGCTTGATTGATTTGCCGTTAGATGGTAAAAATGGATAGGCAATTACCGGATCAAGATCCGCCACATCGATGTGAAGAACTTGTATATACGTGGCATCTTCATCTGAGTAAAAGAATTTTGGTTCGCGTGCAAGGTTTTTATCTTTTAAAAATGCTTTGGTTATATCATCTACCGCGACGATACCATTTTTTGCACCCGCTTCAATTGCCATATTGCAGAGTGAAAAACGATCATCCATGCTAAGGTAAGCAATGGTGTCGCCTGTGAATTCAAGCGTGCGGTATAACGCACCGTCCACACCTAAAATGCGAATAACTTCAAGGATGAGGTCTTTACCATAGACATGTTGTTTCGGTTTTCCGCTAAAGACCACCTTGATGGCTTCGGGGACTTTAAACCAGTTATCGCCTGTAATCATTGCAAAGGCAAGGTCAGTAGAGCCCATACCCGTTGCAAACGCACCAAGCGCTCCATGCGTACAGGTGTGTGAATCTGCTCCGATGATAACATCGCCCGGCACAACAAGCCCTTTTTCAGGTAACAGTGCGTGCTCAATACCCATGTCTTTTTCGTCGAAATAGTTTTTGAGATTATGTTTGTAAGCAAATTCACGGCTAATTTTTGCTTGGTTAGCACTGGCAATATCTTTGGCAGGGATGTAGTGATCCATAACAACGCTGAAACCATCTGGATTGGCAAGTTTTGTTGCACCACTTTGCTCAAATGCGCGAATCGAAATTGGTGTGGTAATATCGTTACCGATAACCATATCGATTTTACTTTTAATAATCTCGCCAGCATGAACGGCGTGACCGACATGGTCGCTAAAAATCTTTTCAGTGATGGTTTGTCCCATGGTATGCCTTTTGTTTACATGTAGAATATGCGTATTTTAGCAAAAAAAGGTTTAAGAAAAAAAAAGAGGGAAAAGAGCTACCGCAAAGGGCAACTCTTTGGATGTAGTTTTGGTGTTAGAATAACGGTTATTTCCCGCAGCCACAACCGCCGCCACCGCATGAGCCTGATTCATCATTTTTGGAAGTGTCAATGCTAAAAGGAAGGTATGCTGGACAGAAACGAAAAAGTGCTGTTGCTAAAAGCACAATACCAATAAGTCCGAACCAACTGTTAAAAATAACCCCCACAATAATAATGGCAATACCCGCAATAGCGCGAAGTGATTTGTCTGTTTTTCCTACATTGCATTTCATTGAAAACTCCTTATTTTGATTTTGGTTATTATAAAACAAAAAAGCTTTACATGTCAGTAACATACGTTACATAGGTGTTACAAAATTTCAATCTCTTTGCGATGTAGCTTCACGAAGTTCTGTTTTTCAAGGTCTTTGAGCACTCGACTGATCACCACACGTGATGTTCCAAGAGCTTCTGCGATCTCTTCATGGGTTGCTTGAACGATCTTTGAAGGGTGTGCGCGAAGCCACTCTAAAATGCGACTATCGAGTTTTTTAAATTTAATGTCCTGAATCAGCGTAGCAAGGGCATCGAGTTTAATTGTAAAAAGTGTAAACACATAATTGAGGTATGTGGGGGAACGGTGCATGAGATATTTGACGACCTCTTCATTGATAAGCCAGCCTTCCACATCGCTTAAACTTTGTGCTGTGCCAATGGCAGGCGTTTGAGAGAGAGTACTTGAAGTGTTGATAACGCATTGCTCGCCTTCTTTGAGCGCATACAGTGGAATTTTTTTATCGCTTTCGCCGTACATGTAAAGTTCTATCTCGCCTTTCCCGAGTAATAAAATATCTTTGCAAATGTCTTCTTGGTAAAAAAGGATTGTATTTTTAGGAATGGAAACGCGTTTGGCATGGTGTAAAAGATAGTCAAACTCCTCGCGGTTGAGCACTTTTGCGAATTCAAAATCGTGTAAATCTAACATCCTTAAACCTTTACATGTAATAGTGGAAATTGTACTTAAAAAAGATGAAAATAAGAGAGGTCAATTTTTCTAAATAATAAAAATTACTATTGACAAATAATTATCATAATGTTATGATTTTGTTACATTTTAAGTTTAGACCAGATTTATTGGACTTCTTTCAACAGTATATTTTTGCAAGAAGAAAAAGCACCCAAGGTGCGCGAGCTTTCTGCCAAAGAAAACTCTCTGAAAACAACAAAAGGAAAACAAAATGGCAACACACTCAAAAACAATGACAACCACAGCGGGAAATCCAATCGCGGATAACCAAAATTCTTTAAGTGCCGGTTCACGTGGACCACTTTTAGTTCAAGATTATCAACTCCTTGAAAAACTAGCGCATCAAAATCGTGAGCGCATCCCTGAGCGTGTGGTTCATGCAAAAGGTTCTGCTGCCTTTGGAACGCTTACCATTACAGAGGATATTTCACGGTACACCAAAGCCAAAGTGCTTCAAAAAGGAGTCGTGACAGATCTCTTCTTACGCTTTTCAACCGTAGCGGGAGAGAGAGGAGCGGCAGATGCTGAGCGTGATGTAAGAGGCTTTGCAATTAAATTTTACACCGATGAGGGCAACTGGGACTTGGTGGGTAATAATACCCCTGTCTTTTTTATTCGCGATCCTCAAAAGTTTCCCGATTTTATTCACACCCAAAAGCGTCATCCCAAAACTAACCTAAGAAGCAATACAGCGGCATGGGATTTTTGGTCGCTTTCTCCTGAGAGTTTGCACCAAGTGACCATTTTAATGTCAGATCGTGGTCTTCCAAAAGATTACCGACATATTCACGGGTTTGGATCACACACGTACAGTCTTATCAATGCAGCAAATGAGCGTTTCTGGGTGAAATTTCACTTTAAATCAGAACAAGGAATTGAAAACTATACCAACGAAGAAGCGCAGGCCGTTGTCGCAAAATCACGTGAAAGTTCTCAAGAAGATCTTTTTAGTGCCATTGAGCGCAAAGAGTTTCCACGGTGGAAATTGAAGATTCAGATTATGACGCAAGCACAAGCTGAAACAGCTGCCTTTAACCCGTTTGATTTAACCAAAGTGTGGCCACATGGGGATTATCCATTGATCGATGTCGGTGTGATGGAGCTAAATCGTAATCCACAAAACTATTTTGCGGAGGTGGAACAAGCTTCATTTAGCCCTTCCAATGTGGTTTCTGGCATTAGTTTTTCACCCGATAAAATGCTTCAAGCCAGAGTCTTTTCCTATGCTGACGCGCACCGTTACCGTGTGGGAACGCACTATGAGATGTTGCCCATTAACCGCCCAAAAGTAGAGGTGAATACGTACCATGCCGATGGTTCTATGCGTTTAGATGTGCCTGATTTTGGCGATGCTTACTACGAGCCAAACAGTTTTGGAGGACCAAAAGAAGACAAAACGTATCTGGAGCCTGCATTTCCTGTGAATGGGGATGGCGATAGGTACGATCACCGTATGGGGAATGATGACTTTACCCAACCAAGAGCACTGTTTAGGCTGATGAGTGTCGATCAAAAAGCACAACTCTTTAGCAATATCGCCTCAGCAATGGAGGGCGTGCCACGAGAGATCATTGATCGCCAAATTGCCTTGTTTGATCACGTCGATCCAGTGTATGGTGCTGGTGTGCGCAACGCATTAGGAATTTAAGATGGAAACACTCAGTAAAGAAGAAGAGGCTCGCTACGGCGAGCTTCAGGAAATGGCGCTTGATTTTGCACGCCATGGTCAGAGTGCAATCTTGGCAACCATGCTCCAAAGTGGTTTACATGTAAACCTATCGGATGCAAAAGGCAACACACTTCTCATGTTAGCCGCGTACAATGGTGAACTTGATACGGTCAGGATGTTGCTCTCACAAGGTGCTTTAGTAGATCAACGAAACGATAGATACCAAACACCTCTAGGCGGAGCTGCTTTTAAAGGGTATCTTGAGATTTGCAAAGCTTTAGTGGAAGCAGGTGCAAAGGTGGATGCAGACAATGGTGGGGGACGAACTCCCATCATGTTTGCAGCGCTCTTTGGGCGTGTCAGCGTTGTGGAGTATTTGCAACGTGTGAGTTTAGATGCACGTCATCAAACACTACTAGGATTTTCATTGAACCGCATCGCCAAAATGGTTTTTTATGTTAAAATTCTTCTGACCGGAAAGCCTCAAAAAAAACTACTTTCCGCTACTTAAGGATTATAACCATGCAATTTTTTACACACTGGAGCATACGCCAAAAGCTCATAGGTGGTTTCGGTTTGGTTGTGGGTCTCATGTTTATTGTAACGGCTATTGGGATTCAAAAAGTTAATTTTATCGATGATACGCTGTATGAAATTACCGATGTTAATTCCCTTAAACAGCGCTATGCCATCAATTTTAGAGGCAGTGTGCATGATCGTGCGATTGCACTGCGTGATGTGGTGCTTTTGGATGATAAGAGTGCACAAGAGAGTGTTTTAAGCGACATAAAACGCTTAGAGCGTTTTTACGAAGAGTCTGCTAAACCTCTGGATGCTATCTTTGCAAAAGGGGAAGGCATTGAAGAGAAAGAGCGTGTTATTTTAGAAAAAATCAAAACGATTGAGCGTAAAACGATGCCGCTGATTGCTGAGGTGATCGCACTGAAACAACAAGGCAAACAAGAAGCAGCCAATAAGCTTCTTTTAGAGCAAGCCAGTCCTGCGTTTAAAGCGTGGTTGGGCGCTATTAATGAATTTATTGACTATGAAGAGGCAAAAAATCAAGTAGCAACGCCCAAAGCCAGAGATGTTGCGGGAAGTTTTGCACAGTTGATGATCGTCTTGCTTCTTATTGCTTTTGCGCTAGCAGGTATTATTGGGTGGAGCATTTCAAAAAATCTTTCCACTGCATTAGGTGCAGAACCTAAAGAAGTTTCAGAAATTGCCAATCATATTGCCAATGGCGATTTGATGCTTGATTTACGCGCTCAAAATGAAGAGAGCATCTTAGGCGCAGTGCTTAAAATGCAAGCCAATCTTAAAGCCATCGTTTTACACATCATTGATTCTTCCAATGTCTTAGCTCAAAAAGCAGAACATGTGCTCAATGCTTCTGAAAATTCGAAAGGGCTTGCCTCTGCACAAGAACAAACGTCACTCTCTTTGGCACGAGACATTGCTACGATCAGTGCGAAAATCGATGAAATAGCACTTATTTCAGAACAAGCAGAGTCAAATTCGAGTAAAAGTGCGGAACTCTCTGAAAAAGGGCGTGATGTTGTCAATCAAACTGCAACACAAATGGAAACAGTAACACGCAATGTCAGGGCTTCAGCTTCGCATATTGAGACGCTCAATCAGCATTCGCAAAGCATTGGTGGCAGTGCGGCTTTGATTAAAGAGATTACCGATCAGACCAATCTTTTAGCTCTTAATGCCGCCATTGAAGCAGCACGGGCAGGAGAAGCGGGTCGAGGATTTGCCGTGGTGGCAGATGAGATTCGCAAGCTTGCAGATCGTACCGATGTGGCGACAAAAGAGATTTCACAGATGATTGGAATCATTCAAGGTGAGACCAAAAATGCGGTTTCCAGTATGGAAAATGTGGTGGTGCAAGTTGAAAGTAGTTATGAGATGGCAAATGTTGCAGCAACACTTTTGGAAGAGATTTACGCGCAAGCGACAGATTCACTCTCCAAAACACACGAGATGAGCCTCTCCTCGCAAACCCAAGCGCATAATGTTTCTGGATTGGCGACCAATGTAAGCTCCATTGCGCAGATGTCACAAAGTACCAATGGTGCAATGGAAGAGAATGTCGGCGCGGTCAAAGAGCTTATGAACATCTCGAACGATCTTCAAAAGCTCATGGGTCACTTTAAAGTCTAAGCAAACCCCTTATAGTTGGACAAGAAGCGCTTGATGCCCTCGGTTGCAAAAAGCGCTTCACTCCACGGTTTGGGATCGATAATATCAAAGTGCTCCTCTTTTAGAACATACACAGATGCTTGGACAGGTTCGTTTTTAACCAGAAGCTCCACCTCTTTTCGTTCGTAATACTCGCCTTCAAAACTATCAAGAATGACCCTATCTTCCTCGCTTATATCGTAATAAACGACCCCTTCGACAAGCTCATCGGCTTGGAAGATGACAGGGTAAACATCATCTTTAACGCAGCGTCTGGCATAACCGTGTAATATGGCCTTTTGTGAAAGATAATTGCCCTTAACCAGCCTGTTCCAGACGTCTTCAAACATCAATGATCCATACGTAAAAAGGTGTGTCATGTGCCTGCTCCTTGATGAAAATAATACCACTCTTTGTAACCATTTTGGTGATCAAAAACTGTGCAAAGAGGGTATAATTCATAAAAATCATTGTAAAAGATTCCCCAAATGTTTATATGTAAAACAACCAACACGCATCAGGACTTTTGTGCATTGATCCATGCCTTAGATGCGGAGCTCAATGCGCGATATGGCAAAGAGCAAGCGCTCTATGATAAACACAATCTCCTCGATACTCTCGAAACGGCTTTGGTAGGTTATGAAGAAGATATGCCTGTTGCCTGTGGATGTTTTAAAAAAATAGATGCAGATACGATTGAAATTAAACGTATGTTTGTCAGGGCCGAATACCGTAGACATGGTTTTTCATCGCATTTACTGCGTGAACTTGAACTTTGGGCGAGTGCGCTTGGTTTTTCAAATGCTCAGTTGGAAACAGGTAAAGGTCAACCTGAAGCGATTGCACTATACCTGAAAATGGGTTACGCAATCATCCCTAATTATGCACCTTATGTGGGGATGGAAAATAGCGTGTGTATGCAAAAAGCACTAAGGAGTTAGTATGGTACAATGCACTTTTCCTTCTCCCGTAGGAACACTGCTTATCAGTGCCGATGAGCTGGGCATTTGCGCCCTTGATTTTGACGATAATGGTGAGGTATTAAACGGTACGAATGCACATATTGAGTTACTTAAAAAAGAGCTAGAAGATTATTTTGCGGGTCAACTTAAGACCTTTAGTGTGCCATTGCATCCCAAAGGTACATATTTTCAAGAAAGTGTTTGGGGTGTACTTCAAAGGATTGCCTATGGACAAACCATTTCCTACAGTAAAGAAGCAGAATGGCTTAATCACCCAAAAGCCACACGTGCCGTTGCCAATGCAAATGGTAAAAACAAAATTGCTATTGTTATCCCCTGCCATCGAGTCATCGCCAAAGATGGCGGTATAGGAGGCTATAGTGGAGGATTATGGCGTAAAGAGTATTTATTAGCATTGGAGGCGAAGTATCGATGAAAGTGGTTTTGGCGATTGATTCTTTTAAGGGATGTGCGAGTTCACAGGAACTTTCCGCATGGATAGAAGAAGGTATTTGTGCCGTTTACCAAGAAGCTACTGTGTCTGCATGTTATATTGCGGATGGCGGCGAGGGAATGCTTGAAGCCATCATGCAAAATGTTAAAGGGCAAATCGTTACATGTAACGTGCATGATCCGCTGATGAAGCGCATTAGTGCGCAGTATGGTATATTGGAAGATGGCGTAACGGCAGTGATTGAAATGGCGCAAGCTGCGGGGCTTCCTTTGGTACCTTATGAAAAACGCAATCCACTTTTTACGACAACATTTGGTGTGGGAGAACTTGTCAAAGATGCCATCGAAAAAGGGTATCGGAAGTTTATCGTGGGCATTGGTGGCAGTGCGACCAATGATGCAGGTCTTGGAATGATGCAAGCCTTGGGATATAAATTTTTGGATGAAGAAGGTACTGAGCTAGGTTACGGTGGGGAAATTTTAGAAAAGATCAATACCATCGATGAAAGTCATGTTTTGCCTATGCTTAAAGCATGTGAATTTGTTGTTGCCTGCGATGTCGATAACGTGATGTACGGTTCGCATGGTTCAGCGCAAATTTATGCCGGACAAAAAGGGGCGGACAGCGCAATGATAGAGCGCTTGGATGCCGGTATGATACATTTCACTCAACGTCTTAAAGAAGTATTTGGCAAAGATGTTGCTCTAAACGCTGGCTCAGGTGCCGCGGGTGGAATGGGTGGTGGTATGCAAGCCTTTTTAGATGCGACCCTTCGCTTGGGGATTGAGATTATTTTAGACCAGATTGGGTTTGATGCACACCTTACGGACACAACACTTGTCATCACCGGCGAAGGACGTATTGATAGGCAATCTTTGATGGGTAAAGTGCTTAGCGGGGTTTCCAATCGGTGTCAAAAAGCGGGCGTTCCCCTCATTGCATTAGGTGGTGGCATCGCCGATGAACTTGAAGATCATGAAGGTGTGGACGCACTTTTTTCCATTATGCGCTATCCGATGAGTCTGGAAGAAGCGATGGAAAAACCAAGAGCTGAAAAACTTGTCAAACAGAGTGTAAAAGAGATTTTTAGGTTGATGAAAACCTTTAACACAGCCTAATCCATTAAAATATTCTGGCTCGAAAGAGCCAAGCTTTAGTGCCTAGTGCAACGTAGCTTTTTAGGCTCTGCCTAAGAAGCGTATAAAAATGAAAAAGAGATATATGAAACACAGTGAACTTATTTGTATTAATGACTATTTAAAGCAATACCGTAAAATTTCCTCGATTTATCGTGTGGATGACAGTGTTTTACGCATTATTTTTGAAGCGGGTGAGCCACTCTTTATCGACCTTGGACGAGGGGATTCTTATATGTTTTTTAAAGAGGACTTCAAGCAGGCTAAGCGCTATAGTGCCCCTTTTGATGTATTGCTTTCTAAACGCTTCGCTAATGCAAAAATCGAGTCAATGGCGGTTGAAGAGGGAAACCGTATTTGGCGCATTGGTGTGCTTGCAAGTTCAAGTTATAAAGCGATGCGTACAACCTTACAGTTGGAATTTACAGGGCGAAATACCAATGCCATTATTCTTGATGAAAATGAGATTGTTTTAGAAGCGTTGCGTCATATCGACACCAGCGTCTCTTTTCGTAGTGTGAAAGTAGGTGAAGTACTGGAAATATTGCCTCCAAAAGAGCTCAAAGAGAAGCCTTTTATCCTAGATGAGGGCATAGAAGCATATTTAAAAGCCTCATACGAAAAACGTTTGCATGTTAAACTCGAAGAGATCAAAAAACAAAAAATTGCGCAAGTGGTTAAAAAGATTACCAAACTCACACAGGCGATTGAGGCACTGGAAAACGAAGAGGAATTGTATGCCCAAAGCGATATGGCAAACCATCATGGTACTCTTGTTTTAGCGCACTTGCATACGATCAAAGGATACCAAGAAACGGTAATGTTACACGATTTTGAGGGAAATGAGGTGACGATTTGCTTGCCACAAGCCCAAACACCGCAAATGGCGGCTAATCTACTTTTTAAAAAATCGAAAAAGTTACGTCAAAAAGCACTCTCTGTGCATCGTCAAAAAGAAAACTTGGAAGAGAAACGACTTTTTTTAGAGCGTATGGTAGATGTCATCAATGCAGCACATGATCCTGAAGAGATACAGATTTTAGTTCCCAAACAACGTAAGTCAAAACAAAAAGGAGATGAGAGCAGTTACTATGAAACCTTTTTGTTAGAGGGGTATCGTATTTTGCTGGGTAAAAATGAGAAAGGAAATATCGCGCTTTTACAAGAAGCAAAAAAGAGTGATATATGGCTTCATGTGAAAGATATGCCTTCTTCTCATGTCATTATTTGTACTGAAAAACAAAATGTTCCCGAATCCGTTCTCATTTTCGCCGCAAAACTGTGTGTAGAGTTTAGCATGGCTCAAAAAGGTGGCTATTTGGTCGATTATACTAAACGCAAAAACGTTAAACCTTTTGATGGAGCGAATGTTGCTTATGAAGAGTATCAGACGCTTAAAATATACAAGGAGTGAGCTCTTCACGTGTATGTTAAGAAGTTTTCTGACACGCATGTGCCAAGCTTCAGTGTAGAGTGCAACGTACCTACTCACCTTTACTTAAGAAATGTGTAAAGGTGAGTAGGTACGTTGCTGGCTAAATATGAGTGCGTTATTTGTCCTTTCTGCCTCCCAAAGAGGCAAGCTTCAGCGCATAGCGCAGCGTAGTTTTTTAGGCTTTGCCTAAGAAGCGTGTAAAAAGTAGGAGGCTTTCATGGCAAGTATTGGTTCCATTGGAAATGTGATTTATGCTAACCAGATGATACCTGTGCAAGCGGCGAAACAGATGGACTATCTCAATAGTGTTCAAATGCAAAGTGCCATAGCTGAAGCGATGCAAAATGAAAAAGAAGAAATTGTTGAAGATGTACGCCCCACAGAAGAGAGCTATAAAATAGACCCTGAACACGAACATGAACACCAACGACGGGATGAAGAAAATGGTGCATCCGAAGAGCAAATGAAGCAAAAAGAGGAGCTTGCAGAGCATCATGCTACTGCAGAAGAGGATGAAAAACCTGTTGTCCAAGAGGGTCATTTAGACATTAAAGCTTAGCCTCACCTTGACTTTGCTATCATTACTCCTAATACAACAACATCATAAAAGAGTTTCTCATGAACTTTAAAGCACTCTACGAATCAAATAAACAGCGCGTTTTTACAGGTCTTGTGATGATGGCATTTGCTGCATTTATCGCATTTTTGAACAATAACTTTGTTACATGGCTTATCTTGGGCGCTATGTATCTGTTTGCCTTTTATGAGGCAATGAATCTTTTTGAAATTAAAGATAATAAATTTTATGTTTATGCCGTAGTGTTGTGGCTTGCCGCTTTTATTTATCCTAATCCCGATGATCTGATTTATTTGGCGTTGATTGGCTCTTTGTCTGTGATGGCTTATACAAAAAAGGTCGATTATAAACTGCTTGCTCCTTTTTTCTACCCTTCCATTTCGATGTTTTTCATTTATACGCTTTACCATGATTTTGGTATGTCCGTTCTCATTTGGCTCGTTGTCATTGTTGCGCTTACTGACACAGGTGCGTATTTTGTGGGCAAAAGCATTGGTAAAACACCTTTTTCACCTACCTCTCCCAATAAAACACTCGAAGGTGTTGTTGGCGGTGTATTGATCGCTACCGTTGCAGGGGCATTGTACGGAACATTTTTTATCTCATTATGGCTTTCTGCGCTCATAGCGCTTTTGACGTCAGTAAGCTCCGTTTTTGGTGATTTATTTGAGAGTTATCTCAAGCGTGAAGCAGGCGTGAAGGACAGTGGAAATCTTTTCCCAGGGCATGGTGGAATGCTGGATAGATTGGATGGCTACCTTTTTGGTGGTGTCGTGATGGTCATTTTACTTCGAGGGCTTGCATAAGTGGTATTACTTGGCTCAACCGGCTCTATTGGAGTTAACGCGCTTATCATCGCTAAACGATTTGGTATTATGGTTGAAGCACTGGTCGCTGGTAAAAATATTGACCTTTTAAATCAGCAAATTAAAGAACATCAACCTAAATACGTTGCGATTAGTGATGCAAAAGACCGAACATTGGTCAACCATAAAAATGTTTTTGTTGGCAAAGAGGGCATTTTAGAGCTTTTGCAAAAAACACAGAGTTTTTTAGTGGTAAATGCGTTGGTTGGTTTTGTTGGATTAGCACCAAGTATTGAAGCACTTCGCCTTGGTAAGAAATTAGCCCTTGCCAATAAAGAATCTCTTGTCGTTGCCGGACATCTTTTAGACACCGCAAAAATTACACCGATTGATAGCGAGCATTTTGGTCTTTGGTATCTTATGGATAAACGCCCTGTCGACAGCATGACAATTACCGCTAGTGGGGGTGCTTTCCGCGACACACCACTGGAAAAACTCTCCAGTATGTCTTTTCAAGACGCGCTTAAACATCCTAATTGGAGCATGGGATCAAAAATTACCATTGATAGTGCCACGATGACCAACAAGCTTTTTGAACTCTTGGAAGCTAAATGGCTTTTTGGATGTGAAAAATTAGATGCGATCATTGAGCCAAAGTCTCTTATTCATGCATTTGTTGCTTTTCAAGATGGCAGTACCACGGCACATTTAGCCGTTGCTGATATGAAACTTCCTATCGCATTTGCTCTTTTAGGCGAAGTTCAAGAGCCTATTTTACCTTCCATTGATCTTGCTAGTATAGGATCTTTTTCGTTTCAACCTATTGTTAAAGAGCGTTATCCTATTTGGGAAATTAAAGACGACGTCCTTGCCAATCCAACCCGTGGCGTGGTCATTAATGCTGCCAATGAAGTGGGAATTGCTAAATTTTTCAATCAAGAGATCAATATTTTACAACTGGCAGAACTGACTAAAAAAGCGTATCGACATTTTGAAGATGCGATTCCAAAATCGTTAGATGAGGTTTTTGAGATCGACCGAGAAGTAAGGCATTATTGTCTTTCCTAGATTTATTTCTATCTGCTTAGATATCTACACTTTACGATAAAATGTCACAAAAATTTACCACAAAGAGGTGTCAATGTTACATAAAACAGACTACAACTTTAGGCTGAGGGACAGCATTATTGGGTTGCAGTTTTTATTTGTTGCCTTTGGGGCGCTGGTACTTGTACCCATTTTAACAGGGCTTGATCCCAATGTTGCTCTTTTCACTGCAGGATTTGGAACACTTCTGTTTCAACTGACAACACGTGAGCAGATTCCTCCCATTTTTTTAGCGTCATCGTTTTCTTTTATAGCGCCAATTATTTATGGGCTTAAAACATGGGGATTGGCTGGAACACTGTGTGGATTGGCTGCTGCTGGAATATTCTACTTTTTCTTGAGTATTGTAGTGCGTCTTAAAGGTTCAGATTTTTTACACAAACTTTTTCCTGCTGTCGTTGTAGGCCCTGTTATTATGACCATTGGTTTGATCCTCTCTCCTGTTGCGGTCAACATGGCAATGGGTAAAACGGGTGATGGTGCGATTGTCTTAGTTCCTCTTCATCAAGCGATGATGGTCTCTATGTCCGCACTTATTGTCACGCTTTTAGTAGCGCTTTTAGGTAAAGGGGTGCTTCGGTTACTACCGATTTTATGCGGTATTATTGCAGGCTATAGTGTCTCCCTTCTTTTGGGCATTGTCAGTTTTGACTCTGTTGCTAAAGCGGCTTGGTTTGCAATGCCAAATTTTGTTTTCCCCGAATGGAATCTTGAAGCGATTATCTATATTTTACCGATAGCCATTGCTCCAGCAGTAGAGCATGTAGGTGGTATTTTAACGATTAGTAATGTCACAAAGACGGATTATTTGAAAAAACCAGGTTTGAAAACGACACTTTTAGGCGATGCTATTGCGACAACAGCGGCATCTATGCTTGGAGGTCCTCCAAATACAACGTATTCAGAAGTAACGGGCGCGGTAACGATTACTAAGGCATACAATCCTGCCATTATGACATGGGCGGCAATTTTTGCGATTGTATTGGCATTTGTTGGTAAATTAGGCGGTCTTTTAGCGACGATCCCCGTTCCCGTTATGGGCGGTATTTTGCTCCTTTTATTCGGCATTATCGCTTCCATTGGTTTAGGAACGATGGTAAGAGAGCAAGTGGATATGAATGACCCTCGCAATATGATTATTGTTTCAATGGTTTTAGTCTTAGCGATTGGTGGTATGGTTGTTGATATGGGTGGCGTGGCATTTAGTGGTATTGGTTTAGGTGCGATTGTGGGTATTGTGCTCAATTTGGTCTTGCCAAAAGGGCATCATGTTAGTGAGTAGTAAGGAAGATAGATGGAATTGATTGAAAAATTGGTAGCAACCCTTTCAGGCATTGTTTGGGGTGCTCCAATGTTAGTGTTATTGGTAGGAACGGGACTTTATTTAACAATTATTTTACGGGGTATGCAGTTTTGGGCACTACCGCATGCGATGAAGCTAATTTTTCATAAAGAGCATGATGGAGAGGGTGAAATCAGTCACTTTGCAGCGCTTATGACGGCACTTGCCGCAACAGTGGGGATTGGTAATATTGTCGGTGTTGCAACAGCAATTGCTTTGGGCGGACCTGGGGCTGTTTTTTGGATGTGGATGACAGGACTTGTGGGAATGGCGACGAAGTATTCGGAAGCTGTTTTAGCTGTCAAGTATCGTCAACGTGGGCATCATCACGGTTTTAAAGGTGGACCAATGTACTACCTCACTTATGGTCTTAAAATGCCAAAGTTGGGTATGGCATTTGCTATTTTTACGGCTATTGCTGCGTTTGGCATTGGTAACATGACCCAAGCGAATGCTGTTGCTCAAATTTTATATACAGAAATGGCAATCCCAACATGGATTACAGGCGTGGTTCTTTTAACATTAACTGCTGTGGTTATTTTAGGTGGTATTAAATCGATCGGTAACTTTACCTCATTTCTTGTTCCATTTATGATTCTTGTCTATGTTTCAGTTTCGCTTGTTATTTTAGCAATGAATATTGATAAATTAGGTGACGCCTTTAGCCTCATCTTTTACCATGCATTTAATCCTATTGCGGCAGGTGGTGGATTTGTTGGTGCAACAATGGCAGCCGCTATTCGTTACGGTGTCGCGAGGGGTGTTTTCTCTAATGAATCTGGTCTTGGTTCAGCACCAATAGCAGCAGCAGCAGCTAAAACAAATGACCCCGTACGCCAAGCTTTAGTCAGTATGACACAAACATTTATTGATACATTGGTTGTGTGTACGATGACAGCGCTTATTATTTTGATTTCTCCATTTTGGCAGCAAGGTGTAAGTCCAAGTGCTATTACCATGCAGAGTTTTCAGCTCTATCTTGGCTCTTTTGGCGGAATTGTTGTTATTATTTCAACTGTATTGTTCGCGTATTCAACCATTTTAGGATGGAGTTATTACGGTGAAAAAGCATTTGAGTACATCTTTGGTGAACGTTTCATTCGCCTGTACAGAGTTCTTTTTATTGCAGGTGTGATGGTGGGCTCAATGCTCAAACTTGAGTTTGTTTGGAACTTCTCTGATCTTACCAATGGTTTGATGGCAATTCCAAATCTTATAGCACTTCTTTTGCTTTCGAAAGTCATTTCGTCAGAAAGTAAGCGCTATTTTGAGAGTCTTAAATAAGGAAAAAGCAGAAGCATGTTTCGCCTCTCTTTTGCGTTTGCAGCGATTGCTGTTTTAATGCTTATCAATTTTTACAGTTACAAGCGCTTTCTAAAGCGCTTGGATCTTTTTTTCAGATATCAGAGCGTGATTAAAGGTGTGATGATTCTTATCACACTGTGCGAAATCTTTTACTTTTTAGTCCTTCGCCTAGACAACCTTGATCCTTTGCTCTATTCACTTTTCTCGGCAATGCTGGGCGTCTCTTTTATGCTTTTTTGTGTCTCTATCATCTATGATTTATTTCATATTCCTTACGCCAAAATACCGTATGATTATTCAAGGCGTATGTTTGTCAAAATGGTTTTTGATGTGACGATGCTCATTTTAGCGCTTTCTTACATGACCAAAGGGTTTATCAATGGTATGAAGGCACCAATAATTAAAGAAGTCGATGTATACATTTCAGGGCTTAAAAAAGAGCTGTGTATTGTACAGGTTACAGACGTGCATATCGGAAAGACATTGGGCAAAGCCTTTATAGATGATATGGTAAAACAGATCAATACCCTAAATGCAGATATTGTTGTTATTACAGGTGACTTGGTAGATATGCCAGTGGAGCAAATTGGCAATAAATTGGATACTTTGAAAGAAATTAAAAGTCGTTTGGGTGTGTACTATGTACCTGGAAATCATGAGTATTTTTACGGGGTACATAAAATTATGGAGCATGTAAAATCTTTAGGTATTCATGTACTTTCCAATCGCTCAATGGTGATTAATGAAACGATTAACCTTGCAGGCGTCATGGATATGATGGGAAGACGTTTTGATTTTGAACCACCTGATCTTAAGCAAGCTCTGCGAGATGTCGTACCAGCGTTACCTACCATTTTACTTTCACATCAGCCCAAAATTGTTAAAGAGATGAAAGATGAAAAAATCGATCTTATCCTTTCAGGACATACGCATGGTGGACAGATTTTTCCATTTGGTCTTTTGGTGCTTTTGGATCAACCTTATTTAAGCGGTCTTTACCAACATTCAAAACGCACGCAAGTTTTTGTGAGTAATGGTGCTGGTTACTGGGGCCCTGCGGTGCGCATTATGGCGCCAAGTGAAATTGTTAAACTTACTCTTAAAGTCAAAGTATGAAATCATTTTTAGCACTTATCATTGTTGCACTTTTTCTTGGGGGATGTAGTGTCAAGCAAGAAACATTACAAGTAACGCCTGACAAAGTACAGCAACTTACCACAGAACTGACCAGTTTAGGGCACGATATAGATTATCAAGAAGCACGTATGTTTGCGTATGAAGCGCTGTTGTACCCACAGATTTTAGCTGAGCGATACGGCTTAGTTTATCCTCCAACATTTCATAACTTTTTGATCAACACCGGAATTAAAGATCGAGGTCTTTGCTACCAATGGAGTGAAGATATGATCACCCATCTTAAAGGTTTGAAGTATCAAAGTTTTGATTTGCGCTGGGGTGTTGCCAATAAGGGTGAATTCGATGAGCATAATTCCGTGGTTGTTGTTGCCAAAGGTGCGCCATTTCGTACCGGAGTCTTGATCGATCCATGGCGAAATTCAGGAACACTTTACTGGGCGAAACTAGGAGATGACCCTACGTATAAATGGGTTGAAAATATTGAACGAAGTCGTTATTATGGGACAGTTGGGCGTTAATTTGGTGCAATTTTTTGTAAAATAATACGAATGACACTTGCCCGCCCTATATGCTTATCCCCTTCATTGAGAAGCACAACTTCTTGTGCTAGCTTGTGCACTTTACATGGAAGAAGTTTTAGGATGTCAAGAATATCGTTCAAGTCATAGAGTGAAGCACTATTCTTAGGTCCTCCACTTTCAAAGTGGATTTGACTTTCACTAAAAAGTTCTGCAATAAAATAACCATTAGGCTTAAGCGCTAGAAGCGCTTTTTCAAAAAGCATTTTTTGATTTTGTTTCAGGAGCTGAAGGTAAGTACAAATTACGGCATCGTAGAGTTCTTCAGGCTCCCAATACTCTATGCGTGTATGACGTGTTTTAATAAAAACGTAACACTCTTTCGCACGCCTACGCAGTTTCATCAGTGCTACATCTGAAATATCTAGTGCTTCGACTTCAAGCCCTTTGTCAGCTAAATAAATGGCATTACGACCCTCTCCTTCAGCTAAACACATCACTTTTTTAGCGCTTAGCAGGAGTTCGGTATTTTCTTTGATAAAATTGTTTGGGGCTTCGCCATAGATGAAATTTTTTGTTTGAAATTTTTTATTCCAAAATGCTTGCATCTGCCACCTTCATCTTTTTTCACTTTTATTGTAACACAATTTAAATCAATGACATCCTTTTTGAATTGCGTTACAATCTTCGCATTCAATCAAGGAGTAACTATGAAATATCCAGCTTTTTTTGATACAACCCAAACCATTACCCTCTACGATCCACTTTCAGAAGTTTTGGGTGCATTTGAAGACGGCGCAATCACTTTTGGTTACCTTGATGTGGTTAAAAGTGCTGGACATAGTTGTCCTACAATGGCGGGAGCTTATCTGATGATTCGCGAAGGACTCAAGGCCTTATTTCCAAATGAATTACCAATGCGAGGCTCTATCGATATTTCTTTTAAAGAGAATCAAAACGATGGCACAACAGGCGTTATAGCCAATGCTTTTTCTCTGATTACCGGCGCTACAGATACATGGGGTTTTAAGGGTTTAGGCGGTAACTATGTCCGCAAAAATTTGATGCATTTTAAAGCAGATATACCATTGCAGGTAAGAATAAAGCGCCTTGATACCAACGCTTTTGTAGATGTGGCATATGATCCTCAAACGATTATCATCGAACCTGCGATGCAACCTTTAATGAAAAAGCTACTTACTGGAATACTCAATGAGGAAGAAAAAGCGTCATTTTCACAGATGTGGCAGAAGAGGGTAGCCCAAATTTTAGAAAATTTTGATAAAGTAATAGTTATAAAATAAACCCAATTTAGCCGGAGTGTTCATTGCTGAGCTTAAAAAAACAAAATATTACCAGATGGATTGTTTTTTTGCCAGCATTTGCCATTTTGCTTACCTTCTCCATTACGCTCGCTATTGTTATTACCGCAGAACGTGCTGAGTATCAAAAGTCACTTGAAAATACACGTATTGCTTATGTAAAACGCTCTAAAGCTCAAGCCCAAGAGCGTATTGATAAACTCATTGATTACGTCAATGACAATGAAAAATTTGTGATGAATGAAGCCAAAGATGAGATTAAAAATATTGTCAATCTTGCCTATCAAATCATCAATGATATTTACATCGAAAACCCAAATCTTCCTCGCGAAAAGATTTTGGAAAAAATCAAAAGTAAACTGAGAGATACACGTTTTTTCAATGATTTAAGTGGCTATTATTATATTTTTGACTTTCATGGTATCTGCGTCATGCATGGTGTGAACAAAGAGCTGGAAGGACAAAACTTTTTCAATGCACAAGATGCTTCTGGACGGTATTTTATTCAAAATGCCATTACCCGTTTTCAGACAGAAGAGGCATTCGCTTCGACATGGCGTTGGCAAAATCCTAAAGATGATATCTCTCGTAAAAAAATAGGTTATCAAAAGCGTTTTGAACCTTTAGGTATTTTTATTGGCAGTGGCCGTTATGAAGATGAAATAAGAGACCGCGTCAAAAAAGAGACCCAGAAATTGTTGCTCAATACCAAATATGGTGAATATGGTTATATCTTTGCTTATGATTATGCAGGTAACACGATCGCACATGGTGATAACTCTTTGGTTGGGAAAAATAGGCTTGATGTAACTACAAATGGTCAATTTATCATTAAAGACATTGTGGAAGGTGGAAAGAGAAACCTAGAGGGTTTCTTTATGAGTTATATGGCATCGTATCATCCAACAGCACAAGATCGCAGTAAAATCTCCTTTATTCGACCGATTCCTCAGTTCGAGTGGGTGATTGGCACAGGGGCTTATCTTTCTGAAGAAAATAATGCACTCTTAGAACAAGAGCAAGTATTGAAAAACAAAATGCAATCAACTATTATCAATATGCTTGCTGTATCGTTGATTATTATGCTCCTTGTTATGGGCATTATGTTTTTTATCTCAACAAAATTGCGCTCTGTTTTATCACGTTATGAGAACCATTTGCTCCTTAGTAACAAACAAATTCGTGAGCAAAAACTCGTTTTTGAAACGCTATACCAAAAGTCAGCCGATGGTATTTGGCTTCTTAAAGAGGGTATTTTTGTCGATTGTAATGAAGCCATTGTCAAGATGTTTAAGGCAAAAGACAAACAAGCGTTGATTAATGTAACGTTATCTGATCTCTCTCCTGAGTTACAACCAGATGATCAAAGCTCGTATGAAAAAGCACTTTGGATGAATGCTCTTGCTTCGCAACAGGGCATTCATAAATTTGAGTGGCAAGCACGCGCTTGTGATGGAGCACTTTTTTGGATCAGTATTATGATGACAACCATTCGCATGGATAAAGGTATCATCCAACACTGTTCGGTCAGAGATATTACGATTCGAAAAGAGTTAGAAGAGGAAAATAAAAAGCAGAAAAAACTCCTCATGCATCAAATAGAACATGATACGCTTACGGGACTTCCCAATCGTAATCTTTTGCAAGACAGGCTTACTCAATCAATCAAAAAAGCGAGTCGTGATGGCAAGGTACTTGGTATCATGTTTGTAGATGTTGATAAATTTAAAAGTGTTAATGACTCTCTCGGGCATGATGCTGGGGATATGCTTTTAAAAACGATTGCACAGCGTATGCGGGGCAGTGTTCGCGAAACCGATACCGTAGCGCGTCTGAGTGGTGATGAGTTCATTGTACTGCTTGATGGCTGTAAAGATGTCAGCGATATTTTTATTGCCATTAAAAAGCTGGTTTCTTCGTTTCAAGAGCCTTTTTTACTCGGCAATGAAAGCTTCAAGATCACGATGAGTATTGGTGTGAGTGTTTATCCCAATGATGGTGAAACAGCGAGTAAATTGCTTAAAAATGCTGATATCGCGATGTATAAAGCTAAGTCTAAAGGCCGCAATCGCTATGTCTTTTTTGACCAAGAGATGAATCAAGAGACCAACGAACATCTTGAAGTGGAAAAAAGTTTACACAAAGCGTTGGAAAACAATGAATTTGTTGTTTTTTATCAACCTCAGATCAATCTTCAGACGGATAAAATTGTAGGTTTTGAAGCGTTAATTCGGTGGAATCACCCTACCCGTGGGCTTACTGCTCCAGGCTATTTTATACATATCGCAGAAGAGAGTGAGCTGATTGTTGATATTGGTAGTTGGGTTATCCTCGAAGTAATGCGCCAGATTAAAGCGTGGTATGACATGGGTTTGGATCCTGGCAAAACGGCGATCAATATCGCAGGAAAACAGCTTGAGTCAGCTAACTTGGTAGCTTTTATGATCCAAAGTTTACGTGAGAGTGGGTGTAAACCAGAGTGGATCGAGATGGAGATTGTAGAACGGTTTATTATGAAAGACACCTCCAAATCCATAGCCCTTCTAAAGCGCTTTCGTGAACTGGGTGTGGATATTTCCATTGATGACTTTGGAACGGGGCACTCTTCCTTAGCATACCTCAAACAACTGCCTATTACAAAACTCAAAATAGACCAAAGTTTTGTACAAAATTTAGAAGACAGTCAAGAAGATCGTGCGATTGCGCGCACTATCATTGAACTTGGGCGAGGGCTTGGGCTTAAAGTACTGGCTGAAGGTGTTGAAACAGCAGGACAAAAAGAGTTTATTTACGGTAATGGATGTGAATTGATGCAAGGTTATCTCTTTAGCAAACCGGTGCGTGCTGAAGATGCGGAACTCTTATTAAAAAATCAAGCACACATGTTATAATCACACTGAAAATGTTTAAATAGGGCAAAGCAATGAGACGAAGAGATTTTTTAGGATTAATGGGGGCTACACTTACAGGGAGTCTTGCGCAAGCAGATGAGCTAAAACACCCCGATATTTGGCTTAAAGAAGAACAAAAAGCTGTTTTTGAATCTGTTATTAAAAAGCTTGAAATGGTTGAAAATACTGTTGGATATGCCAAATTTAATCTAATTTCATTTGATGAAACTCTAAAAATTGCTAAAAATTTTCCTAAAATTGGGGCATTCACTCCTACTGAGACGGCTTATATTGAAGAAGTATTTTACACGGATCCTGCTATTTATGGCTTTTATGGCAAACGCACAGTTGAAAATTTGAGCGACGTTGTTAGTGAAAAAGATGTTATTAAAATTGAAGGTACGGGGCATTATGTCTATCGTGGACGTTCTCATGAGCTTTTACTTGGGATTATGCACGATGTAGGGAAAACGATCATCTTAACTTCAGGTGTACGTGCGACCATGAAACAACTATCTCTTCATCTCGATAAAATTAAAAGCGAACATGGAAATATTACCGTCGCAGCACGTTCTTTGGTTCCCCCTGCGTATTCTTATCACTCAATCGGTGATTTTGATGTGGGTAAAAAAGGGTGGGGACACCAAAATTTTACAGCTAATTTTGCACGTACAGAAGAGTTTTGGAATTTACAAAGACTCTCTTATGTCTCTATGCGTTATACGATTGGAAACGGTGATGGTGTCAGGTTTGAGCCTTGGCATGTGAAAATTGTATAGATGATATTAAGCATTGAAAGTAGTTGCGATGATAGCTCTATCGCTATCACACGCATAAGTGACGCAAAACTCCTGTTTCATAAAAAAATATCCCAAGATGCCGAACATGCGCAGTATGGTGGCGTTGTACCCGAACTTGCGGCACGTTTGCATGCGGTGACGCTTCCTAAAATACTTGAAGAGACAAAGTCTTATTTTATGGAGCTTAAAGCCATCGCTGTGACGAATGAACCTGGACTTTCGGTCACACTCGTTGAGGGTGTTAGCATGGCAAAAGCGCTGAGTGTTGCGCTGAATCTCCCTCTTCTTGGAATCAATCACCTTAAAGGTCACATCTGCTCTTTGTTTATCGAAGATGAAACACGCTTTCCGATGGATGTTTTGCTCGTTTCTGGTGGGCATACACAGCTTTTACATGTAAAGAGTTTGGAAGAGATAAAACTTCTTGCAACGACGATGGATGACAGCTTTGGCGAGAGTTTCGATAAAGTGGGTAAAATGCTTGGGCTTCCCTATCCTGCGGGTGCTATTATCGAAAGTTATGCTAAAAGAGGCGATGCCAAGCGGTTCGATTTTACCATTCCTCTTCAAGGAACGTCCTCATCTTTACTTGCTTTTAGCTATTCAGGACTTAAAAATCAAGTGAGGCTCTGCATTGAAGCGCAAGAAAATATGGATGAACAAACCCTTTGTGACATCTGCGCTTCATTTCAACGTGTTGCGGTTGCCCATCTGATGCAAAAGATTAAAAAAGCATACAAAGAGCGTGCAGTTGAGCATTTTGGAGTAGTGGGTGGTGCGAGTGCAAATCTCTACTTACGCCGCGAACTTGAAGCTTTTTGTAGCTCAAAAAAAGCGAAGTTGCACACTGCAAAAATGGAATTTTGCTCTGACAATGCAGCTATGATAGGAAGATGTGCAGTAGAGGCTTATGCTCAAAAAGCATTCGTTAGCCTCGCTGATTTGAAAGTGCGTAGCTCTTCAAAGGATATTTTCTTTTAATTTTTTAGCGTGGGAAAGATCCGTTGTTAATATCAATCACCGTACCATTAATGTACTCAGGTGATTCTGTCGCAAGCCAAACAATCGTTTTGGCAATTTCTTCAGGCTCTGCAAATCGCTTTGAAATGACGGATTTTAAAAAAGCTTCTTGACGTGCGGGTGGAATGGTGTTGAGCATGTCCGTTGCGACAGGACTTGGTGCAACTGCATTGACAATAATTTTGCCTTCAAAGATTTTTGAGAAGCTTTTTGTGGCATTGATAAGCCCTGCTTTGGTTATGCCATACCAAACATCAGGATGTCCAATCTGCCCTGCAATAGAGGTGTTGTTGACAATACGCCCACTTTTTTTCAGCATATTTTTTGCCACTTCTTCCATTAATTTCACAGGTGCTTCAAGGTTGACTTTAAGCATGGTATTAATTTGGGCATTTCCATAATTTTGGTAAGGGATTGAATACATCACTCCAGCATTATTGATAAGAATATCGATGGGTGGAAGCGAGTCGATAAGTGCGGAAATAGCATTAACGTGCACTAAATCAAATAGGATAGTTTTAATATGCGGATGTGTTGATAATTCAAAATTTTTAAAATCACGGGCAAGGATAATGACGTCACAGTCCAATGCTAAAAATGCCTTTGTTACTTCAAGACCTATGCCTTTATTGCCACCCGTAATTAAAACAGTTTTGCGCATGAATGTTCCCTTTTATTGTTTTAAAATAATAATCTCTTCTTCAAGTCTCACACCAAATTGGTTTAAAACCTCTTCTTTGACAGCGGAGATAAGTTCAATGGCTTCCTCGTAAGTACCGCCTCCAAGATTGACTAAGAAGTTGGCATGAACATTGCTGAACATCATATTCCCCACTTGCTTGCCTTTAAAGCCAGCCTCTTCAATGAGCTGACCTGCAAAGTGTCCCACAGGATTTTTAAAACAACTCCCTGCACTAGGCTCTTTGGGTTGATTGTCACGCATTTTTTTAAACATGGCGAGTAGATTTGTATCAAAACCACTTTTGCAAGCAAAGGTCGCTTCATAGACAATGCCTTCGATTCTAGCGAAGCGGTAGCCATGTTCGATGGATTCTTTTTTTATCCACCCTTTTTCGGTGCGAATGGCGATGAGGTCATTGAAAATTTCCCACGTTTTAAGTCCTGCATTCATAGCCACCATGCCACCCAATGTTCCGGGGAGTTTTTGCATCAGCTCAAAACCTGCAAGATCGTGTTTTTTGGCAAAAGAGAGGATTTTCCCACTGGGTGTTGCACCACCTATGTGTAAAACAGTACCTTCAAGATAAATGAAGTCAAAAGATTTATCTAACATCGCCAAAGGAGGTGGAGTAGGGCTAACTAAAAGGTTGTTTGCTCCACCAATGAGTTTATAATCTTGGGGCAGCGGTATGATAGTATCAAGCAGTAAAACATTCAGTACGGGACCAATTTTAATGCTGGAATAGGTCGAAAAATTAATGGATTTGGTCATTTAAAAGACAAATGAGGGAATAAGCTCGATCATGCGGGTTGTAAACTCGATCATCATGTTCATCATCCACGGCATTGTAAAGATGGCGACAACGATGGTAATAAGAACTTTGGGTACAAAACTAAGTGTTGATTCATTGATTTGAGTAACCGCTTGAAAAATACTAATGGCAAGACCTGCAATAAGACCAGCCATGAGCATAGGCATGGAAAGTAAGAGCGCTATTTTAAACGTTTCGACGCCCAGACCAATGAGTTTAGCTTCCATAAAATGCCTTTCTAGCTGTTTCGCAACGCTTCGTATTCTTTAGGAATAAGATAGTCAGATGCTTTAATTTGTTGATCGTAAAAACCATGTTTATAGCCGATTTCAAAAAGTGTATCAATCGCTTGATACTGAATGTCGCTCATCTCGATAGAGTTTTCATTGGCATAGAGACCAAGGTATTTTTTGAGTGTTGCTTGGTCCACTCGAACAAGATTACGTTCTAAAAGCATTTTTGAAAGAAGTCCTTGATGGGTATGGGCAATGTCAACCGCTTGAATCAGAGCATTTTCACAGTCAATTGCTCGTAAAATTGGCATTGAACGACGTAGCGCCATGCCTCCAAGAGGTAAAGGAAGTTCTGCTTGGCAAAGCTCTTTCCATATATCCCAGAGTTCTCGCTCCACTACAAGTTCATCACTAAAATTAAGGATGCTCTCATGAATTAAAACACCAGCATCTACTTCGTTATCAAGAACGGCTTGTTCGATCTCTAAAAAGTTTTTGTAAACAATACGCGCTTCAGGATATGCGATTTTGAAAAGAAGAGCATTTGTGGTATGGGTACCGCTAAGGGCAACTTTAAAATTCTTTTTAAGCTTCGTCTCTTTTTTCTTTACAAGTTTAGGACCATAACCTTCGCCAAAGCTTACCGCCGTACGTAAAAGAGCATATTCACTGCGAATTTTTGGATAAAGCGCAAAGCTAATCGCAGTAATGTCATAACTGTTTTTAAGGGCTTCAAGGTTGAGCGTTTCAATGTCCAAGGCTATATTTTCAAAACTAAGATTCTGTGTGCTCACCCAACCAAATTTGATGGCATAATACATAAAAATATCGTCTGCATCAGGTGAATGTGCTACGCTAATCGTTTTCAAAAAGTATCCTTGTAAAAGTGTTAGGATTATTTTAACATATTACATATTGAAATATTTTGAACTGCTTCTAAATAAATTGTATAGAATTGCTTCAAAGGGCTTTTTCAAGCTCAAAATGATAAAATATTAACACTATAAATGAGGTACTACAATGCAAATCGATGAAAATAAAAGAAAAGCGCTTGACTTAGCGATCAAGCAGATTGACAAAGCGTTTGGAAAAGGTGCTCTTGTAAGACTTGGCGATAAAGTTGTGGAACCAATTGCTTCAATCAGTACAGGTTCTATTGGATTGGATCTTGCGCTTGGAATCGGTGGTATTCCACAAGGTCGTATTATTGAAATTTATGGACCTGAAAGTTCAGGAAAAACGACACTGTCACTTCAAATTATTGCAGAATCCCAAGCAAAAGGTAGCATCTGCGCCTTTGTTGATGCTGAGCATGCTCTTGATGTAAAATATGCGGGTAATCTAGGTGTTGACATTGAAAATCTTTTGGTTTCACAACCCGATTTTGGTGAACAAGCTCTTGACATTGTTGAGACACTAGCACGTAGTGGTGCGGTGGATGTTATTGTTATTGACTCGGTAGCGGCACTGACACCAAAGAGTGAGATTGAAGGCGATATGGGCGATTCGCACATGGGTGTTCAAGCAAGACTTATGAGTCAAGCACTCCGTAAACTCACAGCGGTTGTGCACAAGATGAATACGACGGTTATTTTTATTAACCAAATTCGTATGAAAATCGGTACGATGGGTTATGGCTCACCTGAAACCACAACAGGCGGTAATGCCTTGAAGTTTTATGCTTCAGTACGTATCGATGTACGTAAAATTGCGACACTGAAACAAGGTGAAGAGCAGATTGGTAACAGAGTTAAAGCAAAAGTCATTAAAAATAAAGTGGCTCCTCCGTTTCGTCAAGCAGAGTTTGATATTATGTTCGGCGAAGGAATTTCAAAAGAGGGCGAAATGGTCGATTATGGTGTCAAACTTGACATCATCGATAAGAGTGGTGCTTGGTTTAGTTACAATGAAACAAAACTGGGACAAGGAAGAGAAAATGTGAAAGCATTTTTGAAAGAAAACAAAGAGTTAGCGTTAGAAATTGAAGATAAAATCAAACAAGCAATCGGTGGCAATGCAATGGTCATGACATGTGGTGCCGATGAGATAAAGGAAGATGAATGATCTATATTGAAGATATTGCAGCAGACGAAGTACTCGACAGTCGTGGCAATCCAACGGTACGTGCAAAAGTAACGCTTAGTGATGGCACGTGTGCCAGCGCTATCGTACCAAGTGGTGCAAGTACAGGTAAAAGAGAAGCCTTAGAGCTAAGAGATGCAGACAGTCGTTACATGGGCAAAGGTGTTCTTAAAGCATGTGAAAATGTTAACACTGAAATTTCTGATGAATTGATTGGACTTAACCCATTTAATCAAGCTGCAATTGATGAAGCAATGAAAAAATTGGATGGCACAGACAATTATGGTCGTTTAGGTGCAAACGCAGTATTGGGTGTTTCTATGGCTGTAGCGCGCGCTGCTGCACTTAGCCTTGGTGTTCCACTTTATCGTTACCTTGGAGGCAGTAATGCCATGACACTTCCAACGCCTATGTTTAACATCATCAATGGTGGAAGCCATGCCAATAACAGCGTTGATTTTCAAGAATATATGATTATGCCTCTTAACTTTGAAAATTTTGGAGATGCACTAAGATCGTGTGTTGAGGTTTATCACCAACTTAAAAAAATCATTGCAGGTATGGGCGAGAGTACAGCTCTTGGTGATGAAGGTGGCTTTGCTCCAAACCTCAAAGACAATGAAGAACCGATTAAAGTGATTATGCAAGCAATTGAAAAAGCTGGATATAAACCTGGCGTTGATATTGCTATTGCACTGGATGTCGCAAGTAGCGAACTTGTGTGTGAAGGTGGCTATAAACTTGAATCAGAAAAGAGAACATTGAGCAGTGCTGAACTTGTTGCGTACTACGAAAATCTTTGTGCAAAATATCCTATTGTCTCTATTGAAGATGGTTTAAGTGAAGATGACTGGGCTGGCTGGAAACTCTTGACTGAAAAACTTGGCACAAAAGTTCAACTTGTAGGTGATGATCTTTTTGTTACCAATGAGAAAATCTTAGCGGAAGGTATCGCTAAAGGTGTCGGTAATGCGATCTTAATCAAGCCAAATCAAATTGGAACTGTTACTGAAACGATGAGAACAGTGCGTCTTGCACAACGCAATAATTATAAATGCGTTATGAGTCATAGAAGTGGTGAGAGTGAAGATGCATTTATCGCTGATTTTGCAGTGGCACTTAACACAGGTGAAATCAAAACGGGTGCAACTGCACGTGGAGAGAGAACAGCTAAATACAATCGTTTATTAGAGATTGATAAAGAGCTTGAGCTTGGCGAGTACATAGGAAAACAACTCTTTACTAAATGAGTGACGTTTTAGATGAATTTGACGATGAAGCCGAAGAGAGTGGGCGATCTGCTCTCTTTTATCTTAAAATTTTATCGTTAGTTGCTGTAGTCGTTGGATTTGGCTTATATATAGGCGATGTTTTATTTGGTAAAAGTTCACTGGATGTTCTTTTAAACCTCCAATCCGATAAAGATACCTTGACTTCAAAAATCAAAAGTCTCAAAGATGAGAATGCTGTGTTACAAAAAGAGTATTTTGAATTACGACAATTGGACCCCGATAGATAATAAGGAGAACAGATGCAGAAGATTCTTTGGCTTTTTCTATCTCTTGCCGTGATTATAGAGGCGAGAGAAAATCCTTTCGAGACAGGTATATCTCCTCAAACTGCTGGTAAAGCTACACAAATTAAAGATGAAAGAACAGATTTTAGCACGACATCATTAAATCTTCCTAGTAGTGCACGTATTTTAAAAAGTGCTTCTGTGACTTTTCAAAATTTAGATGGTTCTATTAGCGAAGAGATTGTTGCCATCGAGCAAAATGTTGATTGGCATGCACCACTGATTTTAAGCCAGACAACAGATACGAATGCGACTACTCCAATATCAACCTCTATTGCTGTTCCTGAAACAAAAAAAACTGCTGAGAAAAAAGTCTCCCCAGCCTCTATTGTTAAAGAGGAAAAAATTGTAACAACGGCTATTGCTCCAAATGTAAGTGTCGATAATACCTTTAAACTTAACGAAGAGATCTCTTTCTATATAAATCAAAATGAAATTACTGTTTTTACGAAAGATAGCAAAATGCGAGACTTTCTCATCGCAGATCCATATAAAGTAGTTATTGATTTTAAAAAAGAGAAGAGTGCTTATGTAACCAAAATGATAGAGTTTAAAAAAGCCTCTTTTGTTTCTGCAACATTGGGAACACATGATGGATTTTACCGTATTGCGATTTTACTCGATGGGCATTATCGTTATGATTTGCAGCCATTTAATGGTGGTTATATTATTAAATTGAAGTAAAGAGAGATACATGTAAGGAAAATCCTTACATGTAAAGAAGCCATTAGTCAAACTTTGGCGTACGCTCTAGTGGTCCAAGATAGTGTTGACGAGGACGTGCAATCTTCATATCAGGTTGTTCTTTAAGCTCAATCCATTGAGCAATCCATCCAGGTGTTCTACCAATAACAAAAATTACCGCAAACATCTCTTTTGGAATCTTTAATGCTTGGAGAATTAATCCTGAATAGAAGTCGATATTTGGATAGAGTTTACGTTTGATAAAGTACTCATCATTCAGTGCAATCTCTTCAATACGGTGTGCTACAGCCATTAATTCGCTATCAATTGAAAGCTCATTGACCAATTGTTTTTGAAGATTTTTTAAAATCGTTGCACGTGGGTCAAAGTTTTTATAAACTCTGTGTCCAAATCCCATCAATCTGAATGGATCTTCTGGATCTTTAGCTTTTGCAATAAATTTATCAACATTGTCAACACTTCCAATAAGTTCAAGTTGGCGAATAACAGACTCATTAGCGCCACCATGTGCACGACCCCAGAGCGCACCAATGCCTGCACTTATGGCTGCATAAGGATGTGCATGGGTTGAAGCAACAACACGAACAGCAGTTGTTGACGCATTTTGTTCATGGTCTGCATGCAGTGTAAAGATAGTATCGAGTGCTTTTACTTCAATTGGCTTTAGATCAATATGATGATGAGGATAACCTCTGATCATGTATAAAAAGTTTTCAGTGAAACCTTTATCTAAATCAGGATAGATAATCGGTAAACCTTGAGAGTAGCGGTACGAAAAAGCTGCAATCGTTGGGATTTTAGCAATAATGCGATGTGCCATCTCTTTAGCTTGTTCAGGTGAATCCATATCAAGGTGATCAAAATAAAACGCGGAAAGCGCTGAAACAGCAGCCGATAAAATTGCCATTGGATGGGCATTATCAGGGAATGCATCGAAGAGTTTACGCATACTTTCATGAATAAAAGAGCGTTTTTTCAGTTCTGCCAAGAAGTTTTTATATTCATCTTTATTGGGGAGTTCTTTATGTAAAAGTAAAAAAGCCGTATCTAAAAATGACTTCTTCGTTGCTAAATAAGCAATATCGTAACCACGATACATTAATTTACCAATGTCACCATCGATATAGGTGATACGTGAACGACAGCTTGCTGTAGATGTAAATCCACGATCAAGTGTAAACATTCCTGTAGTGCCATAGAGTGTTGCAATATCTATAACATCAGGTCCCATCGTTGACTTGAGGATCGGAAACTCATACTCTTTGCCCGTACGATTGTCGATAAGGGTAACTGACTCTTTACTCATACGCATCCTTTATTAAATAATAAAATATTATATCAAATTTTGTTTTGCACGCTTAATAAATTGTAAGCATTATTATATTAGAGAGAAGAATATTAAAAAAGTTAGTTTGAAAGTTTTAGGTAGAGCGTAGCAGTAAAACTGCTACGCATGACAGGTTGTTGCGATCTCGTAGCCTAAACGTTGAATCATCTCACGATCCTTTGTTGGAAGCTCCCCTTTGGTTGTCAGATAGTCACCAATAACGATAGCATCGGCACCTGTTGCAAAAATATCACACTCTTTGCTTGTAAAAGTCGTTTCACGTCCACCTGCGATCATCAGTCGTGTATTTGGAAGGGCAGCTCTTACTTCAGTAATAATTGCAAGCGCTTCTTCTTCACTTAAAGGCGCAGCTTTGAGAGGTAAGGCAGGATTGTGAATGTAAAAATTTAGGGGCATGGTGTCTGGGCTGAGGGATTTTACACTTTGTATAAATGCAGATCTCTCTTCTTTACTTTCACCAAGTCCAAAAATCCCTCCACTGCATAAAGATAGCCCAGCTTCTTTAGCATTGAGACAGGTTTGGTAACGACTCTCCCATGAATGGGTGGTGCAGATTTTGTCATAAAAGTTTTGAGAACACTCTAAATTATGGTTATAAGAGTTGACCCCAGCCTCTTTAAGTGTACGAAGTTGTTCGACACTAGCGATGCCATTGCATGCAATTAAATTGAGATCAGGAAGCTCCGCTTTAACGGCGCGTGCCACTTCGCAGACAAAAGCCAGCTTTTTATCATCCAGTCCTAATCCTGATGTCACGAGACAAAAACCAATAGCACCATTGTTCGTAGCATTTTTAGCTTCGAAAACAATTTGTTCAACAGGTTTATATTTGTAACGTTCTATATCGGCATGATGACGGGCACTTTGGGTACAAAATCCACAATCTTCAGGACAGCTTCCGCTAGAGATATTTGAAATGGCACATAAAAAAATTGATTTTTTCATTGTTCAATAATCCTTGTTATTGGTATAATTTTAGAAGAGAGAAGTAAGAGGAGAGCGTTAAGCTTCCTCTTTGTGTTTGCATTTAATGCATTCGTAGATCTCTTTTTTGCGAAGTTCTCGTTTTGCCATAATGTAGTCACATTCTGGACATTTTTTATCGGTTGGTTCGTGGTTGGAGATAAATTTACATTTTGGATAGTTCCCACAGCCAAAGAATTTTCCTCTGCGTGAACTACGCTCTAAGATAGGTCCACCACATTCAGGACATGGAACGGCGAGTGTAATTTTTTCTTTAGGCGCTGTTTCACTTACTTTTTTAAGGTTTTGGGTGTATTTGCAGGTAGGGTAAGTACTGCATGCGATAAACTCCCCAAAGCGACCTTTTCGTTTAACAAGCTCTTTGCCACAGTCTGGACACATTTCACCCGTAAAGACAATGACTTTTTGACTTTCAATGTTTGTTTTTCCCGCGCTTACTTGCTTTTCAAATGGTTCGTAAAAATTCCATAAGGTTGTTTGCCAGTTTTCTTTATCTTCAGCGATTAAATCTAGTGTCTCTTCCATTGTGGAAGTGAAAGATGAATCAACAATTTGAGGGAAGTGTTTTTCCAAAAGCTCGGTAACACTAAAAGCTATTTCACTTGGAATAAGTTGCTTTTTTTCAATCGTGATGTAATCACGTGCTGTCAGAACCGAGATCGTTGGAGCATAGGTGGATGGACGTCCGATACCTAAACTTTCTAATTTTTTAATCAAACTTGCTTCAGAATAACGTGATGGTGGCTCTGTAAAGTGTTGGTTTGCATCAATTTTTGTAAGCTGAACTTCTTGACCAAGGGCGAGGTCTGGTAAAAGTTTGTCTTTATCATTGTCGCCATAAACTTTATAAAAACCATCAAAAAGAAGTTTTCGTCCACTTGCCTTAAATTTACCACTGTTACTTTCAAACATAAGCGTTTGTGACTCAAAACGTGCATTGTTCATTTGTGACGCTAAGAAGCGGTTGTATATAAGTGTATAGAGTTTAAGCTCATCAGGTTTAAGATACTCTTGAGCGATTTGAGGGGTAAACTCTAAGATAGTAGGGCGAATGGCTTCGTGCGCTTCTTGTGCACTTTTGGATTTATTGGCATAAAAGCGTGGCTTTTCAGGAAGATAAGCAGCGCCATAATTTTTTTTGATTTGATCACGAGCAGCCTCAATGGCTTCTTTAGAAATATTTAAAGAGTCTGTTCTCATATACGTAATAACACCCATAACACCTTGATGCGTTTTTACACCTTCATAAAGGGTTTGTGCGAGCATCATCGTTTTTTTAGGTGAATAGCCAAGTGCACTCGAAGCACTTTGTTGTAGCGTTGATGTCATAAAAGAAGGGCTCGGTGAACTCTCGCGTTCTTTTTTCTCCAAAAGTGCTACTTTAAAGCTCTCTTGTAAAAGTTTATCTTTGATCAAATGGGCTCGTTCACCATTTGTGATGGTCATTTTTTCAATTTTTTCATTTGAAAATTCAACCAAAGACGCTTCAATGGTTTTATTGAAAAGGGCATCTATACTCCAAAACTCTTCTTCTTTAAACGCGCGGATCTCTTTTTCACGATCCACAACAATTTTAAGTGTTGAAGACTGAACACGTCCTGCGCTGAGTCCTTTTTGAATTTTTGACGAAAGAAGTGGTGAGAGTTTATACCCAACGATTCGATCTAGCAGACGTCGTGCTTGTTGCGCATTAATACTACTTGCATCTAAAACTCTAGGATTTTCAAGCGCATGGGTGATCGCATTTTTCGTAATTTCGTGAAAGACAATACGTGGAAGCGATTGGGGGTCTTTACCGATAGCTGTTGCGATATGAAAACCAATCGCTTCTCCCTCACGGTCCTCATCGGTCGCGATATAGACTTGATCAGCAACTTTTGCAAGATCTTTGATCTCTTTAACTACCGCTGCATGATCTTTGGGTATGCGATACTCAGGAATAAAAGTTTGGTTATCGATCTTAATACCAAAACTACTTTTGGGAAGATCTCGGATATGTCCCTTAGATGCGACAACAGTATAGTCTTTACCTAAAAAATTCTTAATCGTTTTTGCTTTAGTCGGGGATTCGACAATAATGAGATTTTTCAATTCTTTTCCATCTTTATATGTAAACATTTTTGAGTATTCTATCTAAAAAAAAATCTTTTTAAAAATTGTTGTTTGGATTAAAGTTTTTTTGCAAGGCTCCGATCTTGTTTTTATCAAAGGCAAGGATGCCTGCGAAATACAAAAGATAAAAGGATTTATCATGGGTTTCCGTATTAACACAAACGTTGCGTCACTTACTGCACAAACAAGTGCCGCAGTCAACAACAGAAACATGGACAATGCACTTGCTAAATTGTCTTCAGGTCTTCGTATCAACAAAGCTGCAGATGATGCATCTGGTCTTGCAATTGCGAACTCACTTCGTGCGCAAGCAAGTTCACTTGGTCAAGCTGTCTCTAATGGTAACGATGCAATTGGTTTGATCCAAACTGCGGATGGTGCACTTAGTGAGTACTCAAATATTCTTGATACTATCAAGACTAAATCTGTACAAGCTGCATCTGATGGTCAAACTGCAAATAGCCGTTTGGCAATTCAAAAAGACATTAGCCGTCTACTTGAGAACTTGAACAACATTGCTAAAACAACATCGTTCAATGGTCAAAAACTTCTTTCTGGTACCTTTACCAACAAAGAATTCCAAGTGGGTGCGAATGCAAATGAGACAATCAAGGCTTCTATTACTTCTGCTGAGACAAGCCAAATTGGACAAACAAGCCGTGCTACACTCACTGTTGCTCAGCTTGGTGAAAACCAATTAACACTTAAAAGTGCTCAAAGTGGTACTGAAATTAAGCTAGAAGCGGTTAATTTGAAAATGAACAACGACCCAGAAAATGGTATGGGGAAATTGGCAGATCTTATTAACAAAAACAGTGCTGAAACAGGTATTACAGCTAAAGCTGTTGTAAGTTCTACTACAGAGGCTATAAAAGCAGGTACTACAGGGTCAGACTTTGCTATCAATGGTGTTAATATTGGTTCTATCAATGTTTCAGCAAATGATAGCCAAGGAACATTGTTAAATGCTATTAACAGCAAATCAACTTCAACTGGCGTTACTGCAACGAAAACAGCTGATGGTAAACTTACACTTTCATCATCTGATGGACGCGCTATCAACGTTGAGGGTGATCTTTCAGGTGTTACTACAAGCACAGGTAAAAGTCTTAGTACAGTAGGTCACCTTGAAGTAGTTCAAGCAGGTTCTTCTACATTCCAAATTACTGGTTCAAAAATGGGTGCTGCGGTAGGTGAAGATCTTACAACCAATGCAACTGTTACAACGGTGGATGACTCTATCTTGAAATCAGGTTCTACTATTGTAATTAGTAGTACATTAGCAGCTGGTACTGAACTAGGTGCTGATTATACAAATACAGGTGTCAACTTTAGTGCAACAGCAGATACTACAGTTGTTGCTGGTTCAACTATTACCGATAGTTCTACCATCAGTAAAGGAACAACACTAGGCGCAACTGTTAATGTTCGCGGAACGACTTTAAGTAGTGATATGCTTATTAAAGCAGGATCTACTTTAGCAACAGGTTCTGTCTTAGATGCAGGTACAACACTTCAACAAGATATTACAAACGGTACAACACTTTACAAAGCAGGTACAGTACTTCATACTGACCTTACGCTGTCTCAAACAGTTACACTTTCAAAAGATATGTTAATGACAGTGGATACGTTAAGTCCAAATGCTACTATTTTCTCTGGTAGTAAACTATTAGCGGGTACAACGTTAGGTGCAAACTTCCAAATCAGTGGTACGGTAACAACATCACAAGATATGGTTGTTAAAAATGAGTCTATCCTTAATAGTGGTAGTACCATGAAAGCTGGTAGTATTATCGGTGATAAAGTTGCTATTGAAGCAGCGATGACTACAACCAGAGATTCTAAAGTGGCAGGTACGTCTATTTTAGGAACTGGTACTGTGATTAAAGAAGAGTCTACATTAGGTGCTTCCGTTCAAACAGCTGGTGACGTTACGCTTAATCGAGATATGGTCATTAAAGCGAATTCAATCTTATCTACAGGTACTGTTCTCAAAGCAGGCACTGTTATCAATCAAGACCTTACTGCGCAACAAGTAGGCAGTGGAAATGGCCCTGGAATCAAAGCGGGTACAGTATTAGGTACGGATGTTACATTAACGGGTACTGTAAATGTAACTGATGACTTTACTATGATCAAAGGTACATCAGGTACAAATGCTGTAATCAAAGGAAATTCAACGATTGCAGAAAATGTGAATGGTGGACAAGATAGCGTTAAATTAGGCTCAACAGAGTTCTCTGATTTATCCAAAATTGATGTTACAACGCTTGAAGGCGCTATGAAAGCGATTGATACTGTAAGTGCTGCGATGACAAACCTTGATACGATTCGTTCAGATTTAGGTTCTGTTCAAAATCAAATCACTTCAACGATCAATAACATCTCAGTAACTCAAGTAAACGTTAAGAGTGCTGAGTCTGGTATTCGTGATGTTGACTTTGCTTCAGAGTCTGCTAACTTCTCTAAATTTAACATTCTTGCTCAGTCAGGAAGTTATGCGATGAGCCAAGCTAACTCTGTACAACAAAACGTACTTAAACTACTTCAATAGTAGAGTAGCGTAAGCTATAAGGCTGCTAAGCAGCCTTATATACCTCAAGCCCAAGTTATATTGTTTATGACTTGGGCTTTTTTTATTACTTCAAAAAACTTTCTAATTTTGAGATATAAAGCCCTGAAATTTTAAGTAGTTGTTGAACAAGTAATGTATTGAGTGGCACAATGTGCTTTTCTGGATGCTTAAGCTCTTGAGTATTGAAAAGATCATAGATATAACTCAAAATGATTTGAAAATATTGGTAATAAACTTCTGCTAGGTTAGAGCCTGTTCTATTTTCTTGGTCACCCAAAATCCACGAAAGCCTTGCTAGTTTCTCAAGATATTCTGTAGCGTTAATAAACTCTTTTTTTTGAAAATTCTTAATGAGTTTTTCAAGCTTTTTTGCTTCATTAATTTGATAATTAATTTGTGCGCGATCTTGTGCGTTGAAATTGGCTTCTGAAATAGAATGAAAAAATTCAGAAACTTGTGATTGAATCGTGGAATATGTCAAAGTCTCTAGTTTTTCCCATGGATAGGTATCTATTTGCAAAGGTTCACAGCCTTGTATATATGCTCCGTTACTAAGATTGTAAATGTGATGATGTTCTTTTTTTAATCGTTCAATAAAAAAATCAGCTTGTTCTATCGATAGTTTATAACCATATTGGGTTGGAATTTGTTTAAGAAAATTGCCTTTGACATAAATGACAGAGCTATTAGGATCCATAGAAGCATTTTGATTGTCAATTATTCCTGTTGCTTGGTACGGATGATGATCGCCATGTGTTTGTAAGGTTTCTGGGTCAAGTGCCAAATCTACACCGAGCATATACATATTTGAAATTCCTAACACTAACATCAGACCTAAAGTATATTCTCCAACGCTTGGTGCTGAAAAATAACCAAATCCTTTTTTATATTCTGTGCCTTGTTCAATAAAATAGATATTTTCTTTAGGAAATTTGTTGACTGTGTGTTTGTCTACATTGGATGCAAGTATGGCTAGAACATCGTCAAAATAGTTTTCTGCATCGAGCCCTTTAAATAACAATGCACTGTTCTCGCCTGGATCGATATGCACAATGATATTTGGTTTTACCCCATGCGAATGTAACAATTTGCATGTTGAAAGCGCTGATACAACAATAAATTTATCTCGATACAGTTTAAGCCATTCGATATTTTTTGAAGCGGATGGACCTGAGAAAAACATAAGAACAGGTTTTTGACTAAAGATATTGCCTTCTCTCCCATGGTAGTGTGTCATGATATTCATAAATGCATAGTTTTGAGCAAGATATAGCGGTGAGTCAATGTAACGTAATAGAAGAGCACTATAACCATAGTTTATAAAATCTTGTGAAAGTACATGGGATTGAAGCCTTTGGAGTTCACTTTGGTAGTTAAGTCTAAAAGGAACATGTTTGATATTGAGGTTATGGTTATTCCCTATATTTAAGAACTCGAGAAAAACTTCTCTTTCTTGCAATTCATCATCGGTTAGAGAAAAATAGACAATACATTCTTTTAAAGCTTCTTCGTAGTCTGTTACAAATAAAGAGAGCCTAAAAATCTCAAGATTGGGTTCTTTGATAAAAACAACTCTTGGGTTGAGCTTTTGAAGCATACCTTGAATATAAAGCCCTAATCCGATACCCAGAAAAATAATTTTGTTTGATCTAACCATATGCATTTCATCAGAAGCATATTTTTTTGTGTAGTTAATAATTTTAATCGTTGACCAAAGTGCATTATGAAAAGAGAGTTCACTTTTATCAATCATTTCTGCTTGTTCATCACTCGCTTCACAAAATTTTTGAGCTTTAAAAACGCCACCTGTTTTTTTAAGATTGTAGGCATTGATAACTCTTTGTGCACTTTCGAAGCTATTCTCATTGTACAGATATTCATTAGAAGAGAGTTCATAGACATCGAAATAACCTTCTTTATACTCTAATGAATACTGCTCTGTATAATGTCCTTCTTCAATAAGCGTGTTTAAGAGGGTGATTTGATCATATACTGCTTTGTGGTGCGTCTCAAAATAGGCTAAGTTTTTTTGAAATGTTTTAAGTGCTCTTTGCTCTATATTTTCCATATTAATTGTTCTTTTCCATTAAAAACCATGTGATATCGCCTTGCGTAAAGGCAGGGTCACGGTGATAGCAAAAGCCGTAATCAATAAGTTTAAGATCGGGGTATAAATCCATCATTTCACCTGCAAAATCTCTTTTAAATAATTTGTCTTGATGCCCATGATAAGGAATTTCAACAGGAGTTGGATTGTAATATTCTGCAAGGCAAACGTAACGGCTAGAAGATTCATAGAGCTTTTGATAAACCGTAGAGAGCACATTGGGATCAAGATGAATCAAAACACCTTTGATAAAAACAAGATCTCTTTGTTTTTCACATGTAAAATCTAAAATGGATTGATGGTAAATAGAAAGACCATTAATGGCGTTAAGTTGCTCGACGGCAGATTGATTAATCTCGATTGCGCTAAGCTCTGCTTGTGGCAACAGTTGTTTAATGGCGTGTATATTAAGCCCTATATTTGAGCCAAATTCAATAATGGAAGATATGTGAGGTGTTCTTGAAAATATTTTGGCAAAGAGCGCAATATTGGCTGCAATAATCTCTTTGTCGTTGTTTCTTTGGATGTAATTGTTCCCAAATTCGCCTGCCCAAAATTTTTCCTGCTCGGTTTTATATTCTTTCATTGTTCCATCCATTCATGATTATTTAATTTTAACTTAAAAGCAAAAATAATTCCACTAAAATCTAGCGTCTATCTCGGTTTTGAATTCCTCAACTAATTGAAGAAATGATTGTTTATCAAAGAATTTGATGCCTTGTGTATGCGAAGCCATATTGGTTCCCATTCCCCTTTTAAAATGTGAAATATTAAGTTCTTTATCGCCTGCATAGTCATTAAAACCGTCAATTTTATTGAGGTTACAAGGTTGCCCAAATCCTAATGTTTTAAAGCCTAGATTTTTAAAATAGACCATCGCATGCCAGAGTAGATAATGGTTTAACGGCAAGTTTTGAAAAAATTCATTTGTATCATAAGCACTACTTGCATAAACCGCATTTTCAGTATCGTGGAAAAAATAATCTGTCATCACGGTTCTATTGTTGTATTGAACCGCAATAACCGTTGCTAAATTTTTTTCAATAAGATTTAATTGTTTGTCGTATATTGCATCAGATTTTGGTTCTTTACCAGCATTGATCATATGAATTTTATGGAAATTGACATAGTGTTGATGTAACTCTTTGAAGTTTGAACTATCCGAGTAAAGAAGCGAATATTCACTACTTTTCGTCAATGAATTGATCAGGGCTTTGTAGCTTTTTCTAAGATTTGTCCATAGCTGTTCTTGTGACTTTTCTAGGTTTATTGCACACGTTGTATTGGTCGTATCAAAAAAACCATAGAGTCGAAGTCTGTTAAAAGAGCTGTTTTCAAATAAAGAGAGTTTGAATTTTATGAGAGAGAGTTTCAAATCCAAACTTAATGTATCAATGTGACTGAATATCAGTTGCTCATTTTTCGTTGAACTTGCCAAAGGAGCCATGATGTAGCCTCCTGAAATTGAAACCGATAAAGAGCCATTAATATTTTCTATCGGTAAAAGGCAAATCCCAACGCATTCATTGTTTAGCTCTAAAACAAAGCTTTTATCTGTCACAAGGTCAGAACTCGTTGTAAGATAGTACTCAATGATAGGGAGCGAATATTGAAAATCTATGTGATGATGAACTAAAAATTTATTCCATAGCTCCTCAAAATAGTCTTTATTCTGCTCTTTAAAGACTAAATTCACGCGGCAGCTTTACACTGTATCATGGTGGAGATCATACAAGGATGTCCCCATGGACATTAATGAACTCATTGTATGCTACAAGGTATTTTTTTTCTTCATTTTTATCCATCCACGGCACACTGACCCATTTGTTGTACTCATAGTGTGTCACGCCCTCAAGTTTAGCCCAGCCTTCCAAGGTATTGGGGAAGGTAATGCCAAATTGCTTGACGTACTCAAATAAGTCAGTACCTGGCAAAGGCCTAAAGAACGTTGTACTGAGTTTAAACCTTGGATGTTTTTGTCTGATTTTTTTCACATATTCTAACGTTTCATACAAGTTTTCAGCGGTCTCCGTTGGTGCTCCAAAGATGCATCCCGATGTTAATTCAACATCCGCTTGATACAGTTTTTCAGCAGCGTCCAAATAACTCTCCAAGTGACCTGTCCCTTTTTTGTAGACCTCTTCTACAATTCTTTTACTTCCGCTCTCAAGTCCAACGGTTAAGTGGTGGAGTTTTAAATTGCTTTTATTGATCTCTCTTAGGTCTTCAACGGTGTAGTTTTTAAGTTCCATCGCTCTCGCATCAGCAATCCACTCAATATGTGGAAATTCTTCGGAGACAAATTCCATAATCTCTTTAACACGTGCCTTGCGTGTAAACAGAGTCGCATCGAAAAATACGAGTTGTTTAAACTGTGTTGCTTCATATAAGTAACGTAAATCTTGTTTGATCAGTTCAATAGGTTTTTCTGCCCATTTACGAGTCTCTGGTGTCGCACAGAAGGTACATTTTGCGGGACATCCGTATTGGGTGACGTAGATAACTCTTTGGGTAGCAGGGTTAATATATTTGCTAACGTCAATCTTGTGATAGGGAATGGCATTCCATGTGATATCTCTATAATTTTTTGGTGTTTCGGTGTAGGTGATCTGAAGATTGTCTGAGGCTCCCATAACACGCTCTTTTGAATAGACACCTGGTATCAATCGAGTGACTTTCCCATGGTTTAAAAGATCCGCAATAAGCTCTCTAAACGAATTTTCACCATAGCCTGCAATGGCATAATCAACCAGTTCTGATTTGATGGTTTCATGTGGAAGGGCGGTTACATGAGGGCCACCTACGATCGTAATAATTTTGCTATTGAAGTTTTTGATTTTCGTTAATAAATCAAATCCAGATTTTGTTTGATAGCCCGTAAACATAGAGACGCCAACAACATCAGCGTTTTGGAGTAACGCGTTTAATCGTAAATCATCATCGACTCTTTCATCAAAAATCTCATAATTGATTGAATCAAGTGTGCTAATAGCAGCAGAAATTGCAAGTATGCCCAGTGGAAAATAATGAAAATCTTTGTAGGGTTCCATCTTTGGCATGATTAAAACAATATTTAGCATGAATGAGCCTTTTTGTTAGCATATATGATTTTTCTATTCAGTTTTGAGCAATAAATTACATTATAAAACATAGTGTATACGCTTGTCAATCTATTTTCAGTTCCTCTTTGTTTTCCCATACTTTGGCAAACGCTTTCACCACATCATCCATATCTTCTCTGCTCATACCCGGACGCATAAGCTCATGGGTAAACAGACGTTCAAAATGCAGACTCTCGCACACAGGGCAGTCGCCTTTTTGGTACGTTACATTGGAGAGGTTAAACGGATAGCCTTTGCTTCCAAACGCAATTTTGTGTACAAACATGGGTTGCAGGTAAATGGGCTTCACATAACCACATCCGATTAGCACATCAGAGTCATCGCGCATGATGGTACGAGGTAGTTCGGCTTTAACCGCTTTGATGAAGAGGTCACGATGAACGCCCGCAAGGTTTGCGTCAAACTCTAAAGGATGCACGTAAAAGGCATGTTTGATATGCTCTCGAAGGGTTGTTGTTTTAAGGCATGGAATGCTTTTAAGCGCCTCGCTGATGTAGGCGACATTTTCTTGGCGTATTTTTAGCAAAGAGGGCAGTTTTTTGAGTTGTTCACGTGCTACTGCACACTCCATCTCTGTCATACGAAAGTTAAAACCGACCATGTTGATAAGCTCATTTGGTGCGCTAAAGCCTTTATTGGCGATGACGGATTCTGCGTGGTTGCGGATGAGTTGGAGTTTATTAGCCAGTGCGTCATCATTGGTAACGATGACACCACCTTCGCCTGAGTGTATATGCTTGTGGTAATTGAGTGAGAAGACACCCATATCGCCCAAAGTTCCTGCAAATTCGTTTTTATGCATAGCACCTGGAGCTTGCGCAGCATCTTCGATAACGATAAGGTTATGTTTTTTAGCAATGGCATTGATGGCTTCAACATCATAAGGTTGCCCAAAAATGTCCACAACAATGATGGCTTTTGTTTTGGGGGTAATCTTTTGCTCAACGCTTTTAGGGTCTAAACAGTAGGTATCTTCCTCCACATCAGCAAACACAGGAATACCACCGTAAAAAAGCGGTGCAACGGCTGAGGCTGACATGGTGTAGGGGCTAACGATGACTTCATCGCCCGCTTCGATTCCAGCGGCTCCCACAGCGCAAATAAGCCCAGAGGTTGCAGAGTTGACACTAATGGCATGCTTGACACCAAAAAATGCTGCCCACTCTTTCTCAAAAGCACGTACTTCATTTCCACCGTAAAAATCATCATGCCAAGCACCCAGGTAAGTAGAGAGTTTGCCACTACGAAGTACACGTAGTACGGCTTCTTCTTCCTCTGCCCCTATAGTGTTATAAGCTGGAAAAGGGTTGGTTCTTACTTTCTCTCCGCCGTTGATGGCTAGTTTTTTCATCTTCGTTTCTCTTTTGCAATGGTTTCAAAAATTTTCATGTGAACATGCAGCTGTTCTTGCAATATCTGCTTGCAGGTTATATCGTCGTTTTGGAGTAAAAATTCAAGGGAATGTAGGGCATAGTTTTTCAATGTATTGGGAAGTGTTTTTTCATGTTCCAAACTAAAATAGCCTTCGTATAGAGGCGAGGGTATTTTGATAAATGTATCGATGCACAAGCCTCCATCTTTGATCTCTACTTTGCCATTTTCAAACCAGATGGTAAGATCAAACGCAGAGTAAGGAAGCTCTTCCATGCAACTGAGTACGCCTTGTGCATTGGCGAGTTTTACGTCAAAATCACCGCTAATATCTTCGTGCAATGGTGTTACATTTAACGCATTTATACTCTGTATTTCACCAAAAAAGTGGCTAAGTAGCGCTAGCATATGAACACCATTGTGAAGTAAGCCTTTGGTAAATACACCTTGAAAACGCACAGCTTTACCCCATTTTTCTTCAGCAATTGCGTTGGCAAGTTGAATCAAAGAAGGGTCATAGCGACGCATAAGGTGAATAAGAATTTTTTTCTCACTTGCAAGCAGTAGAGGTGTTAAGTGGGCCAATTCTTCAGCCGTGGCTACCAAAGGTTTTTCGCAGATAATGGCACTCAAATTTTCTACCGCTAAAGCCTCTTCTAGAGCTGCTGCATGAAACTGTGTGGGTGAGGCAATAGCGAGTAGGTCGATAGTTTCATACTGTAAAAGAGAGTCGAGTGAATGGTAAACGCCCATCTCTCCCCAGCGCCCGATAAATGCACCTTGGTTCGTACTATCAGGCTCACAAATAGCGGTTAATTTACAGTTGGGGTGTTTGCTGATAGCATGAGCATGCGAGGCAATGTTCTCACTGTTTGGCGAGTCGATAAGCCCACCAATACTACCTGCTCCAACAATGGCACATGAGAAAATTTTTTGCATTAAAAGTGCCTTTTCATAGCTATTTTTCTAAGAATGAAGCAAAATCTATGCCGAAATCTTCGGGGTTTTGATGCTTTTGCTCCAGCACCGAAAGTTCAAAATGCTCAAAACTGGTCAGTTGGTTTGCTTTTGGTAGAGGGACTAAGCATTCTCGCTTGGATGAAGGTATATATGAGATAACATTTTTACCCAATAGATAGGCCGTATAAAGCGCAACCGTGTCAATTCCAATGATAACGTTTGCGCTTGCGATATCCTCTAAAAGAGTGGCATGGCTAAATGTTGCATTGGGATCAATCGCTTGGTAGGTTTCAGGTGTATCGGAAGGGTGTAGGCGTATAAGGATATTTTTACAACCAAATTTTTCTTGATTTGCAAGAATGTCTTCAAAAACCTCTTTTTCGCTAAAGCCCCAACCATAGGCATCCCCAAAAGAGCGCTCAGCCACCTTGGCAGTCGGTTCACTCAAAAAGAGTAGGGTATCAGTCTTCTTGGTATTTGCTAAAACAGTTTGTGCGTCTTTGAGTTGAGCCAATAAGGCATAATTTTTGATGGCAATGATATTGGGAAGCCCTAAACTTTTGGCTTTATTGAAGCTTGCTTGATCGTGCGCTGCGATGAAAGAGGGGAGGTTATTCTCCCAATTTTTTTCGGGATATCCAAAGCGTTCACGGTAGTTTGTCCAGTGGTCTAAAAAAGCGATATTAAGGAGAGTGTGCGCTTTTGCATAGTTTAAAAAGTGGTATTCTAGATGGTTTTGCCAGCCTGTACTATAGAGCACAATAGAGGGGTTAAATGAAGCCAATTTGGTTTCAATGTCGCTTTTTTCTGGCGCTATTTCAGACCAGAGATGCTGGAGTTTTTTCGCTTTCATGAGTTTATTACAGGGTGAATCTGCTAAGCAGAAAATGCGAAATTCCCCCAAGGACATAGAGGCTTTTAAAAGCTCTAAAAGTATTTCAGCCCCTCCTGTATCGTGGGCAAAGAGAGCGATTTTTCTCACTCGACATCTTCTTTTTCAAGCCTGTCGCCAAAGCTCAAATTTTCTTTGGCACATTTGCCTAAAATATCTTTGATATAGCGAGGATGGAGTCCATACCCTGGGCGAACGGAGCGGATGTTTTCTTCGCTCAATACTTCACCTTTGGCAATATCTTTGGCGATATAAAGACTACGTGAGAATTGTCTACCTTTTATGGTTTTTTCATCGGTATGGTAGGTAGGGTGTCCTAATAATTTTTCAGTGTCACGTACCGCTTGAACCATTGCGGTAAATGCTTCAACGTCCAGTGAAAAACTCGCATCTGCACCACCAATAGCTTTGTCTAAAATGAAATGTTTTTCGATGACTTTAGCACCGAGCGCTACGGCAGTAATCGGTGCAGTGATGCCAAGCGTATGGTCTGAAAAGCCTGCAATAACGCCAAAACGTTTGGCAAGATCGGGTATGGTAAGAAGGTTTGCGCCCTCTAGTGAGGCAGGGTAAGATGAGGTACATTGCAATAAAATAATCTCAGAGTTATCTTCCCTTTGGCAAATGCGTATAACATCTTCAATTTCATTCAGTGTGGCAATACCGGTAGAGATAATCATAGGCCTCTGCTTGGAAGCCATATAGCGAACCAACTCGTAGTCCGTGATTTCAAAACTGGCTACTTTATAAGCGGGAGGATCAAATTGTTCTAAAAAATCCACAGCACTTTTATCAAATGGGGTTGAAAAACAGAGGAGTCCCTCTTCTTTGGCGACTTCAAAAAGCTCTTTGTGCCACTCCCACGGTGTGTACGCCTCTTTATAGAGTTCGTAGAGTGTTTTATTATCCCAGAGCGTGCCACCTTTGACGACGAAGTCCTCTTTGTCACAGTTAAGCGTTAATGTGTCAGCCGTATAAGTTTGAAGCTTGATGGCATCAGCCCCCGCTTTTTTAGCCGCTCTTATGGTCTGCTTTGCAGTTTCTATACTGTTGCCATGGTTTGCAGAAAGCTCTGCTATGATAAGTGTACGTGTGTCATCTAAGTTAAAATTACCGATGTTCATTGGTTAGCTCCATGCAAATAACCTCTTTGTCGTTAATGCTTATGCGCTCTTTTTCGCAAAATCCAAATTTTTCATACAATGCTTTTGCTTTTGTGTTTTCAGTAAAAACTTCCGCTTTGAGTATGTTCACCTTTAATCTCTTAAACGCATACTCTACAATACTTTGCATCAAAAGCGAACCAATCCCTTTTTGATTGAGCGTTGGGTTGGCATAAAGTCCCATCACGACACTCTCTTTGGATATCTCATTAAAGTCGATAACACCAATGTCAATGCCCGCGTTTTGGACTAAAAAATAGCGGCGATCTTCGCTTGTTTGCAGCGCTTCAATAAACCCAAAATGCTCTGCCTCGCTGATGTCATTCGTGTTATACATGTATGCTTTGACATTTTCGTGATTTCGCCACGCTAAAATCATCTTTTTTTGGGACTCATCCAGCGTTGTAAAGTTGCATAAATAAAGACGCATCCCACTCCTTTAAAACAGGATACTCCTGCTTTTGAAGATATGCAAACATATCGTCTTGGTTGTGTGCTACTTTAATCGCAATGAAAGGTACTTCCATGAAAAGTACCTCATGCACCATAACACTCGGCGTTACGATGGCAAAGCGGCTTTGGTGAAGTAGTTTGGCAACTTCGTTGGAGTTTACATGTAAAGCAATATTGGGCTTACCCTGCGCGTAGTTTTGAAGCTCACCAAGATGCGCATTTGCCATGGTTGAAAGAACGCATATACGCAATTTTTGTGGGAGTGTTTTAAGAATGGAAAGCGTGATGTTGGTCGCATCTGTCCCACCCATCGCTATAAATACGTCGTAAATTTTTTCACGCGCTTGTTTTTTTTCTTCTCTAAATTCGTTGCGAATGAGTGTATAAAGACTGCCACAACGAAGTTCACATTTTTTAGGCACAAGGTTTTTATAACGTTTGGCGTCTGCCGAAAGATTGTGGTTTAAAAGAATGTCGCAGTGATGAAGCTCATACGTGTCATCGAAGCTTAGGATTTTTACTTTTGTGGCCTCTTTTATTTTTTGCTCAAATTGTGCATCAATGCCGTAGTGATCGATCACTAAAAGCTTTACATGTAACGTTTTAATCAGCTCTATCAGCTCATCTGCATCGTTTGATTTTAAGATTCTGACTTCATAGGGAATGGAATCAATAATATTGCCTTCTAAGTTTTGGCAGGCAAAAATGACTTCACCTTCTAAGTTTTTGGCAAAGACAAGATTGCGCATGACATGTCCAAGCCCAATGGTGCTTGAACTATCACTCCGAATCAAAGTTTTCATGAAAGCAAAAGAGCTTTATACATAAATTCAGCGCGTATCCAGTCTTCAGGCGTGTCAATGTCTTGTACCAAGTGGCGAGGTAAAAGCACCGCCGTGGAGTGAGGTGCAAAGATCACTTGACCTTCCAACCACGCTTCGGGCGTTCCCCAGTAAAATTGTCCCGCATCGTGGTACGCTTCCTCTAAATCTTGACTCCTCGTGTTAAAGTGTTCAGGCGAGAACATCTCAACACGGTCATCTTTGGTGAGTCGAATCGCACGCTGAATGGGAAAAGGAAAACTGGTCGCACTAAACGCATAAGAAGCTTTGGTAGAGGCTAGTTTTTCATATGCTTCTTGGATGTACTTTGCTTGCACAAATGGTGCAGTGGCGTAGATACAACAGACCGCTTCAACATCGCTGATGTCGTGTACCGAAGCGGTAATCGCATGGGCGATGACGGGAATGGTTGCTGTGTGGTCATCGCTCAATTCTTTGGGGCGCATAAAAGGAACTTCAGCGCCCAATATTCGTGCCAAAGTGGCGATTTCTTCGTCGTCCGTACTCACGACAATTTTGTCAAAACAGCCACTTTTTTGGGCTGCTTCGATGCTATAAGCGATCATGGGTTTACCGCAAAATGCTTTAATATTTTTACGAGGAATACGTTTACTTCCTCCACGCGCTGGGATAATGGCAAGTCTCATAGATGGCATCCTTTGATGGAAGCGAGTGTTTCAAGCAGTGTGTCTGCTACCATACGTGCTTCTTCCATACTCATACCTTGATGGCAGGGGATAGAGAGTTCAGCTTTGTAAAAATCTTCCGTTGTTTCTAACCGTTGTTCACCAAAAAGCTTTTTGTAGTAACTAAATTGATACACAGGTTTGTAGTGGACTTGTACTCCAAGTCCTTTAGCGTGTAAAGCTTTGAAGATCTCTTCTTTGGAACACCACAAAGAACGATCAAGCAGAATAGGGTAGAGATGGTAGGTGCTTCTTTTAGATGTGTCGAGAGCAATTGTTGTAAAGTAAGGGTTTTTCGCAAATCGATCATCGTAGTAGTGTGCTATCTCTTTGCGTTTGTCGATAAAGGCGTCTAAACGTTTAAGTTGTGAAAGCCCCAATGCACACGCTACATCGCTAAGACGGTAGTTTTCACCCAGCGTAATCATGTCGGAATTCCAGAGCTCTTTTTTGACAATACCATGACTTCGTAACAGTTTTGCTTGCTCATAAAAGGCGGTATTATTTGTGGCAATTGCACCACCTTCAAACGTCGTGATCGGCTTGATGGCGTGAAAACTAAAGATGGTCATATCGGCAACAGTGCCTACTTTTTGCCCATTTATTTCACTGCCAAGCGCATGGCTTGCATCTTCGATGAGCAACAGTTTGTGTTTGTCACAAAGTGCTTTAATGGTATGAATAGGCAGTGGATTTCCGCCAAAATCCACAGGCGCTATTGCTTTGGTTCGAGGAGTGATTAACGCCTCTATTTTGCGCTCATCCATATTGCCATCATAACGAATATCGCAAAATACAGGAGTTGCCCCACATTGGATGGCAGTGTTCGAAGTAGCGGCAAACGTGAGAGGTGTTGTGATGATCTCATCACCCTCTTGAAGTCCGATGATCTGATAGGCGACATGTAAAGCTGAAGTGGCGGAGTTCATCACGCAAACGTGCTTTACGCCCAAGTAGTGTGCTAGCGCTTCTTCAAAGTCACTCACTTTTTTACCACCTGTGAGAAAATCGCCTTTCAGCGTCTCAACAACTGCATCTATATCGCTTTGGTCTATGCTTTGTTTGCTGTAAGGAATCATGCGTTTATCATCTCCATCAAGCCTTTGGCATCAAGCCACTGTGTATTGGTCTCAGAACTGTATTCAAAGCCGTATTTCACAGGCGTTCCTGTTTCTCCAATGGCATTACATGTAAAGTCGTTTTGTTGTGTAAAAAGAATGCTCGGTTGAATGACATAATGGTCATGAAATTCAAGTGTTAAGTGGCTGTCATCTTTAGGAACCATGACTTCGTGCATCTTCTCACCAGGACGAATACCGATGATTTTTACACCCAAATGCGGTGCCATACTTTTGGCTAAATCAACCATTTTCATAGAGGCAATTTTCGGGATAAATATCTCGCCACCCTTCATGCGTTCAAAGTTTTTAAGTACAAAATTGACCCCTTGCTCAAGCGTAATCCAAAAACGTGTCATCTCCGCTTCAGTAATAGGAAGTTCTTTAACACCCTCCGCAATGAGTTTTTTAAACAAAGGAACGACAGAGCCACGACTTCCTACAACATTGCCATAGCGGACAACAGAAAATTCGGTTCGTCTTGCCCCTCTGATATTATTGGCGGCGACAAAAAGTTTATCGCTAGCAAGTTTGGTTGCACCGTAAAGATTGATAGGATTGGCCGCTTTATCGGTAGAAAGTGCTATGACTTTACTCACACCGCATTCAAGGGCTGCATCGATGACATTTTGTGCACCATAGATGTTGGTCTTGATGCATTCCATTGGATTGTATTCTGCTATGGGGACGTGTTTGAGTGCTGCGGCATGAATGACATAATCAACACCATACATCGCATTTTTGAGGCGATCAACATCTCGCACATCGCCAATAAAAAAACGCATCACTGGGTCAGTGAATTGTTGTGCCATTTCGTACTGTTTAAGTTCATCTCTGGAGTAGATAATGATTTTATTGGGTTTGTATTTTTTTAAAAGAATTTCAGTATATTTTTTGCCAAAACTACCTGTGCCACCGGTGATAAAAATATTTTTTCCATTAAACACGATAACCCTTTGTGTCAATATTTTTGATTTTAAAGCAATTTTAATTCCGCTTCCTCTATTTGACATTCGTATGATAGGAGTAGTATAATGAATGTATCTTTAAACGAGGAGCATCTGATGAAAGTTTCCAGTAGTTCCAATACGCAAGTACTCAATTTAATTACCCAAAACAAGTCTCAAACAGACATTATGTTAGAAAAAATCAATGCGACAAAAGAGCTTAGTGGTAAAGATGGCGCTAACTTGGTGGTTTCCGATACGTTAGCTTCTCAAATTGCTTCTTTAAGCCAAGGTGTGCAAAATGCCAATGAAACCATTGGGATGTACCAAATAGCAGACGCTTCTGTTCAAGCTATCCAATCAGGAACGGACAAGCTGAATGATCTCTCTGTGCGTTACAACAGTGCGACGCTAGGATCTGATCAAAAAGCCATTTTAGAAAAACAGTTCAACGAGATCAGTAGTTCGATGCAAGACATTGTTGCACAAACGACATACAATGGTCAAAACCTCCTCAGCGGTAATTCTGGACTGAGTGTTTCTGGCGTCAGTGACTTAACGATAAAAGATCAAGAAGGTATCGCTAATTTTAGAGAAAACCTCAGTTCTCTTTCTTCAACCATTAGTTCTCAGCTCAACAGTGCAAGCAGTAGCATTACAACTTCATTGACCGCTATGACGAACTTAAGCAGTGCCAATGCGCAAATCTCAGAAAAACCACTCGATCAAAAGATTGCAGAAATCAACAGCGATCAGATCAAACTTAGCAGTTCTGTCTTAACCCAAATTCATCAAAACAGTATGATGCAACAAAATATTTCGGCACTTTTAGTTTAAAAGTGCCTTCCTTTATTTAGCCTCTTCCCATGCCACGAATCAATAATAAAATTTTTTATGAAAACGCTATAAAACGTTATGGCTGTACGGCTAAAGGCTTAAATTGGAACTCCAAACAGTCACAACATACACGTTTTGAAGTGATTCATGAACTTTTAGCAGATCACTTACCATCAAGCTCCATTATCGATGCAGGATGTGGCTTTGGCGATCTTTATCTTTTCTTGCAACAAAAAGGTTCTTTGCCACGTAAATATGTAGGCTACGATATGCTCCAAGAAGCTATCTTTGTTGCGCATAAGCGTACCAAACAACAGTGTGTGCATAAAGACATTTTAAACGATGACCTTGATTTTGCTGACTTTTATGTGGCGAGTGGTTCGATGAATATTTTGAACCGTGCGGAGACTTTTTTATTTATTCGCCGTTGTTTTGAAGTTTCGAAAAAAGGCTTTGTTTTCAACATGCTCAGAGGTGAAGAAAAAGAAGGGCATTTTAATTATTTTTTACCCGAAGAGATTGAAGAGCATGTGAGTGATTTTGTTTATGATGTTGAGATTTATGATGGGTATATGGACGGTGATTTTACGGTATTTTTGAAGAAGGAAGGTGTATGAAAAAACTTTTACTAGGAGTCATTGGACTCTATTTGGTAGCGATGGGGTATTTGTACTTTACTCAAAATGATCAGCTCTTCCCAGCCAAATTGATCGAAAAGCAAGCCAAAGTGAGTGGTGAAAACATTGAAGGACTCTCTCTACGTGTAAGCGATGCTGTCGTGTTGGATGGAGTCGTGCGCAAGGATGAAGCGAGCGATGCAGGACTGATTCTCTATTTTGGTGGCAATGCCGATGATGCAACACGTTTTGTTTTAGATGTCAAAGAACTTCAAGGCTATGATATTGTTGCTTTTAACTACCGAGGGTATGTTGGCAGTAGTGGAACACCCAGTGAAGAAGCTCTCTTTAACGACGCCCTAAAAATTTACGATACCTATGCCAAAGGTCGTAAAGTTGTTGTCATTGGACGAAGCCTTGGTACGGGGGTTGCGACCTATCTTGCAAGCAAGCGGGTGGTCGATGGTTTGGTTTTGCTGACACCGTATGATTCGATTCTTTCCATTGCAAAACTCAAATACCCATTCTTCCCGATTGACCTATTGCTACAAAATAAATTTGAAAGTGTTGACTACCTCCCTTTTGTAAAAGCAAAAATTGCAGTGATAGAAGTAGAAAATGATGCTACTATTCCACGGTATCATCTTGAAAAGCTTTTAGAAGCGATGCCCAGACGTCCTTTGCATGTCATTCTTGCCCATACTACACATGGAAAAGTGCTCGAACACCCAGCCTTTACTAGTGAACTTCAAATCATATTAGGAAAAATTAGTGAATAAAGTTTATATCAAACACTCCGTTGTCCCAAAATTAAGACGCTTTACCCCGTGGGTTTATGCTAACGAAATTGACTCTAGCTTAGAGGAGTTTCAAAGCGGTGAAGTCGTCGCACTCTTTTCCAAAAAAGATGGTTTTTTAGGAACAGCCTATGTCAATCCAAAATGTGCGATTTTCGCGCGCATTCTTAGCTTTGGCAAAGAGGAGATTAGTAAAAAGTTTTTCCATAATCGCATCAAAAGAGCCATCGCAAAGCGTGAAGCGTTACTTTCGGGGACAAATGCCGTACGTCTCATCCACTCCGAAGCTGACTTCTTGCCAGGGCTTATCGTTGACAAGTATGGAGACACGCTCTCCATTCAGATCAACACCGCTGGTATGGAAACTTTTCGTGAGCTAATACTCAGCACACTCAAACAACTCGTGAATCCTTCGTGGATTGTCGAAAAATCGGATGAGCACTCACGCGAAATCGAAGGATTAGAGAGTAAAAATGGCACACTTTTTGGTACACCTTCTAAAGAGTTTGAACTTAAAGAGAATGGGTTAATTTTTTTAGTGGACATCGAAGATGCCCAAAAGACGGGCTTTTACTTAGATCAGCGTAAAAACAGAGCGATTTGTGCGAGCTACATTAAAGAGAATGATACGGTACTTGATATCTGTTGTAATGCGGGTGGCTTTGGCATCTCTGCCCTTGCCAAGGGCGCTAAAAATGCCGTCTTTGTGGATATCTCCGAATCAGCTATAGAGCAAACCAAAGTAAATTTACAAGCCAACGCGATGGAAACGTATGAAACCTATGCTGCCGATGCGTTTACGTTTATGAAAGAGAAAAAATACAAAAACAATTTTGACCTAATCGTTCTTGACCCGCCATCCTTCGCAAAAACAAAAGAGCAAGCAAGCGGAGCTAAACGAGGATTTAAACACCTTTTGATGGAATCCACCAAAGCGGTAAAAGATAGTGGCTTAATCGCGCTGTTCTCATGTTCATTTCATGTCGGCAAAAAAGAGCTTTTGGAAATCGCTATGGAAGTGTCACACGATCTTAAAGTGCAATACATCCTCCTAGAGCAAATGCAACAAGACAGTGACCATCCGTGTTTGATTAATGCAAGTGCATCGTTTTATTTGAATGGGTTGTTGTTGAGGGTTGAGAAGTAGCTTTCTGGCTACTTCTCAAATGAGATTAAAAATTTCTGGCGTCGCAGTGAACATTTGCACAATGCGTGGGTCATCTTGACTGTATCCATAAACAGCAACATAAATCTTTTCAAGCCATCTTTGCAAGGTTGTTTTAGGAATTTTACGCACGTTTGGATGATAGACCAAAAGCTTCATCTCTGGAGGCGCTTCAACGCTTTGCAGTGCTAAAATATAATCAAACGAATCAATTTTCAATGCGCCCAAATGGCGGTAAAATTGTTCTCGTTTCTCACGGATTTCTTTATCGGGTGAATACTCCTCAGGCGATTCGATCTCAATGAGAAGCGCTCGTATGCCATGCATTTTAAAAAGCTGTTCAATGCTATTTTTTAAAAGTGTTGAGCCAAGACCTATGCCTCTTTGTGTCTCATCAATCGCCATGTATTCTAGCAAGAAAAAATCTTCATTGTGCGGATGATACATAATGCAAAATCCAACAATTTTTTCGTCATTGTATGCCAAGTAGATGGTATAAAAAGAGGCGTGAATCATTTGCAAAAGTGCGTTGCGAGATTTTTGTTCACTGAGTGGAAAAGCAGTAGAGTAGATGGCATAAAAGCCATCAAACTCGTGTGTATTATTTCTCTCTAAAGCGCTTACTTTTAAAGCCATAAGAGGTTATTTTAAAATACGTGGTAAGGTAATGCCTGTTTGACCTTGGTACTTACCGTGTTTGTCTTTATAGGTGGTTTCACATGGCGTGTCACCCTCTAAAAAGAGCACTTGCGCGATGCCTTCATTGGCATAAATTTTAGCAGGCAATGGCGTAGTATTTGAAATTTCGATGGTGATGTGACCCTCAAATTCTGGCTCAAATGGTGTGACGTTAACGATGATGCCACAACGAGCATACGTACTTTTGCCCAAACAAATGGCAAGGACATTTTTAGGAATTCTAAAGTACTCAACCGTACGTGCCAATGCAAAAGAGTTAGGTGGAACGATACAGATGTCACCTTCAAAATCGATAACATTTTTATCGTCAAATTCTTTAGGGTCAACGACCGTCGAATTAACATTGGTAAATATCTTAAATTCACGTCCTACACGGATGTCATAACCATAACTACTGACACCATAACTTACAACATCTTTGCCGACCTGACCGTCGCAAAAAGGCTCTATCATACGCTCTTTGAGCGATTTTTCTCGTATCCAACTGTCTGCTTTTAAACCCATAACTTCCCTTAAGTGATCGTATATATTTTGTATGGTATTATAACACATTTTATGTCATGCCAAAAAATGGCAAATATTTAGGAGAAACCGAATGGACAAAAATGAGATCAGAGAGTTAATACGTATTTTCGATAAAAGTGATATTACAAAACTGAAAATCAAAGAAGGTGATTTTAGCATTGAGTTACAAAAAGGTTTTGAGGGTGGTGTAACGTATACCGCTGCTCCAGCACCTGTTATGCAAGCAGTAAGTGTAGCTCCAGCAGCAGCTCCAGTTGCACAAGTGGTTGGAGGAGAAGCAAGCATTAATGCTGCACCTGCAGGCTTAAGTATGAAATCACCGATGGTAGGAACATTCTACAAATCTCCAGCACCTGGTGCGGCTCCGTTTGCAAAAGTGGGCGATATCATCCGTAAAGGTCAACCTATTGGTATTATCGAAGCGATGAAAATCATGAATGAAATCGAAGCAGAGTTTGACTGTAAAGTTCTAGAGATCCTTGTTGAAGATGGTCAACCCGTAGAGTACGACATGCCAATCTTCGCGGTGGAGAAAGTGTAATGAAGATTGAGAAAATTCTTGTTGCCAATCGTGGTGAAATCGCCCTTCGTGCAATAAGAACCATCAAAGAGATGGGGAAACAAGCGATTGCGGTTTATTCCACTGCGGATAAAGATGCACTCTATCTTCAACATGCCGATGCAAGTATCTGTATTGGTGGTGCAAAATCATCTGAGAGCTATTTGAGCATTCCTGCGATCATTAGTGCGGCAGAGATCAGTGGTTGTGACGCGATCTTCCCAGGGTATGGTTTCCTCAGTGAGAACCAAACGTTTGTAGAAGTGTGTAAACACCACAACATTAAATTTATTGGACCTTCTGTTGATTCTATGGTTTTAATGAGTGATAAATCAAAAGCCAAAGAAGTGATGAAAAAAGCGGGTGTGCCGGTTATTCTTGGTAGTGAAGGTGCCCTTGCAAGTGTTGAAGAAGCGAAAAAACTCGCCGAGCAAATCGGACTTCCTGTTATCGTTAAAGCAAGCGCTGGCGGTGGTGGACGTGGTATGCGTGTGGTTGAGAAGATGGAAGATTTGGAAAAATCATTTCTTGCAGCTGAAAGCGAAGCGCTCAGTGCGTTTGGTGATGGCACACTTTACATGGAAAAATACATTAAAAATCCACGTCACATTGAAGTACAAGTCATTGGCGATTCATTTGGCAATGTGGTACACATTGGAGAACGTGACTGTTCGATGCAAAGACGTCACCAAAAACTCATTGAAGAGTCTCCTGCTATTGCACTAGATGACAAAACAAGAGCACGCTTACATGAAGTTGCAGTTAAAGCAACCAAATATATTGGCTATGAAAATGCGGGTACATTTGAGTTTCTTTTAGATGCCGATAAAAACTTTTACTTTATGGAAATGAACACACGTCTTCAAGTTGAACACTGTGTCAGTGAAATGGTGAGTGGTATTGACATTATTGAGTGGATGATCCGCGTTGCTGAAGGTGAAAAGCTTTTTGATCAAAGTGCCTTAACATTCCGTGGACACTCTATTGAGTGTCGTATTACTGCTGAAGATCCTGTCAAGTTTATTCCAAGTCCAGGTAAGATTACGAAGTACATCATTCCTGGTGGACGTAATGTGCGTATGGACTCTCATGCGTATCAAGGATACTCTGTTCCACCACATTATGATTCGATGATTGGTAAGCTTGTTGTTTGGGGTGAAAATCGTACCCGAGCTATTGCGAAGATGAAACAAGCACTCAGTGAGTTACAAATTGAGGGTATTAAAACGGTAAGAGATTTTCATTTAAATATGATGGATAATGCAGATTTTGTTGAAAACAGATTTGACACAAACTATCTTTCTCGCTACTAAATTAACTAAGGTCGCCAAGTGGCGACCTTAACTTTTTACTTCTTTAACCTATGGTGCTCTTATAACTTGAATATTTGCAGAAGATTTTAATTTCTCAAAATACTCTTCAATTCCTTTTTGCTCTCTACCTTCGCCTAGTTTATTATAAATATAATTTTTTGCCTCATCAAATGAGACACTTTGAACGTTGAACTTATCTTTGACAAAGAACATGACATAGTTTGAATCGTTTTTACTAATAGACGTAAATTTACCTTTTGGTGTTTTATTCAAAAGTGTTAAAAGTTTTGGATCCGTTTTACCTGCGTCAATTTTGCCTTCTTGGAGTTGAACGTCATTGGCTGCACTCATTGGGTTGTTTTGAATAGCTGTTAGGCTTTGTTGATTTGCACTGGTATAAATGGTTACATCAAAAGAGCTAGCTTGCGAAAATTCGTGGAGATTGTCATTGTAATAAGCTTTAAGTTCGCCATCTCCAATTTGTTGCATTTTGGCATTAACAATTTTTTTATAGAGTTTGTCGCGTTGAAGTTTCTTTTTTAAATCTTCTTTGTATTCAGCAATGTCGATATTTTTTGAGCGAATCATATTTAGAAAATCATATTGGTTCATATTGTTACTGATTGCTAAGTTTTCGATGTATTGATCAATTTCAAAATTGTCAACGGTAATGCTTTGTTTTTTAATTTCAGACTCTTCTAATTTTTGTCTAACCAAAATATCTAAAGACTCTTTTTTAGAGATATTAAAGCGTTGAGAGTATTTGAAAACATCATAAAGTGTGATGGGTTCTTTATTAATAATCACAGAAACGCCATCAACGGTGCCCGCATTTGCAGGTGAAAAAAGAAGGCTTGCACCTAAAGTTACAAAAGTTAACACCTTTAGTTTAATCTTCATCAATAGTCCTTTGTTTTAAGAAAAATACCTATATAATCGTGCTGTATTATAAATAATAGGCTACGAATGATAACATTTTTTTTGACAAAAAAAATTAAAAAAATGTTTTTATTCTCGCTTCTGTGGATTTTTCGTTTCTCGCGTAACAAAATGATACATAATTTATACATAACTTATTAAAAATCAATCGTAAGGTATAGACATGGTTGTGACACGTTTTGCCCCTAGTCCTACGGGATATTTACATATTGGAGGGCTTAGAACTGCTCTTTACAGTTATCTTTGGGCAAAAAGAAACAGTGGAAAATTTTTGTTCCGTATTGAAGACACTGATCTTGCTCGAAATTCCAAAGAGGCCGCTGATGCCATTGTTGAAGCCTTTAAGTGGGTAGGTTTGGCACATGAAGGTGAGATCGTCTATCAATCTGAGCGTTTTGATCTCTATAAAAGCTATGTCAAAAAGCTTTTAGAAGAAGGAAAAGCGTATAAGTGTTATATGAGCAGAGAAGAGTTGGACGCACTTCGTGAGGCGCAATCAGCACGAAAAGAACGCCCACATTATGATGGTAGATACCGTGATTTTACAGGTACACCTCCTCTTGGGGTAGAGCCTGTTATTCGTATTAAAGCGCCAATGAGTGGGGTAATTTCTTTTGTGGATGGTATAAAAGGTGAGGTAAATTTCAATGCAAGCGATATGCTTGATGATTTTATTATCGCACGTAGTGATGGTACGCCAACGTACAACTTTGTCGTTGTCATTGATGATGCATTGATGGGCGTTAATGAGGTTATTCGTGGGGATGATCACCTCTCCAACACACCAAAACAGATCATTTTATATGAGGCTCTTGGCTTTGATATTCCAAAGTTTTACCATGTTCCGATGATCCTCAATCCAGAGGGTAAAAAACTCTCTAAACGTGATGGTGCAGTCGATGTTATGGAGTATAAACGAGAAGGGTATCTTCCAGAAGCATTGCTTAACTTCTTGATTCGTTTAGGATGGAGTCATGGCGACCAAGAAATTTTCTCTTTTGATGAGATGAAAGCACTGTTTGATCCTTCAAACATTAACAAATCCGCTTCTGCTTACAATCAAGAAAAACTTGTTTGGCTCAATGCGCATTATATTAAACAAGCAACATATACTCGTTTGATTGAAGAATTACGCTTTTTTGATCTTGACCTTTCGTTACATTCAAAAAAAGAGTTACTTATTGACGCACTCAGAGATCGAGCAAAAACATTGGTAGAGTTTGCGAGTTTGGCTAAACAAATTTTAGAAGCACCAATGTGTTACGATGAAAAAGCAGTTGAGAAGTTTTTAACAGTTGATGGCATAAGTGTTTTGGCGCAGTACTTGGTTGCACTAAAAAGTGAAAAAACACTTTTAATGGCGAGTGAATTTGAAACATTTACTAAAGCATTTTTAGAGGAACGTGGTCTTAAACTCAAAGATCTTGCACAAGCCATTCGTATAGCGATGGTTGGAAGTTCTGTAAGTCCTTCAATCTTTGAAGTGTTAGAAATTATCGGTTATGATGAAGTTGTCGAAAGAATTGAAAAATTAATATCTTATAAAAGGAGTTGAAAGTGAGTAATAAGGGAAAAGTAACTAAAGAAGAGTCTTTAGACTATCATATTGGCGGAAAAATTGCGATCAGTGTTAAAACACGTTGTGATACTGCTAGAGATCTTTCAATGGCCTACACTCCGGGTGTTGCACATCCATGCTTAGAGATTGAAAAAGATAATGAATTAGCGTACAAATATACCAACAAAGGCAATCTTGTTGCTGTTATTACCGATGGTACTGCCGTTCTTGGTCTGGGTGATATTGGCGCAATTGCAGGCAAGCCCGTTATGGAAGGAAAATCTGTTCTTTTCAAAAAATTTGCTGATGTTGATGCGTTTGACATTGAGCTTGATGAACACGATGCTGATAAAATCGTAGAGATTTGTAAAGCACTTGCTCCAACATTTGGTGGAATTAACCTTGAAGATATTAAAGCACCAAAATGTTTTGAAATCGAGACAAAGCTTCAAGCGGCAGTAAATATCCCTGTTATGCACGATGACCAACACGGCACTGCAATGATTACATCGGCTGGACTTATAAATGCCCTTGAAATCAGTGGCAAAAAAATTGAAGACATGAAAATCGTTGTATCCGGTGCTGGAGCTGCTGGTATTGCTTGCGCTAAAATGTACAAACTCTTAGGTGCAAAGAAAATTGTAATGATCGATACTAAAGGTGTTATTCACTCTGGTAGAACTGACCTTAATAAATACAAAGCAGAGTTTGCTCTTGAGACAAGCGATCGAACACTTGAAGATGCAATGAGAGGTTCCGATATGTTCCTTGGTCTCTCCGCTCCTGGTGTTGTAAGCCAAGAGATGGTTAAATCAATGAATCCTTACCCAATCATTTTTGCTCTTGCAAACCCAACGCCAGAAATTTTACCTGAAGAAGTACATGCAATTAGAGATGATGTTATGATGGGAACTGGTAGAAGTGACTATCCAAACCAAGTTAACAATGTACTAGGTTTTCCTTTCATTTTTAGAGGTGCTCTTGATGTGAAAGCAACAAAAGTTACTGAAGGTATGAAAATGGCAGCTGCTGTTGCTATGGCAAAATTAGCTAAAGAAGACGTGCCTGATTATGTTAAAGCGGCTTACAATGGCGAAGAGCTTAAATTTGGTATCAATTACATCATTCCAAAACCATTTGATAGAAGAGTTTTTGTATGGATTTCTGCTGCGGTTGCTGAAGCTGCAATCAAAGATGGTGTTGCACGTGTCAAAGATTTTGATATGAACGCTTATAAAGCAAAACTTCAAGCTATTATTGATGCGGAGCAAAAATAAGTGAAAAATGTTCATCTCATCAAACACCCTTTGATCGAGCATAAGCTTTCGATTTTAAGAGATGAAAAAACAGAGCCCTTTCAGTTTCGACTTTTAGTCGATGAAATCTCTTATTTGATGCTGTTTGAGGCTACAAGAGATTTACCATTACGTGATGTAAGTGTGCAAACACCTGTGGCTGTTGCAAATGCGAAAAAGCTTGATGTCAAGATTATGATTTGCCCGATTCTTCGGGCAGCTCTTGGCATGCTGGACAGTGTTTTTAAACTTATTCCTGATGCAAGTGTGGGTTTTTTAGGGTTTCAACGCAATGAAAAAACACTTGAAGCAGAGTTTTATTATGCAAAACTTCCTGTAGATCACACAGAGCGTACAGCGATTATTATTGACCCGATGTTTGCAACAGGTGGAACAGCGATTGATGCGGTGAATTTCTTAAAGAAAAAAGGTGTTCAAGATATTCGATTTCTATGTCTTGTTGCCGCTCCTGAAGGGCTTAAAAAGTTTCATGATGTACATCCTGATGTTTCTGTTTATACGGCATGTATTGACGATGGACTGAATGAAAATGGTTACATCGTTCCAGGTCTTGGAGATGCTGGCGATAGAGTTTTTAATACCTTAGGCGTATAAGAAGAGGGTTTCCTCTTCTTATACTGCTCCTTGGTCGATCATCGAGTCGGCTACTTTTCTAAATCCTGCAATATTTGCCCCTAACATCAAGTTTCCTTCGTTGTTAAACTCTTTGGATGTGTTGTAGGCGAGCTCAAAAATAGACTTCATAATGGCAAATAACTTGCTATCAACTTCAGCAAAGCTCCATTTTTGCATACTGGCATTTTGGCTCATCTCTAATTGGCTTGTTGCAACACCACCCGCATTTGCAGCCTTGGCTGGGCCGTAAAACATTTTGTGAGCAAGCATAAAGTCAATGGCTCCTGGGGTGCTTGGCATATTAGCCCCCTCATTGACCAATCGACAGCCATTTTTGTAAAGTATTTGAATGTCAGTGAGGTTAAGCTCATTTTGAGTAGCGCTTGGAAAGGCTGCAAAACAAGGAATTCCCCAAACACCATTTGTCCCCATAGGATAGTCACTTACGGGAATATATGTAGCCGTTGGATGGACTTTGGTGTATTCGCTTAAGTCTTTGCGCTCAATCTCTTTAATGGTTTTTAAAGAGTGAAAATGGATGCCATTTTTATCGTAAATCATCCCTTTTGAGTCACTGCATGTAACAGGAGTTGCCCCTAGCTCATAGAGCTTTTGAATAGTGTAAAGGGCTACATTTCCAGCACCTGAAACGGTGCAGGTTTTACCTTTGAGTGAGTCTCCCGCTTTGTTAAGAATGTTTTCTGCAAAATAGACAGAACCGTACCCTGTAGCTTCAGTGCGTGCGAGTGATCCGCCCCAGTTGAGTCCTTTACCCGTAAGCACTCCCTCAAAGTGACCTGTAAGGCGTTTGTATTCGCCAAACATATAGCCAATTTCACGCCCACCGACACCAATGTCACCGGCAGGAATATCTTTGGTTTCTCCGATATGTTTGGAGAGTTCGACCATGAAAGATTGGCAAAAGCGCATGATTTCACCCTCACTTTTACCTTTTGGATCAAAGTTGCTCCCGCCTTTTGCTCCACCAATGGCCAAACCTGTGAGTGAGTTTTTGAAAATCTGCTCAAAGCCTAAGAACTTGATGATGCCTAGATTGACACTCGGATGAAAGCGAAGGCCACCTTTATAGGGACCAATAGCTGAGTTAAACTGTACACGGTAGCCAATGTTGGTTTGAATTTTACCTTGGTCATCCATCCAAACAACACGAAAGAGAATTTGACGCTCAGGGATAACAATACGTTCTAATATATTGTATTGATCGTACTTAGGCTCGGATTGAAGAAGGGGTTCAAGGGTGGTCAAGACCTCTTCTACTGCTTGGTAAAATTCGGTTTGACCGGGGGTGCTTTGAATCGTGGATTTCAGAATTCTATCGATATCGCTCTTAACTGACATAAGGCAACTCCTGTAAGGATTTTACGATGAAGGCTTCTGGAGGCGTTTTGCTTTTTTTAAAAAGATGAAAAGTGCTTTTTGCTCTTTCTTGCCAATAGTATAGCTGATAAGTTTGAGATATTCTTTAATATCATCAGCTAAAATTCCTCGCTCTTGGGAGTATTTTTTCAAAATATAATTGGGAATTTTGATAGGTTGTTGAACAAATTTTTGAGAGAGTTTTTTGTAAAAGCCTTGGCGTTCGTTTACACAAAAACGTGCGAATACGAAAGGAAGATGGTATTTTTCATGCCATGTTTTTGCCAAATCAACGTAGTTCTCAGGGGCTTCTAAATAGAGCTTTAACGCCCGATCTCCAATAAAAACTTCGCCTTCAAGCCCAAGGACACGTGCTAGCATATTGGACGTTGCAGACGCAGGGTCTCTTTTGGCGTCACCTTCTTTAATGATGACACTTTTAACATTTTTTTGCGCCACAATACCAATAGGCAATGGCGTGATTGATTTGCGTTTACTTTCGATACTGGAAATAAATGCGGCATCCACAACACGTTTTCTAAATTTGCGATTTATATTGGACGGAACGGACTTCTGATGCTCACATGAACGTTTGAAAGCGTTGGGAAGGGAAGAGCGTTTCAAGAAAACATGAAAGGGAAGAAGATTGATATAATCTATCTTACCAAAAACCATACAGACTCCTTGTTTTGGGAAAAAGTATTATAACTTAGATAGCTTAACAAGATGATTTACTAAGAAGAGTTACTAAGAAGAGTTATACCCAAAAATTGGTACAATAAAATCAAAAGAATTGAGGATGTAAAGCGTATGTTAGAATCATTATTTACCCTTGAAGCGCTTATGGCATTATTGACATTGACCGCTTTAGAAATCGTACTCGGCATTGATAATATTATTTTTATTGCTATTTTAGTAGGTCGTTTACCTGCACATCAAAGAGATAAAGGTAGAATTTTCGGTCTTGCTCTCGCGATGATTACACGCATTTTACTTTTATTGTCACTCTTTTGGATTATGAAGCTTACAACACCTCTTTTCACGATTTTTGCCCAAGAAATTTCAGGACGTGATCTTATTTTGATTGTAGGAGGTCTTTTTTTACTTGCTAAGTCAACGACTGAAATTCATCAAGATATTGAAGAGGCTGGAGAAGAAGAGCATGAACTTAAAAAGGGATCACGCGGTTTTTTCAACACACTTATTCAAATCGCAATTTTAGATATTGTTTTTTCGCTTGATTCTGTTATTACCGCTGTGGGTATGGCAAATGACATTATCGTTATGATTTTAGCCGTTGTGATTGCTGTAGGTGTCATGATGTTTGCTTCAAAAAGTATTTCCAATTTTATTGATGCAAATCCGACTATAAAAATTTTGGCACTTTCCTTTTTGATTTTAGTTGGAGTTACGTTGATTGCTGAGGGGTTAGATTTTCATATCTCTAAGGCGTATGTCTATTTTGCAATGGCATTTTCTCTTGCTGTAGAATCTATTAATATTTACAGTCGCAAGAAAAAAGCTAAAAAATCTGTTCTTAAAAAAGAGGCGTAATGTTTTCTGCTTTTCGATCTTCTCAAGCTTTTGCGATTGACCTTGGAACAAATAATACATTGGTGTATCAGCCAAGTCGTGGCATCATTTTAGACGAACCAACTTCCATTGCGTTTGATAGCAAGCGAAGTTCTTTTTTTGATTGTGGAGCCTCATCGAAGCGTATGTGGGGTAAAAATCCAAAACATATCGAAGTGATGCATCCACTCTCTAAAGGAGCGATTGCTAATTTGACAGTGGCAAAAGCTTATATCAAAGAGGTGATAGCACGTATTACACAGAGCCGATTTTTTAAACCGACTATTGTGGTAAGCGTCCCGAGTGATCTGAATATGATGGAGCGTAATGCGGTCATGGAAGCCTGCAAAGATGGGGGTGCGCGTGAAGTCATGCTTATCAAAGACCCTTTTTCCGCAGCACTAGGCTCTGCTCAATCAATCGAGCGACCCAAAGGTGTTTTGGTCTTAGATATTGGTGCTGGTGTGAGCGATATTTCACTGCTTTCATGCAATGGGATTGTGATGTCTAAAACGCTACGTATTGCAGGTAATGATATTGATGAAGCCATAATTGAGTATTTTAAAGCGCATAAACGTATCCTGATTTCTCAAAATGATGCTGAAATTTTGAAAAAAGAGCTTGGGAATCTTTTTGAGATAGAAGAAAAAATGATGAAGATTAATGTCAAAAATCTTATTTCCCGTCTTCCAGAAAGTTTTTTAGCAAGTTCTTGCGATGTGCACCGCGCTATTTTGCCATTAGCGGACAAAATGGTTTCCCTCACACACAGTATGCTCTCTGAACTCCCACCATCCTTTGCACAAGATATTTACGACCAAGGCATTTTGCTCACCGGTGGCTCATCAATGTTACAAGGGCTTGATCGTTATCTTTCTCAAAAGTTAGAGATTGAAGTGAATCTTGTTGAAAATCCATTGCAGAATATCATCTTGGGCGCAGGTTACGCTTTGGAAGAAGCGCGATACAGGCCACTTTTCGGGGCTTAAAAAGCAAGCCTCGACACTTTATAAATTATGTCCAGAGAATACATATCAATATATCTTGATATAATGATAGTTTTATGCTACCATTTCATCATTACTTCCATGGAAAAGGTTATTTATGAAAAAAGTACTGATTTTATGCACAGGAAACAGTTGTCGAAGCATCATCGCGGAAGCACTTGTGAATGCCAAATTAGAAGGTATAGAGGCGCAGAGTGCAGGTGTGCGTGCAAGTGGTAAAGTAAATGCATATGCTAAAAGAGTCTTAGAAGAAGAGGGTATTTGGAAGGATTCATATCGTTCTAAAACACTGGATGAAGTGATCAATGATGACTTTGACTTAGTGGTAACCGTGTGCGATCATGCCAACGAAACGTGCCCGATGTTTCCTAAGCCCATTCCTAAAATCCATGTCGGATTTTCCGATCCTGATGGCAAAGATTATGGGGCGTTTATTCTAACCTACCAAGCGATTGAAGCGGAACTTTTACCGATTATCGAAGAAAAACTTTCATGAATTTGGAACAGGTGCTTATAGCGATGATCTCGCAGTTTGGGGCGTGGGCGATTGTGGCTTCCTTTGGCATTGGTCTTTTGACTTCTCTCGCTCCTTGTTCCATCATCACACTTCCCTTGCTTGCTGGCAGTGCGCTTGGTTTGTCAGGTGATTTAAGTCCAAAACAGAAAAAAGTCTTTATCTATCAGTATTCACTTTTATTTGTTTTGGGTTTGGTCATCAGCTTTTCACTTCTGATGCTTTTGGTTTCCAAAATGGGAATGATGCTCTCAGTTGCTCCCTTTTGGGCGTATTTGCTAGCATCGCTCGCAACCTTTTCTGTGGTGGCTTATGCGCTTGGTTTGATTCAAGGGTTCAATAAAGACAAAGTGGCACTAAAATTTTTAAGACTCAAACTTTTTGGAGCTTTAATCATCGGGCTTATTTTTGGACTGGTGAGCACACCATGTGCTTCAGCTCCTTTGGTTGCTATTATCACCATCGCAAGTACAAGTGGTTGGGTTTATTCGTATGCCCTTGTTTTGGCATTTGCATTAGGGCATGGCATGCTTCTTTTGGTTGCTGGGACTTCGATTGGGTTTACGCAAAGTGTGGTTTCAAGTAAAAAAATAAGTGTATTTAGCCGTTTTGTTAATGGCTTTTTTGTTTCGGTTTTGGTGGGAATTGGCTTTTATTTTCTCTATCAAACGTATCTTACATTTTAGGAAAAATCATGAAAAAAAAGATTGTTTTAGCTCTCTTAACGCTTCTTTTAGTCGGTTGTGGTGAAGCAAAAGTAGATGATAAAAAACCAATTCCTTCCCCATTAAGTCAGAGCAAAAAGATTGCCAATAGTTTGGACGCAACTCCTTATGCACAGATTAGCTCAGAAATTGGCAAAAAACCTATGCTTGTTGAGTTTGGTTCAACCAGTTGTGCTTCGTGTGTTGAGATGGGGAAATTACTCTATCGTGTGAAGCAAGAATACCCTCAAAGTGCGATCTATTTTGTAGAAGTTTACAATGATATGCCCACTGCTAACATCTATAAAATTCAGATAATCCCTACGCAAATTTATCTGAATAGTAAAGGCGAAGAGGTTGATAGACATATGGGTTTGGTCACGTATGAGCAATTAATCGCAAAGCTGCAAGAGCAAAAAATTATATAAAGACATTGGAAGGAATTTAAAGATGTTTGATTTTTGGGAAAAAATAGTTAATAACCTTGTTTATGGACTTTTGGGGCTTGATCCAACAGCTCAAAGTACACAAGCGTTGCACTTTTTTATCTTTGATACGGTAAAAATTTACATTCTTTTAGTTGGAATTATTTTTCTTATTTCATTTTTACGCACCTACTTCAATACCCAAAAAATTAGAGCGTATTTACAGCGTCAAAATACTTTCACAGGAAACATTCTAGCGGCACTTTTTGGCATTATTACACCTTTTTGTAGCTGTTCTGCCATTCCCCTATTTTTGGGCTTTATGCAAGCGCGCATACCGATGGGTATTACCTTTAGTTTTCTTATCTCATCTCCTATGAATAATGAAGTAGCGATTGCGCTTTTATTTGGGCTTTTTGGATGGAAGATCACTGCTTTATACATTGGATTTGGACTTTTGGTTGCTATCGTGGGTGGTTATGTGATTGGAAAATTGAAATTAGAACACTATGTTTTGATTCCTGTTATTCCGATGGACGGAGCGTTGGAGAGTGTACAAATTGAGCTTTCATGGCAAAATCGTCTTCGTGAAGCGTGGCAAAATACGGCTGATATTTTTGAAAAAATTTATCTATACGTTTTGCTTGGTGTTGGCGTGGGCGCATGGATACACGGCTACATTCCTACTGAATTGATCGTGGCATATACAGGGGAAAACCGATGGTACAGTGTGCCATTAGCTGTATTAATGGGCGTACCGATGTATGCTAGTGCTGCGAGTGTTATGCCTCTCATTGAAGTACTCACTTCCAAAGGTATGCTTCTTGGTACGGCGCTGAGCCTTATGATGGCAATTACAGCACTGTCGTTGCCTGAGGCGCTTATTTTAAAACGTATTTTACATGTCAAGCTTATTACGATTTTTTTTGGCATTGTAGCACTTGGTATCATGGGCGTTGGGTATCTTTTTAATGCACTGTTGTGACGATATTTGTAACACTTTGTTAGTATGTTTTGTGTTATAATCGCCTATCTAAGGAGATACCTATGCGATTAAAAACCAAAGTTGTACTCATCATAGCGGGACTACTCTTGTTTGTCTCTATTACAGGTTCTATCATTAACTACATGAAAAATGTGCATGATACACAAGCGCAACTGCAAAACACTTCGTTACCCCTTTCAGTAGATAATATCTATACCGAAATTCAACAGCGTATGATTGAACCGCTTTTGGTTTCATCCTTGATGTCAAATGATACGTTTTTACGTGATTGGATTTTAGAGGGTGAAACAGATATGAATGGTATTGTGCGGTATCTCACTGAAATACAGCAAAAATACGATATTTTTACGACATTTTTAGTTTCAGATAAAACGAAAAGCTACTATCATCCAAGAGGTCTTATTGATACTATTAACAAAGAAAATAGTGCTGATGCATGGTACTTTCGTTTTAAAGAGCAGAACGAACCCTATGAAATTAATTTAGATCATAATGCCAATTTAGGCGATTTTTTGGTGATGTTTATTAACTATAAAGTGATGGATTATCGCAATGAAACGATAGGTGTCACGGGTGTGGGCGTAAGACTTTTAAATATCGAAGAGATGCTCACCTCTTTTAAAACGCGTTACAAATACGATGTTTATTTTATTGATCAAAAAGGGGAGTTGACCCTCTTTTCCAAAGGCCTCAATAAACGGGGGAATATCGCTCATATCGAAGGGCTAAACAAGATTCAAGAGGCTATTTTTAGCGATAAACAGACCCAATTTGAGTATAAAGACAAAGACGGTGAATACCTTCTTAATACAAAATACATTGAAAAATTAAAACTCCATCTTTTTGTGGAGATCAATAAAAAAGAGTATTTGAATGAGCTTCAAAAGACGTTTTACATGAACCTCGCCATCTCACTTTTAGTCACGCTTTTGGTCACACTCATCATTATTTACACGATCAATATTTACCAAAAACAGCTTGTACAACTTGCCAGTGAGGATTCATTGACAGGGCTTGCAAACCGAAGAAAATTTAATGAACACTTTGAAAAACTCTATAAACTTTACCTAAAAAGAGTTCATAAACTGACACTTCTGTTAATTGATATTGATGATTTTAAAAGCGTTAATGATGATTTTGGTCATCTTGTGGGGGATCAAGCACTTATACGGGCTGCTGAAATTTTAAAAGCAGATCTTCGCAGTTCTGATTTGGTGGCTCGATGGGGTGGTGAAGAATTTGCCGTTTTACTCGTTGACGTCAATCCTGAAAAAGCTAGGGAAATTGCCCAAAAAATTTGTGATAGCATGAAGGAAGATGTTGTATTAAAAGAACTTTTACAACGCTCCCTTACGGTCAGCATTGGTGTTGGAGAACTGACCAGCTTGGAAAGTCAAGATGGGCTGGTTCATAAGGTTGACACGGCTCTTTATGCGGCAAAAGAAGCAGGAAAAGATCAAGTGGTTGTTGCTTAAGGATCAAAAATGAAAAAAATAATTGTGAGTCTGTTCGTCCTTTTTGGATTAATGCAGGCAGGAGAACTTAAAAAAGTGAGCTTTGAAGAGTACCTTTTGCATTTTGATTATAAAGAGCGTGAAACTATGAAGATCAAAACACCCGATATGCTTGCTCTGGTAGAAGAGGGCAAAGCTATTTTGGTAGATGTTCGTTTCAAAGAAGAGTTTGAGGTATGGCATATGAATTTTGCAAAAAATATCCCACTAAATGAGCTACCCAAACGTCTCAATGAACTCCCAAAAGATAAGCTCATTATTACGGCATGTCCGCATAATGACAGGTCAAATATTGCACGTCTTTTTTTAGTGCAAAATGGTTATAACGCAAAGTATCTGAACGATGGATTGTTGAAAACGGCTGATTTTTTACGTGGTGAAAATGCAAAAGAGTTTTTGGAGGAGTATAAAAAATGAAAATAGAGATTTTAGGAACAGGATGTGCGAAGTGCCAATCACTTGTGTTGCATGTAAAAGAGGCTGTTGCCCAAAAAGGTATTTTTGCACAGATAGAAAAGGTCGAAGATATTATGAAAATTATGGAATATGGAGTTACTTCTACGCCTGCGTTGATCGTTGATGGAAAAGTTCTAAGCAGTGGAAAGCTTTTGAGTGTTGATGAAATTGTTGTACTATTGGGGTAAGGAATTAAAATGAGTGAATCCGTAGAGCAAAAAGCGTTGGAGTATTTTTCAAATGGCTATGTCTGCAGTGAAGCGGTTTTAAAAACGATTGCAGAGCAACACGGCATAGATTCGCCTTTTATTCCTGCGATTGCCTCAGCTTTTGGAAGTGGCTTGGCTCGCAGTGAAGGTGGATTGTGTGGGGCATACAGCGGTGGTGTTATGGCACTTTCACTTCTTCAAGGACGCATCAAAGCAGAAACGCCTTTAGATGGGCTTTATAAAAATGTAAACATCTTCAAAGAGCATTTTGAAAAAGAATTTGGTACCTGTGAATGTGCTTCACTTTTAGGCTTTTCACTGAGTTCCCCTGATGCAGGTGTCAAATTTAAAGAGGGTAAGTGTAAAGCTTGTAAGTGTGACGGTTACGTGGTATTTGCGGTTAAAGAGGTAGAGGCACTTTTAGGCTCTTAATTATAAAGGGTTGTGATGGAACTTGTTTTGATTGCAGGTGTGGCACTGGGTGCTTCGTTGCTTACGTTTTTTTCGGGTTTTGGTTTGGGTACACTGCTGATGCCCATCATTGCGCTTTTCTTCCCTCTTCCTATCGCTATTGCGATAACGGCGATTGTTCATTTTTCCAATAATCTTCTCAAATTTGCGCTTCTTGCCCGTTACAGTAATCTCTCCATTTTGCTTCGTTTTGGCTTTCCTGCGGTCATCTTTGCGCTTTTAGGAGCAGGGTGTTTAGAGTTTTTAAGTGAGTGGAAATGGGAGTTTGTGTACACATTGTTTGGTTTTACACTCCATGTGACACCGCTTAAACTCATCATTGGCTTGGTGATAGCCCTGTTTTTAGTTTTAGAATCGAGTCCAACACTGCATATTCCAAATGCCTTTAAAAAGCTGTGGTTAGGGGGAATGCTGAGTGGCTTTTTTGGAGGACTGAGTGGTCATCAAGGAGCATTTCGCAGTCTTTTTTTAACTCAAAATGCTCTCTCAAAAGAGGTGTTTTTAGCCACAGGCGTGAGCATTGCCGTTGTTGTTGATCTCTCAAGGTTAAGTCTGTATGCTACCCATTGGCAAAGCGCGCTTGCTCAGTGGCAGATGATCGCAGTGGCGATAGGAAGTGCGTTTATAGGAACATTTCTTGGAAAACACTACCTCAAAAAAGTAAGTATTGAGTTTATTCGTTTTGTGGTCGCGTGGATGCTAGGAAGTGTGGCGTTTTTATTGATTTTAGGGATTTTGTAGCTTTACAAACAAAGCTACAAAAAGCTCTTTATCCTTTTTTACACGCTCTACCAAGAACCAACTTTCTTTGTCAGCCAATCAAATATATGCTAAAGTGTCATATTTATAATATCTCGTTTGTTGAAGAAATAAGGATGAAAATTGAGCGAAGCTACTGAACCAAACACTGAAAAAATCACGGAAAGTAATGGCTTTAAAGACTGGAAAAAGAGCTTTGTAGCTTGGTTAGAATTTATTTTTAAAGTGGGCTTAGCAGTTGGCTCAACAATAGCTTTTTTCTTTTATTCTTTTTATGTTGGGGCTATGCCATCTATAGGAAATATTGGAGATATTACAATTTTTCTTATTATGATAGCAGGTATTGGCATTATGATAGCAGTTGTATTTGTGGTTGCATTTATGCCTGCTCTATGGTTGGAAGATAAAAGCTATGTAAGATACTTAGAAAAAGAAGTAAATTTACGTATAAATATAAAAGTTACAAGCCTATTCTTTTGGCTTGTTGCTATTGTAAATATTGGGTTGATTTTTTTACTAAAATTATATCAGATTGATGATTACATCTCGTTTCTATTTTTTGGTTTATCGTTGTTATTCTTCGTATTACTATACATTAAATTATTCAAAGATAAACAAGATAAACAAGATAAACAAGATAAACAAGATCCAGTATCGTTTTTTATAATTACTTTTATTTATTTATTATCTATTTTTTTCTACTCATTGGAGTCTTTCATTAATTTCAAAGAATACAATGAACGAATGACTTATAGCATATTTTTTATTGTTTTTACGGCCTTGTTAAATCATATGATATTAAAAACTATACTAGAAAAAATAAAGAAAAAAAGGAATATATTATTATCAACGTCAGAAACAGTAAAAGATTTGAATGATAATACACAGCGAGATGAACAATTTTATCGGTTATTTCCTATTGTTAGTATTATTCTTTTATTCTTCATTATATCTATGGTTTGGGTCTACCAACGTATAGATGTCTTTTTTGTAACCAAACCTTTTGAGCTTCTCAATCTCGGGCATTATAACGCGACATTACAATTCAAGGAAGATTTTATTCAAAAAGACAATCCTTTTGGTAAAAGCAACCTATATAACTGTAAGGAAGGTCATTTTTTTATTCGCAGTAGTATAGGGGATGAATATATTTTAGAAGATTTAGAAGAACATGCCAGGTATACAAAAGAGCGTCAGGAAAACAACACTACAAAAAAACAATTTCAACCTACTGTATATCGTATCAAAAAAGAGTTTGTGCTTGCTGAAAGCAAACTATCATTTGATGTTAATGGAACTTGGGCAACAGATATTGGATGTGATAGCTACGAAAAAGTGACATTTAAAAAGGAGTTTATTAAAAATAATAACCCTTTTATAGAGAATGTAAAAGGCTGTTTGACGAGAATATTTTGGGTGCGAGATAGAGGTACTACGTTAGAATTAAAAGATATAAAAGAGAGAAATGACACCAATGACACAAAAAGTGAGCCATATCAAATCTCATCCTTATATATTATGAGCCGACAAAAAGCAACGGTGCAAGATTATAATGCAACTTGGGCAGATTGTCCACCTAAAGTATCAAAGCCAAATGCGCCTTCAGCTGTTTTGTGCCAAATAAAATGTGACAATAATCAGTCTAAGAATGATAAATAAAAAGAGCGGCATTGCCGCTCTTTTACGCTTCGATCCAACCGCCACCTAAGACTAAATCATCTTGATAGACCACAAGTGCTTGACCGCTTGCAAGACCGTAAACACCGTCTTCAAGTTCGGCGATAATTTTATCGCCCTCTATTTTGACATGCGCTTTGCTTTGTGGACTTCGATAGCGTACTTTTACACCATAGGTTCCCTCTTTAAAATCTTCTGGCAATGAAAAATTTTGTGCTACAACGCGTTTTTGCAAAAGCTCTTCTTTAGTGCCTGCGACAACGGTGTTGGTTTTTGCGTCAATGCCTACAACAAAATGCGGGTCATGTGCGCCATTGATGGTTAAACCTTTTCGCTTTCCGATGGTGTAATGCATATAGCCTTTGTGTTCACCGATGACATTACCATTTACATCTTTGACGACACCTTTTTGATCGACATTGTGATGTTTTTTCAAGATCTCAATGTACGTATCGGTGACAAAGCAGATCTCTTGTGACTCTTTGTAGGTTTCCAGTGTGCCAAGCCAAGGTAATTTTTCCAAAGCAATGGGTTTAATATCTTCTTTTTTCATGCCACCGAGTGGGAAAAGAATCTTCTCAATCACCTCTTTTTTGAGCCCAAAAAGGAAGTAGCTTTGATCTTTACTCATATCATAAGCTTCTTGAATGTGACCATTTTTCACACGTGCATAGTGACCTGTGGCAATTTTTTCACAACCCATTTCCATGGCTTTTTCAAAGGCAAAGCCAAATTTCATACGTGGATTACAATATGCACACGGATTAGGTGTGAGTCCTTGCTCGTAGGAGCGAACAAAGTAGTCATACACATGCTCTTTAAAAAGTGTTTTGGCATCAATAATATGTGTTTCAATCTCCAAATATTTGCTAACTTTTTCAATATTGGCGATGTTGATCGTATGTTTTTTCTCATCGTCATGGAGTTTAAGATAAATGCCTACAACCTCATGACCTTCTTGTTTAAGCAGATAAGCGGAGTAACTAGAATCAATCCCTCCGCTCATTAATAGTGCAATTTTCATAGATGTATTCTCTTTTATTTACAATTTCGACGTCTAAAGAGTAAAAGTCTTTACGTTTCGTGTTAGCCCTAAAATAGGGCACCTATATGTTAAAAATCGAGCAGATGTGGTTTATCTGAAGCTGCTTCATTACTTACGACAGTTTGCTCTTCTTTAACAAGCGCTTGGTCAATGTCGGCGATCAAGTCTTCTAAATCCTCGATGCCTACAGAAAGGCGTATCATGCCCTCGCTCAGTCCAAAACTGGCTTTTTGCTCGTTAGAGTACTCTGCATAAATCGTATGATAGGTTGCGATGATAAGCGATTTATTGTCTTGGACGTTGGTGCCTCGTTTGATGATGTTTAGGCGATTTAAAAAGGCGTAAGCACTGGCTTTATCGCTAAAGCTAAAGCTTACAATGCCACCACCTGCACTAAAGTGTTTTTTTGCATTTTCATACGAAGTAGAGTCTTCTAAAAAGGGATATGAAACGTTGGTAATTTCAGGTTTGGTTTGAAGATGCTTTGCCACGGCTAGGGCATTGTCACAGCTTCGTTTGACACGCAAATCCATCGTCTCAAGACCTAAGGATAGCAAGTATGCGCTTTGAGGCGAGAGTGTTGCACCAAGGTTTCGGTAGGTCTCTTTGCGAAGGCGTAAGATGAGCGCATTGGGACCAAATTTTTTGTAATAAGGGGCAAGCGTTGCATGGTTGCCCCAGTTATAGGTACCATTATCGACGATCAGTCCACCGAGAACGTGTCCACCGCCTGAGATATATTTTGTAGCGGAGACGATCTCTACATCCACGCCGTGTTTTTTCGCATCAAACAGATTCCAAGGGGTTGCCGTGGTATCGACGATGAGAGGAACATTGTTCTCTTGAAGAAGGCTTTTTATAGACTCAAAATCAGGCACGATAAGATGAGGATTGCTGATACTTTCACAAAAAAGAAGGCGTGTTTTAGCGTCAATATTGGCTTTTATTTCCTCCAAATTGTTCAAATCAACATAACGCACCTCGACATCAAAATCACTCAGAAGCGTTTGGAAAAGTGAGAGGGTATTGCCAAAGAGGTACTTTGTTGTAATGATATTATCGCCACTTTTCAGCAGAGCAAACAGCATATTGGAAATGGCAGCCATACCTGTTGCGGTGGCTAGAACACCCAGTGCTCCACTGACGGTTCTGATTTTGTGTTCAAACTCTTCAATCGTTGGGTTGGTTGAGCGAGTATAGACATGACCGTATTTGAAGCCTTTAAACACCGCTTCTAAATCTTCTGCTTTTTCAAATTCAAAAGCAGAACTTTGGTAGATGGGGAAGCGCATCGCGCCATGGGCATCTTTTGCTAAAGGTTGTGTATGCAATGCTTTGGTTGTAAATCCCATAAAATCCTCTTTATATGTAAATGATTTTACCGCTATTATCTGCGGGTAAAATGTTCTCTTTTGCGACACACTCTCCGATGATTAAGACCGCTGGTGTGGCACACAATGTTGCCATTTTATCCAATTTTCCCACAGTTCCCACTATGGTGACTTGATCAGGCAGGTCAATTTTGGAGACAAATGCAGCAGGAAGATTGGGGTCAATGCCCTGTTTAGCTATGGCATCTTCGATTTTTTTCGCAAAACTGTGTGCCATCAAAACAACCACCGTATGCAACGGCTGTTTTAAAATGCTCACCCAATCATCATTAAACAAGGTCTCTCTTAAATGTGCAGAGACAATCGTCACGCCTTTAGAAATGTCGCGAATCGTAGGAACAATGCCTGAGACGGTACACGACCTTAGCGCTGAGGTAATGCCATTGATCACTTCAAAAGCGATGCCATGTTGCACCAATACCTGCTTTTCTTCACCTAAACGACCAAAGAGAAGCGGGTCACCACCTTTAAGGCGTCCGACAACCAAGCCTTGTTTGGCATATTCGAGTAAGAGTGCGTTGATTTCATCTTGCGTTTTAGAGTGAAAACCCTTTTTTTTGCTCACATCCACTACTTTACATGAAGCGGGGATGAGGGCTTGAATCTCTTTAGAGACTAAAGCATCCACCAAGGCAACATCTAAAAGCTCGAAAGCATTCAGTGCATCCAAGGTGAGATTGCCCACATAGCCTGTTCCACAGCCGATGAGAAAGACTTTTCCCGCACCAATTTTCGCAATATCTCGAAGTTTTTCGAGGTCACGGTCAGGTTTCTTTCGCTCGTTTTTAAGGCGTTCAATCAGTGATGTTAAATCACGTGGTAAAATCCGTTCAATCTTATCGCGGATCACTTGTGCCAATGTTGGAGAACTCCCTCCACTGCTGACAGCGACTTGAATGTCGCCACGACGGGTGAGCGCGCTAAAGTAAAAATCGCACAATTCAGGTACATCAACGACATTGAGCCAGAAATGATGCAGTGGTTTAAGTGCTACAAGACGGTTGGTCACATGTTCGTTGCCTGTTGCATCGATAATGACCTCAAACCCTTCTGCATCACCATCCTCGAACGTTTTACATGTAAAGATTTTGGAATCAAAATAGGCATCGAGCCTTGATTCTGCGACGATTTCATACGCAAAATCAAGACTGTCCAGTACGCGCGCTTTCTGTGCGGCGACTTTGCCCGCCCCAATTAAAAGCGTGCGTTTTGGTGTGAGTGCGATGCCTAAGGTACTCATTTTTTTACGATCCTGACACGCCAGCCATTACCTTCTTTAGTCGTCGCTTCGACGGTGTGTCCTTCGCTTGCGACTGATTTTGGCACGTTGTCAATCGGTGCGCCATCGTCGAGCAAAATCTCCAAGACTTCACCGCTTCCAATTTTGGAGAGTTCCATCTTTGTTTTGACAAAGTTCATCGGGCACGCCACGCCGCTAAGGTCTTTAAAATGGGCGGATTTTGCTTCAGTCTGCGTAGCCGCGGCTGCTGCTAACTCTTTTTCTTTGGCAAATTTCAGTGTATTGTCCATTGTTTCGTAAAGTTTGATCACTTCTTCAGCTAGCTCGATCGATTTTTCATCCGCATCGCCCTCTAGCATCGTGCCAAAGTAAGCGTTGAGCAGTGTCGTATCGACAAAAAGTGTTTTAAAGGCTTTGAGAACACCTGCTTTATCCCTAGCGTCTTCACCACGTGTGACGAGTAGCATACGAGCGGCCAAAAGACGAATCAACTCATAGTCTTTTTCCTCTTTCTCAAGTGCTTCTTTAAGTGCCTTTTTATCGGCTTCGATGAGGTCGTACATACCTGCACTACACTCGCCTGTGCCTCTTCCTTTTAACGAGAAGAGTTCCATCGCGTCATAGTCAAAGTAAGGGTTTTTATCCTCTTTGAATGAAGGAATATCGACGTATTTTTTGCTGATTTCGGTGATGATGGAAAGTCCACCATCATCAATCCAGTCTGCAAAACTCTCATAAGCCTTTACATGTAAAAGCCACGTATCCAAAACTTCTTCCACAAAAGCAGGGACATGAAAAGCTGCAACATCACCCGCTTTTTGGGCGTACACACTGCCTTCGCCTGATGTGCGTGAACCTGCTACGACGTTGTAAGCAGGGTATGAGTAGCCTTCATTGCGTTGCACTTTTCCGAAAAAGCCAAGATCGCCGATAAGGTGTTTACCACAACTGTTTGGACAACCTGAAAAATGGATTTTAAAGCCTTGAAGGGCGTCATAGTCACGCTCATCGATGAGTTTATTGAGACGTTTTTGAATCGCATCGACTGCACCACGAGGGCGAGCGATGCCAAGTTGACACGTTGCTGCACCGGTACACGCGACCATATCGCCAAAGAGCGTTGGTTTAGAAACTTCAACAGAAAATTTTTGCAAGATGTCGTGCAAACTTGCCATTTGAGGCGCTGTTAGGTTCCTTATGTAAAGGTTTTGATCGCCTGTAAAACGAAGCACGTCTTCACCAAAAGCTAGAAGTGCATTGGCAAGGTTGCGTGCATTTTCAAAGTGAATATCACCTAAATGCACAGGCACTTTACAACCGTAAAGCCCCTCTTGTTTTTGGGCGTAAACGTAGCGATTCCACCATTTTTTAATGTTTTCAGGAACAACGAAAGGTTCATGCGTCGTGTCGCCAACGGTGCGCTCAATTTCAGTGATAGGCATCTCCCAGTCACCTTTGTCTTTGACCGCTTTAAGCTCTACATCAAGGAGTCTGTTAAACTCTTCGAGACCTAGATCTTCAAATAAAAAGCGAAGGCGTGCAGCATGTTTGTTTTTGCGGTTGCCGTATTTGTCGAACACTTGTTTGATCGCTTGAGAGTACAAAAAGACTTCGGTATCTGGCACAAAGTCACGCAACAGGGTTCCCAAACGAGATTTTGCACCCATACCACCAGCGGTAAAGAGTTTAAAGCCTTTCACGCCATCTTGAATCTTAGCGATAAAGCCAACATCGTGAATCGTAGCATAACCGCGGTCTGCTTCTGAGCCACTAAAGGTGATTTTGAACTTTCGTGGAAGTGCGAACGAGTCTTTTTGCTCTAGCATTTTAGACGTCATCGCAAGGGCGTAAGGAGAGACATCAAAAATCTCATCTTTGGCTGTGCCTGCAAGTGGGTCTGCCATGACATTACGAACAGTATTTCCACCACCACCACGACCACTGAGGTCGATGCTGTGCAAGGTTGTGATAATGTCGATGATGTCTTCAATCTTGACATAATGAAGCTGTGCGCCACCACGTGTGGTGATGTGAATCGCTTCGTGCGCGTACTTTTGGGCTAAGTCTGCAAGCGTTAAAAGTTGTTTGGGGGTTAAAATACCGCCAGCGAGTTTAATGCGCACCATAAAGGTGTTGGCAGCACGTTGTTCATACACACCAAAAGGGACACGCATCGTTTTAAAGGTAAGCTCATCTAGTGTTCCAGCCAAAAACTCGGCATGGTTTTTTTTAAAAACTTCAAGGTCTTCATAGACCATTTCAGGGATAGTATATCTGCTCATAATCGTAACTCCTTTGATGTTACATGTAAAAAAGTAAAGCAGTTCAGAGTAAAACGCGGAGAAATGACCTGAAAGAGACACTTTGAGCCGATGGGACGAAAAAGCGGAGCGTTTCGGGGCTCCCATCGTGTCTCAACCGTGTCGATAGAAGGTTGTTTCGTAAGCTGTTTTACATTTTTCAACGCGCTTTACGGACTTTAAATAATTTCAATTTCTTCTTTTTCAACCGTTTTATTTTTAATAATAAATGACTTCATATCAGGAACCTCGCCTGCAAGTGAGACGATAATATAACTGACATTAGGATCGAACGCTAAACGAATGTCCTCTTCGCTCGGACGCGCAGGTGTTTCTGGGTGAGAGTGATAAACTGAAATCAGTCTAAGCCCCTCTTTTTGCGTTTTTTTAAACGCGTCAAACTGCTCTTGTGGATCAAAGCTGAAGTGTTCATTGCTTGCATCCGTATTTTTCATAGGGATGGCGTATTTCACTTCGCCATTGATGCCTGCAAGATAACCACACGCTTCGATGGGTGTATCTTTGAGTGCGTGTGCGACGATTTCATCGTACACGCTTTGGGACATTTTGATCATAGTTTTGCCTCACAGACAACCGCTTCGTAGTCTTTAATCTCTTTTATACCTTCCCCTCCACATACACGACATTTCGGGTTTTTCTTGAAGTTAACATTTCTAAAGTTCATTGTTTTGGCATCAAAGGTTAAGAGTCTGTTATAAAGTGGTTCACCCACACCGACGATGTATTTGAGTGCTTCTGCGGCTTGGATGGTTCCAAGCATTCCTGCAACGGCGCCTAAAATACCTGCACTTGAACATGTAGGAATAGCATTGGCTGGAGGAGGGCTGTCAAACACACACGCGTAACATGCACTCTCGTGAGGTTTAATGGTCATCGTTTGTCCGCCAAAACGCAAAATTCCGCCGTGTGAATAAGGGACGTTTGCCAACACACACGCATCGTTAATCAAAAATTTCGCCGAAAAATTGTCGGTTCCATCGATCACGAAGTCATACCCTTTAACGATATCCAAAATATTAGAAGCATCTAAAAAGTGTTTGTACACGGTTACTTTCACATTAGGGTTGATCGCTTCCATTTTTGCTTTGGCAGAGAGAACTTTCGCTACGCCAATGTCTGCTGTTGCATGGATGACTTGACGTTGAAGGTTTGAAAGATCGACTACATCGCCATCAACGATACCAATTTCACCAACACCTGCTGCTGCTAAGTAAAGTGCTACAGGGGAACCAAGCCCACCTGCACCGATCACTAAAATTTTAGAATTAGCAATTTTCTCTTGACCTTCAATGCCGACATCTTGGAGGATGATGTGACGTGAATAACGCTCTAATTCTTCATCGCTAAACTCTTTCACGCGCCACCTCCCATGAAGTATAAAAAGTTAATTTGATCGCCATCTTTAAGCGTAATTGTTGGATACTCATCTTTGGTTAAAAACTCGTCATTGAGTTGGACGGAGACCATATCTGGTTGTTCAACATCTTCGATGACCAATAATTCTGAAAGAACGATTCCGTCCTTAATCTCTTTTACGTCGCCGTTAATTGTAAGTTTCATTTTCTTCCTTTTTTTTATTTTTATAACGCCAAAAAAGCAAAGCTTCTTTGGCTACGCTTACCTCAAAGAGGCAGAATTTTATGTAAATTGGTGCGGGAAATATTTACGAAGGAGGGCAAAAAGTTCCTCTTCAAAATCCGCATTTTCACCTGCTTTGTCAACAAGTACATTGCTTATACTTGAGCTTTTAGTGCGACGTGTTGTGTACTGCTCTAATACCTCAGTAATGATACCACCACCAGCGATGTCAAATTCATCGACGATGACAAAACGACCGAGCTTTTGGTTCTCAGCAAAAAGTTCCATCGCTAAAAGATCGTGTACTCTAAAGATAACGCATGCTGCTTCATGACGTCCTACACTTGGCTCATCGGCGCGATCCAGCGTATCGCCATCAATCACGCGTTTAATCTCTTCAAGATAGATGGTACTTTGCGCTGAGCCTATCTTGATTTTGTACGGTTTATCAAGCTCAAGTGGTTTTGCACCCAACCAAAAGAGGTTCGCTTCAAAGCGATTACTGACTTTTGGGGCACTTTGGTCTGCACGCGCTACGACATCACCATTTTTCACATAAATTTGTGTTTGAAGTGTAAAGCCAATCGCTTCACTCTCTTTAACACTTGTTTTTACTTCGGTATTGAAACTCTCGATGCTTGCAACTTTAGAACGTTTGAGTGAAGGGTAAAAAACCACTTCATCGCCGACATTTAGTTCACCACTGGTAACGGTTCCCGCATAGATACGTCGGTCATCGTTATCGCGTGTAAATTTATAAACATCTTGCAATGGCATTCTAAAGTCATCATTCGCTTTTTCTTCCACGCTTTTGAAACTATCTAAAATTTCTAAAACGGTTGGTCCTTTATACCAAGGTGTTGAAGCAGAGTGTTCGATGAGGTTGACACCTTCTCTCGCACTGATTGGTATAAAGATGTCGCTTTTAATGCCCAGTGTTGCAAGGTATTCGCTGTACTCCACTTTTAGTTTTGTAAAGGCGATTTCACTAAAGTTTACCAAGTCCATTTTGTTAACGACAATCGCCACTTGTTTGATGCCCAAAAGGGAAAGAAGCATTCCATGACGTTTGGAGTTTTCAGCCACACCCTCTTTAGCGTCGATGAGAAGCAAAGCCGCCTCAGCACGGGACGCCCCACTGATCATGTTTTTCAAAAATTCGATGTGACCAGGTGCATCGATGATGATGTACTCTCGTTTTTTACTTTGGAAAAAGACGCGTGCACTGTCAATGGTAATGCCCTGTTTTTGCTCATCTGCTAGAGCATCGAGCAAGAAGGCATACTCAAACGGACGTGCGTTGTTTTCGCACATCTTTTTGACACTCTCAAGTTTTCCTTGTGGTAATGAGTCGGTATCGGCAAGAAGACGTCCAATGAGCGTACTCTTACCGTGATCAACGTGTCCTGTGATGACAATATTTAATCGTTGCATTACATATATCCTTCTTTTCTAAGTGCTTCAAGCGTTCCACCGCCGTCTTTATCTTGGGCACGACCAGAACGCTCTGCGATATCTTTAAACTTACCACTGGTGAGCTCTTCGATGATCTCTTTTGGGTTGGTCGCGTGTGAGTCGACAGGCGAAGTACACGGATAACATCCAAGTGATCGGTAGCGTTTGCCATTCCCTTGATCAAAATAGAGGTTGATAATAGGAATATTTTCCCTCTCGATGTACTCCCAAATATTGAGCTCCGTCCACTCTAACAGTGGGTGAATGCGCACATGCGTTCCCGGAGCGAAATCGGTTTTGTACTGATTCCAAAGCTCTGGCGGTTGCGTACTTGCATCCCATTCGCTTTTTTCATCACGTGCTGAGAAGACGCGCTCTTTAGAACGACTTCCCTCTTCATCGGCACGAACACCAACGATAACACCTGTATATGGCGAGCCGTTTAATTCATCTTCCCATGTCTTTTTGTAAGGATTCCATTTACGTCTTGCCCATGTACCATCAAGGGTATTTTTGAGCGCGTCGCTTTTGAGCTTTTTACAACAACTGAGGCGATCGAGTCCATTGACAAACGTTTCACCTTTTGCAAGGGCTTCTTTGTTTTGTCCTACAACAAGGTTAAGATCCCACTGTACGGCGATTTCATCGCGGTATTTGATCATCTCAGGAATTTTAAACGCTGTATCAATATGCACGAGTGGATACGGTACATGTCCAAAAAATGCTTTTCGTGTGAGCCACAACAGTACGGTGCTATCTTTACCGATGCTCCAAAGCATGGCAAGGTTTGGGAAGCTTCGATACGCTTCTCGCAAAATATAGATACTCTGAGCTTCGAGTCTGTCTAAATGATCCATTACTATCCTTTATTTCATTTTTAACACGTATCACAAGCAAAGCTCGCGATACTGCGCTAACGCTGAGTTTACCTCGGCGGTAAGCCCACGCTTCGCTTTTATTTTTCCTTATGCAGATGCAATCCGCACTCTTTATGTTCAGGGTTTTCCCACCACCATCTGCCCGCTCGTATATCTTCGCCCTCTTTAATGGCGCGTGTACAGGGCTTACAGCCGATGCTTTTAAAGCCTTTAGCGTACAAGGCATTTTGAGGTATAGCGTTTTCACGCATATAACGTTCCACGTCCTCATCGCTAAAATGGGTGAGGGGATTGAATTTTAGAAGCTTGAAATTCTCATCAAACTCCATTAACTTTGTGTCGCTTCTGGTGATTGACTGTGCGATGCGAATACCGCTAATCCAACCATGATACCCTTTTAATGCCTCAGCCAAAGGGACAAGTTTTCTCACTCTACAACACTCTTTACGAAGGTTGATGTCATCAAAGATGCCGTATTCTCCGACTTTTTCTTCTAAATCTTTGATCTGCTCATCACTAGCGCTAAAGCTTTTAATCTTTACGCCAAAAAAGGCTTCGATCTCTTTTTGATAGGCTAAAGATTCATCAAAAAGTTTATGTGTCTCCAATGTAAAAACGTCAAAATCTATTTCCGCTTTTTGGGCAAGAGAGATGTTGATAGCATCTTCACTTTGATGGCTAAATGCCAATGTCACTTTAAGTGCTTTAGCACCAACAAGTTCTTTAAGTGAATGAATCGCTTCTGCGACTTTTATTTCGTAGCTTTGGCTCATATTTGATACTCTAATTGTGTTTTTTCTCTACCAAAAGCGATCCTATTCCACGCTCTTTCATGGAAATAGTATAGCAATGTTTTGGTGATAAGCTCAAATGCCCCGATAGATACGGCAGCAAGTGGGCTTCCCGTGACGATAAAACTGATCAACATGGTGTCAACAGTTCCGAGTGTTCTCCAAGAGATTGCTTTAACGATACTTCGTTTTTTGTTCTCTACCATGTTGCCTCCTTTTTGATTTTTAGAATAATAGCATTTTACTCGGGTATTGTCAAGTAAGTTTATCAAAATAGTAATGTATAAAATTTGAAACTGATTACATAAGAAAAGCTTTCTTTAAGAGAGCGTTAAGGACGAAAAAAACTGAAGAATTTTACGATAGTACTATGAGGTGAAAAGAGGCATAAAAGTGAGAAAAGAGAGGAGCTTCCTCCTCCCTTCGAGAGTGAAATTATTAGATACGACACGCTAACCGTCATTGTTATGCATTGCTGTTGCCAAAGATTGAAGAGTACTGCTTTGGTTTTAGCATAGCAAAAAGGGTGAGGGAGCGTGTTACGCTATAAAGGCTAAAGAGAGCTTTTTGATCATGAATCCCTCCTAATAAGTTGAAATTGAATTAATTCTACTCCAAGATATTTGAGGTTTATTTAACACTTTAGGAGTAGTTGGTATGGCTAAGATTGTTCTTGGGTTTGAAAAAATAAAAGAAACTTGAAGTTTTTAATTGATAATGGTTATTATGACTTGTTAAAGATGTTTCTATGTATGATTCCATCACAAAATCAGATAAAGGATAGATATAATGAGCGTTTCATCCACTCTATTAAAAACATTTTTAGGGCTTAGCCTAGCATCAACTCTTGCACTCGCAAGCGAAATTAATGTGTATTCACATCGCCACTACGATAGTGATAAAGCCCTATTTAAGGCATTTGAAGAAAAAAGTGGCATTAAAGTCAATGTGATTACTGCAAAAGCAGAAGAGCTTGTTTCAAAGCTGAAAATTGAAGGCTCTAACAGTCCTGCTGATATGCTCATTACTTCAGATATTGGTAATTTATATGAAGCTAAAGAAGAGGGGCTGTTGCAAAAAATTGACTCAAAAGTGCTCACATCCAACATTCCAGCGCATTTAAGAGACAGTGACAATGAATGGTTTGGTCTAACAAAGCGTGCACGTATATTTGTGTATAACCCAGATAAAATCTCTGAAAAAGAGCTTGGAAGTTATATGGATTTAGCTGATCCTAAATTTAAAGGCAAAATTCTTACGCGTAGTTCATCCGCTGCGTACAATAAATCGCTTTTAGCGTCTATCATCGCAAATCATGGTGAAGCCAAAGCGTTAGAATTTGCCAAAGGGTTAGTCGCAAACTTTGCGAGAGATCCAAAAGGAAATGACAGAGACCAAATCAAAGCCGTAGCAAGTGGTGAAGGGGATTTGGCGATTGTTAATACCTATTATTTAGGCATAATGCTGAACAGTAAAGATCCTAAAGATGTTGAAATTGCAAAAAGTGTTAAGCTCTTTTTCCCTGCACAAAATGCTGAAGGTACGCACATCAACATCAGCGGTGCAGGTGTAACCAAGTATGCTAAAAACAGAGAAAATGCGATTAAATTGATTGAGTTTTTAAGCAGTCCTGAGGCGCAAACCATTTTTGCAGAAGCAAACCATGAGTACCCTGCAAACCCAGCAGTCAAAGCTTCTGGAACGGTCGCAACGTTTGGGGCGTTTAAAGAGGACACATTACCACTTTTGGAAGTAGGCAAATACAACAAAAAAGCAGTTGAAATCGCAACAAAGGCAAACTGGAGATAATGCAAACGTTTAAATATTTACTAGCCCCTCTTTTGGGGTTGGTAATCGCACTTCCTATTTTTTCACTTGTCGTCTACTTTATCGCACAGAGCGATTTTTCGATGACTTCGATTAACACTGCTGAGCTTTTACTTTACAGTAAAAACACAGCGTGTGTCCTTTTGGGCACAGCCTGTTTGGTGCTCATCTTAGGCATCAGCAGTGCGTTTATGAGTGCACGATTTGTTTACGTTGGAAGTCGATTTTTTAGCCTTGCCTTTGTCCTTCCTTTAGCCTTTCCAGCCTATATTTTAGGGTACAGTTATGTGGGTTTCTTTGAATTTCATGGCATCTTTGCCACACTTTTTTCACTTCCAAAGTTCAAATTTGACGTTTTAAATATCTACGGTGTTATCGCTATTCTCTCCTTTGCAATGTTTCCGTATGTGTTTATTTTGGCGCGCATCTCGTTTTCTTCCATCTCTTCAACGGTGGTAGAACTCGTTTCACTTAAACAGCTTCCCTCATATAAAGCCTTTTTCACGGTCTATCTGCCTTTGGCATACCCCGCCATTTTTGCAGGACTTGTCCTTGCTATGATGGAAGTACTCAGTGACTACGGCACGGTAGCCTACTTTGGTGTCGATACCTTTAGTGTGGGCATTTTCAAAAGTTGGTTTGGGTATGGCAATTTAAGTGAAGCGATTAACCTTGCGATTATCATGCTTGTTATGGTTTTTGCCATTATGTTTGGTGAATCACGCCTAAGAGCACGGTTTCGGTTTATCAGCTCTACGCACAGCAGTAACAAAGCGCCTAAAATGGTACTTCGAGGTTGGCATAATGCTCTAGCTTTCGGGCTTTCATTGGTTATTAGTACCTTTACGCTTTTCATTCCAGCGGGTGTACTGCTGTACTGGTTTTATCTTGACATGAATACCCTTGATTGGGGTGCTTTGGGCTATCTTTACCGCACACTGAGTCTTAATGGTCTCTCTGCCTTGCTCATCATCGCTTTAGCCTTTGTGATGGTTTATGCTTCACGTTTTTACCCAAGTAAATTAGGCAGCATTAGCCATAAACTCTCGATGCTTGGCTACTCCATTCCAGGTGCTATTGTCGGTATAGGCATTTTACTTTTTACCAATTTTATCGACCAAAGTTTAGGCAAAGTCGTACTGGGTGGCACTTTTTTTGCGCTGATTTTTGCCTATTTGACGCGCTATTTTGCGGCCAGTATTGGCTCGGTTGAAAATGGTTTTAGCAAAATCGATAAAACCATTGACGATGCAACCATCATTTTTGGAACGAGCGAGCTAGGGCGTATGTTTAAAGTTTATTTGCCACTCATGCGACCCTATTTGTTGAGCGGATTTTTGATTCTCTACATTGACCTTGCAAAAGAACTTCCCGCAACCTTGCTTCTAAGACCGTTTAACTACGACACCATCGCCATTCGCATTTATGAGCTCGCGAGCAATGAGATCCTTTATAAAAGCGCCTTCCCGTCGCTCTTATTGGTCGGTACAACCGCCATTGCGGTTTTATTACTCAATTCAAAATTTGTACGAGGTAGAAGATGAAACCTATCGTAAGCATCGAAAATTTACACAAACGTTTTTGCAAAGGCACTGTCTGTGTCGCTAATGAGATTGGTTTCTCCATCAATGAAGGTGAAATTTTTACCATTTTAGGCAGAAGTGGCAGTGGTAAAACGACTCTTTTACGGATGCTCTCAGGGCTTGAAAATCCCGACAGTGGAACCATTCGCATTGGCGATAACGTTGTTTTTGATGCCAATACAAACCTTCCTCCCAATCAACGCCAAATTGCCATCGTTTTTCAAAATTATGCACTGCTACCGCACCTTAGTATCGCCCAAAACATCGCTTTTGGAAGCAAAGCAAGTCAAGAAGAGGTTTTACAGGTAATGCAAAAAACCAAGATAGAAATGCTCTCTTCCAAGTACCCGCATGAGATAAGCGGTGGTCAGCAACAACGTGTTGCATTGGCACGTGCCATCTTGGATAAGCCTAAGATTTTACTGCTCGATGAACCACTGAGCAACATTGACACCGAACTAAGAGCCATTTTAAGGGCTGAGCTTAAGGAGATGATCAAACTCTTTGGTATCACAGCTCTTTTTATTACCCATGACAAAGAAGACGCGTTTTTTCTTTCCGACCGCATTGCCATTATGGATGGGGGTGACATTTTGCAAATCGGCACACCTAAAGAGATTTACAACCATCCTAATTCTCTCTACTGTGCTAATTTCTTGGGCAAAATAAATGCGCTCCCAAAATGCCTGAGTATCGATGAAAAAGAGGTCTATTGTCGTTTGGATGCCGTGCGATTAACCCCTGATTTGAAGCATAAAGCCGTGATTAAAGAGATTGTTTTTTACGGGAGTTTTTATGAAATTGCGTTGGCGTTTGAAGATACAACATTGATGGCATATAGTTTTGATGACACACTCAATGTTGGTGACACGATAGGCTTTGAGATCGATGAGAGTAAACTTATAACGTTTGCGCTAGAATAATTTTATCTGTATTTCATAAAAGGATTTTTATGGATAGACGCCAATCGATTCTTACATTAGCTTTTCTTGGTGCGAGTGTGCCATGGGCTCTTTATGCCAGTGATGAAAAAGCATTGGTTATTGAGTCTGACAATGAAGCTTTAAAGTTTAAAGTAGGCAAAGATGCCTTTATGCTCAGACCAAAGAGCAAAATAGAACTTACCCACGATGGGATTTTTACCAAAACGCTTAAACTTGTTGGCGGAAGTGTTATGGGTGTTTTCGGTGGTGGTGAAAAAATAATAGAGACAAAGACATTTACTGCGGGTATAAGAGGTACAGGAATTTACCTACAAGAGTATGCTTCTGATGCGGTGTATAGTTGCTTGTGTTATGGTGTGGCGGATTATAAAAATCCACTCAACGGCGATACTCTTTTTTCACTGAGCTCAATTTATCACGATAGACCCGTAGAAATTGTGAAAACACATCTGGGAAAGATCGAAGTTCAAAACTCAAATATCAACAATCACAATGACGATGAGTTGCGCTATTTAGAGCATCTTTGCCAACGAGAAGTTCCATTTGAGGAGTATTTAAAAGCAGAAAAAGCAAAACGACACTCCTAAAACAAGACACTAAATGTAGAGCCTTCTTTTTCGATGGAGGTAATTTCAAGTTTAAATCCATTGGTTTTACAGATAGTGTTTACGATGTCTAAACCAATGCCAAAGCCACCTTTGTCAGCGTTGGCTCGTTTATAGCGTTTCGTAATGTCGCCTAGTTTTGAGCTTTGTATTCCTATACCTGTGTCTTTAACACACAATTTCTCAAAATCCAGTCTAACTTCAATGCTTCCTTCAAAATGATTGTACTTAATCGCGTTAGAGAGTAAATTGTCTATGAGTTTTGTAAGACTCTCTTCGTTGATATGTAAAAATTTTTCTTCTAGGTGTAGGATTAAGTCAATGTGCTTACTTGCCATCAAATCTGCACAGTATTCGAGGCGTTCAACGATGAGTTTTTTCACATCGACATCGCTTTTTCCTTCGTTTTGTTTATCGTGTAGAAGCATGTAACTCAGGTTACTATACAACGTTGCGATGCGTTTGGCACTCAGTTCGATGCGTTTTCGTTTTTTCTCGTCCACATCTTTAAGCGTACTAATGCTCATCAAAATCGCTGTAATAGGCGTGTTGAGCTCATGTGTGGAGTCTTTGATGAAAGTGTCGAGTGTTTCGATCTCTGCTTTAATGGGTTTTAAAAAGAGTTTGGCAAGCACATAACCCAAAATCGTAGCAAACGCAAGACTTAGCACTAAATAAAGCAGTATTTGCAAGCGCAGCGTTTGGATCATACTCGCGCTGTGAGTATGTTTGAGAACAATGGTCTGAATGCCAAGATGTTTTTGGCTGCTTTCATCGAGCGCGTAAAAGCTGTTGCCTTCAAGGTAAAATGTTTTAGAAAAATCCACAGACTCAGGAAAACTGACGTGTAAAGGTTTATTATGTTCATCAAACAGTCCTAGTTGGTACTCTTTTTCCAAGCCAAAGCACGTCTCGGTAGGCTTTTCAGCAAGGCATTTGTGAAGTGTGTCATCTTCCATCATATGTGCGGTGACGATTTTGTGCGCGATGCTTGAAGCGGTAGAGCGCATTTTAAGGGCATAGTTTTCATGCAAATTTTTGATCTCAATGGTATAAAACATCCATGCGAGTAGGCAGATGAATGTATAAATAGAGCCAAGATAGATGAGTAAAAACCTCAAAAGCGAGCGTTTTTCATAAGCACTTAAAACGATAACCAACTCCTTTGATGTTCTCTATAAGGCTCTCAAGCCCATAGCTACGCAGGTTTTTAATGTAGGTTCGAAGCGTCGAGTGTGTTGGCACTTCACCAAAGCGCCACACCTCTTCGATGATCTCTTCAAAACTCAGAAGACGATTTTGGTGTGCTAAAAAATACTCCAAAAGCTGAGCCTCTTTTTTACGAAGTTTATACGACGTTTCAGGCGTGAATATCTGATAGTTTTGCGGATCGTAATGAATAGTTGAAGAGAGTTTTAAGAGCGCATTTTCTTCGATGTGGTGCAACTTTTTCGTGCGCTCGATGCGCACCAAAAGCTCTTCAAGTTCAAACGGTTTTTTGAGGTAATCCTCCGCTCCCAAAGCAAACCCTTTTTTCACATCGCTGATTTGATCCAGTGACGTGATGAAAATGACAGGCGTGGCGATGTTCGCCTCTTTGAGTGTTTTTAAAAGCTCAAAACCGCTCAGGCTTGGGACGTTGATGTCCAAAACCAAGATGTCAAACTTGTCCTCAAAAATGGCATCAAGCGCTTCTTTACCATCATAAAAGAGTTTAACATGCAAGCCATGCTCGACTAAAAACTCTTCAATAATTTCGCTAAGAATGGGGTCATCTTCTAGGAGTAATAGTTTCATGAAAGCATTATACATGAAATTGAGCAGAGGCTTATAGTATTGTTTTATTTATACATGTAAAAATTTGGTTGAAAAATTAGCCCTATTTCTTCACATTTGTATCATAGTGTATGCTAAAAAGTGTAACGATAGGCTAAAGAGATTTGGCTATTTTTGCTCTTAAGTGCAGCCGAATTTTCCCAATAATAGGCCTTTCCCACATCTGTGAAGACTCTATCTCTATCACCTTTTTCAAAATCATAGCGGGTTAAAGCATAGGAGACAATAATGTTTTGATGTGTACTGAGCTGATAGGTCGTTCCAAAATGGAGGGAAACCATGGATGTATCATTAAAATGACTGTTTTCGACAAAAGGGCGTTTATGATGTATATCTGTATATGAAACGTTCATAAATGGGCTGTATTGTAGGCTAGAATCGAAGATAAAATCGTCGTATTGATACGATGTTCCCATACCAATATAAGGTCCTTTGTACTCTTGCTCAAATGTGATCAGTAATCCTCCGTATCCTATCTTATCAAACTCGAAATAGTACCCATCATAAATTCCGAAACCATTATAGCTTTGAAATTTGGCCTTTTCATCTTTATACCCAAGGCTAACCCATAGGGGGAGATCTTCAAAAAGATTCAAAGAATACTTCAATCCAATATCCAAAAGCGAAACATTGGTGTTTTTAGTCTCTTCGTGGTGTGACCACATTGATAGTATCGTAGGGTCATCCTCTAACCAATCGTAATCATCCATTAAACTATTATTGTTTGAAATATTTTTTTTATACTCAATGTAAGTTTCTAAAGTATTATTTATCTTATAGCGTGTTTCTACACCTAATAGCTTGACATTTTTTGCTTTCCATACAAGTTCACTAACTTTTCTATTTACATCCATATCATAAAGATATTCGTTGGTGGTTGAATTAAACATAGATAATGAAACACCAAGCGTTAAGCCCTGAAAATCGTACTCTTCTTTTTGGAGAACATTTTCCGTTGCAAGCAAAGAACTTGCAGTTAGTATAAAAGTTAAAAGTAAATTTTTACAGTTCATAGACTTAACTCCTTGTTCCTAAAAGTATAACAATTTATTTTTAAAGTAATAAATATTCAAATTTTGCATCTCAAAAATTATACATTATTAAAAAGGTAGATATAATTGACATTAATAGGTGTTTGTGGTATTATTGTGACAATTTTACAACAAGGAGTTTTACCATGACATTTAACTATGCTTTTTTTCATGGTAGAATAAAGCTTGTTTTATGCCTCATGCGTTGCTGCTAATATACTAAAATATTTCCAAAACCTTCAAAAAAATTTCATTTTGATCTAAAATTTACGATCAAATCACACAGAATAAGAGATACGAATAATGAAAAAAGAAATAAAATACGAATTAAAATACGGGCGCATTAGCCCTATAACCGAACTTCCCGATAGACAACGTTTTCTCAATACATTGGAGCATTCCAATGCCAACAAACTAGCCCTTTTAAATATTAATGGCTTTTGGAATTTCAACCATGTATTTGGCTACAGTGTTGGTGATGAGATCTTAAAAATCATCTCTGGACGCTTACAAAAACGCTTCCCAAACTCCGTTGTTTTTCACTTAGGTGGCGATAACTTTGCGGTACTTGCAGGTAAAGAAGTGGGCAAAGAAGCCTTTTTACAAGCCATAAATGCGTGTATGTGGTATTTTGGGTATTCTCCTATTGAGATTGAAGAAGAGAAAATTTACGTTGCGATTCGCGTGGGCGTTGCCATCGACTATGTTGATCTTTTTCTCAATGCCGAATTTGCCATCAAACAAGCCAAGCGCATCGGCAAGGACATCGTGGTCTATGATTCATCCAGTGTCACACTGTGCCGACCAACCCATACGAGTGCTAGAGCAGACTTGGAGTGGCAAAAAGCGATTCGCCAAGCATTGCTCAAAGATCGCTTTGAGGTGTACGCGCAAAGCATTCAAGGTGGTAAAGTCAAAAAGTTTGAGTGCTTGGTGCGTATGAAAAGCACTAACGGTGGGGTCATCTCTCCGTATCAGTTTTTGGCACATGCCAAAAAGGCGCATCTGTACACGAGCATCACCAAAGTGGTCGTTCAAAAATCATTTGAGTTTTTTGCCGACAAAGAGGCAGAGTTTTCCATCAACCTGACACTGAGCGACATACTCGATCAAGAGACGACCAATTTTATCATCGAAAAAATGAACGCTCACCGAGTCGCCAATCGTTTGACGATAGAGCTTGTGGAGAGTGAAAACATCGAAAATCACCCTGAGGTTTTTGCATTTCTCTCGATACTCAAAAAACACGGTGTGAAAATCGCCATCGATGACTTTGGTACAGGCTATTCGAACTTTGAGTATGTGGTCAAGCTTCAAGCCGATTACATCAAGATCGACGGTTCGCTCATTCGCAACATCAACAAAAACGCCACACACCGAGCTGTGGTCGAAGCTATCGTCACCTTTGCGAAAAAAGTGGGGATGCAAACGGTCGCGGAGTTTGTCTCAGACTACGACATTTACGAAGCGTGCCAAGAGCAGAAAATCGACTACTTTCAAGGCTATCTCTGGAGCGAGCCTCAGCCGTTGCATAAGCTGAATTTGTGAGAGGAAAGTGGCTAGAGATAGCCACTTTTTGTTTTTATATGCCTTGATTTCTTAATCATCAAAATCTTTTGAAAGCATCATTGATGCAACTGAGGCCTCTACTAAACTACCATTGTCTGATATTGTTCTAGCCATTCTATATCCAACATCACGATACTTTTCTAAACTTTTACTTAGCTGTGTAACGCTTTGTGTATTAATAACCATTCGAATAGCAGTACCTTTAAAATTAGTAGGAATATCTTTTTTTGACCCTTTTTGTAATAATAAACCACTTTCTCCACTACAAATAAAAAAGCTACCTCCATTTCTACATATTCTGTTAGTCATATATAATCCAAAACCAGAGTTTTGCCAAATATTTTTTTTATTCTTTGTAACGCCTTTATACATTTTCCCTGATATGCTAGGCATAAGAGCTAATTGTAAAGCCTCTCTATCATTATTAATATTTAAATAGGGGTTTTTTGATAAAGAATTTTTAACTCCTATGCCAGAGTCTAACACTACAATTTCAACTTTATGTTTTGTAGGCCAATACTGAGCACAATATTCTAGTATTTTTGAGTCAGAGTGCTCAACTACATTTCTCATAATTTCACGAAATGAAAATGTAAGGGTATCAACCAAGTTAGATTCTTCTTGCCTAGTTAGCATTTTTGCAAAAGAGTTAGAACGGTTTTCTATAGTTTGCCCTACATGTTCGTAAGTATCAATTGCTTCTTGCCTAAGGTCTTCAACATTTAAAATGGTGAGAGGAAGATATGTAGTACTTCCATTAGCTTCACCAGGAGCATTTCCATGTTTCAATCCAAAAGCTCTGAAAAATCCCATATGCGCGGCATAATCATGATTTTCATGATTCATAGCTTCAAAACTAGTCTCATGTCTTGAATCTCGAAAACGTTTAATTTCTGTTGCAACATAAGCCATAGAAAAAGGTTCAATATTTTTTAAATTAACAAAATTAAATATAAATTTTTCTACAATTGGTTGACTCCATAAACCATTGCAAAATTCTATTGCATGTAGTAAATCTAAGTTACTAGGAAGTCTTATTTCAATTTCCATATTCATTCCTTGTCTATATATATAAAACTTGATTTATTATAACAAAAATTATCACAGCTCTTTTTCACTCCACAAATATTCCACACACGCCCTCTATACTTTCCCTATAACTTTACAAGGAGTGCGTGATGAAGAAGATTTTAGGTGTGTTTTTAGCGGTGGCGTTGAGCCTTAGTGCTGTTTTCGCGGCAGATGCTTTGTCTAAAAAAGGAATGGCTGGTCCATTAGAAGTGGAGTATAGCAGTGAAAAGCCACTCTCTCAGGGCATGAACATGATCAACATCAAAGTCAAAGAGAATGGCAAAGAGATCAAAGATGCGAAAGTAAGCGTAACGGCTGCGATGCCAGCAATGCCAGGCATGCCAGCAATGGAGCAAATTTCCGATGCAATGTTCGTCAATGGTGCGTATATGGCGCATGTTGTGCTTTCAATGAACGGTACATGGCAGCTTAACATCGTCATCGAAACAGTTGATGGTAAAAAACAACGCTTAAAATCAAGCGTAAACCTCTAATGAAACGCGTCATTTTAATGCTCGTAGCCCTCACGGGCTACGCTTTGGCGCAAAGCGAGTTGACCTCTTTAGCCTACAGTCATAATTATGAGTTAAAAGCGTTAGAGGCAGAGGTGAGCGCACTTGAAAAAGAGGTTGATATAAGCAAGATTTGGGAAAACCCTATGCTCTCTCTTGGGGTCAACGACATCTTTTTAAATGAGCCTCTCACACGAAATAAAGAAGCCCAAAATGAGGCGATTTCGCTTTCTCAGAAGATTCCAACGGGTGGAAAGCTCGACATCAAAGAGTCGATTGCCTTGCAAGATTTGGCGATTAAAAAGCTGGAGCTGAGAGCCAAAAAACTCGAAATGCAACGTGAAATTGGCGTGTTGGAGCAAAGTTACATCCGCATCAACCAAGACCTTTCTTTAGTCACAAAGTATGAAAAAGTGTTGGAAGACCTGAAAAATGCTCACCTCTCGTATAACACCACGAGCGCGCACTATGTCGATACATTGAACAATACAATTTTACAAAAAAATCTTGCCATTGAGAAAAAGACACTGCTTCGCGATAAAGCTTCCATAGAGCGAAAGCTAGAGAGCATCATCGTTACGCAAATGCCTGAGATGAGAGCACATGAGGGCTTGTTACCTTATAAACTGAGCGACGAAGAGAAGCTTTTGGAAAAATCACCCAAGCTTCAAGTTCAAAATATGCAAAGTGCCAAAGAGCTGTTGAACTTGCGTTATGAAAAAGCGAACAAAACACCCGATGTAACGGTAAGTTTGGGTTACAACCGAAGGCAAGGCAGAGATGACTACGCCTTTATAGGTGTTTCCGTACCGCTTCCGATTTACGGCAAAGAGAATGCCTCCATCCAAAAAGCCACACTCACCCATGCCGCGTCCGAACAGAGTGTGCAGTCGGTGCATAAAAGTTTGCTGTTTGAGCTAAGAGATGAACTTCTTAACAAAGAGCTTCAGTACGACAAAATCTCGCTTGCCAAAGAAGTTTTGCATGAGAATGAGAAGATGTACCAAGTGCTTCAAAGCACGGCTCTTAGCCAAAATGAAGCACTGTTAAGCCTTCTCAATGTACTCAGTCAAATCATTGAAGCACAAAAACAGATCAACGCTAACACGTTCGCGTATAACGAGTCTATCATCAAAATCTACACCCTTTTAGGAGTCGAGCTATGAAATACACCCATCTCATTTTAGGGGCACTTTTACTTTTCGGTGCCACGCTTGATGCCAAGCAGATTTTCAATGTCAAAACCATCGAAGTCAAAAAAGTGTTGGAAGGCTCTGCCAAAGAGTTTTACGGTTACACCAAAGCGAACGAAGAGAGTGTCAAAGAGGTAAGCTTGCGTTATGACGCGTTTATCGAAACACTGTATGTGAACAAGAGCTTTACCAGCGTTAAAAAAGGCGAACCACTCGCAAAGCTCTATTCGCAAGAGATTTATACCGCGGAGCTTGAACTTATCAACGCGCTACGCATCAAAAGTGACAGCATGGTTCAGAGCATTACCCAAAAGCTCAAACTTTTAGGGGTCGATGAAAAGACCATCCAGAAGATCATCGCCGATAAAAACGTGCCTGAAAACATCACCATTGTTTCGCCCTACAGTGGCATCGTAACGGCAAAAGCGGTCAATCAAGGTGCGTTCGTTCCCAAAGGAACCAAACTCTACGAGATCAGCGACTACACAAACTTATGGCTCATCGTCAAAGTGTATGAAAAAGACCTTGAGTTTGTCAAAACGGCTCAAAGTGCTGACATCTTTTTTGATATGCGTGCAAAGCCTTACAAAGCCAAAATTGATTTTATCTACCCAAAAGTCGACCCGCAAACGAAAAGCGTGGACGTGCGCTTAGTCATTGAAAACAAAGACCTTGAGATTTACGAAAACGCATTCGCCAAAGCGCGTTTTGGAACAGCCAAGCGAGAGTATTTAGCCCTTCCAAAAAGTGCGGTGATGACCAAAGGTGCGAAGACGAGCGTGTTTGTCAAAGGCGAATTTGAGGGCGAATACGAGCCACGCGAGATCGAAGCGAAACGCCTTAACAACGACACTTTTGAAATTATCAAAGGGTTAAAAGAGGGCGATATGGTTGTCTCAAACGCGCTCTTTATGTTTGATGCCGATGCCCAAAATAACGCAGGGGCGATGAAATGATCGAGAGTATCATTGAAAAAAGCGTCAAAAACAAGGCGCTTCTTCTCTTAACTTTACTCATTGCAGCATTTCTGTCATTCTGGGCGATTCGGCAGACACCACTGGACGCATTGCCAGACCTCACGCCACCGCAAGTCATTGTCAATGTGAAGTACTTGGGGCAATCGCCAAAAATCATCCAAGATCAACTCGTTTACGAACTGACCAATGCGTTGCTCTCGGTCGCAAAAACCAAAACTGTGCGTGCGTTTACCTCGTATGAAAATGCCATTGTTTACATCATTTTCGAGGATGGCACCGACCTTTACTGGGCGCGAGACAGGGTCAATGAAGTCATCCAAAATGTCTCTAAAAATGCTCCCAAAAACGCAACCATCAAGCTAGGTCCTGATGCCACGGGTATTGGTTGGGCGTTTGAGTATGCACTAACATCACAAAACAGAAGTTTAGATGAGCTTCGAAGCATTCAAGATTATCTCTACCGTTATGCGCTTTTAGGCGTTGAAGGGGTGAGTGAAGTGGCGAGTGTGGGTGGTTTTGTGAAAGACTATGAAGTCACATTACGCCAAGACGCACTCTACAAATATGACCTAAGCATCGACGATCTTATGGGGGCACTCTCCAAAAACAACAGTGACCTAGGCGGGCGAGTAGTGCTTGAAAATGGCTTTGAGCAGATCATCCAAGCCAGAGGTTTTGCCTCCTCGTTGGAAGACCTTTCAAACATCACCATCAAAACGGTGGGTGGCATTCCACTCAAGCTCTCTGACATCGCGGATGTGCGTGTTGTCCCCACCTACCGAAGTGGTTTAGCAGAACTTAACGGTGAGGGCGAAGTGGTCGGAGGCGTTGTGGTTGTGCGCCACAAAGAGAATGCTTACAAGGTGATTCAGGCGGTCAAAGAGAAGCTAGAATCTTTACATGTAAACGATGTGGAAGTGGTCACAACGTACGATAGAAGCGATCTCATCACCAAAGCGATCAACAACCTCAAACGCGCCCTTTTGGAAGAGAGCATCGTTGTTTTGGCGGTGGTTATGCTTTTCTTACTTCACTTTAGAAGCGCATTGGTTGTCATCATTGTTCTGCCACTCACCATTGCTCTGACTTTTTTGGCGATGAAGCTTTTTGGGTTGGAGTCGAACATAATGAGTTTAGGTGGCATAGCCATTGCTATTGGTGCGATGGTCGATGCGTGTATCGTGATGATTGAAAATGTGCATAAAAAGCTTTCGCACGGCGAGCCTAAAAGTGAAGAAGAGCGCAAAGCTATCATCATCGCTTCGTCCAAACAAGTCGGTCGCCCGATCTTTTTTGCGCTTTTGCTTATTGTGGTGAGTTTCTTACCGATTTTTGCTCTCTCTGGGCAAGAAGGGGCGCTCTTTAAGCCGTTGGCATATACCAAAACCTTTGCGATGCTCATCGGTGCGGTACTTTCCATCACCCTTGTTCCGCTTTTGATGCTCTTTTTTATCAAAGGCAAAATCCTTGAAGAGCATAAAAATCCGCTCAATAACCTTTTTATTTGGCTGTATGCACCGCTTTTAAAACTGCATATGCGTTTTTGGTATGTCGCTATAGCCCTATTTATGGGCTTTTTGGTGCTGGGGTATCACACTTATACCAAACAGCGTTGGGAGTTTATGCCACCACTCAATGAGCAGACGTTTATGTACATGCCCGTCACTCCATTTGGTATCAGCATAGAGATGGCAAAAGAGTACGCGCAAAAGAGCAATGAAGTCATCAAAAGTTTTCCCGAAGTGCTCAGTACCTTTGCCAAAGCAGGGCGAGCGGAGAGTGCAACAGACCCAGCTCCCCTTTCGATGATCGAGACCATCATACAGCTTAAACCCAAAGAGCAGTGGAGAGAGGGCATGACGTATGAGAAGCTTCGTGATGAGATGAACGAACAGCTTCAAATGTTGGGGCTGACAAACTCATGGACATACCCGATTCGAGGGCGCATCGACATGCTCATAACAGGCATACGAACCCCTCTTGGCATCAAACTCTACGGCGACAATGACCAAGCGTTGGAAGAGAGTGCAAACAAAATCGCCAGTGTGCTTGCAAACTACGAGGGAACCAAAAGCATTTTTGCGGACAAAGCGAACAGTGGTTACTACCTCAATATGACGCTAAAGCCTGAAAATATCGCATCTTATGGTCTTACCAAAGAGGAAATTTTAAACTTCGTTGACAACGCCATCGGTGGCTCGAAAGTCACGACCTTTTACCAAGGCATTGAGCGTTATGCGATCACGCTAAGACTTGAAGAAGAGAGCCGCAAAGATATCAATGCCATCAGTGAGCTGACCATCAAAACGCCGTATGGTTTCCAACGCCTCGGGCACTTTGTGGAACTTAGCTACGACGTAGGTGCGAGTGAGCTCAAGTCTGAAATGGGCAAAAAAGTGAACTACATCTACATCACGCTCAAAGAGGGCTTTTCGTCTAAAACCTATAAAGAGGAAGCCAATAAAATTCTAAAAGAGAGTGTAGAGCTTCCAACAGGTTTTTACATCGGTTGGGCAGGGGAGAGCGAGTACCTAGAGAGTGCCATGGAGCGCTTGCAGTTTATTCTTCCGCTCACGCTTTTGGTCACGTTTGTGCTGATCTACCTCGGTCTTGGATCGTTTAAAAATGCACTTTTGGTCTTTTTGACCTTGCCGCTTGCCGCTGTGGGTGGGTTTTTGTATGTGGATTATCTCAACTTCAACCTCTCCATTGCCGTCATTGTAGGCTTTTTGGCACTTATCGGCATCGCGGTGGAAACGGCGATTGTGATGATTATTTATCTTGAAGAAGCCATTTTACATGTAAAAGAAAGAACGGCAAAAAATATTCAAGAAGCCATCTTTGAAGGCGCGGTGCTGAGAGTCCGCCCGAAACTGATGACCGTGTTTGCCATCCTTGGAGGACTTTTACCGATTATGTGGTTGGATGGTGTCGGAAGTGAAGTCATGCAACGCATCGCCGCCCCGATGATCGGTGGTGTGGTAAGTTCGGCTATATTGACGCTTTTAGTGATTCCTGTATTGTATTATCGGATGCGGAAAATTGAGGAGTGAGAAGGTTTACATGTAAGGAAAAATCCTTACATGTAAAAGCATTTTTCACCTTGACATATCATGATATTATCATTATAATATCTACATGAAAACGCTCACATTTGAATGGGATCAAGTCAAAGCAGAATCAAACATCAAAAAACATGGCATCTCATTTGAAGAAGCCAAAACAATTTTTGATGATGACAACGCAAGGTTTATGCTTGACCCTGACCATTCTGAGAAAGAAGAGCGATTTATCTTGCTGGGGATGAGTTACACACTCAAAATTTTGACGGTTGTTCATTGTTACAGAGATAATGAAGGTGTCATCCGAATCATCTCCGCACGAAAATCAACCAAAAATGAAGCAAATCAATATAAGGAGTTTTTATCATGAAAAAAGAGTACGATTTTAGCCAATCTGTTAAAAATCCTTACGCAAAAAAGGTTAAAAAACAGATTTCACTTAATGTGGATATTGAGACCATTGACTACTTTAAAGCCCTTTCTGCCAAAGTAGGAATGCCTTATCAAACGCTGATTAACTCATTTTTGATGGACTGCGCGCAAAGGCATGTTGAGCCTAAAATTCAGTGGTGAGTTTAGTAAATAGAAGAAAAAGTAAAAGTTTAGCTCTATTTGAGTATTGAAAGGAATTCAATGTTAGATATACTGAAAATAGAACAGTGGGAAAAGTATGTAAGGTCTATTCTAGACAAACCTACATTTAGCGATTGGATAGCAATCTTAGGGGTTATTGTTGCTATAATAATTCCTGTATGTATACATTTTCTTGGTTCAAGCAAGGTAAAACAAGAAATCAATTCTACCAAGATAAAAAATGAAATAAATTCTGCTTTAATTGAATTCCAAAGTAATCTACAGCAAATTAAATATGTAAGGGAAAAGTATAATCCAGGAAATGTTTACTTAGGAACACAAGATGGTATATTAGATGCTGTTGATAAGCTAAATGCCTACCATAAAGAAATGCATGAACCTGTAAAATTTGAAAAAATTTACCAATTAACAAAAGATTATGGTAAGAAAAAAACAAATGATAGACTTTCTGAAGTTTCAATTCTTGTTAAAGATAAAACAATGGCACTTACTTTGTATGTTGCATCCATAAAGCCAGCTCAAATAAATGGACAACAAGAATTTGATAAAATCAATAATAAGTATATTAGTTTGGTCAATGAAGTTTCATCTGCTTATGCTGAATATCACGGTTTTATACAAGGCTTGACACTTGAAGATTTTGAGTATTAGTAAAAAAGGCTAAACTCTAAACTTTTGCAAATCTAAGGTTTAAACCTTTCTTTTATTATTCCAAAAAATCACCATTATTTCTGCGAAATCCCTACAAATTGGCTCAATATTCTCTGCAAACTTCCCTCTTCAACCTCTTTTTGAGGTGTTGTGACAATCTCTCTGGGTGCGACAATGGCTCCTAGTCTTGAAAACTGGGTTCGCATGGCGTTACAGACGTCATTGCCGCCACTTCCTGAGTGGGTGGCGAGTTGGACGTATTTGAGCGCAAAGAGTTCTCTAAAACTCTCACTGCTTCTGGATAACCATGCGATGACATTGGTAAGGGACGGTGGAATGGAGTAGTTGTATTCGGGCGATACCACGATGTACCCTTTGGCGTTTTTTATGGTGTTTGAAAGCTCCGTGATTTTGCTTGGGATGCCATCATTGGTCTCTTTGGAAGAGTCATATAGGGTGATGTTTAAATCGACCAGATTGATGATTTGACTTTGAACGCCTTGTGTTTCTAGATTTTTTTCTATCCTTCGTGCCAATTGCATATTTTCATTGAGACTTGCAACTAATATTAAATACATAATCAATCCTTATTGAGATAGCGTTGGAATTATTATATGACTAACATATGTCAGGGTCAAGAATAAAACGTTGCAAATTCACTCACTGCAATGCGCGGTGTTCGGTAGCTGTTGATAAGCGCTTCTTTATCTTCGTATCCTAATGCGATGCCGCAGAGCAGAAGCTTATGGGCTTCGATGTCTAGTTCTTGTTTGACGATACTTGGAAACTCAGCTAAAGCGGCTTGTGGGCAAGTTGCTAAGCCTTTTTCTACGCAACTTAGCATAATGGATTGCAAAAACATACCATAGTCGAGGTATGAGCCTTTTTCTAAACTTGCGTCGATAAAAAAGTAGAGTACGACAGGAGCATCAAAGGCGCGGTAGTTAAGCTTCCACTGCTCCATCTGTCTTACCTTGTCTTCTTTGGAAATGCTAAGTGTGCTGTACATCAACAGTCCTGTCTCTTTGCGCCTGCTTTTATAAGGCTCTTCCCACATGGAAGGGTAGTACGCATAGTCCATGACTTCTTTATGCCCGTTTTCAAACGCTTCGATGACTTTTTGCTCCAGCGTGCGTTTTTTTTCACCACTCACAACACAAACGTGCCACGGTTGCATGTTGACACCAGAGGGCGCATATTTGGCATCTTCAAGGATCTCTTTTATAACCTCTTGTGGCACTGCTTTGGGTAAAAAAGCGCGTGTGGATTTTCTCATTTTGAGTGCTTCAGATACATTCATGGCATTGCCTTTAGGTGTATTGTTGGTGCTTCATTGTACGAAACTTTTTTGAAATTAAATGAAATAGTTTAAAACTAACCTCCATTTTTTATTCTGAACACGTTTTTAAAGCAAAGCTCTAAAAACTACGTTAACACTGGGTTTTCCTCGGCGGAATGCCCACGCACCCTTGGTGCTTTCAATAGTGTGTGGTTATAAATAAGATATAATTCTTCTTTGTTTAAAGGATGTAACGTGGCTTCTGCAGTTGATTTTTCCATCATGGCGATTTTTCTTCCCACCTTCTTTTTTGTCTCCGTAACACCTGGAATGTGCATGACACTTGCGATGAGCCTTGGCATGAGCATTGGGCTAAAGCGTACGTTTTACATGATGGCAGGGGAACTTGTCGGTGTGGGGATTGTCGCACTCTCTTCAGTTGTGGGAGTGGCGACTATTATGATAAAACATCCCGATATTTTTACGATTTTTAAGTACGCGGGTGGGCTCTATTTGGGTTATTTGGGTGTGCAACTTTGGCTCAATCGTGGCAAGATGGCACTCTCTAAAACGGAGACTTCTGTCTCTATCTCGGCGACGTCATTAGCGGTTCAAGGCTTTGTTACGGCGATTGCTAACCCTAAAGGTTGGGCATTTTTTATCGCACTCCTTCCACCCTTCATTAACCAAACGAAGGCACTTATTCCTCAAATTTCGGTGCTTTTAGCGATTATTTTAACCCTTGAATTTATCTGTATGATTATCTACGCCAGTGGTGGCAATACCTTGCGTAAATTTTTGCAAAAAGGTGACAATGTTAGGCTGATGAACCGCATTGCAGGGACATTGATGTTAGGCGTTGGGGTTTGGTTAGCCCTTGGATAATCTTTACATGTAAAGAGACAAAGCTACGTTTCTAGCTTTGTCTCTTTGAAAAAAATCACGCTATTGGAAACTATTCGCCAACGCACTCATTTCTTTCTCAAACGCTAGAAATTTTTGAGCCAGTTGTTTTTTTAACGCATCTTTCTCTTTTTTTGTTAAAAACGAATAGTTGATGCTGTTGTAGACATATTCTTTAATGGTCTCATAGCTTGGATGGTAACGACTGGCAAGCAGGACGTATTCATGGCTTAGGTTATTTCTGGAAACGCCTGAATCGTCCGTAGAGATGACGATAGGTACGCCATACTTGGCATAGATAGAGTAGGGGTGTTCACTGCCTGCAACTCCTAAGATAAAGTCATTGCTTGTGAGGTTGATCTCAATAGCAACTTCGTTTTTTTTGAGGTTTTGAAGGAGGGCAATGGAGTTTTTTTCATACGGCAGATCAACCCCATGACCGATGCGTTCAGCCCCAGCAATGTTGCGTGCTTCATTGATGTGAAAGAGAAGCTCTTTTGGCTCAACCATACCTAGGGTAAGCTCACCTGCATGCAGTGAACGATGCACATTGGGATATTTACCGTTGAGGAAGGCGAACATACGCATATGAAGTGTATAGTCATCAATCGCTACAACGCTATTTTCAGGTGCTACAATGTTGACACCTACGATTAAAGGGGAGTTTTTTGCTGCTGCATAGCCTGAAAGAAGGTCAGTAAACACTTGTAATGGTTCGTTGCCTCTTGATGCATAGGTTTGGTAACGCATCGTAAAGTTTGCATCATCGATACCTTGGTGTAAGCTATTTAATGAATTTACAAACATTTGTACTTTTGTATTAAAGGCTTTGGCGTTGTTTTTGGTATAAATAAAGATGATTTCATCTAATACTTTGTTGAGGTCTTCTGATTTGGGATTGTTGCGAAGTCTGTCATTGTACGATTTGATCTGATTGGCATTGAAATACGTTGTACAGTCGACGCCCACACGAGAAAGCATTGTTTCAACGTACATAACGTTTTCATCGATAGCACGCTGTTTGATAATCTTGAGACCTTCTTGCATCTTTTCTTTGTCTCCAGAAATGGGTCCAAAGTAACCAAAGGTATTGAAGAAGTTGCTATCGGGAGGAAGTTGCTCATGGAAGTGATTGTCATAGTCTTTGTCTGACCATAGTGTGAGGAGTTTGCGGTAATTTTTATCATCCACTCTCAGCGCATCGACAGTAATGACATTGTTGTCTCCACTATTTTTAGTTTGGACGATTTTAAAAGTATTGGTGTCTATAAACCAGCCTCTTGCTTTGACCCAGTCGAGGTATGTTTCAACGTAAAGTGAGCCTGTATAGTGGTGATGCAGATCGCCACCTTTGGGCATTTGGGTGAAAAAGAGGTTGAGCATTGCCACATTTGGCTTTCCATCTTTAAACATACGCTCATAAAAAACAGATGTCACGTTCATGTCGTTGGGGGTGATAACCTGATCGTGTGATGAGGTGACCGAAGGTGTTGTTGGAGTAGTACAGCCCGAAAAAAAGCTCAGAAGAATGATAAAGGCTAAATTCCCAAAATAGCGCATGGTAGCTCCTTATAAGTGAAGATTTTATAACTAAATTTGGATGAAGGCTATCGGTTTAATTTTTCGATTCGTTCATTTGCTTGGGTAATACGCTCAAATGAAATGGTACCATTTTTTACTTGTTCAAGGATGGTTTCTACGATCTCATCGGTTTTGGTGGTTGAGAGCTGATTGCCAAAGAGTAGCATGTCAATGCCCGAATTAATCGCAAGCGTGACCGCATCTTTGAGGCTATAGTACTTTGCAATTGCTTCCATCTGCAAATCATCGCTGATTAACACACCCGTGTAGTGCATTTTTTCACGCAAGAGTTGGGTGTTAATTGCATACGAGAGTGTTGCGGGGTAGGCTTTGTCCAGTTTTGCATTGTAAACATGGGCAGACATTATCATCTTAATCGTGTTCGAGGCAATGAGCTTTTCATAAGGAGCTAACTCTTTTTCACTCCACGTATGGGTTACATCAACAAATCCTAGATGCGAATCATTCAGAGATGAGCCGTGCCCTGGAAAATGCTTTAGTACGCTGATAACGCCGTTTTGAGAGAGTGCTTCTATAAACACTTGGGCGTATTGGGTGACTGTTTCGCTTTCGTTTCCATAAGAGCGCTCCAGCCCAACGATGACTTTATTGTCAGGGTTTACTGCCAAGTCTACCACAGGTCCAAAGTCGCAGTTGATGCCATTTTCTTTGAGCATTCGTCCCATTTGGCTGTAAACGTTGTAAGCATTTTCAAGTGATGTTTTGGAAAGTGCGGTAGCAGAAGGTGTCTCTGCAAAACCGTAGCTTGGTTTAAGCCGTGCTACTTTACCACCCTCTTGGTCGATGGAGATAAGCAAAGGTTTTTTGGAGTAGCGTTTAAGTTGCTTTGTGAGTTCTTGTAGCCCCGCAGGCGAGCTGATGTTTTTGATGCGATTTCGCTCTTTGTAGAAGCGATCAAATAAAATAACACCACCGAGTTCATAAGTTTGTAGCTCTTTAACGATGGTACTTTGCGAATCAATCGTCGCATCATCAAAGCCGACAACGAGCATTCGTCCTATCATTTTTTTTAGAACAGCATCTTCGGGCATTGCCTGAAGGGGAAGCATACAGAGTAAAAGAAGCATAAAAAATTGAACCATGTTACGCACGCATACCCTTTGTGGTTTTTAGAAAATTATAGCGAAGTTAGTGTTTTTTGGGTTTAAATCTGACCGCTTGATGCAGAGGGTTCTCAATGCAGGTGAGTTGATACGCTATCATCGCATGAAACGGTGTAAGAAATGCTTCTAGTTTGGCGTGTTCTATCGTCTCTATCTGCCATTTTGTAAGCAACTCTAAAACGGTGAGCGTGGACTCGATGGTCGAGAGACAATACTCTAGTGGTTGCTCTTTGATCTTGAACTCCGAACGCTTTGTGGCGTCAAAACTGATATGAGAAAGAGTGTGCAAGTTCTTACTCTCACGCATCATTTTCAACGAACACGCCCATGTCGAGTCAATGAGAAAAATCGCCATCGGTTTTTTAACTTCTAAAACATTTTCACCCCGTGGATGGTGATGGCTGAGGTTGATGGCATGTTTTGAAGGGTAGAGAACAAAACTCTCATGTGTCGCGATAATCTCGTTGATGCGCGCACACTCACTAAAGTCAATACCCATAAAAAGCTCAGAATTAGGAAGTGAAAGATGGGTAAGATGTCCTGTACCATTTTTGGTCTTTTTAAACTCTTTGGGGTGCATCAAGACGATAAATTTGGTCTGGGTGTCTATGGGACGAATATGGCTACACATACACGAACTTTTGGGTCTATGACACTTATAACATTTCGCTCTATCACCGTAAATCGTCTGCATTGTTCACCTTAAAATAATGGGGGATTATACTAAAATATCATGCCTTGTGGTCTATTTAAGTCCAACTCTTATAAAATGAAAGCGTAATACAGCGTCAACAAAAAGGGCAGTTTGTGTAAAATTGCTTTTACATGTAAGAATGTGTTATGACCCAAAAAATTTATAAGGAAGTGGCGTAAATGATTAAAAAGAGTCTTATTTTCCTCCTACCTCTCATGCTATGTGCAAGTGTTTTGCACGACACCATCAATACTGCAACGAGCGTAACTTCAGGAATACAGCAAGTGAATGCTGAAAATGGGATACCCCCAATCAATATTTTGGCAAGAGCAAAAGAATCACTCAGTCTTGGCGTGAATCAAGCTGTTTTAGTGCTGGGAAAAGAAGAAGGGTTTTTGAACAATCGTGCTTCTCGAATTCAACTTCCCTCATCGTTAAAGACAGTTGCAACCGTGGTTGAAAATCTTGGTGGGAAATCGTATGTGGATGATTTTGTTAAAACAATGAACGCCGCTGCGACAAAAGCTATTCCAAAAACAGCTTCCATCTTAAATGACACCATCGCTTCGATGAGCATTGAAGAGGCTCAGGCTATCGCTAGTGGAAAAGAGACGACTACGGCAGATTATTTGAAAAGCAAATCTGGCACAAAACTGCTTGGGGCAATTACGCCTATCGTTAACGAAAGCATCAAGGAAAATTATGTGATGCGTTTATGTCAAAGTCTCAAATCATTTGTTGACAGAATAGTAGCTTTTATGACCGACAATGCTCTGGTGAAACAATTTCCAGCAATTGCTAAATTTTTTGGAATAGATAATGTAGCGCCGAGTAAAAATGAAAATCTGGATGAATACATAGCACAGAAAACACTGGATGGGCTCTTCAGTATCATTGCAGAAAAAGAAAAAGCTTTACGAAGTAATCCGCTAGGCATTGGAAATAAAATTACGCAATAGCCATTGTAAGAGAAACTATTTTGGTAAGAGAAGATAAGTATTTTTTATTCTCTCTTGCCAAATAGTCTTGTATTAATTCAAGTAGCTAAAACTTAGTGACGTGTAATTTCTTTGTAAATTTTCACCGCCAATGCTACCGCTTCTTCTTTTTCGTGAGCAGGAAGACTTGGGAAAAAAGCGCTTAACCCTTCTTTATGGTTGGTCTCAAAAAACTCGATCATCAAAGCGTAACCGATGATGAAACCATCTTTTTGCTCGAAATTTTCACGAAACCGTTTCAGCAATTTACCCCTAGCATGTACCCATTTGATAAGAAATTTTTTGATAAGTTCTTTATGTTTTTGAAGAGAGTTTTGAATCTCTAGTATTTCTTTAAACGTGGTAAATGTGTTGATAATGTTCAATAAAAGGCTAATATTCGCCGCTTGCATCTGCTCTGAAAAGGCAATAGATGTGAGTTCTAATTTTTCGATAATGTAGGCTTCTATCTCATCCAAATCGCTTGATTGTTCGATGAAAAGTTTGAGGCTTTCGGCGTTGATGTCGATGTTTTCAAACCCTTGTTTGGAGATGTTTTCAACGTAGTTATGAATGTCAAGTTTGAGCCTGCTAAATTCATCGTCGGCAATTTCAAGAATGCTGGCAATGCGTGAGAATTTTCTACGGAACTCCCTAGGAACGGCGATGTTGGACTTGTAGCCTATGTCGTGTTCTATCTCTGCCCATGCGTGTTGGAGAATGGTTCGCACTTGGATTTCAAATTTGAGATTTTTGTAGTTTTTATACTCTCTGAGCTGCGCTCTTTCATCGTTGATGGAGCAGATGATGTGGTAAGAGAGGTAACCAAAGCGGTCAGGGTCTAGAATTTTCTTTTTGTCGATGGAGTTTATTTCGTCTATTTTGAACTCTTTAAAGATAAGATTGACAATTTTTTCAACATCGATTTCAAAATAGCTGATAATGCGACAACCCACAATATCGGTGATCTCGTCTAAGTTTTGGTACTTGTTTTTACCGTCTATTTTTTTCGATAAACTGTTTTTTTCTTTGACTCGGTTTTCAATGGAGTGGTACGAGATTTTCTCTTGGTCAAGTAGTTCTTTGAGTAAGATGTCCATTTTGTCGCTAAAGCTTTCATACTGCTTGAGCTCTTTTTCAAACTCGGCGATGAGATGATGTTTGTTGTTTTCCATACTAAATCCTTTCCAAATGCCTTAGCGCAAGTGATACATAGAATTATTTTATAGTATGCGAGCTTAATATCGTAAGCGACGAAAGATAAAATAGTCTGATCGAAACTTTTCCCTTAGGACAAAGAACACCACCACCTTTATCTTTTCTCTCTTTAAGCTCAACTCCTATACAATTAAAGTGTATCAACCAACTTCACAAAGGAGAGAGCATGGCAAAAGGTAAAGATGTTAAAAAAGAAGTTAAAAAGAAACCTGAGAAGTCTTTAAAAGAGAAGCGTGAAGAGAAAAAAGCGAAAAAAGCTTAGTCTATCAATCTATCTTAAAGAGGGTGAGCTTGACTCACCCTTCCTCTATTTTAAAATACCCACTGAAAATTTATTGACCTCATTTTGAGGGTTTCCTTGCGCAAATGCTACGATGTTTTCAAATGCCATTTTAAAATAGTTTTCGTAGTTTGTATGTTCCACATAGCCTAGATGAGGTGTACATAAAGCGTTGGGCAACGATAAAAGAGGCTCATCTGCCAACATGGCAGGCTCTTTCTCAAAGACATCAACGGCAGCACGTTTGTTAGGGTTTTGTGCAAGCGTTCTATAAAGTGCTTCTTGTTCAATGAGTTCTGAGCGGCTGATGTTGACAAACAGTGAATGAGGTTTCATGGCATCGAGGTCTGCTTGGGTGACACAGCGCTTGGTTGCGTCGGTGAGTTTTAAATGCACGGAGAGAATGTCTGAAGTGGCAAAAAATTCTGCTTTAGTATTGGCTACTTCAAAACCGTCCTCTTTGGCTTTTAGCCTCGATGGCTCACTGCCCCAAACGAGAATGTTCATACCAAACACTTTGCCAAATTGCGCGATGCGCTGACCGATGTTGCCATAACCCCAAATCCCCAGTGTGAGACCATTCAGTGCTCGACCCAGTCCTAGTGTGCCTGAATTTTGCCATGCGTCATGACTAAGATGCGTCGCATAAGGCACAATGTTGCGTGACGCCGCCAAAATCAATGCCCAACAAAGCTCGGAAGGCGCAATGGGAGAGCCTACGCCATCACACACCAAAATGCGATGTTGGGTGCACGCATCAAGGTCGATGTGGTTGCCAGCTTTCGCTGTTTGCGCGATGATTTTTAAATGAGGGAGTTGTGCTAAAAGCTCCTTCGTGATGGGCGTTCGTTCACGAATCAGCACCAATGCTTCCGCCTCGCCAATCTTGGAAGCCAGTTCCTGCGTGTTGGCATACGAGGTGGTTAAAACACGAACATCATGTTCGTTCAAAAGCGAAAAGCACGCAAGGTTACGTACTACATCTTGATAGTCATCGAGAATCACAATTTTCACAGGAACTCCTTTACGGGGTAAGGCTTAAATACGGCATTATAACAAAGTGGGTGGTGTTTGCATGTAAAGCGTTGAAAGGAGAGACTGGCTTTGAGTCCAGTCTCGTTACGTTGAAGGTTATCCTGTGATGTATGGGTAAATAAATTTAATCCACGGAAGACCAATGAGCAAAAAGACGCCCAAATAAATAGCACCAAAAATGGCCCCGAGTCTCCAAAACTCTGGTCCTGTGACGTATCCGCTGGCAAACCAAACGGGGCTGTGACCTGTTCCATACGGGGTTAAAACACCCATGATACCCATAGGGAGCAGTAACATCAACATCGTTTGAGAAGGGTCGGTGTTGGGAATAGAAATGGCTAAAACCGTAAAAAGACCTACCATTGCCGTAACGTATGCGGTTCCTGATGCAAAGAAATAACGAAGCACACTAAACGCAACGATAAGTCCAAGTACAGCCATAAAAGGGGTTAAGCCATGCAAATAGCTTCCTGTTGCTTTGGCAATCCACTCCAAAAAGCCGACGTTTTTAAGACCTGCTGCCATCGTGACGAGGGTTGCAAACCATGTCAAAACATTCCATGCAGGTTTATTTCCTAAAAAGTCATTCCATGCGATGATTTTTGCCGCGATCATCAAAACAATGACAATCAACGCGGTAGTCGTAGCATTGATACCAAAAAAATCACTGCCTATCCACAAAACCAAAGCAAGTACAGAAATAGAAAGCATAAAAAGCTCCCCTCTGCTGATTTTACCTAGTTTTGCTAACTCCTCGCCTGCCCATTTTGAAATAATGGGTGAGCCTTTAATCTCAGGTGGATAAATCCACAATGCCAAAATCGGAGTGATGGCAAACAGCACAAGACCCACAGGTGCAAACGCAAGGAACCACCCCATCCAACTCACCGAATGCGCACCTGCTTTTGAGGCTAGTTCAAGTGCCAGAGGGTTTGGCGCTTGACCCGTTAAAAAGATGGAACTCGAAACGCAGGTGGTGGCAAGCGAAACCCAAACAAGGTACGCACCAATTTTACGAGCATCTTTTTCAGGGTAGCTCTCAAACATAGGGGGAATACTTGTCACAATCGGGTAAATAGTTCCGCCACTGCGTGCGGCGTTACTCGGTATAAAAGGCGCTAAAACAAGATCGGCTAAGGCGATAGCGTAACCAAGTCCTAGGGTCGATGTGCCAAGTTTATTGACCAATAAAAAAGCGATTCGTTTACCAAGCCCACTGTTGTGGTAGCCAATACCTATCATGAAAGCCGCAAAGATAAGCCATACAACAGAATTGGAAAAACCACTTAATCCCCAATCAACAGCAGCCGCTGACTTAATAACGGCTCCATCTTTACCAGAACCCACAGGTCCTACTTTAAATAAAACGGCTAAAACAACCGCGATTATACCAATAAGTGCAGGCGGAATAGGCTCTAAAATAAGACCTACGACAAGCCCCGCAAAAATGCTGGTATAAAGCCATGCATTAGCACTGAGCCCCTCTGGAATAGGACACATAAAAACCAAGAGCCCTATAACAACAGGTGCTAAAAGCTTTACATAATAGGTGTAATTACTGCTGGCTTCCATTTAAAACCTCCTTAAGTTAATTTATTAATTGACCAAACCGAATCAAGTGTAGCACAATAACGACGAAATATGTCAAAAAAATGTCATTGTGAGGGGATACTATTTCATGCAGTAACATATCGATAGGAAGCATAAAAAAGTACAAAGGTACTATTACATTATAAAATTACAGTAAGGGTATTTTAAGTGCATTACTTTTATACTTCATTTATAATTTAAAAATAAAGAGAGCAGATGAAAAAAATTGTTTTAATCGCCAATGTTGTTTTAAAAGATGGGAAAAATGAAGGTGTACTAGAAGCACTTAAAGCGTTGCATAAAGCAACCCACCAAGAAGACGAAGGCTGTTTGCAGTACGATCTTCACACAGACAGAGAAAAAGAAAATGTTTATACTTTCATCGAGACATGGGAAAGCGAAGCACTTTTGGCTGAACATATGGAAAAAGCCCATTTTAAGGCATTTCAAACAGCGCTTGAAGGTAAAGTTGAGAGTATGTCACTTCAAAGATTAGAGAAGATTTTATAGGAGAAATTATGGAAAATCTAACAATCAAGCAACTGCAAAACCGAAAATCCATCCGTCAATTTACGGGAGAGCCTATCAGTGAAGCAGACTTGGAGCTCATCTTTCAAACAGCACAACGTGCACCAACGTCTATCAATGGTCAACAAATAAGCCTTATCTACACACGCGATAAGGAAAAATTAAAACAGATAGCCCATATGTGCAATGAACAAGCGCACATTGCCACGGCGGAGGTTTTTGTGGGGATCGTCATCGACTTCAACCGCACCAGTGCGATTGTGGAGAGCGTGGGGCGAAACCACATCATCGAGCAGAGTGCGGAGGGTATCATGGTGGGCGCTGTGGATGCGGGCATTATGCTTATGCAACTCCAAGCGGCTGCCGAAGCGCTCGGTTATGGCACAACAGCCATCGGTGCGGTACGTGGAAAATCCGATGAGATGGTGAAGTTTTTCAACCTTGCCCCTAAGACCTTTTTAGCCGTAGGATGCACCATCGGTGTACCCACTGAAAAAGCCAAAACTGCCCCTTTAAAACCACGCATCGCGCTGGATACGTTTGTGATGCAAGACACATACGACAGTGACAAAGTACGTAAGGGAGCATTGGCGTATGAAGAGACACTTAAAACGTTTCGTGACACAACAGGAAGTGGTTCGATGCCGACGTACGCCGAGATTACATCCAATTACTATGCCGATATTTACTACCGAAAAACAGGCAAGACGTTAGTGGCACAAGGGTTCGCGTTTAAGGACGAATAAGCACTCCATTAACGTATCGATGCCAAATCTATGAAAATGAAATACTAGTCAACGCTTCTAAAACTGGACTGATGCTACATTTTAGAAGTGTTGAAGGATGTTAGAAAAAGAGTGAAGACCAAAACACTCAGCAAAAACTCTCCTACTATCTTGGCGAAAATACCTTGCTAGACCGCTTCACCCTTCTTGGCTGGGATCCCTTTATTAACATAGAATACGGAAGCTCCGCCTATCAAGAAAGCACACTCAACCAACGCTTTGAAATCTACAAAACCCAAACAGGCTTTGTGGTACGAAGAGTTCCTTTAGTGCAGGGTACAAATACAATGCAGAAATGATTTTTTAGTTTGCAAGGCTTGGGATGAAGTATAATTAGCTTTACATGTAAAAGTTGAGAGAGTATAAATGGATAAAGAGACTTTAGAAATTATAAAAGCTATACAAGAAAAGCGCAAGAAAGAGTTAGATACCGATATCTCGATTTATGAAAATTTTAATGCAATGTATTTTTTTGATAATGCAAGATTACGTAAAATTATAGAGAGTACTGATGGTGCAAAAATAAATTTTAAATTACAAGATATTGAATTTATAATTGAAAGACTAGATAAAACTATCTTTAAATTTGAAACTATTGGAACGCAATACCTCGAAATTCAAGATGAATGTCTTGTGGATGATTTTACGGAGTATTGTTATTTATATAGTTCTTATGTTTCAACAATAGTTGATATTTATAGATATCTAGAACAGAATTATCAAATCCAAAATAATAATCTCAGAGAAAAAATTTTTGGTGATGATGGTTTGGGTGAGCATAATATCATTCATCAAGTAATTCGCAATAGTTCTTTGCACGGAAAGCTTTACAAACCTTCATGGTCTATTCATTATACTTTTGAACCTCATACAAAAAAGATAACAATTATCTTATCAAAAGATTCAATATTGACTAACCGTAATTGTAATCAAAAAGGTAAGATCTATTTAGAAAGATATAGTGATGATATCGATATTATAGAAATTTTCAAATCTTACTTAGAAAAAGTTAAAATGCTTTTTGAAATATATAAAAAAATAGTTTATCAACAATATGAAAATGAATTATCTATATATCAACAATATGAAAACCAACTCAATGAATTACATCAAAAAATAAAAAATAGTTTAGAAAATAGAGCTGTGAAATAGTTTATTTTCCGCTAAAATACCTCTCCACAAATCTTTACATGTAAAACCTAGGAAAGCAGAAAATATGAACCCACTTATTCTCATTTTAGTCCAAAAAACAGGCATTGCCAAAGAAAATATCATTAACATTTTAAAGCTTTTAGAAGAGGGTTCGACCATTCCTTTTATCGCGCGGTATCGTAAAGAGATGACGGGTGGGGCGAGTGATGAACAACTTCGTGAGTTCGATACTATTTATGCTTATGCCAAAAAATTGCATGAGCGTAAAGAGGAAGTTTTACGGCTGATTGCTGAAAAAGTTGTATTGAATGATGAGGTGAAAAAAGCGGTTGAAAAGGCGCAAACACTGCAAGAGTTGGAAGACATTTACAGACCCTACAAAGAGAAGAAAAATACCCGTGCGGCATTGGCTATTGCAGCGGGATTAAGTCCGTTGGCTGATGTTTTAGAGCGTGCGGAGTTAGAGCTTGATGCATTTGAAAAAAAGGCACAGAGTTTTGTGAATGAGAAGATTGGAAGTGTGAAAGAGGCGATTGCTGGGGCGCAAGACATCATCGCAGAGCGTTACAGTGATGACGCAAAAGAGCGTGAATATTGGAGAGCGCAGTTACATGACTACGCTTCATTTGAGATCAAAGCTTCTAAAACACTCAAAGCGGATGGACTCTACGCCAAACTAGCAGGCAAAGCGGAAAAAATAGCGCACATCCCCTCTCATCGCTACTTGGCAATGATGCGTGGTGTGAGTGAAAAAGAGTTGAGCGTCAAGATTTCGTATGAGATAGAACGTGTGCAGACTGCCATTGAGCGTTACCGCATTTCGCGTAATGCCAAAAGCTCCAAAAGCTACCTTTTAGAGGCCTATTTGGATGGATTTAAACGTCTCCTCTTTCCTTCATTGGAGCGAGAGATTCACGCCATCATCAAAGAAAAAGCCGACACACAAGCGATTGCGACATTTGGAAAAAATCTTTCGCAACTTCTCAACACACCACCCGTTACCAAGCGTGTTATTTTAGGTGTTGACCCTGCGTATCGCACGGGGTGCAAGCTGGCTGTTGTGGATGAGCATGGCACCTATATGACCCATGCGGTCATCTACCCCACACCACCGCAAAGTGACTATGAAAGCTCAGCGAAAGTTATTAAAGTATTTGCACAAAAGTACCATATCACCGCCGTAGCAATAGGCAATGGTACGGGTTCGCGTGAGAGCCAAGAGTTTTTCGCGCGTCTCAACCGTGATGAGGGGCTAAATCTTTCCTACACCGTGGTTTCCGAAGCGGGAGCATCAATCTACTCAGCGTCTAAAATCGCCACTGAAGAGTACCCTAACTTAGACGTCACGATAAGAGGTGCTATCTCCATCGCACAACGTCTGCGTGACCCGATGGCAGCACTCGTAAAAATCGACCCAAAATCCTTGGGTATCGGTCAGTATCAGCACGATGTAGATCAAAAACAATTAGAGAAAAAGTTGCATGAAGTCATTGAAGATTTGGTTAACCGCATCGGCGTTGACCCCAACAGTGCTTCGGTTTCACTGCTCTCCTATGTGGCGGGTGTTGGCTCAAAGCTTGCTAAAGCCATCGTTGAGCACCGTGAGAGCCAAGGAGCGTTTAAAAGCAAGAGTGAGCTTTTAAAGGTCAAAGGGTTGGGTGCGAAAGCTTACGAGCAGTGTGCAGGTTTTTTCCGTATTCGTGAGGGTAAGAGTCTCCTCGATAACACAGGCGTTCACCCTGAGAGTTATGCTATCGCGCAAGTGCTTTTGAACCGCTCTGACTTGGCGACATTCACAAAAGAGCAAATCATAGAAGAAGCCCTAAAATTGGGCATTGGCGAAGTAACGCTTCAAGATATCATCGCCGAGCTTTTAAAGCCAGGGTTTGACCCAAGGGAGACATTGCCACCGATTGCATTTCGCTCTGATCTCACGGACATTAGTGAATTAAGCGAGGGGTCTATCGTCTCAGGTGTGGTGCGAAACATTGCCGATTTTGGGGCATTTGTGGATATTGGGCTTAAAAATGATGGACTTATTCACATCTCACAGATGAGCGACAAACGCATCGCGCATCCGTTGGAAGTGTTGAGCATTAACCAACAGTTAACACGTATTCGCGTTCTTGAAGTGGACAAAGAAAAAGGTAAAGTAAGTTTAAGTCTCAAAGAGGTGTAAATCTTTACATGTAAGGATTTTCCTTACATGTAAAAATCACTTAGAGAAGATGATGTAGCCCCTGATAGCCGATATACAAGCCAACGAGCAAAATAAGTCCACCTGAAAAATAGGGCGCCTTCTTAGCAATTTCCCCAAAGCCATTCCATTTTTTTGAGAGATGGCGCATACTCAAAGCTGCAATCACACCTGATGCCACCAAGGTCAGTGCTAACCCAACGCTAAAAGCAAACACAAGTACAACACCAAGTGTAAATTGTTTGAGTTGTAAACAGATGAGCAGTACCGTAATCGACGCAGGGCAGGGGATAAGCCCACCTGTTAGTCCAAAAAGTAAGATCTGTGTGTTGGTGACCTCTTTGTTTGAAAAACGCTTTTTAATGTCTTTGGCATGTGCGAGTTCATGCGCATCATTGCAACTTCCAAGCTCTTCAAAGATGATCTCTTCTTTGCTGTGGTGATGCTCGTGATGATGGTGGTCATCGTGATCGTGATCATGACTATGTTCATGCGAATGATGATCGTCATGAGTGCTAAAGCAGGCGCGTTCATTTTGCCGTGTTTGCCAAAGTGTCCACAGCGCGATACCGACCATAATACACCCCGAAACAACTTCAAGATAAGGCTCCACCGCTTCGGTTGCAAAGCGAGAACCAAAACTCATACCCAAAAGTGCGATAGCCCAAACCACCGCTGTATGGGAGAGTGTCGCTGCAAGTCCAAGCATAATGGACTGTTTCACTGTTCCTTTAATCGCGATGATGAACGCCGCCATCATTGTTTTGGAGTGCCCTGGTTCTAGTCCGTGCAGTGCGCCAAGAAGAATCGCACTGGGAAGAAAAAGCCACGCGTTGCCCGAACTGCTTTGAATGATTGAGGCGATGTCAGTCATGGGTAATAACCATTGGATGTTTGTGCGAAAAATGTTGAAGCATAAAAATTTCCTATCGTGCGAATAACGCTATTTTAGCGAATTTCTTTCAATTAACACATTGTTCACACAAAAGGACTACAATAGTAAAACCTGATTCAAAGGAGTCAAAATGTATGTACATGAATGGATGGGGCATGGGTTTTTTATGCCGTGGATGATTGTATTTCCGATGATGATTTTAGTGCTCTTTATGATAATGAAAGGTGGTAAATCGTCTTGCCATCATCATGAGAAAGAAGATGAAGCACTAGAAATCGCGCGCAAGCGTTTTGCACGCGGTGAGATCGACGAAGAGACTTTTGAGAAGATCAAGCAAAAGCTCTCTTAGAACGCTTAACGTAGTTTTTATCTTTGTGAGAGGGTTTTAGCCAATGCTCGCTGAATCCTCTCATACTGTGCATCAATAGGATGCCCATGTGATTCAAGCGTTGTGAGTGAATTTTGGGCTTCAATAAATTTCTTTTCCCACGTATTGATCTCTTTTTGTTTGTTTGAAAGTGCGAGTTCTAACTCTTTACTCAACTTATGCAGTTTAGCTTTTTGCTTGACAAGCGAGTCTTCTTTTCTAAAAAGTTGTGCGATCAAACTTTTACGATCAAACAGTTTTTCTTCACCATTTTCTAAAAACTTCACCTCTTTTGCTTCGGTGTACTGAAGTCTATCGATCGTTTGATGGATCTGATCTAACTTTTCGTCCGTTTCGTCAAACTCGGTGTTCTCTTTTTGAAGGTGTTTACTCACCTCTTTGTACTCATTTTTGTAGGTATCGAGTTTCTTTTTAATGGAGATAAGATCGTTGCGTTTATCGTACAGTGTTTGTTTGGACTTTTTATGTTGGATCATTGTAGAGCGAATGGTTGTCATGTTCCATGCACGGTTACTTTCATCCAAAATAGGGTTTGGTTTGTAACGATTTCCTTTAGCGTCGATGGTCTCATGGATACCAAAATGGCTGAGAAAGTCGATGGCTTTTTTCTCTTGGTTTGAGAAATGGAAGAGGATAACTTCGGCAATGTAGAGCATCATCTTTTCAAACATTTCACGTAGTAAAAAGTGACTTAGCCCTCGTATCTCTTGCAAATCTTCTAATTCACTGCTTTCAATAACAACGGTATCTGCGATGTTGACTAAGACGGGAATAAAAAGAGAGCGAAACTCTGAGGGGTTTATTTTTTTAATGCTTAGTGTACTTTCTTCCGCAAAGCTAAGAAGTTCTAACATACGCTCTTTGTATTCGTTGTTTGGGAAAAATTGTTTTTTGTATGCTTCGAGTTTCTCTTTAGGAACACCACATGCCCTGCGATCGGTACTGTTTTCAGGTGCGTTGACTTGGAAAAAAAGTTTCGCATAGATGACACCATTGGTGTATAAAAAGAGGTCATGGCTTGTAAGAGAGAGTTTTTGTGCAAGTTTTTCGTGCAATAAATCTTTGTAAGAGTGGTATTTTTTTGGTAATTTACAACCATGTAAGGTGGTAAGTAATTCTCCAATATCTTCTTCTTCAAAACGGTATAAAACATCCAGATACAAATACTCATCTGGATTAAAATTGATTAAAAAATTTTCAATAATTTTTTCAGTATGGCTAAATGATAACTCTTCCATCGGGTTCCTATCAACGCAAAATCGATGTCATTCTATCTAAAAAAAATAAGAATTTAATAACAGCTAATGTATAAAAAATGCTTTCAGATGATCAATACAACTATACCCCATGGCCAAAATACTCTCCTTAGAGTTTCCCCCAAGATGCGGTGTGCAGACTAAATTGGGTAGATCAATGAGTTCCCAGTCTTGTGGAGGCTCTACCAAAAAGGCTTCAAGCCCCGCTCCTGCAATTTCGCCTGTTTTAAGAGCCACTTTGAGGGCTTCTTCATCGATGATTCCACCGCGTGCTGTGTTGATGATAAACGCACTTTTTTTCATCACTTTAAATTCATGGGTTGAAAAGAGATTTTCACTCTCAGGCGTAAGCGGTAAGTGAATAGAGATGATGTCAGCTTCTTCGATAATACGTTCTTTGCTTGTATATGTAATGCTGTATTTTAGGGCTTCTTGTTCATCTTGTGTGCGATTGTAGACCAAAATGTTGCAGTGAAAAGGTGCCAAAAGTTCTACCACACGTTTAGCAATATTGCCAAAGCCAAAAAGACCAATGGTTTTACCCTTAAGTTCACTTCCTCCGTTGACTTTCCATATATGTTGTTTTAAAAGTGTGGTTGCAACGTGCAGATTTCGGCTAAGGGAGAGCATGAAACTTAAGGTGATTTCGGCAACCGAGTTGCTGTTCGTTCCCCCCGTCCAACCGAGTTCTACGCCTCGTTTTTTCATTGCTTCAAGGTCTAAATTATCCAGTCCAACGCCATAGCGTGAGAGGATTTTAAGCTTTGGACATGCCCTTAAAATTTCGTCATCTATCTTTTCACGCCCCACAATCGCGCCATCAACATCTTGCAAAAAAGCGATCAAATCTGCTTTGGTTTTGAGGGTATTATCGGCATTATGTTTTACCTCTGAAAATGTTGAAGTAAGCGTTTGCATAAGCTCTGTTGAGCGTGAGAAAAGTGGTGTAATGACGGCGATTTTCATAGATTTTCCTTGTGAGCTGTAACGAATTTGATGTAAAAAAGTATAGCATTCTTTCTTCAATCTTTGCTTATCACATTGACTTATTTTTATTAAAACTCTGTTTACTTAGAAAAGCTAGAATAATAATTATCAACAAAGGAATTCTATGAAAAAACTTTTACTAGCAGCTATACTTCTTTTACCCTTCGGACTGTTTGCCGACACCCTCAAAGAAGGCGTATCTATTCAAGCGCCCATCATTAAAGATCAGTTTGAAAAAAATGTGAATATCACACCTCAAACAAAGCAGATTATTATTGCTTTCACAAAATCTCAAGGTGATGTTATGAAGGCTTTTATTGAGGCTAATCCAAATTATTTGAGCGAAAATAATGCGCTCTATTTTATGGACGCTACATCGGTTCCGAGTATGGTAATGAGTATGTTCATGATGCCAAAGTTCAAAAAATACACTTACAGCATAGGGCTTTTGGAGAATGAGAAAGATGTGGCATATTTTCCTAAAAAAGAGGATCGTATGACGGTTATTACGCTCGATAATCTAAGTGTCACTGCCATCTCGTTTCAAGAAAAACTTTAGCTTTTAGACAACCAACGCTTTGAAGGCGTTGGTTATTTCTGGTCTTTTGGTAAGCTATTGTATTCTGCATCGCTAAAGATGCGTGATTTTGTTATAAACTGATATCCCAAATCGATTTCCAACGAAAATGAGTTTCCAAAAGCGGCTTTCTCTTCCTTCACATCTAAAATAATTTGAGAGTACCGAAAGTATTCAAATTGGTCTTTGTCGATGTAAAATTCACAGCCACCGACATCACCCATTTTTATGTTGCGTGAGGGTACATGAAAATCACTTTTTGCGTAACACATGGGAGCTGTTCCATCGCAACAACCACCGCTTTGGTTAAAAACAAGTTCACCATTTTCTTTTTTAAGTTTTACGATAACAGCGAGGGCTTCAGAGGTTGCTATCAGTCGTTTGACTTCCATAATGACTCCTTTCAAACGTGCATGGTAGCAAGACCATGCACGCTGTTGTAGTTAAAAGCACCAAAGGTGCGTGGGCTTTCCGTCTAGGATTACCCAGGGTTAAGGTACATTTTCAGAGCTTTGCTTTGAAAACGTACCTAAGAAATCAATTAAAAGAATCCTAATTTATTTTTATTGTAAGACGTCAAGATATTTTTGGTGTGTCTATAAGCGTTAAGCATCATCATGTGTGTCTCACGACCGATACCTGATTTTTTATAACCGCCAAAAGAGGCATGCGATGGGTAGAGATGGTAGCAGTTGACCCACACACGTCCCGCTTCAATGCCCCGTGACATGCTATGGAGTTGATGTGCGTCTCTTGACCACACACCAGATCCTAAACCATAAATGGTGTCATTGGCGATGGCAAGTGCTTCGGCTTCATCTTTAAAGGTTGTTACACAAAGGACGGGTCCAAAAATCTCTTCTTGGAAAATACGCATTTTATTGTGACCTTTGAAGATCGTTGGTTGAATGTAATTGCCTTTTGGGAAAGTTTTGTTTTTGTACTCTTCCCCACCAATGAGGCACTCTGCACCTTCTGCTTTACCAATTTTAATATAATCTAAGATTTTCTCTTTTTGATTTACCGAAGCTTGCGCTCCCATTTTAGTCGTAGGATCCAGAGGGTTTTCTTGCGTGATCGCTTTAACGCGCTCTAAAACACGTTTCATAAACGGCTCGTAGATGGACTCTTGGATGAGCGCACGAGAAGGGCATGTGCAGACTTCACCACTGTTAAAGGCAAACAACACAAGTCCTTCGATTGCTTTGTCAAAAAATTCATCGTCTTTGTCCATGATAGACTCAAAGAAAACGTTAGGCGATTTACCACCGAGTTCGAGTGTAGAAGGGATGATGTTTTCTGTGGCGTACTGCATGATGAGTTGACCCGTAGTCGTTTCACCTGTAAAGCCCACTTTTTTGATGTCAGGATGGGTTGAGAGGTGTTTACCGATTTTTCCACCTGCACCGTTAATGATGTTCACAACGCCTTTTGGTAACACATCTTGGATGGTCTCCATCAAAAGTAAGATAGACATAGGTGTTGCACTGGCTGGTTTTAAAACAACGCAGTTACCAGCAGCGATGGCTGGAGCGATTTTCCATGCCGCCATTAAAAGTGGGAAGTTCCACGGAATGATTTGTGCGACCACACCCAAAGGCTCGTGAATCTCTTGTGAAATCGTATTTTCATCAAGGTCTGCTACGGTTCCTGCTTCTGCACGAATGACGGAAGCAAAATATCTAAAATGGTCAATAACCAAAGGAACATCGGCATTTAACGTTTCGCGAACGGCTTTACCATTGTCCAGAGTTTCTGCAATCGCAAGTGCTTCTAAATTGGCTTCGATTTTATCGGCAATTTTGTTCAGGAGTGTGCTTCTTTCAATGACGGTAGAATGTTTATAGGTTTCAAATGCTTTTACAGCAGCAGCAACCGCTGCATCAACATCAGCTGTGGATGAACGAGGAATTTTGGTTAAAAGTTCACCGTCCACGGGGGAAAGATTGTCAAAATATTCACCACTTAAAGGTGGAACCCATTCACCGCCAATAAAGTTTTCATAACGAGGTTTATACGTAGGTCTTGAATATGCCATTTTTGCACCTTTCTAAATAGAGTTATTAAGATAAAAATTATCTCTTTACAACTCTATTGCAGAAAGCTTTAACAACAAAGACAATATGTGTACTAACAATTTTTTTTATAATTTTTTAAATATCGTATTAACTATTGATTTGAAGGTGTTTTAGACAGGCTTCAAAGCTCGAAGCAACTACTGTATGGGCAAACATCAGATTGTGTGTCAGTCCAAAATCTTCAATATCCATTCCCTCTGCGTCATAATTTGAATCACCCAAATTGAGAATGTCTTGTGTTTTTTCTTTGAGGGTTCGAAGATCGATTGAGTAAGCTACAACTTTTTTACCTAATCCTTGTGCATAGCCCACTTCCCAAACCGTACCGCTATCAGGCTCGGGTCCTCTAAAAGGAGAAAGATTGGCAATGACGATGTCGCAGGTGCGTATCATTGCTTGATTGGCAAAGCGAATTGTTTCTGCAATCTCTTTGAGATTGGAACCTGAAATAGTATTGTCCAGTGGAAAAAGCCCTTCATAGCCATATGTTTTACACAGATGCTTATGTGCATTGCCTATTTCATGGGCATTAGGTAAAAAGACTTCAGGACCAGCAAGATAGATTGTTTGCATAAATGATTTCCTTGAAAATAAACGATACAGTTTTCACATTGTAACATAGAACAGGTGTCAAAAATTTTTATAGATTTTTTGCGATAGATAAAAATTCTTGTGCGATTTTTGACAAACGCTTCTCTTTTTTATAGGCTAAAACTACGGTTCGAGAAAGCAGTGGTTCATCAATGCTAAAAAGCATGAGTTTGTCTGCTTTATCTTCTTTGATGAATTGTGGTAACGTAAAACATGCCCCAATGCCCGAAGCAACGATTGAATTTGCTATGTCAAATGTTTCGGTTTCACAAAAAATATTAGGCTCAAATCCTGCTTTTTTAAAGATTTGGTTGAATATTGGTCGGCTTCGTTGTGAAGCTTTTGGCAAGATGAATTTTTCATTTTTGAGCTCACTGAGTGAAAGTGTAGGGTATCCTTTAGCTCTTTTTTTCACCTTTTGTGCAAGAGGATGTGTGATCGGTAAAGCAAGTAAAGCTTGCTCTTCGGTGATAACTTTATAACTCAATTCATCCGAATGAAGCGGTAATATAAGGGTTGCTATATCGACATCTCCATCCAAAAGCATTTTTTCCAGATTGAGGGTAGAAAAGACTTGCGTGACTTTAATATCTGCATTGGGAAATTTTTTATAAAACTTCGACAAGGCATCGGGAATAAAATGATAACCCGTTTGCGAAAACCCCAGTCGTAATTTTCCATTTTCAAAGCCTGTTACATCACGCATTTGTACATTAAGATCATTATAAAGTTCGATGATAGCGTTGGCTTTTGAGAGATAAATCTCTCCCGCATGTGTGAGACTAATAGGCGTTGTACTACGATCAAACAGTGGCACACCAATGTGTTTTTCCAAAATATTAATACTCTGACTTAAAGATGGTTGCGCAATTTTAAGCTTTTGTGCAGCCTTCGTAAAGCTTTTTAATTTTGCGACCATCACAACACATTCTATTTGCTTAAAACTCATTTTAAACCCCTTCTATATGGTATTTTATAGTATTTGTAGTCATAGTAAAAAACCTATGAACTCATGTGTAAAATCGACTTTGACTTATCGGTAAAAGTGTATTAGTATTTTGCTGTCATTAAATTTAAAATGTATTTTGAAAATATAATTTTAAATTTATAAAACTATCGAGAGGAAATTTTATGACTGAACAGTTTACTCGCAGAGAATTTCTGCAATCAGCCTGTATTACGATGGGTGCGTTGGCGGTGAGTACAACGGGTGTTGAAACAGCTTTTGCTGCAACGTCTCCTTCCATGCCCAATACTTCAGGCATGCCATCGTGTGATGTTTTGATTATTGGTTCAGGTGCTGCAGGACTTCGTGCAGCGGTTGCCGCACGTAAAAAGAACCCAAATCTAAGTGTTGTTGTTGTCAGTAAAGTGATGCCAACGAGAAGTGCTACAACGATGGCAGAGGGTGGCATTAACGGTGTTATTGATTTTAGCGAAGGCGATTCATTTGAGCTTCACGCTAAAGATACCGTTAAAGGTGGTGACTTCTTAGTCGATCAAGATACCGCTATGAAATTTGCGACCTATGCAGGTGCTGCTATTCATGAGCTTGATTATATCGGTATGCCTTTTTCACGCGATAGCAAAGGCAATGTTGATAAGCGTTACGCGGGTGGTGCTACAAAAATTCGCTGTAACTTTGCAGAAGACAAAACAGGACACATTCTTACCCATACCTGTTTGGATGATGCCCTAAAACACGGTGTTAAGTTTTTGATGGATCACCATATGCTTGATCTTAGCATTGAAAATGGTCACTGCGAGGGTGTTGTGCTTCGTAACATTCGTACCGGAGACATTGCTCCCGTTCGTGCAAAATCTGTCGTTTTAGCAACGGGAGGTTACACACGTGTGTTTTGGAATAGAACATCAACCCCTTACATTGCGACAGGTGATGGTGCAGCAGCAGCCCTTCGTGCAGGTTTAACGTTCAAAGACCCAGAGATGCTTCAGTTCCACCCAACCGGTGTTTGTCACGGCGGTACGCTTATTACCGAAGCGGCGCGTGGTGAAGGCGGAATTTTGCTGAACAACCAAGGTGAGCGTTTTATGAAACGTTATGTTCCTAACAAAATGGAACTAGCACCTCGTGATATCGTTGCACGTTCGATTGAAACCGAAATTCGTGAAGGTCGTGGTTATGGGCATGATATGGAAGCGTATGTTTTACTTGATGTAACGCATTTAGGCAAAGAAAAAATTATGAAAAACTTGCCACAAATTCGCCATATCGGTCTTTTGTTTGAGAACATGGATCTCGTTGAAAAACCAATCGCAATTCGACCAACAGCACACTACTCTATGGGCGGTATTCATGTTACAAGCCTTGATACGATGGCTACTCCAGCTCCAGGTCTTTTTGCCGCGGGTGAGGCAGCATGTGTCTCCATCCATGGTGCAAACCGTTTGGGTGGTAACTCATTATGCGATGCAACCGTGACAGGAAAAATCGCAGGTATCAATGCCGCTGAGTATGCAGCCAAAGCTGACTTTGGTGCAGGAAAACGTCTTAATGATTTAACGTTCAAATGGACAAGCCACTTTAAAGAAATTACGGGTTCAGGCAAAGGCAATGTCAATGAGATGTATGCCCTTCGTGAAGAGCTTGGCGCTGCTAACTGGTATAACATGGGTATCTTTAGAACAGAGTCTAAATTACTTGCTCTTGCTGACAAACATGCAGAATTCCAAGCACGTTACGACGCGATTCGTATTCCAAACACAAATCCAGTATTTAACACAGCTTACACAGAGTACGTTGAACTTGGTAACTTACTTCTTGCATCACGTGCCGCACTAATGGGTGCAACAGCGCGTAAGGAGTCACGTGGTTCACACTTTAGAGAAGATTACCTCAAACGTGACGATGAGAACTTCTTAAAACACTCTATGGTCACCATGGATGAGAGCGGTAAAATGCATTTAGCCTGGAAAGATGTTGTTGTTGGGCAGTTTAAAATTGAAGAGAGGAAATACTAATGAAATTTATCATTGATCGCTTTGATGGCAAAAAAAATTATCAACAAACCTATACGGTAGAAAAAAAGGATATAGAAGCATTGACCTTGTTAGGGACGTTGCTTTTTATTAAACAACATCTTGATTTGTCGCTTAACTTCACAGCATCATGCCGTATGGCGATTTGTGGTGCTTGTGGTGTTCGTGTGAATGGGCACTCCTACCTTGGTTGCGATACTAAAATGACAGAACTTTTTGAAGTCTACAAAGATGCCGATACATTTCGTATCTCTCCATTGGCAAACTATACGGTTATTTCTGATCTTGCGGTGGATTGGGAGCCTGCTATTGAAAATCTCCGTAAAATTAAACCGGGTTTGGTCGCAAAAGAGACATTCTCAGAAAAAGCGGGATGTGTTCAAAATCAAGAAGAGTACGATCGCATTGTGAAGCAATGGGATTGTGTTCTGTGTGGTTGTTGTGCGTCTGAGTGTAATAAACTTTCTGCGGATAGAAGTGATTACATGGAGCCGTTTGTTTATACTCAAGCGTGGAGAGTCGCGAATGACTCACGTTCAAAAGATCCAATGATTCACGTTAAACCTGCCGTTGCCAATGGCTTATGGAACTGTGTTCACTGCCATGAGTGTAGTAATCGCTGTCCAAAACATATTAGCTCAGCGGATGACATTGCGGGACTTCGTGCTCTTGCTATGAAAAAAGGCTTGAACTCAGGTGTAGGTCCAGCACACGCAAAATCATTCTACACAGACTTGGTCGAAGACTCTGGTCGCCTCAATGAAATTCGTTTGGCACTTCGAACTGAAGGTGTGAGTACAGCACTTCGTGCGGGTACAGCCATTACCTTAATGCGAGCAGGCAAAATGAATCCACTTGAAATTTTTGGTGGTCATGAGATAGAAGGCCATAAAGATTTAGTCAAAATGATTGAAGCAGCTAAAGCTGCACACAAGGAGTAACGTATGCAAAAAGAATTCGCTTTTTTCCCCGGATGCGTGCTTACTCAAGCCGCTATCGAAGCTAAAATGTCTATTGAAGCCATTGCCCCAATTTTGGGCATTAAACTTAAAGAGATCAAGGGATGGAGTTGCTGTGGTGCTTCTCAGGCACAAGATGTTGATCCTCTTGCAACCTTAGTCGCCAATGCTAGAAATCTAGCGCTTGCAGAGCAGATGAAATTGCCAATGCTGACAACATGCAGTACTTGTTTACTCATGTTAACCCGTGCCAAAAAACAACTGGAAAATGGTCAAAAAGAGCAGATCAATACATTCCTTGCTAAAGGTAATATGAACTACAAAGGCACCAGCGAAGTCACAAGCCTTCTGTGGTTGCTTGCTCAAAATGCTGAAGAGATTAAAGCAAAAGTGAAAAAACCACTCTCTAATCTTAAAGTGGCTGTTTTTTACGGTTGCCACAGTGTAAGACCTGAAAAAGATCTTGGTTTTGAAAGCTCAGTGAATCCAACAAGCTTTGAAACGGTTGTAAAAGCTTTAGGTGCTGAGGTTGTACCTTTTACAAAGCGCCTTGATTGTTGTGGTTTCCACGCTGTTTATCCAGCGGAGAAGTCAGTTATGAAAATGACCAGTGGCATTGTCAACAGTGCGGCTGAGTCAAAAGCGGACTGTGTGGTAACGCCTTGTCCTCTTTGCCAAATGCAATTAGACATCTACCAAGATGACGCACAAGATACAACCAAATCAAAAGCACGCGTTCCTGTTCTTCACCTCTCTCAATTGGTAGGTTTAGCACTGGGTGTTCCTGCTAAACAACTTGGTCTTGATTACAACGTCATTGATGCGAGTAAATTCGCGTAAGAGCCTCTTTTTATCTACTCCTCTCTTTTCAGGGAGGAGAGCCTTTCTTTTTAAAAATTATGTCTTGGTAAACATCTTAAAGGAAACAATAATGAAATTAGCTAATCTTAGCTTAGCAGCTATCTTAGTGGCGGGTTTTACATCGAGTGCTTTTGCGGCAGAGACACTTGCGGATGCATTTGAAAATGGCAAGGTAAGCGGTGAGCTTAGAGCGTGGTATTTTGATAAAGATACAGAGAAATTTTCAACTCAAACAGTGAGTGGCTATAAGCTTCCAACGGGTGTTGTAAGTGATACTGCAAAGTCGGGTGATATCCTAAATACGGTAGCAATTTTAAATTATGTCACTGATAAATTCTATGGATTTAACCTTGGTACAACGATGGTAGCGAGTGCTGCACCGTTTTCTGGCGATACAGGTAAAACAGCGTATCAAGATGATATGTATGGTTCAGGTAGCGTACTTTCAGAAGCGTATTTGGGCTACACTCTTGGAAAAACCAATGCAAAAATTGGTCGTCAATATATCTCTACACCGGTTGTGAATGGTAGTGGCTCACGCATCGTGAAAGAGTCCTTTGAAGGTGCAACTGTTACCAATACTGATATTCCAAATACAACCGTTATGGCAGGGTTTATTGATAAATTTCAAGGAAGAACAAGCTTTGGAATGGGTTCAACCGCTGGAGATGCACCAACATTTGAAAAACGTGCTATTTTCTTAGGTATGAGTGCAAGTACTACTTATGAATTTGACAATGCTTATACCGCGGCTATCATCAATAAATCGATTCCAAACCTCATGTTAACAGGTCAATATGCATCCGCAAATGATGTCAACTCTGGAACAAATATCAAAGATGTTGATATGTACTACACAGAGGCAAATTATATTCTTCCTCTGAATGGCTTTAAATTGGGCTTTGATTTGAATTATCGTGGTTCAAACACTGATTTGAAAATGACTAAAGACAAAGTTACCACATCATTTGATGGTACACAAACTGCTGGACGTATCTCTATCAGTGAGTTGGCAGGATTTGGCTTAGCCTTTACTGCAGCAACAACCAGTAAAGATGATGCTGTTATTTCAGGTATCGGTAATGGAACATCAAGCTACACCGCAACACTCGTAAAAGCAAGTAGCCCATCTTTACGTGCCAATACTGATTCTTACCGTGTTGATTTTACCTATGATTTTTCAAAATTGGGTGTTACAGGGATTAAAAGTATTTTACAATATGCTGAAGCCAATCAAAACAGAGTGGGAGCAAATCCAACAAGTGAGGATTATACTTCATACGCTGCAGGTATTAGTTATGATGTTCCAATGCTTAAAGGCTTAAGTTTGGAACTCCAATACGAAAAACAAGAGATAGAAACAACACGTTACTCAAACAATACCAAATTTACAGCAGATTTGGATGAGTTACGATTTAAAGCAAATTACAAGTTCTAGTCTAGGATTTATAAGGATTGATGTTATAGAAAATCATCTATAAAACGCTCAAAGGCTTGCGTATGAAAGAAAGATGCGTTAACGCTCTTTCTTTTTCAAGCCTTTCTAACCTTGGGAGTAAAACCATGTTAAAGTTCTTTTCTAAAGTTACATCGGTTACATTTATATCCCTTTTATTGGTATTAGGGGTAAATGCCGCAACCATTGAAGTGATTAGTTCGGGTGCTTTTTATGCCACTATGAATGACTTAAAGCCTGTATTTGAAGAAAAAACAGGACATAAAGTTCATCTCTCTTCGGGTTCCTCTATGGGGGCTTCTGCGACTTCTATTCCAAATCGTCTTAAAAACGGTGAAACGTTCGATCTTATCATCCTTGCAAGCAATCAACTGGATAAAATGATTGCCGATGATTTTGCGATTCAGGGCAGTAGGGTAGACCTTGTTCATTCATCCATTGGTATGATGGTTAGAAAGGGGCAACCCAAACCAGATATTAGTACACAAGCTGGATTTGACAAAGTTTTATTGGACGCAAAATCAATTGGTTATTCTGCTAGTGCTAGTGGAACTCACCTGAGTGAAAACGTATTTCCGCATTTTGGCGAAGACGTTAAAGCTAAATCAAAACTGATTGTGGGTGATCGTGTTGCCACATGGGTTGGACGTGGTGATCTGGAAATTGGCTTTCAACAAGTGAGTGAGATAGTCCCTTTTACAGGTGAAAATGGTAGTGTTGATTTGGTAGGACCCATCCCTGCTCCGTACCAAAAAGTCACTATTTTCTCTGTCGGTGTCGCAAAAGGAAGCAAAGAGCCAGCCGCCGCACAAGAGCTGGTCACCTTTCTGACATCGAAAGAAAATTATGCTCGTTTGATAGCACAAGGTCTTGTTCCAGCGGCAACCGCACTGAATAGTACCAAATAAGATGAGTAGACAAACTCAAATCGTGACAGGTAAGGAAACAAATATACTCTTTACCTGTCACCAATACGCATCAAAAAGATCTAATTTAGAGTAAAATAAAAGGGCATATCTGGCAAGAAACACCCTTATAAAGGATTTTTTATGACACTTTCTAAGCAACTGTTGATTATGTTATTTTCAGCCGTCATTGGGGCATCTGTTATTTATGGGATTAGTCTTATAAAGATGGATCAAATCTATGCTACAACGACAACGTGTCAAAAAAATACTTTGCCAAGTCTTTTAGTACTTGACGATATGCAACGAGGATTTTACAGAATCAGACTTTTGCTGTGGGAACACATCGGAACAGAGGTTCGAAATCAAGAAGAAATCAAAATCTTGGACGATAGGTACCGCACGTATCGTGGTCAATTTGAAGCTAATTTAAAACATTATGCTGTTTTTGTTGCGGATGCTAAAGAAAAAGAAATTTATGAAAAAGAGCAACACTTGTATGCCATTTATATTGCAATGGCAGATACTGTGCTGCAAATGTCTCGCGAAGACAAAAAAGCAGAAGCAAAAGAGTTCATGCTCAAAAATCGCAAGATGTCACGAAATCTAACCGATACCGTGGATGAACATCTCAACTACAATAAAAAACTCTCAGAAAATAATGCCCTTATAGCACAAGATACCAAGCAAACAGCGAGTATTGAGATGACCATTATTATTCTTTTGGTTATTTTCTTAACTGTTATACTGAGCTATCTTATTAAAAACAACATTATGCAAGGCGTACACCTCGTACGAGATAGTATAGGGAATTTTGTGAAAAACAAAGAACTAAATTTCCGTATCAACTACGAAAAATCCAATGAAATCAAAGAGATGGTAGATAGCTTTAATGAACTTATTGTGACACTAGAACATACCATCGGTGATGCAAAAAACTCATCCAATGAGAATGCTTCGGTTTCCCATGAGCTCAGTACCACCAGTATGCAAATAGGACGTAATGCAGAACAAAGCTCAACCATTGTTGCCAATACCATTCAAGAGATAGAAACCATTAAAACCTTTGTCCAAGAAACAGCAACACTCTCAGAAAGTATGAAACAAAGTATTGCAACAGCAGGTAGCAGACTGGATAATGCTAAAAATGAAGTTATAGCCCTTCGTGGTGAAATGGATGAAGCAAGCCAATCAGAAACTGCCCTTGCTCAAAAACTGGAACAAATGAGTCATGATGCAGAACAAGTGAAACATGTTCTCACGGTTATCTCTGAAATTGCAGATCAAACCAACCTTCTTGCTCTTAATGCCGCTATTGAAGCAGCACGTGCAGGTGAACATGGTCGTGGTTTTGCTGTTGTTGCTGATGAAGTACGACAACTGGCTGAACGAACACAAAAAAGTCTTACAGAGATTAATGCAACGATTAATGTCATTGTTCAAGCAATCGTTGATTCTTCTGAACAGATGGGAAGAAATGCAAAAAACATTCAAAGACTCTCTACCGTTTCCAGTGGTGTTGAAACAACCATCCTCGGAACAACACAAGTCATGCAAGAGAGTGTTTCAGCTGTTACAACCAGTGTTGAAAACTCAAAGAAAATTTCAAACGATACCGATAAAATTGTTGATATGGTAGGTAATATCAATACACTCACTTCTCAGAATGCCAGAAGTGTTGAAGAAATCGCTGCAGCTGCTGATCATCTCTCTAGGCTAGCTGAAAACCTTAACAACAAGCTTAATCAATTCCGCTCTTAATCTTCCTTTTATGGGGTAATGTAATTATACTTTACCCCACATCTCTACATTTTCATCTTAATGGTATAATACGCGCAAAAATGTAATAAGGTATTTATTTGGCACTTTTAGATTTAATCGGCATTAGTAAAGCATACGAAACACAAAAAATTTTAACAGACGTTGATTTTTCTCTGCACGAAGGTGAACGCGTTGCCATCATTGGTAAAAATGGTGGTGGTAAATCAACCCTTATGAAGATCGTTTTTGGCTCATTGGAAGCAGATGAAGGAAGACGAATTCTTCAAAAAAATATTAAAGTAGGCATGTTAGACCAGACACCTCGTTTTAAAGAGGGAATGAATGTTAAAGAAGCGATTGAAGAGGAACTTAAAGAGCTCAAAACTGCACGTCTTCGCTATGAAGAAGTCATTAAAACTTTAGAACATGACTATCATAATGAAGCACTCCTTACAGAACAAAGCCAACTGGTTACTTTCTTAGACCTACATGATGCGTGGAGTTTGGATGAAAAAATAGAACAAGTTTTGCAAGAGTTCGATCTCAAACAGTTTGAACAAAGCGATGTCAATCTCTTAAGTGGAGGTGAACAGCGTCGAGTTACACTTGCAGGTTTGATCCTTCAAAAACCTGATATTCTTTTATTGGATGAACCAACCAACCACTTAGATGTTTATATGGTTGAGTTTTTAGAACAGATGGTTTTAAAGTCAAAATTCACCTTACTTTTTATCTCACATGATCGTTACTTTATCGATCATATCGCAACACGGACCATTGAAATTGATGATGGAAAAGTAAGAAGCTTTGACGGAGGCTATGAAAATTACCTGATATGTAAAGAACAACTCATACTCTCTTTACAAAAACAGCACGATAATTTACTTAAATACCTCAAAGGCGAAGAGGAATGGCTTCAGCGTGGCGTCAAAGCAAGACTTAAACGTAATGAAGGGCGAAAACAGAGAGTTTTTGAGTTGCGTGAATCTGCCAAGAAAAACCCTGCACTCGTGCGTAAACTCAAACTTGAGTTAGAGCGTGAAAAGCATAACTTCAATGGTGAAAAGATTATCAACAAGCAAAAAATGCTTTTTGAGATGTATAACGTTTGTAAAAAACTTGGAGATAAACTCCTTATTAAAGACTTTAGCGCTCGTATTTTGCAAAAAGATCGTATTGCCATTGTCGGGAAAAATGGTGCTGGGAAATCAACACTTCTTAAAATTTTTCTAGGTGACATGAATGTGGATAGTGGCAACTTTGATAAGGGAGAATTTAAGGTTGGTTATTTTGATCAACAACGCATGATGCTCGATGACAATAAAAATCTTATCGAAACTTTTTGCCCCAATGGTGGAGATCGTGTAGATGTTAAAGGTAAAAATCTCCATGTTTTTGGCTACCTCAAAGATTTTCTTTTCCCAAAAGAAGACTTAAACAAAAAAATTGGCATACTCAGCGGTGGTGAGAAAAACCGTGTCGCCTTAGCCCTACTCTTTTCACAAGATGTTGATTGTTTGGTTCTTGATGAGCCAACCAATGATCTTGATATTCCAACGATCAATATTTTAGAAGAGTACATCCAAAGCTTTGGCGGTGCCGTTATCTTTGTAAGCCATGACCGCTATTTTGTCGACAAAATTGCTGGGAAACTTTATGTCTTTAAAGGTGAAGGAATCATCGAAGAGAGTTACCAAAGTTACAGTGAATACTTAGAGATTGAAAAAGAGATTAAAGAACTTGATGCGATGGAATCAAACCAAGCTGCTCCTTGGGTTGAAAAAGAAGAGACTAAAATACAAAAAACAAAAGAGACAACGCCTACAAAATTAAGTTACAAAGAACAACGTGCTCTTGAAACACTGCCATTACAAATTGAAGCACTTGAAGATGAAATTAGTTCCATAAAGAAGTGCCTTGAAGATCCAGAGTGCTATCAGCAAATGGGACTTACAAAACTCAGTCAAACCTTAGAAGAGAAAGAAGCTCTTTTAGAGCCGATGATTGAAGAGTTATTGGAGATAGAAGAAAAAGTAGAAATGATGCAAAGAGGCTAAGCCTCCTTGCATTATGCTTTAAAAGTTGAAAGTGTAGAGTCTAGATTTTGTGAAGATTCCAACATTGTTTGAGAGATATGTGAAAGTTCCACCGCAATTTTTTCATTGTTGTCCGATAAACTGAGTGTCCGCTTCATCTGTTCCATCATTTGATTTGTCAAATGTGAAATTTCAACCACTTTTTTGGAAGCTTTTTTAGAAACTTCTATAGATGCAAGCGTACGATTTTTAGTCTCTTCTGTGGCACTTTGCACATCAAAAGCATTATGTGAAATATGACTAATGTTTTCAGCGTTTATTTCCATATGCGTACTAAGCTGTGTGACACCTTGGACAATGACACTAATTGTAGCGTCGATTTCAGCAAGTGCTTTTTGGGTTCGCTCTGCAAGCTTACGCACTTCATCGGCAACAACAGCAAACCCACGTCCATGTTCTCCTGCACGTGCGGCTTCAATCGCAGCATTAAGGGCAAGTAAATTGGTTTGATCAGCAATATCTTTAATCATAGCCAATACACCTTTGATTTGATCCGTTTGAGAGACAACATTTTGAATTTGATGTGCCATCTCTTGCTCAGAATCACTGGCACCATTAATTTTTTGAACCACTTCATTGAGTGAAATACTCATTTTTTCCAAGACACTAAATGATGCGCTGTTATCTTCAACAGTATGAATGGCAAGCTCTTCGGAAAGATCTAGATCGGCTTCAATGTCTTTCATCAAATCAAAAGACATCTTAATTTGATGTGCTTGTTCAACCACTCCTTTTGAAAATTCTAGAGCGTTATCATTTAGTGTTTCACCTGTATGTTCAACATTTTGTGAAATTTTTTGTGAGCTCAAAATAATAGATTGAATTTTTTCAATGAAAATATTGATGTATTTGGCAATATCACCCATTTCATCTTGACTCTTGATTTGTACACGTGCGGTTAAATCGCCATTTCCACTTGAAAGGTCATGTACACGCTCCATAAGTATCGCTAAAGGATCTCCAACCACACGTTTGAGGACAAGCATAATTAAAACTGAGGTTACAAGTAATGAAAATGCAAAAATGCTGATAAGTTCCCAGCTTACTTCACTAATATAAGCATCAATTTCAGAAAATGAGAATGTCATATCCATGACACCAAGTACATCCCCTTTTTGAGACGTAGCATGACAGGCTAGACAATCTTGCTCAGCAACCAATGGTTTTAAAAGTCTTAAACGATGACCTTTGTCATCATCAAGTGTCATGTTTTGTTGTTTTGGGTTTTTAAAAATATCGACAACTGCAACATCGGTTGATGGTTTAGCATTAATGCCAAAGGTATCGATAACGACTTGAGATTGGTGTATTTTAAGCTCTTTAATCCCTTTCATCTCTCCCGCATCTTGCAATGATTTTTCAATCAAAGCACGATCTCCCAGATTCATAGCGGCACGTACCGTCTGGAAAACCGATTGGCTCAGTAAATTTAAGTTATTTTCACTTTGAATTTGAGAAGATTTTTTAAATTCACTGACAATGAAAAACTGTAAAACAATAAAACTCACCAATAATAGAGGAATCAGCGTTAAGCCGATTTTTAGGCCTATACCTTTGCGCATGTGTAGGCCTTTCTAACATTCATAATTTCAACTAAATTCATGTCGTCTAACATAGTGTATAATTCTTCACAGCCCACATTTACCTGTAAGTTCATTTTATCCATTTTGATTGACTTAATTAAAAAACCAATGACAGATGAAGTAATGATAAAAGAGTCTTTAATCATCAGATTGATGATAGCATCTGGGTGCTGTTCATGCGTTTTTCGGATTGCCTCTTTAATAGCCTGTGCATTTGCAATTGTCTTGATAGTGCCCGTAACAAGAATTTCTACATGCTCACGGTGCACTTTGGTTACTAAATCCATCTCGCCTCCAAAAACAAAAATCAACTTTTATTATAGTATATATTTTTGTTATTTAGATATTAATAGATATTGAAAGTGACACAATTTAGCCACATAGCTCCGTTTTGACACGCTCACTCGCCATTGAGATATTCCAAGCGGGTTCCCAAACAATTTCAATGTCACAATTCTGCACACCTTCAATCTTTAAAACAGCATCTTTTGTCCATTGTTGAATAAGTTCATGCAAAGGACATCCCTTTGTTGATAGTGTCATAGTAACATACACATTTTTTTCTTCTTCTATTTTAACACCATAAATTAATCCTAATGAAACAATATCAAACCCAACTTCGGGGTCAATAACAGTTGATATAGCATTATAAACATCTTCTTCAGTTATCATCATTTACTCCTTAATTTTGTAATTAAATGCATAAACAGCATTAAAAGCTACCAAACTCAATGATATCAGTAGCAACAGACTTCCTATGAAAAAAAGCTTTTCTAACGATAGAACGACACCACAACAAAGTGCCAAAACAGAGGCAAAAAGCATCCATGTCTGAGCATCTGCAATTTTGGTATGAATCATTTGATGTAAAAGTGGCACTTTTTGTTTTCCTACCAAAGGTGAAAACTTCTCATACCAGATCAAAAAAGGCAAAATTTTATAAATATGCCCAACAATAAAAGAGAGTAAAAAACCAAAAAAGAAAAGCACTCCAGCAAGGATACCAATAACACTATTTCCTAAAAGAAAATAGAATGCACATGCAAACATAGAAGCTACTAAACACAATAATGCAAAAACAATATTTTTTGCCCAATAATCATTTTGTTTACGCGCTCGTTGTTTAAAGATAATACTGATCTGTACAACAAAACATCCAATAGCTGCCATCATAAGAACGACTGCAATTGATTGAACCCAAAAAGGTAATTGGGCTATTAGAGCAACCATACATAAAGCCGTGCCAAAAGTATGAAGGTAAAAAGCACGTGTAATCCATGTTTCTTCAAAACCATGAGAGAGTGAAAACATGGGTATTAAAACCATTGCAACACCCATAACAATCATCATGACAAAGCCACCAAGTGTTCCTATGATATGTGCTTTAACCCAAACATCAATGTCAATAGACAAAAGACCATGCCCCAAACTAAGACCTATAAGGAGACCTAAACTCACAGATATAATCAAAAAAATCGTGCCGATGAGCAAAAACTTACCCACAAGCGTAATCTTTTCTAAACGATAAAATGTCAAAAAAACATTCAAACAAAAAATAAGCATAGACAAATAGGTAATAACGGCACCATAAGGAATAAGTAGATGAAGTTCTGCAAAACTAAACCCACTCACCATCAATGAAAAACCAATAATGTACATGTAAAATTGAACATAAGCAAAATCTTTAGAAAAGATCGGAGCTTCAAGAACAACTGGCAAAAGTTGGTACATTGCACCAAAGATAACCATCATCACAAAACCAAGCAAATAGAGATGCGAAAAAGCTGCCAAGGATGATGAGATAATATAGCCTGTAATATCAGCACTCATAAACAAAAGTGCTATACCACTCAGACTCAAAAATACAATACCAGCAATAAAAAAATGTGCTACCAACACAAAGGGAGGTGCCATTTCAGTCGCAAGTGAGACTTTCATGAGATTAACCAGCACACTTTTTTTGGCTTAAATCTACGGTGTCACTTATACCTTCTTTGTATGAGAAAACAAGCTGGAGTTTCCCGCCTTCAAGCTCCGTGACATCAATGTCGTAAAAAGATTGTACTTTGGCAAGTAAGCCCACGGGAGAGCGATGGTTGATCATGACTACTTTTTTATGAGCATTGTCTAACAGTTCAAGCGCAATCATCGCATTGACCATTGGTTCAGGGGGAACACACAAAGATGTATCAAAGCTTATATATTCAATGCCATCTTTTTCATATGAGAAAAAAGGAACCGTTGCATTTTCTACATGTAAAAGTTTTGCGTCATGGGGATAGTTGTCTGGAGTCATCATCGTTTCATCCTTATAAATTTTATGAAACTATAATGGAATGTTGCGGTAATTTCCTTAACCTAGATCAAGAAAAAGAGAAATATTGTCTTAATTAAAAAGATATGAGCAGAAGAGCCCTAAAAAAGGCTCTTCCAAAATATTTTAATGTAAAAAGTGTCTCACACCTGTAAAGTAAAGTGCCATGCCATACTCGTTCGCAGCAGCAATGACATCTTCATCACGAATGCTTCCACCTGGTTCGATGATCGCTTTAACGCCTGCCGCAGCAGCTGCTTCAATACTATCACGAAATGGGAAGAATGCTTCGCTCGCAAGTGCTGCACCACTCACATCAATGCCCATATCTTCGGCTTTGCGTAAAGCAGCCTTCGCAGCATCCACACGACTCGTCATACCCATACCAATAGCTACCATTGCGCTGTCTTTAACATAAACAACACAGTTTGATTTAGTAAGGCTTGCAACTTTATACGCGATTTCAAGATCACTCAACTCTTGCTTAGAAGCTGTTCGTGTTGTTAAACATTTTGCATTTGTAATTTCATCATCATTCACCATATCGCTCTCTTGGAACACAAAACCACCATCAACGTGTTTAAAGTCATATGCATCTTCGCTAAGAACAAGGTATTTGCTCTCTTGCGTAAAGATTTTGATACGTTTTTTAGCGTCAAAAACATGTAACGCATCTTCATCCACATTTGCAGCAATAATGACTTCCACGAAAATCTCGTTAATTTTCTCTGCAAGTGCTTTATTAAGCGTTCCATTGATGGCTACAACACCACCATAAGCAGACACAGGGTCACATTTAAGTGCTTTCACATAACTGTCTAACAAATCTCCGCCAATAGCGAAACCACAAGGATTTGCATGCTTAATAATACACACCGCTGGAGCATCACCAAATGAAGCAGCAATTTTAACAGCACCATTAATGTCTGTCATATTGTTAAAGCTAGCTTCACCTTTGAGAGTTTTAAAGTTATTGGTAAAGAAGTAATCAAACTCGTATAAAGAGCCCTTTTGATGAGGGTTTTCACCATAACGTGTATCGAACGCTTTGGTTCCAACGATGAACTGTTTCTCACCAAACCCGTTGTTAAAACGTTTGTTCATATAGTTTGCGATCATACTGTCATACGCACCGGTATGCTCAAACGCTTTAATCATCAAATCTCTTCTAAATTCTAAACTATTTGATCCCGATTTAAGTGCCTCAACGACTTTATCATAGTCTAAAACATCAGTAACGATCAGCACATCTGCAAAGTTTTTCGCTGCACTTCTGACCATCGCAGGACCGCCGATGTCAATATTTTCAATAATTTCATCAAAATCTTCCGTCTTTGCAATCGTCTCTTTAAACGGATAAAGATTGACACAGACAAGATCAATGCCCTCAATACCATGCTCTTTTGCCACTTCAACGTGCGCAGGTAAATCTCTACGGTGCAAAATACCACCGTGAATCATCGGATTAAGTGTTTTTACACGTCCATCAAACATTTCAGGAAATTTAGTCACTTCACTGATTTCAAGAGCCTTAACACCCTCTTCTTTTAATAACTTATAGGTTCCACCCGTTGAGACAATCTCAAAACCCAATGACACCAAATCCTTGGCAAACTCGACAATACCCGTTTTATCGCTGACACTAATTAACGCTCTCACACTCGTCCTTTTTGGCATGTTAAATATTTGTTTATTTATTTATTTTACAATACGTTGGTTTTAGTAACGATTAAATACAATACCCAAAAATTTGGAGCCTTTAATGTCCCAACCACAAAAGTCGTCAAATCTTCTCTGGACAACACTGTTCTTGTGTTGGCTTACAGCGATGATTGCAACACTGGGAAGTCTTTTTTTCAGTGAAATCATGTTCTTTCCACCCTGTGTTATGTGTTGGTATCAGCGCATTTGTATGTACCCACTGGCTGTGATTTTTCTCGTCGCACTTTTTTCAAACGATAAAAGCGTTTTCAAATACGCAATGCCCCTCGTCTTACTCGGGCTTTTCTTTGCTATTTATCACAATTTACTTTATTTTGGCATCGTGCCAGAAACGCTTGCTCCTTGTTCACAGGGTGTTTCATGTACCAGTGATTACATCAATTGGTTTGGATTTATAACCATTCAACTGCTCTCTTTAGTTTCATTTGTGATTATTTTTCTATTACTACTATTTTTAAAACGAAAGGCTTCTTAAACTTATGAAAAAACAGACCCTTATTATTGCATCGCTCTTTGTACTTGTTCTTCTTTTTGTTGGAGGAAGTTATCTCTATAAAAAAGCTGACCATTCCGTTTCTAACGAAAATGCTTCTGCTCTTGTAAGACCTTACGCTTATGTTCTTGGAAACCCTAACGCCAAAACAACCATTGTTGAGTTTTTCGACCCAGCATGTGGTACGTGTAAAAGTTTTTACCCTTTTGTCAAAAACATATTGAAACAAAATCCTGACAAGCTCAAACTGGTACTGCGTTATGCACCGTTTCATACGGATTCATACTATGTTGTACAAATGATTGAAGCAGCACGACTACAAGGTAAATACCTTGAAGCCATTGAAGTCATCTACAAATACCAAGACAAATGGGCAAGCCACGGTACCCCAAATATTGGGCTTATTTGGACTTTTTTACCCGAAGTGGGAATTGATATTGAAAAATTAAAAGACGATATGAAAAAACCTGAGATAGATGCGCTCATCAAACAAGATATCGCTGACACCAAAACCCTTGGAGTTAAAGCAACCCCAGAGTTTTTTGTTAATGGCAAGCCTCTTATCAAATTTGGTAAACAAGAACTAGAAGATCTTATAAAATCCGAACTTTAAAAATTACCCCTGACGTGGAGGTGTGATTTCATTGTAACCATGAAGTCTAATGTCTCTGCGTCTTTGGGCATCATGACAACGCCTCTTTTCCACATCACTTTCTGGCACTAAGGTAGGCACGGGAGTGGGTCTTCCGTTTTCATCAACAGCAACCATCGTGAAAAAACAGCTGTTTGTATGCGTTGCAATACCTTTTTGAATGTTTTCCGCAATGACCTTAATACCGACTTCCATCGATGTTTTACCTGTAAAATTGACACTCGCTAAAAACGTCACCAGTGTTCCAACAGGAATAGATTGTTTAAAAATAACTTGGTCAACCGACATCGTAACAACATAACCTCCACAATAGCGTGAAGCACACGCATAGGCAACTTGATCTAGAAGTTTTAAAAGGTCTCCTCCATGAACATTACCCGAAAAATTGGCTTTATCGGGAGTCATTAAAACAGACATACTTAAGGTGTGTTTTTCAAAAGGCGTGGATAGCATCTAATTTCTTTCCTTTTTTATCATTTCATACGCTTCATTGATCTCTTGAAGCTTAGTGGTTGCAGCGCCAATAATAGATTTATCTTTACCCTGCCCCATTAAAATATCGGGATGGTACTCTTTAACAAGGGCTCGATACTTCTTCTTAATACTTTCCATATCTTCACTCTCATTCGCGCCTAAAATCTCATAGGCATTTTTTATTCCAAACTGCTTTTGAGTGGCTTTGTTGGCATAAAATTGTTCAAAAGAAGCAATAAGCCTTTCAAAATCAGCACGTTTGACCTCCAACGCATTGGCAATGTCTTCAGTTATCATAAACTCTGCTTGAGAAAACTCATTGTCTATGAAAGCTAAATTGAGCAAATACTCCATCACTTTGAGACGTTTGGTATAGTCATTTTTAGTGAGTTTCAGGTACTTCTTGGAGATAATCAGCGTGTTGTCAAAACTTTGCATTTCTTGTTGATAAATCGCTTTAAGCTCTTCTCGTACACTGTCACTGTTTTCAAATACACGGGCAATATCGCTAAATGTTAGCTTTAAAAGCTCCGCTTCAAGCTCATTGACTCTGCCATCGGCTTTCGCTACTTTTGCCATGAGTGCGACTAAAAGCCCAGCTTCATGTTCACGCAGATCGCCTCGAAGCGTTTGCTTAATATCTACATTAATATGTTGATATGCCTCTGTTTGATAGTTCTTTGTCAATAAATAAAAGACAACAATAACTACTGCAATAATGACGTAGGTCATTTTTATTCCTTAATTTAAAATTTCAAAAATGATTAAGTCTATTTCGATAAAATCCATTCAAAGGTTCCACCCTTCCGAAAAGACTCCAAGGGAGGCTTCGATAAGATAGGTCGGGTGGTCATTTTTACTTCTTATAATGTTCAACAATCCTATCTTTAGTCATATTGTCTTCCTCTAAAATATACTTTTCAATAATTTCATAATATGAACTATCATTACGCTCGTATTTCCTAAAAATTGCCCAACTTATATAGTCAATAATTTGAAGATTTGCACTTGATGCACTGCAATGATGAAAAATATCATAACGAATTTTTAATTTATGATTTTTAATATAATCTCCAATACCTTCTTTTAAAGCTTTCATTTGGTTATTTTTATTGTTTCGCACTGGCAGACTATCAGTAATAATAATAAAGTTTTTTTTGATTTCTAGTTTATCAAGCAATCTTTCAATGGCAAATTTAAGATTATCGATATAAAATTTATCTCTTTCCTCTCGCTTACTTGGTAAAACTTTCGATTTTTCCAAAATATACGAATACACTTTAACAGCTTCGGGATTAAACGTCGAAATAATCGAAAATAAATCTTGCTTGATATACTTATTATCTTCGCATGCGTGAAACGCTTCAATATCAAGTCTCTTGCCAAGATGTGGATCTAAATTTCGCTCCAACAATTCATAACGGTAATTAGCGATATACTCATGCAGATTAAATGGTCGTGTCTTCACTAAAAAGCTAAACATATAGTAACGACTGCCTTTAGCCGAAAAATCCATATCACCTGCTTCATCTACAAAAATATAAACAATGTCATTGATTGTTTCAATAGGAACTTGAGTATTGATTGTAAATTTAATGTACGAAATATAAGGATATGAAAGACCCAATCCATTAAAAAGTGTCTGCAATAACTCTTTATCTTTTTTCTGTATAGAACTTAACTCTAAAAAATGATTAGGATGAACAAAAATATTTACTTCCCCATAAGGCTCATCATTCCAGTTTCTTACTTCATAATCTTCAAAATAGGCATTTTCTAATTTAACTGCTAAATCAAATCTATCTTTTTTTCTAAGGATATTTTGTACAATTTTTATCTTATCTGCACTCATTTTCACCTTTACATGTAAAACGTGGTTTATGAAAATATGTTACAATCATTACACTAAAAAAAAGGACAATTTGAATGTTTAATTTCGATGAGATTGTGGACAGAACGAAGACACCTTGCGAAAAATGGAACAAGTATAAAGAGCAAGATGTCATCCCTGCATGGGTGGCAGACATGGACTTTAAGTCGCCTCCTTGTGTTATTGATGCACTTCAACAAAGAGTGAACGAGGGTGTTTTTGGCTATACCGATATTGATGATGCGACCTATGATGCCATTATTTCTTTTGTAAAGCGTCACTACGACTGGGATATAAAAAAAGAGTGGCTCATCTTTACACACGGCGTTGTGAGTAGCATGAATCTTGCATGTCTGAGTGTAGAAACCCAGAGCGTTATGACCACAACCCCTATTTATCCGCATTTTATCAAAGCACCAAAATATGCCCATAAAGAAGTTTTAGCCATTCGTATGAAAGAAGAAAATAACCGCTGGGTACTGGATCTAGAAGCAATGGAAAAAGCAATCACCCCTACATGTAAACTCTTCATGCTTTGTAATCCTTACAACCCCGCTGGTACTATTTTTACCAAAGCTGAGTTAGAGCAGCTGGGTGCATTTTGCCTTAAACACGACCTTACCATTTGCTCAGATGAGATTCATGCAGACTTGCTTTTAAGCCCTAAATCTAGGCATGTTCCAATCGCTTCTTTGAATCTTGAACTTCAAGAACGAACCATTACACTGATGGCACCGAGTAAAACGTTTAATATTGCAGGGCTACAAGCCTCATTTGCCATCATTCCAAGTGCCGAACTTCGCAAAAGCTTTAAAAGAACGATGGGAAGTATGGTTGGAGGTATTAACCTTTTGGGCATCACCGCCCTTAAAGCAGCCTACCTTGAAGGCGATGCATGGCTGAATGAGCTTCGTATCTATTTGGCTGAAAATTTAAAAATGGTACAAACATTTGTGAGCAAAAATCCAAAACTCAAACTCTTAGACCAAGAGGCAACTTTTTTAGCTTGGATAGACGCATCAGCATTAAATGTCAAAAGCCCTTATGAGTTTTTCTTGCAACATGGCGTAGGGCTGAGTGATGGAGAACCATTTGGTGACAAAAATTTTGTACGACTCAATTTTGGAACACAAAAAAGTGTTTTAGAAACAATTTTAAATCGAATGCAAAAGGCGATGGATAGCCTATGTTAAAGTATTTTTTAGGGCTTTTAACAGCCCTTAGCCTTTACAGTGCCTCTACGCATATTGTCATTCTTGGCGATCCTCATCTGCCTGGTAAAAATCCACAGATGAAAGAGCACGTGATAGAGCATATCAATCAATGGAATAATGTTGATATGGTCGTAGCCATGGGTGATCTCTGCTCAAAAACGGGCACAGAAGAAGAATACACTTATGTCAAAGCTTATTTTTCAAAACTGACCAAGCCATTGTATGTTATTACAGGAAATCATGATTTTATCTACGCTGATACATTAGATGAATATGACAAACTACAACATGCCACACATCAGATTCAAGAAGAGAAGTTAAAACGTTTTCAAACCACATTTGCACTTCCAAAACTTTACTACAGTGTCATAAAAGAGCCTTATCTGCTTCTATTTCTCTCCGCAAATACACCAAGCCACCTTGCTGAACTCTCCGATGATGAGTTTAAATGGTTTGATCATACACTTCAAACCCATCCAACAATGCCAACCATTGTCTTTTTCCATGCACCGTTAGAAAATACATTGGAATCGTATAAACACTGGGTCAATACACCCGATTTTATAGCACAACCCAAAGAGAAAATTCAAACACTACTCCAAGGAAATCCCCAACTCTTTTTATGGGTGAGTGGACACACGCATACGCCTGCAACTGAACCTAGTTTTGCTGCTACTATCAACAAGTATGGACATGTCACCAACATCCACAACAGCGATATGAATAAAGAGGTTATTTGGACAAATTCTTTATTTTTAGAGGAAAATCATGTTAGTATAAAAACATATGACCATAGCCAACAAAAGTGGCTAGATACGCTTGAACGTCATATTGATATACCAAAATTTTAGGTAAAAATGGTTACTATTCCGCAGTTTTTTATGAGGATTTTGATGAAACAGTACCTACTTGTGCTTTGTTCTTGCCTGTTTTTACTCAGTGGTTGTGCCCAAAAAGAGTTTACACAAAATGCGCCCGAACTTCCACGCAAAGATGATACTCCAAAACGTCAAGAAATCATAAAAAATGCACTTAAGCATCAAGCTAAACACGATGGTGGAGATTGTTCAGGATTTGTCAGTCTTGTGAATAAAGAGAGCGATCAGCCCTACTTTACAACAGCAGAACTTAATGGATATTTTGAAGATGCAAGGCGTTCCCTTGCTATCTACAATCTCCTTGACAACCAAAATCGTCTCTACCAAGAAAAACCTAAAGTTGGAGACTTAGTCTTCTTTGCAAACACCGTCAAAAAATATGCCAAAGCGAAAAAAAGCGTTGATAACATAACGCATATTGGTATCATCACCAAAGTAGATTCTGATGATACTGTCTATTTTATTCACCACACTAAAGGAAAAAATTTGATTAGCCAAATGAATCTTAACTATCCAACAGTCGCGATGTATGACAATAAAGCCGTCAACTCTTACATGGAAAAATGCCCTAGAAATGAGGGATCACAATGCCTAGCCCCTGCTTATTTTAGTGCTTATGGGAGAATAAAATGAAAAAATGGTTTGCTTTTAGTATCGCCGCTCTTTTATTCACAGGATGTGTAACAACAAACAATGTTGAAACACCGGTCAATCCTACGGCTAACAACACCCCAGCAGAGCCTAAAATGTACCTTGGTGAAAAACCTTCCAACAACTATTTCCTAAAACAAGAGCGTGAAAGTTTTGACTTGCGCCCTATGCCTGAACTTTCCAGACGTGAATCTATTGTTCACAACGCATTGATGTATTTAGGTAAACGTGATGGAGGCGACTGCTCTGGCTTTGTAAGTCTTATCAACTACAAAACAGGAACACCTTTTTATCAAGAAAAAGAGTTAAGTCAAAGTTTTGATAATGCACGAAAATCACGCGCAATGTTCAATCTTATGTCTAAAAAGGGAAATGCTTTTGAGACAACATTGCCCAATATTGGCGATCTAGTCTTTTTTGAAAATACCGAGCGAAAACCTGCCGTAAAAACAAAGGGCAAAGGTAAAGGCAAAGAAAAAGTAGCGGTCAAACAACCTGCCGTTCAAGTGGCTGAAAATATTACCCATGTAGGAATTGTCACTAAAGTTGAGCCCGATGGAACGGTTGAGTTTATCCACCATTCCAATGGTAAAAATATCCTAGATTATATGAATTTTAATTACCCGATGCTCACCAATAAAGATGGCAAAGTCATCAACACATATATGAAACGTTGCCCTTCCCAAAAAGGTGCAGCACAACCACAATGTATGAATATCGCCTTTTTTGTGGCATACGGAACGTTTTAGGCTTTACATGTAACACAAGCCAAGCTTGTGTTACTCACATTAATACGTTTTAATGGCAGGTGGCTCATACGTATACATCTTCTTCAATAAACTCTCATAGTTATCATCCACATAAAATACATTTCGTGAGCGTTCTTGTAAAAATTTCTCAGTAACCATATGATCAAATAACTCTATAAGTTTATTGTAATAACCATTGATATTTAAAATACCACAAGGCTTTTGCAATAATCCAATTTGATTCCAGGTAAAGACTTCAAAAAATTCTTCCAACGTTCCTGGACCTCCGGGTAAAGCAATAAAGCCATCGGCTAAATCCATCATTTTTGCTTTTCGTTCATGCATATTCTCCACGCGAATCAGTTTGGTTAATGATTTATGGGCTATTTCTCGTTGTTCAAGAAATGCTGGAATAACACCGACAACAGAGCCACCTTCTTTAAGAATGGCATCTGCTATGGTTCCCATAATGCCAACACTTGCTCCACCATAAATCAATGAAATATTATTTTTTGCTAAAAACTGACCTAGTAAAATTGCTTGCTCTTTATAAATTTCACTTGCTCCAAGACTTGAACCACAATATACCGCAATGCTTTTCATTCATGCCCTTTTCATTATCAAATTTGAGCTAGAATAATATTCCTTTTCTAATTAAAAGAATTTATAATCATGGATGTAGCAATGGATTTAAATCAATTTCAAAAATTTGTTGAAGCTTACTATACGAAAAAAGGATGGTTGGATTTAAATATCTTTATTCGTATTGGTTTTTTATCTGAGGAAACAGGGGAAGTTGCACGTGCTATTCGAGCACTAGAAATTGGGCGTGATAGAGCCGATGAAGCTGTCAAAAGCTACGATGAGAATATACAAGATCTCACCGAGGAATTAGGAGACGTGCTAGGAAATATTGTTGTCATTGCCAATAAATACAATATCAAATTGGAAGATATTTTTAAAGCACATCAGGAAAAGCTAGAAAAACGCATGTAAGATCTAGCATTGAAAAAAGAGGTGCTTTCGCACCTCTTAAAGAGTTAAATATCTTGTTCAATAACTTCAGCAAAACGGTTGAAATAACGCTCTTTAATTGCTTCAACAGATTTTGAAATATCATTACACGTCAAATTTGATCCGCCAACCAAACCAATTTTAACAACGCTGATACCAATCTCTCTAGCCATTGCTTCAAAACCAGATTCATTGTTGACTTCAACGATAGCACGTGAGAAACTCTCTGCAAAAATATCTCTTACATCAGTAAAGGCAATACTTGCCGTAACACCCTTGCCACTTTTAGCTGCCATTTTAGCAAGAGCAAGAGCAATACCACCCACATTGACATCTTTGGCAGCGCTCACGTAGCCTTTTTTATTCGCTTCAACCACAAGTTCCCATAGTTTAAGCTCTTTGTCATAATCAAGAGGAGCCAGTGTACCTTCAACTGTACCAAACAGTTCTTTCATATACAAGCTACCACCAAAGTCACTTTTAGTCTCACCGATAAGATAAAGGCTAGCATCTTCTTTTTGGAAACTTGATGGAAGTGTTTTATTTGCATCATCATTAAGTCCTACCATAACAATCGCAGGGGTTGGGAAAACACCAATGCCATTGGTCTCATTGTAAAGCGATACGTTACCACTGACAACAGGCGTGTTAAGCTTCGCACATGCCTCTTTGATACCATAACAGCCCTGTGCAAATTGCCACATAACTTCAGGGTTTTCAGGATTTCCGTAGTTTAGACAATCTGTAATCGCTAAAGGACGTGCGCCACTCATTGCAACGTTTCTACCACTCTCTGCAACCGCAGCAGCAGCGCCCATTTTAGGGTCAATGTAGTTATAACGTGGGTTACAATCACTACTCATAGAAAGTGCTTTACCATTCTCTTTAATACGAATAACACTTGCATCAAGGCTTCCTGGTGCTTTAATTGTATTGGTTTGAACAGTTGAATCATATTGGTCAAAAATCCATGATTTATCGCTGACTTCGACGGAGTTTAAAAGGGTATCAAACGCTTTTTGGTTCTCTACTTTGGCAAAGTCATTAATCGTAGTATTTTTAATAGACGCTAAATAAGCTGGCTCTTTTGTTGGTCTATCATAAATAGGTGCTTGCTCGCTGACAGGTTGTACTGGCATATCTGCAACTCTCTCGCCATGCCAGAAGAGTTCCATATTTCCCGTCGCGGTTACTTCACCGATGATTTCAGCGTTTAGATCCCATTTTCTAAAGATCTCAACGACTTTGTCTTCATACCCTTTTTTCGCACAGATGAGCATACGCTCTTGTGATTCAGAGAGCATAAATTCAAACGGTTGCATACCCTCTTCACGCGCTGGAACTTTGTCTAAGTGCATAATCATACCGCTACCACTACGTCCTGCCATCTCGAATGAACTTGAAGTAAGACCCGCAGCACCCATATCTTGGATACCCACGATATAGTCGGTTTTAAAGAGTTCTAAACACGCTTCAAGTAAAAGTTTCTCAGCAAATGGATCACCTACTTGAACCGTTGGGCGAAGACTTTTGTTCGCTTCTGTAAAGCTATCACTTGCCATAACCGCTCCACCAAGTCCATCGCGACCTGTTTTAGAGCCAACATAAACAACAGGATTGCCAAGACCTTCAGCTTTTCCGTAAAAAATTTCATCACTTTTGGCAAGACCTAGTGTAAATGCATTGACAAGAATGTTACCATTGTAGCTCTCATCAAAGAATGTCTCACCACCAATAGTAGGAACACCCATACAGTTACCGTATCCGCCGATGCCTGCTACAACACCACGTACTAGGTAGCGTTGGTGATGGGATGTATCGTCATTGTTGGTAACATTACCAAAACGAAGTGAGTTCATATTCGCAACAGGACGAGCGCCCATCGTAAAGACGTCTCTTAAAATACCACCAACACCTGTTGCCGCACCTTGATAAGGCTCAATAAAACTTGGATGATTATGTGACTCCATCTTAAAGACTGCTGCCATACCATCGCCTACATCGATAACACCGGCATTTTCACCCGGACCTTGAATAACCCAAGGAGCTTTGGTTGGAAAACCATTGAGGTATTTTTTACTGGATTTGTAAGAGCAGTGCTCACTCCACATGGATGAGAAGATACCGATCTCTAGCATATTAGGCTCACGTCCTAAAATGTTCAAAATATTTTCATATTCGTCTTTTGTCAACTTATGTTTTTTTAACACTGCGTCTAAATTTTCCATGGATTGTTCGCCCTATGTGATGTAATTAAAATGGGCTTATTTTACACAAAGGGAGCTAAAAGTTAGTTTTGGCGAAAAGTTACCTCTAAATCTTCGGAACTCATAGGCTTTGCAAAAAGATATCCTTGCATACTATCGCACTTATTTTCGATCAAAAATGCTTTTTGATCTTCTGTTTCAACACCTTCGGCTAACACTTCAAGATCCAAGGTTTTACCAAGAGCAATAATGGCTTTTGAGATAGCTTGATCATCTTTATCCTGTGGTAAATCTTTAATAAATGAACGATCAATTTTAAGCTTATGTAACGGTAATTGTTTGAGATAACTTAAAGAAGAATAGCCTGTTCCAAAATCATCAATCGAAATTTTATAACCTAAGTTTTCTAACTTCTGCAATGTTTTGGAGACTTGTGTAGGATTGTGCATCAAACAACTCTCTGTTACCTCAAGTTCAATGTTAAGTGCGTTGACACCAACTTCTTGGCGTATAGCCTCAATTTTTTCAGCAAAATTTTCCTCTTCAATTTGAACACTAGAAATATTAATCGCAAGAATGCCGTTGAAAAAGCCTTTCTCTTGCCATTGTTTCATTTGCTCTAACGCTTTTTTAAAGATTAATGCTCCCAGCGAGATGATCAATCTCGTCTCTTCCGTTCTTGCAATAAAATCATTGGGCATGATGATCCCTTCTACGGGATGCTTCCACCGAACAAGCGCTTCTAAGCCTATCAATTCATTGGTACGAAGATTGATCTGTGGCTGATAATAAATGACAAATTCATCATTTTCAACAGCATGTTTAAGGTCATTATCAAGTTTTGAGGTATTTAACAGTTGTTCAGTCATTGACGTAGTATAAAAAACATAACTCTTTTGTAGATTATTTTTAGCTTCATACATTGCCGTGTCAGCATTTTTAAAAAGTGTTTCAAAACTTGAACCATCTTTAGGAGAACACGCTACACCCATACTTGCACTCACCCTAAACTGTTCAAATCCAATCTCAATAGGCGCATCTAAACTCTGTATCAACCTATCGCATAAAGTGCTTACATGCAAATAATTGCGTGTCAAAATAACAAATTCATCTCCACCTACACGTGCAATAAAATCAAACGCACTCAGTGATGATTTCAGGCGCTCTGCTACCACTTGAATAACTTTATCCCCTGTGGTATGCCCATACATATCATTGATTGTTTTAAAACGATCCAAATCTAAAAATAAAAAGCAGAGTTCAGGTTCATCAATCAGGTTTTTTTCAAGTTCTTGTTTCAGATAGACACGATTTGGAAGTTTCGTAAGAGGGTCATTCAGTGCTAAAAAAAGTATCTCTTTTTGTGCATTTTTACGATCACTGATGTCACGATGTGTTCCTGCAAGTCTTAAAACCACACCCGTTTTTTCATTACGTGCTACAACAGCACCTGAACCCTCAATCCAAACCCAATGACCATCAGCATGTCGCATACGAAATTCAATGATATATGGTTTATTGTTTCGTAGAGTATTTTCAATAGCTCTTTGTGCAATCATTTTATCTTCAGGATGAATTCGCTCAGACCAGTCTGTCACCTCTTCTTGTATATCTTCATGGGTAAGCCCTAAAAATGAGAGCCATCTATCGTTTACGATATGTGTATCATGAACATAATCCCAATCCCAATACCCAAGATCAGCACCTTGAATAACATATTCCAAGCGTTGCTCATGTTCTTTAAGCTTTTTTTGCATGGATTCAATGTGAAGAAGTTTTGCTTTAATCAATCCATAAAGAAGTAAAGAAGTTATAAGAATAAAAAAGAAGCCTTTATACGTTGAAAGTGTTGCAAATGCTGTAACATCATCAACAAAATATTCAACGGCATGATCGGAAAAAAAAATCCACAGTGCTGCAAAAAGAACATAAATAAGAACAATTCGTAATGGACTCATGCTAGCACGCATCAATAATCTCCTGATATCTCGTTTTCTACTTGGAGCTATTATACTCTACGTACATGACATTTATATTATTTTGATAAAAATTCAGATAAAATCCAACCTTAACTTAACTTCGAGGCGGTACCTTTATATGTTTGGAATGGGAATAGGCGAAATCCTTGTTATCGCAATTATTGCAATTATATTTTTAGGCCCAGAGAAGCTTCCTGAAGCTATGGTCAAAGGCGCAAAATTCTTCAAATCCTTTAAAAATAGTATCAATGATGTCAAAAGCAGTTTTGAGCAAGAGATGAAAATCCAAGAGCTCAAAGACGAAGCACTGACGTATAAGAAAAAATTGGATGAAGTAGCAACAAGTGCTCGTAAAGTCATTACATTTGATGAACTTGAAGAGATTAAAAAAACAACACAAGGTGTTAATGATTCTTTAAAAGAGTTAGAAGACAGTGTTAAAGAGAGTGTTACATTGGATACGACAGCAACATCTGAAATAGCATCTGAACCTATCCAAGTTCAAATTGTTGAGAAACCAAAAGAGACAAAAAAAGAGGATAATGTATAATGTTTGATGAGTTAAAACCGCATTTATCAGAACTTCGTAAAAGACTTTCCATTTCTCTAGTAGCTATCCTTGTGATGTTTCTTGTCTGTTTTTCATTTTGGCAGCCTATACTTGGATGGATGATAGCACCTCTTAAAGCCGTACTGCCAGAAGGTAGCAATGTCATCTTTACAGGTGTTCAGGAACCTTTCTTTACAGCAATGAAAGTTGCTTTTTTTGCAGGGTTTATTCTCTCGTTGCCTGTTATTTTTTGGCAATTTTGGCTTTTTGTCGCTCCTGGGCTTTACGATAATGAAAAAAAACTTGTTATCCCTTTTGTTTTAGCCGCAACAATGATGTTTGCAATGGGAGCCTCTTTTTGCTACTACGTCGTAGTGCCTCTTGCTTTTGGCTTTTTGATTGCTTTTGGTAGTGCCCTTTTTACAGCACTCCCTAGTATTGGCGAATATGTAGGCTTTTTCACAAAATTCTTAGTCGGCTTTGGACTCTCTTTTGAAATGCCTGTTGTCATCTTTTTCTTTGCAAAACTAGGACTTGTGGACGATAAAGGCTTAAAAGATTTTTTCCGCTATGCTATTGTCATTATCTTTACAATGGCAGGTATCTTAACACCTCCAGATATTCTTTCACAGTTTTTAATGGCAGTTCCGTTGTTACTACTTTATGGAATTTCTATTATCGTAGCCAAAATCGTCAATCCTTACGTTCCACCTGTTGAAGATGATGCAGAAGAAGAAAATGATGAAACCAAGAGTGAGGAATAACCGATCGATCCGCTTTTAAAATCAACGTACGACTACACGCTTCCACCAGAGCTTATCGCCACACATCCTGTTGAACCCAGAGATGAGGCGAGGCTTTTGGTGTTTGATCGCAAGAGTGGTGTTATAACACATACACTTTTTAAAAATCTCTTTCATTTTTTACCCTCAGATATTGCGGTACTGCTCAATGACACAAAAGTTGTTAAAGCACGTATTTTTGGTAAAAAAGAGAGTGGTGGAGACGTTGAAGTACTCCTCAATGCTCCCTTACAAGACAATCTTTACTCTGTTTATATTCGAGGAAGAGTAAAGCAAGGCACCAAGCTTTTTTTTGATGAAAATATGCAAGGCGAAATACAAGAACTTAAAGAGGATGGTACTCGTGTCATTGCCTTTAATCAAGGTGAAAAAGCACTGTATACAAAAGCTCTTTTTGATGTTTTAGAAAAAATTGGTCATATTCCACTTCCTCCTTATATCAAGCGCGAAGATACGAAAGATGATAGTGTCGATTATCAAACAGTTTTCGCGAAAGAACAAGGTGCGGTAGCAGCACCTACAGCGTCCCTTCATTTTACACCAACCATGTTTGAAGAGCTCAAACGTCGCTATGAAACACACTTCTTAACATTACATGTGGGAGCAGGAACCTTTAAACCTGTAGATGCTGAACATATCTTAGACCATGTGATGCACTCAGAAATTTACGCGATTCCCGCTCTGACATGCGAACTCATTGAGTCTTCTAAAAACATTCTTGCAGTGGGGACTACCGTGACGCGAACTGTAGAGTATTTTGCACGCACAAACATTCCTGTTGGTAAATGTGATCTCTTTTTGCATCCACAAAATTTACCCATACGTGTCAATCATCTCTTAACTAATTTTCACCTTCCAAAATCGACTTTGATTATGTTAGTGGCATCATTTGTGGGAATTGAAAAAACGCTAGAACTCTACGAGGAAGCCGTAAAAGAGAAGTATCGTTTCTTCTCTTATGGCGATGCAATGTTAATTATTTAATTAAAATTCTTACAGCACGCTAAAGACTACCTTAACACTGGGTTTTCCTTGGCGGAATACCCACGCACCTTTGGTGCTTTTAGTTCTTGCAAAATGAGTTTTTGCAAGAACTCTATTATGCTTTCATATCAAGTAAACTGCCAAGCATTTCATTTTGAGTTTTAATAGTAGTGGCATTTGCTTCAAAGCTTTTATCAATAGAAATTTGATCGGTAAATTCTGTCGCTAAATCTGTCCCTTGCGTCGTTTTACTGCTTTGCGCAACAATAGCACTGTTTTGCTCAGTGATGGTTGTTTGCGTTGCATTATACTTCTCAGTATTAACGTTTGCAACGTTACTTGCACTATTATTCATCCAATTTGACATAGCCATCATGGCACTAGAATTAATTTGCATGATTGCTCCTTTATCCTTTTTTTCAACTATACTCTACTTCGCTTAAAAAAGAAATAAAGGAAATATGAACACTACTTGGTGAGGGTTTTGAGCGTTTCATTCAGAGAAGAAATAATTTTTTGACTGGTGTTTTTACTAAATGCAAAGTAAAGGTCACTCTCTTTAAGCACATAAACAACTTCGTATTCAGAAACATCGCAGCCCATTTCTTTAAACAGAGAAAAGGCTGCTTCAACACTAAAGGCAATGGCATCAACACGATTTTCTTGAAGTTTTTTAAGCTGTGATGTACGGTTAGAAAAACGTTCAAAATATTCTACGCGTAAGCCCATATCTATCAATGCTTTTTCCGAAGCTGTATCTGGGATAGTTGCTATTTTATACTGACGTAGACTTTCGAGTGTTGTTACTTTCATTTGAGTACTTTTTTTGGCAATAATACCTAATGTCATTTTTCCAATAGGTCCAACCCACTGAAAAAGCGCTTCACGTTCTGGTGTACGAACCATACTATAAAGCATTGAATTTTCTTGGTTTAAAACATTATGATAGCCTCTAGCCCAAGGTAAGAGTTGAATAGTATTATCACTAATTTGGTGACCATTTTGCGCAAAAAGTTTTTCAACAAGACGTGTTGAGTATCCCTTCACTTGGCCATTTTCTAAAAAATTATAAGGAGGACTTTGCTCCGTATAAACTTTGAAAACTTCAGCGCAAAGAGAGAATGAAAAAAAAGCTATCAGTAAAAGGTATTTCATGGACGAGCTTCTAAACGCTGAAGTGACTTCCACGTATAGATAAACATATCAAAATTTTCCAATAAAATATCAGTAATAGTAGGATCAAACTGTGATCCTCGCATCATTACAAAATAGTCTCTCACAACCTTCTCTTCCCAAGGTTCTTTGTAAACGCGTTTGTCCAACAATGAATCAAAAACATCTGCAATAGCGCAAATGCGTCCAACTAAAGCAATATTTTCACCTTGTTTTCCATAAGGATAACCTGCTCCATCCCAACGCTCATGGTGTTCCAATGCAATCGTAGCAGCTAAACGCATAAGTTCAAATTCAGAATCAATGAGCATGTCATATCCAAGTATTGAGTGGTTCTTCATAATTTCCCACTCTTGCTCATTCAGTTTATCAGGTTTGTTCAAAATTTGATCGCTAATACCGACTTTACCAATGTCATGCAAAACAGCTGCCATTTTTATTTTCTCACACTCGGCTTCATCTTTACCTAAAAATTTACAAAAAAGATAACAAAATTCAGCAACACGTCTTAGATGTTGCCCTGTCTCTTTGGATTTTAGTTCAGCAATGGAGGCTGCAAGATAAGTCATTTCGTGATTGAGTTTACGAATTTCTTCTGTTTGAGTATCAACTTGTTGTTGAAGATTTGATTGAAGCTGGTACAAAGAGATGTGTGTTTTCACTCTAGCTTTTAAAAGGCTCGCATGAAAAGGCTTGGCAATAAAATCTACAGCACCTAAATTGAACCCTATCTCTTCATAATCACTGCCATCGTTGGCAGTCAAAAAAATGACAGGAATATTGCGAACTTTATCCATTTGTTTCAGTCTGCGACACACTTCATAGCCTGTCATAAACGGCATATTAATATCGAGCAAAATCAAATCAGGAAGTATGGCTTCGGCTAAAGATAGCCCTTTCTTTCCCTCTTTTGCTGCATAAACTTCATATTCATTGAGAATGGAGCTTAACATTTCGATGTATTCAGGAGTATCATCAATTACTAAAATTTTAGCCATACGTTATATCTCCTCACTCAAATGCGTTAAGCTCATCGTTGCCGCATCAAAATCAAAACTTTTACATGCCAATAAAAGTGCTTTAAAAGCTTCATGTTCACGTACAGTTTCATGCGTTGCAAGTTGGTCTAAAAGAAGATTGACTTTAGAGACATTGGACGTATCCAGTGCCAGCTTCAGCTCTTTAAATATCTCTGCTAGCACTTGCTTATCTTCATGTACTTGTATCCCCAAGGTACTGTTTGAAAGGTCAATTTTGTCATATTCGCTGTGTAACGTGCTTATCAAAGAGCGATGCTCTTCAAAAATTGCATCCAAAGCAATGCCTTCTAGGGTGTTTTTCTCTTTTAAAAACTGCTCTAATGCACTAAGGTGTTGCTCAAGCATTAGAACACCTATTGTTCCACACAGTCCCTTGGTAGTGTGAACATAATCAATGAGCATAGCGATTTCATTGTTTTTAATCAAAGCGTTAAGCTTGCTTGGAAGTTCAAGGTAAGTCGCAAAAAAGCTCACAAAAAGCTTTTGCCACAAAGCTTCATTGCCACCTAATTTTTTAATGGCATCTTTCTTTGCAAAATGTTGTTTGACACGTTTATGAGTATTTGACTGTTGTTTTGGAGAAAGGGTAAGACTGACATGTAAAGCCTCTAAAAGAGTGCCGTAAAAATCTTCAACTTCAAAAGGTTTACCAATATGCGCATCCATTCCCGCTTGAATGCATTTTTCAACATCTTGCACCATAACATTGGCTGTCATCGCTACAATAGGCGTTAAAACATTAAGCTCTTTACGAATAATACGTGTTGCTTCATACCCATCCATAATTGGCATCTGAACATCCATCAAAATAAGATCAAAGGGATATTCGTGCTCTTGAATCATTTCAACTGCTTCCAACCCGTTACGTGCGATCTCAACTTTAGCATGGGTCTCTTTGAGCAAATACGTTGCTACTTCAAGATTAATATCATTATCTTCCACAATCAAAACACGCTTTTGAGAAAGATCGATTTTGGAAGGATCAAAAAGAGGCGTCTGCGTAGCCACAGAGCATAATGATACCAACTCATCGTAAAGCATAGAAGGATTAATAGGTTTTTTCAAAAAGGATCGAATACCAACACTATTGATGCGATTTTTGATCTCAACATCATCATTGGTAGCAATCATTAAAAACGAAGGTAAGTGCTCAACATCGACTTTTTGTGACAACTTCACATAAAAATCAGCCCCATTGGCTCCTTTTGCAAGTTCATAATCAAGAATAACCAAATGAAAAGGTTTTGCTATCGTTTGAATTGTACTGACAATGTCTTCATTACTTTTTTGAGAAGTCACAAAAAAACCAAATGAACGAATAATCTCACAAAGCATATCACTTACTTTTTTCTGGTCTTCAATAAGTAAAATACGCAACGGTTCGTATCCACCAGCACTATTTTCATGCTGAAGCTCTAACCCTTTTGCTATTGGTAGTGTAAGCGTTAAGCTAAAAAGACTCCCTCTACCCTCTTCGCTCTCTAAGCTAATATGTCCATGCATCATTTCAGCAAGTTGGGTACAGATATAAAGCCCAAGACCCGTTCCACCATGCTTTCGTGTAATAGAAGCATCAAGCTGACCAAATGCCTTAAACAAGAGTGATTGCTTCTCTTTAGGAATGCCCATACCGCTGTCTCGTACATTGAACGTCAACATTGCGCTATTGTCCGCATGAAGCTCTTCTTGAACACTCAGAACAACAGCACCCTCTTTGGTAAATTTGATTGCATTACTTATAAAATTGTTGATGATTTGCATCATTTTGCATGGATCGCCTTTGAAAAAGCGATTTGTCTCTACAAAATCACACTGAAAATCTATCCCTTTTTCTTTAGCAAGAACAGAGAAAATCGAACTGCTTTTTTTGAGTTCTTTATGCAAATCAAATGCAACAGATTCAACGTCCATTTTACCGGCTTCTATTTTAGAAAAATCCAAAATATCATTGATAATTCGAAGCAACACAGAAGAAGCCTCTTTGATTTTCCCCACATAACTGGCTTGAGTACTGTTCATAGCCGTTTTACTCAGGAGGTGCGACATCCCCATAATGGCATTCATGGGTGTTCTAATTTCATGGCTCATGTTGGCTAAAAATTCTGATTTATAGCGGCTGGCATCTTCAAGTTCTTGTGTACGTTGCTTTACTTTCTCATCCAATAGCTCATTTTCATGTTTGAGTGTGTCAAAAAAGCCTTTGAGTTTAATGCGTGTTTTATCGAGAGCAAACCCAAGTGTGCCAATTTCGTCGTTTTCATCCCACGCAAAAGGCTCTTCAAGTTTTTGCTGCGCTAAAAGATTGGAGTGCCCCACTAAGCGTCTGATGGGTTTGATGATTTTATAGTAATAGATCCATGAAAGAAGAAGCACTAAAAAGAGGATTTGAAAAAAGAGTATGGTACCAAAGAGTGTTAGATCTGCCATAATAGAATCAATAAGATCTTGACGCTTAAAGCCCATTTCCAATGAGCCAACAACCACATTGTCTTTTTCTAATATTTTATGTAAAAAAAGCGTGTCATCGTTATTTGCATCTCTATTTTTGTGTTCCCATCCCAAAAAAAGTTTTTCATTGTTATCTTTGACATAAACAAACTGTATATTAGGGTCAAGTAACAGTTGATCGAGCATTTTTTGCCCTAATTCTGGGTAAAAATTCCACAGTGACTCTACAAAAATTGCAGACGAGAGATTGAATTTTTTGGTATTGAGTGTTGTAAATGTTTCTTGTTTACTTTTGTAAGTACTATTGGCATATGTCAGCATCAAAAGAGGTAATGGTAAGAGTAAAGAGATAATAATCATCACCGCTAAAGCTTGCAATAAAGATACACGGTACAGCATTGCTCTAATCATTTTGATTGACTCTTTCTAAAAGCTATTTTACGGTATAAACCACTCATATACACAAGTTTATGCCCTTTTTAAGGACATAAACGAAGTTAAAATAAACTATAACATTTTCAAATCAAAATTGTCAATTTTACAGATAGATTGACTCTGCTTTTTTGACAATATGTACCTTACTTTCGACATTTTCTTTCAAATACGCTTTAAAAAGCTCTAATTTATCTATTTCTCCGTGAATCAAATAAATAGTATTTAATCCTTTGATATGCTTAATCCATGCTAGCATATCAGCACGATCCGCATGTGCAGAAAGACCATTAATCGTATAGAGTTTAGCACGCACTTTAATATCTTCGCCGTAAATGCGGATAAATTGCTCTCCATCGATAATATCACGTCCCAACGTTCCTTTAACTTGAAACCCGACAAATATAATGGCATTTTTAGGATTCCAAATACGTTGTTTAAGATGGTGCAGCACTCTACCACCATTACACATACCACTTCCAGCGATGATAATAGCACGTTTTTCAACCTCATTAATGTCCATTGAATCTTTTTTGCGAGGCGTATATTGAAGCTCAGGAAAAGAGAAAGGATCGTCACCAAGGCTTACACGTAAGCCCAAAGTTTGATTGAGTTGTGCAGGATATTTTTGATAAATTTTTGTTGCTTCAATGGCTAAAGGACTGTCTAAAAAGACATGACAATTGTGCAATTCTCCTGATTGATGCATCTGATGTAACAACCACAAAATTTCTTGAGTTCGCTCTAAAGCAAACGAAGGAATAACGACATTACCGCCCTCTTCAAGCGTTTGCATGACTGCTTCTTTAAACTCTTTAACGCTCTCATCTAAGGCTCTGTGTTCTCTATCGCCATACGTTGATTCGATAAAAAGGGTGTCTGCATGTTCTATGGTGCTAAGATTGTTGAGCAATAAACGGTTTTTACTTCCAAGATCACCTGAGAAAACAACACTTTTATGCAATGTATCTTCTTCATAATTGAATTCAACAAAAGCACTCCCCATAATGTGCCCTGCGTTGTGAAACGTAAGTTTTGCAAAAGGAGCGAGAGTGACAACTTCCTCGTATTGGATACGATGCATTTTTTTACTAAACAGTTGTTCAACATGCTCTTTGGTATAAAGCGGTTCTTGTACCGTGCTTTCATCACCTCTACGAAGGGCTTTTCGCAGCTGTGTTTCATACTCTTCTTGCAATAACCCTGCACTGTCTAAGAGCATAATATAAGCGATATCAAGCGTTGCATTGGTTGAGATAATTTCCCCTCTGAAACCCTCTTTAATCAGCTTAGGAACTCTACCGATATGATCGATATGGGCATGTGTTAAAATCAAATAATCAAGCGAGGTTACATCAAAAGGAAAAGGCTCATAGTTGCTCTTCCAAAGTTCACCTTGAATCATTCCACAATCAATTAAAATTTTAACGGATTGAATCTCTAACAAGTGACATGAACCTGTAACCATGGAAGCTGCACCATACGATGTGACTTTTGCCATAATAGCCCCTTTAATGAATAAATTTGTCGATAATCTCTTTGTATTTTTTTTCTATAACGTGACGTTTCTTTTTAAGTGTATTGGTAAGTTCTTCACCTACGGTAAATTCTTTCTCTAAAAAATGAATATTTTGTAGTTTTTCAAATGGTTTAAACCCTTGTCTTTGATGCAACAGATCGTTCATTTCACTTTTGATCTTCGCAACAATCTGTTTATCTTCCATCACTTGCTCAATGTTATGAACTGCTTTGTTGAAATGTACCGCGACATACTCTTTGAGCTTATCAAAATCAGGCACAATCAGTGCACCAAGACCCTTTTTAGTATGCCCAACTAAAATAGCATCGGTAATAAATGGCAACATTGAAATGGTCGATTCAATCCGGCTAGGGTCAACATTTTCGCCACTGGCAAGTACGATGATTTCTTTGGAACGACCTGTAATGACTAATTCACCCCTCAGTGTCAATTTACCAAGATCACCCGTTTTAAAGAAGCCCTTTTCGGTGAAAGACTTTGCATTTTCTTCGGCGTTTTTATAGTATCCACGCATTATCTGCTCGCCTCTCACCCAAATCTCACCCACTTCACCCGCACCAAGTTGATCGCCTTCTTTATTGACAATTTTAAGCTCAGTATCTTTGGTCGGGAGTCCTAATGTCGAAAAAGTATAACAGCTTAGTGCGCGTCCTGCGATCACTGGCGCACATTCAGTCATACCATAGGCATTGACAATGCGAATCCCAATCGCATCAATCCAAGTATCTAAAAAATCAGGCAAAGCTCCACCACCACTCACGGCAAGTCGTAGTCTTCCACCAAATTTTGCTTGCACCAGTGCTAATTTTTTCTTTGCAAAGGCATTCAGAGGGGCAAGCAGTAAACACTTAAAAAAAGCAATCGTTTTATCTTTATACGTAAAGAGAAATGAACGTTTTTCAAAACAAGGAAGTTCATCTTTTAAAACACGTTCTGCTTGGTTATATGCAGCTGAAATCGCAACAAGTTTATTAAACAATTTAGCTTTTTTAGGATCTTTTTTCTCCAAAGCTGTAATAATCTTTGTGTACATCGACTCCCAAAGCCTTGGAACGGTTGCTACGATAGTCGGTTTATAATGCTCTAAATCGGCCGCAAAGGTCTTGATGGTCGAGTAAACAGTACAACATCCTTGAGAAAGAGCCACATACTCTGCTGCTCGCTCAAAAATATGCCATGAGGGAAGAATAGAAACCCAAACATCACTGCTCTCAAGTGCAATCAATGGGGGCAGTTCACGAACATTGTACATAATGTTTTTATGGCTTAAAATAACCCCTTTTGGAGTTCCAGTTGTTCCAGAAGTGTAGATGAGGGTACAAATATCTTCTTCATCCACAATATCTTTACCCGCTGTTATAAACATTTCAACTTCATTATGATGAATCGTTCTGTCTTTTAAAATATCTTTGTATGAATAAATATTGCTTAAAAGTGAGTGAACTTTGGGAGCTTCCAAAATAAAAATAGCTTTGAGTTTCAACCCGTTCAGCATCATCTCATGTCGAATATAGACTTGCTCGTCTTCAACGATCAGAAATTCTGCCCCAGAATGAGAAAGAATAAACTCAAGCTCTTGTGTAGGAGTGTCGCATCCACGTGGAATACTTATCGCTCCAAGTGAAACAAGTGCCAAATCTGTGACCATCCACTCATAGCGGTTGTCACACAAAAACATAACTTTAGAGCCTTTCTCGATCTTTTTTGCTTTAAAAGCTCGAGAAAGAACCAAAACATCCTCAAATAACTTTTCATAACTCACTTCAAATTCTTTATCTGCTACCTTATAGATAAAGGCTTTCTTCTCTTTGTTCTGCTCATACGTCTTAATAAACATATGAAACAACGTGTTTTCTTCACGATGCAAGCACAATCCTTACTATTTCAAATTAGCTTTATTGTAATCTTTCTTCCTGAAAGAGAGGCTTAACGTGAACGAAATGCTTTCAAAACACAGTAAATAATTACGATTTGGACTACCAAAAGCAGACTATGCAGAAAATAAACTTGGGTTTCTTTATTTAGAATGCCAAAAAATTCAACAATTTTGTAAAAAAGATACGAAATTACCATCCCCGCAAGATAGCCTTGTTGTTTAACAACATCTGCAAAAGAGAGCAACGTTGTACGCTTAAGTGCAAGCGTTTCCATACGCATAAGGTAATTACCAAATACAAACGTAAGTTGGTATGAGATGTAGATAAAAAGAACATTGGTATAGCTATACTGAAAGATGAGAAAACTGACAATAATCAATAATGCCAAAAACTCGACTAAAAGAGTGATGCGGTAAAAGACGAGAAGATTCATCATCTTCTCGTACACTTTTGCCACGACCAGTAAACCTACGGCTAACCCAATGCCTCCTAATGAAAACACGGAAGGCTCAAGCGGTGTGTAAAGCACAAAAACACTACCTACCGCAAGCCCAAAAAAGAGAGAATTGAGTAGCTTATACCAAAGGTAAGGTCGTAGGTTTAGTTTCATTAGAATTTCGCCTCAACACCCATATAATAGCTTCGCTCAGCCGAAGCATAGCCATAAACGGTTTGATAGTAGCGATCAAAGAGGTTATTGACTTTAAAATAGACATCTAAATCTTTGGTAGCATGATACGTGACTTTGGTATTGGCTACGAAGTAGTTTCCTGTTTCTTCTGTTGAAGAGTCTTTACGAGACCCAATATATGTTCCATTAACGTTCATAGCGATTTGTTTAATTGGCATATACGTTGCATATAAAGACGATTGGTACCGAGGAATATCTGTCAATCTATTACCATCTTTATCTGCTGCATCAACATAGGTATAATTAGCACCCATAAGTAGAGAATTGAACAACTGTTGCTCATAAGAAAGTTCAATGCCTCTAAACACAGAAGTGCCATCAATATTAACATACTTTGTTGAACGGAATCTGATCAGATCTTCAATTTCATTTCTAAAAAAATTCATATTAAACCCAGCATATTGCATACCCATATTAAAACTTTTGATATTCTCAGGTTTTAAATTGAAATTTGATGAATTAGGGAACCATGGATAGATCATTTCAAACATCGTAGGTGTTTTATACGCTGTTCCATAGTTGGTATAAATATTAAATTGATCGCTAAAAAGGTATTTTGCACCAATTTTACCTGTAGTTTTATCATCAAATGCACTAAATTTATCATAACGTAACGCTTCATTTAGAACAACATTACCTAATTTATTTGTATTATTGATATAAAGAGCTTTTGAATTTTCATCTCGTTCTTTTTCACTATCTCCAACAGCAGTATAGGTTAGTTCTCGTTTTTCATAACTGCCACCAAAAACCAATGTACTATTGTCATAGTATTTCCATGTATCTTTTACTTCTACCGAAGGGACTTTCCCCTCATAGTCACGTAAATTTCCAGATGTTGTTTCATCTAATTCTTTTTTTGTAAAGGTACTTTGAGAGAGTGTTGTTTCAATAGCATGATTTGCTACAAAATATTTATACGTTAAATAGCCCGATCGTTGGCGAAAATCACCACGTTGAATAGAATTTGGATCCATTATCCAAGTTGTTGGGTCAGAAGCATCATAATTATTTAAAGCGTTAATATCATGATAGCCTGCTTCAATACGGTTAGATTCATCAATCCAATAACCTGCTTTAAGATTAACTGTCGTATTGCGATAACCATCTTTTTCAAATTTATCTATATCTTCATTTCTTGGTGCATATGCAGTAAACCCATCTTCTGTAACACGTTGCACAGAGAGCATAGCATCAAATTTATCAGTTTTATGTGAAATGGAAGTGTTCATACTTCTACGTCCGTAACTTCCAACTTCTACACCTGCAGTTCCATGTGTCCCACTTTGTGCACTCTTAGTAATAATGTTAATCACACCAGCTGCTGCATCTGCGCCCCAAACACCACTTTGTGCACCTTTAATAACTTCGATACGCTCAATATCACCCACTAAAAGATGACTAAAATCTGCACCAGAAAGACTACTAGGATCGTTATAACGGACACCATCAACCATGACAAGTGTGTATTGGTTGCTCATACCTTGCATACGAACACTGCTTAATTTACCTAACCCTCCTTGTGACGTAATACTAATACCAGGAATAGTATTGAGCGCTTCAGTAACAGAAGTAATGCCTTTGAGAGAAAGTTCTTCGGAGGTGATAACCGTAACGTTATCGGTGACATTGGTCGCACTGACCAAGGATTTGGAAGCAGTATATACTTCAGACTTTTTTTCTTTGATCTTCTTTGAGATCACCACAACAGGTGCACTGCTTTCTTCGAGCACTTCTGTTGTTTCAGAGGACGCTTCAGCTTTTGGCGTATTGAGTTGCTTTTCATTATCTACGACACTTTGCCCTTCACTTGCAAGTGCAATCGTAGCATTTAAAGCAAGTATAGCCGCTAGACTAAAATACTTTCCTCTAAATCCTTTCAGATTTTTCATATATTCTCCTTAAAATTTGGGAAAAATATTTTATCCAAAAAGTAACTGTTTTCATATATCTTTATGTTACATAAGAATTGATCTTTACATGTAAGCACTAAAAAACTTATCAATACCGCTATAATTTGGTACAATAGATGCATAAAAAATGTAGAAAAAGATTCGTAATCAATTTGGTTACGAAGAAGGAACTGAATGAATCAAAAGACCTTGCGGATTATCTTTTTTAGTTATCTTACGGTTGTTTTTATCGGCTCTATTTTATTGATGCTTCCTTTTGCCCACATCGGGAAATTAGCGTTCATCGATGCACTTTTTACTTCAACATCAGCAACCTGTGTAACAGGGCTTGTTGTCAAAATCACACCTGAAGACTTCACATTTTTTGGACAATTTGTCATTTTAATTCTCATGCAAGTGGGCGGTGTAGGCTATATGAGTATTGTCACCCTCTTCTTCTTGTTTATGAAGCGAAATCTCAACATCCATGAAAAAAATATGGCAAAAGATTCCTTGAACTATTCCTCCAATTTAGACATTCAAAATTTTCTTCAAAAAGTGTTTATCTTTACACTCATCATCGAGTCCCTTGGTGCACTTATCTTAACCCTGCGTTTTGCAACACATATGCCATTGCCTAAAGCTATATGGCAAGGCATCTTTCACTCCGTTGCAGCTTTCAATAATGCGGGTTTTTCAACATTTAGAGACAATCTTCTAGGCTATCAAACCGATTTCACCGTTTTAGTGACCGTTGGACTTCTTATCATTTTAGGGGGTATTGGTTATTTGGTGTTGGTTGAACTTCATGCAAAAGCGACACACAAGCGTTTTATGATCTCAGCGCACACGAAAATCACCCTTGTAGGAACACTCATACTGATTGTTTCAGGTACTCTGCTTTTTTTAGCGATTGAATGGGACAACAAAGGCGTTTTTGCCAATATGACGTGGTATCATGGATTGCTTAACAGCTTTTTTCTCTCTGTCAACTTTAGAACTTCTGGCTTTAACAGTCTTGATCTTTCCCAACTCAGTGACGCATCACTTTTTTGTTCAACCATTTATATGATGATCGGTGGAGGTGCAGGCAGTACCGCTGGTGGTATTAAAATTACAACCGTTGCTGTGCTTATCATTGCAACCATCCACACCATTAAAATTAGCAACCAACAACCCCATGCTTTTAAACGTACCATTGCACCTGAAATTATCAACCGCTCTTCTGCCATCATTTTGGTTGCATCCTTTATAGCGATCACATCAACGATCATTTTAGTCGAAACACAAAAAACGAATTTTATGCAAACGCTGTTTGAAGTCGTTTCAGCTTTTTGTACGGTAGGAGTTTCGGTTGGAAATGGCGATGTACTAAGTCTTTCAGAAAAGTTTAGTACCTTTGGTAAAACACTCATTATAGCACTCATGCTCATCGGACGTATGGGTATTTTCGCCTTTGGATTTCTCATTATGGGAAGAGAAAAAATTAAACACATACAATACCCTGAAGGAAGGATTTTATTATGAAAACATACGCCGTCATAGGCTTGGGCAAATTTGGCTTTCACATTGCTAAAGGATTGGCTGAGCAAGGCATGGACATCATCGCCATTGACAACGATCCACACAAAATACAAGTCATTAGTGAATACATTGAAGATGCTATGATTTTAGACAGTACAGACATTAAGGCCCTTCAAGAAGCAGGTGTTGTAGGCCTTGATACAGTTATTATTAGCATTGGGGAAAACATTGAGGCGAGTATTTTAACGCTAATGGCACTGAAAGAGTTGGACAATAAAACCATTATTGCTAAAGCCATTACGCTGACACACGGCGAGATTTTGGCGCGTCTTGGTGCCTTTAAAGTTATTTACCCTGAACGTGAATCTGCTAAAAAATTGGTTGAAAACCTTGTTGGCAATGTGGTCATCGACCAAGTTGATTTTAGTAGTACGATTAAAATCGCCAAATTCTCAGTTACGAAGTCTCTTATTGGGAAAACAATCAAAGATGTTGAGCAAATGTTTGAAAATGAAATCCATCTCATTGCCTGCAAAACACGCGACAACTGGATGTTTGATATTGAAAAAACCTATAAAATTCGCGAAAACGATATGCTTGCTTTTATAGGCAAGAAAACCTTCATCGAGAAGCTGAGAAATCTTACGAAACTTGAAAGCTAATCTTTACATATAAAGCCTCTTTTAATAGAACCATGTTATAACATTGGACAATTAAAGAGGTTTTCTCGCTATTTTTAAAACCTCCTTTGCACAATTTTTCATCAAATCCAAAAGGAGTGTTTATGCCATTCAATCCACTGACACCTGAAGAAGAACGCATCATCCTGCATAAAGGCACAGAGATGCCCTATTCTGGGCTTTATAACAGCTTTGATGAGAAAGGAACGTACCTCTGTAAACGCTGTAATGCACCCCTTTACACCTCCAATGACAAGTTTAATTCACACTGTGGCTGGCCTAGTTTTGATGATGAGATACAAGGAGCCATTAAACGAGAGATAGACCGCGATGGTAGGCGCACAGAAATCCTTTGCAATGCGTGTGGAGCGCACTTAGGACATGTCTTTGAAGGTGAAGGTATGACCCCTAAAAACACCCGTCATTGCGTGAACTCACTCTCGCTTACATTTGTGCCTGTAATAAAGTAGTGTCATGTTTATGCTATAATACAACACAAAATATTTTAAAGGAATTCTGAATGTCCCCAAGTGAACCAGACTCGCGTAGTTGTAGCTTACCCCTTACTCTAGGCAGTCTATCATGACCCTACTTCTTGTCTATCTTTCGATCGTTTTATTTATCTCGTTTCTCTGCTCCATTTTAGAAGCTGTTTTGCTTTCAAGCACTGATTCTTATATAGAAACCCTTCCAAAAGAAAATAACGAAAATGCCATTGCTATGCTCAAAGATCTCAAATCCAATATCGACGTGCCAATCTCGTCTATCTTGACATTTAACACCTTTGCCCATACTATGGGTGCTGCCGGTGTAGGTGCGCAAGCGCAGATTCTTTTTGGAAATGAATGGCAAACAGCTGTTGCATTTGTTGTTACATTGCTGATTTTATATATTGCAGAAATTATTCCAAAAACTATTGGTGCGCTTTACTGGAAAAAATTGCTTATACCCTCAGGTTATACGATTTCATTTCTCGTGACACTAACGTATCCTTTTGTGTGGCTTTCTTCACTCTTGACCAACTTCATTTCAAAAAACAAGAAGAAACATCCAAATTTTTCACGCGATGAAATCATGGCTGTTGTTGCTATGGGTGAAAAAGATGGTTCTATTTTAAGTAAAGAGAGTGATCTCATTGAAAATCTTTTAAAACTTAAAAATATTAAAGCAAAAGATATTATGACACCACGAAGTGTTGTATTTGCATTGCCCTCATCCACTACCATTGAAGAAGCCATTGAAGATGACCGTATGTACATCCACTCGCGTATTCCTGTTTTTGGCGAGACACTGGACGATGTTGTGGGTATTGCCTTCAATCAACGAATCTTAGAAGAGAGTGTGGAAGACCACGATAAAATTACACTGGAAGACATTGCGCATGAAGTGCATATGGTTTCTGAAAATCTTCCTGTACCAAACCTGATCGACCAATTTGTCAAACGTAAAACACACCTTTTTATCGTTTTTGACAGCTACGGACAAACAGCTGGCGTTGTAACGCTTGAAGATGCCATTGAGACACTTTTGGGTGTTGAAATCGTCGATGAGATGGATGAAGTTGAAGACATGCAAGTGTTTGCAAAAGATAGAAGTAAAAAGTTCCAAGACCGCATGAAAGTCGAGCGCAAAAAGCTCGAAAAAGCGAAAGTAAACTAAACGCGTTAAGACACAAAGAGGCTTTTACATATAAAGCCTCTTTACAAAACTCTTCGGTATATCCACTGCATACTTTGATAATCCCATGTCAATTCATTGACACACGCGTAAGGTTGTTCGATGCTAAACATATCGTTAATGGCTATACCCAGTATTTGTGAGAGAATCATTCGATTGACACCGGCATGAGCAACGATAAGTATTGTTCCGTTAGCATGATGTGTAATAGCATCAAAGGCATCTCTTACACGCTTTGCCATAACATGAAAACTCTCACCATTGGGCGGAGTAAAATGTTCTAAATTTTCACCTCTTTGGGCATAAAGTTTGGGAAAGTGTGACTGAATGTAAGCCATTGGTACATTTTCCCAATCTCCCATATCTATCTCACAAAATGCATTGACAATGTGATAGTGCTTTTTTTTATCTTCACACAACGGTTGAATCGTTTGCACACATCGTGTTAAAGGGCTTGTAAAAATAGTCTCAACAAGAATTGCTTTAAAATAATCACACAATAAACGGGCTTGCTCTAAACCTAGAACATCAAGCGGTACATCGGTTTTACCCAAATACTTTTTTTCGCTTCCATTATCAATGTGCCCATGGCGAAGCAGATACACTTTTTCAACCATAAGGAAACACTTTACATGTAAGAATTTCTATTTTTAAAATAATCGCTTTTGTGGCGTTCAAACGCTTGGTGATGTTCCTTTGTGCGTCAAGGTTTCCCTCACATTTTTTTAATGCCTTCTCAAAGCGTTTTTCAAAACCACATACCTCATCTTCACTTACCACTTTATCGGCTAAGAAAAGCAATTCATTGGCATTTAAAGGAGCATTCGCATCAACTTCAATGTCCATGTGTGTCGCGATAACATCACCTATCGCTTTATAGCCCATCGCTTTGAGTCGTTCTGCCCCAACCGTGGCATGGTTTTTTTCTTGTCGTGCGATGTCATGCAACAATGCCGCAGCACGTAAAACCGTTTTATCAATGCCCAGTCCAAACGAAGCGATCTCTTCATAAAGAGTACATGCCATTTTTTCCACGGCTTCGCAATGCTTAATGATAGGCTCAGGTACATTATTGAACAGCATCATTGCCAAACACTCCTCATGTGTAGGAGCATTTCTCGCTTCATAAAGGAGAAGTTTTTGGTAGTCTTCTGGTGTATCCATATCCATTAAAACAGCTTGGTCGTAAACATTGACATTTAAAGCATCCTTTTTAAATGCTTCCAAAACCTTTTTAAGTCCACCTTTGCCATCGCTCAAAAGAATCTGCTCTTTATATTTCATGTCAATGAGCGGAGGATGACCTTTGTGACCTAGGAATGTAGGGTATATAACCCCTTTGCGCTCACGCATGTACGCCTCATACAAACAGTCCAAACTGTGCATTTTAATGAGGGGAATATCAACTGGCTGCATGTAAAATGCATCTACTGTTGTATCAATGGCACTAAGCCCTTTTTGAATAGAGCTAAACATGCCTTTGTCATAATCCTCGTTATAAATAATAGAGACATTATTATCTTTCAAGACTTCTCTAATCTCTTCTTGCCGATGCCCAACGACCACATAGATATGCTCCACACCATGCGCTTCATAGGTCTGAATCAGTCGCTCTAACGCACAGGTATGAGCAAATGGCAAAAGTGCTTTAAAGTCGTTCATGCGCGAAGAATACCCCGCAGCAATGATAAGAACGGCGATGTTATGCTTCATTGTCTAACTACGTTTCGCTTTGACAAGCTCTGCGGCGATACTAATGGCAATCTCTTCAGGTGTTTGAGCATTGATAGAAACCCCAATAGGACAATGTACTGCATCTAAATCTTTTTGCGCAAAGCCTTCATTGAGGAGTAGATTGTAAACATAATTTTTTTTCGTTTTACTTCCAATCATGCCAATATATTTAGCTTTCATGTGAAGCGATTGTTCAAGTACCACTTTATCAACACCTCTGGTGACAATGACAATGTAACTGTTTTTAGGTATATGCACCTCTTGACTCAGCCCCTCATAGGTGGAAGGAACAACGTGCACCTCATCTGCTGTAGGAAAACGCTCTCTATTGGCAAAAGCTTCTCTATCATCTAGGACAACCGTATAAAAGCCCAATGTTTTAGTCAGTGCCGCTATTTGTTGTGACACATGCCCCGCGCCTACGATATAAAGTCGTTGGGTATCGTAAAAAGGTTCTACCATATACTGGTATTTTCCCGAAAAAAGATGAAATTTAACATGATTGAAATCTTCTCGCAAAGACTCAACAATGCGCCCAACTTCTTTATCTTCTTCACCATACAGTTCAGTTTCGGTACATATCCATTTATGTTTGCCCGTAATGCGCTTATTGGATACAATCCTTGTAATCATCACAAAATCTGTTTCTGAAGTTTTGAGCTCTTTGGCTTTATGGTGAATATTCAGCTCCTGAATATCCAAAGCATCTATGTACTCCAAAAGAATTCTTACCTCACCCCCACAGACCATACCAGCAGCTCTTGCATCATCATCTGTTAATTCAATGTCTTCGATAGAACACTGCTTGGTTTTAAAAATATCGGGAGCCAGTTGCATTGCCATGGCTTCCAGTGTGCCCCCACCAATAGTCCCTTCAATCGAACCATCTTTGCGAATCACCATCTTGGCACCCGCTTCCCTAGGCGCAGAACCGCTTTTTTCCAATATCGTTGCCGTAACGATTTCGTTTTGTTCATTTAAACTATCGACAATGTGTTCAATGATTGTTTTCATACGTTAGTTTCCTTGTCTATAATGATGTAATTTTCTTTTAATCATGCTGTTGGTTATGTTGATGGAATGGTCGTCTTCCTTCGCCTCTATGGTAAGTTCGAACATAAAGGCAAATCGCTCTTTGATTTGCTGAACGATCACTTTTTTAAGTGCTTCACACTCCGATTTATGGGTAAGAATAAGTTGGATATGTAAAGCATTATTCTCACTCATCGTAAGCTTATAATCTAAAATAGCACCAAACTTCAACAGAATTTCATCCATATCTCTCAAATGAATTTCATGCTGGTTAATCTCTATTTTATTGTCGATGCGACCGAGGACTTTTTCCATCGTTCGTAAAAATGTTCCACATGCACAAGGTTGCGTAGAAAAACGTGCCATATCGCCCGTTCGATAACGAATGAGGGGCATTGCTTGGCGATGAAGCGTTGTAAAGACAACCTCTCCGTACACACCGTCTTCCACAAGAGCTCCCGTGATAGGATCTACGATTTCAAAATAGAGATCATTCTCTCTTAAATGGTAGCCACCCAGACATTCGCACTCAACGCCTCCACCGTATCCCATTTCCGTCATACCGTAATGGTTAAAGACCTTGCATGCACCCTTATAGCTTAATGCCTCTACTAGGGCATCAGGCACATAGTCGGTGCTCAAAAGAACTTTTTTGATATGAGTGTAAAAGACATCTGGCTTTAGTTTGCTCAAATAAAATACTTGCATAGGGATACCCACAATACACGTAATATTGTTTTTTTGAATGCACAAAGCCGTTTTTTCAACATCATTTAACACACCATGCACGATGCACTCAATGCCACTTTTAGCCAATGCTTTCTTGAGTAAATCCCCAATGCTTCCATATGCGGGACCAGGAAGTAGCACCATCACTTTATCGCTCGCATCGACAAGACAGTGCATACCGTGTTGAAAAAAGTCGATGGTCGCTTCTAAATCCTCATGCGTAAAAAAGATGCGCTTCTCATCACCCGTTGTACCTGAAGTATTGAGTGTCACAATACGATCAATATCGTTACTCGAAACACACACAAAGTCGTAGGCATTGTGTTTAATATCTGCGGGTGTTGTAAAAGGAATTTTCTCAAAATCTTTAAGAGATCTAATAGCGCTTAGGTCAATAGTTTCCAATGCGGTTTGATAAAAGCGGCTTTTATCTTTTGCATAGGTTAATGCTTTAAGGAGTTCGCCAAACTGATATGCCCGTAAAGCCTCTTGGCTTTTTTGCGCTGGTTGAGTGCGTGTGAGTATCCAATGCTCTAAAGGTGTTACGTTCATCGTATCCACTTTGAACCACGGTAAAGGGATTCACCCTCTTTGTTGGTGATGTTATACATACAAAAAGGAATCAACCTCCCATCAAGGGTAGAGATATGAATGCAACACTCTTTGATACGTTCTAGATTAACATTCCATGCGTCTTGAAATGCCATACCTGAAATGCTAAACGCGTTGTTGGCAATGGCACTGAGTATCTTGTCCCAGTCCGAAAGCTTCTCGTTTTCAACCTGTTTTTGATACGACCAATTACGAGCCACAAAGGCTTTAGCTTTCGTAGCACCCACTTCTGCTTTTTCGCTCTCACTTGAACAACACGCCCTCTTTGTCACAGGCTTTAAAACACCCTCTTCTATCAAATAATTGCCATTAAAAGAGCAGAGCGCATTTTCACATCCGGGAGGTTGCATACTTTGCAAGCTAATCATATGATCGGTTTGCTCACAAATGCACTCCATCACTTCAGGCAAAGTAATTCTCTCTTCATCACGAGGTGCTTTAGGAATTCGCCCAAAGTAACTGACAGGTTGAAAATGAACCCCTCGAACGGTGGGAGTTTTGCTTATGCCAAAGCGTATAATTTCGCCGATGCTATCCACATTTGTATTAGGCACGATGGTAGGAACCAGCACCACCCCGATGCCATACTTTCGGCAGTTTTCAATCGCTTGGCATTTAACATCAAACAAAGCCCTCCCGCGTAATTTTTCATAAATAGCATCATCAACTCCATCAAATTGTAAAAAGACAGAGTTAAGCCCTGCTTCTTTTAAACCTTTCACATATATTTCATCTTTTGCCATACGGATACCGTTGGTATTGACTTGAATGAAAGGAAAGCCTAAGCTCACACCTATGCGAATAATCTCCGCCAAATCATCTCTCACCGTTGGTTCACCACCTGAGAGTTGAATATTGCACTTTCCAGAGGCTTTTAAAATACTCTCAAATTGAAAACGCAACTGCTTTAATGACGGGTCTTTACTTTTGCCTTCAAGCGCGTCAGCAAAACAAAAATGACAGCTTAAATTACAACGCGTTGTCACTTCAATAAGTGCCGTACACGTGTGTTGTCGATGCGCTGTGCACAATCCGCAATCAAACGGGCACCCTTGATCCACTTGGGTAATAGGATTTTTTATGTAAGCCCGCTCTTTAGGGCGTATCCACGCATGCATCGGTGTTTTGCCGCGCCATAAAACCGTTTTAAAGAATCCATGTTCCAAACAGGTTTTCAACATGTAAGCACAATCATCCTCTTCGACGATAAACGCTTCAAGCTTACGCAAGCAAATAGGACAGAGACTTTCCGTGTGCATCAAAGGATTCAGAGTCATCGCATCTACCCTCTATTTCCGTACTCATAGCCATGTTCTTGCAAAATCTCATAGACTTTGACATACGCTTTTTGAATCATTCCTGCACAGATAGGCTTAAAACTCTGATCGGCACTTGTAAAATCCCTCTCACCAATGAGCGTAACACATTTTGTTGTGCCAAATTCGGTTTTAAACCACGTGTGAAATTCATGAACCATGTGCGCAAAATCTTCTTTTGCATCTTCACTTTCATTGCCCTTTGCACCGTAAAGCCCTAAAACACCTATGCCTCCAGTGAGCACACCACAGGTTTTCTGTGTATCGGCGATACCCCTACAAAGACCTTGCGCTGAACGTATGAGGTCATCATTTTTCGTATCTTCATCTTCAAGAGCGAGCTTATACATGATCTGAGCACAGCAAAATCCCTCAGATGAGAATTTAAATAAGCGTAGTGATAAATCATCCATTACTTTTCTCCTTTTTTAGCGATTAACATAAAATAACCTGGTTTACATTGTTTAATATTGTCTTCAAAAGAACAGCACGTTTGAAGCGCTTCACCTTCAATAGTTTTTCCCCAAAATGCCCCCATAGAGCCATGTGAAAAGATGATTTTGACCATAAGCTCTTTAAGAAGTTGACTACAATCTTCCAAAAGCATAACCTCAAAACCAATCGTCTCCAATACCTCTTTTAAAGAAGCCAAATCATGCATTCCCCGCATACACGACGTCATAGAAAAATGGTTCATGTTGCTTAGAAACTCAGGTTTTTTGGCATAAACATCGTGTATCACAAACCAACCGTCTTTCTCCAAAACTCTGTGTATCTCATTTAGTGTTACGTGTAAATCATGCATCAAAGACAACGTACACTCTGCCAAAACACACTCAAAGCTCTTATTGTCAAACGGAAGCGAATCTCCCGAACCAGTAACAAAAGTTGCAAAAGGATTTTTCACTTTTGCGATATTAAGTAACTTAGAAGAAGGGTCAAGCCCCACCACGTTAATCCCATGATTTTGAAACAAATAAGCCACTGTTGCACCCATGCCACACCCTAAATCAAGCACACGAGTCTGCTCATTTAATCCACAAAAATTGAGCGCTTTTTCAGTCAGCTTGAAGCCTCCTGGGCGAAGAGTATCGCCTGTGGCTTCTTGCATACAGCTGCTTTCATAGAGATTACACGTAGGCATGTTATTTGTCCTCTAAGCTTTTTTCAACTTCAAGTATCTTGCCTAACGCCAAATCATCACTAATAAACGCCATATTGCACTCTGGGCATTTTAAAAGGTCGACTTCAAAGTTACCCTCTAAGTAGCGCACTTTTAACTTTTGGATTACCAATGCTTTTTGGCACTTATCACATATCCATACGGTTGTTTTATCGATTTGATCACTCATCTTAACCCTCCACTACTTCCATGCGGTGACTGTACACATCTTTAAGCGTAATGTCATTGCCATTTTCTTCGTATTTCACCCAAAACGTCACGTTTTGAACTCTAAGGCGTGCGAGATAGTCTGATGTTTCAGGGTTAAAAAATCGCTCTTTGTGTGTAATAGAGTTTTCCACCACTTTCTCAACATCACTGAGTAAAATAAATCGCTTTTCCATCAATGTGACGATTTCATCGGGGACATGTAGGGTAAAACTATAGGTATTGCTCACAGCACTCTCCTCTTCTTCGTTCCATATCTCTTTTAGAAGTTGGTTTTTCAGTCGTTTACGATTGTTTTGGCGCTCTGAGAGCGTTGGCATTTTTTGAGGCTCCTCTTGGTTCACTTCATTGCCATAAATGATGTCTAAAAGATGATACGCTCTCTTATTGCCCTTCACTAGGGCATCTTTACACATCGCACAGTAAACCAGAACATCTTGCTCGCTCTCGCTGATGCGATCTTTGACAAAGTCACCCGCTTGTTCAGGGTTAGCATTTGAAACCAAGCCACCATAGCCACAACATTTTGCTTTCTCTTTGGAGAATTCCAGCTCTTGGATGGTGTAGCCTAATGTTTTGACAATGCTACGTACACTGTCATGAAGCCCTGAATTATGTCTGGTAGCGCAGGCATCGTGAATGCAAAGCTCTCGTTTGCCTTTTTTGATATCAACTTCAGGCAAACCGTATTTTTCAAACACTTCCCACAACGAGATGGTTTTAATCTTTGGTAAGTATTTCTCAAATGTCGCAGCACAACTCGAACAGGCTAAGATAAACGTAGGCTCTCCCATCTCTTCCCATGTCTTATGAATTTTTTCAATACTCTCAGGCATCAAATCAAGCCTTCCAGCCCAATCCGCAGGCGCTCCACAACAACCCAAATAAAGCCCGACATCGTTGTCAGCGTCTTTCTCTTTGATAGCACCAACAAGATGTTTATAAATATCGCCGATGTAATCGGTGTGCGTAGAGCTCAGCTGACACCCTGGGTAAAAAAGATACCCTGTTTTTCCAGATCCCTTGTACAAGCCTCTTGCGTATTTTGAAAAGGCGATGACTGGGTAGTAAAAGAGGTCTTTGGATTGTTCTTTACTCGGCTGTTTACGCACCATGGAGAAGTAATCACTGTGGCTAAATTGCATGTCTTTAAGGGCAAAGTCATGCGCCGAAAGTGGCATTTTCCCACGCTCGACCATGCTTTCACGCGTAGCATGAATAATGTCTGCCATACCAATACCTACAGGACAAACCTCTTTGCACAAACCACACTCGGTACAGGAGTTGATCATCAAATTGGCAGTTCTATTTCCTAGAACAATCCGTTCATTATGACTGATACTTCTGATATATTGATCGGGAGTGATGGAAAAACGTTGCATATGCACACACGCTTTGATACACGCATCGCATTGGCATTTTAAGCATCGTGTGGCTTCTTCTTGTGCTTCAGTATCAGTGTAAACCGTGGCTGTTTTAACCACTGTATCAACAGGGTTTACGGTGTCAATTTTATATTTTAATTTTGTTTCAAATATACCCTCACGCTCTCTTGAAGCGAGCATAGAGGTTTTGTTAATGTAACGATCAATTGAGACTGTTGCTCGTCTTCCTGAGCTGACGCTATCAATAACCGAGTTGTTTTGGCTTTGAATTTTTCCACCTACAAATAAGGAAGATTCACCGACTTGAAATGTATCTTGGTTAATGCTATACGCTTTGTTCCAAGACCCAGTAGCTAAATAAATCGCATCGTATTGTTCGCTATAACTGTTGAGATTTTCTTCTGAAACTTCGGTGTTGTAGCAAATTGTTATGCCTTTTTTGGCAACCACCAAAAGTTCTTCTTCAATGACTGAGGTCTCTAAGCCTTTACCTTCATACTCCCAAATGCTTCCACCTAAGCGGTTTGTTTTTTCATAAACAGTGACTTTATACCCTTTTTTATCCAGCTCAACCGCTGCAACACACCCACTGAGTCCTCCGCCGATAATGGCGACGTTGCCTTTGTTTTTGGGCAAAAGCAGTGGTTTTTTAGGAGGCACATAGCCTAAATCAATCACCGTTTTTTCAAGTTCGCTGATGCGTATACTTCCACCAGCCTCTTTTCTCACGCACTGCGTTTCACAAGGGTGGTCACAAATCTTTCCAATAAGCCTGCTAAAAGGTATCTTGTTTTCCATAACCTTATACGCTTTAGCAAAATCACCTTTTTCAATTTCAGACACAAAAGCTATCACATCCAGATGAACCGGACACGATGCCACGCATACGGGAGGCTCTGAATGAATACATTGATTTCCAATTTCCAATAATTTATCTAAATCCATTCTACTATCCTCAGCTATCGTATAAAAAACAAAAATGTGCGTGAGATACGGCTCGGTATCTCACGCATGCTTACAACGTTGCTACATTAAGCCATAGCTGCTAAAACTTTTTCTGGACGTGCTGGTAAGTGAGTTACTCTCGCACCACACGCATTGTAGATAGCGTTAATAATTGCCGCATGTGGAGCCGCAAGAGGCATTTCACCCGCACCTGAAGCGCCTAGTAAGCTGTTTGGTCTTTGGTATTCGGTATAGATAAGATCAAGATTGTCAGGGACATCTTTGATTTTTGGAATACCACATCCTGTTAAGGTTGTATGTTTTTTAAGATCATCAAAGTCTTCTGTTAGTGCCAAACCGATACCTTGAACCAAACCACCATACATTTGACCATCAACAACAAGTCTGTTGATAATCGTACCAACATCTGATGCCAACGTCATTTTCTCAACATTGGTTTTACCCGTTTTAGTATCGACCTCAACCTCAGCGATACAAACACCGTACATATACGCCGCAAATGGATTGCCTTGACCATGATCTGGTGGTGTGTCGGTACATGGCGCTGTCCATTTACCCATGTATTTCACTTCACGGCCTTCTGCAATCATCTCTGCATAGGTTCTGTATGTGCCATCTGGTTTTTTCAGCGCTTCAAGTAAATTACGACATGCCACAACGGTTGCATTACCGGTTACAACATTCGAGCGACTTCCGCCTGCTGGTCCGCTGTTTGGTGTTTTAGTCATATCATTCAAGACCAAATCAACTTGTTCTGGTTTAAGATTGAGAGGTTTTAGCGTTTCATGTGCAAAGGTTAATGTACCCACATCTGCACCTTGTCCATGATCTTCCCATGAGTTACCCACAGTCACGCCTTTTGCGGTAATCTCTGCCCATGCTTCAGAAGAATCTGGACCATCCAAACCACAACCATAAATGTTAACAGAAACACCCACACCGTATTTTTTATCAGCTGCCGCTTTTGCATTTTTCTCTTTGGCTGTCTTTTTCGCTAATTCGTATACTGGGCGACTTTTGTCAAACAACTCTTCCAAACAGAAGACATCTGGAGAACATCCTGTTGGCGTTGTATCACCTTGTCTGTAGATATTTTTGTATCTGAAGTCAAACGGATCCATGCCCACTTTTTCAGCCAATTCATCAATAAGTACTTCAGAAGGGAACATAATCTCAGGAGCACCGTATCCACGGAATGCTGAACCCCAACCATGGTTTGTACATACCGTACGTCCATTACCACGAATGTTAGGAATCATATAACCCGCACCACCAAATTGGAAACCACGTTGTGTTAACAAGTCACCAAACTCTGAGTAAGGACCATGGTCAACACTCCAATCTGATTCTAATGCTAAGATTTTGCCATTTTTATCAGCAGCCATTTTCATGGTTGTCCAGAATGGTGAACGCTTACCTGTGTAAGTAATTTGTTGTTTCATATTGAACTCAAGGTAAACTGGTCTACCTGTTGCCATGGTTGCAACACCGAGTAAGCCTTCCATCGTTGGACTAAATTTATAACCAAAAGTAGCACCCGTATTGTTTTGAACGATAAAGACATCTTCAGCTTTCATACCCACACCCTCAGCAATCATCAATGCATGGAAATGAAGTGCGATACTTTTTGAGTGAATAATAAGCTTTCCATCATCATCCACATAACCAAAACCAACATCTGGCTCAAGTGGTAAGTGCGGTTGACGTTGTGTATAGAAGCTATCTTCCACAACAAAAGGAGCGTCTTTCATAATAGGCGCAGTCTCAGCCCCTTTACTAATGTGATTGTTAAAGTAGACGTTTGGAGTACCTGGATGAATTTCGATAGCATCTTCTGCCATTGCATCTGGAGCGTTCATATAGGCTGGTAACACTTCGAGTTCTACTTTAACTTTATCAACACCCGCATGTGCTGCTTTTTCATTCTCTGCCAAAACGATAGCAATAGCATCACCGTATTGGAAGATTTTTTTATCATTTAAGATTGGTCTATCTAAACCATCACCTTTATTGGTAGGGAAAGCCAAACCATTAATGCGGTTTGTTCCTTTTACATCTTTATAGGTAAGTACTGCCACAACACCCGGAACTTTTTTAGCCTCTTCTGTATCGATAGAGATAATATTTGCATGAGAAACTTCAGCTTGGACGATTTTTGCATGTAGAGTGTTAGCTGGAAGTTTTAAGCCTAGGTCTGCACCAAAATCCCATGTTCCCATAACTTTTGCCATTGCAGAAGGACGGATATACGATGAGCCAACCAATGACGTACCTTCTGGAATTTTTTTCCAAAAATCTTTAAGTTCTAACTCGCCTCTAATGATTTTTGCTGCATCCATAACGGCATCAACGAGAGGTTTATAACCTGTACAGCGACAAAGGTTTTTATTTTTTTGGAACCAGTCTCTGATGTCTTCACGTGTTGGGTTTGGATTTTGCTCTAAAAGAACTTTAGCTGATACGATGAAGCCTGGTGTACAATAACCACATTGTGCAGCACCATAAACCATCCATGCAATTTGAAGTGGGTGAAGCTTGTCTTTAGTACCTACACCTTCAATGGTGATGATTTCATCATTGTCTTCAATTTTTTTCATCTTCGTGATACAGGCACGAACGAGTTTACCATTAAGAATAACCGTACACGTACCACATTCACCACTATTACAACCTACTTTTGTGCCCGTAAGTCCTAGTTGCTTTCGTAAAACATCGGATAATTTTTCTTCTACATCCGCAACCAATGTTGTTTTAACACCATTAATGATTAACATTTTTTTTAGCATGTTTTTACCTTATAAAATAGTATTTGCAATATCTTACATATTGAGATATATGCAAAAAGAGCATATTTTTATCCATAAGTTTTCTGAAAACCTCATTCCAAAGCTCTACAATATGTATATTCTGCATATTGATTAACAAGACTTTTCAAAAACTCACCAATTTAAAACTCCCCATGAAGCACGTACATACACTGTATTATTCATGTTTTATAGAATCTTTTTTGGCCTCCCATACTCTATGTGTTTGTTGTTGTCTTTAATTGTTACTTCAAATGATATAACATGAATGTAGCATGAATATAGCAATGAAATTTATGCTAAAAACCCATCATAAAGAAATATGGTTATGTGTGGTATGGTTACATACAAAATCATATTTATTGGACTTTAGCAACAACGATATTTTTGCAAGTTGCTATTTGCTATCCTTAACTCGATCCTCAAAAAGAAGGGACGTATTTTGTGAGAACATATAACTTTTGTTATCAAACAGGCGCATTACAGGGCATTATCGATTTTGCACTCTTTACCAATGAGCAAAATATTTTAGTGCAAATCTTTTGCGGTCAAGACAAAGAAACCTTAAAATACGTTAGCGATGTGATTCTAAACTATCTACCTCAAGCCATTTGTATCGGAACAACAACCGATGGAGAAATAAACGGCGAGTCGATTACGACATTACAGACGATCATCTCCATTAGCATTTTTGACTATACAACCCTTAAAACAGCTTACTCGAATGATGAAGACTCCTTTGTATGTGGTACAAACATAGCGTCAAATCTAATAACTCCTACCACAAAACTACTCATTCTTTTTACCGATGGCACGCATATGAATGCCGAAGAGTTTTTACAAGGTGTAGAGTCCTTCGATGGAAGTGTGCCCATTTGTGGGGGTATGGCAGGAGACAATGGTAAATTTATACAGACCTATATTTCATCCCAAAACACGCTTTTAAGTGCAGGTGTAGTGGGGGTTTCTTTAAATTCCAATATTCTTCAAGTAGCAACAGACTATAAATTTGACTGGAAACCTATAGGACTTCAGCATACCATTACGAAAGCCCACAATAATAGGGTTTACCAAATAGATGACATGAGTGCTGCTTATTTTTACGATAAATACCTCGGTAGCAATTTTTCACAAACAGAATTTCCCTTAATCCTTGAAAAAAATGGCATCATCATGGCACGCGCTGTCATAGGTAAATACGAAGATGGTAGCCTCAGTTACAGTGGCAATTTGAGTGAAGGAGATCAAGTCAGAATTGGCTTTGGTGATGCTGAATCTTTGATGAAAGACCCCATAAAAGTTTTAGTGAACTTACAATCCATCAATGTCGAAACATTTTTTATCTTTTCCTGTATGGCACGAAGAAGGTTTATGCCATTTCTCATCAAAATTGGCATTGGGTCATTTGCAAAAACAGCCACGACCTCAGGTTTTTTCACTTACTCAGAATTTTACCATCACAACGGTCACAATAAACTCCTCAATCAAACCCTTACCGTTGTTGCCTTAAGCGAATCTATCGAAAGGGTACCTGCTTTAAACAATACAAACACCGAAGAGACTAAAAAAAACACTTCTTATTCTAAAACAATCGAATCCTTAACCCATTTAGTGGAACAAAGTGCCTCTGATTATCATGAGCAATCCAAACGATTAGAGAAGCAAATTAAGTATTCAGACTCTCTTTTGGCATCGCATAAGCAGTTCTTACGTTACACCGTGCATGAGATGAATACACCCTTAAGTGTCATTCTCAGCAACATAGAACTGCATGAGATGGAATTTGGCAGAAGTGTTTGTTTGGAAAATATTGAAGTTGCGGTTAAAAGCATTTTTTCGATGTATGATGATTTGAGTTATTTGGTTAAAAAAGACCATATTACCTATGTAAAACAGAAAATTGATTTGGTTGATTATGTTCGAAGCCGTATCGATTTTTTTGCACAAGTTGCCCATATAGCAAAATCTCTTTTTATCTTTGAAACCAATTGCGATAAAGCGACCATATTTTTTAATGAAACAAAACTGCAACGTATTATTGACAATAATCTTACCAACGCTATTAAATACACATTTGAAAATGAAAATATCGTTGTCTCAGTACAAACAGATAATGAATATTGTCATTTTTGCATCGCATCGCATTCACGAAAAATTCAAGAACCCGAGAAAGTTTTTGAAGAATTCTACCGTGAAGAAGAAGTACAACAAGGCTTCGGCTTAGGACTCAATCTCGTTAAAAGAATCTGTAAGGAAGAAAACGTGAAAATTACACTGCATTCTGATGAAAACATCACATCCTTTTCATACCAATTTAAAGTTGATAACGCATGAAAATCTTACTCTTAGAAGACGATATCCTCCTCAATGAATCCATCACCAAGTACCTCACAACCATTGGTCACGCCATCACGTCTGTCAGAGATGGCAATGTATGTCTAGGCATCTTAGAGAGCGAAAAATTCGACCTGCTTATCTTTGACATCAATGTTCCTAACATTGATGGATTAACCATTTTGGAGACATTGCACGCGCACAAGAAAATCACACCGGTTATTTTTATCTCAACGCTTATTGACATCGAAGATATATCCAGAGCGTTTGAATTAGGATGCTATGATTATTTGAAAAAACCTTTTCATTTGAAAGAACTGGGCATCAGAATCGACAGAATTGCAAAAACAGCTAAAAAAGACATGCATCACAAAAGGCTCTCACCTTCTTACAGTTTTGATTGCGATGATATGACCCTTTACTTCCATGAAGAGCCACAAGTACTCTCAAAACGCCAGCTCCAAATCATAGAATTTTTCGCACACAACCGAGGATTTGTCTGTAGTTTTGATATGTTTAGAGAAAGTGTCTGGGCAGATTGCGATATGTTTGTCGATGATGCCACCATACGAACAGAGATCAACCGCTTGAAAAACAACTTGAAAGAAGACTTCATTACCAACATTAGAGGTATTGGGTATATGGTGAAAACGCCTTCGCTTTAAACTCTTTTAGACACCAATGTCTTCATTCCAAAGCTCTGGATTTTTTGCTATAAAAGACTCCATAAGTTCACGACACTTTGAGTCATTGACGACTTCAACCTCTACACCTCGTGACCTGACGTACGCTTCTGGTCCACAAAAGGTTTGGTTTTCGCCGATGACAACTTTGGGTATGCCATAAAGCAAAACAGCACCACTGCACATATCGCAAGGCGATAACGTCGAATAAAGAGTAGCTCTTTGATAATCACGTGCACTCAGTCGTCCCGCATTTTCCAAACAGTCCATTTCCGCGTGCAAGACTGCACTTCCTTTTTGAACCCTCTGGTTGTGACCACGCCCAACAATTTTACCGTCTATCACGAGCACTGAACCGATAGGTATGCCACCCTCATTCAACCCTTTTTGGGCTTCTTCTATGGCTGCTCCTAAAAATTGATCCATGGTTTTGCCTTTTAGTTATCTTAGATTAGTTTGTATTATAACTTTTTTGCCATATTTTATTATATATAGAAGCTACACTTTGATAAGTTGATTTTGATATCTTTACATGTAAAAAAATGGAATTTTAGAAAGTTAAAAGTTTAGCTCAGACCCTTTTATTTACGAATAAATTTTATGAAATATACATGCCTCTTTTGAACTTAATTTGACACCTTTTAATACGAAGTTATCTGCAAATTGGAAAAATACCCATTTGAACCATCATCTACCCAAAGCCCGACCGAGCCTTTGGCCTCGGCACCCATTTTCAAATCACTGACTGTGATAGCAGGTTCCAATTCATTATTTAAATAAGCCTTAGCCACACTTCCTTTGACTTCGATTTTAAGATGAATCCATTTTTTAGGAGCAATATTTGCACCTTTTTCATATTGTTCAGGAAATTCATTACGGAATCGATCAAATGACCAATCAGGATATGAGATGTATTGAATTGCCCTATCAATGCGGGGAGAAGGTGGAATAGGCTCCGCATTGCGTCCGTTTGTCATGCGCAAATAAATTGCCTCGAATTTAGAGACATCATTGTTGATGCGAAAAGCAATTCCTGTAAATCCCCGTGCATCTTGATCACCTTTGCCGTTGACTTCACCGGCTATATCAACCTCAATAATTCCATTTTGGAAAGTAACGGGTATTAAAGCAAAAGTGGCATGATTCCCACCAAGACCTTTCAATATCTGTGCCTGTTTTTCTTCACTAAGATAAACCTGAAGACTTTTGCGACCTTCAAAATCAGCAGATTTAACAATCACATTGTTCGGCTTCACCTGATCCGTATGTGACAAATCAAAGGTTTGTGCCTGAACAGATGAAACTCCGAATAAAATAGAAACAATAACAACATAAACAAACATACTTTTCATTCTAACTTCCTTTTTTACAAAATTAATCATTAATAGGGCTCAGGGGCTAAACTTTTAACTTTTTCAAGGTAATCTTTCAACTTCTTATCCCTCTTTTTTATCCTTAGATACTCATCATTGTAGCTAAAATATTACAGTTGTAAAAACCGCTCAACATCTAAAACTATCTCATCCACCGCCTCTGTCGCTTTTTTGTAAATTACTTTGGTATAAACCCTCTCGTTAATGGCTTCACTTTTTTCTAGATTATTGAGGATTGAAACCTTTACATGTAAAGCAAAATGATCCATAGCGATGACGTTTCCACTTGAACCGATGATGACCAAAAACTGGCACTCTTCCATTGCTTCATAAAGGTGTTCATACATGGGAGCAGCTTCACCAAAGAAGACGATGTCGGGACGTAGTGAGCCATGACAACTTTTGCATGTAAAGTCTCGCTCTTGTTTGGTGTAGCCGATGAGATGGGTTTTGCCACACACTTCACAGCGTAGGCGTGGCAAAAACCCGTGTAAATGCAAAACGTCTTTGCACCCTGCTCGCTCGAAAAGATCGTCCACATTTTGGGTGATGAGTGCAATGTCACTGGGGTATTGCTCTTGTAGTTTTGCGATAGCGTAGTGTGCGGCATTGGGTGTGACGGAAGAGAGTTGTTCACGTCTGGCATCGTAAAAAGTCAGGGTGTTTTCTCTGTTCCAGTTCAAACACCCGTGCGTACAAATTTCTTCGATGCGGTACTTTTCCCACAGTCCATCGCTGTCGCGAAAGGTGGAGAGCCCACTCTCCGCACTGATGCCCGCCCCTGAGAAAATCACGACTTTTGCCATGGGAAAACTCCTTTTAAACGTTAAAGTAAAGCGCTTCTCTATGATGCATCGCGATAGCAGTGGTACTTTGTTCTGGGTGAATTTGGAACGTCTCGCTTAACTCTATGCCAAACTCTTCAGGCTTGAGAAGCTCAAAAATGACTTTGGTATCTTCAAGAGCTGGGCAAGCTGGGTAACCAAACGAGTAGCGACATCCGTGGTAGCGCTTCATCTGCACGTCACGCAAACTATGCCCCTCATGCTCAGCAATGCCCAAATCTAGGCGTATTTGTTTATGCACGATCTCTGCTAATGCTTCGGCAAGCTCAACGCTCAACCCATGGACAAAAAAGTACTCTGTAAAATTTCCCGCATCGTAAAGCTCTTTTTCATAGACTGAAAATTTTGGTCCTGCGCTGACGCATGTCAACGCTAAAACATCGTGACGATCAGGATTTATAAAATCACTCAGTGACCGATACGGATTTCTGTTCTGACGCGGAAAGTCAAACACTTTGATAGCGCGCTCTTTAATGGCTTCGATGTTCTCACGATTGACCTGAGCATCACTAAAGTAGCCCTCGCTCTCATCAAACAGATAAAGATTGTTTTCATGTGAGCGCGCTGGATAGTAGCCGTAAATGATGGTTGGCTCAAAAAGCCCTAGTCTTTCGATGTCCGCTTTCACACGCTCAAAAGTCGGCCACAAAACAGTGTCGAGTTGTTTTTGTTTTTCTTCTTTGCTCTGCCCTTTTCCACTGTAACCCCAGCGCTGAGCAAAGAGTATTTTGTGGTTGATCCACGAAAATGCTAGCTCTTTCACATCGGTTTTAAGCACACGTCTACCCCAAAATGGCGGTGTCGGAAGGGCAATGTCTCGGCTAGGCATCTTAAGGCTCTCAAACGGCGGTATCTCTTTGACTTCTTTATTGGCTTTAGAAACGCTGTTTTCAACCACTTTGCGATTAAACGAGGTGTCGTAATTCTTCGCCTCAATGCGCCCCATCGCTTCAAGACCTTCAAAAGCATCTTTACAATAATAAATCGGACCATCGTAAATCGGACGGCAAAAGTCCTCCACAAAGTTGTCGGTCAACGCTGCACCGCCTAAAACGACAGGGATTTTTATGCCCATTTTCTGCATCGCTTCGAGGTTTTCTTTCATCACATTGGTTGACTTCACTAAAAGTCCGCTCATGCCTATGGCATCGGCATTGTGCTCTTTGAGTGCTTCTAAAAATTGCTCCAAATCAGCCTTAATACCAATGTTAATAACCTTAAAGCCATTGTTACTTAAGATGATGTCAACCAAGTTTTTACCCACATCATGCACATCGCCTTTGACGGTTCCGATGATAAGCGTTGTGGTGGTACTCTTCTCGGTTTTTGGCAAGTAAGGCTGTAAAAAATCCACGGCGGCTTTCATCACTTCGGCTGATTGAAGTACGAAAGGCAACTGCATCTTTCCACTTCCAAAAAGCTCACCCACCACTTTCATCGCATCTATCAAGATTTCATTCACAATGAGTTCAGCGGCTATCTCATCTTTTGCGGTTGGTAAAAGGGTGAGCATACGCCCCTTGTCGCCATCGATTAAGAGCGTGGAAATTTTTTCTTTGGTACTCATCGCCTCATAGGCGGCATCACTCTCATCTTTGTTTTCAACAACCCCTTCAAAATAATCGATAAATTTAAAGAGCGGATCCCCCTCTTCTCTTCTGTTAAAGAGTAAGTCTTCACAGACTTTTTTATCTTCATCGCTAATTTTATGCATCGGAAGTGTGTTTTTAACATTGACAATTGCCATGCTAAGCCCTGCTTCAACACAATAGTGCAAGAAGACCGAGTTTAGGTACTCTCTGGCGTGTTTTGCTAAACCAAAGGAGATGTTAGAAACACCCAAAACAAAGCCTACTTCGGGGTGCATCGCGTGAAACTCACGAATCGCTTCGATGGTCTCGATTGCCGCAGTATGGTATTCAGGATCACCACTGCCCACAGTAAAGGTTAAGAGGTCAAAAACCAAATCACCCGCATGGATGCCATGTTTTTCAGTCGCAAGTTGGAAAATACGCTCCGCAACCGCCACTTTTTGCTCTTTGCTCTTTGCCATGCCCACTTCATCGATGGTCAAACAAACCAATGCCGCACCAAAACGCTTGGCTAAAGAACAGACTTTGTCGAACTTTTCGATGCCATCTTCAAGGTTGACTGAGTTGATGATGGGCTTTCCGCCGATAAGTTTGAGTGAAACTTCAAGAGCGGGCACTTGCGTGGTGTCGGGCATAAGTGGCAGTGCTATCTTTTGCACATAGCGACCCATCACTTCTTTGGTGTCTTTGTGCTCATCGCGTCCTGCAAAACCGACACTGACGTCGATGCCATGCGCTCCGCTTCGCACTTGCTGTTGCGCAACGCTTAGTGTGCCATCATAATCTTCAGCGAGTAAAAGTTCACGAAACGCTTTAGAACCTGTCGCATTGCTTCGCTCACCAATGAGAAACGGTGCTGGGTCTTGTTTGAGCGCTCTGGTTTCAAACAAAGAGGCAATGCTTCTTGGCATACTTCCAACAGGTGCGAGAGGTTTTTTACCCTCAACGCGTTTGGTAAGCTCTAAAATATGCTGAGGCGTTGTACCACAACATCCTCCCAGTATGGCAACCCCTGCAATTTCTGTAAATTTCTCTTGAAGTTCGGCAAATTCACGCGGTCCCATTGGGTAAAAGGTATATCCCCCACGGTTTTGAGGAAGTCCTGCATTGGCGTGTACACTGATAGGTTTCCCCCAAACGGAGCTAAGCGTTTTAACGTGCTTTTCAACCTGTTCAGGACCCGTTCCACAGTTAAAACCAAGGCTTAGGATGTCAAAAGGCTCTAAGATAGCCGCAATCGTTGTAGCATCGGTTCCAATGAGCATCGTACCACTGAGCTCAATGGTGACAGAAACCATGATAGGCAGTTTTGTGTTCAATGTTTCTTGTGCATCAGAAATGGCATGCAGTGCCGCTTTGATTTGAAGGGGATCTTGCGCTGTCTCAATAAGGAAAAGATCTGCTCCACCATCGATAACACCACGCGCGGCAATCTTATAGCCCTCATACATCTCATCGTAGCCAATATGCCCTAAAGAAGGCAGTTTCGTTCCCGGCCCAAACGCAGCAGCGGTGAAACGAGGTTTTTCTGGCGTTGCAAAAGCAGCACACGCTTCTTTGACGATGCTTGCACCCGCTTTGGCGAGTTCATACGTTCGCTCACCTATGCCGTAATCTTCTAAAACCCATGGCAATGCCCCAAACGTGTTGGTTTTGATGATGTCTGCACCTGCGAGTAAGTAACCACGATGAATTTTTGAAATTTCCTCGTGTGCCGTAGCATTAAGCAGTTCATTACAACCTTCTTTGCCTTCCCATTGTTCGGGTGTTAGGCTGAGTGCTTGTATCTGTGTGCCCATCGCACCGTCGATGACTAAAACTTTTTCTTTGATGAGTTCTTGAAGTGTTGCCAAGTGGTGTTCCTAGTATGTTATAACATGCTAGACTTCTTTTATAACCCTTGGAATATAAAGAGTGTGAACAGAGTGCGTTAATTTTTAAAACTCAAAATTGAGTCATAGCCAAAGCTATGGCGATGTTTTTAGTTTTAAAAAGTGATGTGCTATGTCTCACATCTCTTGTTCCAATGGGTTATGAAAGAAGTCTATTATTATGTTATCAAAACTTTGGTAAGGAGAGGCTAAAAGGTTATGAGTAGTCCAAAGAGGCAAAATGCCCCTTTGGTTTTGATGGTTAATTAAGGATTAACTGTAGATTTGTAAACGGCTTTGCCGCCTTTGATCTCTTTGATAACAGCGGAACGGGTTGCATTTCCTTTATCGTCAATGCTGATAAAGCCTGAAACACCTTCAAATTTTGACGTTTTACGGATTTCTGTGTTAATACAAACGCTGTCTTCTGGATTCGCACAACGATTCATCGCATCGACCATAATGTTATAGGCATCCGCACCTAAAGCAGTAAATGAGTTCAACTCTTTTTTGCCTGTTTTTTTCTCATACGCAGCGATAAAATCTTTTGATTTGTTGGTTGGAGGTGCGCTGTGATCAAATGCATCGGTAAACATATACCCCTCAACAGCGTCCCCACCTAAGTCGATAAACGTTTGATTGGCAACGCCATCGCCTGAAAAGAATGGTTTGTTAAAGTCGGCTTGTTTTGCTTGACGCTTAATCATCGAAGCTTCTGAATGATACAAAGGTAAGAAGACAAAGTCTGCATTGAGTGCTTTGATTTGAGAGATGACCGCTTTAAAATCTTTATCGCCAGAGCTTACACGCACTTCTTTAAGCACTTTCCCACCGTTTTGTGTGAATGCCTGCGTAAAGGCTTTTGCAAGACCTAAAGAGTACACTTGTGCTTGATCGGTCACAATGACAGCTGTTTTTAGCCCTAAATCTTTTGAAGCATAATTTGCAACCACCGTTCCTTGAAACGAGTCAATAAAACAGACACGATTGGCATAAACTTTATTTTCAGTCAGTTTGTCATTGGTTGCCGCAGGGGCAATAACAGGTATCTGCTTTTTCTCTGCAATAGAGATAATCTGAGCTGTATTGGTGCTAATCATCTCACCGATAATTCCTACAACTTTATCAGACGTAATAAGTCTTGTCGTAGCGTTAGCTGACTCTACTTTATCGCCTTTGGTATCAACCAAAACAAGTTTGATGGTATCGCCATTTTTAAGTTTTGGCTGAAGTGCATTGGCAAGCTCCACACCTTCATACGCTACTTGACCATAACCCGCAAGTGCCCCACTCATCGGCAAAATAATACCAACATTGATCTCTTTTGCTAACATACTTGTTGCCATAACAGCAGCAAGACTTAACAGTGTCATAAAAGAACGCATCTTTTCTCCTTTAAAAAATTCCTGAGAAAGTCTAACACAATGAAGATTATGATTGACTCAAAAAACTCATTTCTAGGGAAAATATTACACATTTAAAGGGATAAAAAAGAAGTGAAAGAAGAGAGTAACGTCTCTTCTTTTTGGATTAAGAGTGACTGTTCTCCGCGACATTCAGTGCTTCTGAGACATCAACAATCACATTAAGTTTTTTAATAATCTCATTCATAGCGCGACTCTCTTCTTGTGCCGCAATACTTATGCGTTCTACTTCAGACTGTGTTTTAATAATTTCATCAACCGTACGTTGCAAAGCAGGCACGATTTGATCAACCACTTTTTGAACATCCATGATGGAAAGGCGAATGTTATCCGTTGATTTATTACTTTGATCTGAGAGCTTACGTACTTCACTTGCCACAACGGCAAAGCCACGTCCATGTTCCCCAGCGCGCGCTGCTTCAATCGTTGCATTCAGTGCTAAAAGGTTGGTTTCACTGGCAATATATTTTATTGCAGTAGTAATATTACCGATTTGATCCACTGCCTCAGTCAACTCTTGTGCCATTGTATTGGTTACTTGAACATTTTGAACTTCGGCGGCAAGCTTCGTATTTACAATGACAATTGTATTGGCAGTATCTTCGATAGATTTAGAAGCATTTTGAGTTATAAGTGAAATTTCTTTGGTTTGTTCTGCCAATTTTTTAGAGATATTGCGCGCTTCTTGGAGCGCTTTATCACTATTAATCGCCGTTACAATTTGCGCTAAACCACTGACACTCTCAGCCGTAGCAGTACGAGGAGGACTTGGCATAACGGTGACATCAGGACGTAAATAGCTACTGTATTTTGTGTAAAGTGTTTTACCCGATGAAACGTATCCATCGGTACCGATAATATACGGAGATTCACCCAAGGCTTCCCTTGTTTCATTATCGCTACACTCATCAAACGGTACAACACGATAGCTTACATGATCGAGTCTGTAAAATTTCAAAAATTTCAAAAGAACATTAGCACCAGAAGTACTGTTGTTAAAAATCGCAACTTTTTCACCCGCAGGAATACGACTGACTGCCACAAAAAAATCGGTAGGTGGTACAAACTCGACAGAAATAACCTTTTCTTTGCCATATTTTTTCACCATTTCATCATAGCGATTGGCAAAACAGACAATTAAATCATACTTGGTAGGATCATAATTTTGATAGTTGCTTAAAGTAGCTTTTTGATAAACAGCGCTTTTCGAAAGTGTTGCATCTACCAATGAGACCAGCTCCTCAGTTGTTGCATCATTTGCACCAATTAACAGTAGATTAACGCTCATGTACTTCCCCTTACCCTCTATAATCTTGATAAGATCACGTAAAAACGCTTTTTTACAGCGCTAACATTCTATTTCATTCTGCATAAAGTATCGCTTTGTTTGTACATTATAAGAAAAATGTATGACAAAAAAAGGACTAAATTTAAGCAATCCCTTTTTTACAATCGGAGTATAATAAACCCATTCTTAATCAAGGAGTGCCTATGTTTGACATTCAAAACTATTATAGCTTTATTGTAGCTATTTTTGTCTTTCAACTGATCCCTGGGGCTGGAACCATTGCCATTTTAAATGCTACGGCACGTAATGGTCTGAAAGCAGGACTTGGAGCAGTTTTTGGAACACTCTTAGGTGATTTTGTGTTTATGATAGCAGCCCTTGCAGGACTTGCAGCACTTATGCAACAAAATCCTTTTCTTTTTGAACTTTTACAATACTTCGGTGCCGCCTATCTTATATGGCTTGGCATCAGTTTAGTACGCACAAAATTTTCTTCACAACAGAATCAAGAAGAACCCAAAAGATCCGCATGGGTCTATTTTAGGCAAGCTTTTTTTGTAAGTATCACAAATCCTAAAGTCATGCTCTTTTTTGTAGCGTTTTTCCCCCTTTTTTTACGTCCCGATGCAACAACTTCTACGCTGATCGCGATGATAGTACATGTAAGCCTTATAAGCCTTGTCTATCAAACCCTTTTAGTCCTTTTAGGCAATACCGTTGCACACAAACTCAAAGCTTTTCCCTTCGCTCGTAGAGTTGCTACTCGCCTAGCAGGTATAGCACTCATTGTCTTTGGTGTTAAACTTGCGATTAGCAATCATTAAAAGGTCTGTTATATGCCTGTAAAATATATTTTGCTTGCGCTCAGTGTTGTCGCCATTTGGGGAATTAATTTTGTAGTGATTCAAGTTGCACTCAAAGAAATTCCTCCACTGATGCTTACATTTTTACGTTTCTTTTTTGCCGCTTTTCCCGCGGTATTTTTTCTTAAACGCCCCAATACTTCATGGAAAATGCTTTTTTTCTATTCCTTGAGTATGTTTGTACTTGATTTTTCATTTTTATTTTCAGGAATGTATGTGGGTGTTAGCTCTGGAATCGCCTCTTTAAGTCTGCAAACACAAGTCTTTTTTACCGCCATTTTAGCGGTCATTTTTTTCAAAGAGAAGATGACCTTTGCCAAAACAGTTGGAGCGAGTGTGGCTTTTTCTGGCATCGTTTTTGTAGGGTTTCATACAGGAGGCGATGTCAATCTTTTCGGGCTTTTTTTAGTCGAGTGTGCAGCGCTTTCATGGGCAATAGGTAATCTTGTTTCTAAACGCATTGGGCATGTTGATATGCTCAGCCTTGTTGTGTGGGGAAGCTTACTTTCTCTTCCTTTTCTACTCGCTCTTTCATTTACCTTGGAGTCGCATATGTGGAATGTACAAACCTTCATCACGCTCTCATGGCTTAGCATTAGCTCTATTGCTTACTTGGTTTATCCTGTCACACTTTTTGGTTTTGCTATTTGGAGTTTCTTACTGAGCCGATACCCTGCAACCACCGTAGCGCCATTTACACTGCTTGTACCTGTTTTTGGCTTCTCTTCATCCGCTATTTTAGTGGGCGAAGCGCTTCCTGGCTGGAAACTCCTCGCCGCTTTTTTAATTGTCTCAGGATTGGTGATTAATCTTTACGGAGATCGTATCCGAAAGTAAATCTTTACTTCTCTTGAATCTTCGTCAAATTTTCTCTTCTAAGCATTGCTTTGTCATCTTCATAGGGAAGAGTCAGGGTTTGATTTAATGTCTCAACACTGAGTGTTTTATCAGTATCTAAAGGGCCCATCGTGATGTCACCACCTAGCTTGCCATACGAAAAGCAATATTTACTTTTGAAAGAGGTATTGTTTTCAGACGATAATGCTGTTATGCGTGAACATTTATCAACCCACAAAAACGCATCATTGGCATGATAGTCATGCAAGTAACCAAACAGTTTAGCTGTCTCAAAAAATTTGATTTTTACTTCAAAGAAAGGGCTGACTTCCAAATTTTCACTTAAACGTAGAAGTATTGGAAATTTATACAGTGTTGAGCCTATTTTGAGATTATTTTTGTTGCTGTTTAGTACCACATCTTGCTCTATTTTGGGGAATTCCCAAAAGCGACCAATCTCTTTCGTCCATGCACTCAAAATTTGATCAAAATTGTCAAATGTCGCTTTTAATGAGATGTCTTCTCCTAAAAGATTGCGACTGAGTCCTAACTGTGCGTTATAGCCTAAAAATGGCAATAGTGTTGCACCGATATCCAGTGTTGTCCCTACTTTTTCCACTTTTTGACCACTCGTTGCCCTTGGATCGATAATCATAAATTGATTGCGGCGCTCACCCTTCATAAGGTCATCAATCGCCATATTGTGCATAGCAAGGTGGTCTGAGCCTACAACGATAATCGTATTTTTACCATACGGAGATTCTCCAATCTGCTTAATAAACTTCGCAATGAGTTCATCCGAACAGATAACAGCATTGAGCATAGAGTTGCTTCCATCTTTATACTGTTGCGCTTTACAACTTTTTGAGACATGACCATAAGGATGGTGTGTGTCCATAGTGGAGAGAAACATCGCGAATTTTTGTTTGCTTTTAGAAGCTTTTTTAAAGTCGTTCATCGCAATGTCAAATAAGGTATCATCATACAAGCCCCATGGTGTTTGATAACTTGGGTTTTGAAGCAATGGTTTAAGCTCTTTTATTCCCTTAACATCATCGAATTGATGGGTTTTGTAGAGTTTATCGACCCCTGCAAATTCTAAAGGAGAACCGCTACGATAAATCAGTTTATAGCCTTCTTTATGAAGCATATCACTCATACACACAGCACCGGAGTAAAAGGTACTCATTTTTGACATAGAGTTACCTTGAGCAGAATGGGCATCGGTAGATGGTGTGACTAAGGGAAGACCACATATCACAGAAGTCATTCCTGCTATCGTCCAGCTCGTTCCTTGGGCTTGTTTTATCTGTGTGAAAGACGTGCTTTGTTCTCGAATAGGACGCAATGCCGTTACGAGTGAAGGAAAAATTTTCTCATCAAAATAGGTATCTTCAAAGCTTTCTGCAAAAATATAGACCAAGTTAGGGTGCTCATCACTCGTAGATGTTAAAGAGGGTTCTTGGTAATAATCACTAAAACTGTACTGAAGGCTTAGAGGGTTTTCAAAACCTAAAGCCTTAAGCGTATTGTCAAATCCAAAACGAACGGTTGGATGTAAAACCAATGAGAGCATGAGCGCTGCAACAGAGATAGCATGTTTTAGTTTATGATGGTGTTCAAAAACATCATTTTTCACTAAACGATAATAGAAAATTGAAAGCGCTAAACTCGCTATAAAAAGTCCTACGCCAGCTGCAATGATTAAATAATAATCACCAAACCCTGAACCTTCCAATCCATAGCGAAGATGAAAGATAACAGCATCGTTAATGCCTTCTCCTGTAAAATAATTGGAGACAATATAAAAAGCACTGATAATCATATAAGTAAAAATACATACAGCACCTATAAGCGCACTCTTTTGTGTACGTGTACGATTTTTAGAAGTAAATAATGCGATTAAAAAAAGTACTGCGGATAACCATAGCATGTTATTCATTGTTGTTTTGAATCCTCTTTGATTTTAGGATGGTATTATATCTTGTTGTTAAAAATTTGTAGAGAAATTTGTTATTTTTCCAAACTGATTAATTTTTAATCAGTTGAGTGGACATATTAAAATCGCACAAGTGATACAATTTCATCAGTTCAACATTTTAGGAGGATTTCATGAGAAGTAAACTACTTTCTCTCGCAACATTGTTGCCTGTATCAGCATTGTGGGCTGCGGAAGAAGCAGCTCCAGAAGCGGCAGACGTCGCAGAAAAGGTTTTAACTCTTGACGTTGGTAACACAGCGTGGGTTTTAACAGCTACTGCACTCGTTATGTTAATGACACCAGCAGGTTTGGCACTCTTTTACGGCGGCATGTCTCGCTCTAAAAACTTACTTAACACCATTGCTATGAGTGTTATGGGTTACATCGTAGCAGCCGTTGTTTGGGTAATCGCTGGTTACACCTTGGCATTTGGTACAGATATCGGTGGTGTTATCGGTTTTGATAGTCTCTTCCTAAGTGGCATTAAGGTCACAGACCTTTGGGCAACAGGTAGCATTCCTGTGCTTCTTTTTGTGGCATTCCAAATGACCTTTGCGGGCATTACGGTGGCACTTGCAAGCGGTGCAATCATCGAGAGATTGAAGTTTTCAACATGGATCGTCTTTGCGGCTATTTGGATTCTGGCGGTTTATGCTCCTATTGCTCACTGGGTATGGGGCGGTGGATTTTTATCAAAACTTGGCGTTCTTGACTTTGCGGGTGGTACAGTTGTTCACATCAATGCAGGTGTTGCAGGCTTAGTGGTAGCGCTTATGCTTGGCAAACGTGCAGATTTTGGTAAAGCAATGTTCCCTTCATCTGTAACGCTTACAGTACTAGGTGCGAGTATGTTATGGTTCGGTTGGTTTGGATTCAACGCTGGTAGTGAATTAGGAGCTGATGGTATTGCGGCGAGTGCATTCCTTGTAACCAATACAGCAGCAGCTGTTGCAGCGCTTGCTTGGATGACAATTGAGTACATCACATACAAAAAGTTTACATTGCTTGGTATCGCTTCTGGTATCGTTGCGGGTCTTGTTGCGATCACTCCAGCGGCAGGTTTTGTTGACACAGGTGCTTCACTTATCATTGGTGCGGTTGCTGGTATCATCGCATTCTACGGTGTAAATGGTCTTAAAAAAGCGCTAAAATACGATGACTCACTCGATGCATTTGGAATTCACGGTGTTGCTGGTATCTGGGGTGCACTTGCAACAGGTATTTTTGCAAACCCAGAAGTTAACGAGCTTGGTAAAGGTTTACTCTACGGTAACGCTGATCAAGTAATGATTCAAATCGAAGGTATCATTGTAACTATCGTCTATACAGCGATCGCTACAGCGATTGTCTTTAAAATTGCTTCTGTCCTAACAGGTGGTGCAAGAGTAAGCGCGGATGCAGAGTCACAAGGTTTGGATGAAGTAGAACACGGCGAAAAAGCCTTCAACTTAAGATAATAAGGATCTAAAATGAAAAAAATCGAATCAATTATCAAACCATTCAAACTTGAAGACGTAAAAGACGCTTTAGCGGAACTTGACATCACAGGTATGACCGTCAGTGAAGTAAAAGGTTATGGTAGACAACAAGGACACTCAGAGCTTTACAGAGGCGCTGAGTATGTCGTTGACTTCTTACCAAAAATTAAAATCGAAGTGGTTGTTGTTGACGAACTCGTTGACAAAGTCATTGACGTTATCGTCAAAAGTGCACGCACTGGCAAAATCGGTGACGGAAAGATTTTTGTTTCCGCTATCGAGAAAAGTGTTCGTATCAGGACCGGTGAGCTTGATAACGAAGCTGTTTAATTTAACTGTGGGCAGAATAAAAATCTGCCCACGTTTCCTCTTCTTCTAACGCTTTTTCTTCTTTCATTCGATAGGTCATTACCAAATTAAAACAAAGCTCACTGAGCATCAAAAGATCCCACATGGAGAGTATCTCTAAAAAAGGCATTCCTTCTTCGAGCTTTTCAAAATCAATCTTACACGTAAAGATATACGCATCATTAGGAGCACCCAGTTCTGGGAGATTGCGTGAATATTGAAAAGCAAAACTCATATCTGCATTTCGTCCCATACGACGAATGCGCTTTAATGTCCCATCGTAATCTTTCTCACTGAGACGGATCTCTGAATGAATATTGTGAGAGAGAACATTACGCACAAAAGAAACAATGTCAAAAAAATTCTCGTACTGGTCAGCAAAAAGTTTTTGCATAAAGATTTTAAAAGGGCTCTCAAATCGAAGACTCTCAACGGTTGCCATACAAATACCACGAAAAGCGTTGAACTCTACAAAATACTCAAAAAGTGAAATCTCCTCTTTTTTCGTTTGACGTGTATTGATGAGAAGCTCTTGAATGATCTCCGCATTGAAGTAGTAGGCTTTATCATTTTCATATTTTTTGACCACAAACAAACTACGATCATTCAAGTCTTCTGTTTTAGAAAGTTTTCCTAAAAACTCTCCCATATGTAAAAAGTAAAAATTTTGCTCCACGAGTAAAAGAGCATCATCGAGTAGAATTTCAGTATCGGTCATTTGATTTTTTCCAATTTCACTTTCATCTCTTGATACACTGCACTATTTCCCTCTTGGCTCATCAAATGGGGAGTGAGTCTATTGGCATTTTTAGCGCCACTGTAGAGCAGTAAACAATCATCGCGAAGCTTATCAGATGGCATGACTGAATACTCTGAACTTCCGTAACGATTGGTAAGTCTGACACGATCTTCTTGTTCAAAACCCAAAGAGAGAGGAACATAAAGGTAATCATCGGTGACAAACTGTGAATTAAGTGACTTGTTTTGTTTGGCAGCAATCAGAAAGAATTCTTCGTCGTCATCAAAATCATCGTCAAATTCGTCTAAAAACTCAAACTTGCCACTCTTGGTATAAAATGTCTTCTCATACGGTAAATCTTCGTATGTTTTGGAGATTAAAAATCCTTCTTTTTCAACACTATTGGATGCAATAATATTTTCTATGATATGCTCTTCACTTGCCAAAGGCTCGTACCCGAAAGTAGCCAATAACGCTTGAGAGAGCGCATACTCACTCATACCGATTTTACTCTCAACCAATTTTGGCATACGCCCTATAAAAGGATGCCCGTAGCTGAGTTTTAAATCTTCTTTTTCTAAAAAGTTTTTGGCAGGTATAACCAAATGTGCCTTTGCAGATGTCTCATTTTCATGTAACCCAAAATAAACCACACACTTTGCTTTATCAAGACCTTCTTTGACTCTTGAGGTGCAAGGCATTTGATTGAGAGGGTTTCCACCTTGAATAAACACAAGATCATATTTACCAAAATTGGCAATAGGTAAAGGCTCCGTTTTAGCTTTGACTTTAAAGGGAGCATCAAAACCAAAACCACTGTTGGAAAGATACCCTACTCCACAACCTACTTTTCCAAAGAGCCCAAGCATAGCACCTAAGGCATCAATAGCGCGTAGAACACTATGTCCAAAGCTGTACTTTTGAACACCAATGCCTACTAAAATAGAGACTTTTTTCCCTTTGATTAAACGAAGTAATTCACCCACTTCATCAAGATTGACCTGCGATTTATCAAGGAGTTTTCGCATCGGAATACCACTAATAAAGTCTAAAAAATCTTTAGCATTAAGCGTTCGTTCTTTTAAAAAAATCTGATCTTCCATCTCTTCCATAGCAACCAAACGACACAGTAAAAGAGCAAGGTAAAGATCACCGCGTGGTTTGATCTGAATATGGAGTGCCGCATGAAAGGCAAGGTCAATTTTTACAGGATCAATAACAATAAGTGTTTTACCTTTGAGGGAAGGAAGCATATGCGAATTGGTTACCGTTGGATTTCGCCCCCATAAGATGACAACTTCAGACTCTTTGACATGCAAAGGAGATAAACACAGATTTGCTCCTCTACTCTCACATACACCAGCATCACCCGCCTCATCACACAATGATCCAGAAGCAAGCGTAGCTTTATGTTGTGCAAAAAACATCTTTGGTGAGCTTTGCATAACTCCAAGATTTCCACTCCCTTTAAAATAAAGCGTTTGAGAAGGCTCATATGTTTTTAACTTCTCTTCCAAAATCTTTAAAGCATCTTCCATTGTGACACTTTGCCCCAAATAACGTGGCTCTTCAATACGTTCAAATGTATGGTAGTGGTTGAGATGGTGACAGAGATAACCTTGTGTAATGGGGTGGGATTTATTGCCTTTAAGCTTTAAATCTTTACTGACAGCAATGCTGCATCCATCAAAACAATCCAGCGGACAGGTAGTAAAACGCATCAAAACCCCCTCATAATAGAGTTTGATATATAAAAATAAAGGAAGGAGATACTTTTATAGAATATCTCCTTGAAGCAGTTAAATACTAATTTCTTTAATATCCGCAATCGATTTAAAGGCATTATAAACCGAAGCAATAAGGTTTTGACGATTAGCTCTTACACTTAAATCTTCGGTATTAACCATCACGTTGTCAAAAAAGGCATCGATTTGTGGTTTAAGTGAAAACAGTGCATCTAAATTTTCTTCAAAAGAGTTATAGGTTTTAGCTGTAGTAGCTTTAAAAGCAGCGTAAAGTTCATTTTCGTAGTTATTGTCAAAGAGTTTTTCATCGATTGGCATTTGCGCTTTGACATCCATATTTTTGATAATGTTTGCAACACGCTTAAACGTCGAGAACATCTCTTTAAAACCATCATCTTGAACGATACTGGAGAGTGCTTTGATCTTTTGTGACAGTTTCACAATTTCACGTTCACCACTGTTAATAACAGCTGTAATAATAGAAGGATTCACATCAAAGAACTGATACATTCGCTCTAAAAAGAATGTCTCTAAAATAGTAAAATCAAACGCTTTATACGATGCACTTAATGCTTTGAGGTCTTTATGAATGTCAAAAACAATGCCTTGGTCAAGAACAATTTTGACAATACCATTTACGGCACGACGAAGCGCATAAGGGTCTTTATTGCCTGTTGGAATTTTATCGATGCTGAAAAGTGCAATAAGAGAATCAAGTTTATAGGCAAGGGCTGGAATCGCACTAAAAAGTGTGCTTGGCAATGCACTCTCTTCAGAATTTGGAAGGTACTGTTCTTTCAACGCTAATGCAAAAAGTTCATCTTCGCCAGCAGCATTTGCGTAGTAGTAACCCATCAAACCTTGAAGCTCCGTAAATTCATAAACCATCTCACTTAAAAGATCACTTTTACTGTACATGACTGATTTGTCCATGAGTGCTTGTAAACTTGAAGCATTAAGGCGACTGTTTTGAGCAAGGAGTGTTGGTTGGTATTTGCTGGTTAAATACGTCGCAATCTCTTTTTCACGAAGCTCTTTATCCAGTAACGAACCGAGTCCATCAAGATACGTGATGTCTTTTAGTTTTTCATAGCTAAGTCCATGTTTAAGGTCATTGTCTAGGAAGAAAAGTGCATCGCTTAAACGTGCACGGAGTACTTTCTCATTTCCTCTTACAATCAAATCATAATCATCGCTAATTGCATTCGAAACCACAATAAAACGATTGGTCAGTTTACCCTCTTTAAAAACAGGGAAGTAACGTTGGTTCTCTTTCATGGAAGTGATGATAACTTCAGGAGGTAAACGCAAAAATCGCTCTTCAAAACTACCAATAAGTGCTTTTGGATACTCAGTTATGGCAACAACTTCCGCTAAAAGGTCTGCATCAATTTCGATGTGAATACCCTCTTTTTGCTCAATCGCTTTAAAATCATTTAAAATAATCTCTTGACGTTTGCTTGGGTACAACACAACGCCACGCTCAGCCAATCTATCAAAATAATCACCTGCAAACATATAGGCAAATGGCTCATACGAAATGGTTCTGTGCGGGTATGAAAAAGGTGTGGATTCGATGCCAAAAAGAGAGAAAGGAACATGCTCATCGCCCAACATACAGCCAAACCAACGAATAGGACGAATAAAGCTCTCTTCTAAAAAGCCCCAACGCATGGACTTTCCAAAATTAAGACCCTTGATAAAACTTTCGATCATCTCTTTAAGGAGCAATTTTGACTCAGAACCCGCAATGGTTTTTTTATAGTAAAGTACTTCTTTACCATCTTTTAGAGTTTGTGAAACTTGAGAAAAATCAACACCACATTTTTTTGCAAAACCAAGTGCCGCAGGCGTTGGTTCTCCATCTTTGAGTGCAACACTTAAAGGTGCGCCAAAAAATTCCTCTTCACGCTCTGCTTGTGCAATGGGGAATGCTTTATGCCAAAGAACTAAACGACGTGGTGTATAGTAAAATTCAAACTCACACGCGAGGGCATTTTTCTCTAAAATATCAAGCCATAATGTTTCAATATTGGGAAGTTCTTTCAAAAAAGGGATCGCAGGAAGTTCTTCGACGCCTATTTCTATCAAAAGGGGTTTGATCATTGATTGACCTTTACATGTAAATAATTTAGCTCTATTTTAGCTAAACAGAGGTTAAATCGTGCTTTTACATGCAAAGGATTTTTGCGGTACTAACGGCTACTTTTACAGTGTCCAAACAACTTGGTGAAAAACCAAATAGAAGGACAAAAATCGGTAATTGCCCAAATGAGAGTCATAGCGATGACAAAGCCTAGTAAAATTGTGCCATACACAGAACCTGACGTCATCAAACAACATGCAATAAATAAAACAACTGCCATCAGCAAACGTTGAAGTTTTTCAGCACAGATCATTTTGAGTCCTTTGTTATGATTAATATAATTGTTAACTATAAAAGTAAAGGGCTTAAAATGATGTTATATTTGAGACTTAATCATTGACCGTATGGAAAAGTGCAGTTATCGGAAAATGATCGGAATAGCCATCACCTTGATGTACACCTCTGCCTCTATCGCTGATTTGCCAGCGCTTAGGATCACTCTTGTCATCAAGCATATAAGGACGTGTGAAGACGGTTAGGGACGAAGGGTTATACTCTATGCCTTTGCCATCACTCAGTGTTTTAGGGATAATAATGTGGTCTAGCGCCGCCTTTTGTTTTCCATAACTATGAGAATAGCGCTTATCTTGAGGCAAGTCATACCAAAGGTTATACAATGAAGCACTTTTGTCTCCCGCTTTTAGGATCGTGACTAAGGCTAACCCCCAGTCTTTTTGAACCTGATAGGGAGAGTTAAAATCTCCTAAAAGTATATATTCTTTACCCTCTTCTTTTAAAAGTATATTATGCAGTGTTGTAGCATACATCAACCGCTCTTCTTCTTTTTCTTTTTGAGCAGGCCAATGGTTGATATAGACATCCAAGCTCTGATTCTTAATTTTTAGCGTAATGCGATGAATCCCTCGCGGTTGATCTTTAATGGCAATCGTTGATGCCTTGTCTATCGGGAAACGAGAAAGAAGCGCTGTTTCAATCGTCACACGTTCTTTTTTATTGGGATAAAACAGATACGGATACGCTTTATTGCCCAATGCTACGTTGAGTTGTTTAAGAACAGCTTTGTTCTCCACTTCTTCTAAAGCGATAACATCGGCATCTATATCAGCAATGACACGGGCAATATGTGCAATTTTTATTTGCAACATTGCTTCATTCCAACCGTGTTTATTATTGGGCACATACTCTTCGTACTCTCCGCCCTCTTTTTGGACATCAAAAAGATTCTCGACATTATAAGTTGCCACTTTAAACTCTAATGCACTCAGAAGAAGAGGAATAAAAAGCAGAACCCAACGAATCAATTCTCACTTCCTAACATTGGCTCAAATTCGCCTGATTCGGTATTGAAGTACTCAAGTTCTCCTGTTTCTAAGTGATAGTACCATGACCTTATAAAAAGATCTCCCGCATGAACACGACGCTCCACATCAGGATAGGTTAAAAGATTTTTAGATTGAAATAGCAGTGAAATTTTCTCGGTCAACTCCAACCTTTCAGGCTGCGTTACATCTTGACTAATCAACTTTTGAGTGACATAGTTTTTAGCATCCATACCCAGTTCTAGCCACTTCTTAACATGCACCAAGTTAATGTCAGTGATTTTTGTGTACATAGTCTCAATAGCACCACAGTGTGAATGCCCACAGATGATGATGTCCGTTACGCCCAAAACCGAAACAGCATACTCAATACCCGCCGCTGTTGCATGAAAGTCATTGTCTGGGGCGAAAGGAGGAACAAAGTTACCAATGTTTCGCAGTACAAAAAGCTCTCCTGGGGCAGAATTGGTGATCAACGAAGGGTCAACCCTTGAATCACTACAGGCGATAAATAAAACCTTTGGATGTTGACCATTTTTGACAAGATCCAAAAATTTGTTTTCATATTTTTTAAATTTGGTATCTTTAAACTTTTCGTATCCGCTGATAAGCTCGGCTATCTTCATCATCCAGCACCCTTTTGAATTTTAGATGGGTAATTATAGTGAATCTGCATGAAAAAGAAATTACAAGCACAAAGTAACTATAATTATGGCTATATTTTATTTGAACAAGAGGGAAAAAATGGAATTTAAAAATGTTACGGCCAAGAAAAAAGCAAACGTTTACTTTGATGGCAAAGTGGTCAGCTACACGCTTACATTTGAAGATGGATCAACTAAAACACTCGGCTTTATGCAAGTAGGAGACTACACCTTTAACACAGGGAAAGCCGAAATTATGGAGTTTTTTAGTGGAGAACTGACTGTTGAGCTTCCTAACCAAAAAGAGCCTTTAGTCATTCATGGTTCTGCCACATTTGAAGTACCTGCTAATTCAAGCTTTACCTTACATGTTACATCGATGGCAGACTACTGTTGTTCTTTTGTACAATAATTTCAGGATTTTGCAATAACGCTTCAATATCGGTGATGTTCAAGGGCTTGCTAAAGTAGTACCCTTGAGCTTCATCGCATCCATTCTCTTTTAAAAAGTCCAACTGCTCTTTGGTTTCAACACCCTCAGCAATCGTTTTGAACCCTAAACTTTTTCCCAAGGCAATGATCGTCTTAACAATTTCACGATCCTCAGGATCAATATTGATGTCACGAATAAAGCTTTGATCGATTTTAAGTTTATAAACTTTAAACCGTTTCAAATAACTCAAAGATGAGTACCCCGTACCAAAGTCATCAATAGAAAGGCGTATCCCTTTTTGAGAAAGTTCATTCATCGTCTCTATAGCATGAATAGGGTTTTGAGCAGTAACACTCTCAGTCAGTTCAATCTCCAAATACTCCGCTGGAAGTTGAACGTCATCAAGAATGGTACTGATAAGATGAGAGAGATGCGCATCATGAAACTGAACGGCTGAAAGATTAACAGCCATACGCATCGTAGGAAAACCTCTCTCTATCCACTGCTTCATGCATGTAACAGCTGTACGCATCACCCATTCGCCAATCAATAGTATCTGCCCACTCTCTTCTGCAATCGGTATAAATTCTATAGGAGAGATCATTCCAAGTTCGGGATGGTGCCAACGGAGTAATGCTTCAACGCCTATAATTTTGCCATCACTGAGTGAAATTTGCGGTTGATAATGAAGGCTTAACTCTCCCCTAGAATGCGCATATCGCAGTGCATTTTCAAGGCTTAAAATGCGCGCTGATCTACTTTGAATCTCTGAAGTAAAAAAGCGATAATTATTTCGTCCATTTTGCTTTGCTAAATACATAGCAGCATCCGCACATCTAAACAGGGTATCAATATCTTGTCCATCATTTGGGTAAAGCGCTATACCAATAGATGCCGTAACAATAAGCTCATTATCAAGTAGTTGGATGGGCTGTTCAATGGCTTGGAGAAATTTTTTCGCCATATGTGCGGCATCATCAACACTGACAGCCGGTAAAATAACAATAAATTCATCGCCACCTTGGCGTGAAAGTGTATCTACTTGGCGAAGCAACGGTTTAAGGCGCTTAGAAACTTTCACTAACAGTTCATCACCAATCGCATGCCCTAAAGTATCGTTGATATTTTTAAAGTGGTCAAAATCAATAAAAAGTACTGCCAACTGTTCATTTTGACGTTGAACAATACTAAGATCATGCTCAACGCGAAGATGGAGCTGAAGTTTGTTCGGTAATCCCGTAAGTGCATCAAAATACTCTAATTTTTGAATTTTTGCTTCATTTTCTCTGCGCATTGTAATATCACGAGCAATACCAAGAACACCTAAAATATCACCATTGTGATTATGTACAGGTGTTTTAATAGTCTCAAAAAGTCCATAGTAACCATCTTCTTTAAAAAGAAGTTCTTCTTCATTGCTGACAGGATTTTGTGCTTCCATTGCTTTGATATCATGGGATCTGAAAAAATCTGCAAGTTGTTTTTCTACAAAATCATAATCGCTCTTACCGACAATCTCTTGCTCTTTTGCTCCAAAGAATCGCTCAAACGATTTATTGCAAAAAAGATAAATCCCATGAGGATCTTTGAGCCAAATAAGATCGGGGATAGCATCTAAAAGTACTTCAAACTGGCGTTCTAACAGTTTTTTTTCTCCTGTTGTTTGAATGACTTTTGATTCAAGTGCAACTTTGGTAAATTTTAGTGCGATGAACAGCTTAGACATGTAGGCTAGCATCAAAGCAAACACCAAAGCAATCAATTCAAACAGCATAAAAACCATGGGACTTCCCCAACCTTTTGTAGGAGAAAGCGTAATCGTCCATGTTCCATTAGGTATTTCAAATGCATATTCGATAGGATCACTGAGTTGCACATGAGAAGATTGCAAAATAACATGCTTCTCTTTTGTATCGGGATGAATGCGCCACACTTGATAGGAAAATCCACTCTCTTCAAGTTGTGCAAGTTTCACATTATCAAAAACTTCAGCAATTCGAATAACAGCAATCGCAAATCCAAAAAAGCTCTCTTTATTGGCTCTGTCTTCAAAAATAGGCAAACGTCCAACCAAGCCAATACCTCCTTGAACAAGCTCCAAAGGACCCGCAAGGGTGAGTTTACCACTATCACGCGCTAAAAAAGACTCTTTATTTTGAGTTTTCAACTCAAACAGATTGAGTCCGAGTGCTTTTTCATTCCCACTTTGAGGCGCTACTTGCGTAATGATACCCTGAGGTGCAATGGCTAGTTCAATAACGCCAGGATAAGAAGGCAAAATATCCTCTGCAATCTCTTCAAAATCACGGATAAATCCACCATCATTTTGCGTAAGAAGTGCTTGAATTGTATAGGTAGAAGAAAGTGCTCGATCAAGATTAAATTTAATGTCATAACTATAATTAACCGCAGTCGTATAGACCTTTGCACGCTCTTTTTCAGATTCTAAAGCATGAAGATTGTAAACAATAGAAGAAAGCAGGGAAAAAGAGAGCATAAAAACAATAACTAAAACAATTTTTGGATTGCGTAATGACACTAAAGCTAATTTATTCACACGCACTCCTTTTCTTAAGATATTCTATTGTATCAAACAATGATTGCTTTGGCAAGGTGATATGCTGATGCAAATGCCCACTGGAAATTAAACCCGCCAAGTTCGCCCGTAACATCAAGCACTTCACCAATAAAATAGAGATTTTTACACTTTTTACTCTCACAACTAAGTACATCGATCTCTTCTGTACAGACGCCACCACGCGTCACTTCGGCTTTGGTATAGCCAAAATTCCCTGCTGGTGCAAACGTATATGTTTTTAATGTAGCAATTGTTTTATATTCTTGTGGAGTCAGTTTGGAGAGCACTTTATCTTCGATGCCTACAGAATCTAAAAAGGCTTTTATCAGCCGTCTTGGCAGTCCTAGTGCTGTAATAATCTGTTTTTTACTCTGTTGTTTAAAATGTGCTTCGATGCTCTTAATGTGCGGTAAAAAGTCTATCGTTATATTGCCTTTTTTCCAATACAAAGACCCGCTTAAAACAGCAGGACCACTAATGCCTTTGTGAGCAAAAAGTAAATTTTCACTAAAACTTTTTCCTTCTACCTGTAACGTAATTGGTAAAGCAATACCACTCAGTTCTTTCATCCAAAATTGCTCTTTTTGAAGTGTAAGTCCTACAAGAGCAGGTGCAGGCGTTACCAGTGTATGTCCAAATTGCTGTGCAATTTCATAGCCAATGCCACTCGCTCCAATGCTTGCATAACTCAGTCCTCCACTTGCAACAACGACTTTCTTCGCAAAAATCTCGCCTTTATCAGTACGTACAAAAAAGTGGTCATTTTTCTTTATATGCAAAACTTTTGTACCGAGATAAAACGTGCAGTATGAGGTCAATCTTCCAAAAATGGAGACCAACTCTTTGGCGCTGTTGGCACAAAAAATTTGCCCATGCGCACGCTCTTCTAAACTAAGTCTATTTTTTTTCACAAAGGAGAGTGTGGCAGAAGCGTCAAAGGAAGAGAGAATGGAAGCAATGAAAGCTTCATCGCCCAAATAGTTTTGAGCCGTGGCAAAACGATTGGTAAGATTGCATTTTCCACCACCTGAAATAAGCAGTTTTGAGCCTATTTTAGGGTTTACATCAACAAGGGCTACGTCATGCCCCTCAAGATGCGAAGCTGCCATAAGAGCACTTGCGCCTGCTCCAATGAAAAGAATATCGTGAATTTTCAAGCTTGCTCAAAGCTTTCAAAATTTTGACGAATCGCATCGTAGAGAATAATTCCTGCTGAAGTGGCTTGATTGAGGCTTCGACCAAGTTTTCCCATTGGAATAGTAATGGCATTTTCCCATTTAAGTTGCATAAGATCCATAGGGAGTCCTGTGGATTCACCACCAAAAAAGAGAAAATCACCAGGTTTGAAAGAAGCCTCAAAATAGGTCTTTTTCGTTTTGGTTGTGGCAAAAAAGAAATGATCCACTTTATCTTTATGCGCCTCTAAAAAGGCTTCTAAATTCTCCCAAACCGTTACATCAAGCAAATGCCAATAATCAAGCCCCGCGCGCTTCACGGTCTTATCGCTGATCTCAAACATGGTTGGTTTAATGATGTGCAATTTACAGTCGGCATTGACGCACATACGACCGATACTTCCTGTATTTTGCGGGATTTGGGGGTGAACTAGAACGATATTAAACATAAAATAATCTCCAAATGAATAAAACTTACCACGATCTTCTTTCTGCCTCATACGAGGCAAGCTTCAGCGCCTAGTGCAACGTAGCTTCTTGGGCTTTGCTCAAGAAGCGTGTCAAAATGGTCTTAAAAGATAATTGTCTTGTTATCGTGAACAAAAATGCGTTCTTCAAAGACCAAATCAAGGGCATTTGAAAGAACATTTTTCTCAACATTTCTGCCCGCACGCTGCATATCTTTCCATGTCATTTCATGATTGACATGAATAACATCTTGAGCGATAATTGGACCTTCATCAAGGTTGTTATTAACAAAGTGTGCTGTTGCGCCAATAATCTTAACACCCCTTGCAAATGCTTGTTTGTAAGGGTTTGCACCGATAAATGCTGGGAGGAACGAATGGTGAATATTGATCATTTTTTCTTCATAATGTCCCACAAACTCACTGGATAAAATACGCATGTATTTTGCCAAAATGATGTAATCAACCGTATATGCACTTAAAACTTCCAACACTTTCGCTTCGTGTTCAGCTCGGTTCAATCCCTCATGGCTTACACAGTGAAAAGGAATGTTGAATTTATCACTTAAACTTTTTAAATCCTCGTAGTTTGAGACAATCGCTAAAATGTTAGCATTAAGATCATCACTGTCATGTTTGAGTAAAATATCGCCCAAACAATGCGTCTCTTTCGTACCCATTAAAATAATGTCTTTTTTACGGGCTTCTGCCACGTAAATATCGGCATTAGCAGGCAACATCGCTTCAAGTGTGCCCTTAAATGCACTGATCTCCACTTCACCGCTGAGCTCCGCTCGCATGAAAAATTTACCATTGTCGCGATCAACAAATTCATCATTTTTGATGATGTTTAGTTGGTACTTAAAAACCACATCCGCAATACGGTATATCAAGCCCTTTTCATCAGAGCAGTCAATTTTTAAAATATAATTTTTATTCTCTTGCATTTTTACACACCTGTTCTATTTTTTCAATTCGTCTTCGTCTTAATTCATCTCTTATCGCTTCTTTTTCAAAGCCATCTCGTATAACATCTTGTACGTTCACATTTCCTGTAAATACCGCATCCCAAATACCAAGTTTTTGTGCTCGCTCTTTAATTCCCTGACGGTAATGTCCAAGCCATGCACTCAGAGGCATGTCTAAGCTTACATGCAACAGCATTTCATCACTGATTTTTCCTTTAAAAAAAGGCTGCAACTTAAAAGTTTGCAAGTAATGATTGGGTGCATCAAGCATTCTTAGCCAAACAAGAGGCTCACATTTGAGTCTATTGGCTACGATATAAACAAAATAGTAAGGCTTAAGTGCCTCTTGAAAATTTTGCTTATATCGTACCAATTCACGGGCAATCTCAAAAAAAAGATCTTCGACTTTATGTGTAAAACATTTTTCAAAAAGGTTCAATGCATACATGTAAAAAAGCCCATAGTGCAAATACGGTGCATTAAAGAGCTTTTCAAACTCCCATAAAATGCGAGGACGACTAAGGTCATCAAGGGCAATGCCCTTCATCACGTATAAACTTTTTGGCTCTATTTTAAAACCAAGACGCGCACAAAATTGTACCGCTCGAAGCACCCTTAAGCTATCTTCTTTAAAACTTTTTTCATCAATGATGGAAACTCTTTTAGCGGCAATTGCCTCTTTACCACCCCAAAAGTCAAGCAATTCACCATTAAAAATATTGAGCATCATCGCATTCATACTAAAGTCACGACGCTTTGATGCCTCTTTTTCATCTTGACAAAGATGTACTTCAAATGCAGCATGTCCAACACCGCTTTTACGCTCAACGCGAGGCAGTGAAAAGTCGATGTTACCAAGCTTATACACAAAAAAACTTTTACCAACACCCACGGCACCAACACGATGCATCAAGGCTTCAAAAGCCGTAGATTCGATGTCATACACTTCGATATCTAAATCATGCAAAGGCTCATATAAACAGAGGTCTCGCACACTTCCACCCACCAAATAGGCTCGCTTCGTATAAGGTTTTAAAAAAGCGATTGCCTCTTCCACTTGACTTTGAAAATGCGCAGGTAAAACGCAATTCATTTTCATTTTTTGAGATTGTCCATGTGCTCCAACTGCTCATCAATGGTCGCGAGAAGGTACTCTAAAAAATTAAGTGTCAGGTCTATTTTAGCTTCGATATTTTTATTGTTTGGCGACTGAAATCCTTCAAAAAGCACTAAAATACGCTCCCTGAGGTTCATGTAAAATTGTTTTTGAGTCTCAACACAAGACTCATCCTCTACGTCATCATTCTCTCGCGACATAGCATATGCTTGGATCATACTGATCTCTTCTGTGATTTCTAACAGTGGCTCTGGTTCAAACGAAATTTCCTCAGATTCACGTTTACGTGGTGGTTGAAGTGTTTGTTGTTGTTGCTGTTCTTCCTTGGGTACTACCTCTTCAAGCTCTTTGAGCGTTGAGAGAATCATATCTTTTAATTCCATAGCTTTACCAACCACCTTTCAAATTCTAAAAATTCCACTTCTGAGTTCATATTTAAAAAAAACTTCTTCATCTCTTCGTCTACACCAAGGTACTTCTTGCGAATACCTGAAAGACGTTTGATGGCAATTTTTGCCTCTTTATTGTCAGGATTTTCACGAAGTAACTCTTTGTAAATTTCCAAAGCCTCATTTTTGAGACCTTGGAGTTCATAGATCGAAGCTAATGTAAGGGTTTTCATAATTTAGCTGCATAATCCGCAATAATAGAGCCCATTTGAGTGGTTGAACACACCTCTTTAGCTCCAAAATCGGCTAAATCTTTTGTGCGGTAACCGTCTTTCAGTACTTGCTTAATCGCATTTTCAATACGATCCGCTGCTTTGCTCTCACCAAGAGCAAAACGAAGCATCATTGAAGCACTCAAAATGGTTGCTAATGGATTGGCGATGCCTTGCCCTGCAATGTCTGGAGCAGAGCCATGAATTGGCTCAAACAACCCTACTTTTCCACCAATTGAAGCAGACGGCAAAAGACCGATAGATCCACTGATCATACTGGCTTCATCGCTTAAAATATCACCAAAAATATTGCCCGTTAAAATAACATCAAATTGTCGAGGATTGCGCACGAGTTGCATCGCAGCATTGTCCACATACATGTGGGTTAGTTTGACTTCAGGGTAACCTTTTGCGATTTCATTAACGGTATCTCTCCAGAGCTGTGAAACTTCAAGAACATTGGCTTTATCAACAGAGCAGACTTCTTTACGACGTTTCATTGCAGACTCAAACGCAACATGCGCGATACGCTCAATCTCAGGCTTGGTGTAAACCATCGTGTTGTAACCTTTGAAGCCGTCATTACCACGAGGTTCACCAAAGTAAATGCCTCCCGTTAACTCACGAACAACAAAAAGATCAACACCTTTTAGCACTTCAGGTTTAAGGGTACTTGCGTCTAAAAGCTCATCAAATACAGAGGTTGGGCGAAGGTTTGCAAAAAGCCCTAAAGATTTACGAAGTTTTAAAAGCCCAGATTCAGGACGAAATTCACGAGGCAACGTGTCCCATTTAGCCCCACCAATGGCGCCAAAAAGAACTGCATCGGCTTTTAAACAGCCTTCAATAGTCTCATCAGGAAGAGGCGTGCCTTTAAAATCATACGCCACACCACCCATTAGGTAATCTTCATAACGAAGTTCAAAATCTTCTTTTGTACAAATACTATCAAGTACTTTTATCGCTTCATCAATGATCTCAGGACCGATACCATCGCCTCTAATAACCGCTATATTGTAGATTTTTTTCATTTATTTATCTCTTTTTTCGCGTAATTCATAAGTCCACCAGAAGAAAGCAACTCTTGCATGAAAGGAGGAATCGGAGTAAATTTATAGGTTGTTGCACCATTTTTAACTTCACCGCTTTCCATAGAAATAGCGATGCTATCGCCCTCTTTAATGGTGTCAGTTTCAGCCAGTTCAAAAATCGGAAGTCCTGTGTTAAACGCATTTCGGTAAAAAATACGTGCAAAACTTTTAGCAACAACCGCACTCACACCCGCAGCTTTAAGCGCGATAGGAGCGTGTTCACGACTACTACCACAGCCAAAATTTTCGCCAGCAACGATGATGTCACCTGCTTTGACTTTGCTCACAAACTCAGGGTCTGCATCTTCCATGACGTGTTTAGCAAGCTCTTTAGGATCAGAAGTGTTCAAATACCTCGCCGCAATAATAAGATCGGTGTCGATGTTATCGCCAAAACACCATACTTTTCCGCTAATCGTACTCATTGATTATCCTTAGGGGTCTCTTGATTTCTTAAAATTTTACCCAAAGAGGGTTGTAAAAAAGTTTAATCACCCCACGCTTTGAACAAAATAGCGCCCTTTTTCACACTTTACATGTAAAGGAAGATCAAAAACATGTGAAAGATGCGCGTCATTTAAAAGCTCTTCCTTCTTACCTTGTGCGTAAATATGCCCTTGTTTGATAAGTACCACTTGCGAAATCTCCTCAAAAATTTCTTCCAAATGGTGCGTCACTAAAATGATGGTTCGATGTGTTGCTATTTTTCGTATCATCTCTATAAAATTGAGTTGCGCTTTAATGTCCAAACCAACGGTTGGCTCATCCAGTATCATTGCCTTTGGATCATGCACAAGAGAGCGTGCTATGATGCACTTTCGTATTTCACCTGTGGACATTTCAGAGATGAGTTTGTCTCTTAAATGTTCTATTTCTAAAAAACTCAAAACCTCATTCACTTTCTTTACATGTACAGGTGAAAATTCCTGATGCTCATAGATATGAAAGCTGCTGTAAAAGCCCGAAAGGATGACTTCAAAACCTTTAAGAAAAGCCGCACGCTGTGTAAATTCATAGTGCAAATCGTTCGTGATGATGCCAAGATGCTTTTTAAGCTCCCAAATATCCCATACCGTTTTGCCAAAAACCTCTTTGGTCGTTGTTTCACTAAAACGCGGGTAAATGTCGTTGGAAAAGAGCTTTAATAAAGTCGATTTTCCAGAACCATTCGCTCCTAAAATAACCGTATGTTGACCCTCTTTGATGTTAAGATTGATGTCATGCAAAACATCTTCCTCATCATACGCTACGTTAATATGCTTAAAATGAATAATTTCCATAGTACAACTCCTTATACAATCTCACGATTATATCACATCATTATTCACAAAATTTCGTTAGAATGTGACATTTCCTAACATAGATTAAAGGTAGTGCATTCAGATGTTTTCTAAATTTTTTATCAACCGACCCAATTTTGCCATCGTTGTTTCACTGATTATTATCATCGCTGGTATCATGGCGATTCGCTCTTTACCTGTTTTGGAATACCCCAATGTCGTCCCTCCTCAAATCATCATTACCGCAACCTACCCTGGAGCTGATGCCAAAACACTTGAAAACACTGTAGCCAGTGCGTTAGAAGAAAAAATAAATGGCGTTGATAATATGCTTTATATGATGTCCACGACATCGCCAAGCGGTATTTTAACGATGAATATCTTTTTCGAAGTCGGCACAGATATGGCTCAAGCCAAATTGGATGTCAACAACCGCGTCCAACTTGCACAAAGCAAAATTCCCGATGCCGTTAAGCAACAAGGTATCGACGTCGCGGAACGCTCAAACGATACATTACGTGTTTTAGTTTTATATTCCGATGACAACCGCTTTGACACTGTCTTTATGTCTAACTACGCTATTAACAATATTCTTGAAGAGTTTAAACGAATTCCTGGTGTATCTGAAGCTGCAGTTACCGGAAATCAAGAGTACTCTATTCGTGTGTGGATAGACCCCTATAAACTGCAATTTTATAACATCACAACAACCGACGTTATCAACGCAATTAAAGCACAAAATCAAGAATATCCAGTAGGGCAAATTGGTCAAGAACCCTTAGAAAAAAATCTTGCATTTACCTACACCGTGACGTCATCGGGTAGGCTCAAAACACCTGAAGAGTTTGAACAGATTTTAGTGAAGTCTAATTCAGATGGCTCTTCACTTAAACTGAAAGATGTTGCTACCCTTGAATTAGGCTCTGAGCGTTACTATTTCAAAGGTATTTTTAACAAAAAGCCCACTTCAATGATTCGTATTACGCTCAATACAAAAGCGAACGCACTTGAAGTTTCAGACCTGCTTGATAAAAAAATTGATGAAATCAAAAAAGATTTCCCCGAAGGTCTCAAAATCGATGAGACGTTTGATCCAACGCAATTTGTAAAGGCCTCTATTAAAGTTGTTATTGAAACGCTTTTAGAAGCGGTTGCGCTTGTTATCTTTGTTGTTTATCTTTTCTTAGGCAACATTCGAGCTACCATCATCCCTATTCTTGCAATTCCTGTTTCGATTATAGGAACATTTGCTGGATTTTATGCCGTGGGCTTTTCTATCAACCTTCTCACCCTTTTTGGACTAACCTTAGCAATTGGTCTGGTGGTTGATGATGCCATTATTGTTATCGAAAATGTCGAGCGGATTTTGCGAAAAGAGAGCCTGAGTGTTAAAGAAGCGACGATTAAAGCGATGCAAGAGATCACAGCGCCTGTTTTAGCAATTGTTTTAGTCCTTAGTGCTGTTTTTATTCCTTCGGCTTTTATGGGAGGACTCAGCGGTACGATGTCACGACAATTTGCCATTACCATTGTCATTTCAGTCACTATTTCTGGATTTGTTGCCTTAACGCTCACCCCAGCACTGTGTGCGCTACTACTCAAGCATGAAGAGGAAGAACCTGTCTGGTTTATTCGCAAATTTAATGCGATGTTTGATTATATTACCCACCATTTTGGACAAATTGTTCAATCAACCATTCGTTTTAGTTTTTTCAATCTCCTTCTTTTTGGCATTATGATTTTTGGCATTATGAAACTTATGAATACCATTCCCACAGGACTCATTCCCAAAGAAGATAAAGGAACATTTTTCCTTTCCAGCTCGCTTCCTGCTGCTGCTTCACTCTCACGTACCCATGAAGTCAATATCGAGGTAGGAAACATTGCACTTGAAAATCCATCCGTCCAAAAAGTAGGAGGTTTTTCAGGAAGTGAATTCACCTCAAAAGCCTACACAACGGAGGCTGCTTATAGCTATGTCAAGCTAAGGCATTGGAATGAACGAAAAGAAGAGAACCAAACCATTGAGGTTGTTGCTAAAGATGTACTTAAACAACTTTCAACCAATAAAGAAGCAAGAATTGTTACGATTTTCCCTTCTACCATCAATGGGCTGGGTGTTGCAGGTGGTTTTGAGATGTATCTGCAAAGCAGAGCCAATGGAGATTATCAACAACTTGAAGTCTATGCAAAAGAGATTATCCAACGTGCCAATGAGCGAAAAGAACTCCGCTCTGTTAGAACAACACTCAGCACCAATACGCCGCAATTTAAAATTGACATCAACAACCAAAAAGCAAAAGCGTATGGCATTGAGATAGCAGATATTTATAGCACCATTCAGGCGACCTTTGGTAGCTTGTATGTCAATGACATCAACCTTTTTGGGCGTAATTATCGTGTGAATGTTCAAGCAAAAGGCGATTTTCGTGAAGACAAAAAAAACTACAATGATGTCTTCGTTCGTGCGAGTGATGGCAGTTCTGTCTCTTTAGGCGATTTAGTCTCATTTAAACGTGTGATGAACCCCAATATTACCAAACGTTTCAATATGTTTCCCTCCGCTCAAATTTTAGGAGAAACCAATGTCGGCTACTCTTCGGGTGAAGGCATTAAAATCATGGAAGAGATCGCTGCAGAAGTGTTACCTGAGGGCTATTCTATCGCATGGGGTGGTGCTTCACTGCAAGAGAAAAAACTTCTGGAAAAAGGCAATATGGCTTTTATCTTTGCCGTTGTGTTTATCTTCCTTATTCTTGTTGCACTGTATGAAAGTTGGATGATTCCTTGGGCAATTGTTCTGGCCGTTCCTTTTGCCCTTTTAGGCGCAGAACTTGGCGTGTGGCTACGAGGGCTTCAAAATGACATCTACTTCCAAATTGGGCTTATCACTTTGGTAGGACTTTCGGCGAAAAATGCCATCTTGATGGTGGAATTTGCACTGCAAAAAATGGAAGAAGGCTTGAGCTTGATTGATGCTACCATAGAAGGGGCTAAGATTCGTTTTCGTCCTATCATCATGACCTCTTTTGCTTTCATTGCGGGAACTATACCACTAGCAATTAGCTCTGGCGCTGGTTCAAATGGTAGACATGTCATCGGAACAACCGTTGTAGGCGGCATGGTGACACTGACACTCATCGGTGTCTTTTTTACCCCACTCTTTTTCTACCTCATTATGAAAATCAAAGAGCGATTTGTACGAAAATAAGGGCTTAATGCCCTTTCTCTTTTTTAACACGTATCTCTTCTTCATATCAATATATCTTGATATGAAAATCTCATTGTGCTATACTGTGCAAAAATAAATTAGACTTCTTGCATACCCCTTGAAAAGACAAAGAGTTTGCTTTGAGTGCGTTAATTTTTAAAACTCAAAATTGAGTCATAGCCAAAGCTATGGCGACGTTTTTAGTTTTAAAAAGTGATGTGCTATAAGCGATACTCTTTTTTCAATGGGTATGCAAGAAGTCTATTAATGAGAAACCCTATGGATAATTTTTTAAAAACGGTTGGCGCGTTGAATGATGAAACGCGTGTACAAATCCTTCACTTCATTCACACACACGGTGAAGTATGTGTTTGCGAGATTGAAGAAGCTTTTTCGATGATTCAGTCACGCGTTTCACGTCATCTTAAAATTCTCAAAGATGCAGGTTTTTTACGCGTTGATCGCCGTGGAAAATGGGCGTATTATGCGATTCGCTCGCCACTGGATCGTTTTAGGCTTGCATGCCTAGAAGAGATAAGCTATCTAGAGATGCCCACACGCTCAACTGTTTGTGCGTGTAAAGATATAACATGATCCTCGCTTTTTCACTGTTTCTCATCACTCTTCTGTTCGTTATCATTCAACCCCGTGGACTTCAAATAGGCACATCCGCAATTATTGGTGCGGGCTTTGCCCTACTTTTAGGCATTGTGAGTTTTGCCGATGTTTTGGTCGTCACCAACATCGTTTGGGATGCAACACTCGCTTTTATCGGTATTATCATCCTATCTTTAGTCCTCGATGAAATAGGCTTTTTTGAGTGGTGTGCAATTTGGATGGCAAAATTCTCAAAAGGCAATGGGCACTTGATGTTTGTCTATTCGCTTTTACTGGGTGCTCTTATATCAGCTTTGTTTGCCAATGACGGTGCAGTGCTCATCCTCACGCCTATTTTATTGGCTAAAATGCGCATCCTAAAACTTGAACCTAAAACCATTGTGGCATTTTTACTTGCGGGTGGATTTATCTCAGATTCGGCTTCACTTCCATTTGTCTTTTCAAACCTCACCAACATCGTCACCGCAAACTATTTTAACATTGGATTTTCCACATACCTAAGCGTAATGTTTACACCTTACGTGGTGAGTACCTTCGTTTCCATCACGGTTTTGTGGCTCTTTTTACACAAAGATATTCCTGTACATGTAAACGTAGAACTCTTAAAACATCCTGATGAAGTGTTAAAGTCTAAACCACTTTTTTACCTCGCATGGGTTTTTATCGTAGCCCTTATGGGAAGCTACTTTGTGGGAGAGCAGTACCACATTCCGATTAGCTTTATCGCTTTGGGTGGCGCACTTCTTTTTCTTGCCATTGCACGCTACTTTAAAGCAGTACAGCCGTGGCAAATTATCAAAACCGCTCCGTGGCAAGTGGTCTGGTTTAGCATCGGGCTTTACATCGTCGTTTATGGGCTTAAAAATGCGGGACTCACGACCTATTTAACGCACATTTTAAATGCGCTAAATGCCCAAGGAAACACCATCGCCATCGTAGGTACAGGCTTTATCGCCGCCATTTTAAGTGCACTCATGAACAATATGCCCAGTGTGATGATTATGGACATTGCGCTTCATGACATCCAAAATACCGCCCTTGCCTACGCCAACATCATTGGCTGTAACTTAGGTCCCAAAATGACCCCTTTTGGCTCACTTGCCACCCTTCTTTGGTTACATGTTATGGCAAAAAAAGGGGTGAAAATCAGCTTTTGGGACTACTCAAAATTTGGCTTACTCGTCACACCGCCTATTCTTCTAATCGTGCTACTAAGCCTTGTCTAGTCTTTACCTATGTATGGAATGAATCAAAAATAAAATCGGCGAAGTATCTGCCCAAATTCTGCAGTGGTTATGAAATTAAAATGCTCATTACTGTCGTTTATTTCTCAAAAATAGCATTGGTAATCTGCACCGTTGAAATGGCATTTTGAGGTGACCCATCAATCAGTTTGTCAGAATAGGTCAAATAAATCAACGTATTGCGTTTTGCATCGTAAAAGCGCACCACTTGGATATGCTTAAACAAAAGTGACGTGGACTCTTTAAAAACGCGCTCGCCATCGCTTTTTTTAGATGAAACCTCTTTAGAAAGGGCAATCACACCCGTTTGCCTACACGCAATCGAAGCATCAGAGGTATCTTCCGCAACGCCAAACGTACCTTTCAGCCCTCCTGTTTTAGCACGGGAAAGATGACATGAAACGCCCTCAACTTTTGGGTCATCAAACGCTTCTATGACGATTTTGTGATTAGCGCCGATAAGCTTGAACGCGGTATCGACTGAACCAATTTCTTCACCAAACAGAGGCGAAATGAGAGCAATTTGCATCAGAGGAACTAACATTTTCAGAGTATAAGATCGCATCATTTTTGACCTTTTTTAGAAGTTATTTTTACCATTTTACTTTGTTTTTCTAAAATAAAAAGAACGGGTTAACTTTTACAATTCACCTATGTTTAGTACGTTCTTGAGTACAATTTATTTTTAGATGTAAAAAGGAAAATCAATGAAATTAGTTTCGTGGAATGTAAATGGCATTCGTGCTGTGGCTTCTAAAAATGCTTTTGGGTGGGTAGATGAATTCAAACCCGACATTTTGTGCTTGCAAGAGATCAAAGCAGAAGCTCACCAAATTCCTGAGTCTCTTTTTGCACACTCCTTTGTATGTAGTCATGTGAATTCTGCCACAAAAAAAGGCTATTCGGGTACGATGAGCTTTTCGACCATCGACTTTGAAAAGACCGATACGGCTTATGACATCGACCATACCCATGAAGGACGCATTTTGGAGCATCATTTTGGTGATGTGGTTTTGTTTAACGTCTATTTTCCAAACGGTCAGCAAAGTGAAGAACGCCTCTCTCATAAAATGAAATTTTACAGTGATTTTTTGGCATATACCGAAGCGCTAAGAGCGGAGGGAAAAGGCATCATCGTTTGTGGCGATGTCAACACGGCACACCGCTCTATTGATCTTAAAAATCCTAAAGCCAACGAAGAGACCTCAGGATTTTTGCCTATTGAGCGCGCTTGGATTGACTCACTTTTAGAACATGGCTACATCGACACCTTTAGGCACATTCATGGCGATGTGAAAGATGCCTATTCATGGTGGTCATACCGGTTTAGTGCACGCGAGCGAAATGTAGGATGGAGAATTGATTATTTTTTCATCTCCAAAGAGTTGGAACCGCGATTGAAAGATGCATTTATTTTAACCCACATTGAAGGCTCTGACCATTGCCCTGTGGGTATTGAAATCGAAATTTAAATACCGTTAGCTATAAAGCCTTATTTTCGCTGCTGTTTATACATTTCGAGGGTTGTTCTAAGATCATGAATGTCCGTGTGTGTTCCAACCACTTTAGTAGGATACCCATGTTCATTGTACGCAATGACTTTGGCTTGGTCAAGCACCCATTTATGACTTCCATCACTGCATAACATACGGTGTTGATGTTGATAATGCTTGGTGCGACCGCTTAAAAGTGCCGTAAGTTCATTGAGGCAGTTGGTTAAATCTTCAGGATGAATAAGTGACATCCATTTATCTTTCGTCTGAACAAAGTCTTTTGCATCATAGCCTAACATTGTAATCCATTGAGGTGATAAAGTGATGCGATTTGCGATAGGTTCCCACTCCCAAACCCCATGTCCTATACACTCTAAAATATTAATATAATCTCTTTTCATCGTCATTTACCTTTGCCAATTTATCATTTTCAATTAAGATTTTACAATATTAATGTGACATTCGCGTTATATGGAACATTGCATGTAAAACTTTTCACCACCAATATGTGGGATAGTGTCTTTTACTGTTTTGAGAAAAGTTATTGACTAACAGTGCCACCAAAAGCATAATAATGGCACCTAAGCCGATGGGAGTCACGGGATAAAGCCACCCTAAAGAGTGAATATGTTCATTTCCCATGATATAAATCAGTGCCGTAGCACCTCCAGGTGGGTGCATAGTACGGCTAAAGTGCATCACCATAATAGAGATGGATACACTAAGAGCACACAACAATTCTGTCGAAAAAAACGGTGAACAAAACTTTAAAAGCAAGACCGCAACGCATGCTGAGAGCACATGACCGCCTAAAATATTACGTGGTTGAGAAAAATCAGCTTGCGGTGCGCCGTAAATCAGAACTGCTGATGCACCAAAAGAGCCTAAGAGAAAAAAATTGTTTTCCATAGAAAAGTAGTATCCGAAAATTGCAATCAAATAAATCCCAACAAATGCACCAAATCCTGACCAAAGTATCTTGCTTAAAGGCTTCCTTGAAGGTGGTTGTGACTTTGTCTTCATTCTTTGCACATAACTTCTAATCACACCTTACTCCCCAAATAATTTTGTTTATTTTAAAGAATTTGACGATTTTTTGGTATGACTCACATCAAGTCATTTATATTTTTTCCTCATTTTTTCTTTAAAGTTTACATATAATTTACGCAAACTCACTACGATACGCGCCAAAACAAAAGGAGAACCATGTTATTGGCAACGATCAAAAACAAACTTGCATTTTTACTGATTATTATTTTTTTAGGATTTAGTGCATTAGGACTTGAAAGCCTCAAAGAAGGAAACGATGCCAAAATGGCAGCAATTCGACTCACTAATATTGCTGATATTGAAAATACAATGATGGTATTACGCATAGAACAGCGTGATTATCAACTCTATTTTAAACAAACCAATCTGGATCGTTATGAAAAAACATATCAACAATTAATAGCAGATTTTGATGCACTGAAACTCATTTTGATGAGTCCCCAAAACCATCAACGTATTGAAACGCTCAAAAACCTATTGATCCAATGGCATGATGTTAACACGCCAAGAATGCAACTTTTTAAAAAATACGGCGCAACCATACATGAACCAAGCTTCGCGCAAAATCACCCTGAAGATGCCAAAAAGATTGATGAATACTACAAACAAAGCAGCCAAGGGTTTGCTACGCTTTCAGAAAAAATAGACGATTTGGCAAGCTCTGTGAAGAAAAATAACTTCAACCGACTTGATACAAACATGTTAACCTCCCAAATTACGTTAGTCATCGTTTTAGTCATCGTTTTTATGATATTTTTCATTGTGACGCGTTCGATTAAAAACTCTGTGGCACGGGCAAAGGCAGGGTGTGAATTGATGCGCCAAAACAAAGATTTGAGCATGAAAATAAACATTGATTCTAAAGATGAGATCAATGACATCATCCAAGCGGTTAACTCCCTTGTAGCAGATGTCGCGAGTGCTCTGAATGACGCCAAAGACAATGCCATCGAAAACGCTTCCGTTGCCGAAGAACTTTCCAGCACAAGCCTTCAAATAGGTAAACGAGCAGAAGAAGAATCCAAAGTCGTTTACGAAACCACGAACGATGCCAAAGAAGTTGCGGGCGCCATCAGCGATGCGAGTGTACAGTCCCAAAATGTCAAAGAGATTACGTCCAATGCCCAAGCAAGCCTACTAAACGCGCAAAAACTACTCAATGAAACCATTTTTCAACTCAGCAATACCGCTCAGGCAGAAGCTGCTATCAACGAGCGACTTAACCATCTCTCAAACGAAGCAGAACAAGTTAAATCCGTTCTTGATGTCATAGGTGACATCGCAGACCAAACCAACCTTCTAGCGCTCAATGCCGCTATAGAAGCAGCACGCGCAGGTGAGCATGGTCGTGGTTTTGCCGTCGTTGCCGATGAAGTGCGAAAACTTGCAGAACGTACGCAAAAAAGCCTCACAGAGACCAATGCTACGGTCAATGTCATCGTCCAGTCTATCAGCGACATTAGTCAAGAGATGAACCACAACGCTAAGCGTATTCATGAACTTTCCGAGTTTTCCAACCAAGTCACCACACAAACCAATGATGCAGTCGATATGTTAGACCAGAGTGTGCTTGCAACCGATGAAGTTGTTGAAAAAGCAAACAGCAATGTTAAGCTTATCAAAACAGCGGTCATCGAAAAAATCGGAGAAATTAACACCCTTTCCAGCTCTAATGCCAGAAGTGTCGAAGAAATCGCTGCTGCGGCAGAACACCTCTCCAAACTCTCTTCAACCCTTAGCCATACTCTGGCACAATTTAAAACAGCCTAATGCTTTTGTCCAAAGAGGAAGACTCTTTGGACATTTCTTAACCAATTATTTGCTATCATTTTGGACTTTACATGTCAAAGGGTATTGCGTGTTTGAACAGACTATTTCACTAAAACTTACACCTCATTTTAAACCACGAGATGAGCAACAGAGCATTCTTTTAGGCTTTTGTGGCGATGCCCTATTGATGGCGATTGATGGCTCATTACCGCCAGCACATGTGTTTGAAAACATGGAAAAACCACGCCATAGCTTTCACATAGGAGAGATCGAAGCGTCTCTTTATACGCTCCTCATTTGGGATGAAAAAACCACCCTACCCGAACACCTTGTCAAAACCAATCTGAGAGAATTTCTTGACGTTCATCCACCGCATCTTTATGCGATGCTTTCTCGAGCCAAACAACTCGCACACTGGCTTTACGACAACCAACACTGCGGACGCTGTGGTGATCCTATGGGCTATGCAGAAAAATTCTCAGCCCTTAGTTGTACCACTTGTGGCTTTACCGTTTTTCCTCGTTTATCACCTGCGTGCATCGTACTCATTACAAAAGGTGATGAGATACTTCTAGCACGTTCACCCTACTTTACAACGGGCATGTACAGCCTTCTTGCTGGCTTTGTAGAAGCTGGGGAGAGTGTTGAAGATGCGGTACATCGTGAAATGTACGAAGAGGTTGGCATTCGCGTCAAAAACCTTCGCTACTTTGGCTCACAACCGTGGCCTTTCCCGCACTCCTTGATGATAGGCTTTTTCGCAGAATATGAAAGCGGTGAACTCACGTTACAACCCGAAGAGATCGAAGATGCCAAGTGGTTTACGAAAGAAAACTTACCACAGCTTCCAAAACTTGCTACCATCTCAGGTATTATGATCGACGCATGGCTGAAAAATCATTGATTTTTCATTGATCTTTTTCTGTTAAAATTGGTGAACTTTCCAAGAGGAGTTTACTATGCATATAACACCTGAAACGCTTTTTGAAACGCGACGACATTTTCTCAAACTTGGAGCAGGCGCATTGGTGAGCAGTACAGCCATTTCCCAGCTTTTAGCCGAACTGCCCCAAGATATGAGCCTTTCATACACACCCGACATAAACCTGCAAAAACTCTCATCCAACACCTTTGAGCAGATTACCAATTATGTCAATTTTTACGAATTTTCCACCGACAAAACAGCTCCTGTTAAACTGTCTCAAAAGATGAAAACAACGCCTTGGAGTGTTGGACTTTCTGGAGAAATCAACAAAAAGCAGACCCTCGAAGTGGATGAACTCATCGCTAAATTTGGACTTGAAGAGCGCATATACCGTTTTCGTTGTGTGGAAGGCTGGTCGATGGTCGTTCCGTGGATTGGTTTTCCACTGTACAAACTACTGGACTACTTAGAGCCAAACAGCAAAGCCAAATACGTAAAGTTCACCACAAAACACGACCCAAGCATCTTTCCAGACCAAGCGAAAGGTATATTTTCTTCTATCAATTACCCTTATGTTGAGGGGTTACGCATGGACGAAGCTCGCCATCCGCTTACCTTCATCGCTGTGGGTATGTACGGGAAACGCTTATTGCCTCAAAATGGCGCACCTATTCGCCTCGTCGTACCTTGGAAATACGGCTTTAAGTCCATCAAATCACTCGATAAAATAGAGCTTGTAGAGAGTGAACCACTCAACACATGGCAAGAACAAAATCCGAAAGAATACGGCTTTTACGCCAATGTCAACCCTGCCGTTGACCATCCACGCTGGACACAAGCCAAAGAGCGATTGCTTGGAAAACTCACCAAACAAGATACCTTGCCTTTCAATGGCTACGAAAAAGAGGTCGCCTCACTTTACGCAGGAATGGACTTAAGGAAGTTTTTTTGAAAGTCTTCCTCGTCCTTCTTGCTCTCCTTCCACTGGGGCTTGCGTACTACAAACTTGACAACGCCATCGACCCTATCAAGATGCTCTACTCGTACACAGGCATCGGGGCAATTTCGCTTCTTTTACTCTCGCTCATACCCTCGACATGTAAAAGAATATGCGGGCTAAATTTGCTTCGTTATCGCAAGACTATCGGCTTGCTTGCGTTTATGTACGCCCTTTTACATGTAAGCGTTTTTGTCATCTTAGACAGCGAATTTGACTTCATCACCATCTTTGAAAAAAGCCTCAAAAAACCGTTTATTTATGTCGGTGCTATTGCTTTCATTATCCTTTTTTTGATGACTCTAACCTCATTTAAAAAACTTTTTTCAAAGTTTTCAACGTACCACAAAACTGTCTATCTTGCTCTTGCACTTGCACTGCTTCATAGCTTCTGGGCACAAAAGGTTGCTGGGGTGTTTGAGTATAGTGTCGTTGCCGTTGGCGTGGTACTTTTAGGGGAACGAATTTGGGCGTGGCGGAAGAGTTAAATAACTTTATATGTAAAGTTATTTAACAAACAATTTACTTTTCTTCCTCTTTAGTAATTTCATCTGCATAAGCTTGAAGCTCTTTGATATGAGTATTTCCTTCTTTTTTAGCTTGTTCAATATTTTGTGAAAAATCCCATCCAATTGAACGAACACCTTTTTTTAGAAGTTTTTCTATATTCTCTTTAGCTTCTTCATAATATTCTGGAAAATGCGCTAAACGATAAAACCATAACTCAATTTCGGCATCTCCTTTATGCGTATGTGATAAAAGCTTCTCAGCTTTTTGAATGTATAGTTCAGCTTCTTTTTTTCTACCTAAGAACAAAAGTAATTGAGCATAATTTACATTACCATTGATATGCTCTGGATTTAATTCTAATGCCTTTTTATAATGCTTTTCTGCTTCATCATAATCCTTGTGAATTTCATGTAAATACATTGCATAACTTATATGCGCTTCGACATATTCTGGATTAAGTTTTAATGCCTTTTTATAATACTTTTCTGCTTCATCATAATTTTTACGAACAGATTGTAAAAAAACACCATAACCTACATTTGCATTAATATATTCAGGATTCAGTTCAAATGTTTTTTGATAATATTTTTCTGCTTCATCATAATTTCTTCGTTCACCATGTAGAAAAATGGCATAATTTCCAAGAAGTTCATAAGATTTTGGTAATTTAGCAATCCCTTCAAGATATAAAGTCTCCTTTTCTTCTTGATTCTTCGTATGATTAATCTGGTTTTGATATTGCCACCATACTGGTAATACTTCTTTAATAGCTGGCGATATTTCTTCCCCACTTTTATCTGCTTTTTCTTGTACCTCTTTACTAAATTTTTTGAGCTCCTCATCAAATTTTTGCATACGTATTTGTGCATTTTTAACAATTTCATCTTTTTCTATTTTTAAATTATATGCACTACTCACTTCAACCATAAGTTCATCAAATCCATCTATTTTTACAAAAAAGTCATCTCCTCGCAATGCTTTTTTTATATCATCATTTATATTATTAATATCTTTTACACACCAATAGATAGACTTTCTATCTGTTATTAACTCTTTCAGATAATTCATCAAACTTCCATCGTTACCGCCATAGCCAATCACTATGAGGTGAAATCCTGATAAAAGAGGCTTTAAAGCTTTTTGCCATTGCTCCTTTAAATCATTTGTTCCTTTGGAATCACTTATGGGGTCAAACAAAACATCACGATGAATTTTAACAATCGTTGGGCGAAAACCATGTACATTGATATAACTTGCTAAAGATTCATGCCCACATACGAGAGGTTTTGTTTTGGTATAAATGAAAAGGGCATCCTCGATTAAAGAATCGAAGTTTGTCGTAATAACAAAACGATGAGGAGTCTCTGCCAAAATCTTTGCAAAAAAAGCATATCCGATACTTGGTTCTTTATGTTCCAACTGTTTTTGAATTTCTACATACCCATTTGAAGGACTTGATTTAAAACGCCTTTCATAAATAGCTGAATACGATGAAGCTAAATTTTTTTCATCTATTTTTTTCTTTTCTTTCCATTCATCAAACTGTTTTTTATCTAAAAACTCTCTAATTTCACCATACCATTGTCTGGCTAGAGTAGTAGCTGAAGGAATTCCTGAAGAAACAGATGCTCCCGCACCAAGTAAAAAGCAATATTTACTGATTAAAGGACTATTTTTATCATCTTTAAAAATTTGTATAAAATCATTCAATGATAAAATTTTAGTTTGACTTGGCACTGCATACTCCTTTTGACATCAGTAATAATAACAAAATAATTCACATAAGAGATATGATTAACCAATATTTTGCTACCATAACCCCCCTATTCCCACCACAAAGAGCACTCAATGAACGCATTTATTTCAGGTTTTAGTCTCGGTTTTTCACTTATTCTTGCCATTGGAGCACAGAACGCTTTTGTCCTCAAGCAGGGTATTAAGAAAGAGCATGTCTTTATCATCTGCTTGGTCTGCGCGCTCTCCGATGCCATCTTGATTTTCTTGGGAGTTTCTGGTTTTGGGTATTTTGTAGAGCAGTTTCCTTCTTTGCAAACTATCGCGAAGTATGGTGGTTTTGCCTTTTTGTTTGTCTATGGATTGAAAAGTTTTTACTCCGCATGGAGCATGTCACATGAACTGAACCCACTCGATCAACCAACGACTTCACTTTTTAAAACGATTCTTCTCGTACTTGCATTTACATGGCTTAACCCACATGTTTACCTTGATACCGTCATCTTACTCGGTTCTGTTTCGACCAAATTTGGCTCCCTTGCTCCTCTTTTTGGCTTTGGGGCGATGACATCATCTTTCGTGTTTTTCTTTTCACTCGGTTATGGCGCGAGGATTTTAACGCCTATTTTTCAAAAGCCCATTTCGTGGAAAATCCTTGAAGTACTCATCGGTGTCGTCATGCTCTCTTTAGCGTTTATGCTCTTAGGCTTGTGAGAGGAGTGGAGATAAAGCGCTCACTTTATCTCCATAACGCGGAAGAAAAAAGAAGTTAAGACTTAAATTGGTTCAGTTTACCATTTAGATTTTCAGCCAATTTAGAGAGATGATCCGCCGCAGAGGCTATCTCTTCAACACTTCTGGCGTTTTCACTGGTGAGTGAATTGATGTTGGTGACCATCGTGACGATTCTGTCCGTATCGCTGGCGATGCGATTGGAGTTTGCCGCACTGGTTGTTACAGAGACAACACTCTCTTGCATCACACTGGTTGTTCCAAGGATGGTATCTTCAACACCTGTTGAAACATCGCAAAGGCGTTGGATATTTTTGGCATTTTTGCCCATTTGCTCGGACGAATCAACGATAGACTGAACGATAACATTAATCGTGGCATTGATCTCGGAGAGTGAATGCTGAGTACGTTCTGCTAGCTTTCGTACTTCATCCGCAACAACCGCAAATCCTCGTCCATGCTCTCCTGCTCGTGCGGCTTCTATAGCAGCATTAAGTGCTAGCAAATTGGTTTGATCGGCAATATCAGCGATGACTGTCAAAATCTGTTTAACTTGCTCTGCGTCATGGCTCATCTGCTCTAGTTTTTGCGCAAGCGCACTCTCCGCTTCACTGGCCAGTCCTACTTCATTACGAAGGCTGACTACTTCATTTTTAGCGTTATTGAGTCTTTGCCCTGCATCGGTGATGCTTTTTTTCATCTGCTCGGAGAGTTCCGCAGTCTCTTGCACAAAGGTTTTAATCGTCGCTATCTCTTGAATGGTATTTTCTACTATCGTGGTACTTTGTTCGGCATTGCGCCCGATTTGCATACTGGTGGTACTTAGCTCATGCGACACAGAGGCATTTTCGTTTGAAGAGTCTTTGGCATCAACAATGGTCTGCTCTAACGTCGTTACTAAGGCATTGAAGCTATCGGAGATATTTTTAAGCTCATTTTTTTTGTCATAATTGATTCTAAAGTTCAGCTCTTTATTTTTTACAAATGTAATCATGCTTGAGCTAATCATATCAACACCATGAACGATATTGCGACGAATCAACAATCCCAAGAACAAAAGCGCTACACCAGAGATGGTTGCGATGATGATCATCACAATGGCTGCACTATTTTTTTCTTTTTCTGCCTCTTTTGCTGATGCTTTAGCAAGTTCAAAATTGTACTTCATATGTTCTTCAAATACTTGCGTAAAATTAATAATGACATCTTTACTGCTTGACATTAACTTATCGAGTTCTGCTTGATTTGCATTGCGAGAAAAGGGGATAGACTGATTTATCATTGTAAAATAAGCTTCAGCAGCTTTATAATCTTTTGCCAAATATTCTTTATCTTTGTCATCAGAAATCAGCGCTTCATAACGTTTAAGAGCATCTTTCAAAGTTTTATTGAGTGTTTGCATGTTTTCTTCGACTTTATCTTTTTGCGCTAAATTTGAGGAAGAGAGATGTTGCCACATTGCTAACCTCAATCGATAAGCAACTCGCATCGCTTCATCAAGAACGAAAATACTCGGTAGGGTATTTTCATTACTGTAATTTGTCTCAGTATAGACTTGTTCCATTTTGATAAAACTAATTCCAAAAATTGTAAATGTAGCGAAGATTCCAACTGCAAGCATCACTAAAAGCTGTCTTGAAATACTCATGATAAACTCCTTTTCTTTTGTCTACGGGTATCATATCAATCAAGTGTTGCAAAGGAGTTGCATGTTTTTTGATGATGTAAACTATAAAATAAAATGATTTAGACATTAGAGGTACTAGCAATAAACAATCATTGGAGCTATCACTTTTTAGAGAGGTTGCGTTATACTAGCCTAGTGATAGATTGTAGTAGCAGGAGTACATGATGAAATGTAAAGATGGCTATGGTGAGCTAGCTCGAAAGCTCGAAGAAACGCTTAAAGAACACCTATTCGATCAAAATTTTGCCATTGAGACGATCACCAAAACACTGGTGCAAATGCGCCTTGTAAGCTCAAAAGTCAGAGCACTTTTTACCTTCATAGGTCCTCCAAATTGCGGTAAGCGCTACCTTGCTGAACTTCTCGTCTCAGCTGATTCGCAGATAGACCAACTGAAAACCTTTCAGATGGATCAGTACAACGACACTTTCAACGCCGAGCAACTCTCAGCTTCTAACATTGAGGGAGATGTCACTGAATTTGTCGAAAAAAATCCTAACGCCATTTTACTGTTTGAAGACATCGACAAAGCCGACACACAAGTACAACTCTCTTTATACACGCTCTTTTCTGACTCAGAAAAAAACATCGTCGATTTTTCCCATGTCATTGTTATTATGACAACAACCCGTCTTAATCAGCTATTAGGACGCCAAGACTTGCTAGAATTGTTTAAAAATGACCCTCTGCAAGCGCATACCTTTTTGATGGAACGCTTAGGGCAAGAAGAGATTGTCATTAGTGGCATCAAAGAGAAAGTATTCGATAAAAAGCTTCTTTCCCTTTTAAACGAATGCACGCTTGTGCCTTTTAACCGCCTCAGTCTCACGGCTCTCATCAAAATCGGTGCGCAAAGCTTACATGGTATGTCACAAAACTTCATCAAAGACAGTAGCATCGAAATCGAGTATAACAACATCGATATGATTATCTCTCTTTTAACACTCTCACTAGCGCCTTATCTCAATGCTAGACATATTCGCAAAAAACTCCCAGAAGTCGTTTTTAACCGCATCTATGACACACTAAAATACCACGAGAACGTCACTAAAATAAGCTATAAAGTTTCTCAAAAAGCAACTACTTTTGTCAAAAAAGTACTCAAAGATCAGCCTTTACTGCTCAAAAAAATCAGCAAGCAACACGAAAGCATTGAACTTGAATGGAGTGCTCATGTTATCAAAGGCGTGGCAGAATTTACCATCAAAGACGCCTTTTTCCGCAAAGAAAAACTCCCCATGACTTCCGAAGATGCACTGCATATTTCGGATGTAACATTTGATGACATCGCAGGACAAGAACGTGTTAAAGCAGAACTTGCAGAAATTTTAACCCTCCTCAAAGAACCCGCACGGCTTAAACAATTTGACATGCCTCCCCCAAAAGGGATGATCCTCTATGGGCCTTCAGGCATGGGTAAAAAATTACTCGCACGTGCTTTTGCCAATGCCGCAGATATGCCTTTTACGGTAGTGCGTGATGCTGACTTGTTTGATGCAGCAAAAATTCACAAAGCTTACGCACAAACATACGGTTCAGCACCTGCTATCGTGCTTTTGGAAGATATTGATGTGCAAGGGCTTGTTGGTGGCGTCATCGCAACGATGAGCATACAACCCATTGTAGATGAGTTAGATGCCATCAATCAGAGCTTTGAGGCACCCATTTTTACAATTATCACTATTGGTGAAAATAGCCCTATCCCCGATCCATTGGTTCAAACAGGACGTATTGATATTCGCATCGAAGTGCCAAAACTGGACATGGAAGCACGTCGCTTTTTCATCGAAGAGATTTTAAAAAAACCGCACGATGCAAGCATTGACATCGAAAAAGTGGTGCGCTATATCTCGGGTATGGGTGGCGATGAGCTTAAACGTATCGGACAAGAGGCTGCTTTGTTTGCCGCGCGCAAAGGGTTAAAAGAGATCACAGAAGAGATACTTTTAGAGCAAATCAACATCATCAAATACGGCAATAAACTTGAAAACAAACAGATTCGAGACATCGAAATATCGATGGCAAAAACAGCGTACCATGAAGCAGGACACGCTGTACTCTCGTATGTCCTTTGCCCCAATATCAAGATAGAGCAAGTCACCGTTGCCCCTCGCAGCGATGCCCTTGGCTTTGTCTCATACCATAATGATGACTATGTGAATGCCATCTCCAAAGATGAACTGTTTGCCAATATCTGCGTTTTGCTAGGCGGTCGCATCGCCAATATGGAAAAATACGGTCAAGCAGGAATGGAAACGGGTGCTATTACCGATCTTGAAATCGCCAGTATGCAGGCGTACTCTGCGATTGCTCTTTTTGGTATGGATGATGAACTGGGGTACATTAACATTAGTGGCATTGAAGATGCGTACGACAAAGATTTATTGTCTGAGAAGTTAGAAACACGCATGCTTTTATGGATAGATAAGGCTAAAAAAGAGACGGAGAAAGAGGTAAAACGACTTTGGCCTGCTATTGAAGCAGTCGCACTGGCACTCATCGAAAAAGAGATGATAGATGGGCTAGAACTCAAAAAAATCATTGAGGAAAAACTGCCAAAACTCGCCGTAAACGTGTGAAGATTATCTAGGGCTAAAGTGCCCTAGATAAAGAGTTATTTTTTAATCAAATAACGAATGGTAGGACCATCTTGAATGATCTCTAAAACGGTATAACCGTAGTTTTTTGCATCGTGAGGGATGTTGTTAATGGACTGAGGACAGTCACTAATAACCTCTAAAATCTCGCCTTTTTTAAGCGTTGGTAACGCTTCAAGGGTTGCGATGGCAGGGTAAGGACACGGCTCGCCACGCATATCAAGTGAATAATTAGGTACGATTGCTTCTTTCATAAACGCTTCCTTTTAGATGTGATTATTTTGGTATTGGCTTTTTTTGGCAAGAAAACGTCTCTCCCACCAAACCACAAATGCAAATGATGCCGCCATAAGGGCATAGTTCACATACAAACCGCCATACGTTCCAAACAGTTTAAGCATGTTGATTTTATCATAGCCATAGACCAAGCTTGGCGCTAGGTTATCCCATGAAAGGGCTAGAAGAAGAGAACCTAGAACATTACCGATGCCAACCCACCAAAAGTGAATTTGACCTTCCATCGCTCTATACATCCAACCTGTCTCACAGCCACCAGCTATTACGATACCAAAGCCGAACATCAACCCACCGATGATGGCATTTGGTCCAGCCCACATAATTTTTGGCTCCATGCCTGTTTGAACAAACGCAAAAACACCGATAGCACTCACTGCCATACCAATGATAATCGCTTTTGCAAGCAAACCACGTCCGGTGATCCACATATCGCGAAACGCTGACGTAAAGCAGACTTGTGCACGCTCAATACAGATACCAAAGCCCAAACCAAAGAGCATTGCCATGCCCAATTTTGGGGCATCAAAGCTTCTAGTAATCGCTGTAATAGCAATCGCAAAAAAGAGCACGCTTCCGATGATAAACTTGATTTTAGCGCTTTGTTTGTTCTTCTCAAGAGGCGTAGCTTCTGTAACTTTTTTCATCTTTAAAGGAATACGAAACAGAGGAAGCATAGAGACTTTTGCGCCTGCAAAACAACCAATAGCCGTAGCAACAGCAAAGAACCACGCATGAAGTGAGAACTGAGGAATACCTGTAAAAAATGCCGCTAAGTTACAACCCATCGCCAAACGAGCACCAAAACCAGCTATAATACCACCCAGTAATGCCTGAAAGATGCGAATACGAGTTGAGGGTAAACGAAGCTTGACGTTGTCAGCCCAAAGAGCCGCAGCAAGCGCGCCCGCAAACATACCGATGATCATAACACCATCAATGCGATCCCACGGTGTGCCTTTAAAACCAAGGATTTTAAGGTAGGTCCACTCCGCAGGGTTTGCGCCAAAAAGCTGAGCCAAGTGCCCACCCCAACGGGTAAATTCACCAGTAACCGCCCAAAATGTACCAAGTAGACCAAAATAATAGGTCGATAAAATTCCCAGCGCAATAACTGCAGGAATGGGCGACCAAAACTTAACAAGATAGTGTTGTTTAAATTCACTCCACCATGACATGAAAACTCCTAAAAATTAAGATGTTAGGTTTGATTGTGAAGTACATAAAGAGGAACTTAATAAGTTGCTAATAAGTAGCGCAAAAGCAGATATTTGAGCGTTTATGTACCCTTGCGACCGCAAGCAAATCAAAGAAAAGACTCTATCAGAGGTTTTCTTAAAATCTGTTTTGTATGACGAAAAAAAGAGTTACTTTCGCATTCCCCGAAAGAGTTGAGAAAACGTAGAGCGTTTTTTAGCTTCCAGTGGAAAGCTTGGGTCACTCGCATGTCTTACATCTTCGATAGAGTAAACCGCTTGAGGATTATGAAAAGCTATGAGAGAGCGTACACGCTCGATGTCAGAGCGTTTGATGACGGTAAAAATGATATTGACAGCTCCCGTATTGCCCTCGCCATCCACAACAGTGACACTGTAACGAAGCGCACGTAAAGCTGCAACTAAAATATGCGAATCACGTTTGGTGATAATGCGCACAACCACCATACCAAGGGCTAAACGATTTTCGATAAACATGCCAATGTAATTACCGATAGAAAATCCCAGTGCATAGGCAATGTAATTAATAGGATTGGTCAGATTTGCCATAACTTTTGAAATCGCCATAAGCCAGATGCTCACTTCAAAAAAACCCAAAATGGGCGCCCAAAGTCTAAGCCCTTTGGAGACAAAAATAATGCGAAGTGTGCCAATGCTGACATCGGTAATACGCGCAAATGCAATTAAAACAGGAATCCCATACAAGCTAAACCACTCTTGTTGAAGCAACTCACCCATAGTTTTTCCTCATATTATGTTATTTTTTCTTAGTTTCTTGCATCATACATTGATATATGTCTATTATAACACCGCCACTTTAAAGCTGGCAAAGGTGTAAAATATGAGATTTATTAATAATTTCCTTATAATCCTATGATACTATTGTATCTTTAATAAAATATATTCTATGACTGAGAGCTCCATGCTTGTAAAACTCTTTTTTTTCTCTCTTTTTTTGTTAAGCTCTGTGCATGGTAAAGAGTATATTTTTGCGATGTACCCTGCCAACAACCCAACAAAAATAGTTCAGGCACTCACACCTTTAATGGAGTATCTAAGCCAGCAAAGTGGCGATACCTTTAAACTTGTTGTCACCAAAGATTACGATGAACTCACGCAGCGAATTGAAGAAAAAAGTGTTGATTTTGCATGGGTCAATAGCAAAAATTTTGTTTTACTCAAAGAAAAAAAACCCTCACTTCATTACCTTGTCACCTACCTTGAAAATTCTAAAAGTGGTCAAATCACTCCTTATTACCGATCGTTTATTGTCGCACTCAAAGAGACAAACATCACCACGCTTGAAAATGCGAAAGGAAAACACTTTGCCTTCACCGATAAAGAGTCAACCTCAGGTTATGCTTATCCGATGATGATTTTTGAAGATCATCGCATCAATCCCTATACCTTTTTTCAAAAAGTTTTTTTTCTTAAAAAGCATGATAAAGTCATTGAAGCACTGATCAATCATTCTATAGATATTGGAGCGATATCCGATGGTACATACTACAGCGCTCGTGCAAAGTATGGTGATAAATTCAATATTCTTGCCTTCTCCGTACCCATTCCCCTTGATGCCATCATTGCTTCTGAAAATGTTTCGATTGAAGAATCCCAACGCATCGCCAAATTGCTTGAGAACATGCCCAAAGATGCACCCTCTAATAAAGCTTTTGAGGAGCATTTAGGCTGGCTAAGTGCAGGTTTCGTGAAAAAAGATGAACACTTCTACGATACATTCAAAAAAACACTTAAAGTGCCTATCTATGAAACTTTACGATAAAATCCTACTCCTTACCACGCTGCAAATCATAGCGATTTTCATTTTTGGCATCTATCAAATTCAATCAATTTACCTCGCTCAAAAAAAGGCATTTGATCAAACAAATCTCATTCAAACAGAGGTGATTCAAAAGCGCTTTGAAGAAAAACTGAGTGAACTTCAAAAAACAGCGCACATATTAACCAATTCACAAGAAGTCATTACGGGAATTCTGAGCAATGACACCGATATGCTTTACAATTGGAGTAAGCTCTTTCTCTCTTCGTCCATTGACAAAATTCATTTTAGTGATTTAGATGGCATGGTGATTAGTCGAGGAGAAGCAGAATTTCGTTTTTCAGATGATGTTTCCAAACAGTTGTACATGCAACAAGCTCTTTTGAACAACACCTTCTTGGGTATTGATCGTGTCGATGGGGAAGAGTGTTTGGTCTATGCCGAACGCGTCAAACAGTATGGAGAAAAGCCTATTGGTATTATCAGTGTGGCTTTGGTTATCGACCATGCATTTCTCGCCTCTTTGGTTGAAGGAACTACGATGAGCCTCGCCTACCAATCAGAGCATCAAAACCTCTCAACCGCTAAAGAGAGAACGCTCATAAATGCCTCATCATTATCGTTGATGTTGCAATCAGGAAGTATCTCTGATGCCAACTTTAGCATCGGTTTAAGCTCAGAGAAGGAACTTTTAGCGCTCAAACAAGCCCGTACCAATTTTTTTCTTGGCATTGCACTTGCCTTGATTGTTCTTGTCATTGCGTTGCATTTTACACTCCTCAAATACCTCAAAGAGTATGAAGCATTGTCACAAATCTTGATTGATTTTTACGAAGATCGTCTTGATATAAAAGAGGTTATTGGCAAGATCAAACTCTCCATCAACAACCAACCGACCAGCGAAGTCAAAAAAATTGCCGAAGCACTTTTCAATATGAGCCAAAAAGTCTCAGACACCCAAAATGCGCTCGAACTCTTAAGCAGCACCGATCAGCTCACCACACTTGCCAACAGACGTAAATTGGAAGAGTATCTGGAGCAAAAACTCAAAGAAGCCAATCGAGGAAACTTTTTCTCCATAGTGATGCTTGATATTGACCGTTTTAAAACCATCAATGATACATATGGTCACGAGATAGGCGACCACGTTTTAATTCATACCGCAAAGCTTATGCAAGCGGTCATTCGAGAGAGCGATATGCTAGGGCGTTGGGGTGGAGAAGAGTTCTTACTGATTTTACCGCAAACGAATTTAGAAGGTGCGCTGGTTATGGCAGAAGCGTTGCGTTCAAAAATTTATCATTACGAATTTGAGCACTACCCACAGCGTGTTACGATGTGTTTAGGGGTCTCAGAATACCGCACGAGCGATACGCCTAATAGCATTCTAAGACGCGCAGATCACGCTCTGTATCGTGCTAAAAACAATGGTCGAAATAAGGTTGAATATGAAAATTAAACGACTTTTGTCAACCTTTTTAGTACTCACTCTTTCACTGTTTGCCAATGAAAAGCTTGTTTTTGGCGTTAATCCCTATAAAAGCCTTACAGAACTGCACATAATTCATGCTGAGCTCATTGCGTATCTTGAAAAAGAGCTTGATAGAGAGATTGTTTTTGTCGTATCAAAAGATTACAATCATCTCTTAACACTGATGGAACAAGGGCACATCGATATTGCGTCCATCTCTCCCAAACTTTTTGCAACATCACGCCAAAAAGGGATTCTAACCCATTATTTGGCAACATTCAAAATCAATGATGACCAAGGATATGCACGCAGTACGTATCATGGTTTGATCGTAACGCACAAAGAGAGTTCCATTCAAATGATGAGCGATTTAAAGCACAGAAGCTTTGGATTTACCGACACTCAATCAACATCAGGCTATTTCTACCCTCGCCTTTTAATGCGACAAAATGACATTGATCCCCAAAAAGATCTTGGGAAAGTTTATTTACTCAAAAAACACTCTAAAATTATTGATGCTATCTTGGGAAAGTCAATCGATGCAGGGGCAGTTTATGATGGAACGTATTTAACACTTTCAAAGGAGACGCAAGAAAAAATTCGTATTCTTGCTACTTCGGAAGAGATACCTTACGATGCGATGATTGCATCAAAACAACTCGACAAGGCATTGGTAGCAAAACTTCACGAGCTTCTTTTGAAGTTTCATTCAAACCAATCGTTCACAGGAAGCATTGCAGGGTTTGAGGAAAGACCGCTTGTTCTTTACGATAAACTCAACCACTTGGAGTGATTTTTTGCTTTACATGTAAACGTGAAAAGCTTAGAGAATGATCTCTTTCACACGCCCTACTTCACCGCTCTCTAAACGTACTTTAATACCATGCGGATGGTTCGCTGAGTTGGTAAGTATGTCTTTTACCACACCTTCGGTAAGCTTTCCCGTTCGTTGGTCTTCTTTTAAAACGATCTGTACTTTAACACCTTTTTTAATATTACTTCTACTTTGTCCAACACTCATTTTTATCCTTTATAGGTTCACGCTAAGAAAGTTTAGCACATAACGTTAAAAAAGCTTCGCCATAACGTTCAAACTTCACTTCACCCACTCCACTCACCTCTAACATCGCCTCTTTGTCTTGAGGCAATTTTTCTGCCATCTCTTTGAGGGTTTTATCGCTAAATACCACATAAGGAGGTATGCCATTTTCTTTGGCAATCTCCAAACGAAGGGCACGCAACTGCTCAAATGTGGAGAGTTCAAATGCTCCCGTAACAACTTGCTTAGTTTTTTTAGACGCTTTTTTTCGCTCTTCCAACCGTTTTGCATGAATGCTTACGCACAAACGCTCTCTAATAACCTGAGCGCCGTATTCACTCAAGCTCACCACACGGTACTCGCCTACTTTAAGGGCTTCAAGCTCCAAAAGCCTATCACCGATGGTAAGCCATTGTGCTTTGGTTTTATCTTTCCCAATGCCAAACACTGAGAGGCTTTGGTGTCCGTTTTGTTCTATTTTTTCGTTGTTTGAGCCCATCAAAACGTCAACCACGTATTGCAAACCAAAGCGTTGCCCCGTTCGGTACACACTCGATAACAGTTTAAGAGCCTCATGAGAGATATCCACACTCTCTTTTTCGCCATCAATACAGTTATCGCAACGCGTTATACAGGGCATAATCGCGTCATCAAAATAGGTCGCAATCTGTTGATGACGGCACACTTGTGACGAGGCAAACTTAGCCATTGCACCCAGTTTTTCATAGGCTACTTTTTGATACTCCGAAGCAGGCTGTTCACTGATACGACGTTTGTGCTCCACAATGTCTGAGGCTGAAAAAAGAAGCAAAGTCGAAGAAGGAAGTCCATCACGCCCTGCTCTACCTATCTCTTGGTAATAGTTCTCAATGGTTTTTGGCAAAGACATGTGCGCAACAAAACGAATATTGCTTTTATCGATGCCCATGCCAAATGCCACCGTTGCCACAACCACATCAATTTCATCGTTTAAAAAAGCGTGGTAGGTCTCATTTTTTTCTTCTGTCGAAAGCCCCGCATGATAAGCACATGAACGAATTTTATGCCCATTTAAAAACAGAGCCAAACTTTCGGTCTCTTTACGGCTAAGCGTATAGATGATGCCTCTCTCATTTTGAAATGCACTTAAAAAGCCAAGAAGTTGTTCTCGCCCATTGCCATTTCGATACTCTGCTTTGATCGTTAAATTATCACGCTCTACTTTCGCACGAATAATTAATGGATTTGACAAGCTTAACTGATGAAGAATGTCGTGTTCAACGATCTTCGTAGCGGTTGCCGTAAAAGCAGCAATAGGTGTTTGTGGGAAGTAGTGTTTAAGACGAAAGAGTTGTCGGTAATCTTCCCTAAACTCATGCCCCCACTCGCTCACACAATGCGCTTCATCGATGACAAAAAAATTAAGGCTAAGGGTTTGTAAAAAATTTAAAAAAGACTCCCCTTTTAAGCGCTCAGGGGCAACATACAAAAGTTTAAGCTCTCCCTTTCGACAGGCTTGCATGGTCTCTTGTATTTCAGAAGAAGATTGCATGGAAGAGATCATAGAAGCTTTAATGCCAAAGGCAGAAAGTGCGGTAATTTGGTCATGCATCAAAGCTAAAAGCGGTGAAATGACCACGCTCATGCCTTCCATTACAAGTGAAGGAAGCTGATAACAGAGTGATTTTCCAGCCCCTGTAGGCAAGATCATCATCACATCTTTGCGCTCTAAGATTGCATTAACGGCTTCTTCTTGATTGGCTCTAAAACGATGGTGTCCAAAGACACTCTGGAGTATTTGGTATTTTTTATCCACCTACAGTTCTATCTCGTCTCTCTCTTTTCCATCACTCACAAACCACTCATCTTCAATAAAATCATTTTCAACGATTTGAGTGACACTGCGCTTCATGTAGCGACCTGACGCGGTCACAGCAACTTCACCATCAGGAAGTATCAGCTCTCCCGTTCCTTCAAAAATACGCCCTTTATCACTCACGATACGCCCAACGACTTTGAGTTCGACATCCAAAGGAACAGGCTTTTTATACTTAAGATTAAGCTCGATGGTGACACCAAAGCTCTCTTGCCCATAGTGCGCCATAATGGCTCTGCCTATTGTCTCATCGAGAATCGTTGCTGAAATACCACCATGCAAGATACCAGGGTAGCTTTGAAGGTAAGTATGAGGCGTAAAATACGCCACAATTTCTTTGTTTTCAAGTTCGTAAAATTTTGTTTTCAGACCAAAAGGGTTTTGCACACCACAGACTAAACAGTTTTTAGAGATGTGCTGTTTCCCCGTGACTTTAAATTTCACGCCTCTTCTCCATGTACCTTTTCAAGCTCTTTGCGTACTTTGGAGTAGAGTTTTAGATCGACGATTTTGTAGCTTTTAAGAAGTCCATCTAAAAGGGCATCTTCAAGTTCTTGTTGATCTTCTTTATTTTCAGGAACAATTTTATCTTTAACCGTGCAGTTGTTACAAAAATCATACAAGTATGTCAAATCAATCTGATAATCCAAACGGTGTGTCAACTCATTTTTAAGCTTTCGTGTCTCATTCATAATGACAAATTCTTGCTCATTGATGGTTTTAAGAGAGCGTAACTCTTCAAGCAATTTAAACTGTGTCATACTACGAGACGTTCCAGGAATAAGCACTTCTGCGACAAACTCATAGTACGCTTCAACGGCAAGTACCATGACATAAAGGTTCTTACCAATAGGATTTTCTTCTTGCTCAATAAAATTTTTAAAATAGTGTAATTTTTGCATCTCAACGATCATTTTATTTACCTTTAATTCCATATTTAAAAGAGTTTAAACTCTCAATACGCTTTTAAAGCAAAGCTCTAAAAGCTACGCTAACGCTGAGTTTTGCTCGGCGCAAAGCCCACGCACCTTTGGTGCTTTATTATTTACCTTTTACTTTACAGTTTTTAGCATCAATGCCACACGATGTTTTAGCCGCTTTTTTAGCTTTTGATGCTTTGATCTCTTCACGTTTTTTACGAAGACTCATTGGTTTTCTATTGGCTTTATCACGATCAATTTTCGCTTTGATCGTATGTTTTTTTGACTCTTTATCAACCCATTCTTTGGTCTCAAATCCTGGGTAAAACTCTGTTTTAAGCGTGTATTTTAAGATCTTCTCGATCTCTTTTAATCTTAACTTCTCTTCTTGACAGACAAACGAAATCGCCCGCCCCTCTTTACCCGCACGCCCAGTTCTGCCCGCACGGTGTAGGTAATCTTCTGCATCACCTGGGAGTTCGTAGTTAATGACATACGGCAAATCTTCGATGTCAAGACCACGTGAAGCAATGTCTGTTGCAACTAAAACACGAATGGAGTTCTCTTTAAATGCAGCAACGGCTTTGGTACGTTGAGAGTGCGCTTTGTCGCCGTGCAGTACAAGGTTTTTTAGACCGCTTTTTGTTAGGTAATCGCCCACTTCGTCGGCACTCTGCTTGGTCTTGGTAAAGACCAATACTTGGTGCCAATTTTGTGAGCCGATCATAAAAGAGAGCAGTTCGCATTTACGTTCTTGATCCACCACGTAGATGGTTTGCTGTACATTTTTAGCAAATTCGCCTTGGTTGTTGATAGCAACGGTCACTGGCTTTTTCAAACTCACTTCAGAGAGGCGTTTGACTGACTTAGAAACACCCACTGAGAAAAGAAGTGTTTGACGTTTTTTAGGAAGCAAAGAGAGCAGAAGTTCTACCTCATCCCAAAAACCCATATCGAGGATTCTATCGGCTTCATCAAATACAACAATTTCAACACGAGAAAGATCAACGCTAGAGATTTTGATATGCTCAAGAAGCCTTCCAGGAGTGGCGATAAGAACATCAATGCCCTTTTCTAACTTCTTCACTTGGGGCGTAAACTTCACGCCACCGTAAATCGCCCCGATGTTTAACTCAAGGTTTTTGCCATACTCTTGCACGTTCATATTCACTTGTGATGCCAACTCACGCGTCGGCACTAAAATAAGCGCACGCACTACTTTTTTTGTGGTTGATTTTTGTGTTTTTTTAGCAAGAATTTGCAAAAGTGGAAGTGCATACGCAGCCGTCTTTCCTGTGCCGGTTTGAGCCGTTGCCATAACATCTTTACCCTCTAATACCAAAGGGATGACCTTTGTCTGCACAGGCGTTGGTTTTGTGTACCCAAGTTCAGTTACTGCTTCTTGTATCGGTGCAATCAAGCCTAGCTTTTCAAATAACATCTCTATCCTTTATTTATCTTAATGACACGATTGTACCTAAGTTTTATTTAAAGAATCGAACTGCCCTTATTTAAGGCATCTGAATGCTAAAGCTATTGCTGCCTTTACATGTAAAAGATTTATTGCCTAATTTCATTAAAGTTGCCTGTATACTTTACTCGTGCTGTGGTTGAACATCCTATAGTTTTTAGGTAATATTCACAATTTAAAATACAGGAGATAAAACACTATGAATACTATTTTTCCAGACATTATCAAATCCATTCCAGAAAGAGATTATGGTATTGAAGGACTTATCGTACACGAAGACCATACTTCACAAGGAACAATCTATTTCATCCATGCCCAAAAAGAAATACAATTCCCAGAACACGCTCACGAAGAACAATGGACTGTCGTACTTAGCGGGAAATGCACACTAACCATGAATGGTGAAACAAAAACGTATCAACAAGGTGATACATATCTTATTCCAAGTGGAATGAAGCACCAAATAAAATTTCATGCGGGATATTCAGAAGTAGATTATATTAATAACCCTCACGATAGTAAATAATCATAAACGTTTTCTAAAACTTGTTAATATTCCATAGATAACGCTTGGTATCAAAATCAAAATGGAGTCTAAGTTTTTTACTCCTAATAAGAACTTAGACTCCATTACTTACTCTATGAGATACGGATATCTTAATAAATGACTTACAAGATTATTTAAAACCTTGAGAATTCCAGATTCTTAGGGTCAGAGCTAAACTTTTAACTTTCATTTATCAACTCCATCAATTAAGTAAAATTAAATTCATGTAAAACGCAGTGAAAAACTATTCCACCCCTCTTTACAGGTAAGCTCAAATCCAAACCCATGTTTTTGTACGATTTTTTTGACAATACTCAGCCCTAAACCAAAGCCCTCTACACCTCTAGCATCATCTCCCTGGGCAAACGGTTCGCAGTAGTACGCCAACGCATGTTCGAGTGCTTCGCCCCTGCTTTTAACGCTGATGGTGCGCTCTTTTACTTCGATGAGAATGGGTTTTTGCGTCGTGTATTTTAGCGCATTATCGATCAAATTTTTAAGCGCGATGCTAAGGTAATTCAGATCACCCTTGATCTCAAAAGAGTCATCGATGTGAAGATCCACCAAGCTTTCATCATCAATCAGTGCGCGTGAAAGTGACTCGGAGATGAGCGTTTCGGCATCGAAACGCGTAAGATTTAGCTGCTCCATATTGGCATTGAGTCGTTCGATATCTAAAAGCTCTTTGGTCAGTTCATCAATCTGTGAAATCGCTTTTTTAAGGCTCTGCTGGTACTTACCCTCACCTAGCATCTCTAAGGCGAGCTTGGATTTGGCAAGTGGCGTTCTTAGCTCATGCCCGATGTCACGCAGTAAGCGTTGACGCGAGAGAATGAGCGCTTCGATGTTGGAAGCCATGGCATTAAAGGTGTCTGAGAGTTTTCCAAGCTCGTTGGAGCCAAAGTGTTTCATTCTTACATGTAAAGCACCTTCACCAAAGGTTTGAAGCGTTGAAGCGATCTGTTTGAGGGGGAAAATAAGCTTCATAATCATCAAAAAGGTAAGGAGAAGCACAAAAATATCGGCAAAGATCAGATACGTCACCATTCCTTGCCCTAAAATGCTCTCATCTTGTGCCCTATCACGCATCAGTAAACTTTCATCCAAATAACTCATCAGCAAAAGATACCTACCTTTTGGATCAATCAGAATTTTGATCTCCCCAAAAGAAGTGTTTTTTTCATACACTGTTTTTGAAAGTTCTAATACACTTTGCGTCCTAGAAATCACTTCAAAATCTAAAGATTGAAGTCTCTTTGAAAGAGCATTTTGGTCATTATTGGCAAGGTCGCGAAAGAGGTCTGTTGAGGCTTGAAGGTACTTCTCTTTTAAAAGCATCTCGATTTTAGCTTGGGTCAGTTGGCTGGTTTCGCGCGAGACAAAGAGCATCAAAGAGAGACTGACAATAAAGAGTAAGAAAAGTTTGGTGAAGATAGACATGTTAGCCTACCAACTTATAGCCGATGCCCCAAACCGACTTAATGTATTTGGGATTTTTAGAGTCATCGCCTATTTTGGCACGTAGATTGCTAATGTGCATATCCACCGTGCGATCTTTGGAGTTATAACCAATGCCGTTTATGGCGTTGAAAATGACTTCACGTGAAAAAACTTTGCCTTGATTGGAGAGTAAAAGAAGCAAGATGTCAAACTCGATTTTCGTAAGATCTAACGTATAGCCGTCCAAAGCAACTTCCATCTTCGCTTCATCGATTTCAAAATCCCCCACTCTTCTTTTTGACTGAGTGTTTCTTCGTAAAAAGGAGTTGATTTTTAAGACTAATTCACGTGGCTCATAAGGCTTAGCGAGGTAGTCATCTGCACCCACGCCATAGCCTAAGATTTTGTCACTGAGTTCATTGCGAGCTGAGGAAATAATGATATGCACATCACTCATGGATCGGATTTCTTTACAAACATCAAAACCATCCATCTGTGGTAGCATAAGATCAAGGACGATTACTTTATACTGTGTGGGACTCTCTTTTAGATGAGTGAGTGCGTCTTTAGGTTTATCGTAAGCCTTCACTTCAAAGTCATAATTTTGAAGGTACTCACTTATGAGTGATTGCATCTCCAAGTCATCCTCGATGAGTAAAATTTTCTCGCTCATTCGACTTCCCACTCTTCAAGGTTGTGTGCAAATTTTTTGCGTTGCTCTGGGGTTAAAAGGTTGTGCATTTGAAGCAAAAAACGACTCTCTATTGTACTAGCTTTTTGCGAGATGGCTTGATTGATTTTTTGCAAATCATCTTCGTTTAAAACTTCGCTCATCACTAAAGCCTCTTTTTCATCTTCCATCTTCTCTTTGAACTCACGAAATGCTTTGATATCCACGCGAAATTGTTTGAGAATACCCTTAGCAATCTCTTTTTGCTCAGAGGTTAACTCTAAATAAGAGAGATCTTTACTCAGGTGATGCTCTTTTTTACCGTCACTGGCATACAATGAAAGTGCGAGTAAAACAATGAGTAAAATTTTCATTTATAACCTTTTGATGTCTCGATTGTTCAGTAGTCCATTTTCAAAATTATCATGGCACGCCTTACAATTGGATGGTTTACCAATGTCTGCTTGTGCAAAAACAGCTTTGTCGATCTTTTTGTGGCGATTTTTCCAAAAAGGTGTTTCGGTAATAGCAAGATAGGTTTTCTCTTTGTCCAAGCTTGATAAAATGCGCAAAGATGAATCTTTTGTCGATGTCTCAGCACTGTTTTTCACTAAATATGCTTTGATAGACTCTGTGGTTGCAGTGTCCAGCGAGGCATCATCGCCAAAATGGTTTTGCAGAGTATCCATCATGCTTACCCATGATTTTGAGGGGAGTAAAAAAGGCGGATAGAGTGTATGACAACTGATACACTCTTTGTAAAACGCGCTGTTCTCTTTGGTATAGTCCATTTTTGGGTTACCATCGGCGATTAAAAGACTATTGGGAGCGAGTAGCATATAGACAAATGCAAAGAGTGACACACCAATAGCAATACCACCAAAAACTTTCTGTCCCAAAGTGAGTTTTACACCCTCTTCTTCACCCAGTTTATAGCCATCGACCATCGACTCTAATGCACGGGATTTGTGGAAGATTTTATCGACCAAAACGCCTGCTATATGCGCAAAGATGACTGCCATTAGGGCGTTGGAGAAAAGCTCATGCACCTCTTTGAAAAGCTTCATATCGCGAAACATCGTGTGATTCATAAAAGCAAACACGCCCATGCCCTCTTTCACGCCGTACGTTAAAGCACCTGTGATAACCGCCAAGAATGTCAAAACAATCATCGCGATGATGGCATAACTGGACGCTGGATTGTGTCCGATGTACTCTTTTTTGTTGCCCAAAATAGCAAGCATATACTCTTTAAGATCCATCAAATTAAAGTTAAAATCTTTAAATTTAGAGTATTTAACGTCCATAAAGCCCCAAAGTATTCTAAAAAGAAACAGCAGTGCAAGGGTATATCCAAGTGCTACATGTAATGTAAGGAGACGTTTAACTTCAGGGGTTAAGAAAACCGCTAACATCATCACCATAAGGAGTACATGTGAGACTCTTGTATAAAGTCCCCAAACAAATATTTTTTTCATTCCCATCTCCCGTGATTTGGTATAACAATGGCGCGTTCACTGTAATTACCTTTATCTGCTGTCGTATGACATACAAGACAATTGGAAAGTGAACCAACCTCTTTTTGCTCAATCAATTTTGCAGAAATTTTGCGATGCTCTTTCATAAAATAAGGCGACTTCGTGATTTGCATTGAGCTGTTGTTTGCGGTTATTTTACCACTTCCTGCATTATTTACGAGATAGCTCAAAATCTGTTCACTTTCAACCTTGCCCAAAGAGGCATCTGTACCAAAGTGATCGCTGAGATTTCCCATCACCTTTTCCCACGAAACTTTGTTTAAAAGAGCGGGTTGGTAACCAAAATGACAACTGGCACACTCTTTTTGGTACTGTGCATTATCGGCGGGTGCGACACTGCCTGCAAAGGCAAAACTTAGTCCAATGGCTGTGATTAAAAGTATCTTTTTCATAATATATCCTTTATTTAGTTCTGCCGATGCAATCGGCTAGCTTTAGTACCTTAGCGGTTAGCGTAGTCAAAAGAGCTTTGCTTTTTTGACGTGTGTAGACTTTGATAAAAGTCTATTGGTTAATGATGTAGGTTAAGACATCACCTTTTTCAAGCGCACTTCCCTCACGCGCAAACACATCGTTAAAATTACGTCTGAGCCACTTTTCGACCTCAGCAACATCGGTTAGTCGTGTAGGATTTGCCGAAGGAGCAAGGGCAAGAATTGGCTTATTGGTATTGACATTTTGCCCACCGTTTTTGAGATTGGTTGAATGACACGTAGTACAACTCATCTCGCCTCCTTTTTTGCCCGTATGTTTGGAGACAAAAATTGCCTCTCCACGCTTAGCATCAAAGCCTGTGAAACTTGGATTTGCTGCTTTTGCTTCGGCACTTAAGCCATCCATATAGGTTTTCATGGGGCCATTGAACTCTTTGGCATTCAGTAATGTGAGTGTCAGTAGTATAAAACAGAGTGTTTTTTTCATGGTTAACTCCTAAATTGATACTGAAATCTTAGGATAACAGTGTCAATTTAGGATTGACTTTTTCTTTACACTTTCTTTACATGTAAAGTTTTATTGAAGATCAGCTCGCGGTTCAAACGGTGAGATATTATTGAGAAACAGAGGTCCATAGGGTGTCTGCTTTTCAATGTCATAGTAACACTCAATGAGCGTTTTATCTGAAACGATCGCCCCTTTAATGATGCGAAGTATCTTAGCGGCATCGGTTCGAAGAATGTGGTTTGGTGCTTGAGAAGCAGAAGTAAAGTAACGGTGCATGCGGTAAATGAGCTTTTTGTTTTGAATCTCAACGATGAGCGAATCAATCGGCATTTTCCAAAACATAAAATTTTGCTTGACGTTGATGGAGATATACGCGGTATCCATCCCATAGACCTTTGTAGAGTGCGAGTCAAAAAAGTAGAGACTTTTGTTGTAGTTGTCGTAAAAGGTGTCGTGCATCAGCTCTAAAATCTGTATCTTTTCATTTTTTGTGTAAAAATTGCCTATGCGTGAAAAAGCAAAACGCAGAAGTGATTCGATGGAGTACCACTCGGTTGATTCAAATGCATAATTGGATATTTGCTCGTAGCGCAATTTTTTAAGTTCCACCGCTTCAGCGGAAATAACCCTTTTATAGGGAGTTGGTACAACTTTATCCCGATACGCAGGTCCAGGGAATTGGGGATGAATCACAAAGCGATCTTGCGCCTCTTTGTCTAAAATGTAGCGAAGTCCGCCCTCATACCCTTGATCGATAATGCGTATCTCATCTTTAGGAACGTGTTCCAACATATCTTCAAACTCAACTCCATGACACTCCTTCTCCCAAATGGAAGAGGGATAGCGAAAGAATTTAGAGATAGCCACTTTAACCTCAGTAGAAGGCTCTTTGGTAACCAACCTATCGATCCAAGCAGTCAAGGTTCTGCGATCTTTGTTAATGATGGAAGCAAACTTGGAGATGCTAAGACCTGAACGGTTGTAAATAGCAACTATTTTATCGATGGCGTTGTCGTACATGAAGCTCACCTTAGTACTTTTTTGATACATTTTGTATGAAAACTGTACGAGTCTAGCATCTATGTCTGAAAATTGTCTTAAAAAATCAAAACTAGTACACTGAATTCAACCTTAAGTAGTTATATAATTGTTCAAAATTTGTACTACAGGAGATCCACGTGTCATCGAAGTATGAGTCAACTTACAAAGAATCCATTGAGAACCCAGAGAAATTTTGGGCACAAGCGGCGACGAAAGTGCATTGGTATCACCAATGGGACAAAGTCTTAGATGTAGTCGATAACCACTACAGATGGTTTGTTGGCGGATGCATGAACAGCTGTTACAATGCGCTGGATTTGCACATTGACAATGGCAGAGGTGACCAACTTGCCATCATTTACGACTCTCCTGTCACCGATACCAAACGCACTTACACTTATAGAGAACTGCGCCAAAGAGTTTCCAAAACGGCTTCCATTCTTGTCAATAAAGGTGTTGTCAAGGGTGATCGTGTTGTCATTTATATGCCGATGATTCCTGAAGCGGTCATTGCGATGCTAGCCTGTGCGCGCATTGGTGCGATTCACTCGGTTGTCTTTGGCGGATTTGCGGCACACGAACTTGCCACACGCATTGACGATGCAAAACCTCGTGTCATCATCAGTGCCTCATGCGGTATCGAGATCAGTAAGCTCATCAAATACAAACCACTTTTGGATGAAGCCATCAAACAATCAACGCACAAACCAACCACCTGCCTTATCTGGCAACGTCCGCAAGAGCGCGCCAACATGCTTCCATGGCGTGATGTGGACTGGGAAGTGGAAGAGGAAAAAGCAGGCTTGGTTGAGTGTGTCCCTGTGGATGCAACTGACCCACTGTACATTCTCTACACATCAGGAACAACCGGCAAGCCTAAAGGCGTTATACGAAGCAATGGCGGTCACTCGGTTGCGATGAAATGGTCGATGGACAATGTCTACAACGCCAAACCAGGTGATGTCTTTTGGGCGGCAAGCGATGTGGGCTGGGTCGTAGGACACTCTTACATCGTTTATGGACCACTCATGAATGGCTGTACAACGGTTGTTTATGAAGGCAAACCTGTACGAACACCCAATCCTGGGGCTTTTTGGAGAATCTGTGATGAGTACAAAGTCAATATTCTCTTTGCCGCACCTACTGCATTTCGTGCCATCAAAAAAGAAGATAGCAAAGGCGAATGGGTCAAAAAATACGACCTCAGTTCACTTAAAAGCATTTTCCTAGCAGGGGAACGATGTGATAGCGATACGCTTGATTGGATCACTACGATCACAGGTAAACCAGCCATTGATCACTGGTGGCAAACAGAGACAGGTTGGGCAATAGCCGCCAATCCGATGGGGCTTGATCCTATGCCTGTAAAATCAGGTTCGCCAACCAAACCGATGCCAGGGTTTAACCTCAAAGTTTTGGATGAACAAGGTAATGAATGCAAACCAAGTCAATTGGGAAATCTTGTCCTCAAGCTCCCTCTTCCACCTTCATGCTTGATGAGTATTTGGTCGGATGATCAACGCTATAAAAAATCCTACCTCAGCTTCTATCCAGGCTACTACCTTACAGGAGACAGCGGATACATTGATGAAGATGGCTATGTGTGGGTTATGGGAAGGATGGACGGTGTCATCAACGTCGCAGGACACAGGCTTTCTACGGGGGAGATGGAAGAGGTTATCGCCAAGCATCCTGATGTGGCTGAGTGCGCTGTTATTGGTGTGGATGATGAACTTAAAGGTGAAGTCCCGATGGCGTTTGTGGTGCTCAAAGATGGCATCGAGCGCGATCATCGCTCCATCGCCGATGGCGTGGTGCAACTGGTACGTGAAGAAATTGGTGCGGTTGCGGCACTCAAACTGGCTACGGTCATTGAGAAACTCCCAAAAACACGCAGTGGAAAGATACTAAGAGCTACTATGCGCTCTATGGCGGATGGCAAAGAGTGGACTGTTCCCTCCACCATTGAAGATGAAAGCGTACTACCAGAAATTCAAAAATCAATCGAAAAACTAGGATACCCAATCCCTAAAAAAGGAAAAAAATGAGCATGATCAGCGCAGGCGCACAGTTTAGAAAAGCAGTTAAAGAGAGTCACCCCCTTCAAATCGTCGGTGTCATCAATGCCTACAGCGCGATGCAAGCAGAGCGTGTCGGGCACAAAGCCCTTTACCTCAGCGGTGCAGGTGTTGCCAATGCTAGCATCGGACTTCCAGATCTTGGCATGACCAACTTAGAAGATGTGTGCATTGATGTAAGACGTATCACCAGTGCGAGTTCACTACCTCTTTTGGTTGATGCAGACACAGGTTGGGGAGGTGCGTTTAACATCGCTCGTACCATCAAAGAACTCACCCGTGCAGGAGCTGCGGCATGTCACCTTGAAGACCAAGTCGCACAAAAACGTTGTGGTCATCGCCCTAACAAAGAGCTTGTGAGCAAAGAAGAGATGTGTGATCGCATTAAAGCGGCAATGGATGGCAAAATTGACAGTGAATTTGTCGTTATGGCACGCACCGACGCTCATGCGATGGAAGGACAAGCAGCTGCGCTTGAGCGGGCTCAGGCTTATGTTGAAGCGGGAGCTGACATGATCTTTGCTGAAGCCATTCACACACTTGAAGAGTACAAACAATTCACTAAAATCATCAAAGTACCCGTGCTTGCCAACATCACCGAATTTGGGCAAACACCCTACTTTACATGCAATGAATTAGACTCTGTTGGTATCGCCATGGTGCTTTACCCTCTTTCAGGTTTCCGTGCGATGAATCAAGCAGCCTTAACCGTTTTTAAAGACATCTTGAAAAATGGCAGTCAAAAAAACTCAATTCCTCTCATGCAAACACGTGCAGAGTTGTACGATATGTTGAATTACCACGCTTTTGAAGAGAAGATTGACGCACTGTTTACAGGTAAAGATCAAAAGTAATCGTTGTGCATGTAAACGTTTCTGCCAACACCGTTGGCAAGCTTTAGCGCCTCAGTGGCTAACGTAGGGAAAGGAGCTTTGCTTCTTTCCCGTATGAGAATAAAAAGTAAAAAGGAAAATACTATGGAAGCAAAAGAGACAAAAAAAACGGGTGGGCTCGCAGGGATTGTGGCAGGTCGTTCTGCTATTTGTACAGTAGGCACCGGGCATGGTTTAAATTATCGTGGCTATGACATTTACGATTTGGCTAAAAATGCGACCTTTGAGGAAGTCTCGTACCTTTTAACCAAAGGCGTATTACCAACACAAAGCGAACTTGAAGATTATAAAAGAGAACTTATTAAAGCACGTGCTCTTCCTGAAGCACTCAAAGTCGTTTTACGCTCTTTACCTAAGAATGCCCATCCGATGGACATTATGCGTACGGGCTGTTCAGCACTCGGCTGTTTAGAGCCAGAAGCCGACAATTTTAGTGACCAAGATGCAAAAATTACCCGTTTGATGGGTGTTTTTCCTTCTATCTTACTCTACTGGCATCACTACCACATTAACGGCAAAGAGATCGATACTAACAGTTCTCAAGATACCATCGGTGGTTATTTTTTAGAAAAACTACACAACAAACAACCTAGCGAGCTTTGGATCAAAGCGATGCACGTCTCGTTAATTCTCTATGCTGAACATGAATTTAATGCTTCGACCTTTGCGGCACGCATCGGTGCATCCACACTTTCAGATATCTACTCAGCGATCACCGCTGCAATTGGTGTGCTTCGTGGACCATTACACGGTGGGGCAAATGAAGCGGCGATGGAGCTTATCTCTGAGTATACTTCAGCATCTCAAGCGACCAGTGGCATTCATGCAAAACTGGATAGCAAAGCCAAAATCATGGGCTTTGGTCACCGTGTGTATGTGAGCAATGACCCACGTAACATTGTCATTAAAGAGTGGTCACGCAAACTTGCTGATGATGTGGGCAATGCTACCATCTTCCCTATCTCGGAAGCTATTGAAAAAGTAATGTGGGATGAGAAAAAACTCTTTCCAAATCTTGATTTCTACAGTGCTTCAACGTACCATTTCATGGGCATTCCAACGGCATACTTTACCCCAATTTTCGTTATGAGCCGAACAGCAGGTTGGGCGGCACACGTAGTAGAACAACGAGGAGACAATAAACTGATTCGCCCAAGTTCAGAGTACATAGGACCAGAGAATCGAGCCTATGTTGACATCAAAAATAGATAATTAAAGGAACACCATGAGTACAGATATGGGTATTTTAGATACCAAACGACCAGAATTTGACCCACTTTTAACGGACATCGCACGCTATGCTTCTGAATTTAGCATTAAAAGTGACGATGCCTATGAGACAGCACGTTACTGTTTAATGGATACCCTAGGATGTGGTCTTTTAGCACTTAAATTTCCACAATGCACCAAACTTTTAGGACCTGTGGTTCCAGGAGCTTCTATGCCCTATTTAGGGGCAAAAGTGCCAGGTACTTCGTATCAGCTTGACCCAGAACGTGCCGCATTTAATGTGGGTGCGATGGTAAGATGGCTTGATTTTAACGACACCTGGTTGGCTGCTGAATGGGGACATCCAAGCGATAATCTAGGTGCTATTTGGGCGGTAGGTGATTACATCAGCCGTCGAAATATAAGCGAGGGCAAAGCACCCCTTAAAGTCAAAGACATTTTAACCGCGATGATCAAAGCGCATGAAATTCAAGGTATTTTAGCGCTTGAAAACTGCTTTAACAAAGAGGGAATGGATCACGTGCTTTTAGTACGCGTGGCATCTACAGCGGTTGCAGCAGCAATGCTTGGGGGAACATTTGAAGAGATCAGAAATGCTGTCTCACACGCATGGGTCGATGGTGGAGCGCTTCGTTGTTACCGTCATGCCCCAAATACAGGTTCACGTAAATCATGGGCGGCAGGCGATGCCAGCAGCCGTGGTGTCAACCTTGCCCTTAAAGCACTTGCAGGCGAGATGGGTTACCCATCGGCTCTCAGTGCAAAATTTTGGGGTTACGAAGATGTCAAAATGGGCGGTAAGAAACTCACCATTCCACAACCATTTGGCAGTTACGTGATGGAACAAGTCCTTTTCAAGATCAGCTTCCCAGCCGAATTTCATGCCCAAACAGCCGTTGAGTGTGCTGTGAAATTGCATGATGAAGTTAAAGAGAAGCTTGATGCGATCGAAAAAATTGTTATTACAACCCAAGAGTCAGGTCATCGCATCATCAATAAAGTAGGCCCTCTTGCCAATCCAGCCGACCGTGACCACTGCATTCAATACATGGTTGCCATTCCATTAATTCACGGCACATTAGTCGCAGAACATTACGAAGATGCCTATGCAAACGATCCTCGTGTTGATAAACTCAGAGACAAAATGGAAGTTGTCGTCGATGCGCGTTACACTAAAGAGTACCTCGAAGCCGATAAACGCTCCATCGCCAATGCCGTGCAAATCTTCTACAAAGATGGCACAAAAAGCGAAAAAGTCGAAGTCGAGTACCCAATAGGACATAAACGCAGACGAAAAGATGGTATTCCTCTTTTGATCTCAAAATTCAAACACAATCTAGCAGGACGACTTAGCCCAAAACAATGCGCAACGATAGAGCATATTTGTGACACTCAAGTCAGTTTAGAGAGTATGAATTTCAACGAATTTAGCGACCTATTTGCTCTTTAACATTTAAGAAGCCCTTTTAATGGGGGGCTTCTTCTCTTCTTTTTCTCGTTAACATTTCTAATGTACAATAGTGCATCTTGTTTTTATACGTAAGGACTTGTCATGCGCACTCTTTTTACTACGCTTCTACTTTTTTTAGCCCTTATACTGAACGGTTGTGCTCCTAAAGAGGTTAATTTAGCAACCATCAATCCTGTCTTTAAACCGATGCCAAATCAAATTATTGCCGTCTATAATCCAGACCAAGACACCATCATGTTTCATGAATTTTCACTCAAAAACGCCATTTTAGTTGAACAGACTTGGGGAAAAGTACTGCCATTTCGAGTCGAATTTATGGATTTGTGGGTGACAGGACTAGGACACGATCTTCGCCGTCTCACCAATGGAAATGCTGAAACCATCAAAGACGCACTCATGTATGATGCAGGATTGCAAGGAATGCAAACGCTTCATGTCAATCAAAGAGATTACATCATCAACTACGAATTTGCCAGAGATATGGTCACCGCCATTGATCGTTACGAAGAGAAGATCAAACGCTATCAAAGAGACCGCGAATTTCCCTATCTTTTAAGACGCTAAGAGCTGTTTAGCTCTTTTTGAGGCAAGAGAAGGCATACTTATCTTTACAAAAGCTCTGCAAGAACTCTTGTATCACGTCTTTTAGGCAAAGCCTAAAAGCCTACGCTAAGCCGCTGTGGCGCTAAAGCTAGCCTCTTTCGAGGCAGAAAAATTCTAATAATGAAGCGAGAATACGATGCAACTACCTGCTTGTCCAAAATGTAATTGTGAATATACCTACGAAGATGGTGAAATGATCATCTGTCCTGAATGCGCTCATGAATGGGCAAAAAATGGCACTTCAAGTGCAGAATCCGCTACGATTATCAAAGATGCACATGGTACCGTGCTGAGTGATGGTGACACCGTTGTTGTTATAAAAGATTTAAAACTCAAAGGCTCATCTGCTGTCATCAAAGGTGGAACAAAAGTAAAAAACATCCGCCTAAACTATGAGAGTGACCACAATCTTGACTGTAAAGTCGAGGGTATTGGGGCAATGGGACTTAAATCTGAATTTGTAAAAAAAGCTTAAAAGACATTTTGAATTAAGACCATATAGGTCAGTGTTGCGATAAAAATGCTTAACAGTGCGTTTTTAAACTTTACATGTAAAAGGATCGCAACACATACCCCGATAATCTCAGCAAGACCATACGGATACATTTCCCACTTCACATCTTTAAGTGCATAAAACACTAAAATGACCATAATCATCAAAGGCATATTGAGCTCAATATATTTTATGAGTGGTGAAGGCTCACGGGTACGAAAGAGCAAAAATGGAATAATACGTGTCGCATACGTTGCCAATGTCGCGACAATGATACTTCCTATAATGTAACTACTTTCCATTTTCCATACTCCTTTTAAAGACAATCAACACAAATGCCGCAGCACAAAGCGATAAAATGAGCATCTTTTGTGGTGGAAATACAATCATGCCAAACAAACCAATAATAAGCGCCACAAAAAACGGCTTATGCAGTCTATTTTTCTTATACAATTCAATAGATAACACTACAAAAAGTGCTGTAAGAGAAAACTCTATGCCTTCATAGTTAAATGGCAAAACATTGCCTAACAATGCGCCCACAACACTTCCTATGATCCAATAACATTGATTTAAAAGACTGATTAAAAGGTATGCTTTTTCACGGTTACGCTCAGGAACATCACTGGTTTTTAAAAGTGCAAATGTCTCATCGGTTAACCCGAAAATGAGATAATGCTTTTTCCATGAAAAATCTTTAAAAGAAGAAACCATCGAAAGTCCATAAAACGTATGGCGCAGGTTGAGCAAAAAGGTTGCAATACCAATTTCAAGGATGGTTGCTTGCGATGCAAAAAGCGTAAGGAGAAGAAACTGCCCTGAGCCCGCATAAATAAAAGCACTCATAAAAAAAGCGTAATACCATGGAATCAAAAGCTTAGAAAGTAGTAAACCAAACGCCATACCAAGAGGAATATAGCCCATCATAACGGGAATTGTAAGTTTAAAAATAGCTAAAAAGTTCATACCGTATCTTTTATAGGTTAATTATTTTTTAATGTAACGATCCAAATACTTTTGCGTGGCATTCGTATCATTTTGCTTTTGATGTATCTCTTTTTGAGAGCTTGTATCTTTTGGAGTTGTGTCATTAAAATAGAGCTGATCGATCGCGACAATAATCGCGATCAAGATCAGAATGGGTACTAAAATCAACATTGTAAATAATCAGCTATTATGTTTTGAGCGCATTAACGGTTTGCAGCATTTGATCACTCGTTGTAATCGCTTTGGAGTTTGCTTCATACGCACGTTGACCTGTAATAAGATCGGTCATCTCTTCTACCAATTGCACGTTACTCATTTCAACAAATTGTTGTCTCGTTTGCCCTAGTCCATTGAGTCCTGGGTTACTTACTATTGGGTCACCTGATGCATTGGTATTGATGAAGTTATTATCTCCCAAAGAGTGAAGACCTGCCGGGTTGATAAAATTGGCAAGTTCAATTTGACCGATTTGTTGTGTTTGAGTAGCGCCAGCTTGAAGAACAGAAACCATACCATCGACACCAATGGTAATTTGTGTTGCATCCGCAGGAATTGTAAGTTGTGGGATCATTTGATACCCATCACTGTTAATTACATTGCCATCGGCATCCAATTTAAATGAACCATTTCTCGTATAGCCTGTTGTTCCATCGGGAAGGAGGATTTGGAAAAAACCATTTCCTGTAATCGCCATATCTAAAGAGTTACCTGTCTCTTTGAAGTTACCTTGTGTAAACAGCTTAGCAATCGCTGTTGGACGAACACCAAGCCCCACTTCTATTCCAGTAGGCGAAACTGTAGTACCACTGGTTGATGTTCCAGCATATGTCATAGTTTGGTACATCAAATCCGCAAACTCAGCACGTTGCTTCTTATACCCGATCGTATTAACATTCGAAATATTGTTTGACGTGGTATCAATCTGCGTTTGCTGTGCGATCATACCCGTTGCAGCTGTGTAAAGTGATCGAATCATTTATCTTCCTTAGTTGCTTTAATTATATTATGCCTTAGTGGACGCTAGTTTAGAAATAGCTTCTGAATTGATGTCATTCATATGCGATTTCATAACTTTTTGATACATCTCAACAAATCTATTGGTTTCAATCAGCCCTACCATTTCATTAACAGGATTAACATTACTTGTCTCTAAAAAGCCTTGAATGACCAAATTTCCTTCACCAAGTTCCGTTAATTCATCCGTACTTTTAAATTTATAAAGATTTGCACCCTCTTTAAGTAATGATTTGACATCATCACTCTGAACAAGATACAAACGACCTAAGTCATCTTCCCCATTATAAAGTCCACCATTTTGATCGACTCTTAACGCACCGTCTTCGGGTATCGTAATGTACTGATGATTTTGGAAATAGGTTGCAGGTAAAACAGGGTAGCCTTCTTTCGTACTTAACACACCTGCACTGTTAAAAGAAAAAGAGCCATTTTGTGTTAAACGAATACCATTGGGCGTTTCTACCATAAAAAATGCATCGTCACGTTTAAGTGCCAAATCAAGAGGATTACCCGTGTTCTTAATAGTGCCTTGGTCATATTTTGTGTACTCTTCTACAATTTGAGGTACTCTCGTGCCAACGGCATTCATAAACTTACTTGCCTCTTTTGTATTATTCTTCAACGGCATCTCATCTTTGTATTCTTGAAAAATGCGTTTAAAATCTCCCACAACAACATCATCTCTTTTGAACGCTGTGGTATTTAAATTGGCAAGGTTATTAGAGATGACATCAAGTTTATTAAACTGTGTGACCATCGCTCCCGTAACGCTATAATAGCTGCTTTGCATTGTTTATCCCACTATTTTTAGAATCTTTCCCTAGTTAAAGCAACTCTTGTTCCACATTGTAAAAATAGTATCTTCAAGGACATTTTAAAAAAAACTCGGTATAATCCACATCTTTTTATTAGAATTTAATTAAAAAAATCTAATCTCCAAACACACCTACTCAAGGAGAGTTACACTTATGGCTTCAAAAGAACTCTATACATTACTAGAAGAACTTTTTGCGGAAAATGAAAAAGCATACGTTACCTATGAAAACGTTATGGATCTTTTTGTAAAACCTCCTACTCCTGCAAACGTCAAAAAATTGATGAGCCTTTTAGAAAAATACAAAGTCACGTTAATTTCTTCTGCTGAAATTGCGAAAATGCGCAACAAAGAAGAAGCACGAAAAAGAGAAGAAGAACGCCAAAAAATTAAAGACGATGCCCTCGAAGAAGAGTTTGATCTTGCCAGCGAAAAAGAGCTTCTAGAGTGGTCACGTAGTGACAGCCCTGTTCGTATGTATCTTCGCGAAATGGGACAAATTTCTCTTTTAACCAAAGATGAAGAGATCGACATCAGTAAGAAAATTGAATTTGGTGAAGACATTATCATTGATGCGTTCTGTTCTGTTCCTTATTTGATCGATTTTATTTTGGATTATAAAGAAGCACTTATTAACCGTGAACGTCGTGTTAAAGAGCTTTTTAAAACCTTTGAAGATGACACCGATGATGGTGATGATGATGAAGAATTTGATGATGAAGAGGGAGAGGAAGGCGAAGAGAAAAAAACTTTCTCTAAAAAAGACAATACCCGTACTGAAAAAGTTATCGAAAGCTTTAAATCACTCGAAAAAGCAAAAAAAGATTGGCTAAAAAGTCTTACAAGACCACCTGAAGAAAATCTTGACGATGCTGAAGAAATGATGAACTATGACCTAGGACTTGCGTATAAAAAGAAACTTCTTAAAGACGCACTGATGGATCTAGGACCTACCAGTAAACTTATTAATGAACTTGTAAAATCTATGGAAACTGCGCTTAAAAGTGACTTTGAGTTTGATAAAGAGCTTAAACGTTTAGAGTACCGTTTACCACTTTTTAACGACACGCTTAGAGAAAATCACACTAAACTGCTTGAAAGCATTGTTGACTTAAACAAAGAAGACATCACAACCATGGTTCCAGAAGCTACGATGGTTTCTACATACATGGAAATTAAAAAGCTTTTCCAAACTAAGGAAGCAAGTAAACAAGGGTTTGATCTTGACCCTGAAAAACTCAAAGAAGTTCTTGAACAGATCAAACGGGGTAAAAAAATTGCCGATGAGTCTAAAACCCGTATGGCAAAAAGTAACCTTCGTCTGGTTGTCTCCATCGCAAAACGTTACACAAACAGAGGCTTACCATTCTTGGATCTCATTCAAGAAGGTAACATCGGTTTGATGAAAGCGGTCGATAAATTTGAGTACAAGAAAGGCTACAAATTCTCAACCTACGCGACATGGTGGATTAGGCAAGCCATTTCTAGGGCTATTGCCGATCAAGCACGTACAATTCGTATTCCAATTCACATGATTGAGACGATCAACCGTATCAACAAGATCATTCGTAAACACCTTCAAGAAGAAGGTAAAGAGCCTGATATCGAGACCATTGCACTCGAAGTGGGGCTAAGTGCTGATAAAGTTAAAAACGTCATCAAAATCACAAAAGAGCCTATTTCATTAGAAGCACCTATTGGTAACGAGGACGATGGTAAATTTGGCGATTTCGTTGAAGATAAAGCCTCTGTTGCACCGCTTGATTTCATCTTAAAATCCGATCTTAAAGATCAGATTGATGAAGTTCTCGATCAACTCAATGACAGAGAAAAAGCGGTTATTCGTATGCGTTTTGGTTTGATGCACGATGAGAGCGATCGAACGCTTGAAGAGATTGGTAAAGAACTCAATGTTACCCGTGAACGCGTTCGTCAGATCGAAAGCTCAGCAATTAAAAAACTCAAACATCCAAAAGTTGGACGTAAACTTAAAAACTACATCGAAAGTTAACCATGAGTAGTTTCGCAGAAGCATGGATTGAGCACGACTACAATCCTTTTATTGTTTTTGATAATACAGGTAAAATTATTTCCCTCAACCAAGAAGCGCAATACCTTCTTGGTGAGGTGAATCACAAAAAAATCTTCGACATTGCCCAAACCTATGCTAGCATGACATATGGTTTCAAAACAACCATCATTGACATTTCATTTAGTTCGTATAAATTCTACGCCATTACCGTTGGGTACGATGATGAAACTTCCATAGGTATTAAACTCTATAAAAGTGCAACGAAGAAGTTTGCCAACGTTGAAGAGTATGGTGAGAGTGTTAATATCTATGCACTCCTTGATCTGTGCATCAGTGCCTCTTCTACCAATGCTAATATCAAATTTAAGAAAGAGTTTGACCCAACATTCCCCGATGTACGTCTGAAAGTCGAAGACTTTATGAAACTCCTCACAAAAGTCTATCAGTCACATATAAACTCTACCGTCATTACAACACGCCTAGCGCTCATTACCGGTGAGTACATCCGCTTTAACAATAAAAAATACCCCATTTTTGCCATCTCAGTCAAAGGTGATAGCCGAGATAGAAATTATGAAAAAAGTATTGAAGAAATTGGTGTGAAAAGTAACTGCACCATTCACTTTGAAAATGACGAAACACTAATCCACGCAGCAATGGTTTCATAAAGATGTTTACATGTAAAGTCATTTGGCTTTGCATGTAAACTTCATCTGCTCAAAAAAAACAAACAAATTCAAAAAATTTACTTACGACTTAGTTGCATCATGATACACTACACACCGTTTTCCATTGAGAGAAAACAGACAGATAATTTTGACTCAAAAAAGGTATACGGTGTTATTACAAAATTTCAAAGACAATGTCATCGAAACCAAAAACTTAAACTTTAAAAGTATTATTCAAGACGTCTCATTTGAAATCAGAAGAGGCGATTATGCTGCCATTATTGGTCCTAATGGCGGCGGGAAAAGTACACTTGTTAAACTCATATTAGGGCTTATTCCCTACGACAGTGGGACGGTAAAACTCTTTTCTCAAACGCCTTCATTAAGCTCTTTGAAAAAAGTAGGCTACGTTTCGCAAGGTATTTCAAAATTGGATGAAAATTTTCCCATTAGTGTCAAAGAGGTTGTCACTTTAGGATTAATTGCAAACAAATCACTTTTTTCAAGAATCAGCAAAAAAGATGAAACGATCATAGATCTCGTTCTTGCAAAAATGAATATTGCTGAACTCAAAGATGCCAAAATTAGTGAACTCTCAGGCGGACAACGACAACGAGTTATGATCGCTAAAGCGCTTGTAAACAACCCTCAAATTCTCATCCTCGATGAACCAAATACTGGCGTTGATAAGCAATCACAAATTAATTTTTACGCACTTTTAAAAGATTTAAATCAAAAAGAGAACATTACAATTCTTTTTATCACGCATGATTTGGGTGTTATCGTTGATGATATTAACAAAGTATTGTGCATCAACCAATCACTTTTAGCGTGCCATGACCCGCGTCAACTCTACCACTCTGAACAGTTAAATCAACTCTACGGTGTCGACGCACACATGGTTTGTCACCATCACTAAGGATTGATATGGAAATTTTTCACTACACATTTATGCTCAAAGCCTTTTTAGCAGGCACTTTAATCGCCGCTATTGCCTCATCCCTAGGAATGTTCGTTGTCGTTAAACGCTTTTCAATGCTCTCCGACGCCCTAGCGCATATCTCTCTTCTTGGCGTTGCGATTGGTTTTTTAACAGCATTGTCTCCCAGCTATAGCTCGCTGGTTTTTACTCTGGTCGCATCATGGGTCATTGAATACCTCAGGCAACACAACAAACTCTATTCTGATTCGATACTTTCTATCTTTTTATCAGGCTCTTTAGCTTTAGCCATCATCATTGTATCGGTATCAGCCTCTTTTAATACCTCTTTATTTGACTATCTCTTTGGCTCCATCGTCGCCATTGATGATGACGATATTCTTATTATCATGCTGTTAGGTTTGACGTGTAGTGTGACGTTATATGCCAATTTTCAACGATTTTTATACATCGCATTTGATGAAGAAAGTGCCAAAGCCTCAGGCATCAATACCACACTTTTGAACTATATGCTCATCTCGCTTGTTTCGGTGGTTATTAGTGTTTCTATTAAAATTGTTGGAGCTCTTTTGATTGGAGCGATGATGGTTATTCCTGCCATTATTGCCATGCAATTTAGCAAAAATTTTAAAAATTCCGTTGTTTATGCCATTTTGATCGCTATTGTATCGGTCATTTTAGGTCTTTTTATCTCTTACTATGCCTCTTTGCCCAGTGGAGCAAGCATCGTTGTTTTGCTACTTTGTTTCTTTGTCATTTCACTTTTATGTAAAAGAAAACTTTACTAGCCCTCTTTTGCTTAAGATTTTTTCATAGCAGAACTTTTATATGCAACTTAGTTGCATTATGTTATAGTTTGATTATAAAACTAGAAAAGGAGTCATGTATGTTAAAAAAGCTTACATTTTTAGCAACTCTCAGTACGGCTATGTTTGCAGATGTATCTGTTACAACTACTATATTTCCACTGTATGATGTTGTCAAAAATATTGGTGGCGATAAAGTAAAACTAACCAATCTTGTACCATTTGGTGTTGAAGCACATGAATTTGAACCCAAAGCCAAAGAGATTGCCAGTCTTTCAAAGAGTGATTTTTTTATTATCAGTAGCCCCGTGTTTGAGCCTTGGAGCAAAAAAGTGATTAGCTCTTTGAAAATTCAAGATAAAACGATTGATATGAGCCAAAAAGTCAAACTCATCGAGATGAAACATGACGATCATGGGCATGAGCACAAAGGATCTTATGATCCACACTACTGGTTAAGCATTGATAATTATATGAATGTGGCAAAAGAAGTAGCAACCCTACTCAGTACCAAAGATCCTGAAAATGCAAAAGTTTATGAAGCAAATTTGGCGGAGTATCTTACAAAACTTCAAACACTAAAAGCGGATTATGAAGTGCTTAAAAATTGTAAAAATAAAAAAGTCATCGTCAATCATGATGCTTTTGAGTACTTAGCACACGAGTACGGCATCACCCAATACTCAATCTCTGGCATGACACCTGAGACAAAACCTTCTCCAAAACAGATTGCAAAATTAATCGATCTTACAAAAAATGAAAAGATCAATACCGTCTTTTTTGAAGAATTTGCAAGCGATAAAGTTGCAAAATCCATTGCAAAAGAAGCCAATGTCAAAACAGATGCTCTAAGACCTGTGGAGAACATTACCGTCGCTGAGAGTAAAAAAGGTATCGGTTATATCGATATTATGAGAGACAATCTAACAAAACTCAACGATGCTATGGATTGCCGATAATCCATTTTATGCCTTTAGTAGCGTTTACATGTAAAGTTGATTTAGCTTTACATGTAACCCACATTAGTCGTTTAAACACGATCCTCCATCAAGCGCTTCACTTGGTTTCATATGCTCTTTTCCCCACTGATACATTAAACTTAAAATGGGTATGAGCGTTTCTCCCTCTGACGTGAGTGAGTATTCCACTTTAGGCGGCACTTGGTTGTACTGTTCCCTGTGAATAATATTATTACTCTCTAACTCTTTGAGTTGTTGGCTTAACGTTTTGTGTGCAATGGGCTGTAGCATCTCTTTTAAACGATTGTAGCGAATGACTTTTGCTTCCGATATCTTCCACAAAATAATCCACTTCCATTTTCCCTCAAGAATTGACATCGCGTAGTACATAGGACATTTTTCGTATTTATCACTAAAATTTTCCATTTTTTTCTCCATTACTTTCCTTTTAGTTAGTATATAACTAAAAAGTTCATTCTATACTTAGATTGTAAATAACCCTATAATTCAATGAACAAAATATTTAGAAGGAAAACCAATGAAAATTGTAGCGATCAATGGAAGTCCACGCAAAAATGCCAACACCGCAACCCTGCTCAAAAAAGCGCTTGAAGGTGCTGCAATACAAGGTGCGCAAACAGAGCTAATCCATCTTTACGACTTAAATTATCAAGGCTGTGTGAGCTGTTTTGCCTGTAAACTTAAAAATGGAAAAGCCTATGGTAAATGTGCGCATAAAGATGAGCTTAAGCCGCTTTTAGAAACGCTACGAGAGGCAGATGCGATTCTTTTAGGCTCGCCCATTTACTTTGGAAACATCACTGGCATGATGCGCTCTTTCATCGAACGATTAGCCTTTCAATATACTGTTTACGATGTTAAGTACTCCTCTTTATTCCCAAAAAAAATACCTATAGGATTGCTGTATACGATGAATTTAGATGAAAAAAGAATGCGAGAATGGGGTTATGTTGAAGCGCTTAGTGGTCTTGAAAAGAGACTTGGAAGTATTTTTGGCTCTTCTGAAGCACTTTATGTCACAGATACCTATCAGTTTAAAGACTACTCAAAATACGAAGTAACCGCTTTTAGTGAACCCCACAAAGCACAAAGGCGTAAAGATGTGTTCCCCATAGATTGCGAAAAAGCGTTTAATATGGGTGTACGATTTGCTAAACAAGGTGTTTCATCTTCTTTTTTCAGTGAAGTTGAGCCCCATTAAAAGGAGAGTGACGTTTACATGTAAAATTGAAAACCTTACATGTAAACATTATTAATGCAAAAAAGCCTACAATCCCAATCGTCGAATATTGCTTAATGAGATAAGATGCGCTGTCATAAAAGGCGTTGCTCCTTTTTTGTAAATATCAAGCTTTTTCTTCTCACTTAGATGATTTAACTTTTCTTCATTAACCGTAAAGAAGCCATTAATGGTATGTGATTTACCTTCGTCATCGACAATATTTGCACTTTGTTCAACCAACAGTTCCCATGTTTCAAACTCTTTAATCAAAGCACTACATGCATGTAACTCACCTTGAAAACGAACGAGAAAATCTAACGTACTGTTTGTCAAATCACTAGGTGTTTTATCTTCTTTAAAAAGGGCTCTTTGTTGGTTAGAGGGAGTTAATTTTTCCAAAGCTTCTTCTTCAATGCCTAAAGAAAAGCTCTCTTGAGCTTCATTTTGAACTAAAACAAACGGATAACGTCTTAAAAAAGCAGGAAGGTATTTTCCTTTTTTAAAGCGACGATTTTCATCTAAGTAAACATTTTTATCGTTATAGCCAAGCAAGGCAATAGCAAGCCAATGTCCTTCTTGATTTTTAGTAAACAAAATAGGATAATCTTTACACGCTTCGTAAAATTCTCCTAGTCCTAGAGGTACGCTTATCATCGTTTCTAAGTTGGGGTAACGAATTGCCTCATTGACCGCTTTATTTTGATCGTCTGGTTGGTTTATAATATGCATTGCCATGATGTCATGTTCCTCTAAGAGATAGTTATATAGCCTGTATCATAGCATTTTCAGTAAAAAATTTCACTTTGCTTTGTGAAAGAGAGCGGTTACACGTTACATGTAACCGCAGGAGAGTTCTAAAATTCGATAAGGTTTTGGATTTTCTCAACGATACTTGGATCTTCAAGTGTTGAGATGTCTTGCGTAATTGGTTCTTTCTTCGCGATAGAACGAAGAATTCTTCGCATGATTTTGCCGCTTCTGGTCTTTGGAAGTCCTGGAACGAAGCGAATGGCATCAAGCTTAGCGATATTACCGATCTCTTTAACGATGAGTTTGTTAAGCTCCTGGATCATGTAAACCTCTTCACTGATGCTATCTGCACCCTTGATGACGATGTATGCAAAGATACCCTCACCTTTAATAGGATCAGGTCTTCCTACAACGGCAACCTCTGCTACGTTTTCATGGTTGCCTAGAACAGCTTCAATCTCAGCTGTTCCAATTCTATGACCTGAAACGTTAATAACATCATCGGTACGCCCTGTTATGATGATATAGCCATCATCATCGTACATTGCGCCATCGCCTGAGAAATAAACAGGCTTACCATCTTTTTTACAATCCCCAAAATAGGACTTAACATAACGCTCAGGATCGCCCCAAATATTACGAATCATCGATGGCCAAGGTTTCGTGATACACAAGAACCCTTTTTCACCTTTTGGTGTTGGATTGCCATGTTCATCGATAATTTCTGCTTTAATACCCGGAAGTGGGAATGTCGCGGAACCTGGTTTTATCGGTGTAGCTCCAGGAAGTGGTGTAATCATATGACCACCCGTCTCTGTTTGCCACCATGTATCTACAATTGGGCAGTTACCGCCACCAATTTGCTCATAGTACCAATTCCATGCATCGGGATTGATAGGCTCACCAACGGTTCCAAGTACTTTTAACGAACTTAGATCGTACTTTGAAGGAGCATCTGCACCTTCTTTGTGAAGCAAACGAATGGCTGTTGGAGCGGTATAAAATTGATTGACACGGTGTTCTTCAATCATTCCCCACCATCTGCCAACATCTGGAAACGTTGGCACACCTTCATACATAATCGTCGTTGCACCCATCGCCAATGGTCCATAAACGATGTACGTATGCCCTGTAATCCAACCAACGTCTGCTGTACACCAGAAGGTATCGTTTTCTTTCACATCAAAAACGTGTTCCATCGTGTATTGCGCCCAAAGGATGTAACCAGCACTTCCGTGTTGAACACCTTTTGGTTTACCTGTACTTCCAGAAGTATAAAGTAAGAAAAGAGGATCTTCTGAGTCCATCCATTCAGGGTCACAGTACTGAGACTCGTTCATTATAATCTCGTTGTAAACATAGTCACGTCCTGGAACATAGTCGATATCTTCAAAGTTTCTCTGAACGATAAGTACTTTTTCACAACATTCACAACCAACGCTCAATGCTTCATCCACAACAGGTTTTAACATGTAAGGCTTACCACGTCTAAATGCACCATCAGCAGTAATGACGAGTTTTGCCTCCGCATCTTGGATACGGTCTCTTAGTGCTTCAGCAGAAAATCCACCAAAAACAACCGAGTGAATCGCACCAATTTTTGCACACGCAAGCATCGCAAACGCCGCTTCAGGAATCATTGGCATATAAAGAACAACACGGTCACCTTTTTTGATGCCAAATTTATTGCGCATCAAGTTTGCTAAACGGTTAACACGGTAGAAAAGTTGAAGATAAGTGATGATACGACGCTTACCGTCTTCACCCTCCCAGATAATCGCCGCTTTGTTTTTGCGTGATTTTAGATGACGTCCTAAACACTGATGCGTAACGTTTAATTTGCCACCTTCGAACCATTTGTAGAACGGAGCGTTTTCTTCATTTAACACTCTGTCATAAGGCTTAAACCACTCAATTTTCTCACGTGCTAGCTTATCCCAATATCCTTCAAAATCCTCGTCTGCTTGGATACAAAGCTCCTTATACTCACACATGTTCTTAATTCTGGCTTCTTTGCTTAAAGCTCTACTTGGTTCAAAAAGTTGTGACATCGTTACGATCCTTTTTCATAAAATTATTTTATAACGTCTTTTGGGCAAAGCCCAAAAGCCTACGTTGCACTATGCACTAAAGCTTGCCTCTTACGAGGCAGAGATTTAGTTTATAACTGTATTTTTAGTGGCTTGAAGCGCCCTCTGCTCCAATCCCTGTTTGGCTTCTGATATACTGATGATCATATGCCGCTATCTCTTTGGCTGCATTTTCACTTTTATCGATAATAGAGAAGAACCAAATTCCGATAAAAGCAACTGCCATAGAGAAAATCGCTGGATTACCGTAAGCATAGATCGCTGTTTTATAGCCTAAAACATCAACCCAAACCGCCTTACTCAAAATTACCAACACAATCGCTGTTATAAGCCCTAAACTACCACCCCAGACGGCACCTTTTGTTGTAAGCTTTCTCCAGAACATTGAGAGGAAAAGAATCGGGAAGTTAGCACTTGCTGCAATTGCAAACGCAAGTCCTACCATGAACGCGATATTTTGCTTTTCAAACGCAATGCCTAAAATAATCGCTACGATACCAAGAGCAATCGTAGAGTACTTAGAAACTCTCATTTCTGTCATTTCGTCCACTCGACCTCGTGCAAAAACATTTGCATAAAGATCATGACTGACCGCACTCGCACCTGCAAGTGTAAGACCTGAGACAACCGCTAAAATCGTTGCGAAAGCAACTGCTGAGATAAATCCTAGGAATAAGTTTCCACCAATCGCATGCGCTGTATGAATCGCAGACATGTTACCACCACCGATGATGCCACCTTTGACTGGGTCAAGATACGTTGGATCATTCGTTAATAATACGATAGCACCAAAACCTATGATGAAAGTTAAAATATAAAAGTAACCGATGAAGCCAGTTGCAAAGAATACAGATTTTCGAGCTTCTTTAGCATCACTTACCGTAAAGAAACGCATCAAGATATGTGGAAGACCCGCGGTTCCAAACATCAAGGCAATTCCTAAGCTGATCGCCGAAATTGGGTCACTTACAAGTCCCCCTGGTGCCATAATCGATGCAGTTTTCTTCGCTGCAACAGCTTGTGCAAAGAGTGATTCAAAGCTAAAGCCCACTTTGTACATAATCATAATAGCCATAAAAGATGCACCGGAGAGCAATAATACCGCTTTGATAATCTGTACCCATGTTGTTGCCAACATGCCACCAAAAGTAACATAAAGAATCATCAAAATACCAACCATAATAACCGCATACTCATAATCAAGACCGAAAAGAATCTGGATAAGTTGACCAGCACCTACCATTTGAGCAATCAAATAGAGTGCTACAGTTGCCAATGAACCAAGTGCGGCAAGCACACGAATTGGTGTTTGTTGCAAACGGTACGATGCAACGTCGGAGAAGGTATATTTACCCAAGTTTCTAAGTTGTTCTGCCACCAAGAAAAGGATGATTGGCCAGCCAACTAAGAAGCCGATGGAATAAATAAGTCCATCAAATCCTTTAAGATAAACCAGTCCTGAAATACCAAGGAATGATGCTGCTGACATATAATCGCCCGCAATTGCTAAACCATTTTGAAACCCAGTAATGCCTCCGCCAGCGGTGTAAAAATCTTTCGCTGTTTTCGTTCTTCTTGCCGCCCAATAGGTAATACCTAATGTCGCAAGAACAAAAATGACAAACATGATAATCGCAGAGACATTTAAATCTCTCTTACCACTAAATTGAGCATCCGCTGCCCACAAAAAATTTGAAAGTGTTAAAAGTAACAAGCCCCATTTCATTTCTCACCCCTTGCTTCTTCTTTGATTTGATTGGTTAAGTCATCAAATTCGCCATTGGCTCTTTGCGTATAAATACCCGTAAGAACAAACGCGATAATAATAACGCCAAGTCCTATTGGCATACCAAGTGTGGTAACACCTTCTCCAAGTTTCACTGCAAATGTTGCAGGGGAAAAAGCAATTACAAGGATGAAAGAATAGTAAACAACCAGCATAACGATGGCTAGTTTCCACGCAAAACTACTTCTTTTTTTTACGAGTTCGGCGAATTTTGGATTGGCCTGTACTCTGTCGTAGATGTTCTGACTCATAAATGCTCCTTCAATGTGATGTGGTAGCTATGAGGACATTGTAAAGAAGTAACGTAGCATTACCGTAGCATTTTAAGGTTTGAAGAAAATGGAGGATTTTTTTTAAATAATATGAGTAAAATTGTAACTTTTAGCGGTTTTTCTCAGGGAAATACTTTTCAATTTTATACCCAACACCTTTAAGATTGATGATAAAATCTTCCTTAAGAAGCTTGCGAAAACGGCTGATTTCAGCCCTAATTGAGGCATTGTCGATGGGTTCATCGTTCCACACATAACTTCGGAATTTTTCAAAGTCAACAACGACGCCAATGTTCTCACAAAGAATTGTAACTATTTGTAACTGTTTCTTGGTAAGCACTTGAACATTGTTGTTATAAAAGAGCATTTGTTCTTCATTTGAGAAGACATATTTTGCACTTAAAATGATATGTTGAAGTTTTTTGATCTCATACTCTTTTTTAATTTTGTCGATGCGAAGTCCCAGTTCTTTAAGATGAAATGGCTTTTTGAGATAGTCTGACGCTCCAAGTTCAAACGCACGCGTAATATCATCAATGTCCACGTTTGCACTGATGAAGATGGTCGGAAAAGCATGTTCTATTTCATTCAGGGCTTTAAGTAAACTCAGCCCATTGAGTTTAGGAACATTAATGTCTAATAGCAAAAGATCAAACACATCCTTTTTGATTGCTTCATATGCCGCTTCGCCATTTCCATACGCAATGACTTTATGACCAAGTGCTTCCAAGTACTCTTCAATAGAACTTCGAAGCATCAGCTCATCTTCCAACAATAAAATTTTCATACATTATCCTTTCGTAAAGCGGTAGCGAAAAAGTGTTTTTGACTCATCTGAGAGAACGCTAATAGCCACAGCATTGGCATCACAAATCTCTTTTACGATGTTAAGCCCCAAGCCAAACCCACCACGCGCTTCATCTTCCCGGTAGTAACGATCAAAAAGCTGGTCAGGCATTTTAATCTTCTCGCCAGAATTTTGCACTTCAAAAATCACACTCTCTTGCTCTGCATAAAGCTTTACACGCAAAGGCTGTTTTTCATAACTGTACTTAATGGCATTGGAAAGATTATTATCGCAAATGCGTTGAAGTTCTATCTCATTAAAAACAATAAACAGATCGCGTGTTATGTCCGTGATGATGTGCAGTTTATTGCCCTCGGCAACATCTTCAAAGTACTCTACCCTCTCTGTTAAAAACTTGGAAAAATCAATCATCGCTTTTTCGTACACAACTCTGTCTTTTTTCACAACATACGCCAAATCTTCATAGATATTATCAAGCACTTTGACGGCGGCTTCAATTTTAAGCAAGTAAGGATTTTTCTCATATTTTAGATTATAAAGATCAATGTTCATTAAAATAATGGAAAGTGGCGTATTGATCTCATGAATGGCATTTTTGATAAAACGATCTTGTTGTTCAAGTAACTCTTGGGTAAACGCAACAGAGCGTTTTAACTCTTCCGTTTTTTGCTCGACGATTAGCTCAAGATTGCTATTGAGTTCAATAAGCGCACTGTTTTTACTTTTAATCTCCTCAATCATCACATTAGCATGGGTTACTATCTCTTGAAACTCTTGAAACTTGATCTTTTCCATATCGATAAACTCATAACTCGAAGAAGCTTTTTTGAATGAATAGGCAATAAAACGTATTTCACGTTTCATAATGTCGCTGACATAACGGTATTCAATCGTACTGATCAGATATAAAAAGAGTGTTAGCATATAAATTTTAAGGACAAAATTGATGATTTTATCTTGGTAGTCTTTCTTCCTTTGCTCCAATACATCTTCTATATTGTGGGTACTAACACCACTACCCAGTATCAATCCCAACGGTTCATACAGTTTTGTCACTACGATATCTTTACTTGTCTCTTCCACACTAAAGGCAGAAGAGCGGTAAAGCATCTCACCTGAATTTTTCTGTAAAAAGACATAATTTTGCTCTTCCGTATGCGACATCAACGCACCAATGTCTTCTTTGAGTTTTTGATAAATTTCCTCTTTCGGCAAGCTTTTACTCTGCGTAAAGCGGTATTCGGTAATGTTAAAAAGAAGGGTTAATTGAGAAGCGGCACTTTTTTCTTGCATCTGAATATAGTTTGCTTCAAGTACTTTAATCTCTTTTTGAAACTCTAAATACTCATTGACGATCACTAAACATGCCGATATAAAGGCAAAAAGACCCGCAAAAAGAATTGCCATAAAATTAATCTGGTTAATACTTTTGTTATCTTTCGTCTTTTGTAGCAAAAATATCCTTTACATGTAAATGCGCATGGTGGCTATTTTACCCTCTTTCCACCCAAAAACAGAGATGAGATCTCATTTTTGGTATAATTTACTTTCAATACACGCTACATGGAGTTACACATGAAAATCAGAATACCAGCCGAATGGGAAGAACAAGAAGCACTTATCGTCGTTTTCCCACCCAAAAATAGTGACTGGGCACACTCCATTGAGGAAATTCACAAGACATATCTTACATTTATTTCGACCATTGCACGTTTTCAAAAATGCCTTGTGGTCTGTGAAGACAAAAAAACACTTGCCAACTTTTTGCCAAACTTGCAAAACATCGAGCTGATCCAAATGCCTACAAATGACACATGGATTCGCGATTTTGGTGGCATCAACATCTATAAAAACCATAAACGCCGTACCTATGACTTCATCTTCAACGCATGGGGAAACAAATTTGAAGCCAATCTTGACAACAGCATCACACAGCAGCTCTTTGAAGAGGGTTATTTGGAAGGCAAACTCAAAAGCCTTGACTTTGTACTGGAAGGCGGAAGTATCGACAGTAATGGTCATGGCGTTATGCTAAGCACAGCGTATTGTCTGTATGAACAAAACCGGAACGCACATCTTTCTAAAAAGAAAATCAAAAAAACGCTTCAAGAGCTTTTTGGACTTAAAGAGCTTATCGTGCTTGAGCATGGCGCACTTATGGGCGATGACACTGATTCACATATCGATACATTAGCACGCTTTATCAACAAAAACACCATCGCCTATGTGAAATGCTACGACAAAGAAGACGAGCACTATAAAGAGCTTCGTAAAATGGAAAAAGAGCTTCAAAAAACAGAATTTCACCTGCTTCCACTGCCTTTACCATCGGCTAAATACTTCAACAACCACCGTATTCCAGCAACGTACATGAACTTTGTACTTATCAATAACGCCGTACTTGTACCAACCTACTCTGATGCTTACGATAAAGAAGTTTTAGCTATTTTCGAGCGCTGTTTTCCTGAGCGAGAAATTGTGGGCATAGAGTCATCCATTCTCATCAGAGAGCACGGAAGCCTTCACTGTGCTTCGATGAACATTTATAAAGAGAGAGATAACGCCTAATGACTTTACAAAAAAAAGCGACCGTTGTATCGAGTGCAACAGCTACTTTACTGATTGTTATCAAACTTTTTATTGGTATCATGAGTGGTTCTGTTGCCGTTTTAGCCTCTGCCATTGACTCTGTTTTAGACTTAATTGTCTCTGCCTTTAACTACTTTGCCATCACAAAAGCAGAACAACCTGCCAACAAAAAGTTCAATTATGGCAAAGGTAAAATCGAAGCATTAGCAGGAGTTATCGAAGGAACGGTCATTACCGTTTCAGGTCTTTTTATCTTCTACACCTCTATCAAAAAAGCGATCAACCAAGAGCCTATCGAGTTTTTGGGCTACTCTGTCATTGTTATGTTGGTTTCATTGGTGATTACCATTGCTTTGGTGCTCTTTTTGAATTATGTCGCTAAAAAAACGCATAGCATGGTCGTCAAATCAGACGCCCTGCACTACAAAACAGACGTTTTGAGCAATGGTGCTATCCTTATCTCTTTGGTGCTTATTCAAGTCACTGGATTTGAGATGATCGACTCCATTATGGGTGTGGTTATTTCCATCTATATCATCCACTCTGCTTATGAGATTATCCGTGATGGTGTTTATATTTTACTGGATGCATCGCTCGATGAAGAGATTGTTGAGAGTATTAAAAACATCATTATTGGGGAAAAAGAGATTAGCGATTTTCACTACCTTAAAACCCGCAAATCTGCCAATACGAACTTTGTCGATGTGCATTTGGTTTTTAGTCCTGGAATTTCACTAATGCGAGCGCATCATGCAGGAGATCGCATTGAAGAAAGCATCAAAGAGCTGATTCCCGATGGAGAGTGGGTTATCAATGCACACCTAGACCCGTACGATGACTCAGAAATGAACGATAAAACAGCCAAGAAGATGGATTAGCCTTAGCGTTCTTGCAAACTCGAAAGAACGCTTTACACGCCTTTGGAGCAAAGCTCCAAAACGAAGTTTCTGTGAAAGACTACGCTAACGCGGTGATTCCTTAAGCGAGAAGCCCGCGCATTTACCCTAAAAGCAACGCCACGCGATACCCTATAAAAGAGAGTCCCCACGCAATCACCGTCGTAAAAATAAAGAGATAAAAAAGATACTTATAACTTCCACTCTCTTTTGTAAAAACAATGCTTGCCGCCATACACGGCAAATAAAACATCACAAAGATAATAAACGAAACCGAAGATGCAAAAGGAATTTGCTGGCGAAGTACCCCTATAAGACTCTCATTGCCCTCATCCACCTCTGAGCCAAGTGCGTATAAAACACCCAGTGTAGAGACCACAACTTCTTTAGCAGCCAAGCCCGATTCTAGGGCTATCGTCATTTTCCAGTCAAAGCCAATCGGTGTAAATAAAACATCGGTTGATTTGCCAATCATCCCTAAAAAACTCTTCTCTAAAAGCAGTTGAGCTTTCTCATTTTCAAGTACCGTTTTCTCTTCGGCATTTTGAACAAGCTCTATTTTTTGGGCATACGCTTCTTCAATATCAAGATGCTTAGGGTAATTACTTGCAAACCAGATGAGCAATGACGCACCCAAAATAAACGTACCCGCTTTTTTAAGATACATAATCGCCTTTGTTGCAACCGTATGCCAAATGAGCCTTAGTGAAGGCAAACGATACTTTGGCATCTCCATAACAAAAGGCTCATCTACACCTTTAAAGACAAACACTTTCAAGAATTTCGCTGCAATAAGCCCTATAAATGCCCCTGCAATGTAGATAATAAAAAGGACATTGCCCGCATTTTGTTGGCTAAAGAAAGCCCCTGCAAAAAGAACGTACACAGGAAGTTTCGCACCACAGCTCATAAACCCAATGATAAAAAGTGTGATAAGCCTGTCTTTGTCGTTTTTAAGGGTTCGTGCGCTCATATACGCAGGAACAGAACAACCAAAACCCGTCACAAGGGGAATGAAGCTTTTGCCATGCAACCCAAAGCGGTGGAAAAAGCCATCGAGTAAAAATGCAACTCTCGCCATATATCCTGTCGTTTCTAAAAGGGCTATGCCAAAAAAGAGAATGACGATGTTAGGAAGAAACATTACCACTGCACCAACACCTGAAATAGCGCCATCGGCGATCATCGAGCCTAGTTCGCCATCGCCAAAAATCGTTTTAGCATAATTGCCAAGCGAAACAAAAAAGGCATCGATCCAATCCATCGGAATGGAACCCAGCTTAAAGGTCAGTTGAAACAAAGCCCACATCAAAAAAATAAAAATAGGAATGCCAAAAATTTGATGGATCAGAAGTCTATCGATCTTTTCAGTCACATTTTGAGACACGCTCTTTTTAGAGATAACCGCTTCCATCACCGCACCTTTTGCAAATGAAGCTCGCTCTTCTGCAAAAATTTCGCCAACATCTTTCGTTTCATGGTGCAAATACAAATGCTCCAACGCCTCTTTCAAAAGCGGTGAAAATTCAAGCCAAATAGGCTCATCGTGCATTTTGTGGTAAATTTTTGGGTTTTCCTGCAAGAGTTTTAGCACCACATCACGATAAGGAAGTTCTGTTTTATAGCGTTTTTGTCTCAAAAAGAAAGAGAGCTTTTCGACCTCTTCTTCTACCACATCACTGTAAATAAGTTTTGATTTTTCATGGGGAAAGTTTGAGATATCAATGGTGCGATTGAGAAGCTTACCGATGCCTTTCTTGGTTGCCGCAGAGACCTTCACACAAGGTACACCTAAAATAGAGCTTAGCAATTCATGGTCTATAATAATGCCCTCTTTATGGGCTTCATCCATCATATTAAGCGCTACGATCATCTTTTTATCAAGCTCTAAAAGTTGTGTTGTGAGGTATAAATTGCGTTCCAAATTGGTCGCATCAACAACATTGATGATAAGATCGTACGGTTCATTTTCCAAAAACTCTTTGGTAACACGCTCATCTTGCGTGTAGTCATTGAGTGAGTAAGTTCCGGGTAAATCCACGATTTTGATAGAACGATCTTGCGCCATAAAACGCACTTCCGCTTTTTCAACCGTGACACCTGAGAAGTTGCCTACTTTAAGGCGTGCATCGGCAATAGAGTTGATGAGCATGCTTTTACCAACATTGGGCTGCCCCACAAGGGCGATAATAAGTTCGTTCATGCTCTTTGCACTCCAATGTATTTGGCTTCTTCAAATCGAAGTGCTAAAAGTGTACTTCCCACTTCGATCTCCATCGTACTTTTTGCAATACTCGTTGCTTTGATTTTGAGGTGACTTCCTCGTCGAAGTCCTAAAGAAAAAAGTCTCTGTTTTAATTCGCCATCGGCTTCAATGAGCGTCACAATAGCGTTCTCTCCAGCATTCATTTCAGATAATGTCATTCTAATATTCCTTAATTGATAATGCTCATCAAGATTGTAAGTTAAAACGGATTAAAAGCTCATTAATGTATAATAAAAGCAACAAAATTAAGCACATTAGGTGGATTTTATGAAAGTCGGACTCATCCAACACGCAGTAGAAAGTACCAAAGAAAGTACCAAAGAAAAAACCATAGCCAAAACCGTTTCACTCATCGAAAAAGCCGCACAAGAGGGCGCAAAGCTCGTTGTCCTCCAAGAGCTTCACCAAGACCGCTACTTCTGCATCAACGAAGATGTCGCATGTTTTGATTTGGCAAATGACTGGGAAGCCGACATCGCTTTTTGGTCAAACATCGCCAAAGCCAACAAAATCGTTTTAGTCACCTCACTCTTTGAAAAACGCTCCGCAGGTCTTTACCACAACACCGCAGTGGTCTTTGAAAACGACGGAAGTGTAGCAGGTAAATACCGCAAAATGCACATCCCCGATGACCCAGGCTTTTACGAGAAATTTTACTTTACACCAGGTGACACAGGCTACAACCCCATTCAAACCAGTGTCGGAAAACTAGGACTTCTTGTCTGTTGGGATCAATGGTATCCCGAAGCCGCACGATTGATGGCGCTTAAAGGGGCTGACATGCTCATTTACCCCACAGCCATCGGTTGGTTTGATGAAGACATGGAAGATGAACAACGAAGGCAATGTGACGCATGGGAAACCATACAACGAGGACACGCCATCGCAAATGGCTTACCTGTCATCAGCGTCAACCGCATCGGCAAAGAAGAAGACAATCATGGCGTATTAGAAGGCATCCGCTTTTGGGGCAACTCCTTTGTCGCAGGTCCACAAGGCGAAATCATCGCACGCGCCAGTCACGATGAAGAAGAAATTCTCATTGTCGATGTCGACCTAAAACGAGGCGAACACGTCAGACGCATCTGGCCATTTTTACGCGATAGAAGAATTGAGACTTATGGGGATTTAACGAAACGATTTATTGATTGAAATCTTTTTACATGTAAAGTTTTAAAGCTTTACATGTAAAAATTATTCTTATTTAACTTTATTAGACATCTTATTTATTAATACCTCTTTTAATCCATATGAAGCTGAATTGATAATTTCTATCTTGCTATCATATATACTACATTCAAAAATTGACTTTATGTCATTCGTTCTAATTAAAAACGATTTTTTGGAATTTTTAACTTCAACCGCTTTTTGCAATTGTTTTATTGCATCTTCAACAGTTTCATGTTCTTTTTGGATACGAATCAATATTGGACTATCTTGATAGGTTTCTTTCAAAATAGCATCAATTCCACTGTTTCTTTGGACAGGGATATAATCAATGTCGTATAAAAAATTTTCAACCACACTATCAACATTATTGTATGCGTCTTTTCCATTTCTTAATAAATTCGATTCACTTTTTATTGGATTTGCTAATCTTAATTTTGTTAATTCGATTGCATCTTCTGAAATATCTATCCCAATAACATTTCTATTATTCAATTTACCTGCAATCAAAGTTGTCCCACTTCCACAAAACGGATCAAGTATTATATCGCCTTTGTCTGAGGCTAAATTAATAATTCTTTCTAATAATAAAATTGGTTTTTGAGTAGGATATCCAACCCTCTCTTTTGCCTTTGGATTTAAATATGGTATTTCCCACACATCATTTAAAGGAACTCCTTTTTTTATACCACTATTTATAATATTTCCATTTTCATCTTTTGCATAGATAGTTTTACCATTAATATCTCTTACCCTTTTTTGTAAAATTTGATCTATATTCGTTGTCTCAGAATAATTATTATAAATTGTTTTAAATTTAAAATCTTTTGTTTTTGAGTAAAAATATATTGTTTGATGAGATGAAAGTAAACCTTTTTTTGAATTTGACCATCTTTTGTAATACCAAATAATTTCAGACTGAAATTGATTTAAACCAAAGATATCATCTAAGAGTGTTTTTATGATATGTGTAGCATTTTTATCGCAATGTACAAAAATACTTCCTGTATTTTTTAGTACTCGCTTTAATTCAATTAATCTATGATATAAAAACTCAGCATACTCTTCATTACTTTTCCAAATATCTTTATATGAAAACTCTTTATCGCCATCTCTTGTTTTTAATTTCTGTATTGTATTTGTAAAGAAAGGGGGGTCTAAATAGATCAAATCTATACTATTCTCATCAATCTCTTTGAGAAGCTTTAAACAATCACCTTGCAAAACTCTTTCCATATTTTTTATACTCCAGTGTTCTCTTCAGCAATTTTTTCTAAAATCTTTTTTAAATCAATACCTGTTCTATTTTTTACATACTCCCATGCTCTATTGCCATGGTAATATTCCCCACCAATTCCTTTGTATAGGGTTTCTAAAGTACTTTGAATTCTCATAGCTTGTTCACGATTTGGATAATAAAACATAACCCTAATAGGATTATAACCTGCTGCATGAATCACTTTAATTCTTGTATGTTCTTTTGTTATGTGATCACCGTCAGTTGTTGCATCTTTCCATTTAATTTCTATTGCATTATTACCCTCTAAACAATCAATTTCAAAAGTTTTTGGTTTTTGTCCTAAAGTATTGACTATTTTTGTCGTAGCAGAATCAGAAAAGCTATACAAGAAACATAGTTTTGTTGCTTCTTCTAAAAATGAACCAGCATATTTGTATAAAAATCGCCCTTTGTTTTGATATAAATCAATTAAATCACCTTCTTCATCTGTTATTCCTAACACTTGATAAATTAAATAATGAGATTTATCGTCACCTTTCATTTCTTCAGTTCTTATATCGATTTGAGTTTTTAAATTATCAGCATATTTTTTTGCTAATTCTTTTATTTTTTGCTCAATTGCCATAATATTCTCTTCCTTCTTTTTCTCTCTTATTTCGCTTTCTATTTTTTCTATTTCATCTTCAAGTATATCTAATCCTATAGGATAATAATCTGTTAGTAACTCAATATCAGATATTTCGCTTTCAAGATGTTCTTTTTGTTCAAGTAATAATTCATTAAAATCATCTGTAGATTGGCTTTCAAGGTATTGTATTAATTCTTCATATTTTTCTTCTTTAGCCTTTAACATAATTGTCAATTCATCTAACGTATATTCTTCATAAACTCTATACAAATTAATTATCCCTAAAATATAAATTTATTTAGACTCACACGTACTAAAGTGCAATATTAACTAAAAACAATAAGCCAATTTTTCGTTTAACAATAAGTTATCGAGTGCGGAATAGAGCATTAATCTTCTCTTTGGATATATTGCACTTCGTTTTTTAAGTCAACTTGTATTTTAACATCTACAGATATTTTCGAAAATTCAGCATCATGCATATAGATTTTTTCAATTTCCCATAGTTACCCATATATAATGTTTTCTATAACTTTATACTAGAAAAATATTATAGCGAAAGTTTATTTTGTTTCATTATGCTAAAACTACGAGGGAACGCTCTTTAAAAATGAAGAAGATTTACTGCGTCTGATTTTTGGTGGCTACAGCAGCGATGAAGACCTAGGCAAACGCCCTCTTTCCAAACTCACCAAAGACATCTTGGAGCAATTAGAGATTATTTAGTTTTGCCAGCACTTTTAACGATGCAAATCAAACAACTTTTCATACATGGCTTATCATTAAACAAACTTTCGTTATATTTTTAAATATATAATGTTTTAAGGATTTTTTATGGGTTCAGATATAGCCCTGTGGAACTGCTTTTCAAAACAATACCCTCATAAAGACGATACATCCATAAACGATGATGCAAGCTACATCATTCAATGGATCGAAAGTCATGGTATTACCTTTGAAAACTATTCACTTTTAGACATTGGATGTGGGACAGGTGCTTTTGCAATTCCACTAGCGCAGAAAAAAGCTCATGTCACAGCGCTTGACATCTCTTACGACATGCTGAGAATCGTTCATAACAAATGTCAAGAGCTCGCTTTAAAATTCCCTATAACATTGCAACATTCAGAGTGGAATACTTTTGTACCTACTCAAAGCTATGACATTGTTCTAGCATCAATGACCCCTGCTATTAGCTCTCAAAACGATATTGAAATGATGATTAATGCAACTAAATCGCTTGGTATTTTTGTGGGGTGGAGAAAATACCAGAACAATACATTGCTTGATCTTTTACTTATAGCACATAATGCACCTGAATATAGGTCCAATCAAAGCATAGAAGTCAAAGACTTTCTACATGCTTTAGAGAAACATTCCATACCCTACAATGTTCACTATTTTACAACGACATGGAAGCACACTTTTTCATACGATGAAGCAAAAGAGTATGCCTACAAGCAACTGCTATATCGCAAAATATTTCCAAATGAACAAAAAATAGACGCTATTTTGAATGACATCATGGAAAATAACCGCATTGTTTCTGAGCATAAAGCAGAAAAAGGTGTCGTACTCTTTTCAAAATGTGAAGTTTTAAAATATTTTAGCCTTGTATGTTAAGTTACATATATGACAAATTCATGAGGAGTTTTGTATGAGTGAAGTTTATTCTATATTTTTATCAGCTGTTTTTTCGAGCTTTATCGTTACAACCAGTATCATTACGATCCTAAGTACTGTTTATTATCTAACATATAAATGCTTTTCATCGTATATTTCATTTGATAGAATTGCGCAAATTGAACAAAAAAAGACATCATCAAAAAATAATAGCGTTAGTAATTGACATTACATAACACTACATGACATAATTTTATTAACTAACAAGGCTTAACCTTGATAAATCAACTCTAAGGAAGTTTCGTATGAAGATAAGTGCAAGAAATCAAATCGTTGGAAAAGTGTCAGAGATTAAAAATGGTCCTGTTAACAGTGAAATTGTTGTTGCTACCGCAAGTGGCGATAAAATCGTTTCTGTCATTACACATAATGCCGTTGAAACACTTGGTTTAAAAGTTGGCTCTGAAGCTATTTGTATTTTTAAAGCGCAAAGTGTTCTTCTTGCAAAAGCTGAAATTGCTTTAGCGGTTAGCGCACGCAATAAAATTAAAGGGACTATTGCTGAGATCAAAGATGGAGCGGTAAATTGTGAAATCGTTATCGCTACGTCTGCTGGCTTAACGGTAACAGCTATCGTGACAGAAGATGCAAAAAAAGAGCTTTCACTTTCAAAAGGTGACACCGTTTATGCTATCATCAAAGCTTCAAGTATTTTGGTAGGCGTTAACTAAAATTATTACTCGTTCTTTCTAAAGTACCACATCAGTGCAAACATCAGCCCTGATGTGGTTGCGATGCTTTCATCAAACATAAATTCAAGTGTCTCTTCGCGTTTGAGGTAGATAACTTCAATGTTTTCGTTGTCGATACCACCACCCTCATCTACTTTCATACTATCATCTAATACGGCGTAGTAAAGGGTTTGTCTGCCACCCGCAAAGCCCACAGCGGTGTAAAATGAGGAGATTTTCTCTAGCTTTTCAAGGGGAACATCGTACCCTGTCTCTTCCAAAACCTCTTCTTTGGCGATTTCGATGAGGCTTTTGTCTTTATCGACAATACCAGCGCACAGTTCATACGTAAAGCCATCTTGATTTTTAACGTAAATGGAAGGGCGAAACTGCTTAACAAAAACGAAACTATCAAGATCTTTATGGTAGAGTAAAATCGCGACACTGTTATGTGTATCAACGATATCCCAGCGCTTTTCAACGCTGTTGTGCAAGTAGTACATACTTTTAGGTTTTATATACTCTGAGTGGACGCACTCTTCGATTTTAAGCACCTCAATCGTATGTTTCATGCCCTAAATCCACCCTTTTTTCTTGAAATACAAAATCGGAGAAACAGCAGAGAGTACCATCAAGAGAAGTGAAAAAGCGTACCCATAGTCCCATCTAAGCTCTGGCAAGATGTCAAAGTTCATACCGTATATGCTTGCAATGAGCGTTGGTGGCAAGAAAATAACATTCATAATTGTAAAGATTTTAATGACTTTATTTTGCTCAATGTTCAAAACACCCAAGAAAATATTTTGCAAGTAATCCAGTCTTTCAAAATTGAACTCACTGTAATCAATCAACGACTTAATATCTTTAAGCATGATAACAATATCACTTCGCAGGGAAGCATCAAATTTATTTGACTTGATAAATGAGGTCAAGATACGCTGTTTATCCATGAGGTTTTCACGAATATTCATATTGAGATCTTCAAATGAAGAGATTTTTTCCAACATCTCAGCATCATCATTAGTATAGTCCGTAAATACGTGTTTACGAAGACGCGTAATATCTTTTGAAAGTTTTTCAATAACGTCGGCATCCGCATCGATTCTGATGTCTAAAAGTTGTGAGAAGATGTAGTAACCGTTTTTAAATTCACGAGGAGCATAGTAAAAACGCTTACTAAATTCTTCAAAAGTTTTGAGCTCTTTATAACGAATAGAAATCAACAAGTTATCTTGCAAAATGAAAGAAACAGTCTCATTGTGGGCATTTTCTTCATCGGTAATCAAGAAGAAACTGTTAATCTCGATCTTTTTATCTTCTTCCCAATAACGTGAACTGATCTCAATCTCTTCACTTTCTTGTTTCGTTGGGAAATCTATACCAAATGTCTTTTCAACAAAAGCAATTTCTTCCGTCGTAGGCAAAAGCATATCAAGCCAAACAACTTTGCTCTTTTTGTCTTCATCATAACCAAATTCACTAAAATCGGTAACGACTTCAAGTTTATTACTGTTCTTAAAAAAACATCGTATCATGTGGACTCTTTTTTGATCATTTATGACGCTTGCCTCTTTCGAGGCAGATAAAGTTCTTGCGATTTCAAGAATTTCATTTTATCGCAAAACAGTTTCATTTTGTTTACACGTAAAAATTAACCCTCTTTTTTTTCAAAAGGGCAAGAAAGATTGAAATTTTCTTCTCTAAAAGGTGGTGTATCACTTTCTAGTGCATTTTCAACTTTTTTTCTAAGTCCCGTAGTATAATCTATAAAGGCTTTAAGTTCATTCCCGCCCAATGCACTCTTAGCAATTTTCACAACACTGGCTGGATTGATTGCAACATTACTTCGGTACAAACCAAAATGCAGATGTGGTCCTGTGCTCATTCCTGTGTTACCTACGTAGCCAATTACTTGACCTTGCTTAACACCTTGACCACTACGAAGTCCCTTTGCAAAGCCATTGAGATGTGCGTATAATGTTTTATAACTACTGTCATGATTTACCTCAATGGTATTACCATAGCCACTTTTTTCACCCACAAAAAGTACTTTGCCATTGCCTGCAGCTTTTACAGGAGTACCAATACTTGCCGAATAGTCAATCCCTAAATGCGCACGATACTTTTGCAAAATTGGATGCCACCTGCTTTGCGTAAAAGGTGATGAAATACGCGTATAATTAACAGGATTTGACAATAAAAAACTGGTAAGTTCTTGACCTTTTATGTCGTAATAATTCTCTTTATAATAAAAAATATAATTTTTCTTTTTTGCAGTCTCGATCATCGAAACATCTATTTTCATCGAGCCAAACGCACGACCCAAACGACGTTTTTGTTGGTACACAAGTACCAATTTATCGCCTTTTTGAAGGTTGCGAAGATTGACTTCTCCTTTAAACGATTGAGCAAATTCATTGGCTAAACCATAATTATTGGTCGTATTAAGAATATCAACGTAAGGAGAACTATTAATTTCTATGGCAAGGGTATGCTTTTCATTTTGAAGCATAATAGGCGTAATTTCCATAATAAATTTATCATCTTTTTTCTTAAGATGCATTTGAAGCTCTTCACCAATGGGGATTAAAACTTGTTCTAATTGGTTCTCTTCACTTTTTAATACATGGTATTTGACACCCGCAACAATCTCTGCTGCAAGTTCTTGTTCTTCTTTGTCTAATGTATAGTAAATTGATGATGGCAAATGATTTTTTTCTAAAAATGTAAGAAATGTTTCGCCCTTTGGCCACTTTAATTCTTCGACATAAGCAGCGGACGAAAACGATAAAAAAAGAAATAATAACGTGATGATTTTTGCCATTTGCACCCCCTAGTTTTTTTCGATTTTATCTGAACAAATCTTACAAAATGCCTAAAAGACTCTCTTCTGGGAAAAAGAAGTTTTTTTAAAACAGTTATAGTATAATCTCTCTCATAAAAATAAAAGGGGTGACATGTACCCTTCAAGGAGTTCCCGTTGAACAAGCTATTTTTGGTTGTGTGTCTATTCTTACTTGGCGCTTATGCACAAGCTCAATCGTTTTTTAAAGAGTATAAAACAAACGTTTTAGAGGCAAATGAAAAACAAATCGTTATCGCTGACTCTTCAGAATTTATCGTCGGTGCAAGTGGTATCGTCAGCCATAAATTTGATGCAAAGAGTACAAGTATTATTGCACGTGTTGATGTTATCAGCAAAGATGGATCAAAAGCTGTCTTACGTCTTGAAAAATTTGACATGCTTTCGCAAGGTGCATTTCCTGACACAGGCATCAAACCAACCGTAGGCGATGAAGTAACGATCAATTATCTTTATGACCGCGCGCTCATCGTAGTTCCAAATCAAAATGCTTTTAACGAAGTGACTAAAAAGTTCAATACCATTACATGGATTCATCCTGACATCGTCGCAGCGTATTTAACAAAACTCTACCGTCCGAATCCAGATAAAAAAATCTTCCAACAAGCGTGTTATCAAAATGCCGCATCTATCATCTTCTTTGGTATTAAAAATACGGGTTATTTTGTTGATTGCCATAATTTTAATACGCTTCAAACTGTTTCTATTTCTGACAATGGCGAAATTCAACTTCCGTTTTATTCACGTGTTAAAAATATTGATTCAACATGGTTTAGCTGGGACAGTTCAAAGATATCTGATTATAACAACTACTATGCTTATATTTTAGGGCAAACACAAGAGCTAAAAGGCAGTGGAATTGATGGTATTATTATGAAATTACCATTTGATGTTGTAGAGAGAAAAGATACCCAATGGAAATAAAACATATTAACTATTTTAAGGACCTCTTAGGTTCGGACAACGTTTATGATGATAAAGCGCATTTAATTGCTTACTGTTACGATGCAACACGTACACGCTATGAGCCTGATGCTGTGCTTTTTCCAAGAGATGAAAATGATGTCAGCAACATTTTAAAATACTGCAATGAACATCGCATTGTTATCACGCCTCGTGGAGCTGGAAGTGGCTTTACGGGTGGTTCATTACCAGCCAATGGTGGTATTATTTTAGCGTTTGAAAAACATATGAATAAAATCCTTGAAATCGACATGGAAAACATGGTTGCTGTTGTTCAACCTGGTGTCATCAACATGCACTTGCAAAAAGCAGTTGAAGCACAAGGTCTTTTTTATCCACCAGATCCTGCAAGTGAAGAGTACTCAACCATTGGTGGAAATGTCAGTGAAAACGCTGGCGGAATGCGTGCGGCAAAGTATGGTATTACCAAAGATTATGTCATGGCATTGCGTGCTGTCATTCCCAATGGTGAGATTATCCGTGCGGGAAAACGTACTATCAAAGACGTTGCAGGCTATAACATTGCGGGTATTATTATTGCCAGTGAGGGAACCCTTGCGTGCATTACGGAAATTACACTGAAACTCATTGCCAAACCTAAAATGTCACAAACTGCTATGGGTATTTTCCCAACCGTTGATGATGCTATGAACGCCGTTTATAAAACAATGGCAGCAGGCGTAACGCCCGTAGCTATGGAGTTTTTAGATAATCTCTCCATCAATGCTGTTGAGCAAAAATACAATAAAGGGCTTCCAAAAGATGCAGGGGCTATTCTCATCACGGATGTTGATGGTAATTCACAAAAAGAGCTTACAGAACAACTTGACATCATCGAACAAGCGTTTTTAGCAAATGGCTCTAGTGGATTAAAAAGAGCCACCACACCTGAAGAGTCTAAAAACCTTTGGTTCGCACGTCGTAATGCAAGCCAATGTATCACTATCTATGGCAGTAAAAAACTCAATGAAGACATTACGGTACCTCGTAGTAAACTTCCACTTCTGCTTAAAGAGATTAGCCAAATTGCTCAAAAATACAACGTTACAGTCCCATGTTTTGGGCACACAGGTGATGGCAATGTTCACACCAATGTGATGGTCGATGGAAGCGATCCTAAGCAACTTGAGATCGGTCACCATGCGATTGAAGAGATTTTCAAAGCAGCCGTAGCCCTTGGTGGAACTTTGAGTGGAGAGCATGGTATAGGTCTGAGTAAAGCACCGTTTATGCACTTAGCCTTTAGTGATGGAGAGATGGAACTTTTCCGTTCGGTTAAAAAAGCGTTCGATCCTAACAATATTTTAAACCCTTCAAAAATGGGACTTTAATTGATAAGCACTCAAAATTGTGCCCAATTTTTTAAAAAGTTAAGAGACGTAGAGCTTGCGCACTACGCCTCTTCTTTGAGTTTTCACACGATTTTAGCGCTAATCCCCATTCTACTCATTACCTTCAGTATTTTTACCAAAATGCCTCTTTTTGAGGTTTACTATGAAAAACTGCAAACGTTTATTTTTAGCGCACTGATTCCCACCCAACAAGATGTAATCATCCACTATCTGCGTGACTTCATGGCAAATACCGGAAACATGGGCGTTGTGGGCATCATCTTTGTGCTCTACATCTCCATCATGTTCTTTTTGGATTATGAAAAAATTGTGAGTAAAATTTTTGAGATTCCCTCTCGCAGCTTTTGGGAAGCCCTTGCAACTTACTGGACAATGGTAACACTGATGCCTCTGGGTCTCATCATCTTTTTTTACAGCTCCTCTGTTGTGCAAGAGTTTCTAGATAAAAGTGATGTTACAAGTTCGATTAACTTAGTACGTTTTTCACCCTATTTGATTGTTTGGCTTTTGTATCTTATTATGTATTCCATCTCGGCTAAAACAAAAGTTCATCTCAAAAGTGCCCTTTTCTCTTCCTTTGTCGCTTCACTTGTTTGGTATGTCTCTAAAATTCTTTTTGTCTATTATGTCACTTACAACAAAACGTATCTGAGCATCTACGGCTCTTTTAGTATTCTTCTTTTCTTCTTCTTATGGATCTATTTTTCATGGTTCATCTATCTTTACGGTTTAAAATTTTGCTTTTTACTGAACGAAAAAGAGACTGAGAAAAGCAAAGCCTAAACAGGTATAAAGTGCCACTTTATAGCGTATTGAGATCAGTGAAACGCCCACATACCCCACCAAAATCCACCACGGAAAACTAAGTAAATAATGTTGCGTCTTTACGTCTAAAAAATACAGCAGATATACATCTAAAATTCCACCCAGTTGAATAACATGTAAAAGTACTCCAAGTGGATAAAAGACGATGAACACTAAACTTGAAAGTGGTGAAGTGAGTTGTAAAAAGGTAAAGACAGGGAAAAACGTATGCACGATAGGAACCATTAAGAGAAAAACACCCAAATCAATGATAGTAAGTAAGACCCAACGATTGAGATTTTCAAAATGGTGTAAAAACAGAAAAAGGTAAAAAACACCTGCAACGGAAAACCAAAAGGAAAGTGAGAAAAGAAGTGTGGGAAATAGTGCCAAAAGTCCCAATGTTGTAAGCCCTAACATTTCATAAGAAAGCACTTTAATACCTCTTGAATAAAAGAAAAACCCTAAAACACTCATCGCAAATGCCCTTAAAAAGGAAGGGACAAAATCAATCACAACCATATACGCAAATAAAACAACCAGTACGACCATCGTCAAATCTGCTGTGCCATTACGATACGGGAAATAACGACTTTGAAAAAATTGGTAAAGCGGTTTTAGAAAAAAGAAAAGTAAAAATGAGATAACACCAACATTGTAGCCACTAATAGCAATGAGATGCGAAATGCCCCATTTTTGGACTTCTTCGCGAAGCTCTTTTGAAATGGGTGTAGCAAAAATAAGCGTTCTGTACAATTCAGCTATCTTTTCATTGTCATGTTGATTATCTATCCAGCGATACAGTGGCTTAACATCAAGGGGCGGGTCATCTTCGTAGATTTCATATAAAGATAAAGAAGGAGCAAAAAAACCTTTGAGGTAGTCATAAAAGGTCACTTTATCGACTTTAAGCTTAACCTTAATACGGCTTTTTATAGGTATGGACGTAACACGAAATGATGTTGTGTACACCTCAGCATCGCTTCCATCAAGCTTCAGCTTGAAAACATCATACGTTCTCCCTTTTTCATTTGTTTTAGTGTAATGATTCAGCACCGTAGCATTGCTTACATGTAAAGGAGTGCGGGTCAGTTCTTTAAAGTGGGAAAACTCAATAAGCAGAGAAATGCAGGCAATGAACAACACTACACCCAGTGTCAGAAAAAATTCCTTTTTACTGACAAAGAGCGGTGTATTTAGCATTAAAGCGGTGGTAAACTGATCTTAGCCTCTTGCGTAATTGAGGCATTATATTGAACAACTTCGATAGGAATGGAGTTTTTACCGCCATCCACAAAACGGGTACATGCTTTTTGAAAAATAAGATTGGCAACGCCAACAGGTCCATTTCTATTTTTACCAACAATGACTTCGGCTAACTCTTCAGGTTTCTCGAAAAAGTCACTTTTGTACTCTTTCCCCTCGGTTCTAGCTTTTTGCTCTTTCTCTTTTTCTTCACGTACACGGTAAACGTCGTCACGGTAAACAAACAAGATCATATCGGCATCTTGTTCAATCGCACCTGACTCTCTAAGATCGCTTAGCATCGGGCGTTTATCACTTCTGGCTTCCAAGCCACGGTTGAGCTGGGAAAGTGCGATGATAGGAATGTTAAGCTCTCTTGCTAAAAGTTTAAGCCCACGGCTGATATCACTGACTTCAATATGTCTATCGCGTGTTCCAGCAGAACTCATCAACTGCAAGTAGTCAATGATAGCAAGTGAAATCTCAGGGTGCTGGGATTTGAGTTTGCGAAGTTTTGCTCGTACTTTATGAATATCCACAGAGCCATTATCGTCAACAAAAAATTTACGTTTACTCATCTCATCAGCAGCACTCGTTAGTCTACCCCACTGTTCATCGCCCATATCGCCCACTTTGAGCTTCTGAAGTGGTATGGATGTTTTAGCACTGAGCATCCTGAGCATCAACTGTTCTGCTGGCATTTCAAGAGAAAAGATCGCAACGCCTTTGCCTCTATCTAGAGCACTTTGCGCTAAATTGAGACAAAAAGCTGTTTTACCCATCGCTGGACGTGCTGCTACGATAATAAGATCGCCTTCTCCAAAACCAGTCGTGAGACGATTCAGCTCAACAAAGCCTGTATCGACACCTACAACGCCAGAGTTTCCACGCTTTTTCATCTCATGTATGTGCGCGATGGTCGCATGGGTCATTTCAGGAGACTCACGGAACTCTTTACTACCGCTTTCTTGCGTGATTTGATAAAGTTTTTGTTGCACCAGATCAACTACTTCATTCGATGGTAAATCTTTCTCAACCGCGATCTCTTTAATGTCACTGGTTAATTGTACTAGTTCTCTCTTAATTGCTTTTTCACGAATCTCTTCAACATATGCTCTTGTGGCAGGTAAAGGATTGGTTGAGAGAATTTCAAGCATCGCATCTTCATCAAAACGCCCTTGCTGGTTGAGCTTTTTCTTGATGAACTCTTCATCAATCGGAAGATCTTCTCTCTCGCACGCCTCCATTGCTTCGTAAATATAACGATGGCTTGGCAAGTAAAAATCTTTCGCTGAAATGACCGCTGCGATATCTTCAAATGTCGCAGGATTAAATAAAATGGAGCTAAGGACAGAGCGCTCTATGTTGACATTGTGCAGATTGCTCATGCTTTGTACTCCTTGGCTGCAAGTTCTACGGCTTCTAAAAATTTATCGACAAGGTCTTCTTCTTTCAGTTTTGCCACCACTTCACCTTTAACCATCACAAGCCCTTGTCCTTTTCCAAATGCAATGGCAACATCGGCATGTTTAGCTTCGCCAATGGCATTAACCACGCATCCCATCACCGAAATGTTCAGAGGTGCTGTAATGTGCTTGGTACGACGTTCTACTTCAGCAACCGCTTTAACAAGGTTGGCTTCCAAACGCCCGCAAGTTGGGCATGAGATGATATTTAAACCCGCTGCTTCCACACCGCTATCTTTTAAAATGGCACGCCCTACTTTGATCTCTTCTTCAAGCTCTCCTGTGATGGATACACGCATCGTGTCACCAATACCATCCAACAAAAGAGTCCCCAAAGCAATGGAGGATTTGATCGTCGAGTGAAACAGTGTTCCCGCTTCCGTAACGCCTAAATGAAACGGGTACTCCACCAAAGGGCGTAGCATTCGGTACGCTTCAACAGTACGCTCCACATCGCTGGCTTTGAGTGAGACTTTCATGTTTGTAAAACCAAGGTCTTCAAGGTATTTGATGTTATACAGAGCCGATTCGACCATCCCTTTTGCGGTTGGTCCATACTTCTCATCAAACTCTTTTTCCAAGCTTCCACTGTTTACCCCAATGCGAATCGGAATACTTCGTTCATTGCACGCTTTAACCACTTCTTTAACGCGATCTTTATTGCCAATGTTACCAGGATTGATACGAATACAATCCACCACTTCAGCCGCAATAAGCGCCAAACGGTAGTTAAAGTGAATGTCCGCAACAATCGGCAAGCTTGATTGCTCTTTAATGGCTTTAAGTGCATGTGCATCGTCATAATCAGGCACAGCCACACGCACAATGTCAGCTCCAGCAAAATGCAAACGGCGAATTTGTTCTACCGTAGCTTCCACATCGTGTGTTTTTGAAAATGTCATCGATTGAACAGGTATTTTGGCATTGCCTCCCACGGGAACATTGCCGACAAAAATTTGTTTGGTTGGGTATCGTTTTATCATTGTTTATCCAAAAGTGTTGAAACTATGAGACGTTTGCACTACGTCTTTTAATATAAGGTGATTATATCTTTTTTGATATTAAGAAAATGATAACGGGTCTATATCTGCTTCTACATGTAAAAGTTTTACAGCATGGGCAAGTTCCAGTAACGCTTTACTTGAGTCACTGCGTGCTAGGAGTTCATAGCGGTATTTGTTGGCGATTTTAGAGATGTTGGCTTTTCCGTGTCCTACCACTTCAACCTGCGGGAAACTTTGCGCTATTAAAGCCACTTTTTCGATCAAATCTTTGGCTTTTTCATCTTTAACGTGTGAAGTCATAAGCCTCAACATCTTTTTAAACGGCGGGTAAAGCCCTTTTCGAAACACCAACTCATCGTTTAAAAACTGTTCAAAATCACTCAAATACTGCTTGAAAAAGTCGCTGTTTTTACTCTGAATGAGCACTTCGCCATACCCTTTTCGCCCTGCACGTCCTGCGATTTGTTGCACCAACGCTAAGGTTTTCTCGCGCGATCTAAAATCGCTCATACCTAAAAGTGCATCCACGCCAAGAATCACGGCAAGCCCTACTCCGTGGTAGTCATGCCCTTTGGAAAGCATCTGAGTACCGACCATAATGTCGATCTTATGCTCATTAAAATCACTCAAAATAGAAGAGAGCTGTTTTTCAGTTCGTACCTCATCGCGGTCAAACTGTTGCACAACATGTTCTTTGAAATGCTCTGTCAGTTTTTGACTCACTTCCGCCGTTCCCATACGCGTTGCCACGATCTCTTCACACCCGCATTTGGGGCACACTTTGGGAATCACTTCGGTGTAATTACAATAGTGACACTTAAGCGCGTTCATGTTGTGGTGAATACTCATCCCCACACTGCAAAATGGACACTCCACATTCGCTCCGCAGCTTTTACATGTAATGTACTTAAAGTTCGCGCGTGTCGGCAAAAAGACGATGACTTGTTTTTTGGCATTCAACGCTTTTTGGATCGCTTGGGTCATCTTGAAACTTAGCCCATGTTCGCCATCATCGTACATGATGTAGCTTTGAGAGTCAAAAAAAGTGCCTTTGAGCCTAAAAGTAGAAACTTTGTGAAAACTACTAAGTGTAGGCGTTGCACTGCCTAAAAGTACTTTACAACCGATTTTTTGTCCAAAAAGAAGTGCTAGATCTTTCGCGTTGTAACGCGGTCTATTGCCCGACTTATAACTCTCATCGTGCTCTTCATCGACTACAATCAAACCAAGATGAGCCATCGGTAAAAAAAGCGCGGAACGAGTCCCTGCGATAATGGAAACTTTCCCCTCTTGAAGGTCATTCAAAATCTGCTCTTTCTTCTTCGCGCTAATCTTCGAATGCCAGATAGCAACATTTGTTCCAAAATGATGCTTTAAACGGTTTTTCATCTGAGGTGTCAGGCCAATCTCTGGGAGCAAGAAGATAGCTTGTTTACCTTCATTGATGGTTTGCTCAAAGAGCTTCATATAAATCTCTGTTTTACCACTTCCCGTATCGCCAAAAAGAAGTGATGTAGGATGTGTTTGTATAAATTCATACGCTTTTTGTTGCTCAGTAGAAAGCGCTATATCTGTCGCAATCGTTTCGTTTATATGTAAAGCATTTTGGATATAAGGCACAAAAAGACTCAACGCTTCACCAAGAGAGCAGACATAATACTCTGCAATAAAACGAGCGAGTTCAAGCGTTTTGGGAAGGTAAAATGCTTTACATGTAATCGTTATAGATTCACAGTCAAAAGAAGGTTTTTCAACTTCGGCAATAACAACACCTTGTGTAGTACGCTTGGAAAGAGAGACTTCAACAACACTTCCAACTTTGAGCATTTGCTCAGACTGGTAGGTTAAAGGAGAAAGAGGAGATTTTAAAAGAGCGATATGATAATAAAACACACGTTTATTGGGTGAGTAATTTACAATTTGTACCTGTAGCAACAGCAGTAGCATTACAATCAAAACCTGTAGTAGTACTATAGGTAAAAGGAATTGCTTGCCCACTGAGTTGGAACGTATAAGTTGTATTGGCCGTTTTCATCCAAGAACCATCACCATTTTTTGAGATAATGGGATATTCTAAAATATTTCCTGATACATCACCATAAAATAAATTTACGCCTTCTGTATTATATGTTGTAATACCATCCAGTGTTGTGATAGCTGTTGTGTTGCCTTCTAACAATCGTTTTGACTTTAAAAGAGAAATACCACTGCGAATAGCGGATACTTGGGACTTTCCTTTAACTAGAACCGCATCGTCACGACTCACCCCAAGCCTTGGAATAGCAACCGCTGCTAAAATACCAAGAATAACAATAACAAATACAAGCTCAACCATCGTAAAAGCAGGACGAATATCGTCCCGCTTAATGTAGTGAGCGTTCGGACTCATTACCATTTAACTTTTTGACCTGCCATAGAAATATTTTGCTCGCTTAATTTCATATCATTCCATAACATTTTACAAACAGAACTAGTGCTAGATCCTTTTATAATTCTTAATACAGGTGAATTAGAACTAATCCATGCACCTGTTGAACTATTATAATCACTAGTCTTAGCAAGATTACCATTGGATGTATTGGTATCACTAGTATTAAAATCAAAAATAGCAAGATTAACACATGTCACATTGTTATCATCATTCCAAGTATAATTAACATCACTGTTTTTTACCCAAATACTTGTATCAACAGACATTGCTTGTCCAATACGAACATCTTTTTGACCTTGATACCATGCAGGAATAGCATTCATAGCTGTTCCAACATCTGTTTTAATGGTTACAGCTCTTGCATCATCTCGTGTTGCAGCAAGCTTAGGGATCGCTACTGCTGCCAAAATACCTAAAATAACAATAACGAAGATCAATTCGATCATCGTGAAACCTTTTTTCATCTAAACTCCTTAATGTATGTTGATCAATACACTTATTGACCACCTAAAAGCGATTTTATAACAATCCTTGTAAAGCAGGACTTAAATTTCGTCTATTTTTTTTATAAGCGTTGAGATCTCTTGCTCTAACATAAAGTTATCGTAACACTTCCCCACATAAGCAAACAGAAGCTCTTTTGGGTCAATGGTGTTTTTGCCTTTAAACTTCTCGTTAAAATCAGCTTCAAATTGCTCGGCAAATGCACCTTCTAACTTGATGTCAAAGTCTTTGCCACCAAGGCTGATGGTTATTTTACTCATCTGCCTAGCACTGCTTCAATTTTACTGAGAAGATCATCTGAATTAACATCTTTGTTAATAAGATCTTGCTCTAGTTTTGAAATCTGAACATTTTTAGCTTCTGCCAATGCTTTTGCTTTTACTACTTCTTGACGTAGGGCTTCATTTTGAGCCAGAAGGTCTTTGTATTTTTCCAAAAGTTCCGTTATTTTTTGGCTTAATGTGCTAATGTTTCTCTCTTCTTCAAACATTTATGACTCCGTTGTGGACTGTTTGGTATAATTGTAACAAAATAATGGGAAAAGTATCAACAATGAGTGAATTTTATTTAGAAAGTCCCTATCAACCTTCTGGCGACCAGCCACAAGCTATCGAAAAACTTGTCGCTTCCATTAAAACAGGTAGTCGTTACCAAACGCTTATTGGCGTAACAGGCAGTGGCAAGACATACACCATGGCGCAGATTATTCAGAAACTCAAAATGCCCACTCTTATTATGACACACAACAAAACGCTTGCGGCGCAACTTTATAGCGAATTTAAGGGCTTTTTCCCTAAAAATCATGTGGAGTATTTTATCAGCTATTACGACTACTACCAGCCTGAGGCGTACATTCCTAGAAGTGATTTATTTATCGAAAAAGACAGCTCTATCAACGAAGAGTTAGAGCGTTTGCGCCTTAGTGCCACCGCTTCACTACTTTCCTTTGATGATGTCATCTGTGTCGCTTCGGTCTCTGCCAACTATGGATTGGGTGATCCAAGCGAATACAAAGAGATGGTGCAGGTCATCGAAAAAGGTGAAAGTATCAACCAGAAAAAGCTTCTTTTGCGCCTTGTTGATATGGGTTATAAACGTAATGATACTTTTTTTGATAGAGGATGTTTTCGTGTGAGTGGCGATGTCATTGATATTTACCCCGCGTACAGTGAAGAAGAGGCAGTTCGTGTCGAGTTTTTTGGCGATGAAGTGGAGAGTATCAACTACTTTGAAGTCTTTCTTAATAAAAAACTGCAAAACCTCAACAAAGTCGTCATCTACGCCGCCAATCAGTTCATCGTTGGGCACGAGAGGCTTCAAAAGGCTATCAAATCCATCGAGCAAGAGCTTGGTGAACGGCTTGAATACTTGAAACAAGAGGACAAACTGGTCGAGTACCAACGCCTCAAACAACGTGTTGAGTTTGACCTTGAGATGCTCGGCTCCACAGGTGCGTGTAAAGGGGTTGAAAACTATGCCCGTTACCTCACTGGCATTGAACCAGGGGCTACGCCCTACTCGCTGTTTGACTACTTTGAAGCGATGAATAAAGAGTACCTTGTCATCGTCGATGAATCCCACGTCAGCCTTCCGCAGTTTCGAGGTATGTTTGCGGGAGATCGCAGTCGTAAAGAGGTGCTTGTAGAGTACGGTTTTCGTCTTCCCAGTGCGCTTGATAACCGCCCTTTAATGTTTGATGAGTTCATCAACAAAGCACCACGCTATTTGTTTGTTAGTGCCACACCTAAAGAGTTGGAGCTAGGACTTAGTGGCGAACATACGGCAGAGCAGATCATCCGTCCAACGGGCTTACTTGACCCTGAGGTTGAAATACTAAGCAGTAAAAACCAAGTCGAAACCCTTTTTGATAAAATCAAAGAGGTGACCGCCAAAGATGAAAAAGTCCTTGTGACGGTGCTTACCAAAAAAATGGCAGAAGAGCTTACACGCTACTATGCCGATCTTGGCATCAAGATCAAATACATGCACTCCGACATTGACGCGATTGAACGCAATCAGATTATTCGCTCTTTGCGTGTAGGTGAGTTTGATGTGCTTGTGGGCATTAACTTGCTTCGTGAAGGGCTTGATCTTCCTGAAGTTTCACTCGTAGCTATCTTAGATGCCGATAAAGAGGGGTTTTTACGCTCGGAAACAAGTCTCATCCAAACCATGGGACGTGCGGCTCGTAACCTCAATGGTCGGGTCATTATGTTTGCAGAAAAAATCACAGACTCAATGCAAAAAGCGATCGAAACTACTATGCGCAGGCGTGCCATTCAGGAAGCACACAATAAAGAACATGGCATTACCCCTACCAGTACCACACGAAAAATGGATGAAAACCTCAAACTTGAAGAACACGCCGATATTTACAATACGTTTGATAAAAAAGATAAAATCCCGCCAAGTGAGAAAAAGAAAATTATCGCAGAGCTTACCAAGTCTATGCACGAGGCGGCGAAGATTTTGGAATTTGAAAAAGCAGCAAAATTACGCGATCAAATCGAAAAATTGAAAAAGATGTAAAAATCTTTACATAATAAAGGAATTTTGGAGTAAAATAGATTTGTTTTAGGAGAATACTATGCAAATAGATAGCACTCTAAACGCCTCTTATTTACACATTAACAACACTTCCCTTACAACCGATACTAAAAGTACGTCCTCATCATCCGAAAAAAAAGCTGTTAATTCTTCCGAACTCACGGCTTCACAACAAGCCTTAATAGCAGAACTTCAAGCAATAGATACCAAAGTCCATGCACATGAAAATGCCCATATAGCAGCAGGTGGCGGGGTCATACGCAGTGGTGCAGTTTTTACGTATATCGAAGCACCCAATAAAAAACTCTATGCCGTTGGTGGAGAAGTTGGCATCGACACATCCGAAGGTAATACGCCTGAAAATACCGTTGCAAAAATGCAAACTGTACGTGTCGCGGCACTTGCTCCTTCTGATCCTAGTGCTACAGACTATCAAGTTGCCGCTACGGCTTCGATGCTCCAAATGATGGCTCGACTTGAAGTTTCACGTCTTCAACAAGCCGAACTTCTCGCCAAACAAAAAGAGAGCTATGCATCTGCCAATAATGACACGACAACCTCACTTTTTTCCAATTATGCTTAATTAATCACGCTCCGTTACTTTTTTATAACTTTTTTTTGATAAAATAATTGGTACTTTTAAAAAAGGATGAAATGTGCTTGATTTAACTGACTCTAGTTTATACCTTAACCGTGAGCTTTCTTGGCTCAAATTTAACACCAGAGTCCTTACTCAATCCATGAAAAAAGAGCTTCCACTCTTTGAGCGACTCAAATTTTTAGCCATTTATGCAACCAACCTTGATGAATTTTACATGATCCGTGTTGCAGGACTTAAACAACTTTTTAGCGCGGGCGTTATCGAAACGGGAGCGGATCAAAAAACACCACTGGATCAACTCAGAGAGATTAGAACGTACTTAGCAAGTGAAAAAGAAGTTATTCAAAGCAGTTACGAAGAGATTGTTAAAGATCTCGAAAAAGAGAACCTATTTATCACCGCGTATGATGATCTTACACCTGCATTAGCAAAGCTTTCAGATGAGTATTTTTTCTCAAATGTTTTGCCAGTCATCGTTCCTATTGCGGTAAATGCAACGCATCCTTTTCCACATTTAAATAACCTCAGTTTTTCATTGGCAGTTAAACTCCAAGACAGTGAAAGCGAAGAAGAGAGCAACTACAAATACGGAATGATCCGCATACCACGCGTTCTTCCACGCTTTTTTCAAGCAGGAGACAACACCTATGTTCCTATTGAAACGATTGTTAAAAAGCATACCGAAGAAATTTTTCCTGGCTATAAATTGATTGCTTCTGCTGCGTTTAGAGTTACGAGAAATGCTGATATGGTCATCGAAGAAGAAGAAGCCGATGATTTTATGATGATTATGGAACAAGGGTTAAAACTTCGAAGGAAAGGTGCATTTGTACGCCTAAACATCCAAGATGACACCGATCCTGATTTACTCAATTTTCTGAACTCACATATGCAGATTTTCTTTAAAGATATCTATATGTATAAAATTCCACTCAATCTTGGAGCACTCTGGCAGATTGTGGGCAATAAAGACTTTTCACATCTTGCACTCCCACCGTACAATCCAAAAATTTTGCCACCTTTTGATACCAATGAGTCTGTCTTTAAAGTTATTGACAAAGGAGATGTACTCCTTTTTCATCCGTATGAAAGTTTTGACCCTGTTCTTAGACTCATCCGTGAAGCATCTAAAGACCCTAAAGTTGTCTCTATTCGTATGACGCTTTACCGTGTGGAGAAAAATTCACAAATCGTTCAAGCGTTAATTGATGCAGCCAACGAAGGCAAGCAAGTTACCGCAGTTGTTGAACTGAAGGCGCGTTTTGATGAAGAGAATAACCTACATTGGGCAAAAGCGTTAGAACAAGCAGGTGCACATGTGGTTTATGGTATCACCGGCTTTAAAGTCCATGCAAAAATCGCTCAAGTCATTCGCCAAGAAGAAGATGGAAAGCTTAAATTTTACATGCATTTTAGCACCGGTAACTACAACGGCGCTACGGCGAAGGTTTACACCGACACCAGTTTCTTTACATGTAAAGAGGATTTTGCGAAAGATGGCACGATGTTTTTCCACATTCTTTCAGGCTTTTCAAAACATAAAAAACTTGACATTCTCTCTATGTCGCCGACACAAATTAAGCCTAAAGTCATTAGTCTTATCAATAATGAAGCAAAACATGGATCAGAGGGGCGCATTATCGTTAAGATGAACTCTTTAGTCGATTCTGATGTCATTCAAGCACTTTATAACGCATCTATACAAGGCGTTCAAATAGACATTATCGCACGGGGTATCTGTTGTCTTCGCCCAGGCGTTGAGGGCATTAGTGAAAATATTCGTGTTAAATCTATCATTGGTAAGTACTTGGAACATGCACGTATCTTCTACTTCAAGAATGGTGATCCAACGACAACCTTCATTTCAAGTGCTGATTGGATGCCTCGAAATCTTGAACGAAGATTGGAACTTATGACGCCTATTTTTGATAAAGCATTACAGCAAAAACTTTTTGAGATTTTACAGCTTCAGCTCAATGACAATGTCTTAAGCTGGACACTTGAAAATGATGGCGACTACACTGAAATTGAACCAACCGATGAACGAGCCATCAACAATCATACAGTTTTGGAAGATTATATGAATAAAATCTACAAAGCGCAAAAGAAAGATACCAGTTCGCACAAAGCTGAAAAACTAGCACGACGTTTGTTTAAAGAGAGTTAAGATGATTATGGAGTTTCAAGGGTTAAAACCTTCCATCGCTTCTGATGTTTTTGTTGCCCCGAGTGCAGATATTATCGGTGATGTTTGCATCGATGAACAAAGTTCTATCTGGTTTGGGTGCGTTATCAGAGGTGATGTAAACTCCATCAAAATTGGCAAACGAACCTCTATTCAAGACCTCAGCATGATCCATGTAACGCACTTCAAAAAAGAAGATCGCAGTGATGGGCATGCTACTCATATTGGTGATGATGTGACGATAGCACATCGTGTAATGCTACATGGCTGTACCATAGAAGACGCTTGTTTAATTGGCATGAGTGCGACGATTTTGGATGGTGCTATCATCGGCAAAGAGTCGATTGTAGGGGCTAACTCACTTGTAACTAAGAACAAAGTCTTTCCCCCACGCTCACTGATTATAGGAAATCCGGCAAAAGTCGTACGAGAATTAAGCGAAGAGGAAGTGGCATCGCTCTACCATTCCGCAGACAACTACGTTAAGTTTAAAGCGATGTACCAAGCGTAGTCGTAGTAACTTTGATGGGTTTCTCTTTTTTCTTCTTTTTTTGATTTTGTGGCTTAGTAAAAGCAATCAAATCTTCTACCGTTTGTACCTCTTCAGGTAACTTTTCCAACGCTTTAAAAAATACTTGAGCCGTTGCTTTGGCATCACACAGTGCGCGATGGTGATTTTCAAACCCTATTCCCAAATAATCAGTTAAAGCCCCTAGCCCGTATTTTGGGGCTTCGATGCATTTTCGTGCCAAATCAATCGTGTCGAGTTTGCGGTTAAGCAGTGGTCCAAAACCAGCTTGTTCCAGTGCATAAGAGATAAAATAGTAGTCAAAATTAACATTATGTGCCACAAAAACAGCATCTTTTAGAAAAAGCCTGAACGCTTCCAACACAGAGTTTAGTGAAGGAGCCAGTTGCAATTCTGCGAGTGTAATACCTGTAAGTTGTTCGATGCTATCAGGCAAAATATCTGTCTTAGCCAAAGATGAAAACTGTGCAACTTCTTTGCCATTTTCAATCATCACAGCCCCAATTTCAATAATCTGGTGCAATGCTGGTTTACTTCCATTCGCTTCAATATCGACAATACAAAACTTTCCCTGTCCAATCTTTGTGGTAATGGTTTCAAGTGTAAAAGCATAATTATTGTATTTTGTGATAGGAAGTCCCAAAAGTTTGAGCATAGAAAGGTCTTCAACATCAACATGCTCAAGCTCTTTAAACGTCTGCATTTTGGCAAAAAATTCTTTATGAAAAATAGGCTTTTGCGTTATCTTTGTGATGAAATTATCCAAAGGTCTCACGCTTTTGCTCTCTGTATAAATGCTCTCACTTTAGCATGATCTTTGATGCCTTTAGCTTTTTCAACCCCACTGCTCACATCCACACCGTAAAAGCCTAAAGGTTTTATCTGTTCAATATTTTCAGGCGTTAAACCACCTGCTAAAATGATATTTTCACAATCCATGTTTTCAAACCACGTTGTATCGATTTTCTGCCCTGCTCCACCAAATCCTTCAACATAAGCATCCACCAGTCTAATTAACCCGTGAAAGTGTTGAATTTCAGAGGCTTCACGCGCACGAACAACACGTAAATAAGGCACTTTCAAAGCATTCCAAAAGGCTTTATCCACCTCAAAGTGAATCTGTGCCATATCCATCTGAGCTTCTTTACATATCAGACTAATCTCTTCAGGCGTAACATCTACAAAAAGCCCTATTTTTTTGATATGTAAAGGTAATTGCTCAGCAATAGCTTTAGCATTCTGAGGAGAAATGTAACGAGGAGACCTTGGGTAAAAGACAAAACCAAGCGCGTCAGCTCCAGAGTCTATAGCACACAGAGCATCTTCAAGATTCGTAATCCCACAGATTTTAACCCACATTCATTATACTTTTAAAGAATCAATAGCATGTTTATAGTCGTTTGAGCCAAAAACATAATTACCTGCAACGACGATATCTACACCTGCATTGGCTAAAGCGTGAATGTTTTGATTATTGACGCCCCCATCCACTTCAATCAGTGTTTTAGCATTTCGTCTTAAAATCATCTCTTTTAAAAGTGGTGCTTTTTCTAAAACACTGGGAATAAATTTTTGTCCACCAAAACCAGGATTAACGCTCATTAAAAGCACCATATCCAAATCTTCTAGGAGATACTCAATATGGGAAGGTGGTGTATGAGGGTTGAGTACAATCGCTGGAGAAATACCCAAATGCCTAATTTTTTGAATTAAACGATGCGGGTGTTTTTCCTCTTCAATATGAAAAGAGATATATTTAGGTTTTAAGGGAGCAAAAAGATCAACAAAAAATGTATTGTTTTCAACCATCAAATGAATATCAAGAGGCTTTGTGGCAGCTTTTGCTACAGCACTAACGACAACGGGTCCAATGGTCAGATTGGGTACAAAATGCCCATCCATGACATCCACATGTACAAGATCACATCCTGCCTCACAAATTGATACTATTTCTTCTTTTAACATTCCAAAATCAGCAGAAAGAATACTTGGAGCCACTAACATTACGTACCTTTTTAAAATTTTTAACCAAATTGTATCAAAATTTATATTCTTTTCGCTATAATCTCAGGCTGCGTTGAATTAAGCGTTTCTTTTGCTTATTTCATGTACAATTCACGAAAAATTTTAAGGATATCGATATGGCAAGAAAATGTGCTCTTACTGGAAAAGGCCCTATGGTTGGTAACAACGTAAGCCATGCGAACAACAAAACTAAAAGAAGATTCCTTCCAAACCTTAGAACTGTCCGTGTGACACTTGAAGATGGAACGACTAAGAAAATTAGAATTGCTGCTTCGACACTTCGTACAATGAAGAAAAACGGCTAAAATTTCTCCTTTTACGGGGAAATTTTTGTTGTTTAATTGTTTTTACTCATACCTCATACTTTCACACTAAAATCCTAAAGGGTTTACCCATGTTTACCATTCTTCCACTTAAAAACGGACTTGATAATGTAGCTGGTTTTTTCTGCCAAGGCGTTCACGCTGGCTTTAAACCTAATGGCAATAACGATGTCGCTTTTATTCGTACCAACGAACCATGCGATATTTCAGCAGTGTTTACATCCAATGTCTTTCAGGCTGCACCTATTAAACATTTTTTGCGCTATCCAAAAGGATTTCAAACCAATTTCATTTTGATGAATGCAAAAAATGCTAATGCAATGACGGGTGAAAAAGGTATTGAAGATATTGATACCCTCTTTAGCAAACTGAAAACAAAATTTCCAAGCTTACACAACCCCATTATGAGCTCAACCGGTGTCATTGGATACCGTCTCAATGTTGAAAAGCTCTCAACTGCTTTTGATATATTTGACTTTAATGCCAAAGATTCACATGCAACAGCATCAGCCATTATGACAACTGACAGCTTTAAAAAAGAGCTCTGTTTTAAAGTCATCCTAGAAGATGGTAGTTTCTTCCATATCGCGGCTATTTGTAAAGGTGCAGGTATGATTAACCCGGCCATGGCAACCATGCTTTGCTTTATTCTCACTGATGCCAACATTCCAAAAGCAGATATGGATGAACTTTTATTGCCTGCGACCCAACATTCATTTAATGCCGTAAGCGTTGATGGCGATACTTCAACCAATGATACTGTGCTACTTCTTAGCTCAAAACAAAGCAGTGCATACCATAAAGAAGCCTTCAATGAAGCGCTTCGTCTCATTACAAAAGAGCTTAGTTTAATGCTGGTACGCGATGGTGAAGGTTCTACGAAAGTTGTAGCATTTGAAGTGAGCGGTGCAAAAAGTGTTGCAGAAGCAGAACGTGCAGCTAAAGCACTCAGTAATTCATTACTGGTAAAAACAGCGCTTTTTGGAGAAGACCCAAATTGGGGACGTATCGCTTCTACAATTGGGGCAAGTGGTATTACGTGTAATGAAGAGAGTCTTGTCATTCACTATGATGATGTCTTAATTTACAGTAACGAACAACGCTCGCTAGATGCAGAAGCAGAAAAAAAAGCTGCAGCAGTTATGAAGAAAGATTCCTTTCGTATTCATTGTGAACTGGGAATTGGAGAAGCTGGGTTTACAGCATATGGCTGTGATTTAGGACATAAATATGTTGAAATCAATGCCGACTATCGGACTTAGGTGTCATTTACAAGAACAAAAGTTACGCAACAAGAATAAATATTACTGGAGGATTAGAAATTGGCAGAAAACCATTCATCAATCCTCCAAGTTTTCTCAAAATTTTCTCATTAATCTTTTGAATGTGTCATATTTACCGACATTAACATCAAAGAACACCCCAACGACTACAAAGCTATTTTCAAAAATATAAAACCCAATAGATACTTCTCGTAACTCATTATTCCTGAAATGATGAAATACAAGCACAGAGTTGACATATCTATACCAACAATAATGAACATATTAGGCAAAATAAACGCTTCTAAAAGTAGATTTACTCTCAACCAAACAGATGGTATCTTAATAGCATTTTTATATAACTTCAAGTCAAATATTCAAATAAATAAATTTTAGACTTGTGGTTTAATTTTATTCAAAGCATAGTTGCTTTATAATTAGACCACTGGTTTATTTTATAACTTACCTAGCATAGTTAATCAAGCAATGCTAGAAATTTATAAAATTTTAGAATTAATGATGGGAGATATAAAGATGAAAGTAGCAATATTAGGAACAGGGCTGATGGGTACAGCCATGGCTGAGGCAGTGATGAAAGCGGGACATGAAGTGATTGTTTACAATCGAACAGCTGCTAAAACAGCACCACTGGTTGAACTAGGTGCCAAAGCTGTTCTAAGCCCAGCAGAAGCAATTTTAGAAGCAGATGCAACAATCATCGTGCTATTAGATGGCAAAGGTGTCAAAGAGCTCTTATTAGATGACGCACTCACATTAGCCTTTAAAGGTAAAAAGTTCATCAATGCTTCAACAACAATGCTTGATGAAATCATGGACGTGGCTGATCAAATTACCAAACATGGTGGTGTCTTAGCCGAAATGACAATCAATGCAGACAATACAATGTTACGATCAGGAGAAGCCTCTTTTGCCATTGGTTGTAAGGATGCAGATGAAAAGTTTTGGACTGACCTTCTTCTAAGCTTTGGAAAAGAAGTGATTCGTGTAGGTGATATAGGGGATGCCACCAAAGCAGAAGCTGCATCTGTTTTTGGTGCAGTAATGAATATGGTAACCCTTGCATACTCAACGGCTATTGCTCAAAAACTTAATGTCAAACAAGAAATTTACGAGCCATTGGTCTCTATGCTTGTTCCCGGTGCGGAATACCAACTCGCTAATATGGTAACACATAATCACGAGAATATATTTGCAGCACTTGATAGTTATACAGCGGGTTTTACCATAGCTATTAAGACAGCAAGATCTGTTGGAATGCCAACAGAAGTTTTAGAGGAAATGCTCAAATTATTTACGTTAGCAGAAAGCCGTGGATTTGCAAAAAAAGATGGATCATCTGTGATTGAAGTTTTACTTTAATCACGTTAAAAAGCTCCCATAAAAGGTAAAAAATGAAAATGAAATTTTTTCTTGCATTGATTGTTTTATCATTGCAACAAGTATATGCTGATGTCGGACTGAAGGAGCTTTTATCAGCTATCGGAACCAATGAATCGTATCAATCACAATTAACCTATCAAGATAAAGCCAAAAAAGAACATGAATCCTCACAAAAAACGTATTTGCCAACGGTTGATATGATAGCAGGGCGAGATAGTAAATTTGAGCGAGCCTCCTATGAGCCTAAAAACAGTGATTATGTAGGCTTGAGAACCTCTTATATTCTGTTTGACGGGTTTAAACGAGAGGGAAAAATCTCATCACAAAAGAGTGCTTACGATGCGCAAACTTATAAAAGTGAATTTACAAAACAGCAATTAATGTTAGATGTCATTCGTGAATATTACACATTGCAAAGTGCAAAGTCAGGTATATCTGTTTTAAATTATAAGATCAAAGAGCTTAATGAAAATATTAAAAACATTACTGTTTTAGTCACTAATGATCTTACCACCAAAGACAAACTTCAAGCGATTGTTGCGTCTCAAAAAGAGGCGGAATATGATCTGGAATCCATGAAGTTACAGTTAGAAAGTTCACGTTTGAAGCTTTTACAGTTAACGGGTCTTGCTATTTCGATGGATCAAGATCAGGAGTATTTAAATGAAGCTTCAAAAGAGAAAAGTATTGCAAGAGCAGACATAGAAGCTGATAAACATACCGTAAAAAGTTTGGAATATTCAGTATCACAATATACCTATATGCCTACGATTTCACTTCAATACGATCTTAAAAATAATGCTTATTCATCTTATGATGATATGGCTGGAAGTCAAACACTCTCAAAACATAGTAATGATCTGAGTTTACAATTTAGCTTTCCATTATTTGATTTTGGAAAAATATCTAAAGATCAAGAAGCAGCACGTCTGGGTGTCTTAGCGCTCTCCCAAGAGATAGCCTATAAAGAAAAAACCGTTAAAACAGAAAAAGAGATTTCTGAGCGTTCACTTGAGGCCGCTCGTACAAAATTAAATGCTGCTAATGCTGCTTTCGAAGCAACCAGTATGGCCTACGAATATGCTAAGAAACGCTTTTCTACCAATCTAATTAGTCATACTGAATATTTAAGTGAGTTAACAAAGAAAGAGGAAGCCTCTTATCGTTGTATTGCAGCAAAAAATGAGATTGAGCTCAAAAAAGCTGAATATGCCTTTACCGTAGGTACAGATTTAATGACACTAGTAGGAGCATTATAATGAAAAAGTTTTTATTGATAAGTATGGTATTTTACACAGCATTGTTTGCAGATGTCTATGCAACCTATGAAATTAAAGCACAAAAAGAAGCATCACTCAATGTTGTGTCACAAGGCATTGTTGCAACAATCAATGCCAATGTCGGCACGAAAGTAGAAAAAGGTACGGTTCTTTTAGTGCTGAATGATAAAGAAGAAAAAGCAGCATTAGAGATGGCAAAAAGTGAATATCAATTTTTAGTTGCCCAGTATAAACGTTATGAAAATAGCTCAGAAGTATTTGATAAAAATACACTGGACAAGTTACGAGCAGAATTGGACAAAGCTAAAAGTTCAATGCTCTTAAGTGAAGAGAAAGTGGCAAAGATGAAGCTAGTTGCCCCATTTGCTGGCATTATTGCTGAGAAAAACATTGAATTAGGCGATATGACAGGCTCTAGCACCAAACCTCTTTTTAAATTGGTTTCTCATGAAAAAAAGCTCTTATTGGCATTTGATTCACAATTTGCAAATCAGATTAATGTAGGCAACGACTTTTGTTTTAAAAAAGATGCGACAGAGAGTCAAAGTGTGTGTACAAAAATATCTAAAGTCTATCCTGTCATCAATACTGAGACTAAAAAACTTTATGCAGAAGCGGATGGTGTTGATTTAAAAATCGGCACTTTTGGCGATGGCACTATCAAAACAAAGTAGAGGCTAAAAATGCATAAATTCGCTATTGCCAAACCTATCACCACCATTATGTTTGTATTAGGAATTCTATTTTTTGGATATACCCAAAGACAAAAGATGCCTGAAACATTCTTACCCAATGTTGATGTTCCAGTTGTTACCATTACCACAACGTATAAAAATGGATCCTCTGAAATCATTGAAAGTAAGATTACCGATAAAATTGAAGAAGCCATTAGTAGTTTATCAGGGCTAGACAGCATTAGCTCCAATACCTCTCGGGGTATTTCTACCGTTGTTGCGCAGTTTAAACTCAATAAATCCATTGAAGAGGCAACCAATGATGTGAGAGATAAAGTCTCTTCCGTAGATTTTCCAAGTGGCGTTGACAAGCCTATTGTTGAAAAATACTCTATGAATGCATCCCCCATTATAATGCTCTTTGTATCAACTACATCGGACCATGTTGAAAATCTCATGACATTTGCAAATGAAAAAATTAAGCCAAAACTTCAAAATTTACGAGGCGTAGGTGAAGTACGTGTTGTAGGAATGCGTAATAAACTTTTAAAAATTACGCCTAATATTTCCAAACTTGGTGAATATGGAATTGACCTTAATGATCTTGCTACAAAAATTAATGAAGAGAACATCAAGCGCGATGGTGGACGTGTTGTTCAGAACGAAAAAGAGTGGAGTATTTCTATTGATGCTGATGCTTTGAATGTTGAGGATTTAAAAAATATTAAAATCAAAGATGGTGTTAGATTATCCGATGTTGCAGATGTAATCAGTGATATTTCTGATGAGCGAACCTATGCCAATTTTAATGCCAATAATGGCGTTTTGATAGAGGTAAAAAAAGTCTCTGGTGCAAATGAAATTGAAATTGCCGATGGGGTTAAAGCGCAACTTCCCACATTGCAAAAACTTTCCAATGAATTTAAGATTGATATTTTATTGGACTCAACAACCTTTATTAAGTCAACTTTGGAAAGCGTTCAATTTGATCTTTTTTTAGGATGTATTTTAGCCTCATTAGTTGTTTTGATTTTTTTACGCAATGTGACACTCACCCTTGTTGCAGCTATTGCGTTACCTGTATCTGTTTTTGGAGTATGGGCATTGATGGGATGGAGTGGACAAACGATCAATCTTTTAACCCTCACAGCACTTACGCTTGCTATTGGTATTATCATTGATGATGCTATTGTTGTCATTGAAAATATCTATAAAAAACTAGAAGAAGGATTGCCAAAATTACAAGCGGCGCGCGAAGGCGTTAGTGAGATCTCATTTTCTATTCTTGCCATTTCAGCGATGCTTTTAGCAGTATTTATCCCAATTGCCAGTATGGATGGTCTTATAGGACGATTTTTTACAAGCTTCGGTATTACGATTGTTGCAGCTGTTTGTATTTCGTATATTATTGCCATTACGCTCATACCGATGATTAGTTCTTTGGTTGCTAAACCGATTCATTCAGCTTTTTATCTCAAAACAGAACATATTTTTATCTCAATTGAGCAATTCTATAAAAAACTTTTAACAACAGCATTACACTATAAAAAAACCACCCTTTTAAGCGCTTTAGGTATTTTTATTATTTCTATGATGTTATCAGGAAATTTAGGAATGGTCTTTATGCCAAAAGAAGATAAAAGTCAGTTCAAAATCTCTCTTACCGCACATGCAGGTATTTCGATGAATGAGATGAAAAACAGATCACTTGAAATTCAAAAAACATTGTTGTCACTACCAGAGGTAGAATACTCTTCATTGAGTGTTGGACTTAATAGTTCTATCCATCAAGGCGCTATCTTTGTGAAATTGGTTCCTATGGATAAGCGCCATCGAAGTCAACAAGAGATTATGAATAGTGTACGTGAAAAAGCTGCTGATTTTAAAGAGATGAAGATTAACATCAATGAAGCAGATGATGCAGGATACAGTGAGATGATTACACCTTTTCAGATGATTTTACGAGCTCAAAATGAGGCATTGGTCAATGAATCTGCCGTAAAATTAATGGACTATCTACAAACGATTCAAGGCACTGCCAGTATTCAAAGCAATATGCAACAAAACACGCCTCAACTCTCTTTAAAAATTATCAGTGAAAATGCCGCTAAATACGGTGTTAAAAGTAGTGATATTGCCAATGTCATTGCCTTAGCCTACTCAGGAGAAATGGCAGTGAGTTATTACCGTGAGAATGGAAAAGAGTATGACATTGTCATGCGACTCTCGGATGATAAACGCATGAGCCCCGAAGCTATTGGTAATTTACTTATCAAGAATGATAAAGGACAAATGATTTTGGTTTCCAGTTTAGTTCGTATGAGTGAAAATGAAGCACCAACAACTATTAAACGATGGGATCGTCAAAAATATGTTTTAGTGGGAGCAGATATGAGCAATGGTCTTACATTGGACGTATTAATTGACACGGTAACAGCCAATAAAGACAAATGGCTCGTTGATGGTGTTAGTTACCAATTAGATGGAGATGCAAAAAGTATGGCTGAAACAAATGAAGCATTTGGAGTAGCGATTGGAGCTGCTGTTATTATGATCTATCTTATTCTCGCATCTTTATATGAATCACCATTGCAACCCATCATTATTATGAGTGCAATGCCATTAAGCTTTACAGGTGCATTTTTAGGCCTCTATCTTGCCAATATGCCTATGAGTCTTTTTAGTATGATGGGACTTTTTCTATTACTAGGGCTTGTTGGCAAAAACTCTACCTTGGTTGTGGATGCAGCCAATAAAAATAGAATGGATGCCATGAGCTTAGATGAAGCTATTATTCATGCGGGAGTATCACGCTTACGTCCTATCTTAATGACAACCGTTGCTATGTGTTTTGGAATGTTACCTTTGGCTATTTCTGTAGGTGAAGGCTCTGGCATCAAAGCACCAATGGGTGTGAGTGTTATCTTTGGATTACTGATTTCTACAATTTTAAGTCTTTTTGTTGTTCCAGCTTTTTATAAAATGCTTGCACCATTAGATGATAAACTTAGAAAACTCTATACCCATCGTTAAAAAATTCAATTCATGTTAAAATTATAGGTGTAGTTAAAAGGATTATTATGGCTCAAAAAGTTAAATTAGAAGATAAATCCCATTTTATTTGCGAACAGGCTTACGACGAGTTTGTTAAAAATGGAGTTCACAATTTTTCCCTCAATAAATTTATCGAATCTGTGAATATGTCAAAAGGACAATTTTATTATTACTTTAAAACAAAAGAAGCACTCATCTATGAAGTCATTAAACGTAAAGGTAATGAAATGCTTGAACATGTTACAGATGACATTCAAGCAAAAAAAACATTTCTTGAAAAATTAATGGCTTTTTTCTCATGCTATATGGATAACTCTGATCCTGCTTATTCTGAGTTAGATAAAATTATGAGAGATACGTTTTTTATGTATATTAACGTTGAAAATGAATATATTAAACAAATGAACCTTGATTTTTATAATCTGACCTATGAATATATTGAAAATATTTTTGAAGAGATGATACAAAGTGGTTATCTAAAGGAAGATTCGAAACAGTGGATCAGAAGTCTCATTGCAACAGCAGACGGTATGTATTTTCATGCCATGATAAAAGATGACTATGATTTAAAAAAATATTTATCTGAGTATCTGATGATGCTTGATACAATTTTGAAAAAATAATATATTGAATTTTTATTGTTAACGCTCCCAAGATATGTTATTCTTGTTTCTTACATGTATAAATATTTCTATATAGTCGTAAAATTAAGCACTTTTTGATAAAATAAAGAACAAATACAAAAGGAGAACCAATGCTACACGAATACAGAGAAGTTATCTCAAAACTTAAAGTTGATAATGCACACTTTGCAAAAATTTTTGAAAAACACAATGAACTTGATCAAAAAATTACAGATGCAGATGAAGGCAGAGCACATATCAGTGATGCAGAGCTTGAGACAATGAAAAAAGAAAAACTTAGACTTAAAGATGAAGCGTATGCACTCATCGTTGCATACAAAAAAGAGCATAACCTCTAAAAAGCTAAGCCCTTACAAATCTAATTTGTAAGGGCTTTATTGGGCTTAAAGCCCTAAACTCTCCACATTGACTATTTTTCCACGAGAATTCTCTTTACAAAACTCCACAATCTTTCCATGAAACCTTGCAAAAAGCGCATTAATCGTTATTTCTTTACCATAAAGCTTGTTAACATTTGAAAGATTACTCAAAAGTCCATCAACGATCCATTCTTGCAATGCGGCATACGTTTCAAACTCGTATCCATAGGCGGCTAAAAGTCTTGTCGTATAAGCATCAACAACCATCGCTTCTTTGAGACAAGCATAACATAAAATCGAATCTGCACTCTCCTCTCCAATACCTTTTTGAGCTAAGAGCCACTCACGATCGACATTTTCGCAAAAAGACGCATAGGAACCAAATGTTTCAAGGATAGCATTGGCTAATAGATGAAGATTTTTTGCTTTGGTATTGTAGAAACCTGAAGGTTGAATAGACAATGCAAGAAGATCAAGATTAAATGTGGCGAGTTTTTCCAAGCTATCAATGCCCGCATGTTCTAAATTTTCAATGCTCTTTTCAACTTTTTCCCATTTGGTTTGCTGCGTTAAAATTGCACCCACAACAACCCAAAATGTGCCAGACCTTGGCCACCAAAGAGGGTCACGTGTGCTTTTAATATAGCCTTGTTTTTGTAGCGCAACCAACACATCAAAACTATTCAAGTACAGCCTTTGCAAGAATACGCTCTTGGTCATCAAAAACACGCAGTTTAAAAGCATCAACACATTTGCCATCTTGTATATCCATAATGACCATCTGCAAAATTTTCTTGCATTTCTTAGGAATTTCAAGCGAAGCGGGGAGTCCCGTGAGAAAACGTTTGAGAGGAGCATCTTTGTCCATGCCTATAACGCCATCACGTGCCCCGCTAAGCCCAACATCGGTTACATAGCATGTTCCCTCAACGATTTGAAGGTCGTCTGTTCCTACGTGCGTGTGGGTACCTAAAATGGCACTCACCTTTCCTTTTAAAAGCATGTGCATGGCACGTTTTTCGGAAGTGACTTCGGCATGGAAGTCGATGATAATTGTCTGCACCCCTTCGGCACGAAGTTCATCTACCGCTTTTTGAGCACGCAAGAAAGGATTTTCAACCATCGGCATACCATAATGCCCCATGACATTGATGATAGCAATCTTCTCATCTTTGACCTGTAAAACACTCACGCCTCGTCCGGGGACACCTTCAGGATAATTAAGAGGCCTAAGAATGGGCATAACATCTAATAAAGGAATGATCTCTTTTTTGTCCCACGAGTGATTTCCACCGGTAAGAATATCGGCTCCATACGAAAAAAGCTCTTTGGCATGTAAGGAGCCTAAACCAAAGCCATGGCTCGCATTTTCACCATTGGCGATGACGAAATCTAGCTCATACTCTTTACGTAGTTTACGAAGGTGAGCTTCAAGCATACTTCGCCCAGGTTTTCCTACAATATCGCCAATAAACCCTACTCTCACGCTTTAATCCTTAAATGTGTTAACACGGTTGCAATGACATCGTCATTATCGCGACTGCGTGATTGCAGTGTAATTTTTTTCTCATCTTCGTATTTGATGGTGATATTCTGTCCGTAATTGGAAATAAGGGTAATATTTTGCCCTGTCGCTAAAATTTTGATCTCAATGAGTTGCAAGAACTGCTTGGTTGGGATATCAAGCTTTCCAAAGCGATCTAGCATCTCTTCTTCAATCTCTAAAACATCATGAATACTTCTGCATTTGCTCAGACGTCGGTAAAGCTCTAATCGTACGCGATCTTCGGTAATATAGGTATCGCTGATAAACGCACTGATAGAAAGCTTGATGTCCACTTCACGTGAAGCAATCGGTGTTTTACCCAAAAGTGCATTGATGGCGTCTTCAAGCATTCGCAGATAAAGTGAATACCCAATGTTTTTAAGATGTCCACTTTGTGCTTCACCGACTAAGTTACCACCACCTCTGATCTCAAGGTCATGGTACGCCAAAATTGAACCACTGCCAAGATAAGAATTTGACTCAAGGGCAATAAGACGTTTTTTAGCAGATTCCGAGAGTTCTTCTTTATCTTTCACCAAAAAGTAACAAAACCCTTGGCGCTTACTTCGTCCTACACGACCACGAAGTTGGTGAAGATCAGCCATACCAAAGTGATCGGCAGAATCAATGATGATCGTATTCACATTAGGAATGTGGATGCCTGATTCGATGATGGAGGTGCTTAAAAGCACATCGTATGACTTCTCTTCAAAATGCAACATCTCTTTTTCGGTCACCGTCGCACTAATTTCTGAGTGAAGCGTTAAGATGCGAAGATTGGGCATCATGCCGAGCAACTCTTTGCGTTTGGCTTCAATGGTCGCGATGCGATTGTGAACAAAGAAGACCTGCCCTCCTCGTCGCATCTCACGAATAATCGCCTCTTTGATGACCTTTTCATCGTACTCTTTGACAAAGGTTCGCACATCTTCTCTATCATTTGGAGGGGTAAGAAGTTGGGAATACTGCTTAATGGAACTCAGTGCCATATTGAGACTTCGAGGAATCGGGGTTGCACTCATGGAGAGAATATGCACATTTTCTCTAAAATTTTTGAGCTTCTCTTTTTGCTTCACACCAAATTTATGCTCTTCATCAACTACCACAAGAGCTGGATTGAACAGTTCCACTTCAAAAAGTGAATGCGTTCCCACACACACTTGCAATGCGCCGCTTTTGAGTTCTTTTAAAATTACCTGCTTTTGAGCCGCTGTCGTAAAACGATCTAATTGTGCTACTTTAATATTGTATTTTGCAAAACGAGATGAGAGGCTTTTAAAATGTTGCGAACATAAAAGTGTTGTAGGAGCGATAAGAAGGGCTTGAAAACCTTTGTGAACGGTTGCAAAAATGGCATTCATAGCTACTTCCGTTTTACCAAAGCCGACATCACCGCTTAAGAGTCTGTCCATCATTTTACCGCCGCTAAAATCGGTTAGGATCTCAGTGATGACACGTTTTTGATCTTCCGTATAAGCAAAACCTGCATCAGCCTCAAACTGTGCCATTTCGCCCTCTTCTACTTTGATGCTGAGTCCATCAACCATTTCGCGCTTAGCGGCAATGGCGACGATTTCACTCGCTATCTCTAAAAGGCGTTCTCTGGTTTTCGCTTTGAGTTTCTGGAATGTTCCCTTGCCAAGACGATCAACACTAACCAATCCACCACTCTCGCCAATGTAACGGTCTATGACATGCAAGTTTTCAACTGGAAGTAAAAGCTTATCATCACCCAAATACTCAATAAGAACAAAATCTTTCGTTGCCCCTAAAACAGTCGCTTGTGTAAGCCCTTTGAAAATACCAATGCCGTAATTTTCATGCACTACATAATCGCCATTTTTAAGCTCATCCAAAACAATATTGGCACGTTTGCGTTTGAGCTTAGTGGTAGGTTTGTTGAGGGAGAGAATAATCTCTTCGGCATTCATGATATTGACAATGCGCTCACTCTGAACCCATTTGATATGCGTAGAATCCACATCAACCATACGGAGCAACACTTCGTTTTTAGCTAAGAGCGTAATCTTCTTTTTTTGGTGGAGTTCTATAAATGTTTTAATATTTGATGGTGCAATTTCTCGGTAACTTTTAGCTTCGGGTATACAAGGAAGATTTTGAAGGCTTTTAGCCCCCTCTTCATCAAACAAAGCGATTTCTGCAAGCTCTTCTACCGCGTCCATACTCAAATAGGTTTTAAATGTATCGGTGTAAACCGCGCCACTCTCGCCTAAAACCCATAGACCTAGGGAGTGAATATCTTTAGTAAAACTGTCACTTTTAAGCGAATCTATACGCTTTTGCATCAGAGTATGGCGTTCTTCATCCAGCGCAAACAGTGCAGGGAAAAGTGTATAGCTCTCCAATTCTTCTTTGGTACTTTTTTGACTTTCACAGTCAAAAAGACGAATGCTTTCTACTTCATCATCAAAAAGGCTTAAACGAAGGGCTTTTTCACTATCGGGTGGGAAGATGTCGATGATGTCGCCACGGATAGAAATTTCGCCTTTTCCTTGGACAACATCGACGGCAAGATAGCCCCAATAATACATCTGTTCACGAAAACGTTCAAGATGTAAACGCATTCCAAACTCTAAAACAAAGGTATCAAAAAGGTCTGCTTTTGGTAGTGGAGTTAACAGCGTACGTAGAGGAGAAATTAAAATCTTTTTCGTAGATTGATCTTGATAAAAAGCATGTAAAACCCGTAAAAGTTCCACCATTTCTTCATGAAAGGAGAGTAGATCATCGCCACTGTTAGCTCTAAGATCGGGTAAAACATAGCTTTTTTTACCAAGGAAAAGAGCGATCTCAGAGGCTAAAAAAGCCTCTTTTTCGCCTTTAACACCTAAAAGTTGGAAGTCATTTTTTGTTTGTAAAAATTCGTAAAACGCAGCTTGTAACAATCAATCCCTTTGTTCTTCATACGAAGGGGCTTCTGCACTCTCCGTTTTAATTTTACTTTCACCTTCAAAAATAGCTTTTGCTTCAATGACAAGTTCTTTAGCAATGACTTTTCCTAGAAATTTGCCACCTTCCAATACTTCGACATTGTCGCAATTGGCATTACCTTCAAAAAGACCGTTGATAATCAAACGACTGGCATTAATTTCACCACTGATTTTACCTTGTTTTCCGATGATAACAATGCTATCAGAGAGAACTTTACCAATAATTTCACCGTCTACATGTAAACGTGTCTGACAGTTAAAGATACCCTCAATTTTAGCTCCACTCGCTACTATGGTTGTTTCGGAAGCGGGTACTGTTGTTGTGAACTGATCAACTTTATTAAAGATTCCCATGTGACTCTCTTCTCCTTTTGAAAGATTTCTTTAAAGTTAGCACCCTTCCATCTTAAAAAAGATTCTGGGTCTAAAAGACGTCCTATAAACTTAATTTCATAATGTAAATGCGGACCTGTAGACATTCCACTGTTTCCAGAATAAGCAATCACATCGCCTTTTTTAACAAACTGCCCCTCTTTAACAATAGGTTTATTGAGTAAATGTGCATAATAACTTTCAAATCCATAATTATGGCTGAGAGAGACAACATTACCATAACCACTGTTTTGATTATACTGAACAAATTTGACAACACCATCTGCTGGCGCTAAAACAGGTGTTCCAATAGGGGCTCTCAAATCCGTACCCGCATGAAATTCTTTACGTTTTAAAATAGGGTTTTCTCTCCAACCAAAACGCGATGAAAACTCACTGTACGCCATAACATCACCACTTGGGATGTTATCAAAAAAAGTCTTTTGCTGTAGTGCCGCTAAGTCAATCTCTTCAAGTCTTGTATCAAGGTTATCTTCATCATTGACTCTAAGACCAATGAGCTCTTCAACATTACTGATTTTATCGCGAATCGCTTCATACTCTTTTGATTTTTCGGAGATCTCTTCTTGCAGAGACTCATTTTGGGCTAACAAAACATTACGTTCTTGGAAGGCACTCTCTTTTTTTGCCTCAAGAGATGAAACTTCATGCATTAAAAATAAAATCACAAAACTACCTACTAAAATCACCAAAGCAACAAACAACGTAAAGTAGAGCAAAAACTTTTTAATGATCTGATGCAATAAAAAGTGTCGTGAACCATGCACATCTGAGATCGTAACGGTAAATTTATTTTTCACATACAGCCTTTAAAAATGCTTCCGTCACTGAAAAAGAGCCAAATACCAAATACTCTTTATCGTTCTGAATGCCTATAAAAGAAGAGATAGGAAGCTCTAACGTGTAAGCGACGTCATACAATGCAGACTTCTCTACAGCTCTTGGGCTATCAATCTCTATCACTAAAATCGCTTCGATAATTGGTTTTAAAATCGATAAAATCGTTTTAAAATCTTTATCTTTGTAACTATTATAGACCAACATAACCTTTTTTTTGCCTAAACTGGCAACCAATGCCTCTGCCGCCATCACATTATGCCCCACATCAATCGTAACATTAGGCATCAATTTTTGAAAACGTCCTTGCAAAACCTGAGGGTAAAAGGTTTCAAGATCAATATTATAACCCATGACATTTAATGCACAAAGTGCGGTTTGAAAATTTTCTTGTAAATAAAGTGGTAAATGATGTTTGCTAGCATAGGCATTTAACGCTTTATTTTTTGCTTCATTAAAAAATAGTTCAACACAATAAATTTCACTTCGTAATTCTTGTGATTTGAGAAGTGCAATAGGATAGACCTTTAAATCATACTGCTTGGCTATAATCATATCGGTTGTTGCACTGTTAATTTTTGTTTGAGCAATCTCCTCAAGACTTTCCCCTAAAAAAGCTTGATGATCTAGCCCAATAGGGGTAATAACAGAGAGGCATTTAGGAAAAACATTGGTCGCATCGTATTCCCCACCAAGTCCTGCTTCAAGAACCACATAATCGCATGTTTCAGAGAAAAAAAGCATTGCTAAAAGCGTGGTATACTCAAAATAAGAAAGTGCTTGTGCAAAAGAAGGATCCAGTAAAGTGAGTAGTTTTTCATGCACTTTTTCCAATACTGCATCTTCGACATCCGAACCATCAAACCAAATGCGCTCATTAAACTTAAGAATATGAGGCGAGGTGTAATGTCCTACATGTAGGCCATTTGAAAGAAGCATCTGGGCTAAAAAACGTCCCGTAGTCCCCTTGCCATTGGTGCCTACAAGATGAATAATTTTAGGAAGATTAAAATAAGACGCTATACTTTGGTAAGCTTTTGGCATACGAGCATAATCAATCTCATCATAAAAAAGTGGTTTAGTCTCTAAAAAAGGTTGCAGTCGCATTAAAGCACAGGCATCACTTGATTACGGCCAGCTTCTTTTGCTTTATATAAAAAGCCATCCGCTGCACTAAGCGTTTCATCGCTTGATTTTTGCTGTGAGCGCTGCGAAACACCACAACTCACCGTCACATTGATACGTTCATTTTTATAGAGAAATTTAAACTGCTCAACAATCGCTCTAATTTTGTCTGCAAAGTGAATCGCTTGAGGAAGATCCGTACTTGGAAGAATGACTAAAAACTCTTCGCCACCATAACGTCCTACAAAATCAACTTGACGAATGTATTTACGTAAGATTTTTCCTACTGTTGAGAGAATAACATCCCCTGCTTCATGGCCATAGGTATCGTTCACCATTTTAAAGTGATCAATATCAATAAAACAGAGTGTATAGTCAATTTTATAACGCATAAAGGCATCTTCGACACGACTCATTTCATTCGCAAGTGCACGTTTGGTTGCCACATGAGTCAGATAATCTTCTTTTACCTCTTGCTTAGCAACTAAAAGGGCTGATTCAAGTTTAGAGATACGGTTTTGAAGCTTAGTGATAGTCTCTTGATTGCTGATCATTTTTTCACTAAGAGATCTGGTTTCACTCTCTAAAGAAGAAGCGATATTGAGAAGCTTAACTTGTACCGTCTCAAAACTGTCTTGTTGAAAGTTTATACTTTGCAAATCTTTTTTAATAACTTTAACCTGTTCATGGCTAAAGTTACTGCTTTGAATAAGTTCAAGAATCTTTTTATTAATCTCATCAAGAATTTTATCGAGTGCTGCAACTTTTTTTTGTACTTCTGCTTTATCAAGATCGATGCGTTTTCCAATCAAATGTTTGATCTCTTGCTGAAGGGCAGGTGTACCTAAAGCATCAGGAGAATTGCGTAATTCATTGCTAATTGAAGCTAATTCATCATTCATACCAGAAGCGATAGAAGGCGATAGTGATGCAATAATAAGGGGAACCAATGTTTTGTAAAGTTCAGTGCTGTTATCTTTACTTAAAATCTTAATTAAATCTCGAACCATCACTTCGAGATCATCTTTAGTCACATGACCAAAGGCATCTAACTTTTTCAAATAGCTATCATCATAATTTGAAATAAAATCAAACCACTTCTCTTTAACAAGATCAATAGATTGAAGATTTTGGTGGAAATCAAGTCGTTCTAACGAAGCATTTGCAAGGTTGGTCGCTTTAGTGTCATGTAAAAGCGTAATAGCTTGAAGTATACGTTTGGTTAAAATAGCCAAAGTATTGACCATTTTAAGGGCATCTCCTTCATTGGCTCGATTAAGTTTTGCAACTAAAAAAGAGAGAAGTTCATCAACCGTGCTAATATTAAAACGCTTCATATCCGTTACAATATTTGGATCAAGCTTTTTTGTATATTTATCAACCTTTTGACAATCTTCAACAATAACACCTTTTTGCTTTGCGACTTTGCAAAAGACTTTGGCATAATTATCAGGTGTTAAATTAAGATGTTCAGCCTTGATGAGTTCTAAAGAGTCTCTTATGATTTCATTAATTGTTGTTGCCATTTCGGAGTCCTTTGATAGAAATCTTGGAAACAAACTCATCTAAAGCATCTGATGCCGCGTAACGAATGGCATCAAAACGGTTATTATCAGAGACAACACTGTTAGATTCAATCGAGAAGTCATACTCTCCAGTTGCTGTCAATTTCTGAACTTTTTTATTTTCATCTTCATACTGCATTGCCAAAACAACCGTTGTTTTATAAGAAATAACATAGCCGTATTTATCATAAACGATAGGTGAAAAAGAGATTGAACCTATGCTTATTTTTAAAACAGTATCCGCTTTTTCTTTGCTTACCAATTTCGCACCAAATCGGCTAACAACCGCTTCATTAACAGCATCTTTAATTAAAACACTGTTCCTTGGATCTTGCCTTGAGATCGTAACTTCTGCATAAATGTTTTGTCCCAATGCTTTTTTTGCATAATAGGATGATGGTTTATAACTGCATCCACTAATTAAAACTGCGATCAAGAGTCCAAGAAAAAGTTGTTTCATCTTATTTTACCACCAAATTAATCAATTTATTAGGAACATAAATCTCTTTAATGAGTTCACTTCCTTCTATCCATTTTGAGACACTCTCTTTACCAAGGACAAGAGCATCTTCTTTAGAAATAGATGTTTCAACTTCAATTTCAGCACGCTTTTTACCATTAACAGTAACAGCTAGTATCATACTATCTTCTACAAAAACTTCTTCTTTCATTGCAATTGGAGCTAGATTAGCGCATCCAAAAAGTGATTCACTCATTTCCCAACATATATGCGGAACGATTGGCTCTAAGATATTAAGCAATACAAAATAACCTTCTGACCAAACAGCGGAATCATTTTGATCACTGAGTGCATTCAATGCTTCCATTGATGCGGCAATCAGCGTATTAAAGGTATATGTGCCTTCATAAATCTCATTGGATTTTTTGAGTGCTTCGTACACTTTTTTACGTGCATACTTAGACTCTTTAGAGAGTGTATTATGATCAATAATAGGAAGCGTTTTACAGCTTAGAGCATTTTCACTCTTTTGTGCAAAACGTTTTAAAAATCTAAAAGCTCCTTCAACAGCACTGTCATTCCATTCAAGCTCTTTTTGAGGAGGTGCTGCAAAAAGAATAAAAAGTCGTGCAGTATCGGCACCATACGTTTTAATGATAGCATCCGGATCAACCGTATTGCCTTTAGATTTGCTCATCTTAGAGCCATCTTTAAGCACCATACCTTGTGTCAAAAGATTTGCAAATGGCTCGTCACAACTTACATAACCTAGATCACGCAATACTTTTGTGAAGAAACGTGAATAAAGAAGGTGCAAAATGGCATGTTCAATACCACCAACATACTGATCGACATTCATCCAGTAATTAGCACTTTCTTTATCAAACGGTGCATCATTCCATAATGATGGATCTGTGGTATAACGTAAAAAATACCAGCTGGATTGAAAGAATGTATCCATAGTATCGGTTTCACGGATTGCATCTTCACCACAACAAGGGCATTTTGTAAATTTCCATGTTGGGTGTTTATCGAGTGGATTACCCTCACCTTTGATTTCTACGTCATCAGGAAGCGCAACAGGCAAATTTTCAATTTTTTCAGGAACAAGTCCACATTTAGGACAATGAATCATCGGGATTGGAGCACCCCAGTAGCGTTGACGGCTAATACCCCAGTCACGAAGTTTGTAATTAATAACTTTTGTACCAATTTTTTGAGCTTCAAAATGAGCGATAATTGCTTTTTGTGCGCTTTTAGAGTCAAGCCCTGTAAATTCACCTGAATTAACAAGTGTACCATAGTCAGTTGTTGCAGCTCTTCCATCAAAAGAAGTTGACGTTTCAATACTTTGAGTAATCGCTAAATCATACTTTGTCGCAAATTCAAAATCTCTCTCATCATGTGCAGGAACAGCCATAACTGCACCCCCACCATACTCGACTAAGACAAAGTTAGCCACCCATACAGGTACATTTTTTCCTGTTAAAGGATGAATGACATCGAGTTCTAAGCTTACACCCTCTTTTGGGGCTTGCGCACGATCACGAGCACCCACACTTTGCATCTTTTTAATTTGAGCAATTTTATCTTCACTCAATAGCTTATGCTCAATCAAATATTTAACAATGGCATGTTCAGGAGCAAGCGCTGAATAGCTTACACCATAAATAGTATCAGGGCGAGTGGTAAAAACTTTATAGCTTGTAAATTGATTACCAAGTTTTGCTTTTGAAGCATCACTAAGGGTGAAGTTAAATTCCAAACCTTCACTGCGACCGATCCAGTTTTCTTGCATTGTCAAAACTTGACTTGGCCATCCCTCTCTTAGCTTTTCGCAATCATCAAGAAGTTCTTGTGCATACTGTGTAATTTTAAGGTAATAACCTGGCAGTAGTCGTTGTTCTACGGGATTGTCACATCTCCAACAGCAGCCCTCTTCAACCTGCTCATTTGCAAGAACAGTTTGACAGGTATTACACCAGTTAAGTGTGGCACTTTTTTGATACACCAATCCTTTATTAAACATCTCAATAAAAATACGTTGCTCATGCTTGGTATAAAGCACATCGCTTGCGGCAAACTCTCTTTTTTTAGAGAAAGAGAGACCTAAAGAGGCAAGCTCTTTGCGCATATAGTCAATATTTTCATACGTCCATTTCTTCGGATGAACACCATGTTTAATCGCAGCATTTTCTGCGGGCATACCAAAACTATCCCAACCGATTGGGTGAAGAACATTAAACCCATTTTTACGGTAATGACGTGCAATTGCATCGCCAATAGTGTAGTTACGAACATGTCCCATGTGGATACGCCCACTAGGATACGGAAACATACTTAAAATATATTTTTTCTTTTTACTCATATCAACAAGAGGTTCAAACGCATTGGTTTGATCCCACGTTTGTTGCCATTTTGTTTCAAGTTCTAAAGGATTGTATTGCATCGTCTCTCCATCAAATTAAACGGTACCTTTTTCATACTGTGAGCGCATTTTCACTCTTTCGATCTTATTTTTTTCTTTGAGTGCAATTCTGTTTTTATATTCTTCAACACTAAAACCAAGAACCTTTAAGAAAGGAGCTGAAATAAAGATCGAGCTGTAACTTCCGATAATAAGGCCAATAAGCATCGTGAAGCTAAATCCATGGATAATCTCTCCACCAAAGACATAAAGCATAACAACCACAAAAAATACGGTTAAGACTGTTAAGACCGTTCGTGAAAGTGTTTTAGAAACAGAGGTGTTAATGACATGCATTAAATCCATGTCTTTGGTACTTTTTAGCTCTTCACGAATACGATCATAAATAATAATGGTATCGTTAATCGAATAACCAATAAGCGTTAAAATGGCCGCCAAAACGTCCAAACTCATTTCAACATGGAAAAGAATCAGAACACCAATGGTAATGGCAACATCGTGTAATAACGTAATAATTGAAGCAACAGCAAACGTCCATTCAAAACGAATCGCGACATAGATCATAATGCCTAACATACTCAATACTGCCGCCATAATGCCTTTTTGTCTGAGTTCTCCACCAACTTTTGGTCCTACGATATCCACTTTACGGACATCAAATTTACCAGTGTCACTCAAAGTTGCTCTAACTTTGTCACCTACATCTTCGCTTACACCACCCGTTGTTGAGGCAAAACGAATTTGAATCTCTTCAGGAGATCCAAACTCTGTAATGAGTGCTCCTGCAAAAATCTTATCTTTGGAAAGATCTTCTCTGATTTTGTCAATAGGTGCTTTTTGTTCATATTTGAGTTGAACAATGGTACCGCCTGAAAAATCAATACCGTATTCAAGTCCTTTTGTAAAAAATAAAATAGCTGAAAAAAGTGCTAAGGAAAGTGTCGTTACAATAAAAAAACGACTAACTTTCATAAAATCATAAGTTCTATTTTGTGAAAAAAACTCCATTAATGACTCCTCTTCATACCAAACCACAAAGATAGGTTTTTACTTTTTTCAATACGAGGCATCAAAAATTGATAAATGCCATGTGTTCCTAAAATAGCTGTTAGCATAGAAACACTAATACCAACGGCTGTCGTAATTGCAAATCCTTTAATCGGTCCTGTTCCATAAACATACAAAAGTACTGACGTAATGATCGACGTAATGTTACTATCTAAAATAGCACTCATCGCATTTTCATAACCATGTTCAATTGCCTGTCCCATAGGAACTCCTTGCCGTAACAGTTCCCGTATACGCTCATTAATAATAACGTTTGCATCCACCGCCATACCAATGGTTAAAACGATACCAGCCATACCTGGAAGAGTTAACGTCGCCCCAAAAAGAGCCATAATAGAGATCAATAAAAAAAGATTCACAATCAATGCGATGTTGGCAACAACGCCAGCTAAACGGTAATAAAAGAGCATAAATCCTGAAACCAACACAAAGCCTGATATTAGGGCAATCAAACTCGCTTGAATACTATCAGCACCCAAAGAAGGTCCAATACTTCGCTTTTCAAGCAATGTAACAGGCGCTAAAAGTGCACCACTTCTAAGTGCGATGGCTACGTCATGAGCCTCTTTAACACTAAAGCCACCACTGATTTGACCACTTCCCCCACCAATACGTTCGCGAATAACAGGATCAGAATAGACTTTATTATCTAAAACAATCGCTAAACGGTTGCCAATATTATTGGTCGTAAAATCACCAAAGATTTTTGCACCCTCAGAGTTAAGTGTAAAGTTAATGACCGGTTGATGCATATCGCTAAATGCTACTTTTGCATCGGTTAACATACTACCATCAATGATAGGAATTTCTTTAAGAATATGACGAATATTATCACCACGTGCATCACTTAAAATCACATCACCGTATTGAGATGCTTCAGAAGGACTCATGGTGTTGGCACGATCACGCTTTTTCTCATCCACTGCCATAAGTTGCAAGTGTGCCGCTTTTGCGATCAACTCACGTGCACGTTGTTCATCTTCTGCTGTTTTAATGCCAGGAAGTTCTACAAGAATTTTATCGTTACCTTGTTTTGCAACATTTGGCTCTGATAAACCAAATTGATCTAAACGATTACGGATTGTTTCTACTGCTTGAGAAAGCGCATATTCTTTAATAAGCTCTTTTTCTTTATCATTCAAAGAGAGTGTGTAATGAAGTGCTTCTTTTGAAACTTGCAAACCACTAATCGTTTTTAGCATCTCATCAATTTTTTTCTCTTCATCTTTGTCAAGAAGTGTAAAAGAGAGCACCTCTTCATCAAGACGAAAGTCATCAATAATGATGTCACCGCTTTGTGCAAAATATTTGATACTGGAAGCAATAGATTTTACTTTAGATTTAATAGCTTCTTCGGTTTGAACACCTAAGAGCATGTGAAGACCGCCTTGAAGATCAAGACCTAAAGCAACTTTAGACCCTTTTTCAGTTTGCAAAAAAGTAGGCATTGACATGCCCACTCCAAATATAATTGCAATGAGAAAAATGACTAAACGATAATTGAATTTACCACTAGGCATCGATTTTCTTTGCAATATAATCTCTTGATACCTTTACCATGATACCTTCATCATTAAGCTTAACTTTGATAGAATCCTCTTCAGATTTTACAACCTCACAGATTAAACCACCACTTGTAATGACTTTGTCGCCTTTTTGAAGAGCATCAATCATTTCTTTGTGTTTCTTTACCTGTTTTTGTTGTGGTCTGATCACTAAAAAATAAAAAATCGCGAAAAGAACAACGAGTGGAAGTAAAGAAGAGAGTAAACTTGCAGAACCTTGCATGGAAATCCTTTGTGAAAAAAAATTTAGACATTTATTTTACCCGCATTTACATAATAAAAGCCTTTGTTATCGCACTACTCCTTTCTGCGTTTATTTACCTCAGTTATTTTGAAATTACCTTTCGACTCCTCAATTCACTCTTAGCTATAGCAGGCTTCTACCTTCTATTGGGTGAAAATAGAGTGGTTTGGTTTTGGAGTGGGCTTTTTATTGGTATTCTGTGGTTTTACTGGATTAGCTTTAGTTTTGTTTATTACGACTTAAGCTTTCTTATTCCCTTTGTCATATTTGGTATAGCGATTGTTTACGCTCTTTTATTTTGGATTATTGGGCGATTGGGCAAAACAATTTATATACAACTACCGTTACTTTTTGGCGTCAGTTTTGTTGATCCATTTGGGTTTAACTGGCTTAAACTAGAAGTGATACTCATTGATACCTATTTTTCAATAACGCCTTTTTCTTTTGGACTTTTTTTGAGTGCCATTGCACTTTTTAAAGCACTTCCTAACTGGCGTAAAAGTCTTGCGATTATTCCACTTATTGCATCACTCTCGTTTACGACACCGAATGTTCTACCACCACAAATCGATGTTGCCATACCTACCATGCATATCCCACAATCACAACGTTGGGATGCGGCATATCAGAAGCAAGCCATTGATCTCAATTTTGCATTAATTGAACAAGCCATCATGCAAAATAAAGAATTAATTATTTTTCCAGAGAGTGCTTTTCCACTCTATCTCAATCGTGCGCCTGCTTTGGTGGATGCACTCAAAAAGTATTCGCATAAAATTACTATCGTAACAGGTTCTTTAACCTACGAAGAAGACCAAGGATTTTTCAATTCTTCATATCTCTTTGAAAAAGGTGAAATGCAAATAGCCCATAAAATCGTTCTTGTCCCCTTTGGTGAAGAGATTCCTTTTCCTGAATTTCTTGTCGAAATCATCAACAAGCTTTTCTTTGATGGTGCAAAAGATTATCAAAAAGCCAAAGTACCGCAAGATTTTGTCATTAACAACATCCCCTTTAGAAGTGCTATTTGCTATGAAGGAACGAATGAGAAGTTATTTGAAGGAAGCCCTAAGCAGATGATTGTCATCAGCAATAACGCTTGGTTTAGCCCATCATCTGAGCAAACACTGCAATATTTACTTTTACGATTGTATGCTAAAAAATATCAAACAGTGATTTATCATAGTGCCAATAGTGGCAAAAGCGGCATAATATTGCCTTAAAGGCACTCTTTTCAGTGCCTTTAAAAGCTTTAGATATAAATTATTTTTTAAGTGCTTTAAAGAGCTCTAGACTATCTAATTTTTCCCAAGGATAGTCACTCTGACCTACTTGTCCACGTGCTGCAACGTCTGCATACAAGAACGTTTCACTGCTTGGTTTATCTAAACCAAATTTCTCAGTAATCCAACGTGGTGTTAAGCTAAATGTTTCAAGCACAAAGCTTGAGAGCTCATCATCGCTCAGGCTAGTGTACGTACCAGAGGTATCAACAGCAACAGAAACTGGTTTTGCTACACCAATCGCATACGAGAGTTGAACAGAGCATTTTTTAGCAAGACCTGCTGCGACAATATGTTTTGCAATCCAACGTGCTGCATACAAACCACTACGATCCACTTTGGTATAATCTTTACTGGATTGTGCACCACCACCAATAGGTGAATAACCGCCAAAACTATCAACGATGAGTTTACGACCTGTTAATCCTGAATCGTGAAGTGAACTGTGGTTAACATAACGACCTGTTGGGTTAATATGAATAATCGTGTCATTTGGATCGTAAAGTTCTGTTGGAAGACCTGTATCATCAATAAGACCTTTAATCAAAGCCCTGACTTCCTCAATTGGCATCGTTTCAGTAGATGGAGCGGAGACAACAATGGTATGAATTTTTTGAGGTTTGCACTCTTCAAAATTTTGTTTGGTACCGTAATCAACGGTCACTTGTGTTTTAATATCAACGCCAAGCTTATGGTTATGTTTCAGTGCATAGTTATACACTTTATCACATAACATACGTGCATACGTAATTGCTGCTGGCATAAAATCAGCCGTTTCAGATGAAGCAAATCCAAACATAATGCCTTGATCTCCAGCACCAATTTCGCCACTTTCTTGGTCAACACCTTGATTAATGTCGCTACTTTGCTGATTGAGAAGTACTTGCACCTTCACTTCATCAGGGAAAAGGCATTGCTCTTTGGTAAAAGCGGACTTTCCATCGTAACCGATTTTAATCAGTGCATCTTTGACGATTTTTTCGTAATCTGCAAAAGAGAGAATACTCTTAGTATTCACTTCTCCACCGATGATAACATGTTTACCTGCAACAAAAACTTCACTGGCTACGCGTGAGTTTTTATCGGCAATGATGAGTGCATCAACAATACTATCAGCAATAATATCTGCACATTTATCAGGATGTCCTGGGCTTACAACTTCAGAAGTGAAGAGGTAGTGTTTTGTGTGTTCCATTTTTGTTTTCCATTTCTTTGTTTTCCAGCAAAAGCCTAAACCTCTGCATTGTTTTCCATCCTTTTGTTTTCCGTTTATGGTTTCAAGAAGAGACGAAACATAAAATAAAATTAAAAGTTTGAATAAGAGCTCCTATGAGCCCACCGCTTAGTAACAAGAGTATAATACTCTCTTTCATATAAAAATTTCTTTGATACCGATATTATTATGAAATGATTAGATTCCATAATCCAATACTTACAAAAGAGAACATGATTCCAAGAGCTAAAGCATTGATAAGAAGCTCTCGGTTCAGTCCTCCCCTTATACCAAATACCACTGCCATTGTCATCGGAGGCATCGCTGTTTCTAAAAAAGTTACTTTGACCCAATCAGCTCTAATATCGGCAAAAAAGTAGAATCCAATGAGCATCAAAAGTGGAGCAATAACCATCTTAAGACTCAGGGCAATCATATTCTCTTTAAAGTAGAGTGATAAGGTGCGAAACTCTAGCTTCATACCTACAATAGCTGTTACTAAAGGAATCAATGTGGCTTGAAATTTGTCGAGTATTGTTTCAACAAGTGGAGAGAATTCTGCACCTTGAAAGCCAATCGCAATAACAATAGCTAAAAGTGGCGGTGAAAAAACCACCTGTTTTGCCACGTCTCGTACACGCTGCTCCTTTCCCCCACCCCATGCAATAAGTGGTATTCCAAACGTCATCAAGGCAATAAACGTACCAATTTGATCGTAAACAAGAGCATAGCTTACTGCATGCAATGAATAAAATGATTCGATGTACGAAAACCCGACAAAGCCTGTATTTCCAAAACCTACAATAACCATCATAGTCACGAGGTTATTTCTATCCATTTTCAAATAACGCCCTGCCAAATAACCCAGAGCTAAAGAGAGTGCCATCGTAATGTAAGCAATCAAAATAATTAAAAAAACCTCATGGCTAAACGTCATATGGCGTATTTTGGAAAGGGCTAAAGCAGGAAGTGAAAAATAGATCACAAACTCGGTCAAAGCCTCTGAAATGTCATGTTTGATTTTTTTAAAAACATACCCTAAGGCAACAAAGATAAAAACGGGAGCTACTTGTTCAATCATCATAAACTTCTTTTACATATAAAGGCAAAAAAGGCGCAAAATCACCACGGTTTCGTAGTACAATTTTCTAAAGCGTTTTCTAACATACCTAAAAATTTCTCGCGTGAAATGACGCACGCACCTAACGATTGGAGGTGATCGGTTGGTAATTGGCAATCTATAAAATCGCCACCTAACGTTTTTACTTTTTCACACAATCCCACTAAAGCAGCCTTAGAGGCATCTCTTTTTGTTGAAAACATCGACTCTCCACAAAAAACACCGCCTAGGTAAAGTCCATACAAACCTCCAACCAAATTTTCCTCAAAATAACATTCAACAGAATGAGCAAAACCTTTTTCATACAAAGCACAAAAAGCCGCAATCAACTCTTCGCTAATCCAACTTTTTTGCCCTTTTTCAACTCGTGTCTGTAAACATAAACGCATCACTTTTTCAAAAGCAGTGTCATAGCGTATCTCATAATTTTTCATGCTTTTGACTAAACTTTTGGAAATTTTGATGTTTGAGGGAAAAAGAACAAGCCTTGGATCGGGAGACCACCAAAGGATGGGATCACCCTCATTAAACCATGGGAAGATACCTTGAACGTAGCCTCGAAGTAAACGCTCAGGTTTCAAGTCACCTCCCCATGCTAAAAGCCCCTCGTCACTTGCCGCCAAAGGATCAGGAAAGGTGAAATCCCTTGGATGTAACTGAGGAATAAGAATCTTAGTTTGCACCGCTGTATTCAAAGACCATTTTTTTAGATTTGTAGTCTATTTTACATACACCACCATTTTTGAGTTTTCCAAAGAGAACCTCTTCAGAGAGTGGTGTTTTTATTTTTTCTTGAATGACACGACGCATCACACGTGCACCCATCTCTTTGCTATATCCCTCTGCTGCAAGCTGTTTTTTAGCAGCAAGGCTTGCAACAATTTCGACATTTTTATCTTTAAGCTGATCGGTAAGTTCACCTAAAAGTTTATCTACAACATTAATCATCACAGCTTCACTGAGTGCAGCAAAATGGATCACTTCATCCAAACGGTTTCTAAACTCAGGAGAGAAGAAATCTTTAATGGCATGATCAGTTCGGCTATTTTCACTTTTTGTAAAGCCCATGGTTGGGGCTTCTTTTGTACCAAGATTGGACGTCATGATGATGATAACATTGCGAAAATCAATCTTTGTGCCATTGTTGTCGGTCAAGGTTGCACTATCAAAAATTTGAAGCAAGATGTTCAGCATATCAGGATGCGCTTTTTCAATCTCGTCTAAAAGCAATACGGTATAAGGATGTTTTTTAATTGCTTCGCTCAGTTGTCCACCCTCATCAAAACCCACATAACCAGGAGGTGCTCCAATGAGACGACTGACGGTATGTTTTTCCATATATTCGCTCATATCGTAGCGTTCAAAATGGACACCAAGCTCAAATGCGAGCTGTTTTGCCACTTCAGTTTTACCCACACCTGTTGGTCCTGCAAATAAGAAAGATCCAATCGGTGAAGTTGGATTTCCAAGCCCCGCACGGCTACGTTTGATCGCTCTAACCAAAGCATCAATAGCTGCATCTTGTCCAAAAATCTTCGATTTGAGGTGTGCTTCTAAATGTTGCATCACTTCGCCCTCGTCTTTGGTTACATTGCGACTTGGGATATTGGCAATTTTTGCAAGAACCACTTCAAGGTCACTCATCTCAACCACTTTCTTGCGCTTTTTAGCAAGGTGAAACGACGCACCCACTTCATCAATCAAATCAATCGCAGAATCGGGTAAAAATTTATCGCTGATGTATTTTTTAGCCAGTTCCACAGAGGCTCTTATGACTTCATTAGGGTACTTGACACCATGATGTTTTTCGTAACTACCTTTAAGACCTTTAAGAATTAAGAACGAGTCTTCAATGCTTGGCTCTAAAACATCAATTTTGGCAAAACGACGGCTGAGAGCTTTGTCTTTATCAAAAAAATTGCGAAATTCCCCGTATGTTGTAGCACCAATACAACGAATTTTTCCCGAAGCAAGAGCGGGTTTGAGCAAGTTGGAAAGATCCATTGAACCACCACTCGTGGCACCTGCACCGACTATGGTATGAATTTCATCGATAAATAAAATTGCACCTTTTTTCGCTTCAAGTTCGGTTAAAATTTCTTTAAGACGCTTCTCAAAATCACCACGGTATTTCGTTCCAGAAAGAAGAGCACCCATATCTAGGGCATATACAGGGGTGTCTTTTAAAATTTCAGGAACAACTCCCTCACTGATTTTCTCCGCTAAGCCTTCAACAATAGCTGTTTTGCCCACGCCCGGTTCGCCCACAAGCAGAGGATTATTTTTCTTTCTTCGACACAACACTTGCATGACACGTTTCACTTCATCAGCACGCCCGATGAGAGGATCGATCTGTTTTTGTTTTGCGAGGGAAATTAAATCAAGGGTATATTTTGCCAGAGCGCTCTCTTTTTGTTCTGTGAAGCTTTGCTCTTTATTTTGCGGAGCACTGATTGCGGTTACTTCTTCAACAATGAGAAGTTTATCAACGCCTTGTTGGAATAAGAGCGAAACACAAAAGGCATTACTCTCATCCATCATTGCAATTAAAAGATCAAACACGCTCGCTTCAGACTTGCCCGCACTCTTGACATGCAACATCATTGACTCAACCACACGTGAAAGCGCAACCGTCTCTAAAGGCTCATAATTTTCTTCATTGGGAACAACCTGAGGATTGGCAACAAAGTATTTTTCCATAGAGCGCTGTAAGAAAGTAATGCTCAGCCCACAATTAATGAGAAGCTCAGCCACATGTTCATTGCTTAAGAGAGCAAAAAAGAGGTGATCAACGGTAATGTATTCGTAACGATGCTTCCTTACAAATGCAATGGCATCGTTGAAAACGAAATTGAGTTCTTGACTAACCATAATCTTCTCCTTTTTTACGTTATAACTTTAGAAAAAGAGTTACTCTTCTTCCATGATAGCACGAAGTGGAAATTGTTCCTCTTTTGCCATCTTTCGGACATGTGCCACTTTTGTCTCAGCGATTTCGTAGGTATAAACGCCACAAAGCCCTTTACCCTGTTCATGCACGCTGAGCGTAATTTCGGTTGCTTTTTCAAAACTATGATGGAAAATCTGCATCAGTACTTTAATGACAAACTCCATGCTACTATAATCGTCATTGAGCAATAAAACTTTGTACATTTTTGGCTCTTTGATCTCTATAGCTTCAATCGTTTCGTTTTGAAAGTCCCCTTCTAAATGGTGCATTTATTGCCTCTATTTTGCTGTAAGTTTGTCAATATCTTGTTGGATAATATCTAAACCAACTTTTCCAATATAAAACTTATTTTCAAGATTTGAAGGGTTGTAAATATCGGTTAATTTTTGATACTTACCCTCTTTAAGAACAATTTTAAACGGTACTTGCAATGTTCCCTTATACGCTATGTCTTGAACAATAGTCTCAACGATTTTTTTATTTTTGGGTGAGTTGGTAATGAAATAGTACGCATTGTATTTTGCTGCAAAATTCTCGACCACATACTCATCGCTGACTTCTTCAAAATAATTAAGACCGATGAGCATAACATCATCGCTGTTTTGAAGTTGAAAGTCCATCAAAGAAGGAGCCTCTTCTTGGCAAGGGACACAAAACGTGCCAAAAATATCGATCAAGACAATCTTACTTTCATCATCTTCAATCACAAAACCACCATTTTTACGAAGCAGTGTTAACTTTGCTCCCGAAACACTTTTAAGCTCAACTTTATCGCCCTCTTTGTAGGTCTCTTTGGCTGTAGAAACCGTTGATGTTTCCGAACCACATCCCAAAAACAGAAGTGCTGTCATAACCGCGATTAAACTGATTAATTTTTTCATGTTTACCTCATACTAACTTTTGGTTTATTCTACTTTGTTAAAATAAATAATATGTAAACTACTCTTTGTAAGCATGATTTTTCATAGCTGTTTTAGCTTCTCTTTGAGCATCTTTTTCTTTTAAGCTCTCACGTTTGTCATGCTCGTTCTTCCCACGTGCTAATGCTATCTCAACTTTAGCAAGATTTTTGGCATTAAAATAGATCGCAAGTGGCACGATGGTGAGCCCATCTTTGGCTACTTTCATATCCCATTTGCGTAACTGTTTCATATGTAAAAGCAATTTTCGAGGAGCCCTCTCGTTGGGTGCATAGTTCAAATTTGCCGTTGATAAATGCGAAATATGTGCATTGAGCAAAAATGCTTCCCCTTTGATAATCTTTACAAATGAGTCTTTTAAGTTGACTCGACCTTGACGTATAGCCTTAACTTCACTACCTTGAAGCACAATACCCGCTTCAAGTTTTTCTAAAATTTCATAGTCATGGAACGCTTTTTTATTGCGTGCGACAGCTTCACCCATTAAAACACCTCTTTGAGTCTAAAAAAACTGCTTCCGCTACCACTAAAAAACCATCCTTCTTTGGCATAAGCGCCAAGTTCAGGGTATGCTTTTAAACATGCAGGGAAAAGATCGTTGAGCTCTTCTTTACTAAACCTACTCAACAATTCAGGGCTCTTTAGTGCAATCATTTTCAAAGACAAAGCTTGATCCATAGATTGCAAGAAATATTCCCTGTAGGTTTTATATACCAGCGCTGTATTACATGCAAGTGGTGGGGTAAAGACCTCGATACCGAGTGCTTTTTCATCGAATTTTTCGACGATCTCACCTATGCCACTGACATTAGCACTCGCATACTGCGAAGCAAAAAAAGGGACATCTGCACCGACTTCACTTCCAAGACGCATCAAATCATCCAGGCTCAACCCCAAACCAGCGATTTCATTGAGCATTTTTAAAAACGTGGCACTATCACTGCTTCCACCACCCAGACCAGAACCTGTGGGAATCACTTTTTTGACATCTAAAGCAAAATCGCGCATTACCTGCTCTATCTCTTTAGAAAAGCCGTTTTGTTTCAGTACCGTAAACGTACGATAAAGCGTATTGTGTTCTAATTCACAATTAAAATCACCTATCAATTCAAAAGATTTCGTACTTTTTTTCGGCACAAAGGCAAGCGTATCAAATAAAGAAGGCACAAGCATAAAACGTGAAAGCAATTCATGGTAATTGCCACGCTTACCGATAATTTTAAGAAAAATATTAACCTTTGCGTATGCTCGATACTCCATTATTTCAACTTCGCACTTAGGCTTGCAAGCGCACTATGATTCGTATTTTTACTTGCTTCAATATTGGATTCTTTAATCGCTTTTTCTAACTCTTCACGAAGAATTAGCATATCTTTAGGAGCATCAAAACCGAGTTTGACCACGCCTTTTGAAATTTCAATGACACGAACCGTAATATTTTCATTTAAAACAACACCTTCTCCGATTTTTCGTGTGAGAATTAACATGTTACGCCTTTAGCGATAGTGAATTTAGGAGGTATTCTACTCCATTTGCGCTGATTTCTACAACGCTAAGCATCTCATCAATGAGAATTTGATAAATGCCTTCTTCTTTATTTTCAAAATTTTGAGCACTGAGCTTTCGACCCAAAAGTATATCTTGCGGTTCACTCAGATAACGATTACACGGCAGGTCAAGGTACTCAAGTGGGTTCAATGCTTTTTCATGCTCATAGAAAAAATCGCCTTCATTTAGGCGTTCTAAAGCACTCAAACACCCACTAAACCCCAATTGCTCAGCGATGAGTGCCCCGATACTTCGCACATAGCCGCCCTCAGAAATGGTAATTTCAAAGGTTAAAAAAGGATGCGCATAGTGAACTAAATGGCAGTCATAAATCGTACTGGTGATAGCTTTAAGCTCAAACGCTTGATCAGCACGAGCAAGATCATACGCACGTTGTCCTTCGATCTTTTTAGCCGAATATTTTGGCGGTAAATAGGTCTTTTCACCCACCATACTTTGCAATACAAAGTTGACAGAATCAGGATGAAACGGCATCATCTGCTCAACATGTTCAATTTTTTCGATGTCCAATGTAGGGCTTGATGCACCCATCCAAAGCGTTGCTCGATATGTTTTGGGTGCTTTTTTCAAAAAACGAAACAATTTTGTAAACTGTCCAAAAGCGATAATTAAAACGCCCTGTGCGAAAGGGTCAAGCGTACCGGAAAAGCCCGCTTTTTTAACATTGTAACGTCTCTTAATACGACTTAAAAAATGGTTTGAAACCATACTGGCAGGTTTGTAGGCAACAAAAAGGCGGTTATCCACTATATCTTCTCCACAAATGAAGCTAAAATATCCCTTCGTGTTCCGCTAAAGTTGATCTGCAATTTAAACTCACGCCCTACTTTGCTCACTTCTGTAACACGCCCCATACCAAAAATTTTATGTTTGACAAGATCACCTTTTTTGAATGACGTTGTTTTTTCCAAAATGAGACTGCCTTCACATACGCCAGCTTCCTTAAGAAAACGACTTTTGGTAAGCTCAGTTCTGCGACCTTTGTAAAAACGACTTCCTGAGAAACTGAGCGTCAACTCTTTTTTTGCACGCGTAATGGCAACATACCCAAGCCGTCGTTCCTCTTCGATGTCGCTACCGTCTCCTATGAGTGGGAAAAATCCCTCTTCCAACCCAATAACAAACAGATACTCAAACTCCAAACCTTTACTCGCATGAATACTCATAATCGAGATATTCTCGCTGTCAATTTGATCTTGATCGCTCTGCAATGCCAGCTCATTTAAAAAATCATCCACACCCATTTGAGGGTTTTGTTTCACATAGTCACGGAAAAGTCCGTAAAACTCATCAATGTTAGAGAGCCGATCCAGAGAATCGGGTTGATTGTTATAATACTCTTTAATCGAAAACGACTCTTCGATTGCATCGATCATATCATAGGTTGAATTTTCTTGAATGCTTTGCATATGCGCAATGTTTTGAACAAACTCTTTAAGCGCCAACGAAGCTTTTTTGGTCGCTTCTTTTTCGATGGCACTTTCATTACACGTAATATACTCATAAATGGACTGGCGATTGTCATATGCTGATTTAATAATACGCTCAATCGTCACTTTGCCAAGCCCCCGTTTTGGGCGGTTAATAATGCGTTTGATGGAAAAGTCATCATGAGGATTGGCAATGACACGAAGGTAACTGATGACATCTTTGACCTCAGCACGTTCGTAGAACTTCACACCGCCGACCATATTGTAAGGAATTTTCTCTTTATTTAGCCCCTCTTCCAGTGAACGACTCAATGCGTTGATACGGTATAAAACAGCGATTTCATTTGGACTTACGCCACTTTCAATCAACTTTTTAATGCGCTTCGCGATGGAGAGTGCTTCTTGATTCTCATCGTGTGAGTCCATCACATCGATAGCTTTGCCTTCCCCCTTGGTACTTTCAAGTACCTTACCAATACGTCCACGATTGTGCTCGATTAAGTCATTTGCCGCTTTAAGGATTTGGGTTGTTGAACGATAGTTTTTCTCTAACTTGACAATTTTGACATTATCAAACGACTCGTGGAATTCCAAAATATTTTTAATATTAGCCCCACGCCATCCGTAAATGCTCTGGTCATCATCACCCACAACACAAAGGTTACTGTGTGTATGGCAAAGCTTGCGAAGCAATTTGTACTGAAGTTCGTTGGTGTCTTGGTACTCATCAACCATAATGTATTGATAACGCTTACTGACTTCCTCACACAAAGCATCATCGCCTTCTAAAATCTTATACGGAAGCACTAAAAGATCATCAAAGTCAACTAAGTTATTGGATTGTAAGTAGTCTTCGTATTGTTCATACAATTTTGCAATGACTTGGTAACTTTTTTGTTCCGCTTTTTCCCATGCTACTTTAGGGTCAATCAGCGAAGTTTTATAACGTGAAATCTCACTGGAAATCATTCCTGTTGAAAGTTCTGTGTTGGTGCTAAAGCTCTTCAAGATACGCTTCTTATCATCCGTATCAATAACCACAAAGCTGTTTTTACGCCCAATTTTTTCAATATGAAACTTTAAAAAAAGTAGCCCAAATTTATGAAAAGTACATAAAAGTGGTGGATAACTATGCTCTTCAATCATCGCCATAGCACGCTCTCGCATCTCACTGGCTGCTTTGTTGGTAAATGTCAGTGTTAACGTATTTGCAGGAGGAATGCCCAAAGAGAGCAAATAAGCTAAACGCGAAGTGATCGTTTTTGTCTTTCCACTACCTGCCCCTGCCAAGATAAGTACAGGACCATCTACACACTTTACCGCATCTTGTTGTGATTCGTTTAACATCGCTAAATCTTGCATAGGTTCATCTACTTTTTTATGATATAAATTGTATTTATTATAGCAAAAAAAGTTTAAGCAAAACTCCATTGACTTTTTACAGGCAATTCGCACATATATAAGGCTGTCTTTTGAAAAAAATGTCTTATCTTTGTACATTGTTTTTACTATTATTTTTCGTTATAATCGTTTACAGTTATAAAAGAAACTTATAAGGATAATTCAATGCTGAAAGATTTCTCTAAAGTAGAAACCTTTTTAACGGTTGTTCGCGAAAAAAGCTTCTCTAAAGCCTCTAAAAAGCTTGGAATTAGCCAACCTGCGGTCACACAACAAATCAAACTTTTAGAAGAGTACTTAGACATCCAAATTGTCGATCGTAAAAAAAATGGCATTAAACTTACCACTGCGGGAGAAGAACTCTATAAGGTGGCCATAAAGCTTGAAAGACACCTTTTAGCAGCAGAGCGTGAGATGCTTCGTTTGGTCAATAAAGAGGTTATTTTTGTCCTTGGGGCATCACCCGTCATTGGTAACTACATCTTGCCAGATTTTCTCAATGACATTCAAGAAGCTATTAAAAACAATGTTATGCTCAAAGTAGAAGATGCTGTCGAAATTACGGAAAAGCTTCTCGATAGGAAAGTTGATTTAGCCCTTATTGAAGCGCCTATTTTTCAAGAAGGCATTATTTATCGTGAGTGGTTAGAAGATGAACTTGTCATCACATCTCGCTCGCCTCTGCCTAAAATAGTTAAAAAAGAGGACTTGCTCTCGTACAATTGGATATGTCGTGAAGAAGAGTCTAACACACGTAAAATCATTCATGAAACATTTGAAAAAATGGATGTGGACTGTAAAAGTTTCAAAGTAAAAAGTATTGTTACAAGCTCAACAGCAGTAAAACATACGCTTATGAAAGCAAGCATTGAAGACACACCTACGGTTTCAATTCTCTCTAAACATATTATTGCGGATGAAGTGGAAAAAGGGCTTTTATACACAACAAAAATGAAAGGTTTAAAACTCACCCGTATGCTTTACCTCTGCTACATCAAAGATCGTAAACACGATGCGTTGATTGACAATGTTATCAACTACATCATGAGCAAACAAGACATTAAAGCCTAGACTACTTTTTAATCAACTTATGATTGTTGGGATTGGACATAAAAGCTTCCATAGAGCGTTTAAGTCCCGTTCCTTTCGGTACTTGAACAGTCACTTTAGGTGGTGTACTTAAATTGATAAAAATAGGGATTTCCTCAATGACAACTTGCAAAATTGCATCAAGAGGTAAACTGACTAAAGAACCAAAATTATCATTTCCAAAACCTGCTTCAAAGCTGATTCTGCCATTGTAAATTTGTGTACTTTCAAACGTATACCCCGCTAGAAAAAACATGGTAATAGGTTTGAAATTTTGACGAATTTCAGAAGGTAAAGCAGGATCAAATGTAACATCCGAGATATTGGTCAAAATCGAAAAATTGACCCCCCGTTTAAGCAACTGCTCCAACACCTCTTTGGCGTGTCTTTTCATCAATCCATGAAACTCTTCACTTCCCAGTAAGTCTTCAAGCATCGCACATTCCTTTAAACTCTTTTAAGAGGGATTCTATTTCAGAAATACCTAATTGCCAAAAATGCTCATCTTCAATATCAAAACCAAATTTTTTGATCAATTCTTTAGGACTTTGGCTTCCTCCAGCACTCAGAAAGCTGGTGTAGTTTTGTACAAAGAGTACTTTGTCACTTTTTTTATAAAGTCCATAAAGCGCTAAAACAAGTAACTGCCCATAACTGTAGGCATAACAGTAAAATGGAGAGTGAATAAAATGAGGTATATAACTCCACCAAAGGGTATAATCTTTAGAGAGTGTAATACTTTTACCAAACATTTTTTGGCTCTCTTCTATCCAAAATTTATTAAACGTATTAAGGTCTAATTCTCCCTCATGGGCATGCACTTTACGCTCAAAAGTTGTGAAGTTAATTTGACGATACAACGTGGAAAAAATATCTTCAATTTTACTGGCATACAAAGAACGTTTTTCACTTGCGCTCAAATGATCTTTAATCGCATCAAAAACAAGCATCTCAGCAAAAACGGAAGCTGTTTCCGAAGTTGTCAAAGGCGTATCACTGCCAAGATAACCTACATCACGAGAAAGATACTGATGGATAGCATGTCCCAATTCATGGGCAAGCGTGAAAAGATCCCGTCTCGTATCGGTATGATTTAAAAGGACATACGGATGGGTTGCAGGGGTTGCAGGATGTGAAAAAGCACCCCCTCGTTTTTTATCTTTAGGGAAAACATCAATCCACCCTTTTTCAAATGCCATCGAAGCAATATCATAAAATTTAGGATTAAACTTTTGAAAGGCATCGAGGACTATCTGTTTAGATGTTGCAAAATCATACGTTGCATTGGAATCTTCCAATGGCGCGTAACGGTCATACTCATAAAGTTCAGGTAGTCCCAAAAGTTTTGCTTTAGTAGCGTAGTAGTCTTGCACTAAATGAAAGCTACTCTCCGCACTTTTAACAAGAGCATCGACACTTTTTTGTGTAATTTTATTGTCCATATGGCGTGGTTGTTCAGCATTTTTATAACCACGAAGTTCACACTCACTGGCAAGATCGGTTTTAATCATATTGAAAATATAGGCAAGAAGGGGTTGATGTGGTTTTAAACCCTTTGTAAAAGCATTAGCCGCCTTCTTTCTGACGTTGCGGTCTGCATCTTGGAGCTTACTAAGGATCTCCTCTTCTGAGAGTTTTTCGCCCTCATATGCAAACTTCAAACGGCTAAAGTGTTCATCAAAAAGTCTACTAAATGCAGACGCAGAGGTCATCTCTTTTTTCAGAAGAATACGCTCTTCTTTTTGACTCAGCTGATACGGCTTTTCTTCCATCAACGACTCTAAATAATAGGTATACATCGGACTAGCTGCAATCAGTTCTTCTTGTTTTGGTTTGGAAAGTTTGTTAAACTCAAGTTCAAAAAAGAGAAGATTTTCAGCAATGTTGGTATGGGCTTGTTGATATTTAGCGTAAAACCCACCATTGTCACTGTTCGTGGCAAATTTTAAAAACGCGTAGGTCATAATGCGCCCTAACTTCTCATTGATTGCTTCATACTCGCGGATTGACTCTAAAAATTCGTTTACGTGTAACTCTTTAAGTTTCCCACGGCAAATACATTCAAGACTTTTTGCACGCGACGCGGCATCCTTTAAATCTGCTTCCAATAATGCTTCATTTTCGTACAGTGCTGAGAGATCCCAATTCAAATTTTAGTCCTTAATACATACATTTTCGATAATACAAAACCCTATAAGTGCATTCATTATAGCAAATTTCTCGGCTTTTTGAAGGCTTTTAAGGCTCAAAACTTCAGCTTTAAGCAGTCCACTGGCTAATAATCTTGCTCGGGTAGTGCCTTCTAAAAGAGGACGAAGTGGTGTTTTCCATTCGCCATCCAAGAAGAGCGCAATATTTGCAATACTCGTATCTTTGAGTTCGCCATTCCATGTAAACAGAACATCATCAACACTGGAGTTTAAATGTGTATTGAATGCTTCTCTATTGCAGTATTTAAACGCATAATCTATATTCGCTTCCACACAGGCAAATGTTTGAATACGGCGTGGAATGTAGGAAATATACTCAATCTTTTGAATCTGGGCGTCGTATTCAACCCGCACTCTACCTGTAAAATTTTGAGGTGGGGTTACGTATTCACTGAGTGTTATTTGATGCGTTTTCCCATACAATTCTTTTCGTGTTTTATCAAACCGTGCTTGGTGAAAGGTGAGATGTTGCACAGCTCCATCAACCGATTTTAATGTTTCAAAACACGGGAATATAGACTTTGTCACACAGTTCATCGTACTCCTTTGAAGCATCACTTAAAAGCGTTATGCCTCCACCACTTTTAAAGACATACCCCTCTTTCGCTTTTTCTAAAAAGCGGATCATCACGGCACTATCCAAACTCTCTCCATCATAGACGCCAAAAACACCTGTAAAAAAGCCTCGATCATACCCTTCAATACGCTCAATAATCTCCACACTGCTGCGTTTAGGCGTCCCACTGATCGAACCTGCTGGAAGCAATGTTGCGATAATATCTCCGACACGATCATGCCAATTTTCGTCCAATTTTCCTGTAATTTTGGAGCTAACTTGAAGAAGCTCTTTAGTGCCAGCTTGAATTTTTTCAATATAACGAAACTGCTCGACACGCACCTCTTTTGAGACCATAGAAAGATCATTGCGTAAAAGATCAACGACCATCACATGCTCCGCTTTTTCTTTTTCATCGGTTAAAATGATCTCTTCTGCCTTGTGAACAGATGCATCAATCGTACCTTTCATCGGATACGTACTAATCTGATTGGCTGCAATCTTAACAAAACGCTCAGGAGAAAAACAGACGAATTTTTCTTTATAACAGAGTTTAAATGGAGCATTCGCACTGTAAAAAAGGGTTTTAAGATCACAAGAGAGCTTTACGTCTGTAGGCGCTGTAAGATTAAGCATATACGTATTTCCCGCTTTAATCTCTTCGATGACTTCTTCAACATGTTGAGAATGATGTTTTTTGTTTGGATAATTTTTTTGCCAAACAAATTTTTGACATATAACATCATTCATAGCATTGGTTTGAGTTTGTAACTGGTATAAAATGTCGCTTTCTAATGTTGTTAAAGTAGCGACATAAAAGTGCTTGGCAGCATAGTCGATGACAAAGAAAAAAGGCTCTCGAATTTTTCCAAAAGCATTGAGTTTGGAAGCAAACTCAATGTTCAATCAATTTCTCCAAAACCGCCATTCGTACGGCTACACCGTTTTTAACTTGCTCTAAAATTTTTGAACGTGGATCTTTCATCATAAAATCATCCACATCAACATTGCGGTGTACGGGACCTGGATGAAGGATGATAATGTCACGATCTCCCATCAATTTTGACGTAATACAAAAATCAGTTCCATAGTCCTTGAGTGATGCGTAAATCTGATTGGCATGACGCTCCGTTTGAGCACGTAAACTCATAATAACATCAACTTCATCAATGACCTCTTCAATACGGTGATACACACGAAGATCTGTTTGAGGAAGGAAATGCGGTGGTCCTACCAAAATCACTTCAACACCCACACGAGCCAAAAGCTCGATATTGCTATTCGCAACACGTGAATTTTTAATATCGCCAACAATCGCTACTTTCTTGCCTCTAACATCACCAAAATGGCGTTTCATGGTAAAAAGATCCAATAATGCTTGTGTTGGGTGCGCGTGAGCGCCGTCTCCGCCATTGACAATCGGGCAATTGACATAGTTGGCTAAGATGTGTGGCACACCTGAGCTTTTATGACGCACCACAATGGCATCAGGCCCCATCGCATCGAGGTTTGCCGCGGTATCAAAAAGGGTCTCGCCTTTGCTAGAAGAGCTACGTGAGACATCAAGACTCACGACCATCGCACCAAGGCGTTTTGCCGCTATTTCAAAACTACTGCGTGTTCTGGTTGAATTTTCAAAAAAGATGGTGATGACCGTTTTGTTTTTCAAAATTTCTCGTGGTTTTTCATCCAAAAATTCTGTTGCACGTTCAAGCAACTGCTCTATCTCTTCCAACGAAAAATCTCGTGTATTAATCAAATGGTTCACGCACCGCTCCTTGATGATTTTGCAAAAATAATAACAAATTTTGACTGTAAGTTTCGTTAACACTTCATTCAAATCACTGTGCTACAATTCGAAAAAAAGGAGAATACATGAAAAAAATCTTTTATGCGCCACTTCTACTTTTAGGTCCTCTCCTTTATGCAGAGAGTATGAGCTTTCAAGAAGAGGTTCGCGTTATTACAAGTAAGCCAGAATATCGCATGGTCACATCTCGTGTTCCTTATCAAGAGTGCTGGGATGAACAAATTGAAACACACTATGCTCCTGCACCTCAAAGTAACGATGGTAGCGGTGTTGTGGGTGGCGTTCTTGGCGGTGTTGCAGGTGGTGTTTTAGGGCATCAAATTGGCAGTGGTAGAGGCAATACAGCCGCAACTGTGGGTGGTGCGATTGTGGGAACATTGGTAGGTAAAAATTTGGCTGAGCAAAACAGTTATTCGCCACCTCCTCCTCCAACGTATCGCACAGAAAGACGTTGTACAACCCGTTATGAGGAGAAAAGTGCAGAAAAATTTATGGGATACCGCAATACGGCAACCTATAAAAATCAATCTATTGTGAAATATTCTGACCAACCACTAGAGTTTATCCACATTACTGTCACGGTAAACTACTAAACTCTCAATAATTTCATTCATATTTTCTTGGAGTGAAAGCACTCTGCCAAATAGTTTTTTGAAAAATGGCAGAGTGATTTCATCAAAAGAGCCACGATCTTCTTTAAAATTAATACACCACTCATAATCATCAACCCCCAAACTATCCAAAAGATGAAGATTGAGTAAGACATCGTTGATGCACCCTAATTTATCGTGCCCAACAAGCAATGTTTTAGCATTAAAGAGACGAATAAAATCGTACATGTAAAGGTCTTCTTCTATGGGGACTAAAAGTCCACCAGCCCCTTCAATAAGGACAATATCACACAACGCTTCAATCTTCGCATAAGCGCTCTCCAACAGCTCAAGACTCACCTTCTTACGCCCTTTTGCAACATAAGGTGCAGCGGGAAGTTCAAATTGATACGGTGTAATATCACGGAGTTTAAGGACTTCAAGTGCAGGATTAAGGCGCTTAGCAGTTTCAAATAACAGTGTAGCATCTTGAGGATGTGTCACAACACCCGTTTCAATAGGCTTCATTACACCTACTTTTAATCCTTTGGCAGACAAGGCTTCAAGAAGTTTGAGTGTGGTATAGGTTTTGCCAACATCGGTATTGGTCGCAGTAATAAAAATTGGAGGGTATTTCATGAGAACTCTTTTTTGCGTTATTATAACAAAAAAGCCTTAGAGAAGGCGCTAAGAAAGCGCCTTTCTTCATACATTAACCCAGTAAATAACGTGTTAAAAAAGCAAGAGAAGCCGCTACAATGTGCGGTGCTCCATACAGAAAAGTTGCAAAAACTTGTACTAAAATACTTTTTTTAAGCTTCATTCCAAAAATAAACAATGTCCCGATAAACGTCGTTGCAAAAATATAAGAGAGCGCATGGGTTAACCCATAACTAGGATCGTGCTTTAAGCTTACCAGAAACAGTGTAATAACATAGGTTGCAATAAAAAAGCCTATGATATTGGGAAGCGTTTCATAGCGTTGAAACTTCTCGTAAAAGTCTTCAATGCTTGGATTGGGCAAGCCAGCAGCTTCTTTGAGTTTTTTAGATGCGATAGCTCTTTTTTCAAAAAAAAGAAACGCAATCAAGCTGAAAACAACACCAAGTGGAACAATCAAAAATAACGCATCCATACCAAACTCCTTGTGACAATTTCGTGATACAAGATGATTGTAACGATGGTTTGTTTGTTGGTTGCTTAAAAGGATTAATTAATGATAATTTAGTCTATTTAAATCGTACTGGAACACAAAAGTCCAAATCAAACGACTCATCAGCATTGATAAAATGGTTTTCGAGGTAGAGAGCAAAAGAAGGCAGTGCCGCTTTTTCATAAATACTTTTAGGTAACCATTCGTGGTAGATCACATCCATAAACTTTTTAAGATCCCCATAAACACCTTGCAATGAAAAAACCGCACAAAACGTTTGAGGAATACACATGACACCAATTTCGCCACTTCGGTAAAATTTTTTTCCAACAGGAAGCTCTAAACATGCCACGTAATGGCACTGAGCAGACTCGACAAAGCGTGGATTACTGTGATGTAAGCCTATCATGCGCTGTTGATTAAAATCGATTCCCTGACGCAATGACCACTCTTGAAGCTTTAACCACGCCATTTTAATGCTTCGATCATACCCTTTATGTCTTACGTACGCAACATCAAAACTAGGCATCGAACAAATTTTTACTTGTAACGGTTTATGCGAAAAACTCAAGTCTCTGTTTTCGTTAGCAATATCTACCTCACGCCATTTGGTAGGCGTAACACCAAAATTTTCTTTAAAGGCTTGTGAAAAAGAGGCATTGGATGTAAACCCAACTTCATGCATAATATGCGTAATCGTAGCATCAGGATTAAAAAGCAAAAGGTTAGCAGCATGTTCAAGTTTAACACGCTTAATGTAAGCATGTAAACTCTCTTTGGTAAGATCTTTAAAAATGCGATTAAAATGAAACGGTGATGTTGCAACTAACGTCGAAAGCTCATCCACAGAAAAATTCTTTTCAATATCTCCGTGAATGTAAAACAGTACTTCATTCACACGTTCAATATGGTCATTTTTAGTCATCTGTTTCATAAAACAATTATAGCACAAATGGACAAAACAAATCCCTCATTTTATGTGGCAATGCAGATGACTGAACGCTATAATACGATACATTTTTTATAAAGGCTAAGTCAATGCAAACTAAATTTGCAAAACGTGTTACCACAGCATCACGTTCATTTACACGTACTATCTTAGATTTAACGGCGCAAAGCTCCATTATTTCGTTTGCAGGAGGACTTCCAGATGCAGCACTTTTTCCACGAAAGAACATCGAGAAACATGCAAAAGAGCTCTTTGAAACAGCAGACAATCGCTTGTTTCAATACAGCAATGCATCAGGAGTTGAAGCGCTTAAAGTAGAAATTGCTAAAAAATATACCCATACAACATCGGCAGAAATTATGTTGACCAATGGCTCACAACAAGGGCTTGATTTGGTATGTAAAACATTTTTAGATGAAAAAGATTGTATTATCGTTGAAGACCCAAGTTACCTTGCTGCACTTGGACTTTTTCATATGTACAACGCTACGATTAAAGCCGTTCCACTCACTTCTAAGGGTGTCGATACAGAAGCGTTGGAAATTTTATTTAGAGATTATTCACCAAAATTTTTCTATACAATTCCTATTTTTCAAAATCCAACAGGCTATTCTTACACATTGGAAAATCGTAAAGAAGTTGTACGAATTGCCCAAAAATACAATGTCATTTTACTTGAAGATAGCCCATATGAAGCACTTCGATATGATGGTGTACAAACTACGGCATTTGCTGATTTATTGCCTGAACTCACTATTGCCTTGGGTACATTTTCAAAAACACTCGCCCCTGATTTTCGCATCGGTTGGATGAGGGCACCTAAAGAAATTATCAGCGCATTAACGCTTAGTAAAGAAAGTACAGATTTACAAAACTCAAAGTTTTTTCAACATATTTGTGCGTTAATGATGCAAAGTGGTGAACTGCAAGAGCACACCAAAACGTTGATCGAATACTACCGTCCAAAACGCGATGCGATGGTAAAAGCACTGCATGAACTTTTCGGAGATAGCATTGAATTTATCGTACCAGAAGGTGGTATGTTTATTTGGGTAAACTTTAAAAAATGCGATGACAGTATGAAGCTTTTTGATGTGGCTATTAAACAAGGTGTAGCGTTCGTTCCAGGAAGTGTGTTTTTTGCGGATAAACGTATCAGCTCTTACGGAAGGCTCAACTATACTAATTCAAGCTTAGAACAGATTGCAGAGGGTGTACAAAAACTCTTTGAAGCGTATCAAAACCTAAGCTAAATTCCCATTTTACAGACAATGCTGCCAAGGCTTGCCCCAACAGCACGGGCTACCACATTACATTTCACTTTAAAAAGAAAGAAAATAGGTAGCCCTTTAACTTCACCTAAACACTCATAATTCCCCATGCCTTTGGAAATAATACACTCGGCTCTTTCAAAAATTCCACGTGCATTTTCATTCATCAGCTCCAACACAAGCCCGGGAGTCGGCACGCCACTATCAACGATGTTTGCAACTTCATCCATTCCAGAAGCCTGTGCATCTTTAGAGATAAGGTCATTAATAATAGGTCGCCCTCGTACAAAATAGTAAACATCAAGGCTAGGAAAAAGCTCTTTGATAGTTTGAATATAAAGCTTATCAAAAATCTCTTCACCGGCATTATCCGCTAAATAAACCAATGTTTTTGTGTTACGTAATTGTGCCTCAAGAGCTTTAAAATCATCAATAGCAAACGGAGTATGATAGATTTTTTCAAGCTCCTCTTCAAGATCATAGAGCATCACAGCAGCTAAATCAATCACATTACCCGCAACGGCTGTTTTCGTTGCTTCAAAGAGTTTATTAGAACTTGCCTCAATTTTCTGCTTGCATAAAGGAATAAAAGCTTTAGCTTTGAAAGAAGAGTCTTGTTTAAATTCAGCGTACAAATCTTCCACGTTCAATAATGATGCCATTGCTTCATACAAAGGAGCCGCATTGTGAGGAGGTGTTTGATTCATATCAAATATTTTGATCTGCTGATGTGCTAAAACATCAATCGCTTGACGCTGTATATCCGTTACATGTAAAATATCACAGACACGCTTTGTTTGATCATAAATACAAGTTAAACAATGTTCGTGTAGTTTCATGAATTTCTTTTAAAGTTAAGTGGGAGAGAAAAGAGGAAAACGGCAGTAACAAAAAGTTTGCTACTGCCCAAAAATAATTATTTTCTAAGTTCTTTAATTTTTGCAGCTTTACCACGTCTATCTCTAAGATAGAAGAGTTTCGCACGTCTTACAATACCACGTCTAAGAACAACGATCTCATCAATGCTGTCAGAATAAATTGGGAAGATTCTCTCTACACCAACGCTGTTTGCGCCAATTTTTCTTACCATAAAAGTTTCGCCTGTACCCGTACCACGTCTTGCAATACAAACACCTTCAAAATTTTGAATACGTTGTTTATCGCCTTCAATAATTTTAACAGCAACTCTTAAAGTGTCACCTGCTCTAAATGCAGGAACATTCTTCTCAGAAATCTGTGCTGCTTCAAAAGCTTCAATATATTTATTTCTCATCTATTATCCTTTTTGTTCATTCTAATGCTTCACGCTAAAGCGAGAAAACAGATCGGGTCTGAAGTATTTTGTTTTAGATTCAGACATTTTATTTTTTAAGCTTGTGATTTTAGCGTGGTTTCCCTTTAAAAACTCTGAGGGCACTGATTTATTTTCATAAATTGGTGGCTTTGAGAAACACGGTGCCTCTAAAAGTGGGCTCTCAAAACTCTCCATACTCAAAGAATCCTCGTTTCCAAGAACACCTTTTATATTGCGACTAATCGCATCACTCATCACAAGACTCGGAAGCTCTCCTCCCGTTAAAACATAATCACCTATGCAAAAAAGCTCATCGGCAAATGTTTCAATAACACGCTCATCTATTCCCTCATAACGTCCACTTACAAAAACCAAATGCTTTTTTGAAGCCAATCGTTTTGCATCATTTTGCGTAAAAAGTTTTCCAGATGGAGTTGGAAAAATGATATACGCTTCACTTGATTCGTGTTTTATCTCACGTAAAAGGTCAAACAAGGGTTGAGGGAAAAGCACAAGCCCTGCTCCGCCACTGGCTTGGTAGTCATCAACTTTGCCATGTTTGTTATTTGTATAATCTCTTGGATTAGAAAAATCAACACTTAAAAGCTCTTTTGCAATGGCACGTTTAAGAATGGAGTCTTCAAAATAAGAAGAAATCAATCCTTCAAAGAGCGTTACATACGTAAAACGCATTAGGAGTTCTCCAGAATTCCTAAACCATCTTTGCTTAGTACCTCTTTTTTTGCCTTATCAAACATAATAATATACCGTTCAATGTAAGGTAAATAAAATGTTTTTGCAAACCCTTTTTTCACCAAAGCATCATTCGTTTTTATGACTAAATAATCTGTCGTAGCAATGCGTTCTATCTCATCAACAACACCCAGAAGTGTTCTATCTTCATCAACGACATTGGCATCAATTAAATCAAACCAAAAAAACTCACCCTCTTTAAGAGCACACTCTTGGACTGAATTTTCTACCGTTGTCAGTAAAAATGTATTGACAAGTTTAGCGGCATCTTCTCTGGTTTGATAGCCAACAAATGAGATAAGCCCACGAGGCTGGTTAAAAGAAAAAACTTCAAGTATCTCACCCTTTTGGGTTTTAAACTTTTTGCCTTTTTTAAACTGCTCGGGGAAGTCACATTGAAGGTGAAGTTTAAGCTCACCTTTTAAGCCCACGAGTCGCCCAACTTGAGCGACTTCAATGAGAGAAGATTGATTATTCATCGTTAGCTTTGACAGTCACTCTGTAAGATATACCGTCTTTTGCTTTACAACCAGAAATAAGTGTCTTGAGCGAATTGATCATCTTGCCATCTTTGCCAATCAACTTACCAGTATCAACTTTATCTGCATAGATGACAACTTCGCAAAATGTTCCATCAACATCACTTCGCTCGACACGTACACCTGCTGGATTGTCTACCAAAAGTTTGGCAAACTCTTCGAGAAATTTGTCAATCATGATTATTTACCTGTGATTTTAGCAACCCTGTCACTCATCTTTGCGCCAACGCTTTTCCAGTAAGCAAGTCTCTCAGCATCAAACTTAACTGTTTGAGGATTGCTAAGTGGGTTATAATAACCGATAGTCTCGATTGATCCACCATCACGTTTTTTTCTGCTGTCTGTTACGACGATTCTGTAAAATGGAGCTTTATTTCTACCCATTCTTGTTAATCTTACAACTGTTGCCATTTTTATGGTCTCCTTAAATTTTTTTACGACTTAGATTTGCATGTAAATTTTACATGCAAATATAAACCGTCACACCCTAACGAAGGTGTGCGTGTTTACTTTGTGAAAGCATATTTTGAAGATCTTGCATTCCCTTTTTACCTGAGAATTTCTTTGCCATCTTTGCTGCATTATGGAATTGTTTTAAAAAGCGATTGACTTCCACTTGAGAAAGACCTGAACCTTCTGCAATTCTTCTTTTTCGACTGTTATTGAGCAATTCTGGATCTTCACGTTCTTTTTTAGTCATAGAGCCTATCATTGCTTTGATGCGCTTCATCTCAACCGAATTTTCCATATCGACATCTTGGAGTTTTCCAGCCATCTGCGAAAGACCTGGAATCATTCCAATCAGTGATTTCATGCTACCCAGCTTTTTCATCTGCTCCATTTGCTCTAAAAAGTCGTTGAAGTTAAATTCACCTTTTTTAATCTTCTTCGTTAAAGCCTTAGCTTGTTTTTCATCGATAATTGAACTCGTTTTTTCAGCCAAGGTTTCAAGATCACCCTCGCCCATCAAACGACTGACAATTCGATCAGGAATGAAGTGCTCTAAATCTGCAACTTTCTCACCTACACCGATAAAACGAAGCGGTACATTGGTCTGCTCAGCAATACCCAGTGCGACACCACCTTTACCATCACCATCAAATTTACTTAAGATAACACCACTAAGGGTAATCTTCTCATGGAAAGTCACCGCACTTTTAACCGCATCTTGACCCGTCATAGAGTCAGCGACATAAAAGATTTCATCAGGTGTCACATCTTTTTTGATAGCTTCAAGCTGATCCATAAGTTCTGCATCAATCGCTAAACGACCTGCTGTATCGATTAAAACGACATCATACAAACCCTCTTTAGCTTTTTTCATCGCATTTTTCGCAATTACGACTGGATTTACCGTTGCGTCTTCAAAGTAAAGATCAATTTCGTTAGCCGAACAAAGTTGGCGTAATTGCTCAACCGCAGCCAAACGCTGAAGATCACACGCTACGACTAAAACTTTTTTTTGTTTCAATTTTAAATAATTTGCTAATTTTACAGTAGTGGTTGTTTTACCACTTCCTTGCAAACCTACCATCAAAACGGTTGTTGGTGGTTTCGGAGCGAAGATAAATCCTTGGCGTCCTTGTACTGTTAATATTGTTGTTAAGTTTGTTTTTAAAGAACGTAAAAAATTATCTTTTCCAATTCCTTTGGCTTTCGTATCAAGTTCAACTTGGCGCACTAAATCACGTACAATTTTATGATGCACGTCAGCTTTTAGAAGCGCTTTTTTAAGGTTTTCTAAAGCACTTTTTAAAGATTTTTCATCATCACTGAAACGTATTTTATTAATCGCTAATTGAAACGAATCGGTTAAAACCTCAAACACAAACTATCCTTTTCATCTATTCACATGTACTCTCTTTTTGCAAAGGAGTGAAATAATACACAACAAATACTTTAAACTAAATTAAACCTTAAAATATATGGGCTATTCTAGAAGTTAAAGCTGGCAATATATTCCTATTTTAGGGCTTTTGAAGCCATCTCTTTTATTTTGTCAAATGCTAAATTTAATAAAATCTTCAGGTTCTTTTGTTTGAAAAATATATCCTAACAACATAATTTTTGAAGCATGCAACATCAAACGCTTATGAGGACGCCCACCGTATTCCGTATCTCCTAAAATAGACGCTCCGATACTTTTAAGGTGAACTCTGATTTGGTGTGTTCTGCCTGTTTCAATGGAAACTTTAATTTTAGAACGCTTACCTTCAATCATCAAAGGCTCAATATGGCTAATGGCTTCTTTACCTTCTGGACTAATTTTACTGTAGGCTGTATTCCCTTTTTTAATGGTCATGATTGGCGCGTTAATAGTCATTGCTTCAACGACTTTTGCTTCAACAATAGCAAGATACTCTTTTTGAACCTCTTTTTTCTTAAAAGCATTGACTGCTTTTATGCGAAATTCATCATCTTTGGTTAAAAGTAAAACGCCACTGGTTTCACGATCAAGCCTGTGCAAAAGAGGTAATTTTTTTATCTCGGCAACTTCTTCAGATGTCATAAATGCAGGTTTATCAACCGCCATAATAAATTCATCTTCAAATAAAACTTTGATAGGTGCAATTTTTTCAATTTTAAAGGTACTACTTTCGCTTAATTCTCCACGCGCTACGCTCACTTTTTTACCCGCAGTGTATACAACACCTCGATCAATAAGATCTTTTGCAGCACGGTTAGAGATGCCCTCTTGTTGGGCTAATAATTTATATGCTTTTTCCATTTTATTTTCCTAATATTTGCTCGAGTAGTGGCTCAATGTCACTACGATGAGAGATAGTACTGTGAGGATATTCCTCAATACGATCAAAAACGTTTTTTAACTCTTCAACTTGACAGGTAATGGCATTTTCAACTAATTCAAAAAGCACTTTTTGGTTGAAAATAAACGCACCACTAATAATTTTTGTCTTAAAATAAGCAGGTTCCAACGGATTATGCCCACCAATACCATCAATAAAAGAGCCACCTAAAAGAACCACATCTGCAATGGCATAAAGATTATTCAGTTCGCCCATCTTATCACATAAAATAATATCAGAATCAATCGTTGTCTGTTCTGACAAACGTGCATACGATTTGCCCGCAGTAAGGGCATACTCGGTTAAGAGTTTATCCACTTTGCTAAATCGTTCTGGATGCCTTGGTACAACAATTAATTGATCTTCTGGGCATAATGTCAAATGCGCTAAAAGCAAATCTTCTTCACCTTCGTGCGTACTCGCCATCACGATCACTCTTTTACCTTGCGCTTTAACATACGTGTGAGTTACTTCGTAGTGACTAAAGACTTTTATATTACCGCTCACACGAACTTCTTTAGCGCCCAAAAGCTTAAGTCTTTGCTCATCTTGGTCGCTTTGTGCAAAAACAAGATCAATATGGCTAAAAATCCAACGATAAAACCAAGCAAATCGTTGATAAGAGACATTTGAATTATCCGAAATACGGGCATTGAGTAAAACCGTTTTCATCCCTTTTGCTTTGGCTACAATAAAAAGAAGTGGCCACAGCTCAGCTTCCATCACAATCAATACTTTTTGATGCACCATCCAAAAGGGTAAAAAAATTTCAAAAGGCAAATAACGAACTTGCACTTTAGAATGTTTACATGCTTCTTTAAATCCTGTTTGCGTTATAACACTAATGCGTACATCTAAGGGTTCTATTTTGTCAATAAAAGGACTTAAAGAACGCACTTCACCAAAGGAACAGGCATGAAACCAAATGCCACCCTCCGCAAAGCGAGGATTGTTATTCAAAAAAAAACGAGCGGGGATAGAATGCTGATATTTAGGCTTGAAGCGAAGATACAGTAAATAAGGCAACGCTGCAAAATAAAGGAGCGCTGCCAAGATGTAATAAAAAAAGCTCAAAGCTTATGCCTTAGCTTCCTCTTCTATCTCTTTGTATAAAATACGTCCACAGTGTGGGCATGTAACAATGTCATCTTGTTTTAAAACAGCTGCATATGTCTTATCATTCATACGCATAAAACAGCCATAACATGCTTGCTTTTTAACAGGCACAACGGTTGTATTTTCAGCCCATTTACGGATTTTTTGATAAAATGTCAAGATTTTTTGGCTCATTTGTGTCACTAATTCATCTTTTGATTGATAAATATTTCTGCGTTCTTCTTCGATTTGTTGAATCTGTGAATCAATAGATGCTTTAATTTCTTCTGCTTCTTTAACTGCATCTGCAATTTTTTCTTGTAATCCTGCAATATTTGTTTGTTTTAATTCAATGATTTTGTCTAAACGATTGATCTCATCATTGGCAAAGTCACACTGCTCTTTTGAAATTTCCTCTTCAAGCTGAAGTGCTTTAATCTCTTTAGCTGTTTTAACGATAGAGCTTTTTTTAGCAATCTCTTTAAGCTTTGCTGAAAGTTCTGCAAGGTGTGATTCATTTTTTGATTTTTTGAGTTTTGCGTCTGCGATATCTGCTTGGAAAGACTCAGCTTGGAGTTTTAAATCTCTCTCTTTGTCTAAAGAAAGCTTCAACATTTTCTCAACTTTGGCAATTCTTGGGCCAAAATCGTCGATCTCTTTGTCTAACTTGGAAAGCTCAATTAACTGTTCTAAATACTTATTCATATGTTATGTGTCCTCTATTTATACTCAAACGGATTTTTAGAATTTGACATTATAGCCTTTAATGGCAAATTTTTCAAATAATTGGCTAAACACTCTGGGAAATAGCGCTCGGACTCAAAGTGACCTATGTCAATTAATGAGAGGTTATTTTCTTTTGCCTCTAAAGCTTGATGGTATTTTAGATCACCACTTAAAAAACAATCTGCTTCGATTTTGGAGATTAAATCACCTCCAGATCCTGTCGTAAGTGCACATCGTCCAATCCACTCTTTCGCTCGTACGATTCGCAGATTTTCAATACCAAACACCTGTTTGACATGTAACGCAAGATCATCCAAACTTTGGTTGACATCACAATATGCCACAAATTCTTTACTCTCTTTGATCTCAAAACCAAGTTTTGAAGCCACATACGCATTGAGATGAGAAAGATCAAAATTGGTATGCATGGCTATCAAGCTTATCTTTTTTTGAACCATTTTTTGGATCAAATTGGAAGGATATTTTGCAAAGTTAAGCTGTTTTAAACCACTAAATATCAGTGGATGATGCGTTATAATAAGTGAATTGGGAAGAACTTCTTCGAGTAGCGAGCTGTCCACATCCAAGCTTAGGTAGATTTGCGCTATAACATCATCCTTGCTTCCGATCAATAACCCGCTGTTATCCCAAGCTGCTTGAGAAGCAAAAGGGCTTAAGGCATCTAAAAAGTCGTAAATGTCACCTAAGCGCATCAACCTACTACTTCTTTGTATTTAACAGCGCACCCTTTGGCAAGTTCACGAATTTTCAAGATGTAATTTTGACGCTGCGTTACAGAGATCGCTTTACGGGCATCAAGAACGTTAAACGTATGAGAAGCCATCAAACAATAATCATACGCAGGCAACGGCAAATTCTCTTCAAGACAGCGTTTACATTCAACTTGCGCATTTTCAAACTGATCAAACAGCATAGAAACGTTGGCGATTTCAAAGTTGTATTTACTAAATTCATACTCACTTTGTTTGTGCACATCACCATACGTTGTCACACCAAATTGGTTTTCGTTCCAGACAAGATCAAAAACAGACTCTTTCTCTTGCAAATACATAGCCAACCGCTCAACACCATAGGTAATTTCGACCGATACAGGATTACACGCAATGCCACCGACTTGTTGAAAATAGGTAAACTGCGTAACTTCCATACCATCCAACCAGACTTCCCAACCAAGACCCCATGCACCCAGTGTTGGCGATTCCCAATTGTCCTCAACAAAACGAATGTCATGCTTTTTAATATCAAGACCTAGCATTTCAAGGCTTTTAAGGTAAAGCTCTTGAATGTTATCGGGGCTTGGTTTGATTAATACTTGAAACTGATAGTAACTTCCCAAACGGTTTGGATTTTCACCATACCTTCCGTCTGTTGGTCTACGACTTGGTGCAACATACGCTGTTGCCCAAGGTTTGCTGCTTAAGCTTCTTAAGAACGTTGCATTGTGAAATGTACCAGCGCCTGCTGGCATGTCATAGGGCTGAACTATGGTACAGCCTTGATCTTGCCAAAAAGTTTGGAGGTTTAAAAGCATTTGACTAAAAGTTAACACTATCTTTTCCTTTTACATGTAAAAATTATTTCGTTGGTGGTGTGTAACTTTCCACCGCTTTATTCCACATCATTTTGTATTTTCGCTTGGTAAATTCAAGCTCATCTTGTAACAATTCCAATTGTTTGGTAAGCGTTTCAATGACTTTGCGATCTTCATCACAAAGCTCTTGTACGGAGAAAAGAGCTTCTTTTAAAAAGTGATTTTCGCCTTTGAGTGCATCCAATGTCTCTTCTTTTGCATCTAAGACTTTTTCATGCAAGCTTAAAATTGCCCCAACGGTTTTTTCAACAAATTCAGAGCTCATGGTGACTGAAGAGCTTTCATAAGCATCCTCAAGTACAATTCCACGTGTTGCAGGAATGAGTGCTTGCGCACTACGACTTACCTCAACAAAACATTGTCCCTCTTCTTCTTTGGATATTAGTTTGCCCTCATCAATTAATGACTGGATGGCAGAAATATCCAAATTGACTAATTGACTAAACTCTTCAATCTCCAACCAACTGTTCATTGTGCCACCTTTTAGATGATTACTTCAATTCCCATTGAATCTGTTTCGACTTTTTTTGCTTTTAAAATACGATCTTCTTTAAGTTTTGCAGCTAACTCTTCATCCGCAAGGGCTAGAATTTGCATTGCTAAGTACGCACTGTTTACTGCACCTGCTGAACCAATAGCTACGGTACCTACTGGCATACCCCCTGGCATTTGAACGGTACTTAAAAGAGCGTCCATACCTTCCATAACACCCCCTTTCATCGGAACACCAATGACGGGTTTTGTAGTGAGTGAAGCAACAACACCTGCTAAGTGTGCTGCCATACCTGCTGCTGCAATAAAGACCTTAGCACCTTTTGCTTCAGCATTTTTAACATACTGGTGGGTTCGCTCTGGACTTCTGTGTGCCGAAGAGACGATGATCTCATGCATAACACCAAATTTTTCAAGTGTCTTTGCACACTCTTCCATGACGGTATAATCACTTTTACTTCCCATTATAATAGAAACGAATTTCACGCCTTATCCTTTTGTTTTTGCTCTTAAAAATGTAAATCCAGGTAACGTTGTCGGTAATACAATAGCATTGACATTGCCACTATGAATCTCATCAAATTCTTTACCACTTGGTGTTTGAAGCTTCGTAAAACATACTTTCCAAACATCTTCTTCTTTAAAAATTCTACCGATTTCATTATCTACTGCCTCAACGTTGACATGTGATGGCATAATCAGCTCATAATTTACATGCAACGATAAAACATCTTTGCAAAGACAGTTTGTTCCATCTTCACTCACTTGTGCAATCACTTGATGGGTGCCCTCACTTATGGAGTGTGCTAAGTTTTGCGTATCATTTTTTTCGAACGGACGATTGACAAGATAACCTTCGCTAAAGCCTCTATTTTTTGTAGTGTCTAGCTCTTTAGTATATTTTTCAGCATCAAACGTATTAGCATAATAGTCATCAATCGCTTGACGATAGGTCTTAGTAGTAATGCCCACATAATACGAACTTTTCGTACGTCCTTCGATCTTTAGTGAATCAATCACGCCAGAATCAAGTATCTCTTTAACATGCGAACTCAAGTTCAGATCTTTCGCATTCATGATGTGCGTGCCCTCTTCGCTCTCTTCGACACGAAAAAGCGTACCACTCTCTTCATTGTGAGCGTAAAGTGTATAGGGAAAACGGCAATCATTGGCGCAACTTCCGCGGTTTGAAACACGTCCACTTTGAACAGAGCTAATTAAACAACGTCCGCTGTAGGCAAAACACATTGAGCCATGAACAAAGACTTCAAGCTCAAGCTTTGGTAAGCGTGCTTTAATCTGTTCAAGGTCTTTAAGACTCACTTCACGCGCCGCAATGATACGTCTTACACCCATATCATAATAAACTTCAGCATCAAGATAATTAAGAACATTGGCTTGAGTGGAGAGATGTACAGGAATGTGCGGTGCAATCTTTTGTGCGAGTTTAATAACCCCTGGTGCTGCTACAATGAACGCATCAGGATTCATTGCGGCAACTTTCTCAATATGCTTTTCTAAAAGTGAGATTTGGGCATTAAAAGGAAAACCATTGATAGTGACGTAAAGCTTTTTACCCATCAAATGGGTGTACTTGATCGCTTCTTCAAAACTTTCATACGTAAACTCTTTGCCTGAACGTATGCGAAGGGAAAAGTGACTTACCCCTGCATACACAGCATCTGCGCCATAAGCAAGCGCTATTTTTAATTTTTCAAAATTTCCAGCAGGAGAAAGCAGTTCGACGTTTGACACCTATTTTTTTCCTAAACTTGCAATTAATGCTTCAATATCTTCACTGCTAACAACATCTTCTGTTGTTGAGTCACCATGAATGTGAACCGCTGAGCTAACACGTTTTGAATCATCTTTGGAGCCTTCAAACAGAGCACTCATGTATTTTGAAAGGGCACGCATAACATTGATAACACGCTCAATTTTTTGTCTATGAATATCTTGATACTGCATAATGTCCATGGTCATCATAATTTCATCACCCGCCATCTGTGCATTCATCAAAAGATCTTCCACACGATCTTTCATGCCTTTATTGTCATCCAGTGCTTTTTGGAACTGATCAATTTTAGGGAATTTTGTAACCAATGTTTCAAAAAGAGTAATATTTGATTCAATGAGTTTAATAACTTCTTTTGAATTTTCTTCTGCGCTCATCATAAAACTACTGACAATTTCGAGCTTATCAAAGACTTGTGTTGCTTTGATCTCAGAGTCTTTAGTCACATCATCTAATTGATGTACCATTTTGTGATCATCTGTTGGCGGTGGTGGTGGCCAAGACATAGTCGATGAAGGTCGGTACTCATTCATCATTTGTGTAGCGGCTTTATCTTGTGCTGTTTCTAACGCTTCACTGTCTATTTGTTCTTGTTCTTGCTCTTCTTCAGCAACTTCGGCAACCTCTTCTAATGCACTTTCAGCTGGCGCAGCATCGTCCATATCCTCTAAATCGCCCGCCATCAAAGCATCAAGTTCTTCTTGCGTCATAAGCTTTCTCCTCAAAATGCAAATTATGGTCTATTATAGTGAACTTTTTATATAATTTAACTTTAAGACCCTGATCTAAGGAGCCCTATCATGATAATTGATTTACATAACCATACCATTTTATGCAACCATGCTGAAGGAACGATTGAAGAGTATGTACAAGCGGCTATTGCTAAAAAAATAGATGTATTTGGCTTTTCCGATCACGCACCAATGAACTTTGATGAAGCCTATCGCATGGGCTTTTCTGAAATGGCAGATTATGAGCGTGATGTCTTATATATAAAAGAAAAGTACAAAGATCGCATCAAAATTTTATTGGCATATGAAGTCGATTTTTTAGAAGGTTATATTGATGAGCGAGTACTCAAACGCCCAGTTGATTATTTTATAGGTTCTGTGCATTATCTAGGTTCATGGGGCTTTGATAACCCCGAATTTATAGGGGAGTACCGCACAAAAAATATTGATGAAGTATGGGAACGATACTTTGAAGCGATCTTGTCTCTTGCAAAAAGTGGTCACTTTGATATTGTGGGGCATTTAGATTTGATCAAAGTTTTTAATTTCCTGCCCAAAAAAGATGTCAGGATACTTGCTCAAAAAGCAATCAAAGCAATCAAAAAAGCCAATATGGTTATAGAACTTAATGCCGCAGGCTTTCGTAAACCTGTAGGAGAGCAGTATCCGAGTCATCCACTTTTGGAGATTATTGCGGAACATGACATTCCGATTACCTTTGGTTCAGATGCCCATGCACCAGAGCATATTGGCTTTAACCAAGAAGAACTTCGCATTATCGCAAAAAACTATGGGTATAAAAAATGTGCAACTTTTGAAAACAGGGATCGAATATTGGTTAATTTTTAATCAATGATAGCAACCTTATTTTCAGTTCAATCTGATAAAATTACTAAAATTTAAACTAGAGGAGTTACTACATGGGTAAGTTCGTAAACAGTGTTGAAGAATTTTTCAAATACTGCGCAGACAATGAGGTTGAATTTGTTGATTTTCGTTTCACTGACATGAAAGGAACATGGCATCACCTTACATATACTATAGAGGCAATTAGTGCAGAATCTTTTGCAAATGGTATCCCATTTGATGGCTCATCTATCGATGCGTGGCAACCAATTAATAAATCAGACATGTTGCTTAAACCTGAAGCAGAAACAGCATTTTTAGATCCTTTTACAGCTGACTCAACCGTTGTTGTATTCTGTGATGTTTTTGATATTTATAAAGGTGACCTTTATGAGAAATGTCCAAGAAGTATCGCTAAAAAAACATTAGCATACCTTGCAAAAACAGGTCTTGGTGATGTTGCATACTTTGGACCAGAAAATGAATTTTTCGTATTTGACGATGTAAAGATTAGAGATGACATCAACTGTTCTTACTATGAGGTAGACTCAGAAGAAGGTGCTTGGAATAGCGCTAAAAGTTATACCGATGGTTACAACACAGGTCACCGCCCAGGCACAAAAGGTGGTTACTTCCCAGTTCAACCAATCGACTCTATGGTAGATTTACGTGCTGAGATGGTTCAAACTTTGAAACAAGTTGGTCTTGAAGTATTTGTTGTTCACCACGAAGTTGCTCAAGCACAAGGCGAAATCGGTGTTAAATTTGGAACACTTATTGAAGCTGCGGATAACGTTCAAAAATACAAATACGTTGTTAAAATGGTAGCACACCTTAACGGTAAAACAGCTACATTTATGCCAAAACCACTTTACGGTGACAATGGTAGCGGTATGCACGTTCACCAATCAATTTGGAAAGATGGTAAAAACTTATTCTTTAAAGCTGGCGAATATGCAAACCTTAGCGACATGGCAAGATGGTACATCGGTGGTATCTTGAAACACGCAAGAAGTGTTGCAGCATTTACTAACCCATCAACCAACTCTTACAAACGTTTGATCCCAGGATTTGAAGCACCATCAATCCTTACTTACTCTATGCAAAACAGATCAGCTAGCTGTCGTATCCCTTACGGTGCTGGCGAGAAATCAGTTCGTGTTGAGATGCGTTTCCCAGATTCAACTTCATGCCCATACCTTGCATTTGCTTCTATGCTTCTTGCAGGAATTGATGGTATCAACACAAAAACTGAGCCTGTTGGTCCAATGGATGAAGACTTGTTTGAACTTTCACTTGATGAGATTAGAGAGAAAGGTATTAACCAAATGCCTCATACTTTAAGAGGATCACTTGAAGCACTTATTCGTGACAATGAATACCTAAGCCCAGTTATGACAAAAGAATTCATTGATACATACCAACACTACAAATTTGAAACTCAAGTTTGGCCAGATGAGGCTAGACCTACAGCATTTGAATTTAAAACAATGTTCTCTTGCTAGTCATTTAAAGATTTATCAGGGGAGTGGGGGAGTTTTAGAACTTCTCACTCCCCTTTTTTTATGTCTACACGCTTTCCAAGCAGAGCTTGAAAAGCTACGTTGCACTGGGCACTAAAGCTTTGCCTCTTCGAGGCAGAATTAAATCCTAGATTCTCTTCCCTCTCAAAGCCCGAAAACTCCGCACTACTACGTATTGCGAAGCTTTCCTTTTACTTCATTAGAATATCAAGCCACCCTCTTCTTTAAGTTGTTTTGTATTGGTTTTTGGGAATGGCGAAACATCGGTAAAAAACTCTGTCGTACCATCCACTTTCCTTGCGTTAACACCTTCTGGTATTTTGAATTCACGCGTTGTTTCAGGATGCAGTTCAATATACTTGGTCATAAAATGTTTAAAGGCAGGTGCTGCAGACTTACCACCTGTTTCACCCTTTTTGAGCGGTGAATTATTATCATTACCGAACCACGTTATGACTTCAATATCAGGAGAAAAACCACAGAACCACGTATCGACACTGCTGTTAGTTGTTCCTGTTTTTCCTGCAATTTCAATACCCGGCACTTGCGCATTTCTGCCCGTTCCTCGTTTAACAACTTCTTTCATCATATCAATCATCAAATAGCTCTGCTTTGCTGAAGTAATCGTTTGAGTTTTGGTTTCATACACTTTCTCAACACCTTGACGGTTAATCACTTTTCGTACTAATAATGGATCCGTTCGTACCCCATAATTTGGGAACATTGAGTAAAAGCTACTGTATTCAAGCGGTGAAACACCGAAACTTCCAAGTGCTATGGAAAGGTCCATGGTAAGGCTTTTAAACCCATCTTTCTTGAGCTCTTTATAAACAGTATCAAGTCCTAAAAGCGATAAAAGATTGATGGTTGCAAGGTTACGCGAATGCACTAATGCCTCTTTAAGCGTAATCAAACCTTCAAAATCATTTTCATAATTCCTTGGTGTCCATGTCTCATCTGTTTCGCTGTTAACATACGTTCGTGAAATATCAGGAATTTCAGAAAGTGGTGAATAACCCCAATCTAAGGCTTTTTGATATAAGAAAGGCTTAAAGCTTGATCCTGGTTGGCGTTTACTTTGTGTTGCACGATTAAAACTACTTTTTGAATAATCAATGCCTCCAATCAGCGCTAATATATTGCCTGTACCATTTTCCATAACCACCATGGCACCATTAAGATCTGTTGCATTGACATCTTTTCCAAGGCGGGACACCATACCTTTATAGGCAACATTTAACGATTCATGGGCAAGCTGTTGAAGTTTAAGATCAATGCTTAAATAAATTTTATAGCCGCCTTTTTTAATGTCATCATACTCCCCACCCAAACTTTTAATGGCTTCATCCACCACGTAAGGCGCTTTATTTCGGGTTAATGTCTCATCATAAACCATCGGATGTTCCAGTGTTGCCTTGGTGTACTCTGTTTCACTAATCCAGCCAAGCGTATAGAGACGATTAACGACTTGATTGGCACGACTTAATGAAAGATCCATATGTTTAGTCGGATCATAGGAACTAGGGGCTTTTGGAAGACCCACTAAAATGGCAATTTCTTTGATGGTTAAAGCATTTAAGGATTTATTAAAGTAGCCAAGGGCTGCTGTTTTAATACCATAATAACCATGACCAAAATAGACATGGTTGAAATAACGCTCTAAAATCTGCTCTTTAGTGAGAGATGATTCGACGGTGTACGCCAAAATTGCTTCATTAAGTTTACGTGTCAAGGTTTTCTGACGGGTTAGGACCGTATTTTTAATGAGCTGTTGCGTAATGGTACTCGCACCTTCCACCATTTTCATGGCATGAATATCTTTAACAAGCGCTCTAAAAATAGCTTCAATATTAATACCATTATGCTCGAAAAATGAGGTATCTTCCGTTGCAACAAGTGCTTCTATGACACGTGCAGGAATGTCTTTAAACTCAACATAAAGTCTATTCTCATCGTCAAAAAGATTGGCAACCAACTCACCATTTCTATCGTAAATTTGTGTGGTTAATTTTGGGGTATATTCAATAATTTTATACGCATCAAAACGAATTTGCGCGTACAAAAAAATAATTGCCATCAATGCTGCAAACCCAAGCATGGTTAAAATAGTCATAATATATTTCACTCTCTAAAACTCCTTTGTCTAAATCCAGACTCTAAAAGCTGCTTAGTATAAGCAACTTTAGGGTCATGTAAAATGGTTTTGGTTAAACCGCGTTCAACGATTTTTCCATTTTTAATAATTCCCACTTCATCGCATAAATGCTCAATCGTTCCAATATCGTGTGTGACAAACAACAAATCAAATCCACACTCTTTTTGAAGCTTTTCAATCAAATCCAAAACGGTTGTTTTACTCTCTTCATCCAATGCCGTGGTAGGTTCATCCAATAATAACAATTTTGGCTCAATAGAAAGTGCCATGGCTATAATCAAACGTTGTAACTGTCCACCGCTGAGTTCAGAAGGGAAACGATCTAAAAAATCAACATCTAGCCCTACCATACGTAAATACTTCTGTGCTTGTTCAAGTGGTGCCATGAACTGTTTTTCAATTTTAGTCAGCGGAGAGAGTGCCGTAAAAGGATTTTGCGGTACAAAAGCGATACTCTGCCCACGTTTGAGTTCATACGAAGCATCATACTCTAGAGATGACTGTAACTCTTGAGGTAACATCCCTAAAAGTGCTTTGAGTGTCAAACTTTTTCCGCTACCACTCTCACCAATCAATGCAAACGACCGCTCAAAAGAGAAACTGACATCAAGCAGTGTTTTTTCTTTACTTTTGATGAGAAGTTGATTGCAGGTAAAGCTCAAAATGCACCCTTTTGGATATGGACACATAATTTTTCTAACTGCGATACACTCTCGCCAAGCCTTGGGATAAGCCGTAAAATGGGCTTTGGCACTGTTGGTGGACGAATAGCCCCCACTAAAAAGCCCTCTTCAATCAAACCTTGTTGAACAGCTAATGCATGAGCGTCTTCCCTCAAAGGGTACGAGCAAATCAACCCATCAATCTTCACATTCAAAATGTTTTTAATAACAGCCTGTCGTGTTGCAATTTCAACACGCAGTTTTGCTCTGTTTTTCAAAATATACAGCAATCCCTGATACCCCAAGGCAATATCAAACAAAGATGGAGCTGTCGTATAAATAATCGCTTTTGCGCGATTTTGTAAAAATTCAGCGATGTGTTCTGAGCATAAGATGTACGCACCATAACTTCCAAGCGCTTTTCCCAATGTTCCCATTTTAATATGGTTATCTTTAGGCGTAATGCCAAAAAGATCAAAAACGCCTCGAAGGTTTTCACCTACAACACCAACACTGTGCGCTTCATCGACAATCAAAAGCGCGTTATAACGATCGGCTACTTCAAAAATATCTCTGTTTAAAAGATCTCCACTCATGGAGTAAATGCCTTCAACAGCGATAATAATGCGATTGTGATTATGCGTGTTAATCAGGTTTTCAAGATGATTGGCATCGTTGTGAGCAAAGGTTAGAACTTCCGCATCGACAGTTTTAGAAGCCACCATACCGCTGGCATGGTACTCTTCATCCAAAATCAAAAGGTCACGTTTGCGAGGTAAGGCTTCAATGAGCGAAAAATTGGCTAAAAAGCCACTACCGCATACCAAGGCTGCTTCAAATCCATTGTGTTGTGTTAAAAATGCCTCAAATTCTTGATGAATTGGATGATAACCATTGACCAAAATAGAAGCTTTAGGTGCATGGGTTTTATACTGTGAGACTTGCGTAACCGCACGCTCAAAAAGTGTTTTATTTTCAGCAAATCCAAGGTAATCGTTGGAACTAAAATCCGCTAAATCATCTGTGTAAAGCTTACGGCTTCGGTAGCGATTAGATTTGGTGATGGCGTTAAGTTCGTTTTGATACATGTTACTTGGGTAAAAAAGGCAAAAGCTTTTCAACGCTTAGCCCCATAGCCGTGCTTTCCAGCCCAACAACTTCTTTGATGTAAGATTTACAAAATCCTTCCACCATACACGCCCCTGCTTTGCCTCGCCACTCATCACCTTCTAAATAATTATGAAGGTCTTTAGCATCAAAGGGTAAAAAAAGATAATCGGTCGTTGAAAGATCAATAAGCTCACATGTTTTGGATTTATAAATCATGCAGGTGAGAATACTGACAGTATTGCCGCTTTGTGCCTCTAAAATACGTTTGGCATCTGCTTTATCTTTTGCTTTACGAAGGATCATTCCATTGGCAGTTACGACTGTGTCCGCACATAAAACAGGCATTTCCAAGTCGTACTTTTCAAGATAACTTTCCATCTTTCCTTTGGTCGCATGATAGACAAAATGAGCAGGATCTCCAATGCAAAGACTCTCTTCATCAAATCCAGCATCTCTTTGAATAAAAGGAACACCAAATTTAGTGAGCAAGTCCGCACGGGTAATGGAAGATGAGCCTAAAACAATCGTTTGCATCTTAAAAGCCTCGTAGAATTACGCCAAAATAGACTGATATAAGAGCTAAAAGCAAGTTAAGAGGAATGAGATACCTCACCATCAAGATCACATTCTCTTCAACCTCAATGTAGTTTTCTTCTGCTAAACCTTTTTTGGCTCTGAGATATTTAAAATACATGTAAATAAAATTAAACGTTATAAATGTCCAGAGTGCTTCTTTCGTATGTACCATTACATACGTGGTAGGATTACCTGCTTTAAAGCCTAAGCCAATATGCATAAAGACCGATGTTACCACAATAATAAGCAACACGGGTACAAGAAAAAAGATGTAACGACGCATCATATTCATACAACTGTTAAATTTGATCTTTTCATCAGGAATATCTTCTTCTGCTGGCTGAATCACAAAACGCATCACAAACATACTGCCAATGAGCAGTGCAGAACTAATGACATGTAAAAAAACAATGATTCTGCTAAAGTCTCCAAATACCTCTATAAAAAAATCTCGCATCATCCCTCTAGCCTTGAAGAACCGATTTTGCATACGCAAGCGCAGCAGTTTTGGCCTCTTCTATTTTAGAAGCATCTTTACCACCAGCTTGAGCGAAGTCATCTCGACCTCCTCCTCCTCCACCGACGATTGGTGCGATCTCTTTGATCCATGCTCCTGCTTTAATAGCCGCATTTTTAACACCCGCAGCAATCATCACTTTGTCATCTTTAACTTGCAGTAAAAGAACCGCAACAGACTCTTTCTCATTTTTAAGATCATCAATACGCGCTTTAATATCACCAGCACCCAGTACATCAACAATCAGTTCAACACCGTTAACATTTAAAGACTCTACGGATTTTCCAGCATGCGCATTTAAAGATTCTACTTCAGTTTTTAGGGTTTTGATCTCTTCTTTAAGACGGTTAATGCCAATCAATGGTTCTTTGTGTTTGACACTCTCTTTGATCGCTTCGAGCTCGCTTCTCAAGCTTTGAGCATACGCTAATGCCGCACTACCGCAAATCGCTTCGATACGACGAACTCCCGCACTAACGCCACTCTCTTTTTGAATAAAGAAGCTTCCGATGTTAGCAGTGTTGTTGACGTGTGTTCCACCACATAGCTCAATACTTGCATCACCAAAGCTTACCACACGAACTTCTGAGCCGTATTTCTCACCAAAGAGTGCCATCGCACCACTGTTTTTTGCTTCTTCTACATTCATCAATTTTGTTTGACCTACAACGCCACTCGCGATGACACTGTTTACAAACGCTTCAATTTTTGTAATCTCTTCGAAGCTTAATGCTTTTGGGTGAGAGAAGTCAAAACGAAGACGATCTTTTTCAACCAAACTACCTGCTTGAGAGACATGCTCACCTAAGATTTTGCGAAGTGCACTGTGTAGCAAGTGTGTTGCACTATGATGTCTTTCGATATCAAGGCGAGAAAGATCAACGCTAAGATTTACCTCATCATTTACATGTAAAGGCTTTTCAAGTTCAACAAGTGAAAGGTTAAGGTCAAAGAATTTCTTGGTATCAATAACTTTTCCATAACCTTCGATGATACCCTCATCGCCGCTTTGTCCACCGCTCATCGCGTAAAATGGTGTCTGCGCAAACATGACCCAACCGTTCTCTTCTAAGCTTTGAACCTCTTTGAAGTTCTCATCTAAAAGTGCTAAAACTTTTGTTTTGGCTTCATTTTGAGTGTAGCCTACAAATGTATTGAGACCAAATTTTTCAAGCAGTGGTTTAAATTCACCTTGGGTTGCTTTATCGCCACTACCTTTCCATGAGGCTTTTGAACGCGCTTTTTGCTCCGCCATCAAAGCTTCAAACTCTGCTTCATTAACACTCAAACCTTTTTCTCTGAGCATATCAGCCGTAAGATCAAGAGGGAAGCCATAGGTATCGTAGAGTTTAAACGCTACTTCGCCACTGAACATGGTTTTGGTATTGGGTAGCTCTTTTTCAAAGAGTTCAAGTCCTGAAGCAATGGTTGTAAAGAAGCTCTCCTCTTCGTTTCTAATCTGTTCAGCAATAACCTCTTTTTTAGCGACAAGATATGGGTACTGTTTACCCATAAGCTCACACAAGGTATCTAAAAGTTTGTACATAAATGGAGCACGAAGCCCTAGTAAATAGCCATGTCTCACTGCACGTCTTAAAATACGTCTAAGAACATAACCACGTCCAACTCGACCAAAGGTTGTTCCTTGTGCAACAAGAAATGAAACTGCACGAATGTGATCGGCGATAACACGGTAACTCGCACCCGTTTTATACGCATACGGTTTACCACAAAGCTCTGCTACTTTGTCGGTTAAAGGGATAAACAGTGAACAGTCATAGTTACTAAACACGCCCTCTTTCACCGCAGTCACACGCTCTAAACCCATACCTGTGTCGATGGAAGGTTTTGGAAGTGGATGAAGCACACCTGCTTTATCTCTTTCGTACTGCATGAAAACAAGATTCCAAATCTCTAAGAAACGATCGCCGTCTCCTCCCATGTAGTCCTCAGGAGTGTTAAAATTCTCAGCACCTTGATCGATGAAGATTTCGCTACATGGTCCGCAAGGGCCTGTATCGCCCATTTGCCAGAAGTTGTCTTTATCGCCAAAACGCATAATGCGACTAGCGTCAATGTGTTTTTTCCAGATCGATTCAGCCTCATCATCGCTCTCATGAACTGTTACCCACAGTTTTTCTTTAGGAAGTTTTAAAACCTCTGTAACAAATTCCCACGCGTGAGAGATGGCATCTTCTTTAAAGTAATCACCAAAAGAGAAGTTTCCAAGCATTTCAAAAAAAGTATGATGGCGCGCTGTATAGCCGACATTGTCTAAGTCATTGTGTTTACCACCCGCACGGATGCACGTTTGACACGTTGTCGCACGTGGAGGGTTTGGACGAGGTACTTCGCCTGTAAAAACACTCTTAAAAGGAACCATGCCTGCATTGGTAAACAGAAGCGTCGCGTCATCTGGCACAAGGGGAGAACTCTCGATAATCTTGTGACCTTTTTGTTCAAAAAACTTTAAAAACTCAGCTCTTACGTCCATACTATTGTCCTATTTTGTTATGAAAAATTCATCTATTTTAGCTAAAAAACCTAAAGGGTATTATTAAATACCCTGAAAACACTACTGAAGAGGCAATTACAATGTGCAGTTATCATTTAAACGATACCCAACAATCCACCAGCCAAGCACTAAAATGATAGCACCCAAAAAGCCATTGAACGTGAGAAGGCAGAAAAGCCCCATCATCATCGCTAGCATCCCCAGCAAATAACTTCCAGACAGTACACTGAAAATGGCGACCACAATGCCCGAAAGTCCTACATAATTAAGGTAAATTGCTTTGCCTAAAATCGTTCTAAACTGGCAAATAGCAAGCATTGGATCTGCCGCACATACCGCTACCAAAGACTCTTTCACGTACACACCCTCTTTAATCGCAACAAAGATTAGCGCTACGATAATGAGTGTAAGTAAGGTTTTAAACATACCGCATAATTTTGAAGATGACATCCACAGTGTTGATCCAAAAACCATCACTAAAACAACCCAATTAAGCGCAAAATCGTTACGTGCACTTTCATGCATTAAAACAGCCAATGCACTGACAAACAAGATAAGTCCGCTTGCTTTTTCCAGCAAACCATTCAATTCCGTACGCTCGGTCGTAAAATAAATAACCGCATAAGCCGTAGCAATGATACCCAATGTTCCAAGCTCAAAGTTCAGATACCGTCCATCAAAGGCTAACGAAAGCGCCATAATGAGCACAACACTGACACTTAAAAGATGCAAAACATCTTCCCAGAATGCATCTGTTTTTGGTTCACTCAGCGTAATCACGCCCATAAAACGCGCCATAGACCCCCTCATAGTAATCTCTTCACTGATAAGATAGCGTACCAGTTTAAGCCACAGCACAAAGGCGATAGTAAGGCATAAAATAGCCCAAGAGTATTCAAGATTATTGCGCGAAACGATCCAATACGCATTGGCTTGCCACGTCAGTGCAACAGCGCCTCCAAACAGTACTCCAAACCAGTACGGCGCTTTTTTACACGAACATGTCGGCACACCCCAAAGCCAAATCAGCCCTACAAGACTCAGTGTAAAACTACTGATGAAAAGCCAAAGGGCATTCGGAAAATTGGAGACAAACCCATGTAAAATGTGTTTATCGGCACGGTCTGCATCAAACAGCCCCCAAAAACCGCCCACCGCACCTTCGCTCATGCGCTTCCACGGCTGATCAAACGCTTCGATGAAGTTATACTTCCAGCCGCCCTCTTCTGCCATTTTGACAAAACCACGGGTGAAGAGTGCTTGGTTCACAGCACTTGGGTAAGCACCCTCACGCATACGCCCTTCACTAGGCCATCCCGTCTCACCAATGACGATCTCTTTATCGGGGATTTTAGCTTGCATAAGCTCACGAATATTTTTAACATGTAAAAGCGCTTTGTCCACACTGATGGGCTTGTCTTCCCAGTACGGCAAGATGTGAATCGTCACACGATCAACCGCAGGAGCGATCTCAGGGTTTTTATTCCAAAATTCCCAGACATCTGCATACGTTATAACCATGTCAGGCAGTGCTTTTTTGACCTCTTGGATGTAACCTACAAGCTGTCCAGCACTGACATCGCTTCGCAACAATGCCTCATTACCTACCACAATCGTCTCAATAATGTCTTTGTTCTCTTTCGCTAAACGAATCGTCGTATCAATCTCTTTTTGCGTTAATTTTGCATCACTACTGACCCACGCACCAAGCCAGACTTTAAGCCCATATTTACGAGCGATTTCAGGTAACTCTTCCAACCCAACACTCGAATAAGAGCGAATACAACTCGTAATCGTCGCCAAATGCGCCAAGTCTTTGTCCATCTGCTCCGTTGAAGGTCGAAACCCTTTGGCAATGTTCATCGGTGACTCATCTTTGCCAAAAGGGGCATACGAGAGGCATTGCAGTTTAACATTTGGGTCTAACGTAATAAGGCTAGAAGAAGGCAAAGCCATCCAAAACCAAAAGAGTCCAAGACTCACAAACATCGCAATATAAAAAAGGATCATTTTAAACGTGTGATTCATACAGTCGCGCTCCATACATCTTTAATAGTTGCGCGATTATACTAGAAATGGGTTTAAGGGTTTACATGTAAAAACATTTTTAAATCTTTTTAATAGATTAAGTCTTACTGTTTGGTTATTCTTTTTCTAAAAACCTCACGGAATAGTTCTTGTATAACCCTCTATATCACACATAAAGGATACACATGTCGATTTTGCAGTTTATCAAAGAGAATAATTTAGCGTGGCAGCCTTCTTTCAACGGAGAGATCGGAAATGGATTCGTGGGCTACCGAGGGGCTTTGATCGTTGAAGAGGGAAAACAACTCTCCCCTGATCGCATCTTGCCACCTAAAGTGCAAGCCAAACAAGTTTTATTGGTTTCAAACGATGATGCAGTCACTTTCTTCTCTGCGGAATTAGAGAGCATCTTGCATTTTGAGGCTTTTTTTGAGCGTTATAAAGCCTTTTTCACCCCTGCAACTTTGGTCGTGCTTTATGTCACCGATCTAGATAAAAACGGAACATTTACCTATGAAGGTGTCACCATTCACGCCTACTCATTAGCCGAAAGTTCGGTCTGGAATGAACTGCTTGATCTTTCAGGACTTGATAAAAGTGAACTCAAAAAACTCGACAACAAAAAGAAAATCGACGTGCTGTATGATGGACTTTTAAAAGCAGACTGCGCGGCAAAAGCGATGAGTTACGAAGAGGTACTCAGCCACAAAGGTGAGAGTTCTAAAAAAATCATGGGTGCGGTGTAATAGACACTTTTTTTGATTTCATGCTACACTGTTACATCTAAAATGAAGGAGTGAGCATGAAAATCAAAAAATTATGCGGACTCAAAAAAGATGACATTGAAAAGCATCCAAAAAAGATCATAAAAATTGTTTCAAAGCCCAAGTTTATCTGTGAAAAATGCGCTCGTGTCTCTAAAGATGAAAAGCACTTGTGCCATCCAACATCTCTTAAAAAACTCTAACGCACCAATCGCACCGCACCCATATACCCTTTCGTATGAGCATCGACACTTCCATCTATATAATTGATCGTGTAAAAGAGCGTTGGTAGCACCTCATCGCCCTCAAGGTAAATGGAAGAGCTAATATAATTTGCACCCTCACCGGTGTCGTGAAGTTTTCCAAACAATACTGTATTAATCATGGGCGATTTACAACGCTTATCAACCAAAGTTAAAAGCTCATCAATGCTCGGCAAACGCCAATTCTTTCCAAGCAAACGTATCTGTTCTTCAACTTCACTATGCCTTAAAAACGCTACATCGCCAACACACCCTTTGCCTTTTTGCCACTCTTGCCCTAGTGAACATCGGCGCCAGATCAAACCGCTTTTTTTATCCACCACTTCACTCTCTTTTGTAACCAATGTGCTGGTTTTAAACGAACACTCTGCCATTAAACTTAACGTTGCTAAGAAGAAAAAGAGCAATCGTTTCATGGATAGACCATTTTTTTACTCACACCACCATCGACTACAAAATCGCTCCCTGTGATAAAACCATCTTCCCTCTCCAATAAAAAGCTCACAACCTCAGCAACATCATGAGGTTTGCCAACCCTTCCGCTCGCATGCCATGCGTGCTCTTCTACGGTTGCGACATAGCTCTCATCGGTATTGATCCAACCAGGGCTGATGGAATTGACACTGACTTTTCCTGAAAGTGAAATGGAGAGCGCATGGGTCAAGGCAATCATGCCTCCTTTGGAGGCAGAATAAGGTTCTGTACCTGCTTCAGACATAAACGCTCTTGTAGATGCAATGTTAATGATGTGTCCGTGGTTTAAAAGAGGTGCAAAGGCTTGCGATAAAATATACGGTGCTGTAAGATTGACCGCAATGATCTTTTCCCAGCCCTCTAAACTCTGCTCCCATAAGGGCTTGCGAATAAAAACACCCGCATTATTGACCAGACCGTACAAGGCATCTGTCTCATTTTTAATTTGACGGATTGTCTGTTGGAGTTCGTGGGTATTGCTAAGATCGCACGTGTAAAATCGCTCGAAAAAATGATGTGTTGGCATCTCTTTGTCGAGAGCTATTACATGATACTGTTGACACAGCTTTTCAACAATCGCTTTGCCAATGCCATGCGAAACACCTGTAACGAGAACTTTTTTCATTGTATCTCCTTTAAAATCATTCTAAAACAATAACATATACTCCCTTTAAAAGAGTGCTCGATCGGAATATTTTTTGCTTGTTAAAAACACGAAAAAACCGTAAAGGATTAAGGATATGGAAACTTCAACCCGTTACCAAAACAATGTCAATTTTATGAAACAACTTACTACTAACTCGGATAGAACTGCGATGCAAGCGCCTTACAGTCAAAATTTTGAAGCCATCTATAAAGAGGCGACTGACAGTAATATTTCTCTCTCAAATGCAAAAGACTTTCTTAAAAATCTCAGCCAAGATGAGCTTTCAACCTTACAACACTACACAGGCTTAGCCGATGAGATTAACGTTGATTCACTAAGTAACGAAGGCGCTTACAATCTTCTCATGCATGATGCTGAAAAATACGACTTTAACAGTGACGGTATGGTACAAGATGGGATTGCCAATAAAGGGTCTATTATTCCAACCAATATGAGTGATAGCATGAAAGCATCCTACGTCAATGCACTCAACTCTTTAGGGAATGAAAGCGAACGCTTTGATGCAATGACTGCCGTTACACTGAATTATGCAACGGTTGCATTGGAAGCTAAGGATGGTATTATAAACTCAGAACTATCAAAACCCCTTACCTATGATATTTTAGAATCTCGTATCAATTCGCTCCTTCATCCAACACGAGGGGCTTATGCATCTCCTGAACTTCAAGAGACCATTTCAAAATTTTGGGAAAATTTTAAATCTTCTTATAATAATGCCTAATACATCAAGCTCTTTTACCCGTTAAGAGCCATTTATCCTTGCAAAAGAAACTTTGGAGTAAAATACACACTATTTTTACTCCAAAGGCAAAATCATGCAAATTCCTTTTATCGACCTCAAAACGCAATATGAAACCTACAAAGAAGAGATCAACAAAGAAGTTTTAGATGTTTTAAGCTCTACTCAGTTCATTATGGGTCCACAAGTAGCCAAACTTGAAGAAAATTTAGCCAAATACACAGGCGCAAAATACGCTTATGCATGCTCAAGTGGAACGGACGCTCTTTTAATCGCGCTTATGGCAATCGATGTCCAACCTGACGATGAGATCATCACAACTCCTTTTACATTCATCGCAACAGCTGAGACCATTGCACTTTTAAAAGCAAAGCCTGTTTTTGTGGACATTGATGAGACAACCTATAACATTGACCCAAAACTCATTGAAGCGAAAATCACGCCAAGAACCAAAGCGATTATGCCTGTCTCCCTTTACGGACAAACAGCGGACATGGACGCGATTAACGCCATTGCTAAAAAACACAATTTAGTCGTTATCGAAGATGCGTGCCAAAGCTTTGGTGCAGAGTACAAAGGCAAAAAATCATGTAACCTAAGCACCATTGGTTGTACCAGCTTTTTCCCATCTAAACCACTTGGATGTTATGGTGATGGCGGAGCAGTTTTCTGCAACGATGATGAGATTGCGGCAAAAATGAAGTCCATACTAAACCACGGACAAGGCAAACGCTACGAACACAAATACATCGGTATCAATGGCAGACTTGATGCGCTTCAAGCAGCTATTCTCAATGTTAAAATGAACCACTTTGAAGCAGAATGTAAAAAACGCATTGAAATTGGTGAGCGTTACAGCAAACTCTTAGAAGGTGCCAATGTCATTACTCCAAAAGTGATGGATGATCGTAACTCAATGTATGCACAGTATTCGATTCGTGTGAAAAATCGTGAGAGCTTCATGCAAAAACTAAACGATGCGGGTGTACCAACAGCCGTTCACTACCCTATTCCACTTCACTTACAAGAAGCGCTTGGTTACCTTGGCTATCAAAAAGGTGACTTCCCTTTAAGTGAAAAAGTTGGAACTGAAATCATGAGTCTTCCAATGAGCCCGTTTTTAACCACAGAACAACAAGATTTTGTTGTCAACGCAATTAAGGCATAAGTTATGGTAAAAGTTGCCCTTATCGGTCTTGGCTCTATGGGTCAAAACCACTACAGAGTTCTAAAAAGTTTGCCAGAGTTTGAGCTTACAGCTCTTTGTGACATTCAGCAAACCAAAGAGTACGATGAACCTTTTTATACAGATCTTGATGAGATGTTAGAAAAAGCGGACTTTGAAGCGGCGGTTATCGTTGTTCCAACATTCTTACACAAAAGTGTTGCTCTAAAATGTTTAGCTAAAGGCAAACATCTTTTCATCGAAAAACCCGTTGCTTCAAACTGCGAAGAAGCAAAAGAAATTTTAGCTGCTGCACATAAAACCAATGCCAAAGTATGTGTTGGCTACATCGAGCGTTTTAACCCTGTTGTAGAAGCACTTAAAAAAGAACTTGAGGGCAAAGAAATTTACAGTATCGGCATTACGCGTGTGGGACCATTTCCTCCACGCATCGCAGATGTGGGCATCTTGACCGATCTTTCTGTGCATGACATTGATCTTATTCGCTACATTACAGAGCACGAGATCGAAAAAGTGTCTATCTACAAATCTCAAAAAATTCATAACCACCATGAAGACAACGCTATTTTATCGTTTCAACTCAGCGGCGAAATTGTTGCTAGCATTACTACTAACTGGTTAACACCATTTCGTAAACGCACCATCGAGGTAGCAACGAAAGAGGGTTACTATGAGGCTGACTTGATGGCGCAAGATTTGACAGAGTATTCTGAATATCAAAAAAACAACTCGTATGTCATCCGCAAAGTTATGCTTAAAAAAGAAGAGCCTTTGATTCGTGAACACAAAGCCTTTGCACAGTATATTGAAACAGGTGATCGTCATGGTTTAAGTACCATTGAAGACAGTATGATTACCCTAGACATCTCTTCAAGAAAGGCATAAATGGCACAAAAAGCGCTTGTACTTCTCAATATGGGAGGTCCTAACAACCTAGACGAAGTCAAGCTCTTTTTGTCCAATATGTTTAATGATAGCAATATCATTACGGTTAAAAGTTCGCTTTTAAGACGTTTTATCGCTTTTATGATTACCACATCCCGAACGAAAACAGCACAAGCGAATTACGCCAAACTCGGCGGTAAATCGCCTTTGGTTGGCTATACTGGGAAGCTGGTTGAAAAACTCCAACACGCTCTTCCTTCTTTGAATGTAACCTTTGCCATGCGTTATACACCACCATTTTGCGAGAGTGTCATTTCAGAGCTTCAAGCAAAAGGGATTAGAGAAGTTATTTTATTGCCACTGTATCCACACTACTCGACGACAACAACAAAGTCTTCCGTTGAAAATTTTACCGATGTGGCAAAAGCGTTGGGTTATGATGGTACTATACGCGTCATTGATCATTTTTATAAAGATGAAACCTACAACCGTCTGTTGGTCAAAAGAATTCAAGAAGCCCTTGGTGAAAATGATCCCTCAAAAATGGAACTTATCTTCTCCGCACACTCTTTACCTCAGAAGATTGTTGCTAACGGGGATCCTTACGAGAGAGAGATCACGTTACATGTAAAGCTCATGGAACAACTTTTAAATGCATCAAATCTTCACTTCAAAGCCATTCACCTCGCTTACCAGTCTAAGCTTGGACCGGTTAAATGGTTAGAACCTTCCTTGGAAGAAAAACTTACATCACTTGAAAATAAAAATGTTTTGATTGTACCCATCTCTTTTACAATTGATAATTCTGAAACAGAATTTGAACTCAGCATGGAGTATGCAGAAGTAGCACATCGTTTAGGATTTGAGCGTTACATAGTTGCCAAATGCCCTAATGATGATGAGGCGTTTGTAGAGTGCATTACACGATTGATTGCTTATTGAGCGTTGCCTTGAATTTCCGATGAAGGTGTTAAGTAGCCATTGTCAACCAGTTTTTCGATAATCTCTTTAAAGACAGGCACCGCACTTTGTGCTGCAAAGTAAGCTTGTTTTTTCTTCGCTTCACGTACAAGAACGCCAACGGTATACTTATTTTTCTTGTCATTAACAAACCCAAAAAATGAACCATTATAAATTCGAACATACTCACCATCTTCAGCGATGTGTGCTGTTCCTGTTTTTCCACCAACCTCTAAACCTTCCATCTTTGTACCCGTACCCGTACCTTGTTGCACAACTTTAATTAAAATCTTTTGCATACGTTTAGCCACTGCAACAGGCACAACTTGCACTTCAGGGGTTTTGTCAGGAAATAGCTCTTGCCCTGTGGGAGAGACAAGTTTTTTCACTAAAGATGGAACTAAAAGCCTCCCGTTATTGTTAAACACATTATACGCTTTAATCACCTGCATAAACGTGGCATTCATACCGTAGCCATAACCTACTGTTGCCTTATAAATCGGTGAATTGAAGCGATTAAGTGCAGGAATTACACCAGGATTTTCAAACGGAAGATCAACACCACTTCTGACTGAAAAACCAAAATCTTTTAGCCCTTGGTAAAACTCTATAGGATCAAGTTTTTGTGCAATTTGAGCCGTTCCAACGTTACTGGAATAAACAATAATATCCTCTGCACTAATTTTGTCTGCTTTATGCGTATCTTTGATAACTTTTGTACCCAACTTATAGCTTCCGCCATACACGTTGACAATGTCATAAGGGTTCACTTTATTGGCTTTAAGTAATAACGCAAACGTAATACTCTTCATAACAGACCCTGGCTCATAAATGTACTCAATAGCTGAGATATTAAGCGCGCCATAATCTTTTTTATCAATGGTATCAGGATTGAAACGATTGCTGGAAGCCAATGTTATAAATTCACCCGTCTCACTGTTCATAACCGCTGCAATAATTTCTTTAGCATCAAGACTTTTTTGATATTTATCTAAAACATTTTCAAGTATTTTTTGCATCTTAAGGGAGAGCGTCAAATGCACATCATAGCCATCAAATCGACGTGAAGAGATGCTATTGCCATCAAGAATGATCGCGTTGGATATATCACGTGCACCTACAATTAAAGAGTCTTGAACGGAAGAGAGTTTGTCTTCATAAAACCGCTCAATCCCTTTAACTCCTGTTGATTTTGTGATATTGCGTTGTTCCATTTTTTTAACATACCCAACAATCGGTGTTACAGAATCACCCGAAGGATAAAGCCTGTATTCCCCACTTTCAAGGACACTCATACCATGAAGAAAAGCCACACCCGTTTTGGGGTCTTCGTAACTTTTAAATACACCGAGTTTATAGAGTTTTCGTGAAAGCTCTTGAAGGTATTTGGCACTTTTTGAATCAATTTTATAGGAGAGAACTGTCGTACCTGAATTATTATTGAGTGTTGCAGCAACAGCCTTTGGATCATCCCCACTGTACAATGAATACAGTTTAACAAAAAGATCAAATTTTTTAGGATCAATATTACGGGTATCGATAATAGCTTTGTACAGTTTTTGGCTGGTTGCAATTTTAAAACCATCGGAGCTGATAATATTACCGCGAAGGGCATAATTGACTTCGCTGTGCTCTAATTTTGGTAATCTTCTATCAATGGTAGCCCAATAAAAAAGCGTCCCAAGGAAAATAATAAATCCAATGAGCACAACAACAAAGAGGAATAGGATTTTGATTTTTTTGGCGTCAGATTGTTCCATGTAGGCGAAAAATTAAATTTGTGTCCTAGCGATCTCTTTATATGCACTAAGCGCTTTATTACGAATCTCTAGCATCATTTTCATGCTTGTTTCTGCTTTATTGATTGCAATTGCGGCTTGGTGCAAATCTTTGACTTCGCCTGTTGCCAGATCAGCCATTGATTTATCGCCTTTCACTTGAGAATCGTTAATTTCTTCAATAGAATCTTGGAGTATTTTTGAAAAATTACCATTAGTGGCATCTGTCTTAGCAACAGTCGTATTGGATTTATTGGTTAATGATGAAATGGTATCAATTGTATTTTGCATTTACCTTATCCTTTTAAAATATCAATCGCACTTTGTGCTATGGATTTTGCACTTTGAAATGCGGAAACGTTTGCTTGGTATGCCCGTGTCGCCTCGACGAGGTTAGACATTTCAATCACAGGATTGACGTTTGGATACGCCACATAACCCTCTGCATTTGCATCAGGATGTGAAGGCTCATACTTGTATCTAAACTCGCTCTCATCGCGTACAACTTTGTCCACAGCTACACTCATTATAGCAGGATTGGCATTTTGTTGCAAGAATGGTTCATCCAAGGGATTCTCATTCTCTAGCATATTATTATCGCCAGCAATTTTTGCATTTAAAGTTTTATTAAAATCAATCGCTTTAAAAACAACATCTTTACGTTGATAAGGACCACCTTCGCTAGTACGTGTTGTGTTTGCATTAGCGATGTTGGAGCTAATAACTTCCATACGAAAACGTTGTGCTGAAAGTCCGTAACTGCTGATGTCAAAACTACTTAAATATGCCATTATTTTTCCTTACAATTTTGCCGAATATTCGATGACGCTTTTAAAAATAAGACCATTCTTTTGTAAACCTGATGTAAGCGCGTTAAACATCATCGCATTTTTACCAAGTTCAGATGACTCTACATCTAAATCGACCGTATTGCCATCATTTCGAGCCATTTGACCGTCTCTTAGATAAACTGTTGATTTAGAAGCATCAAAATCTGTCGCACCATTAAGATGAGCAGAGTTTGTTTGTGCCATTTCAAGTTTAGTTGAAGCACTAGCATCACCATAAATCTCTTTTTTCTTTGCAATTAAGGCTGTTTCAAAATCAATATCACGTGCTTTATAAAGTGGGGTGTCAATGTTCGCAATGTTACTGGAGACAAGGTCTTGTCTCATCGCTCTAGCATTAAGTCCAGCTTCTAAAAGATCGTTTGATTTAGAGGTTACAAAACCCATTTTTTGCCTTCTTTCACGAGATATTTTATACAAGCAAATTATATTCCATATTGCTTCATTCGGCTTTTTACATCGCCCTTGAAAAAGCCTATTATAAGGTTTAAACTATTTTAGTGTAAAATGAGAGAAATCCTAACTATACAATAAGAAACCATGGAAACAGATAAAATACTTTTTTCACTTAGCACATTTGCCATCTTCACTGGCATAGTCTTTTCATTGTCATTGCCTGTGTTTACAACACTCTTCTTTGACTATTCCGAGTACCATTTTTTTATTCGACAGTTCGCTGTTGGCATGATTAGCATAACCATTATGTGGGCTCTTTCTCTTGTCGATCCCGATAAATTTCTCATGCATATTGGTTTTACCATTTTCCTCAGTTGTCTTTTATTGATGGGCGTCATGCATTACCTTCCAGAATCATTGGTAACTTCTGCGGGTGGTGCAAAAAGGTGGATCAGGCTTCCAGGATTTTCACTCGCACCTGTTGAGTTTTTCAAGATTGGTTTTGTTTATTTTCTGGCATGGAGTTTTGCACGAAAACTCAATAACAACAAAAAAACCCTTAAAGAAGAGATGAAACTTATTTTGCCCTATTTGGCTGTTTTTGTATTGGTTATTTACTTAATTGCCGTTATGCAAAATGACTTAGGTCAGGTCATTGTATTAGCGCTAACGCTTGCAGTAATGGCATTTTTTGCAGGAACAAGCCTACAACTCTTTATGCTAGCGATCTTAGGCTCAATCTTCGTTTTTTTAGTGGCTATTTTTAGTTCAAGTCACCGAATTTTGAGAATTAAAACATGGTGGGCAACGATTCAAAACATGGTTCTATCGCTATTTCCTGATAAAATCGCTGCCGTTTTACGAGTCGATGATGCTCCTGAACCTTACCAAATCTCACACTCGCTCAATGCCATTAAACACGGTGGTATTTTTGGAGAAGGCATTGGAAATGGTATGTTCAAACTTGGATACCTCAGTGAAGTTCACACCGACTTTGCTCTAGCAGGCATTGCAGAAGAACTTGGCGCACTTGGCGTTACCTTCTTAACGCTTGTCATCATTACTATCATTTATCGTATTTTTAAAATCGCCAGTCGTAGTTCTAATAAAGTTTATTATCTTTTTTCTTTAGGCATTGGATTGCTCATTGTTTTTTCTTTTTTAATGAATGCCTACGGTATCACATCTATTACGCCTATTAAAGGTATTTCTGTCCCTTTTATCAGCTACGGAGGTAGCTCCATTTTAGCGCTCTCTGTGGGCATAGGAATGGTGCTAATGATTAGTAAGAAGGCAAAGCTATGATAGCCATCACAGGCGGAGGCACAGGCGGACATCTTGTTATTGCTCGTGCAATCAAAGAAGAGTTAAACAAACGAGGACTTAAGCCTATTTACATTGGATCAACCGCGGGGCAAGATAAAACATGGTTTGATGGTGACGATGGCTTTGAAGAAACGTATTTTTTAGAAAGCCAAGGTGTCGTCAACAAAAAAGGAGTTCATAAACTTCTCGCACTCTGTTCTATCCTTCGCTCAGCTTTTACCTGTAAAACTATTTTTAAAAAGCATCACATTAAACATGTTTTTTCTGTAGGAGGCTATTCTGCTGCTCCTGCTTCATTTGGAGCACTTATGTGTGGCATACCACTTTACATTCATGAACAAAATGCGATTCAAGGTAAACTCAATTCACTGCTTAGACCTTTTAGTAAAGCATTTTTTAGCTCTTACGACCCAAAAGCCATCCTAACCAGCTATCCTGTTAGCAAAGCTTTTTTCAGCGTCCAAAGAGAGCGTACACGCTTAAAAACAATTATCTTTTTAGGAGGAAGCCAAGGTGCTTCTTTTATCAATGCCCTTGCTCAAAAGCTGGCACCATTGTTACACCAAGAAAGCATTGCTATTATCCATCAAACGGGTAAAAAAGAGTTTGAAGCTGTAAAAATGTTTTATGAACAAGCAGGTATAGAAGCAGATGTATTTGACTTTTCTAAAGATATCCCTGCAAAACTATTCCTCGCAGATTTTGCCATTAGTCGTTCAGGTGCAAGTACTCTATGGGAGCTATGTGCTGCCTCTGTACCAGCCTTGTTTATCCCGTTTCCTCATGCAGCAGCCAATCATCAATACTTTAATGCAAAAGTACTTGCAGATCAAAACTTAGCGCTTATTCTTCAACAAAATAGTACCATTGACCCGCAAATGCTTTTTGATCAAATAAAACACGTTGACCTTGTAAACGTTTCGCAACACTTAGCACATATAATGCAAGAAGGTGGAGCAAGTGAAATTGTCGATGTTATACTACAAAACCCAAAAAAGGAGAAACCATGCTAGAAAATCTTATCGTTCGTATTGCAACAAGGGATGATGCAAAAGAAATTGCTACCTTTAACGTACTCTTTGCCAAAGAGACAGTCAATAAAAATGTTCCTCTCGCCCTTACCAGTGAAGGTGTGCATCAAGTTTTCACAAAATTTCATAATGGGTTTTATATTATTGCAACGGTTGAAGATGTCATCGTTGGCTTGGCAATGATAACCAGAGAGTGGAGTGATTGGAGCAATGGTGCGTACTACTGCATCCAAAGTATTTTTGTGACCGATCATGAACATGAAAAAGAGATTCACGATTCACTTTTAGAAAAAGCAAAAATCTTAGCAAAAGAACATTACGATGTATGCGGAATCAGACTGTATGTTCATAAAGATGATAAAGCAACACAAAAATCATATGAAGAATTAGGATTGCAAAAAACGAAATACCGAGTGTTTGAAGAGATATTTTAAAATACGATATAAAGTGTTAAACAAGCTGTGAGTGCTTATGTTAGGGGTCTCTTAAAACGAAGTGGTGCGCCCGAAGGAATTCGAATCCCTGACCTCCGGTACCGCAAGGTTCGTTTAAGGTTTAAAAAAGCCCTAAATATAGGCGTTTGAAGCACTTAGACCACCATTAAGGCATACACAAAAAGTAGGTCTAAGGTGCTACACGTCTCTAAGAACAAACATGACATTTATCAAGTCAGAATCAGAGTATCAAATAAACTGGTACCCTACTTCAATAAAACTGAAATCATCAAGTCACTAGGTACTAAAAAATTCCAACAGGCTAAACGAATAGCCTACTCTTTTATTTCGCCTTACCAAAGTATTGACCTCATCACTCGCACAACGCTATTGACCGACTACCAAATTCAAGAGCTCGTTGAAACATATATGCGAGACGTCCTCAAGATAACCTCAACAGCTAAAGACCTTATGGCTCACAATCCATCCGCAAAGATGACGAATGACAAAGCTATAAATCTCTTTTTGAAAAACTATAAGCCCACAACAAACACGGTTCAGTACAACGAAGTAGCCTCTTTTATGCTCAACATATTTGCAGAGATTGTCCCTAAGCGTAGCCCTGTAGAGAATATGACCTTAGAAGGTATCCTCAATCTTCGTGAGATCATCACTAAACTCCCTAAAAGAAATATCCAAAGGTACAGGGACATGAGTGTTAAGGAACTTATGAAGATCACGCCACTTGCAGAAGAAGCTATCAGTGCAACAACACTTAACAAGTACATCAAGTGGACTCGTAAGTTCTACGCCTTTTGTACTGAGAATGATTTTATTAGAAAGAACCCTACCGCCACACTCGGCACAGTAAGCAACAATGATGCGATCACTGAAAGGCTCCCTTTAACCCCTCAAGAGATTAGAAAGTTATTGGAACTTAGCAAAGATGAGATGGTCTTTCACAATGGTATCAAAGCCCTCGCCTACAGTGGCATGAGATTATCAGAACTTGCAAAAGCAAAGATCAACAATGTAGAGGGGCTTGATTGTTTTGATTTAAGTAGTAAGACATTAAGACTCAAGACAAAAGCCTCCTACCGCATTATTCCCATTCATAGCAGTATCGACATAGACCTCTTGAGCCAACTTCCTGACCTTGAGAACTTTAGTAAACGAGTGAATACTCTTATTAGAGAACACATAAGCTCAGATAGTAAGAAGGTCTTGTACTCACTCAGGCACACTGTGGCGACTGAGCTAAAGTTCAAGCGAGTGGACTCTTTAGTCATCTCTGAGATACTCGGACATGCCCACAGTGGTATGACTATGGGAAGATATGCTAGTAGGTATCCCTTGAAAATCCTTAAGAAGGCTATCGAAAAGCTCAACTTTGAGAAATGAGACTCTAAGTTCTTACAGAGGATAGATAGTCTCTATTTTCTTTAAGGTCTTCGACCAAAATAACACTAAAAGGACAACTTATGGAAATCACACACAATGGCGTAGGCATCACTTTAAACCTTCAAGGCGGTACATCTTTATATATAGGTAATACTTACAATGAGGCTATCGGTGAAGCATATATAGAAGACATCTCAAACCCTGAAGCGGTGCAGATCATGGAGAAGGTTCAAGAATTGAATAAAGTCGTCTCAGAGGCTCTTACAGAGCTTTTAGGGTTAGCTAAAGAGTATGAGGGTGGACTTTAGGTCTGCTCCCATTGAAACTTAATAGTGTCATCTATATAGCCATCTTTTATAGAGAGAAGTACCATACTATTCACTGTTTTCAGACTCAATTCATCTAAAAAATTCTCATAAGGATTTGGATAAATATTCTTTAGTTTTAATATTTCTATATAAATGTGATTATGTATAAGAATGGGTGCTCTTATTTTTGCTTTTGCATTCATCATTTGAATTTTCCACGTACCATTAATATCACGTCCCTGTTCAATGTATTCTTTTGCTTGCTGATACTTGTGTAGTGAACCATTTTGTTCTACATCTGAAATATAAACATCAAGCAGTTTGTAATATCTATCAAGTTTTACATTCATGTTAGCAATAAAAAACTCTTCAGTCTGTCTCTCACTCTCTTTTCTTGATTGTTGGAGTTCTTCGATTTGAGCTTTAAGACTCTCTGATTGAACTTCTAGTGCTTTGCTTTGTTGAACAAGTGATAGTTTCATCTGTCGATTAGCTTCATTCTGAAGGAAGACACTCAAAGCAACTGCTAAAAATGCTAAAGCTGAGAAATGCCCCGAAAGTATATCTCCCATCTGCCCTCTCATAGCCCATTGTTGAGCCATATCTAATGTATCAGTTGAATTACTCTCTAGGCTATGTGTATACATGTATGATATATCAAGATGATTTATCATCGTCCATAAGTTCCAAACAAGTAAAAAAACTAAAGTTACAAATATACTGATCGCTATACTTTTTTGATTTGTTGATAACCACTGCAACATAAACCTCCATTCAATATGACACCTTTATTTGGTATCATGGTAGCTTCATATATTTGTCTGAACATTCTGTAATAACTTTAACTTTTATCTCATGCGGAGTTGAGATAGAATTAACGACTTTTGTCATAGTTATTATTTCTTGACCTGCCGTGAGAGTTGTTTTCTTCAATTCATTAGCACATTCTAAACTAAGCCATTCAATCAAGGTGTTTTCCTCTCTTCGATCATTGTATTTGGATATACTAAAACCTACCATGAGAATTAAACTACAAAGCATAATAGCAATAGTTAATAGGTCTTTTATTTTTGCTAATATCATTTTATTCCTCAATCATTTCAACTTGAGGCATTCTATTAAATGATATTTGATTTTCTACAGAAGATAAACTATCGCCTCTATCTTGAACTTTTGAAATCAGATTTATTGTCTCATTAATTCTATCAAATGCAGGTTTGGATTCTTTTCCTGCCACGCCTAAAGCCTTTGCGATTGATATAAGACTACCTAATGTCTTATCAAGATTACTCATCTTTTTACCTAATTCACTTTGCACTTTGTTAACTTTTTCAATCAAGCGATCTTTATGGTCTTCACTCAAGATTTTTGCATTCCTAATGTCCTGTTTTAGTGTATTAATACTAGCCTCAATAGTGGCAAATTCATCATTAGAAAATTCATAGTTATCATCTTCAAGGTACTTACTATGAACATCATAACCATTGATTAATAAACCTTTATAGTAATCATGTAATGCACTGTATAATGAGCCTGTATACTCTGCATCTTTATCAGATATTGGAACAAGAGGTAGCTTTGCACGTGTACAGAATTGATTAATAAAACTGATACTTTCTAATAAAGAAAAATAATCAATCCCTCCATTGTTTTTAACATACTCACTATCTAATTCTTTAAATATACTTCTCAGAATTTCATTTAAATGTGCTACAGGGTTCTCAAAATCAGGTTTTCTTAAGCCTTCACTAATATACATAACTGACACCTTCCTAAAAGTTTTCTTTTGATTATATTCCAAAAATATTAATTCTATAGACAATATTGCCGTATGAAATAATAAGCTTTACAAAAATAACTAAAAATATCTGAAAGGTCACATCTAAACACCGCCACGTAAGGAATCCCCCCCCATAGCCCCCTCATTTCTCTGTAGATGTCACCCTGTGTAAGCCTGTGGAGAGACTTTAGCACTTCAAGGCGACTCATAGTACCTCTTTAACTCTCCCTACAGCTCATAGGCTCATGTCATACTTTGGCTTCTCATTGATCTCTTAGTCTTGCATAGTCTGTTAACTCTTAACCATCATTATATATGATTGTATTTGTATTGTCTTATACTTGACATAGGGTTTATAATCTGATAAAGTTTCAAGCAATAAATACGTTAAGTCTTAAAGGGTATCACATGACAGTCGGCTACATAAGAGTTTCAACAGACACACAGATCACTTCTAACCAAAAGAATGAGATATTAAACTACGCCCATGAGTTACATGTAAAGGTGGATAAGTTCATAGATGTGACGATGAGTTCACGTAAGAACATGAGAGACAGACTGATAGATGAACTCTTTACCTCTTTAAGCTTGGGCGATATGCTCATCATTAGTGAACTCTCACGCCTTGGTAGAAGCACTCAAGAGGTTCTACAGACTATTGAGAAGTTAATGAGTATTGGCGTGGAGCTACATATCATCAAACAGAAGATGGTTATTAACCCCAACAATAAGAATGATTTTGTCTCTAAAGCTATGATAACCCTTATGAGTCTCTTCTCTGAGTTAGAGCGTGACTTGATTAGTCAAAGAACCACAGAAGCTCTCAAGGCTAGGAAGGCTCAAGGGGTTGTATTGGGTAAACCAAAAGGGACGACTCAAAAGTCAAAGTATGATGTACATGTTGATCGTATTGTAGAGCTTCATACGCTTGGATTGTCACTTAACAAGATTGTCTCAAACCACTTAGAACCTGTTATGGGTAAAGGGAATTGTAGTGTGGCTAGTTTATCAGTCTATCTCAAACGAAGAGGATTAGTGAAATAGACCCATTCTCAAAGCCTACAGAGAGCTAAAGGGGTCTTAAGACGACTCGTACTCTCCTTTTATACTTCGATAGCCTCACAGGGGTCTACAACAACAAGAAGGCGAGTTGATGAGGAATTACTTGAGGAATATCTCAAAGAAGTAGGTATGTCAAACGGTAGAAAAAGAGTGAAATATAGAGAGGTCTAAAAGCTCAGAAATGGGCTCCTCTCAAAGTGCCTATTTTAGGGCTCAAAAGGACCCCCCGCACCTTAAGGGAAGGAGGAAGCTATAAATGGACTATTAGTCTGACTATAAGTGTCTCTTTTGGGGGACTATAGGGGGTACTATAAGTCTTACTATAGATTTAACTCTAAGTATCCCTTTTACCTGATAACTTAAATATTATTAACTTAGAGTATATGACTTAAAGAGATACTTTGAGTCAGACTAGAAGTAACCTCTCAACACTTAACTCATATTATTTTTATTTGATGCTCCCCTCTTTAAATCACTTTGTAGATGCACCCTTTGAAGTATCACTAAAGCTCTATTGTGTCTACAAGTCTATGAAGCTCCTCTTTACCACAACGTATACAACGACAGCTCTTAAGTATCATTTGTCTCTCCATAGGCTCTCACAGGCTTTAAATGGACTAAGACTTACCATCGCTCAATCAATCGCTCAATAACACAAATACTAGAGGTGAATCTATACATGGCTGTAGATTGACTTGTAGTCTTCCTTTCACAATCCATAAGAGGTTCTCAGGTGTAGGGTAAAAGTTCCTTCACACCCCCTACCTAAAGAGAAATACACCTCCTTTGAGAGAGTCGTAGGGCGAATATTCCTTCACCCACCACCCCATAGGAGAAAGCCGAATTTATAGGTCTTCTGCAAGGTCGTAGGGTAAAAGTTCCTTGACCCCACTCACCTTAAGAGAAATACACTCTCATAACTCTCATTTCTATGTGCAATAGAAAACTTATCAATGACGGAAAGAACGTAAGTAAGTCTTTAGGTTCTGAGCAATCAGTCGACTTGAGTCTGTACCGAAGTATGGGCTCATTCTTTCAACAATGAAGAGGAAAAACAATGAATTACAAAACACAAATGCTAGAGAGCTTTTTAAGGCAATATGACCTAAAGGAAGCCTTTACAAACAACTTATTTGATAAAGACCTTGAAGGATACAAAAGCCTTATGGAAGATGAATATGAAGTACCTTTATGGAGTGCTATTCTTAACGCTTTCGTTTGGTTTGAGACTAAAGAGGGTGCTGACTTTTGGAAGACTGTAAATGACTTATGGTTTGAAAATGTTGTTAATGGCTTTACTGCTAAAGAAGCTAGGAGTAGCTTTAGATATAACAGAGCTCTTTTACGATTTGTAGAGTTCAAAAGTTCTATTCTACAAACCAATCAAAAGGCATGGACTGATTTATTAGATCATATCACATTTGGAGAAATCGACTTAAATATGAGATCGTACGGTGAAGGGTGCTATCCTGAAGAACTACTCATTTTAATGCTTATGGGTGATGAAGTTAATATAGAGGATGTCTTATATACTCTACTCAGTGAAGATAAAAAGAAAGAGCCTGTATGGTGTGGGTTATTGGAAGCTCTTTGTACCACAGGCTTTGAGGAGCCTACAGATGAGTAACATCCAAAAGTTTAACTTTAACAACTCTCAAGTGCGTGTAGTAGTTGAGGATGGAATTGAATGGTTCATGGCTAAAGATGTCGCTGAAGTGTTGGGCTACAGAAATCCTAGGGATGCAGTAAATAAGCATTGTGATGAAGAGGATGTCGTAAAACGCGACTCCCTTACAAATGGTGGTGCTCAGTCTTTGACATTTATCAATGAGAGTGGTCTATATTCATTAATATTTGGCTCCAAACTACCTTCTGCCAAAGCTTTCAAAAAATGGGTTACTTCTGAAGTCCTTCCAACAATCCGTAAGCATGGCGCATATATGACTTCAGATGTCCTTGCACAGGCTATAGCAGACCCTAAGTTCGCTGTAGGGCTCCTTCAGAACCTTCAAGAAGAGCGTGAGAAACGCATTGAAGCGGAGAAGACAAAGGCGTACATTAGTGACAAGAAGACTGCTACTGCTATGGCAACTGCCAGTGTGGCTTCAAGAGAAAATGAGAGGCTTAAGAGACAGCTAGACGAGAGCTTTAAGTATTCAACTATCAGAAGACAAACAGTTATTCACAAGCCAAAAGAAAAGTTTAGATACAAGCTATTGAGGGATTACTGTAAAGAATATAACCTCAAGATCATTGATGTGGAAGACGACAAATATGATGCTGTCAAAAGTTATCCTGCTGAGGCTTGGTTAGCCACATATGGTATATCTATTGGTGAGCATCCTCGGAAGCATTTAAGAGATAAAAGGTAGTGTCATCGCTACCTCTTATTATTCTCCCTTCACAGGCTATCACAGGGCTATAACTGCTTATTTATTAGATTGTCTTCAATCGTTTAGATCTGTTCTATCATCTATTTTGTTTTGATTACCTCCCATCTATTTGTATTTCAAAGTTAGACCTATTGCATGTTTTGATATACTGTATCTACTCTTAATAACATGATAGAAGGTTGGCATAGCATGGCTCAAAGTATACCCTTTGAAGAACACTTGAAAACTCAACTGAATAAAGTTGGTTGGTTCACACCGCCTTATATTTCGATAGGATTACTTTCTAATATTTCTAATAAACAGTTGCAAAAAGGGTTAGATCAAAAAGAGCTTGAAACATTTTTAAGTGAAATATATACCTTGAAGCATTTATCCCGAATGTCATGTGAAATCTATCCCAAAACTCCTTTTGTTAAAGAATACCTAGAAATCATTTATGAATCTATTGAAGCCCATGCCCTAGGATTAGACCATATTGCAGTTACAGGACTAATCCCCGTTATTGAAGGTACTATTAAAAAATATACAAATGATAGGGGTATATCGTTATTTAATAATAAAAGAAAAAAAAACGTTCAGGAGCTCTTTGAAGAGTTATCAACTGATCTTAAAGAGTATGTTATAGATAAAAAACTTGGAGCTGTTAACGAAGTTATATCTATGATTGATTCATTCATTGAATACCTTAGCAAGAATATTTATATCAAGTCTCAAAACTATACATTAGAAGATAACACTAATCGACATGGAATACTACACGGAATATTAACTGATAATGACTATGGCTCTCCCATCAACTATTATAAAGTCATATCTGCTATAGACTTCTTATGTTTTGCAATCAGTATTCATCATGGTGGTCGTTGGTGGCTTGGAGATACTTTAGTAAATTCTACAAAACTTTATATGTATTTGTGCAGGATTAGTCTATTAGGAATTGATAGAAAAGACTTTGTTAAAGATATAAAAAAAGACCTATAAGTTAATGATGTTAAGCTCTCAGGTAAAGTCACACCTATAGTCCATCTTTAAGTCTAACTTGAAAAGCCTCTACAGCTCACAGTATAAACCACCCTTCATAAGAACTCTATGTTTGATTAGAAGTAGTCATCACAGACTCTCAGACACTAAATAATGATCTATCTATTTGTTTTGTATCTACTATTACATAAAAAAGAGGTATTAAATGAGATTATTTTATAAGATTATTCAGAAAAACACTCTAAATATCTCCGGTCTATTTGCCAAAATCCATACACAAAGGGATACACAAACTTGACTTTTAGGAGTGATATAGCTATAGTTTCGGGATTAAATCAACCGTATGCTAAAAAGCTACAAGTGCTCTGAACGACCATTCTAAGGGAGTTGACTTTAAACGAAGTGGTGCGCCCGAAGGAATTCGAATCCCTGACCTCCGGTACCGCAAACCGATGCTCTATCCAGCTGAGCTACGAGCGCACATATTTGTTTGAGGTCGGTATTATATCTTACCTAATATAAAATAAGTATTAAAAAAAGAGCCAAAATGTCATTTAGCGTTCAATATTCACTTAAAACATCGTTGAGAAGTTCATGGACGATCTTAAAGCTCATTGTTCCTATCTATATTTTGGCTGATTTTTTGCTTTATTACAATCTGCTCGCATACATCACATTTATATTTAAACCCTTAGTGTCACTGTTAGAGCTCCCTCAAGAAGTAGCACTTTCTATCGTTAGTGGACTCTTACTCAACCTCTATGCAGCTATTGCCTTTGCAGCACCGCTTGGACTTGGAGCTAAAGAGTGGACTGTCTTAGCTGTCTTTTTAGGTGTAGCACATGCGTTGCTTGTTGAAACAGAGATTATGAAACGACTCGGGATTTCTAGAATCTATTCCATTCTCTTACGATTAAGTGTTGGCTTATTTCTGGGAATCCTAACCTCAAAACTTCCAAAAAGTTGGTTTACTCAAAATCTTGAACAAACCGTAAACACATCTGAACACCCTCTGTATTGAACTCCTCCAAAACTCTCTTTATGAGTCTCTTTCACTCTCAATAAAAATAATTTTATTGGTTTCAACACTTATATTTTTTCTTGACTTTATCAAATCTTTACCTATAATTGAAAAACATTCGAAAAAAGTCAACAGTGGTTTTTCAATAGTAGTCGGTGTTATTTTAGGGATTACATATGGGGCTGGTATTTTAATTGCAGAGTATGAAAAAGGAATTTTACAAAAACGAGAGATTTTATTTATTGGCACTTATTTGATGATCTGTCATGCTATTATTGAGGATACCCTGCTTTTTCTAATTTTTGGTGCAAATCTTTGGGTCATCATAGGCTTACGCTTTACCTTTGCAACAATTATTGCTTATCTTGTCGTCAAATATTATAGACTTACTTAAACTCTTGAGTGTAAACTTCATCTAACAGTTCTATAAAGCCTATGGGCTCAAGGTAGCCTGCAAATTCATCTATAATTTTAAGATCTTTGGGTGATAAAATAAGATTGGTTGGAAAATATTTTACATGTAGCGATTTTGGTAATCTAGGATCATCTCGATGAATCGTAACATGTAAATATTTTCTGGCAATTTGTTGGGCATAGTGCGGTACATCAAAAACTTCTTTTTGCATTTTCAAACAATAAGAGCACCCTTCTTTTTCAACACTCAAAATGATAAGTTTATTTTCTTTAAGTGCTTTTTGACATTCCATATCTAAAAAATCTGCTTTCAATGAAATATTGACCACACAAATGTATAAAAATATCAGAATCCACTTCTTCATAAAAACTCCCAACGGTTTAAAAAGTCTAATTATAATAAATATAAAGTAAATAAAGTGATAAGATAAAATTGGAAAGGGAATAAAACAAGATGATTAAGGGAATAAACAGGGGAGGATAAGAAGAAAGAATCACGAGAACTGGCAGCGACCTACGTTTCCATCCCAGTAAGGGAAAGTATTATCGGCGATGAAGAGCTTAGCTTCCTGGTTCGAAATGGGACAG